>VOFF01000108.1_pt1 | contig 220000 bp, 175 predicted proteins | sample 5384061 | NCBI WGS metagenome assembly VOFF01 (sample SAMN12384725, study PRJNA508395) | human gut metagenome | isolation source: healthy gut E | host: Homo sapiens | reverse complement strand
CCTTCCTGCACATGGTTGACGGTGCGGAAGCATGCTTCGTGCAAACCGCCCCGCAGTATCATTTCGCTCTTCACGCGGTTGCTGCGCTCGCGGGCAGTCTTGCGGTCGGGGCAAAAACCCTCCACAAATACCGGAATGTTGCCCGAAAGGATATCTTCCCGATGCATGCCTATCAAGACCATAAGGCGTTCCAACGCTTGCCCGTTCCCCTTGTAGGGTACGTAGAACATACCTTTGCCCCGAACAAAACGAAAACAATACAGAGAATCGTCAGCAAGAGCGCCACTCGCCCTACTTTCTACAAAGCATGCCATAAACAGCAGTATTACAGCGAGTTGTTTCATGTGGTCTGTTTTTTAAACGTTCGTTTAAAGAACACCCTTTCAGCATCCTGTCACATATGCATGTTACCGGTTATTTGAAAAAGATTTTTTCACAACACATAAATCGCCTAAGTAATTGATAATAAGAGGTATTGATTTGTTTTGATAAATTATAATTAAAATATTTTGAATAAAATTTGCAGTTCCATCTTCATGTTCTTATATTTGTGTTTTCAGACGAACGTTTAAAAAAACACCCCACCCCATTTTTACCACTGCTCTTTCGACACCTCAAAGCAAGGGCATTGCTTCACCCATTCTTCGGGTTCAATCTCTCCGTTCCCGTTCAAGTCGGGGCTAAGGTCCCGATGTCCGCAGATGCGGCAGCCCGGATAGTCCAGCAGCAACGTGCGCACCAGCACGCGCAGCGAATGGCGCTGCCACCCTGTACGCGTATCGGTAGGCCTCCCTTTTTTCGTCCAATCCGCCCTCATAGCAGATGCCGATGGAACGTGCGTTGCAGCCTCGTGTATGCGCCCCAATCCGCCCAACGGGGCGCATGGTTTTTATATCCCCGTTCTTGCGGATATAAAAGTGATAGCCGCATCCGTTGAATCCCCCGGCGGCGGTGGGCCGCCTCAAGGTCGAAGAATCTGTGTAGAGGTAGCAGGCACAGCATCACGTACTGAAACGGGTTTCAAGTCACGGCGCTTCAGCATGGAGTTTTCGTCGCGCAACTTGCGGGCAGTAACAATCTGTCCCGGTTGCAGGTTCTGAGAATCTCCGGCATCTACTACAACTTTCTTGCCCCAGATACGGTCGTTCTCTTCCATGAATTCGAGCTTATCCACCACCTGTTGTTCCAAGAAGCGAGTATCGCCCGGTTCATCGATTTCAACCTTACGCATCATCTGACGAACGATAATTTCAAAGTGCTTATCGTTAATCTTCACACCCTGCAGACGATAAACGTCCTGTACTTCGTTTACGATATATTCCTGTACAGCCGTAGGACCTTTAATGGCAAGGATATCGGCAGGAGTAATGGCACCGTCGGACAACGGAGTACCGGCACGCACGTAGTCGTTCTCCTGTACCAGTATCTGTTTGGACAGCGGTACGAGATATTTCTTAACTTCCCCGGTCTTAGAGGTAACGATAATTTCGCGGTTACCACGTTTCACCTTACCCATTGTGACCTCACCGTCAATTTCGGAAACCACAGCAGGATTGGACGGGTTACGCGCCTCGAACAATTCGGTAACACGGGGAAGACCACCCGTGATATCACCCGCCTTACCAACGGCACGCGGAATCTTCACGATTACTTCACCGGCTTTTACCTTCTGTCCGTTTTCCACTACTACGTGACCACCCACAGGAAGGTTATAGGTACGGATAAGTTCGCCATCTTCAGTCATGATGTGCGCTGTAGGCACTTTCGTCTTGTCCTTAGACTCAATGATGATGATTTCGCGCAAACCGGTAGATTCATCGGACTCTACCTTATAGGTAACGTTTTCAATAACGCCTTCAAACTCAATCTTACCGGTAGCTTCGGTAATGATAACTGCGTTGAACGGGTCCCAACGGGCTATAAGTTTGCCTTTCTCTACTACTTCACCATCCGCTGCATAGAGTGTAGAACCATAAGGCACGTTATGCGTAGAAAGTATGATACCTGTATTGACATCTACGAAACGTACTTCTGCCAGACGGCCTACTACCACCTTAGCCGGTTCGCCTGCTTCGTCAATAATATCTACTGTACGGAGTTCTTCAAATTCCAGACGGGAAGGATTCTTGGCAACAATACTTGCATTAGCAGCGATATTGGCTGCCGTACCACCGGCATGGAACGTACGCAACGTCAACTGTGTACCTGGCTCACCGATAGACTGCGCAGCGATTACACCGACAGCTTCACCTTTCTGAACCATACGGCTTGTAGCCAGATTACGGCCGTAGCACTTGGCACAAACACCCTTCTTGGATTCACAAGTCAATACAGAACGGATTTCAACGCTCTCAATCGGAGAGTCTTCAATCTTCTGTGCAATGGCTTCAGTGATTTCTTCACCACCTGCAACAAGCAATTCACCGGTTGTGGGGTGAACGATATCATGTACGGATACACGTCCCAGAATACGTTCGTACAATGTAGCGATTGTCTCATCGTTATTCTTCAAAGCTGTACAAACCAGTCCGCGAAGCGTACCGCAGTCTTCTTCGTTGATAATCACATCGTGAGATACGTCAACCAGACGACGGGTCAAGTATCCGGCATCGGCCGTCTTCAAAGCGGTATCGGCAAGACCCTTACGAGCACCGTGAGTAGAGATAAAGTACTCCAACACGGAAAGACCTTCCTTAAAGTTAGAAAGAATCGGGTTCTCGATAATCTGACCGCCTTCGGCACCTGCCTTCTGAGGTTTCGCCATCAAACCACGCATACCGGAAAGCTGACGAATCTGCTCCTAGAACCACGGGCTCCGGAATCCAACATCATGTATACGGAATTGAATCCCTGATCGTCGCTCGAAATAGTTTTCATCAAAATGTTTGACAACTCGGAGTTTACATGTGTCCAGATATCAATTACCTGGTTGTAACGCTCGTTGTTGGTGATGAAACCCATGTTATAGTTGTTGATTACCTGCTCTACTTCTTCGTAACCTTTCTGCACCAGCGCTTCTTTCTCTTCGGGAATAATAATATCTCCCAAGTTGAACGAAAGACCGCCTTTGAATGCCATCTGATAACCGAGGTTCTTGATTCCATCCAGGAATTCGGCTGCCTCTGCCACACCACAAACCTTGATTACGTGACTGATGATGTCACGAAGTGACTTCTTAGAGATAATCGTATTGATATAACCCGCTTTGGCAGGTACAATTTCGTTTACAATAACACGACCTACTGAGGTGTCGTGCATCATCTTGTCTACCACATTGCCGTTTTCGTCAATGTCCTTAACGATAACGCTGATAGGCGCGTGAATGTCGCACTTACCTTCGTTGTAGGCAATAAGCGCTTCTTCCGGACCGTAGAAAGTAAGGCCTTCACCTTTAGCTCCTTTACGCAGTTTGGTGATATAGTACAAACCGAGTACCATATCCTGTGCAGGCACTGTGATAGGCGCACCGTTGGCAGGGTTCAAGATATTATGTGACTGGAGCATCAGCATCTGTGCTTCCAGAATAGCTTCATTACTCAAAGGCAAGTGAACGGCCATCTGGTCACCGTCGAAGTCGGCGTTGAATGCCGTACATGCCAACGGGTGCAACTGGATTGCCTTGCCTTCAATCATCTTCGGCTGGAACGCCTGAATACCCAGACGGTGCAGTGTCGGAGCACGGTTCAACAATACCGGATGTCCTTTCATTACATGTTCCAGAATGTCCCAGATAACAGGCTCCTTACGGTCTACAATCTTCTTGGCACTCTTCACCGTCTTCACAATACCACGCTCGATGAGTTTACGGATAATGAACGGTTTGTAGAGTTCGGCCGCCATGAGTTTAGGAATACCGCACTCACCCATTTTCAGCTCCGGACCTACAACAATTACGGAACGTGCAGAGTAGTCGACACGCTTACCCAACAAGTTCTGACGGAAACGTCCCTGCTTACCTTTCAAACTGTCGGAAAGTGACTTCAAAGGACGGTTGGCATCAGTCTTCACTGCGCTTGACTTACGAGAGTTATCGAACAATGAATCGACAGCTTCCTGCAACATACGTTTCTCATTACGTAAAATCACCTCAGGAGCCTTGATTTCAATCAATCTCTTCAAGCGGTTGTTACGGATGATAACGCGACGGTAAAGGTCGTTCAAGTCGGAAGTAGCGAAACGCCCGCCATCCAACGGAACCAACGGACGAAGTTCGGGCGGGATAACCGGTACGATACGTACAATCATCCATTCGGGCTTGTTGCGTCCGCGTGATGCACGGAAAGACTCAACTACCTGCAAACGCTTCAAAGCTTCGCTCTTGCGCTGTTGTGAAGCATCGCTGCCTGCACGGTTACGCAGTTCGTAAGACAATGAATCAAGATCAATGCGCGACAGCAAGTCATAAATGGCTTCTGCACCCATCTTGGCAACAAACTTATTGGGGTCTGAATCTTCAAGGTACTGATTATCGCTTGGTAACTTTTCCAACAGGTCCAGATATTCTCCTTCTTCAAGCAAATCATACTGTGCCACTTCGCCTTCCAATATACCCGGCTGGATTACTACATAACGCTCGTAGTAAATAATAGCATCGAGTTTCTTGGTCGGTAAACCCAGCAAGTAACCGATTTTATTAGGAAGCGAACGGAAATACCAGATGTGAGCCACCGGCACAACCAACTGGATGTGTCCCATACGCTCACGACGTACTTTCTTTTCTGTCACTTCCACACCACAACGGTCGCAGACAATGCCTTTGTAACGGATACGTTTGTACTTACCGCAATGGCACTCATAATCCTTAATAGGACCGAAGATACGCTCGCAGAACAAACCGTCGCGTTCCGGCTTATACGTCCGGTAGTTAATGGTTTCAGGCTTTAAAACTTCACCACTCGAATTCTCAAGGATTTCTTCGGGAGAAGCCAAACCGATAGAGATTTTCGAGAAATTACTCTTTATCTTGTTATCTTTTCTAAAAGCCATACTTTTATATATAATTGATAATTGAGAATTAAAAATTGAAAAACAATGTTGATAAGTCGGGAATTGAGAATCGAGAGACATTAGCTCTCAACTCTCAATTTCCAAATTTCAATTTATTCTAAGTTGATGCTCAAGCCCAAACCTCTCAACTCGTGCAACAATACATTCAGTGATTCAGGAATACCCGGAGCTGGCATCGGCTCACCCTTAACGATTGCTTCATAAGCCTTGGAGCGTCCGACAACATCATCAGACTTGATAGTCAGGATTTCCTGCAGGATATGCGCTGCACCGAATGCTTCGAGCGCCCAAACCTCCATTTCTCCGAAACGCTGACCACCGAACTGTGCCTTACCGCCCAACGGCTGTTGTGTAATAAGCGAATAAGGACCGATAGAACGTGCGTGCATCTTATCTTCAACCATGTGACCGAGTTTCAACATGTATGTCACACCCACTGTAGCCTGCTGTTCGAAAGCCTCACCTGTACCACCATCATACAAAGTGGTTTTACCATAACGGGGCAAACCGGCCTTGTCGGTCCATTCGTTCAGGTCATCCAGCGTAGCACCATCAAAGATAGGCGTAGCAAACTTAACTCCCAAGTTCTTTCCGGCACGTCCCAAAACAGCCTCGAATATCTGACCGATGTTCATACGTGAAGGCACACCCAACGGATTCAATACAATATCTACCGGAGTACCGTCTGCCAAGAACGGCATGTCTTCCTGACGTACCACGCGTGAAACGATACCCTTGTTACCGTGACGACCGGCCATCTTATCACCAACACCGATCTTACGCTTCTTGGCAATATAAACCTTAGCCATCTGGATGATGCCCGCAGGCAGCTCGTCACCGATAGTGATAGCAAATTTCTTACGCTTCAACTCTGCATCGAGTTCCTTATATTTCTTGATAAAGTTCGTTACCAGTGCACGGATCAATTCATTGGTATGCTCGTCTTTTGTCCAATTGCTCAACTGAATAGCAGTAAAGTCTATATCACTGAAATCAGAAGCATAGAATTTAGCGCCTTTACTGATTACTTCAGCTCCCATATAGTCTTTCACACCTTCTGAAGTATGATTTTCTGTGAGCTTCAAAAGCTTATTTACCAATATTTTCTTCAAATCAGCCACCTTGCTATCGAACTCATCATCAATCTTCGGCAGCAATGCCTTGTCGGCCAATTTAGAACTACGAGTCTTGATAACGCGGGAGAACAGACGTTTACCGATAATCACACCTTTCAAAGAAGGAGATGCCTTCAAAGACGCATCTTTCACATCACCAGCCTTATCACCGAATATAGCACGAAGCAATTTTCTTCCGGAGAAGGGTCAGACTCACCTTTCGGAGTAATCTTACCAATCAAAATATCACCCGGCTCGATACGGGCACCTACACGCACAATACCATTCTCGTCAAGGTCTTTGGTAGCTTCTTCACTTACATTAGGAATATCGGAAGTCAACTCTTCCATACCGCGCTTCGTTTCACGAACTTCCAAAGAGTATTCCTCTACGTGTACGGAAGTCAAAAGGTCTTCGCGAACCACACGTTCGTTCAATACGATAGCATCCTCATAGTTGTATCCCTTCCAAGGCATGTATGCCACCAACAGGTTCTTACCCAAAGCAAGCTCGCCCTGCTCGGTTGAGTAACCCTCGGTAAGGATCTGCCCCTTCGTCACACGCTGACCTTTCTCGCAAATAGGACGGAGGTCAATCGTCATGTTCTGGTTGGTACGACGCCATTTGGGAATAGTATATTCTTTCAGTGCAGATTCGAAGCTTACAAACTCTTCCTCTTCCGTACGATCGTACAGAATGCGGATAGTCGTAGCATCCACAAAGTCAACCACACCTTCGCCCTCAGCAGTAATCTGCGTACGAGAGTCGCGTGCCAGCTGACGTTCGATACCTGTACCTACAATCGGAGCTTCACTCTTCAACAAAGGAACTGCCTGGCGCATCATGTTCGATCCCATCAATGCACGGTTAGCATCGTCATGTTCCAAGAACGGAATCAAAGATGCAGCAATAGAAGCAATCTGCTGTGGAGATACGTCCATCAGCTCTACCTCATCAGGAGCTACAACCGGATAATCGGCATCCTGACGGGATTTTACTTTGTCGCGGACGAAAGTTCCGTCTTCATTCAAAGGTGCATTACCCTGAGCGATAATCTTCTCTTCTTCTTCTTCGGCTGTAAGGTAAACCAAACCTTCATCCGAAAGGTCTACCTTTCCGTTAGCCACCTTACGGTACGGTGTCTCAATAAAACCAAGCTGATTGATTTTAGCAAACACACAAAGTGAAGATATCAAACCAATGTTCGGACCTTCAGGCGTTTCAATCGGACAAAGACGACCGTAGTGGGTATAGTGTACGTCACGCACCTCAAAACCGGCACGTTCACGTGACAAACCACCGGGACCCAAAGCTGACATACGGCGCTTGTGAGTGATTTCGGCAAGCGGATTGGTCTGGTCCATGAATTGTGACAAGGCATTTGTTCCGAAGAAAGAATTGATAACGGAAGAAATAGTCTTGGCATTAATCAAATCAATCGGAGTAAAGACTTCATTGTCACGAACGTTCATACGCTCACGGATGGTACGAGACATACGTGCCAAACCAATCGCAAACTGGTTGGACAACTGTTCGCCTACAGTACGTACACGACGGTTACTCAAGTGGTCAATATCATCAACATCCGCTTTTGAGTTAATCAACTCAATCAGATACTTGATAATCTCAATGATATCTTCCTTGGTGAGTACACGGACATCCATGTCAGTCGTCAAATTCAACTTTCTGTTGATACGGTAACGACCCACATCACCCAAGTCGTATCTCCTTTTCTGAGAAGAACAGGTTATTAATAACCTCACGCGCGCTGGCATCATCGGCAGGATCTGCATTACGCAACTGACGATAGATATAAAGCACTGCTTCTTTTTCCGAATTACTGGGGTCCTTCTGCAGAGTGTTATATATGATAGAGTAGTCAGACTGGTTCGGTTCTTCCTTATGTACAAGGATATTCTGAACGCCTGACTCTAATATAATGTCAATATGTTCCGGCTCGATTATAGTTTCACGGTCGATAACCACTTCGTTACGCTCAATAGAAACAACTTCACCAGTATCTTCGTCTACAAAATCCTCAATCCATGTTTTCAATACACGTGCTGCCAACTTACGACCTACAATCTTTTGAGGTTCGTCTTATTCACTTTCACGTCTTCCGCCAGATTGAAGATTTCAAGAATGTCCTTATCATTCTCAAAACCGATAGCTCTCAGCAATGTGGTTACCGGTAACTTCTTCTTACGGTCGATATACGCATACATGACATTGTTGATGTCAGTAGCAAACTCAATCCAAGATCCTTTGAACGGGATGATACGGGCTGAGTACAACTTAGTACCGTTGGCATGCACGCTTTGACCGAAGAATACGCCCGGTGAACGATGAAGCTGCGACACAACAACACGTTCCGCACCATTGATAACGAATGTAGCCTTATCCGTCATATAAGGAATCGGACCCAGGAATACATCCTGAATAACCGTATCAAAATCTTCGTGGTCAGGGTCGGTACAATATAATTTCAATTTTGCCTTTAAGGGTACGCTATAAGTAAGCCCTCGCTCTATACATTCGTCTATGGTATAGCGCGGCGGATCAATATAGTAGTCCAAAAACTCAAGAACAAAATTATTTCTTGTATCGGCAATGGGGAAGTTTTCAGCAAATACTTTATACAGTCCCTCGTTCTTACGCTTTTCGGGTGGGGTATCCAGTTGTAAAAAGTCTTGGAATGACTTCAATTGTACTTCCAGGAAATCCGGATATTCCAGCGGATTCTTAGTCGAAGCAAAATTAACTCTTTGATTTACAGTATTTGAAGACATCTGTTAATGGATTTGTAGAACTTAATTTTAAATATATACACAAAAAGGTAAAGAACCCTTTTCACGAAGGGTTCCTTACCGAATTACCTGATTTACAGGCTAATGTTATTTAAGTTCAACTTCAGCTCCAGCTTCTTCCAATGTTTTCTTCAATGATTCTGCTTCGTCTTTAGCCAAACCTTCTTTTACTACGCTAGGAGCACCGTCTACCATGTCTTTAGCTTCCTTCAAACCAAGACCGCAAGCTTCCTTAACGGCTTTAACTACTTGAAGTTTAGCTGAGCCAGCGCTCTTCAATACTACATCGAAAGAAGTTTTTTCTTCAGCGGCAGCAGCACCACCAGCTGCAGGGCCAGCAGCAACAGCAACAGCTGCAGCAGCAGGTTCAATACCGTATTCTTCTTTCAGGATAGTTGCAAGTTCATTAACTTCTTTTACTGTCAAGTTAACTAATTGTTCTGCAAAAGCTTTCAAATCTGCCATTTTTGTATGATTTTAATTGTTTAATTACTAAAATAAATTGATGTTTTTTTGTTTCCGAAGTTACGCTTCGGGACGTTCACCGAGAGTCTTGAGAACTCCGTGAATGGTGTTACCACCTGATTGCAGAGCAGAAATAACATTCTTGGCCGGTGATTGCAGCAAGGCAACGATATCGGCAATAACTTCATTCTTACTCTTGATACTTACGAGAGCATCCAACTGGTCAGCACCAACATAGAAGCTTTCTTCTGCATATGCAGCTTTCAATCCGGGAATACCGTTCTTTGCTTTATCTTTCAGCAGTTTCGCAGGTGCATTCGCTGTATTGCAAAACATTACAGCAGTCGTACCTTTCATGCAACCGTAAAGCGGAGAATAATCCTCTTCCAGGCTTTCCAATGCTTTATGAAGCAATGTATTCTTAACTACCATCAATTTGATGTCAGCCTTGAAACACAAAGCTCTCAACGCGCTTGTATCGGCAGCGTTCATAGCAGTGGTATCTACCAAATAGAAGTGACCGTATTCCTTAACTGTAGCAGCAATCTGCTCAATAATCGTACTTTTATCTTCCTTTCTCATTATTACTCCGTTTTATTAGATTTCTTCTACAGATTTCGGGTCAATCTTGATACCCGCACTCATCGTGCTAGAAAGATAAATACTCTTGATATATGTACCCTTGGCTGCGGTCGGTTTCAATTTATTCAAAGTAGAGATGAATTCTTTCGCATTGTCGCGAATTTGATCAGCACTAAATGAAACTTTACCGATAGAAGTATGAACGATACCGCTCTTGTCAACTTTAAAGTCGATTTTACCTTGTTTTACTTCTTTTACAGCTTTAGCAACATCCATAGTCACAGTGCCACTCTTCGGATTCGGCATCAATCCACGAGGACCGAGTACACGACCGAGCGCACCAATCTTACCCATGATAGACGGCATAGTGATGATTACATCAATATCAGTCCATCCACCTTTGATCTTTTCAATATATTCGTCAAGACCAACATAGTCAGCTCCGGCTTCTTTTGCAGCAGCTTCAGCATCCGGTGTACAAAGCACCAAAACGCGTGTAACCTTACCAGTACCGTGAGGAAGTGATACAACACCTCTCACCATCTGGTTAGCCTTACGCGGGTCAACGCCCAAACGTACGTCGATATCCAGAGAAGCGTCAAACTTAGTAAAGTAATTTCCTTTACCAATTGAGCAGCTTCTTTGAGAGAGTATGCTTTCCCTGCTTCAATTTTTTCTGCAGCCAACTTTTGATTTTTTGTCAGTTTACTCATTCTAATTGAAGTTTATTAGTTATTAACCGGGAACTCCCCTTTTACAGCGATACCCATACTACGAGCTGTACCGGCAACCATCTTCATGGCAGCTTCTACAGTGAAACAGTTTAAGTCAACCATCTTGTCCTGAGCAATCGTACGAACCTGTTCCCAAGTAATCTCGGCAACTTTCTTACGGTTAGGCTCAGCAGAACCACTCTTTACCTTAGCTACTTCAAGCAATTGAATAGCAACGGGAGGAGTCTTGATTACAAAATCGAAAGACTTGTCTGCGTAGTAAGTGATAATCACAGGAAGAATCTTTCCTGCTTTGTCTTGGGTTCTGGCGTTGAATTGCTTGCAAAATTCCATGATATTAATACCCTTAGAACCCAAAGCAGGTCCAACGGGAGGTGATGGATTTGCCGCGCCTCCTTTAATCTGTAATTTGATTAGTCCAGCAACTTCTTTAGCCATTTTTTAATTGATTTATATATAAACATTAATGAAGAATATTACAGCGTAACACCTGTCCTATTCTTTTTCTACTTGCATAAAGCCCAATTCGAGCGGAGTCTTCCGTCCGAATATCTTTACCATGACCTTCAGTTTCTTCTTCTCGGTATTCACTTCTTCGATGATTCCGCTAAAGCCACTGAACGGACCGTAATTCACTTTTACAGTCTCGCCGACTACATACGGGATATTCAGTTCTTCACCGGCATCCTGCAATTCGTCAACTGTACCAAGTATACGATTCACTTCCGACTGTCTCAGAGGAACGGGTTTTTCCGATCCACCCAAGAATCCTATCACATTAGGAGTATTTCTCAGATGGTGAGCGACCTCACCAACCAGAGCAGCCTCCACCAAAACGTAACCAGGGAGATAACTTCTCTCTTTCACAATTTTCTTACCATTGCGAACCTGATATACCTTTTCGGTAGGAATCAATACCTGAGACACATAATCACCAAGGTCGCTGTTTTTGATATCAGCTTCAAGATATTCCTTTACCTTAGTTTCTTTACCGCTAATAGCACGCAAAACGTACCATTTCTTTTCAATCTCAGACATTTCTCCTTCTTTAATGTGGATAAACAAATTCCATTAAATGCTGGAAACAGAAGTCCATCGCAAACACTACCAATGCAATAAGCAGGGAAGCATATAAAACAACTACTGCACTGTTAGTAAGTTCAGAATACGTAGGCCACGACACTTTATGAACAAGCTCGTCGTAAGTTTCTTTAAAATAAGCTACTATCTTCTTCATTTCAAAAATATTAGCACGGGAGGAGAGGCTCGAACTCCCGACACCCGGTTTTGGAGACCGGTGCTCTACCAACTGAGCTACTCCCGTGTGAACATAATCAGTTCCCAGTAAATACCGGGAACTGATTAAGATATTTGGTTATTAGTCGAGAATTTCAGTAATCTGACCAGAACCTACTGTACGACCACCCTCACGGATAGCGAAACGCAAACCTACGTTCAATGCTACCGGATAGATCAGTTCTACAGTAATTTCTACGTTATCGCCAGGCATTACCATTTCAGTTCCTTCCGGAAGAGAAATTTCACCTGTACAGTCCATAGTACGCAGATAGAACTGAGGACGGTATTTGTTGTGGAACGGAGTGTGACGACCACCTTCTTCTTTCTTCAAAACATAGATAGAAGCTTTGAACTTAGAGTGAGGTTTAATCTGACCCGGCTTACAAAGAACCATACCACGTTTGATTTCGTTCTTATCGATACCACGGAGCAACAAACCTACGTTATCACCGGCTTCACCCTGATCCAGCAATTTGCGGAACATTTCAACACCAGTTACAACAGACTTCTTGTCTTCACCCAAACCGAGGATTTCAACTTCGTCACCTACATGGATAACACCAGCTTCGATACGACCTGTAGCTACAGTACCACGACCAGTAATTGAGAATACGTCTTCAACCGGCATCAGGAACGGTTTATCAATATCACGCGGAGGCAATGGAATCCAATTGTCGCAAGCATCCATCAATTCCATTACTTTCTCTTCCCACTTTTCAACACCGTTCAATGCACCAAGAGCAGAACCCTGGATAAAAGGAGTGTTGTCGCCATCGAATTCGTAAGCTGAAAGCAGTTCACGCATTTCCATTTCAACAAGTTCCAGCATTTCAGGGTCATCTACCATATCGCACTTGTTCATAAACACAACCAGTCTGGGAACGTTTACCTGACGAGCCAACAGAATGTGTTCACGAGTTTGAGGCATCGGACCATCGGTTGCAGCAACCACGATGATAGCACCATCCATCTGAGCAGCACCAGTTACCATGTTCTTAACGTAGTCGGCGTGACCCGGACAGTCTACGTGAGCATAGTGACGATTAGCTGTTTCATACTCAACGTGTGAAGTATTGATAGTAATACCTCTTTCCTTTTCTTCAGGAGCGTTGTCAATCTGATCGAATGATTTTACTTCAGAAAAACCTTTCTTGCCTAATACTGTAGTGATAGCAGCAGTCAACGTGGTTTTACCGTGGTCTACGTGACCAATTGTACCAATGTTTACGTGCGGTTTGGTACGTTCGAATTTCTCTTTAGCCATAGCTTTACTTGTTATTTATTTGATTAATAATCAGCTTTTACATTTTATGAGCTGTTACCGGGACTTGAACCCGGGACCTCTTCCTTACCAAGGAAGTGCTCTACCGCTGAGCTATAACAGCAAGAAAACCGGAGTTGTGGGCAAAGATGGATTCGAACCACCGAAGGCGTAAGCCAGCAGATTTACAGTCTGCCCCATTTGGCCACTCTGGTATTTGCCCAATCATAGAACTCTTTTTCTTTTCCTGAATTCTCTCGGGCGTTCCCACCCTTTAGTGACAATTCATTTTGAGCCTCTTGTCGGATTCGAACCAACGACCCCGAGATTACAAATCACGTGCTCTGGCCAACTGAGCTAAAGAGGCAATCTTTTTAAAAATGCAACCGTAACGTTCTACCGCGAGCGAAACGGCTGCAAATTTAGACATTTATTTTTTACCCGCAAAATTTTAAGCGGATTTTTATTTGCTCCGTTGTTTTTCCTTGTATTTAACCAGCTGTTTTTCCAAAGCTTCCAGACAAAGATCCACTGCTTCTTCAAACGTATCACAAACCTTATTCGCATAAAGCTCACCGTTGGGTACCAATACTTTCACCCCGGCTTCTTTATTTTCGGCTGTTTCCGGTTTAACTACCTTTAATGACACCTCTACTTTCTCTATATCATCGTAAAATTTCTCCAATTTAGCAGCTTTCTTCTGAATAAAAGCCTGCAACTGCTCTGACGCATCAAAGTGAATCGATTGAATTCTAACTATCATACTTACCTCCTTTTTTTTAGGCTCGAGGATGAGCCTGATTATACACTTTTTTAAGCTCTTCAAAAGTAGTATGCGTATAAACTTCCGTAGTCGCCAAACTCTCATGCCCTAACAGCTCTTTTATCGAGCTCAAATCAGCACCATTGTTCAGCATAGCCGTTGCAAAGGTATGCCTCAACACATGCGGACTTCTTTTTTTTACAGTTACTACCTTTGACAGGTTTCGTCTCACAATATATGCTACGATACCGCGGCCAAGCCTTTCTCCATTCTTTCGGACAAAAAAAGCATCCGAACGAACTGGCAATGCTTGATTCCGCACATTGACATACTCCTGCATGGAACGCCCCAATTCTTTATCAAAAGGTATCAGACGTTGCTTATTCCGTTTTCCGGTCACTTTGATAAGAGAAGCAGAAAAATCAACATCCTTATCATCCAACCCTATCAATTCCGAAAGCCTCATACCTGTCGTATAAAACATTTCGATAATCAAACGGTCGCGATACCCTTCAAACCTTTCTCCAAAGTCGACATCATCCAACAACCTATCCACTTCACCTTCTCTCAGAAAGACAGGAAGCGGTTTCTTTTTTTTCGGCCCTGTTACTCTCCGTAACGGATCTGCCGCCACCAATCCTTTCTTTAAAAGATACTTGTAATATGTCCGGACAGAACTCAACTTTCGATTCACCGTATTAGGCGCATAACCTTTATCCATCAGGGAAACAATCCATTCACGAACAAGATCCGCACCTACATCCGACGGGGCTAAATCTCCCAACAGCTTCTCACCAAACTTCTGCAACTCAAGAATGTCCGTCCGATAATACCTTACAGTACCTTCAGAATAATTCCGTTCATACAGAAGATAGTCGAGAAAAGAATCTGTCAACAACATATCATTACATCTAAATCATGCAACGAATGTATGAAAAAGAATCCAATAATTCAAAGGAAATTACGAATTATTAATCTTCTACTTGTTGAAGTTGCTGAACGTAAACTGCACGCTCTTTCTTAAGTCTTTTAGTCACAGACGGTTTATCAAACTGTTGTCTGCTTCTCAACTCTTTAACGATACCAGTCTTTTCAAATTTTCTTTTAAATTTCTTCAGCGCTTTTTCAATGTTTTCGCCTTCTTTTACAGGTACTACAATCATTTTTTTGTTTTTAAAATTTAAATGGTTTATAAAATCTCACGATTAAATTGAGCGGCAAAATTACACATACTTTCTTTATTCACAAAACTTTCGACAAAAAAATCGACAATCCTAACATAAAATACCTGCCTTTCTTACTGACAGTTATCAAAACTGCCCGCAGATAAGATTTCACTTACAGAAGCAACAATAGATAAAATAACAGAATTTACTCCATGTAATACAAGTAAAGTGAGTATCTTTGAAAACGCTTATCAACACCTTATACAGTATGAATTTAACAATTAATGAACGTATTGCCGCCTTGCGGACACACATTGCCCAAGAAAACATACAGGCATTCATCATTCCAAGCACAGACCCTCACCTCAGCGAGTACGTAGCTCCCCACTGGCAGTCGCGGGAATGGATTTCCGGATTTACAGGTTCAGCCGGCACGGTAGTTATAACAGCAGAAGAGGCCGGTTTATGGACCGACTCCCGTTATTTCCTGCAAGCCGCCCGGCAGATAGAAGGAACAGAAATCACATTATACAAAGAGATGTTGCCTGAAACGCCAAGTATTCCGGCATTCTTGAACTCACGCCTGCAAGAGGGAGACACCGTAGGAATAGACGGAAAAATGTTCTCGGCCAAAGAAGTGGAGCATCTGCAAGAAGCATTGAGAAAGAGTGGTATTCATGTAAAAAGCGTTGCCGACCCCCTGCAACTGTTATGGAAAGACCGCCCGGCAATGCCATTGTCTCCCGCGTTTATTCACGACACACAATATGCCGGCAGGAGCTTTATGGAGAAACTTGCAGCCGTCCGAAAAGAGATGGACGCAAACGGTGCTGAGTCTTTGCTACTGTCGGCACTGGATGAAATAGCCTGGCTGCTCAACATTCGAGGGAATGACGTACACTGCAACCCGGTTGTTGTCAGCTACCTGCTGATAGAGAAAAACGCAGTGCATTATTTCATCCAACCGCAAAAAGTCACAGCAGAGCTAACTTCCTATTTTAACGTTAATGGTATCTCCGTACATACATATGAAGAAATAGAAGATTACCTTAACCACTTCCCTGCAAGAAGCATACTGGCAGATTCCGCCAAAACAAATTACGCCATCTACTCGGCAATCAATCCGCAATGCCGGATAATCGACGGCACATCCCCCGTAACTCTACTGAAAGCCATCCGCAACAAACAGGAGATAGCCGGCATCCATACGGCTATGCAAAGAGACGGCGTGGCATTGGTTAAATTTCTGAAGTGGCTGGAAGATGCCGTCCCTACAGGCCGGGAAACAGAAATCAGTATAGATAAAAAGCTACATGCTTTTCGGGCTGCACAACCACTTTACATGGGCGAAAGCTTTGATACGATTGCCGGCTATAAAGAACATGGAGCCATAGTTCACTATGAAGCGACTCCCGAAACAGATGTAACACTGAAAGCGGAAGGCTTTCTTTTACTGGACTCCGGAGCCCAATATCTGGACGGAACGACAGATATAACCCGTACCATCGCACTTGGCAACTTGACGGAGGAAGAGAAAACCGATTACACCTTAATATTGAAAGGTCATATCGCACTGGCAACGGCGGTATTCCCTGAAGGCACCCGCGGAGCGCAACTGGACGTATTGGCACGCCTCCCGATATGGAAGCAGCACATGAATTATCTGCATGGAACCGGCCACGGAGTGGGACATTTCCTCAATGTACACGAAGGACCGCAGAGCATCCGAATGAACGAGAATCCCATTCCCTTGCAACCGGGTATGGTCACTTCCAACGAACCAGGCGTGTACAAGGCCGGAAGCCACGGCATCCGCACCGAAAACCTGTTACTGACAGTTCCTGCCGGCGAAGGCATGTTCGGCAATTATCTGAAGTTCGAGACCATCACGCTCTGTCCTATCTGCCGGAAAGGAATCATCAAGGAATTGCTGACTGCCGAAGAAATCGAATGGCTGAACGAATACCATCGAGTTGTATACGAAAAGCTATCTCCAGACTTAGACAATGATGAAAAAGAGTGGCTGAAAGAAGCATGTAAACCATTAATTATTAACCGATAACCAACAGAAAAAATGGCACTAATAAAATCAGTAAGAGGTTTCACTCCGGAAATCGGAGAGAATTGTTTTTTAGCAGATAACGCTACTATCATCGGAGATGTAAAAATGGGACGGGATTGCAGCATCTGGTTCAGTACCGTGCTGCGCGGAGATGTCAACTCCATCCGCATCGGAAACGGTGTAAACATCCAAGACGGAAGCGTACTGCACACCTTATACGAGAAGTCCACCATTGAAATAGGCGACCATGTATCCGTAGGTCACAATGTAACCATCCACGGAGCTGCAATCAGGGATTATGCACTTATAGGCATGGGGTCTACCATTCTGGACCATGCCGTAGTAGGCGAAGGCGCCATTGTAGCCGCCGGCTCATTGGTACTTAGCAACACCGTAATAGAACCGGGAAGCATCTGGGGTGGCGTACCTGCCAAATTCATTAAAAAGGTAGATCCCGAACAGGCAAAAGAACTAAACCAGAAGATTGCACACAACTACCTGATGTACTCAAGCTGGTACAAGGAGTAAAGGTATCGGCTGCCTCTAAAAAGGAGACTGCCTACATATAGGAAAAATGAAGGCGTCACAACTCATTCTTTGAGAAGACAAACTTTTAACTTGAAATTAGCACATCCTAAAAGACTAAAGAAAAAGGGTCGTATCATTACTCTCAAAACGGAGTTTGATACGACCCTTTTAGAGGTTATAATTACAGTCTGTAACTTTTCAGAGTCTCGTTTTAGTTTTGGCAACCCCTCATATTTTTTATGGAAAGAGGTCTTTGGCAACCTCTTCAACAGTCTAAAAGTTTATCATACCCAAAACTTTGTCCGTTGCTCCGGCATTACCGGTTACATAAGTCCCCGCATTCGTACCGGTCTCGCGCAAGAAGCTTTCATCTTCCAGCATACGGTCGAGCAACGCTTTCAGTTCTTCATAACTCTTGACAGAGAACCCGCCTTTTGCCTCCAGGAGCTGAACGGCTTCCTGAAATTTCTGGTACTTCGGCCCAAAAATTACCGGAATGCCATATACGGCAGCTTCCAACGTATTATGGATACCCACTCCGAACCCGCCGCCGATATAGGCAATCTCTCCATAGCGATAGATGGAGGAAAGCAGGCCGAAGCAGTCTATTATCAGGCAATCCGCCTTACGGACATTCTTTTCGTCGGCACGGGTATAACGCACATACGGACGCTTCAGCTTACGGATTATCTCTACCAAATGATTTTCGTCGATTACATGCGGAGCGATAATCAGCTTCACTTCCGGATGCTGATTAAAGTATTCGATAAACAAATCCTCGTCGGGCTGCCAGGAACTTCCGGCAACAAAAGTCATCGTATTGTTCTTGAACAACTCAACCAAAGGCAAGTCTTTAGCCTCTTCCCGAATTTGAAGCACGCGGTCAAAACGGGTATCCCCCACCACAGTCACCCGGTTGATGCCAATCTTCGCCAGATAACGCTTGGAGCGCTCGTTCTGCACGAAGATGTGGTCGAAGTTGCGCAGCACATTCCTATACGTACCGCCGTACCATTTAAAGAAAATCTGCCCGCGGCGAAAGATGGAAGACACGCTATAAACGGGGATGCGGCGCTTATGCAACTCATCCAGGTAGTTCTTCCAAAACTCATACTTGATAAAAAACGCCATGCAGGGATTCACCAGGTCAAGAAACTTCCTCACATTGCGCGGTTTGTCGAAAGGCAGATAACACACGATATCCGCCCCCCGGTAGTTCTTGCGCACTTCATAGCCCGACGGCGAAAAGAATGTCAGCAAAATACGATAATCCGGATATTTGGCACGTATCTTCTCAATCAGCGGGCGTCCCTGTTCAAACTCTCCCAAAGAGGCAGCGTGAAACCAGATATAACGCGCATCCTTCTCCAGCTGCTGCCGAAGAAGTTCGTACACGACCCAGTGCCCCTTCATCATCTTCCGCGGTTTACGGCTGAAAGGAGCCACCAGGTGCACCGCAATATCATAGAGTATTATTGCTAAATTATAAAACATACTTTTCTCCGCTTCAACTTATTTCAGAACGTCGATGGCACGCTGTATGCGGGCAAGCGTCTCTTCTTTGCCCAACAATGCGGTAATATCGAACATATGCGGTCCTTTGCACTCTCCTACCACAGCCAGCCGGAAAGCATTCATCACATTACCCATGTGATATCCTTTCTCCGTAATCCAGCCGATAACTACATCTTCCGACGGTTTAGAGGAGAAATCTCCAATGCCCCGAAGCACTTCCATCAATTCCGTCATGATGCGCGGAGTATCTTCCGACCAACGTTTCTTCACATCCTTCTCGGCATACTGTTCAGGAGCAACAAAGAAGAAACGTGCCTGCTCCCACAGTTCCTTCACGAAGTTGACGCGGCCCTTTACCAGGGAGACTACCGTAGTAAGGAACGCATCGCTGTATGCACCAAGGTCTACATCGTGCTCTTTCAGTACCGGCTTGAAAAGTTCCGCAAGCTCCTCGTCCGATTTCTGAAGAATATATTCATGGTTAAACCAGATACCTTTCTTATAGTCGAACTTAGCACCCGATTTGCTGCAATGGCTCAGATTGAACAGTTTTACAAGTTCATCCATCGACATCAGTTCCTGGTCGTTACCCGGGTTCCAGCCCAGCAAGGCAAGGAAATTGATAACAGCTTCCGGCAGATAGCCCGATTCGCGATAGCCCGAAGACACTTCGCCCGACTTGGGGTCGTGCCATTCCAGCGGAAATACCGGGAAGCCCAGACGGTCGCCGTCGCGCTTGCTGAGCTTACCGTTACCTTCGGGCTTCAGCAACAACGGCAGGTGTGCGAACGCCGGCATCGTATCTTCCCAACCGAAAGCACGGTACAGCAGCACATGCAGCGGAGCGGAAGGCAGCCACTCTTCACCGCGGATAACGTGGGAAACTTCCATCAAATGGTCATCCACAATATTAGCCAGGTGATAGGTAGGCAGTTCGTCCGCCGATTTGTAAAGCACCTTATCGTCAAGGATAGACGAGTTTATCACGACCTCGCCACGTATCAAGTCGTTCACATGCACATCTTCGTCCGGCTCTATCTTGAAACGGACCACATACTGCCTGCCTTCGGCAATCAGCGCGTCCACTTCCTCTTTGGGCATCGTCAGCGAATTACGCATCTGCATGCGTGTAGAAGCGTCGTACTGGAAATTGGCAATCTCCGCACGCTTGGCTTCCAGCTCCTGCGGAGTATCGAAAGCGATATATGCCTTGCCGGCATCCAGCAACACCTGTACATACTTCTTGTATATGTCGCGGCGTTCGGACTGACGGTACGGACCATGTTCTCCACCAAAGCTGACACCCTCGTCAAAAGGAATGCCCAACCACTTGAAAGACTCCAATATATATTCTTCCGCTCCCGGCACAAACCGGTTGGAATCGGTATCCTCAATGCGGAAAATCAAATCTCCTCCATGCTGACGGGCAAAGAGATAATTATACAACGCAGTGCGCACACCACCGATGTGCAACGCCCCCGTAGGACTCGGGGCAAAACGGACTCTGACTTTTCTTTCTGTCATAATCTATCTTACTTATAACTAAATTAGACGGCAAAATTAAACCTTTTTTTCCATACTATTGTTTTTTTTTGTACTTTTCGCAAAAATTTCAACCGATATGAACTATTTCAAAGGTAAAAACAAAGAGTTCTCGTTCAGAGATTTGATATACAAGGCACTTATTTTTATAGGTACGGTGGGAGTTATTGTCTATTTCCTGCCGAGAGACGGTAAGTTTAATTACCAGTTTGACATTGACAAACCCTGGAAGTACGGGCAACTGATGGCTACCTTCGACTTCCCCATCTACAAAGACGACCAAGTCGTAAAAAAAGAACAAGACAGCATCCTGGCCTCTTTCCAACCCTATTTCCAATTGGACAAGAGCACCGGGAAAGAGGCGCTCAAGAAACTGAAGAACGACTATCAGACTCATCTGCGCGACATTCTGCCCTCTTCCGATTACATCCGCCATATCGAAAAAATACTATCCGAGGTGTACCGGGCAGGCATCCTTTCCACTGAAGAGCTTGCCCGGCTGCACAAAGACAGCACATCTGCCGTTATGGTGATAGACGACAAGCTTGCCAACCAACGGAGCATCGACAAACTCTACTCCGTAAAGCAGGCATATGCCTACCTGCTTACGGCCGATACCGTACACTATCGTCCGAACATACTCCGGCAGTGTTCCCTCAACGAATATCTCTCTCCCAACCTCACCTACGATGCCCGGCGGACAGAGACCGCCAAGGAAGAAATCCTCGACAACTATTCATGGGCAAACGGCATCGTACTGAGCGGGCAGAAAATCATCGACCGCGGCGAGATAGTGAGCCGGGAAACCTACAATATCCTCGAAAGCCTGCGCAAAGAGTCCATCCAGCGCAGCGAGTCCATCGGGCAGAAACAACTGATGCTGGCAGGGCAGATTCTGTACGTCGGCATCTTCATATTGTGCTTCATGCTTTATCTCGACCTCTTCCGCAAAGATTATTACAACCGCAAAGGCAACCTCGCGCTGCTTTTCACCCTTATCATGTTCTATTGTGTGGTAACGGCCGTTATGGTAACAAACAATATATTCAACGTATACATCATTCCCTATGCCATGCTGCCCGTCATTATCCGCGTGTTTCTCGACTCACGGACAGCCTTTCTCACACAGGTCGTCACAATACTGATTTGTTCCATCTGCCTGCGCTATCCGCACGAGTTCATCCTGCTGCAACTAACAGCAGGTTTGGTTGCGATTTTCAGTTTGAGAGAATTATCGCAACGCTCGCAGTTGTTCCGCACGGCTATCCTGGTGATTCTGACTTATGCAGCCGTTTATTTCGCTTTTGAACTGATAACGGAAAACGACCTTTCCAAACTGAACGGCAGTATGTACACCTACTTCGTGATAAACGGCGTATTGCTGCTTTTCACGTATCCGTTGCTTTTCCTGGTGGAAAAGACCTTCGGCTTCACTTCGAATGTTACTTTGGTGGAATTGTCCAACATCAACAACAGTTTGCTGCGGCGCATGTCGGAAACCGTACCCGGCACATTCCAGCATTCCATGCAGGTAGCCAACCTCGCAGCCGAAGCAGCCAACCGCATCGGCGCAAACAGCCAGTTGGTGCGTACAGGCGCTTTATACCATGACATCGGCAAAATGGAGAATCCGGCATTCTTTACCGAAAACCAGTCGGGCGGTGTCAATCCGCACAAGAATCTCGGTTACGAACAGAGTGCGCAAGTCGTCATCGGACATGTAACGGACGGATTGAAACTGGCCGAGAAGAACAACCTGCCTAAAGTCATCAAGGATTTCATTACTACCCACCACGGTAGGGGAAAGACAAAATACTTCTACATATCCTGGAAAAACGAGCATCCCGGCGAAGAACCCGACAACGAGTCATTCACCTATCCCGGTCCCAACCCTTTCAGCAAGGAGCAAGCCATCCTGATGATGGCGGATTCCGTAGAGGCAGCCTCGCGCAGCCTGCCCGAATATACGGAAGAGAGCATCAGCAACCTGGTAGACAAGATTATCGATTCGCAGGTGGAGGAAGGTTATTTCAGGGAGTGCCCCGTCACGTTCAAGGACATAGCAACGGTAAAAGCCGTTTTCAAAGAAAAATTGAAAACCATCTACCACACCCGCATCAGTTACCCGGAACTTAAAAAGCAAGACCTATGAAAATCAGTACCAAAGAACAGCAAAGAGCGGAATTTCTGTTGCAAAGCCAACGGATTCAACTGCATCAGATTGAAAGTTTCAGTTTCATGGAACGATACCCCCGGCAGGCGCATAAGGGTGTCCCGGCAGGAAAAGCCAAATACGGCCCCGGAATATTCGTTTTCCACCTAAAGGAAAAGCAGGATAAGGTAATATACATGCCTCCCTTCAGGCATCCTTCATCACTCGTCCGCTTTCTGGTGTCGCAAGGAGTGCCTTTTGCCAACTATGTTCCGCGCGAACGGAGCATGGAAACCCTCCCGGAGGAAACTTACCGGCGTCCCTCGCTGTATATGTTTTGGTTCTTCATATTATTCCTCATGTTCCTGATATTGGGTTACTATTCCGTCGGCATCGATGCATGGTGGGGATTCATTCCGGCCATCCTGTCCTTCGGACTGAGCCTTTTCTTCATTTGCATGCTGATGACCCGGTTCTGCTACCTGACGCTGGACAACGAAAATCTCACCGTGCACAGTGCAGGCAGGACAATCCGCTATCCGTATACAGACCTGCGCAAGGTCAACTTCGATTTTGCCCGGGAGCAGACTTTCACCCACGTCATGGAATTGCTCGACAAGGACTACCGTTACCGTCTTTTCTACATCGGCCGGGTTTCAAGGAAGAAGCTGAATGAGATTGCCGAACGGTTGCAGCAGGCCGGAGTGGATGCAACGTGCAGCCTCAACGACAACAAGCGTTTTTATCATGACAACAGGCATTGAGCGGTGATTATTCGCCAACCGCTCCGAGCAATCCGGCACAGGCGTCTTCCAATATATCGAGTACGTATTCAAACCCCTCGGCCCCGCCATAATAAGGGTCGGGCACGTAATCGGCATGGGCAAACTTAGTACAGTATTCCGTCATGCGATGTATCTTTCCGCATGCTTCCACAGAAGGGGCACGCTCTTTCAAATCATCAATATTACGGTCATCCATTCCGATAATCAAATCGAACTCATAGAAATCATCCGTACGTACCGGACGGGAACGGTGCGTCAGGTTGTAACCCCGACGGGCGGCATGGGCACGCATCCTGCTGTCGGGCAGCTCTCCCTGATGATAGGAAAGAATACCTGCCGAGTCGATAACGAACTCATCTTCACGCCCTGCCTCTTCTATCAAATGCCTCATCACCCCTTCCGCCGAAGAAGAACGGCAAATGTTGCCCAGGCAAACAAACAATATCTTTTTCTTCTCTTTCATACTCAAACTCATATTAAACATTCCGTAACCCGCACTACGGCTATCTACATCGGGTCTACATCATAATATACAATCAGCGACTTGAAACGGTCTTCCATTATCATCTCCTTCTGTACCTGCAGCAACAATTCGCGGACACGCGCCATAGGAGCTTTGGTTTCAATCTTCACTACAATTTTGCGGATAAACAGCGTCTGCACACGTGCCACCGGCGGTTTATCCGGCCCTAACACCCGATTGCCGAAGATGGCACGCAGCTTGCCCGCCATAGTCTGCGCCATCAAATCGAGCAGGGCCTCATTGCGGTTCTTCAGATACACATATATGAGGCGGTAATAAGGGGGATAATGAAACATCTGCCGCTCGGCAAGCTGTCCGTCGACCATGCCTTCGTAGTCGTTGGCAATTACCTGAGGGATGATGGGATGCTCAATGCTCTTGGTCTGCAACACTACCCTGCCCCTTTTATTCTTCCGTCCGGCACGCCCTGCCACCTGCGCCATCAACTGGAAAGCACGCTCATAGGCACGAAAATCCGGATAGTTCAGCATCGTATCCGCATTCAGAATGCCTACCACGCTTACGTGGTCAAAGTCCAGCCCTTTGGAAACCATTTGCGTACCGATAAGAATATCCGTCTTTCCCTGTTCAAAATCGGCGATGATACGCTCGTAGGCCGCGCGTGTGCGGGTGGTATCCAGGTCCATACGGGCAACGGTCGCTTCGGGAAACAGGAGTTTGACGTCGTCCTCTATCTTTTCCGTACCGAAACCGCGGTTGCGCAAGTCCGTTCCTTCGCAAGCGGGACAGATGCGGGGCAGTTGATAGGTATATCCGCAATAGTGGCAGGTCAGCTGGTTCAGTCCTTTGTGATAGGTCAGGCTGACATCGCAGTTCTTACATTTGGGAACCCACCCGCACGTATGGCATTCTATCATCGGGGCAAACCCCCTGCGGTTCTGAAACAGAATAACCTGTTCTTTCCGCTCCAGTGCCTCGCGGACATATTGCAGCAACAAAGGGGAAAAGGGCCCGTTCATCCGCTTCTTGCGCTGCAACTCCTTGATGTCTACCGGAATAATCTCCGGCAACTGTATCTCCTTGTACCTCTCCTTCAGCTCCACCAGCCCGTACTTTCCGGACATGGCGTTGTGCCAGGTTTCTATGGAAGGCGTCGCCGTGCCCAGCAGAGTCTTGGCGCCATACAGCGCAGCCAGCACAGTGGCGGCATTACGTGCATGGTAGCGGGGGGCGGGGTCCTGTTGCTTATATGTATTTTCGTGCTCCTCGTCCACGATAACCAGGCCCAGCTTGCGGAAGGGCAGGAACACGGAAGAACGCACTCCCAGAATGATGTCATATCCGCTGTCCGAAAGCTGTTTCTGCCAAATTTCCACCCGTTCGGCATCCGGAAACTTGGAGTGATAGATGCCCAGACGCGAACCGAACACCCGTTGCAGCCTTTCGGTAATCTGTGTGGTCAGGGCTATTTCCGGCAACAGATACAGCACCTGCTTCCCTTGCCGGATAACTTTTTCTATCAGATGGATGTAAATCTCCGTTTTTCCGCTGGACGTGACTCCATGCAGCAAACAGACGTTCTTTGTCCGGAAACTTTCCACAATGCTGTCGTATGCCCGCTGCTGATGCTCGTTCAAAGGATTTAAAGGGAGGGTTGTCCGGGCAGCGGCTGCATTCAGCCTGCCTATTTCCTGCTGGTATACCTCAAAGACCCCGCGTTCCACCAACCCGTTGAACACGGCAGGCGTAGCGGAAGTCCGCTGCAAAAGTTCCTTCTTGGTGACTTCTTTCGGCGTTTTGCCCAAACAGGCGGAAAGTTCGATGTACTTCATCAGCAAGTCCAACTGTTTGGGAGCGCGACGCTGCAGTTCGTCAAAGAAGAAATGCAGACGGTGTTCGTTGCCTGCCGCTTCCGTCAGGCGTACGCGGGTCTCGGTCTTGGGCTTGTAGGTGCGCTTCAGTTCTTCTTTCACAAAGACCGCCTCTTTATCCAGCAAGGATTTAATTACGGACAGGATATTCCTGATGCCGCTCTCCTTTTCCAGTTTCGTAATGCACTGTTCCGGCTCCGCGGCAAGCAGGTCCAGTATCTTCTGTTCCTTTTCGGGCAGTTGCACATCCGATTCGAAATCAGGATTATACTCCACGATGGTCTCGCTCTCCAGCTTCAGGCCTGAAGGAAGCGCCGCTTTATAGACATCGCCCCGGGTACAGAGATAATAATCCGCCAGCCAGTCCCAAAACCTAAACTGCTCGGACAGCAGGATGGGATGCGCATCCAGCAGGGCACTCACTTCCTTCACCTCGTACCCGGCCGGTGCGGAATAGTGTATGTTCTGCACAATAGCCGTATAGTATTTCTTCCGTCCGAAAGGAACGACCACCCGGCAGCCAATCTGTACACTCTCCGCCATATCCTCCGGCAGCGAGTATGTAAAGCAGGCATGCAGGGGAAGGGGCAATATGACATCTACGAACTTTTCCATTGCAACGGCAAAGATAACGTAAAAAACGGCGTTGCCAATCAAAATCGACAACGCCATACAGAGATAATCCCGTTATATCTTTAGAACAGGTAAGCAGCGGAAATCTGCCAGGTCTTATTCTTTGTTCCGATAGCCTCACTGACAGTCTTCCAGGTGAACGAGTCGCCGCAAGGAATCGTATAGTTGAAACCTATCTGCAAATGCCGAACCAGTTTCACACCGGCTCCCACATTGATACCCACCTGCGCTTTCTTGCTTTCCAGCTTTCCAATTTCAAAATTCTTATCACCCTTGAAGTTGAAGAAGAAGTCCGGACCGGCCGCTACATAAATACCCAGCATACTGCCCAGACCGATGGAATATTTCAGATTGACAGGTATGTCCAGCCCCGATTGCTTCATATCAAGACCTTCCATCTTATCGCCTTTCTGAGAATACAGCAACGCACCGTCCACTCCCAGTCCTATAACAGGAATCGTTATTTCCGCCATAGGTCCGAAAAAGAATCCGGTAGAGTTGTCTTTCATTCCTTCGAACTTGAGTTTCGACAAGTTCACACCGCCTTTCACACCAAACTTAATCAACTGAGCTTGGGCAGGCATAGCCAATGCCATGCAGCATACAGCTATCATAAAAACACTAAAGAACTTTTTCATAATTCAATACGTTTAAATTTCGCGGACAAATATATGCAAATTATCCCTTAAAAAAACAATAAGCATTCCGAATTGTTCAAAATTAAAACAAGAGTTCCGGTGCGCCACCGATGGGAGACCTTCCCAATCTCCAGCCCGGAGCATTCCGTATGCCGGTGTTTTTCCACGACATCCCTTATGTATAAAGGAGAAATACCCTATACAAAAGCCTGCTATACTGCATTGTTTTCCTCGTCCTGCAACTGCGGGCTGTACGGCCCGCATATGGAAACCGTACGGCCCGCAACCGGCAACCGGAGAGCCCGCAGTTGGAAAACGAGGTTTTACATCCGGCTTTCCTACATTATACATGCTGTAAAACGACAAAACCAACGGGCAACGGTGCCATTAAACCGCAGAGTTTGGAACGCTCCGCCCTTGAAAAACAGAGGTTTTTAACCGCCGTTAACAAATTTCGCTTCACATAGGTTTTACTTCTGTGTATAAGCCTGTTACAATAAAAAAGAAGGATAAAAGTGACGACCGGAAGTGACGACAAACAATTGGTCAACACTCTCGTCACCGTTGTCAACACTCTCTCTATCCCCCTTCTGCAAAGGGATAGAACGCTACCGGTGACGAGTGACGAGAAAAAACGTGTTTTCTTTTTAGGAGATTACAAATGCAAGATAGGCATCGGAAAGCATAGATTGACTACCTTTGCAAAACATTATTCAAAAAACACATTTCTTTATTACGGAGTATGATAGAAATCAGGAAAACAGAGATTGCAGAACTCGGCATCCTTATGGAGCTCTTTGAACAGGGAAAGCGCATCATGCGCAAAAGCGGAAACTTGAAGCAGTGGACCGGCGGCTATCCCGATGAAGAACTTGTAAAGAAGGACATCGAGAACGGAAACAGCTACGTATGCCTCGATGAAGAACGGAACATAGTAGGGACTTTCACCTTCATACAAGGGAACGACCCTACTTACGCCCGAATTTACGAAGGAGCCTGGAGTGACGATACGCGTCCCTACGGCGTCATCCACCGCCTGGCAAGCACGGAGCAAAGCAAAGGGGTGGCATCCGCCTGCCTGCAATGGTGCTACCGCCAGATTCCCAACCTACGGGCAGACACGCATCGCGACAACCATATCCTGCAACACATCCTCAAAAAGCACGGCTTCCAATATTGCGGCATCATATACCTGCTGAATGGAGACGAACGGCTGGCTTTCCAGAAGCTGTAGCAACGGCACACGCACCAAACTCATACGGGCCGGCTGCCGCCGTATTTCTTCTTCAGCTCCTCCACGGTTGTTCCGGTGAAATACTCTTCCACGAAATCCCAACGCTGGTCGTCGGTCAGAGTATCCGTACCGAAGAAAAAGGAGAACAGCTCAATCTGCTCCTCGAAGATACGTTCGTTCGTGTCCAGTATAAGATTATGATATTCGTCGGAATCCGCCAACTGTTGCAGAAGTTCCGGGTTATCGAACCGTACATGCACGCAAGGCGTACCGCCTCCCTCGACGCTGAACGACAGGCAGTCGAGCATGGAAAGAAGGTTGAGCAACATATTCAAATCGGAGAACGGAGTGCAATAGAACAGCAAGCGGTCGCCCCTGTTGCCTGCGATACGCTGGGCGAACAGCTTCTGATAACGGGACAGAAGCAGGTCGAAACCTTTGGTGACGGTAAACGAGAGTTCGTTCGAGTCTTTCTTCTTGACGCTGCTGATGTAACTCACGCTGCGCCCCTCCTCGGTGCGGCTTTCCAGCAACGAACCGATGAAACGTTTGGCCGACGGCACATCCATGCCGTGCTCGGCAAACACCGCACGCAACTCCTCTTCATCGAAACGGCCTTTTGACTTCAGCAAAGCTGTTTTCAGCATCGATACCAGGCTCTTGAACAAAGCATCCATACGCTGGCGGATAACCGTTGCATCCTCTTTCAGCAACACCTCGTGCTTGCCCACTGAAACAGCACGTGAACCTTCCCACAACATGCCGCTGTTCAGTTTCTGCTTGAACTCCCTGTATCCCAACTCCGGAAAACGCTCTTCCCAAAGAGTGTCCAAACGGGCACGGTAGACTCCCTCTTCACCGTCCACCCCGGTAAGATAGGCATGGAATTCGCGCGCAAAGGCATCGCCCGTCTTGTCCTGGATGTAACCCTCCGTCAACAGATTTTGCGGACTCACCTCCAGCAGACGTGTGCCGTAGCGTTGCTCCAAATCATCCTCCAGCCACAGCAGGGCCGTTTTGATAAGCTGCCCCAACTCGGCCTCGTACTCCAGCTTATTCTTGGTACGCGGCAGCTTCACCACGAACTCAAAGTCGGACAGGGAAACAAGTATCTCTTCCTTCTTCCCTTTCATCCGATATACCTCCATGAGCTTCTTCAGGATAAGTTCCAGTTGGTCCTGCCCGATGTTGCCGGTCTGGTGCAGACGCTTCATGTAATAAAAGTCGCGTTCGTGATAATCGGTGGCGGCAATACCCTGCACGTCCGCATCACGGGCGGCACGGCCTATTTCCTGAATGTAATCGACAAACGTGCTGGAAGGCGCCACGTGGTAAACACGGTCGATGTCGCTGATGTCCACTCCCATGCCGAAAGCTTTTGTAGCAACAATCATCCGCTTCGTGCCCTCTTTAAAGTCCCTGACGATGGCAGCCTTCTGCGCCTTGTCCTTCTTGCCGTAGTAAGAGGCCACCAAACGCCAGTCGGCAGGAGCCACCCAGGTCTTGATACGCATATCTATGCCACCGGCAAAAGGATAGTAAAGCAGTGCCTTATGCCCGTCGAGAAACTCTTCCACACGCCCGGATATGACGCGTTGCTTGCCTTTGTCATAAGTCTCCCCCTCTTCCAACGTGAGCCGGCGGATGTCAAAACCGATATTCTTGCGCCTGACCGTACCTACATAAAGTATGCAAGGCTCCATTTGCAGGGAGCGGATGGTATCGAATACCATATCGTTGCCGCCTTTGGGGTTCCACACGGCAGTGGCGGTCAGGGCAAACAGGGGAAACGAATAACCGAGGTTCTGCTTCAATGCGCCCAAATAACGCCCCAGAAACCAATAGTCCACGCGGAACTCTTTGCCCCAGGTGGTTACCGTATGCGCCTCATCGACAACAACCATACCGATGCGGCGGTTGCCGATAAAATGTCTGATGTCGTAGGAGAGCAACAGCTCCGGCGAAAGATAGAACAAGTCGATTTCCCCCTCACGCACCGCCCGGTACACTTCCATCTTCTGCTCCGGCGAAAGGTCGGAAGACGCATATGCCACACGTTCATACCCTACGTCCTGCAAGCCTTCCACCTGGTCCACTATCAATGCTTTCAAAGGAGAGACAACGATAGTCAGCAGGTTATATTCTTTTCCCAGATAGATGGCGGGAAGCTGGAACAAGAGAGACTTTCCCGCACCGGTCGGAGCAGTCAGCAGGATATTGTCGGGCTGTTCGCCGCCTTTGTACGCTTTTTCCGCTTCCCGGATTACATTTTCAACCAGTTGTCCCTGAGAGATACAGAGAGTATCCCTGTTTTTAAACAAATCATCGTAAATTTCGAGATTGCGGAACCCGTCGTAACCATAGGTCTCTTTCAGCAGTTCCATTACACTTTGCCGGCACTCCCCGAGCAAGTGGCGTTCTTTCAATACGGGCAAGCGGTGTGCCTCTCCTGTTTGTGTCATCATTAATATAATGGGGGATTAAAAAGAAAAAAGATAGTATCCCGGCCATAGTAAAGGCCTTCGTACTACCTCTTTCTATAATTTGTATATCCGTAAGCCGACGGATGAAATTCAATCAAAGCGCATCAATACTCCTCTTCGTTGAAGAAGAAATCTTCTTTGCTGGGATAATCAGGCCAAATATCTTCAATACTTTCATAAATCTCGCCTTCATCTTCCATTTCCTGCAGGTTCTCAATAACCTCAAGCGGAGCACCCGAACGCATGGCATAATCAATCAATTCGTCCTTAGTTGCCGGCCAAGGGGCATCTTCCAGTTTAGATGCCAATTCCAATGTCCAATACATAGTTTCTAAGTATTAAAATTGTGAGTAGTAATTCCTTTCTTTATTTTTCGGCAAAAGTATAACAAAATATTTCACTTGCAACTATTATTCCAAAATATTTCTTCTTTTTTCTCGTCTTGGTTCATTTTACGCGAAAGAACGAACAAATAGTCAGATAGACGGTTTACATAGGCCAACAGCTCGGAAGAGATGTCCGTCTGTTCCGCCAAGGCAAGAATGCGACGTTCGGTACGGCGGCAAACGGTACGGCAGATATGACAAACGGCAGCTCCGCGACTCCCGCCCGGAAGAATAAAAGCAGAGAGAGGGAAGCTTGTCGTCCAGCCGGTCTATCTCGCGCTCTATCGTCTCCACCTGTTCCGGGGTGATGATACTCACCTCCTTCAGCCGTGTCTTTTCACGATCCGTAGCAAGGTAAGAACCTATTGCAAACAATCTGTCCTGGACTTGCTGCAGGAACTGCCTGTCGGGCTCGTCGGAAAGGAAAGTAATCAGAAACCCCAGATTGGAATTCAGTTCGTCCACCGTACCGTAGGCTTCGAGGCGGATGTGGGTTTTAGGAACACGCGTGCCTCCTACAAGGGAAGTGGTTCCTTTATCTCCGGTCTTTGTATATACAAGGCTTTTCTTCATAATGGTCTTTTCCTTTGAAACGCCTAAAGGTAATCAAAAGTTGACAATATAGTCTTGTTTTATCCTGGTTTTATCAAAGAAAATAATGCCGAGATCGTAAAGGTCGAAAGTGATGCCAGCCTTTTCGTGCCGACTGATACGCTTCCAAACGGCACGCATCCGGGAAGTATAACGGATACCTTCGATTACAAAGACGGACGTTTGCGCAGTGCGGTCGGCACAGATACGGAACACCTCTTCCACAAACTCCGGACGGCGGTAATCGTGCAGGTATAAAAAGTCGACAGACGCGCCACTCTCCAGAAACAGTTCGGACAGGTCGGCGGCAGCAGTGTAGTCCGCCCCTTCCTTCGCAGCCTTCAGATATAAGGAAGAGGCAGCCTGCATGCCTACATCCACAATCGTAGCCGGCTGTACATAATTTACCAGCCGGAACAGAAGCCGTTTCACCTTTAAGGACTCGTACCCCCATGCCCGGCCTTTCTGCGGCATAAGCCGCTTCTGCTCGGAAGCCAGCTCCTTATACTTATAATAAGGAGTAGTTTCATAGATAACGTGCGTTATCAGGTTGAAGGCAAAAGGCGAGTGTACCCCGTAACCGCAGCGGTGACGGAATCGGTACAGCCAGATAAAAGGGCGCTTTAGCGCAAGTAACATACGGTTCATCACAAGTTAATTCTTTATTGTGTTGCAAAAATACGGAAAAACCGGAATTCCAACTGACAATCATTCTTAAAAACGGCAATGTGAAGAGCTTCAGACAAGTATTGAGCAGCCCGCTCAATGCTAATGCCGAACTGACATTAACGTTAAGTCCGGATGATATTTTCTCTGAAGAATCTTCCGGCGACCTTACCATCGATGACTGGAACGAGAAAAACGAGAATATTGATATGCCGATAATAGAGTAACCGAATGGCATAAAGAGTCTTTCCGTACCGAACAGAGCCGCCGGTGTTACCATGAAATAACCTTTTGCCATTCCGTTTCTTAACAACAATCCTATCCTATATATTCATTCTATGACAAACTCTCGAACTTTTTTCTGTGCTCCATGATTGATTGCATATTATTTTGCGCCCATTCGGTTAACGATACAATGATAGGGACAAGGCTTTTTCCTGTTGCTGTCAACTCATACTCCACTCTTATCGGAACTTCCGGAAAAACGGTTCGTTTTACCAGTCCGTCAGCTTCCAATATCTGTAGCGTATTAGACAATACTTTAGTTGATATATCAGGAATTTGCCTCGCTAATTGGTTGAAACGGGTTGAACCATTCTCATTCAGAATGAAAACAACTAACAATGCCCACTTATTACCAAAACGTGCAACGACATTCCGAATAGGGCAAATCTCAATGATAGATTTTTTTTCTTCTTTTTTCGTCATGACAATCTATTGTTTTTCTGCATAAGTAACCTCCGGGTAACTTTGATACATATTTGTAACTTCTTGTATTGCAAATAATTGATTCATATATTTGCAGTATCAAAAAGAAAGTAATCATCCAATGCAAAGTTAGTTAATTTACGATATGTAATCAATAGAAGTATAAACATCAAAATTAAAAGCCATGAAACAGATTGAAAAAACAGCATCAGCGGCAAACTTCGCTGCTATCAACTTGGGCAAGTTAAATGAATTAGGAGATTACCTGTTGAAACTTGCTCCTGAAATAAAAATTCCGGGAAAAGTGTTTGGCGGGGCTGCACTTCAAGCCACAGGAAGCGAATTTTCATTCCAGTTATTCCAACCGGGAACAGAAACCGGTTTTCTTCACACTCACAAAACACATGAAGAACTTTATTTCTTCCTTAGTGGAAACGGAGAATTTCAAGTAGACGGCCAAGTATTCCCTGTTTCGGAAGGAAGTGTGGTACGTGTAGCCCCTAAAGGTAAAAGGTCTGTCCGGAACAACGGCACAATTCCTCTTATTATGCTTTGCATTCAATATAAGGCTGCAACATTCGCACAAGAAGATACAACAGACGGAACTATATTAAACGAAACGGTAAGATGGTAACATTATGAAACAGGACTTGAAGAGGAATACTGAATCTGCTTAAAGAACAAGGATATACGATAGAGCCTGTTGAATAGAGAACTAAACCATACAAACGTTAATATCCAGATAAATTATTCTGAGAAATATTGTTGTTTCTCAGAATAATTTATCTGTAAAAATTTACCGAAGCTAATATAAAGGCAAGCCCTCATACCTCTAAAACATAAAACCAACCCCTTTCTTCTGCGAAGCTTTAAAACTTTCAATCTCCAAAGAAAGTGATTTCTTCAACTGTCCTGCCATAAAGTCCAAGAAAGGCTGGTTGGTTTCTTCATCCTGACACTGGCGCAGGGAAAGAATATATTCTTCTCTATCTTCTTTAAATATTTTGGTTGGGAAAAGGTGATAGCAAAATTGAATATAGTTCATCAGCAGCCGAGCTATTCTGCCGTAACCATCCACCCACGGATGTATGGTTACTAAATTAAGGTGGGCATTAAAACTCAATTCATATTGTTCCCGAAATATTCCCACTTTCTTTTGCTTCTCTTTAAGAATCGCACACAGTTCATCCACCTTAGCAGGAACTTTCAAATAGTTCATATAAGAATATCCGCCAACGCCAGCCGTAACACCACATAGACGGAACTCTCCTTTAGAAGAATCAAAAGAACCACCCATCACACTGTGAACGCTGCCAGTAGTACGCATCAGCATTGCATTCAACCTTTTCAGAAAAGCAGGAGTTATCGGTGCAAGGCTGTCTGATTCTGCTTTGGCAAGTTCATACGCTTGCTTCAAATCTTCATTCATCAGATGATGCACAAGCGGTTTCCCTTTCGCTGTTACTCCCTCGTCAAAGAGAAGCTGCGTATCAAGCTCGGTCAACGTTGAGCCTTCTATGGTCAATGTAAAAACCTGAGGGGTAAATTTATAAATTGTTATCTTTGTCCCCAAATTCATAGCTTATGGAGTTAAACGGTTATCGCCTTCTTCTTCCTGAAGGCACTTTAGATTACTTTGATCTTGTTGATGTGAAGGAAAGCGTAAATGAAGTTGTGATCTACCTTGAGGAGAAAAATATCGTTCCTGAGAAGTATACAGATCAGGATACTGAGAGTAAAGGCTTTTATGATCCTGTTATTGTTCAGGATTTTCCTCTTCGTGGCAAGAAGGTTTTCCTTAATATTCGTCGTCGTCGCTGGCTCTTAAAGAAGCATAATGAGTATATCTCTCGTAACTGGCGTATGGTGGCTGAAGGTACTCGTATGGCGCAAGATTTTGCGTCTTTTTTAAAAGAACTATATTGATAGCTATCCGATCAGTTGCAAGCTCTTAGGTGTTTTATATGGAGTTGACGGGGATTTATTGGAGCGTCAATACCGTAACCATCTAAGTGGTTATCTCCATTGGGACCAACTTGTTCATGCAGAGGATTGGCTACTATTCGAAAAGAATATCGGTGCTTATCTCTGTATTGATGAGGTAGCCCTCTCGCGTGGAGAACTCTATACTGTACTGACCAATAAAGAAGCTCACGGTGGTAAAGGTAGTATGATTGCTATCATTAAAGGTACGGACGTTCATACGGTCACTTCTGTCCTGCTTAAGCTCTCCCGTCGCCGCCGTTACCAAGTGCGCGAGATAACTTTAGATATGGCTCCTAACATGGAGCAGATTGCACGCATCTGTTTTCCTGCGGCCAAACGTGTTACCGATCGCTTTCACGTACAGAAGTTAGCTTATGAAGCAGTGCAGGAGATGCGTGTAAAAGCTCGCTGGGAGGCTTTGGATGAAGAGTCCACTCAGATTGCTTATGCAAAGGCCTGTGGAAAGATGTATCATGCACCTGTTTTCGCTAATGGAGATACAAGAAAGCAGTTGTTAGCGAGAAGTATTTATCTGCTTTACAAGAAGGAATCCTTATGGACTCAGTCTCAAAGAATACGGGCTGAAATTCTTTTCAAGGAATATCCCGATATAAAGAAAGGATATTATCTGTCTATGCGGTTAGGCTTAATCTATCATCAGTGTAAGTTTAAGGATATTGCTTTGACAAGGCTGGCAAGGTGGTATGATGAAGTAGATAAATCAGGGTTCCTCACCTTTGGAAGGGTCGCACGTTCTATACAAACACATTATCTGGATATAATCATTTTTTTTGAAAGGAGGGCAACCAATGCCGCAGCAGAGTCATTCAATGCTAAAATCAAAGCATTTAGAGCACAGTTCAGAGGAGTAAGAGATAGAGCTTTTTTCTTATATAGACTTGCTAAATTATATGCTTAAATATAAAATCCCTCAGATTGTTACGTTGACCCCTTAAATATAAAATCCCTCAGATTGTTACGTTGACCCCAGATTGTTACGTTGACCCAAAATGTTTCAGCTATGTCTCAGTAGAAAAAAGATAAACCCTTGCAAACTTTTGATTTGCAAGGGTTTATCTTTCTCTTTTCGTACCCAGACCCGGGGTCGAACCGATTCCGCGTTTATAAAATATACAGTACTTTAGCAGAAACTTTTAAAACATTTAATATGATAACCAATAAGGATAATTTCTGTGTAATCATGGGTGGCGGTATCGGTAGCCGTTTCTGGCCTTTCAGCCGCAAAACTCTTCCGAAACAATTTCTGGATTTTTTCGGCACAGGGCGTTCATTATTGCAACAAACATTCGATCGGTTCAAGCAAGTAATCCCTACAGAAAACATACTGGTTGTAACCAATGACCTATATGCCGACTTGGTGAAAGAACAGCTTCCCGAATTAAACTCCGAACAGATTTTATTAGAACCTACACGCAGAAACACTGCCCCGTGCATTGCATGGGCTGCTTACCATATCCGTGCATTAAACCCAAATGCCAATATCGTAGTAGCTCCTTCGGATCATCTTATCCTAAAAGAAAGCGAATTTCTTTCAGCCATAGAGAAAGGGCTGGCATTCGTTGCAAAATCTGATAAGCTTCTAACTCTTGGCATTAAGCCTAACCGCCCGGAAACAGGATATGGTTATATACAGGTAGCCGAACATATAGACAGCAGCTTCTATAAAGTAAAAACCTTTACAGAAAAGCCCGAATTGGAATTAGCCAAAGTCTTTATAGAAAGCGGAGAATTTTATTGGAATGCCGGTCTCTTCATGTGGAATGTAAACAGTATCATCAAAGCCGGTGAATTACTTTTACCGGAATTGGCCACTAAATTGGCAGCCGGAAAAGATGTGTACGGAACACCGGAAGAAAAGAAATTCATAGATGAGAACTTTCCTGCATGCCCTAACGTATCCATCGACTTCGGCATTATGGAAAAAGCAGACAATGTATATGTATCATTGGGCGACTTCGGATGGTCTGATTTAGGTACATGGGGCTCCCTGTACGATCTTTCTCAAAAAGACGAATCGGAGAATGTCACTCTGAAATGCAGGTCTTTATTATACAATAGTAAAAACAATATTGTCGTACTTCCGCAAAACAAACTTGCTGTCATCGACGGGCTGGAAGGATACCTCATTGCCGAATCCGACAATGTCCTGCTGATTTGTAAAAAAGATGAAGAGCATTCCATACGTAAGTATGTGAATGATGCTCAAATTAAATTGGGAGAGGACTATATATAAATAGTTTTTTCAACGACAAAAAAGTAAAATAAAATCGGCAGTTGCTATTTTCAACTGCCGATTTTTTATAATGGGAGGAAATAAAATTTTTTAGAACGCCATGGTGATAGCTTTGGCTATCGCCTTAAATTCTTCATCTGTCAATTTCAGCTTTGGATTGGAAAAAAGCATATCCTTTTCATTCTGCATAGGAATCAAATGAATATGTGCATGAGGAACTTCCAAACCTAAAACTGCTTCACCCACTTTCCTACAAGGAAAAGCCTTGCCAATAGCCAATGCCACTTTCTTTGCAAAAACATGCATTGCAGCCAAATCCTCATCACTTAAATCGAAGATATAGTCCACTTCCTGTTTAGGAATGACCAGCGTATGCCCTTTCGCCAATGGATTAATATCAAGAAATGCAAAGAACTTATCATTCTCCGCCACTTTGTAGCAAGGTATTTCACCCGCAATAATTTTGCTGAATATTGTTGCCATAATTTTACTTATATAAAATGAGGCAAGCCCGCATGCAGACCTGCCCCTCCTCTAAAATGATATGTTCACTACTTCCAGATTGATGATACCCTGCGGTACTTTAATCTCAGCAACATCACCCACTTTCTTGCCAAGCAAACCTTGTGCAATCGGAGTATTTACAGAAATCTTTCCCTCTTTCAGGTTAGCTTCACTTTCAGAAACAATGGTATAAGTCATCTTCATACCGTTTTTCACATTTTTCAGTTCCACTTTATTCAATATCTGTACACTGTCGGTTTTCAATTTAGATTCATCAATAATCTTTGCATCCGCAATAACCTGTTTCAGTTTATTGATTTTCATTTCAAGAAGACCTTGAGCTTCTTTTGCAGCATCATATTCTGCATTTTCCGACAAGTCACCTTTATCGCGTGCCTCAGCGATAGCTGCCACAATCTTCGGGCGTTCTATCGTTTCCAACTGTTTCAAATCGGCCAACAACTTATTGTAGCCTTCTTCTGACATATAAGCCATAGTTTTTCCTCCTTATTATTTATAATGTTTTTTAATGGTACTATAAACAAAAAAGAATTCCAACATGGTCAGCATGCTGGAACCCTCTTCCTATTTTTTCCTTTGCAAAGATAGACTTTTAAATAATGCGTGTCAAGCAAAAAGCAGTGCTTTGTAACATATTTAAATGAAATCTTCTAATTTATAACATGTTACAGCAAGGCTTTCACCGCTGCATCCAAATCTTTAATTGTTTCGCCACGGGCACTCAACTCGCTCTTTTTATTGATTAGGAAGACAGCAGGAAGCGACTGTACATTATAAGCGGCAGCTATGCTGGAATATACCCCATTGGCGTCACGTACACATATCCACGGCAGATTATCGGCTGTTGTTTTCCAATAGTGCTCATCAGCATCCAAAGAAACCTGGTAAATCTCCAAGCCCTGACCGGCATACTTGTCGTATAAATCACGCAGCATATAATTATGTGTAGGAGAAACCGCACTCTGATAGATTGTGAAATCCAAAATAACAGCTTTCCCCTTCAAATCACTCAACTTGTGCATATTGCCTTTCATGTCGCGCAAGTTAATATCAATGATACCTGTTTCCGACACAGCCTCCGTAGGAAGTTCCACGACCTTCTGTTGCGGGGCACGGGTATTCTTCATTCCCTTTATTACTATATTATAAAGATTCTTCGAACGGTCAGCATGCGGATAATAATTGTTCAGGCTGGTTGCCACTGCAGCAAAGCACTTCACATCATCTTTATTATTCAACGGATCGAATATGAGATAATTATTTAATTTCTGAAATAAAGCAAAATAAGCAGCTGCCGTATTAGGAGCGGCAAAAATATAATTAATCTTCACTTCATCCTTATAGTCCTTCATCAGTGTAGCCAGACTATCCTCAAACACATCCGTACCGATTTTATGGGCTTGCATACTTTGAATCAACGCATTTACATTGGTTTGAAGCTGCATTTGCTTCAATGTAAGTTCTTTTATCTTCACACTGTTTGCCGAACCTTCTACTGTATAAGCCGTAGAAAAATCCGTATACGGTGCATTAAACCGAACCGTTTCCGCAGAATCTATGGAAAAGTTGATAACCTTATCATCTACACGCAAACGATAAAATTCAGGTGATACAGGGCATGCCTGCTTAAAAGCAAACGTACCGTCACTCTTCAACTTAACGGAGTCCAAAGGAACAATACCCTCTAAAGCCGAAGCTTCCAGGTAAAGCATCTTACCGTCTGCACCGGAGATTTCACCTTCCACTTTAAATTTCGGTTCGGAATTACATGCGCTTAACCCCAAAGCAGCCAACGCTACAAAAAGAATCTTTTTCATATTTCATGTATTTTTCTAAAAAGAACGTGCAAATATACTCCTTTTCACGGTTAGTCAAAGCATTTTCCCACTTCTTACACTTATAAAAGTGCAAAAAACAACTAAATACAAACTTTTTATCTCATTCCCACCGTATTACACGAATAAAATATGTATCTTTGCAAGCATTTTGAAAGAAAAATAGATATAAAACATTTTTTATGATTAACCCAATTGTTAAGACGATCGAGCTTCCTGATGGCAGAACCATCACGCTCGAAACGGGAAAGCTGGCAAAACAGGCAGACGGTTCTGTAATGCTTCGTATGGGTAACACCATGCTGTTAGCTACTGTTTGTGCCGCCAAGGACGCAGTTCCCGGAACAGATTTCATGCCGTTACAGGTAGAGTACAAAGAAAAATTCTCCGCTTTCGGACGTTTCCCCGGAGGTTTTACAAAACGCGAAGGCCGTGCTTCTGATTATGAAATCCTTACCTGCCGCCTCGTAGACCGTGCTCTCCGCCCTTTATTCCCCGACAATTTCCACGCAGAGGTATATGTAAACATCATCCTCTTCTCAGCAGACGGCGTTGACATGCCGGACGCACTGGCAGGACTTGCAGCTTCTGCAGCCCTCGCTGTTTCAGATATTCCTTTCAACGGACCGATTTCCGAAGTACGCGTAGCACGCATCAACGGCGAATTCGTTATCAACCCGACTTTCGATCAGTTGGAAAAGGCAGACATGGATCTGATGGTAGGCGCCACTTATGAAAACATCATGATGGTGGAAGGTGAAATGGATGAAGTTTCCGAAAGAGACTTGCTGGAAGCCATGAAAGCTGCTCACGAAGCAATCAAGATACAATGTAAGGCCCAGATGGAACTGGCAGAAGAAGTCGGTTCTACCGTAAAACGCGAATACTGCCACGAAGTAAACGATGAAGAACTCCGCAAGGCTGTTCACGACGCCTGCTATGACAAGGCTTATGCAATCGCAGCTTCCGGTAACAAGAATAAGCATGAGCGTATGGATGCTTTCGATGCCATCCGCGAAGAATTCAAGGCACAATTCAGCGAAGAAGAACTGGAAGAAAAAGCTCCGCTTATCGACCGCTACTACCACGATGTTGAAAAAGAAGCCATGCGTCGTTCCATCCTGGATGAAGGCAAGCGTCTCGACGGACGTAAGACTACCGAAATCCGTCCTATCTGGTGCGAAATCGGTTATCTGCCCGGTCCTCACGGCTCCGCTATCTTCACGCGTGGTGAAACCCAGTCTCTGTCTACCGTTACTTTAGGTACAAAACTGGACGAAAAAATTATCGACGACGTTCTGGAACATGGAAAAGAACGTTTCTTACTGCACTACAACTTCCCGCCGTTCTCTACGGGTGAAGCCAAAGCACAACGTGGTGTAGGTCGTCGCGAAATCGGTCACGGACACCTTGCATGGCGTGCTTTGAAAGGACAAATCCCTGCCGATTATCCGTATGTAGTGCGTGTAGTATCCGATATTCTCGAATCAAACGGTTCATCTTCCATGGCTACCGTATGTGCCGGTACGCTGGCACTGATGGATGCCGGTGTAAAAATCAAGAAGCCCGTATCCGGTATTGCAATGGGATTGATTAAGAATGCAGGCGAAGAAAAATACGCCGTATTGTCCGACATCCTCGGTGATGAGGACCACCTCGGCGATATGGACTTCAAGGTAACCGGTACAAAGGACGGTATCACTGCTACCCAGATGGATATCAAAGTAGACGGTCTGTCTTATGAAATCCTTGAAAAAGCATTGTTACAGGCTAAAGAAGGCCGCGAATACATTCTGAGTAAAATCACCGAATGTATCGCTGAACCGCATGCCGACCTGAAACCGCATGCTCCACGCATCGAAACCATGACTATTCCTAAAGAATTCATCGGTGCAGTAATCGGCCCGGGCGGAAAGATTATCCAGGGTATGCAGGAAGAAACCGGTGCAACAATCACTATCGAGGAAATAGACAATATCGGTAGAATTGAAATTGCCGGAACCAACAAGAAGTCTATCGACGATGCAATGCGTATCATTAAAGGTATCGTGGCAGTACCGGAAGTAGGTGAAGTCTACAAAGGCAAAGTACGTTCTATCATGCCTTACGGTGCATTCGTTGAATTCTTACCGGGCAAAGACGGTTTGCTCCATATTTCTGAAATCGACTGGAAGCGTCTGGAAACAGTAGAAGAAGCCGGAATCAAGGAAGGTGACGAGATTGATGTGAAGTTGCTTGACATTGATCCTAAGACCGGTAAGTTCAAACTGTCTCGCAAAGTATTGCTTCCGAAACCGGAAAGACAGGAAAGACCGGAAAAGAAAGACAAATAATCCCTATCAATAAATAGGATATATGAGCCCGACAGTGATCTGCCGGGCTTTTTTTCACTCCCCACCCATGGAAATCAAAAAAACAACAGGTATTGTTTGCATATTACAAAAAGATTATGTTGCTTTGTGATACGAAACCTTAAATCGTACGAAAACTCCAATTTGAATGTCCGACTCCATTAAATTACATACGATGGACCTTTTCTCGCGTTTTTTCCAGGAGAACCAAGAAAAGTTCCTGACTTTTGCTTATTCCTACCTCAGAGATAAAGCGGAAGCGGAAGACGTGTTAATGGAATCCATGATTGCCCTATGGGAAAACCGGAACCGTTGGGAAGAAGGAAGCAATCTGCATGCCTTGCTGTTGACCATAATCAAAAACAAATCACTCAATCTGTTAGAGCACAAAAAAATACGCCTGCAAGCAGAAGAAAATATAAACAGCCATAACCAGCGGGAGCTCAACTTGCGTATATCCACCTTGAAAGCCTGCGAACCCGAACAGATATTCGACAACGAAATACAGCACATCGTTCACAAGGCCTTAGAGCAAATGCCACAACAAAGCCGGACTATTTTCATGCTGAGCCGTTACCAGAATCTCCCCAACAAACAAATTGCAGAGCAACTGCATGTTTCACTGAAAACCGTAGAAGCGCATATCACCAAAGCCCTCCGCATACTGCGATTGGAGTTGAAAGATTACCTGGCTTCCATACTTCTCTGAGCAATAAAAGTATTTTTTCAGAAAAAAGTTTCCTTTTTTGATAGGGTTGTCCACACTTCGCCGGTTATATATACAGAAAGGCGGTAAAGTCCCTCTCTTTAACCAAGCAACTCTATTTATGATGAACCAGGAATTACTATACAAATATTTTAAAGGAATAGCATCCATTGAAGAAGAGAAACAGATTCTGGACTGGGTTGAAGCTTCTGAAGAAAACCGGGAAGCCTACCTGAAAGAACGTATGCTGTTCGACGTATCCCTGTTTTCCACAAAACAAGACAATAAGAAAAAAGCAATACGACTCATGCCAATGCTCCGCTGGGCGGCGCGTATTGCAGCGGCAGTCATCATTGCCGTATCCGGTTACTACATGACCACAAATTATATATATAATAAGGATGCACAGCCTCAAACCATTACTGTTCCTGCCGGGCAACGCGCCCAAATTACGCTTGCCGACGGTACACGCGTATGGCTCAATGCCCAATCCACGCTTACATATGCTTCCGACTTCGGTCGCAATGACCGCAACGTCGAGTTAGACGGCGAAGCATATTTTGAAGTTGCCAAAAACAAAAAAATACCGTTCTATGTACATACGGAAATGCACAAGGTAAGAGTAGTCGGAACCAGCTTTAACGTCTGCGCATACAAAGGCAGCAAAGAGTTTGAAACAACATTGGTGGAGGGTATCGTAGACATCTACCCAAGCTGTAACAACCAAGTGATTACCCGCCTTCTAAAAGATGAGTTTTTTGCCAATTATGACGGACGCTGCAAGAAAACCATCCTCCCCTCGTACGAATATCTCCGCTGGAAAGAGGGATTATACTGTTTTGATGATGTACCCTTCAGCGGCATCCTGGACAAACTCGAAAAATACTACAACGTAAAGATAACCGTCACCAGCCCCAGACTACTGACCCACGAAGGCCTGACCGGCAAATTCAGAGAGCAGGATGGCATAGAACACATCTTGAGAGCCATCTCCAAAGAGCACCCGTTCAAGTTCCGCATCAATGAAAACAAAGATTCGATAATCATATATGAATAAATAAAACCTTTAAATTTAGTACTAACCCCTTAAAATCGAACAGCATGAAACCATAAAGCAACAGTCCTAAGAATTACTTCCCTTTTTTGATAAAAAAAGATCGGAAAGTACCCCCATACTTTCCGATCCGAAACAGTCAAAAATCGACCTTAATCAATTTATTAACTTAACACAGTGACAAAGATATGAGAAAAATTTCTTTGAATGGACTTTTTTTGTCCAAAAAGTTTTGAAATTAAGCAATTATTGCGTACTATGAAGATCACACTATTCCTTCTTCTGTTTGTAACATTCCAAGCATATTGCGGGAATAGCTACTCTCAGAACGCCAAAGTAAGTATCCCCGATTCTCAGCTGAGAGTAGGGCAAATACTTTCCCAAATTGAATCCCAGACAGACTATCTGTTTGTATACAACAAAAAGAGTGTCGACGTACGGCGCACTGTTAATGTAGATGCGAAAAACAAAGCCGTAGCCGAACTTTTGGACGAGATATTTGCCGGAACAAACATCAGATATGTAATGGAAGGAAAAAATATAGTCCTGACCAAAAGAGGTGAAAGCATCGAAAACGTAGCCGGAACACAACAGGAAAGAGTCACCGTAAAGGGTGTCGTTACCGATTCCAAGGGCGAACCGATTATCGGTGCAAATGTGTTGGAAAAGGGTACGACCAACGGTATCATCACCAACCTGGACGGAGAGTTCACCCTCAACGCACCTGCCAATGCCACTTTAGTCATTTCCTACATAGGCTATGAACCTATAAACGTTACGCTCAACGGCCGTACATCGCTCAAAATCCAAATGAAAGAAGAAGCGCTGGCATTGGAAACCGTTGTCGTAACAGCTATGGGCATCAAGAAAAAAGAGGCCTCTCTCACCTACTCTACCCAACAGGTGGGCGGCGATGAACTGACCCGCGCCAAAGACCCTAATATGATTAACGCCCTTGCCGGTAAGACGGCAGGCGTATCCATCACCCGTAACTCCTCCGGTCTGGGCGGCTCAGCCAAAGTATCCATCCGCGGTATCCGTTCCGCCAATGCCGATGGAAACAACCAACCGTTATATGTTATCGACGGTGTGCCTATGCTGAACAACGTAGCCGAGCAGGCATTCTCCGCCATGGGCGGTAACAACGATGCCGGCAACCGTGACTCGGGCGACGGTATCTCCAACTTGAATCCGGACGACATTGAAAGCATGAGCATACTGAAAGGTGCTTCCGCAGCAGCCCTCTATGGCTCACAAGCCGCCAACGGCGTAATCCTGATTACCACCAAGAAGGGTAAAGCCGGTATGCAACGTATCGTATTCAACTCCAACCTGACCATAGACCATGCCATTTGCCTGCCCGAATTCCAAGACAAATACGGTGCAAGCGGAGCTACAAGCTGGGGTACGGTTCCGGAAAATGCAAACTCCACACCCATCAAAGCTTATGATAACGTGGGCGACTATTTCAGCAACGGAATTACTGCAACCAATTCACTATCCATCATGGCGGGTAAAGAGAAAATGCAGACCTACTTCTCGTATGCCAACACCACTGCCAAAGGTATTGTCGATGTAAACAAGCTGCAAAAGCATAATATCACTTTCCGTGAAACAGCCTCTTTGTTCAACGACCGCCTCACATTGGATGCCAATGTAAACCTAATGACCCAGAAAATCAAGAACCGCCCTACTTCCGGCGGCTACTACATGAACCCGCTGGTAGGTTTGTACACCTTCCCGCGCGGTGAAGACCTCAGTATCTATCGCGATAACAACGGATTCGAAAAATACGATGAAAACAGATCCATGCCATTGCAGAACTGGTATACGGACATCAGCGGATTCAACCAGAACCCCTATTGGCTGACGAACAGAGTTACCAGCAACGACAAGCGTTTCCGTACCTTAGCTTCCTTAAGCGCGAACTTGAAGATAAACGACTGGTTCAGCGTTCAGGCACGCGGTAATGTAGACTATATCAATGACAATTACGAGCAGAAAATGTATGCCGGAACAACGGCCGATGTAGCTCACCAGAACGGCCGCTATATCAAAATGAACCGTCAGGACTTCATGGTTTACGGTGATTTTATGGCCATGTTCAACAAAACATGGAACGACTGGAGCTTGAATGCAGCCATAGGCAGCAGTATCAATACCACCAAAGTCAACTCCTTAAGTCTCGACTCCGGTAAATCCGGCTTGTACAAAGCTAATGTCTTCACAGTTCCCAACATGAATCTCAGCGGTGCAGGCACTTCATACATAGATGAAACAGCCAACCAAAGACGTACCATCCAGTCTGTATTCGCAACCGCACAGCTCGGTTGGAAAGAGAGTATCTACCTGGATGTAACCGCACGCAACGACTGGTCTTCCACACTTGCCAACACCAAAAGCGAAGACTCCGGCTTTTTCTATCCGTCGGTAGGTCTCTCATGGATTCTCAACAAAACTCTCAACCTGCCCGAATGGATAAGCTTCGGCAAGGTTCGTGCTTCCTGGGCACAAGTCGGCAACGACCTTCCCATCGGCATCACCAGCCCGGCGCAGACCATCACGGCAGGCGGCGTAGTGAAACCCATCGACTACTACTTTGCAGAAGATTTGAAACCGGAAATCAGCAACTCCATCGAAGTAGGTACTGAGTGGAAGTTCTTCAACAGCCGTCTGGATTTCGACTTCACGTTCTACCGCACGGATACCAAAAACCAACTGATCCGCGTAAACACTACCGCCGAACAACGTCCTTACCGTTGGATAAACGCAGGTAAGATACGCAATACGGGTGTTGAAATCACCTTAGGCGCTACGCCGCTGATGAACGATAATTTCCGCTGGAAAACCCAGTTCAACTTTGCTACCAACAAGAACAAGATTGTATCCTTGGGTGGCACACCCAACTTCCAATACGCTTCGGGGAATGTAAGCATGCCTTATAAAATGATGGTTGTAGAAGGCGGTTCGCTGGGCGACATCTACGGCAACGTATTTGTACGCGATGCAAACGGTAAAATCCTGCTGGAACCGGCAACAGACAAAGACGGTAACCCCAACGCAAAAGCCGACCTGCCTCAGGTTACAACCGACAAAGCCGCCAAGATAGGCAACTTCAATCCCGACTGGACACTGGGCTGGAGCAATACCGTGACATACAAAGGTTTCTCGCTTTACTTCCTGATTGACGCACGCGTAGGCGGCGACGTAATTTCGCTGACACAAGCCGGACTGGACTATGCCGGTGTGAGCAAGGCAACCGGTGATGCCCGCGACGCAGGCTACTATATGCTGGAAGGACAAAAGATTAATGATGTACAGAAATTCTATCAAATGGTAGGCGACCGCGGCAACGGTACCACAGAATTCTACCGCTACGACGGAACAAACATCCGCTTGCGCGAAGTATCCTTGGGTTACTCCTTCCCGCAGCAGATGCTCGAAAAGACCGGATTCATCAAAGGAGTAGACTTGTCGCTGGTGGCACGCAACCTGTTCTTCATCTACAAAGATGCACCGTTCGATCCGGATGCCACAATGTCGGTAGGCAATGACAACCAGGGATTGGACACCTTCGGCATGCCTTCAACAAGAAACATAGGATTCAACATTAAATTTACTTTCTAAATACCCGAACGATATGAATAAGATAAAATATACAACCGCATTGCTCCTCGGCGGTCTCCTGAGTTTTTCATCCTGTACCGACAACTTTGCCGACTTCAACAGTACCGACGGAGCTTATACAGAAGAATTGCAGAAATACGATAACCAGACCAACCTCGTACCTTTCGCCACCATTCAAAAGGGTATCATCTACCAGACCGGAGTGGACGGTACGGACTGGCAATACCAGGTTATACAAAACTTAGTGGCGGACATGTTCTGCGGATACTTCCACGACATGAACGGTTCGTTCAATGCCAACAACTCCACCTATAATCTGAACAACGGCTGGACAAGCGCCATGTGGGTATACACCTACGGATACGTCATGCCTTCCATCGCCGATGCAGAAGCGCTGAATACAGAAAAGGAATGGCCTCTTTACCACGCCATTACCAAGATTCTGAAAGTAGCTACCCTCCATCGTGTGAGCGACTATTACGGCCCTATCCTTTACGACGGATTCGGAACAGCCGACCAGAAGCCGCAGTCACAGGAAGAAGTCTACAAACGTTTCTTTGAAGACCTGGAAACAGCCGTGAACATACTGAAAGATTATAAAGGCGGCGTATCTTTTGAAAGCGCCGACTTCATGATGCCTGAAGGCAAACGCACTCCCGCACAATGGCTGAAATTCGCCAACTCTCTCCGCTTGCGTCTGGCCATGCGCGTATCTAACGTAGCTCCCGAACTTGCCGAAAAACAGGCCAAAGCAGCTTTGGATGCTGCCAACGGCGGCGTACTGGAAACAGCCAACGAAACGGTAGGCGAATACGGCATCCGCAACCCGCTGGGTGGTGTTGCCGGCTGGAGCGAAGTATATATGAACGCAAGCTTGGAGTCTTTCCTGAAAGGCTACAACGATCCTCGCCTTAAATCCTACTTCAACCCGGCACAAGACGGCAGAGACAAAGACGGCAACATTAACAAAGAAGTTGCCGGAGTAAAACAACTGAGCAGCATTGAAGATGAATACAAAGGTGTCCGTCAAGGCACAGGCGTAGCCGACAACCGCTACTCCACACACTCGCAGACTACCATTACGACCGCCAGTAAAATCATTGTCATGAGTGCAGCCGAAGTATGGTTCCTGCGCGCAGAAGCGGCTTTAAGATATAACACCGGCGATGACGTGGAAAACTGTTATAAACAAGGTGTCACCGTATCCTTTGCACAATGGGATGCCAATGGCGTCAGCGATTATCTGGAAAGTGACAATATCCCGGCTGCCTACGTAGATGTATTCGATGCTAAATTCAATGCGGATGCACCTTCGACAATCACTCCGAAATGGGACAATACAGCCGATAAGGAAGAAAAACTGGAGAGAATCATCACCCAGAAATGGCTGGCCCTCTACCCGGAAGGTTGTGAAGCATGGGCGGAGCAACGCCGTACCGGTTATCCGCGGCTCATCAAGGTTGCGGTGAACAACAGCGGCAATACCATCAGTACCGACGATATGATTCGCCGTGTATTCTTCAACCAAGATTACAAGACGGATAATAAAGCATTGTATGACGCCTTAGTCAGCAAGCTGGGCGGTGCAGACAACGGCGGTACACGTCTTTGGTGGGATACCGGACGGAATAACTTCTAAAAGAGACAAAGGCATATTTTTTAATTAGTGATGTTTTCTCCGTATTAGTTATTACGGGAAAAAGATTGCAAGGAGCAAAGTCGGGGGGCTTTGCTCCTTCTTTTCATATATAAGAGACCGAAGCGGTTCCTCTTTTTATAAAGCATAAACAGATTATCTTATAGTAGTGCCCGGACAGCTGCAAGGAGTTGTCTGCCTAAAGACCGGGAGTTATTCGGATAAGTCCGCAGGTTTTGGGGTGTACCAGCGGTTGGTACTCCATGTACCTTAGGTTGGTACGGCAAGTACCACTGCTTGGTACAAGACATACCAAAGGACAGTACAAACCTGGTACATATATCTTATTGATTATAAGCGCTATGATACTTATTTATATTCCCGTATCGGAAGCTCCCCCCTCAATGCTCCAAGCGCATTCAGCGCCAATGCTTCCATTTCATCCTCGCCCGGATAAACATGAATCGGTGCAAGGAACGAAATGCGCTCCTTCAGACGGGAAATGATATAATCGGAATGTGCCATGCCGCCCGTCAGCAGAATGGCATCTATCTTACCGTACAACACAACGGAAGCCGCACCGATGCTTTTGGCTATCTGGTAAATCATGGCATCCAATACCAATCCGGCATGCTTGTCCCCTTCCTCTATCCGGCGGACAATGGCAGGCACATCGGTCGTGCCCAAATGGGCTGTCAGCCCGGCACGGCCGGAGATACGCTTTTTAAGTTCGTCTTTTGTGTAGCGACCGGAACAGCAAAGGTCTATCAACTGCCCGGCAGGAAGCGTACCGGCACGTTCCGGCGAGAACGGGCCTTCACCGTCGAGCGCATTATTTACGTCGACAGCCTTGCCATGATGATGGACGCCGACGGAGATGCCGCCACCCAAGTGGCAGACAATCAAATCCAGCTCTTCGTAGCGCGTATGATGCTCGGCGGCATAGCGACGGGCAATGGCGCGCTGGTTCAGTGCATGCCAGATAGTGATGCGGGGCATAAGGGGAGAGCCGGTGATGCGGGCTATCTCGTCCAGCTCGTCCACAACACCGGGGTCGGCAATGAATGCACGGCAGCCCGGAAGCAACGCGGCCAGTTCGGAAGCTATGAGGCATCCCAAATTGCAGGCATGGGTGCGCATGGCATGAAGAATATCGTCCAGCATGGCGTCATTCACCTCATATACGCCGCCCGGTATGGGCTTCAGCAGTCCGCCGCGCCCCACTATGGCGTCAAACTCAAAAGGTATATTATTAGCTTCCAATTCTTTCTGTACCAGATTCTTGCGGAATTCAAACTGGTCGATGATATGAGAAAAGGAAGACAGTTCGTCTACCGTGTGACGGATGCTTCGTACCAAGCGGGGTACTTCGTTCTCGTATACGGCAATTTTTGTCGAAGTGGAACCGGGGTTGATGACGAGTAACTTCATCGATGTATTTATTATTTACGATTTACAATTTGATAGTTGCGAAATATCATTCGCAGTTTCCGAACCGCAACTGGTGAGGCATGCCATAGCAATGCTGTAATACTTGGACAAGCCGGAATCGCTGCGCGAAGGTAGCACAACAGGGCATATAGGTCCTTGAAGCAACCCCGCCATATCGGCATGAGAGAAAAGGGAGACAGCCTTATAGAAAGCATTGCCCGATTCGATATTCGGGAAAATCAAGACATCGGCCTCGCCGTTGATGGGAGATACAATGCCTTTGATGTCGCCGCTCGTCTTTTCGCAGGAAGTCTTTACATCCAATGGGCCGTCGATGATGACATTTCCGAACTCGCCTGCCTCGGCAAGTTCCACAATATTGACATAATCCAACGAATGAGGGAACTTGGCGCTCACCTTTTCCGTACAATGGATAAGTGCGATACGCGGCTGTTCGATACCAAAATGGCGGCAGGTATGGATGGCATACCAAATCATCTCTATGCGCTGCTGCAAGGTGGGCCGGGGAATGACTGCGGCATCCGAAAAGAACAGCAGTTTATCATAGGTGGGAATCTGCATGACAGCCAGATGTGTCAGAATCTTTCCTTTCGGCAGCAGTCCCTTTTCCTTGTCGAGAATGGCATGAAGCAGATTATCCGTATTGATAATACCCTTCATCAGAATATCCGCACCGCCCTCACGCACGATACGCACCGCTTCGCGCGCCGCTTCATCCTTGTCTTCAATATGCAACGTCTGCACATATTCGGGATATTTCTTTAAAGTAGGATATTTCTCCAAGATGGCCGAATCGCCGATCATCAGAAATTCGGCAATGCCTTCGTCCAAAGCGCGGGCTATGGCATATTCAGTATTGGGGTCATTGGCACAGACTACGGCAATGCGTTTCCTTTTATTTAAGGTCTTGAGATGAGAAGTTAATTGATCAAAGTTCCGAATAGGTTCCATAACGTTAGATTTTTAGCAAATATCTAAAAAAATGTCGAGAAAAAGAACGGTATACTTCATTTTATTTCTATGTTTTATATCATTTTGACAGGTTCAATACGGAGAGCACAGAGTTTCACGGAGTTTTCAGGACAAAAAACATATTTCTTTATCACATTTTTCAGACAGAAGAACAAAAGAACATATTCCGCTTTGTCTTTTTGTTCTTTTGATAAAAAAACATGCCATGTCGCAAGACTGAACAAGCCGTGATTTGCCGCAATACCCCTTAAAGAAATAAAAACTCCGTGAAACACTGTGCCCTCTGTGGTGAATTATGTACTTTTGTCACAAATACAGAGAGATATACAATATGAACAGCCTTATTTTTCCGCCATACGTGCACGAGGGCGACCGGGCGATAATTCTCTCCCCCTCCAGCAAGATTGACAAGTCCTTCCTGAAAGGAGCCAAAAAACGGCTGAAGTCATGGGGACTGGAGGTGATCATCGCCAAACATGCAGGCAGTGCGCACGGCACTTACGCCGGAAGCATACAGCAGCGGTTGAAAGACCTGCAGGAAGCCATGGACGATGAGAAAGCCAAAGTTATCCTTTGCAGCCGCGGCGGATACGGTGCTGTGCATCTGGTGGGGCAGCTCGACTTCACCCGGTTTCGCCAGCATCCCAAATGGCTTATCGGCTTCAGCGACATCACCGCCCTGCACAACGTGTTTCAGCAAAACGGCTTCGCTTCGCTGCACGCTCCCATGGCACGGCATCTCACCGTGGAGCCGGAAGATGATTTTTGCTGCCAGGCATTGAAAGACATCCTGTTCGGCAATAAACTGCAGGAAGAAACCTCGTTCAGCTATACCTGCCCGGCACACAAGCTCAACCGCAAAGGCGAGGGAACGGGTATCCTTCGGGGCGGAAACCTGGCGGTGCTTTACGGGCTGCGCGGCACGCCTTATGACATTCCGGCAGAAGGCACGGTACTCTTCATCGAAGACATAGGCGAGCGTCCCCATGCCGTGGAGCGTATGATGTACAATCTGAAACTGGGCGGCGTACTCGAAAAGCTGTCCGGACTGATTATCGGACAGTTTACCGAATACGAAGAGAACATGTCTTTAGGCAAAGAGCTGTACGGTGCATTGGCCGATTTGGTAAAAGAATACGATTATCCTATATGCTTCGGATTTCCGGTGGGACACGTTACGATGAACGTACCGATGATTAACGGTGCGCAGGTCACGCTGGAAGTTGGAAAAAAAGAAGTGAAACTAACATTTAACACCCACAAAGAATGAAACGGAATTATACAATTATCCCACTGGCGCTGCTGTTGCTCATAGCGATGGTAGCGTGCAGCAATAAAAGCAAAGGCAATACCGACAGTGAGGGAAAACAACCCAAGAGCACGGTCAGCGTACCCCAATTCGATGCAGACAGCGCTTACCGGTATGTCAAGGAGCAAGTAGACTTCGGTCCCCGCGTACCCAATACTGCTGCACACAAAGCCTGCGGAGAATATCTTGCAAAGAAGCTGGAACAATTCGGCGCCACGGTATACAACCAGCAAGTGGATTTAACCGCCTATGACGGCACCCTCCTAAAAGCCCGAAACATCATCGGCAGCTACAAGCCCGAAACGAAGAAACGCATCGTGCTGCTCTCGCATTGGGACAGCCGTCCATGGGCAGATGCCGACTCTGACGAGAAAAACCGTCACACACCCATTCTCGGCGCCAATGACGGTGCGAGCGGGGTAGGCGTATTGCTCGAAATAGCCCGCCAACTGGACAAACAGCTACCCGAGCTGGGCATCGACATCGTACTGGTAGATGCCGAAGACTACGGCCCTCACCAATCCTATACAGGCAACCATAAGGAAGAATATTGGGCGCTCGGTTCGCAGTACTGGGCACAGAATCCCCATGTCCAAGGATACAATGCGCGTTTTGGCATCCTTCTTGATATGGTAGGCGCCAAAGACGCCACTTTCTTCTACGAAGGATACTCCGAAGAGTTTGCCAAAGGCATCAACCGGAAAGTATGGAATGCGGCCAATAACCTGGGCTACGGACGTTATTTCGTAAAAGAAAAAGGGAATATCGTAACCGACGACCACCTTTTTGTGTTCCGGAACGCACGCATCCCTACCATCGATATCATTCAATACAGCGAGGAAACCGGATTCTACGAAAACTGGCATACCCTGAAAGATGATATGGACGGCATCGACCGCAACACTCTGAAGGCGGTAGGCCAGACGGTCATGGAAGTTATCTACAATGAAAAATAAATACTAAAGATAAAATTATTATGAGTATCAACGAAGTACAAGATGAAGTAATCGCCGAGTTCAATGATTTCGACGACTGGATGGACCGCTATCAGCTCCTCATCGATTTAGGAAATGAACAGGAACCGCTTGATGACAAATACAAAACAGAACAGAATCTGATTGAAGGCTGTCAAAGCCGTGTATGGCTGCAGGCGGACGAGGAAAACGGCCGAATCGTTTTCCAAGCCGAAAGCGATGCTTTAATTGTAAAAGGCATTATCTCGCTGCTTATCAAAGTGCTGTCCGGACATACCCCGGACGAGATTCTGAATGCGGACCTCTACTTTATAGACAAGATAGGATTAAAGGAGCATCTTTCTCCCACACGCAGTAACGGATTGCTCTCGATGGTGAAACAGATGCGGATGTATGCGTTGGCATTCAAGGCAAAAAGCGCTAATGATTAAGCAGACTGTTGCTATTTCGAGGGTGTGTCAAAACTAACATTCGCTTGCTATTTGTTTCTTTTTAGGCACGGATTACACGGAAAACACAGATTTTCTTTGTTCTTTTTCCGTGAAATCCGCGAAATCCGTGCCTAAAAGAAATCATCAAATGTATTTTGACACACTCTCATATATATATCATCGGTTTACTTTTCTTCTCCCTCCACATACTCCAGTATATCTCCCGGCTGGCAATCCAATACCTTGCAAATAGCTTCCAATGTGGAGAAACGGACAGCCTTTGCCTTACCGGTCTTCAGAATAGAAAGATTCGCCGGCGTAATGTCAATCTTCTCCGCCAACTCCCCCAAAGATATTTTTCTTCGGGCCATCATAATGTCAAGGTTTACTATAATCATTTTCTTTTTCCCAATATTCGGTTAAATAGTCAAGTCCTGTTCTTCTTTCATCTTCAATCCTATTGCGAATACCTCGGCCACAATCAATGTAGAAATTCCTAATACCAAAGTAGTTGTATTCACCGTATCCGAAAGATGCAACTCGTAACCATGAACGGAAAAAACATTGCCTACACTCCTAAAAGTAAGATATGCCGGAAGAAGCGCCGTACAGAAACTGATAATCAATGCCGCCCCTAACAGGCGCAAGCGGTGGACGTTCTTCCAGTTGAAGATATCGGACTTGTTGATAGAAATCACCAAGCGGACAAACAGCACAATACTCCAGACACATATAACTATATGGAGAAAATTCAACAAAGTAAAAGCAGTCTGCTCCAAAGTTGTGGATTCCGTATCGACACTGACCATCATCGAGTTGAAAGAGACCGGTACATATTCACCGCTCCTTTCATTATAAACGGAATCTTGGAAAAGGCCGTTATCGCCCAAACCGGAAAGGTGCTCCGGCAGCAGGCTGATGTACTTCATGTTCATCAGTTTTTTCTGGCTTGCCTCGGAAGCATTGCCGTCAATCCCGGCTTCCACACCGGCTTTCACCCCTACGATAAAATAGTAGCCGGTCTCAAAAACCGAATAGCTCAACACGAGCACTACAATCACACAAAGAATATTCAGTCGTCTTTTCATATTTTTAAAGTTGTATCAGTTGCCGGTAAGCGATAAGAGTTCATTACTTTACAAGAGACGGCAAACAACACTGCCGCTACCGCCAGACAGCTCCAATAGGCCGGCTCTCCAAGCAAATCGGATGTATATTTCACATCGGGATAATGCAAACTGAGGAATACCGACAGGCTGTTGTTCAGAATATGTATTAAAATTCCAGGAATCAGACTGCCCGTTCTATAATAGAGCCAGGCAAACAAGCCTCCCGATAATATAGCACCTGCCACCTGTGCCGGATTAATATGGAAAATTCCGAAAATAAGGGCGGAAAGGATAATAGCCTTCACCGGACTGTACCTTTGCAACAATACTTTTGTAATCGCCCCCCGAAACAACATCTCTTCCAAGACAGGCCCTAACACCGAGATACAGATAATGCCCAGCCAACCCGATTGCAACACATCGAATGTAGCTCCCATCCAATCAGGCAGGAAAGACAATCTGGACATCACAAAGTCTATCAGGAAAATAGTAGAAAGGCCTATAATGATACTCCATCCCAAATAAGCAACCGACACCGGAGACCATATCCGCCCGTCATCTTTCAAATAGCCCTTCTTCCACAAATAGCAACCCATACCGACAAATCCCAGCAACATACTCGGAGCCAAAGCTATAACGCTTTTGCAGCATCTATCGTACCACTGACTGCATACGAATAAAGCATGGCAAAAGGCATCGCCAGCAATGCAGCCAGAATTTGCATCACAAAATAAACCAAAACTAATTTTATCGCTGTCTTCATCGTTCCTTTCTTTTAAAAGCGTGTAAAGATACACATTTTCCTGCGAACCCGTTAAGCGTCCGTAACAACTCCCATTAACAACATCATCACCATGGAAAGCGACAACACCAACAACGTAATACTCATAAATGCTTTTTTCATAACCGTATGCTTTTTGTAATCCATATTTATTCTTATCTACCAAATCTGTTTTTCAATAAGAATTTATCGTTTTTCGATATGCAAATAAAAAGCTTTTTTTGAAAGTACAAAGAAAAACGAGATATATTTATCGAAAAACAATAAAAAAGACATGTTTTTCAATAAACATACAAAGAAAGAGCTCAATAATGAAAACCTGAAAAGCAGTGTTATGAAAGAATGGCAGTGATTTCCGCTTCATCCTTATGAAGCTGAGCAATTAGTTCGTCTATGGAATCGAACTTTCAGTTCCGGACGAGGTGCGACAAACGAAGGACAACCGCATGGGCTGATCATAAATATCAGCATCAAAATGGAAAATATGCACCTCAATGCTACGGTCCAGACCATTATTCAATGTAGGCCGGTAACCAATACTCAACATTCCCGCATGCTTTTCCCTCGCCGAGAAAGAACATTAACAGCATACACCCCGTCGGCAGGAACCAGTTTTTCACAATCGCCAATGCGCAGATTAGCAGTTGGAAAACCTATCTTACGCCCCACATGATAACCGTTTACAACCGTACCGTTCAGAAAAAAATTGATAGCCCAGACAGTTGGCTGCTTCCGAAACATCTCCCTCCAGCAAAAGGTGGCGAATAGCCGAGGAACTGACGGTCATCTCATTATTGGAATAGGCCTGCGCCAATATCACCTCCATTCCCAATTCCTGCCCGTAACGCACATAATCATCAAAATCTTCACTGCGGTTATGTCCAAAACGGTGGTCGTAGCCTATCACTAAAGCCTGCACCTGATAGTCACCTTTCAATACAGCCATAAATTGTTTGGCCGAAAGACGGGCTAAATCAGGTGTGAAATCAAGCATGATGCAATAATCTATGCCGGTATCGGCAAGCAGAGCGGTCTTCTCGTCACAAGTGGTGAGCAACTCGGAGTGAAAGTCAGGGTGCATTACTTTGCGGGGATGCACCGGAAAAGTAATAACCGATGAGGCAAGCCCACGTACAGCCGCAGCCTCGCATACCTGTTCTATCAGGAACCTATGCCCCCGATGCACTCCGTCAAAAAAGCCAATGGTAGCTACATTCGGCAGGAGCTCCTTACCGGATATTTCAGTGTGTAACTGCATGCTCACCCTATCCTGTCGGTTTCACTTAAATAAATGACTCCAATCCTCGCCGGCTTTTTGGAGTATAGGTGGAGATGCCCAATGACCGGGCCGTTATACAGTTGGCTTCCGAATCATCGATAAAGAAGGTTTCTTTCGGATCCAAACCCGCCTCATCCAGCACTTTCCGGAAGATTTCTTCATCCGGCTTTGCCATTTTCATTTCGTAGGAGAGGAAAATGTGCTCAAAATAATCTTCTACGCGAAATGTCTTATAGGGAAAAGCATGCTCACAAGACCATTTCCAATGAATTTCATTAGTATTGCTCAGCAGATATACCACATAATCCTTACGCAAAGCCAATAACAAATCCAATTTGCAGGTCGGTATATTCACCAGGAAACTGTTCCATGCGGCATCAATCCGGGCATCAGCAACGTCTTTTCCTTGCCTATCCCCGAATCACATTCCGAAAATCGGCACTGGAAATAAGCCCCTTCTCATAATGCTGGAAGAAGTCCTGCTGATGATATATGTCAAGAGCATGCTCCACATCCGGCAATCCCAGTTTCTTAAAATTCTCCAAACAACGCTGACGGTCCAAATCAATCAGTACACCGCCAAAGTCAACTATAAGATTTTTGATTCCTTTTCTTTTTCATCACCCTATTTTTGCATGAAACGTCGGACAAGACGGATGCCTTCGCCCACCCATAATACCAAAGAAGTAGAAGCTATAATTATCATCCAGGTTGTGAAATCAAGTGGCTCCGTACGGAACACCGCCCCACCGAACTGTACGATGACAAACTGACCGCCCAGAATGGCAAGTACCACCAACTCCATGCCATAAGATTTAGATATTCCCTTAAAAGCGGAGTCCGATGTTCCAAACACTCTCGCATTGAACAGATTCCAGAATTGCAGCATAACGAAGAAAGTGAAGAAGATTGTAAGGCGTTGTACCGTCATACCGCCTTCTTCATTGTTAAACCGGAACAACATGCCCATAAGCAATGCCAGGAAAACCACTCCCATGCCAAGTATATAATTCCGCATGGATTTGGTTATAATGAAATCCGTACTTTTGCGGGGTTTCTCTTTCATAACACTCTCACTGGGCGGGATAGACGCCAAGGCCAAAGCGGCAAAGGTATCCATAATCAGATTCACCCACAGCATCTGCGTTACGGTCAACGGCAATTCAGTACCCACCAGCGAACCCAACAGCACAATGAACAGTGCCACGAAGTTAATCGTCAACTGGAATACGATGAAGCGCTGGATATTCTTATACAATGAACGCCCCCACATCACAGCCGTACCGATACTGTTGAAAGAGTCGTCCAACAGCGTGATGTCGCTTGCTTCTTTCGCCACAGATGTTCCCGTTCCCATAGACAACCCCACCTGTGCATGGTTCAAGGCCGGAGCATCATTGGTTCCGTCACCCGTCACGGCTACCACCGCGCCTTTCTGTTGCAGTAGCTGAACAAGACGTTGCTTATCGGTAGGACGGGCACGCGACATAATCTTCAAGTCCAGCACCCGGTCGAGCGCCTCTTCGTCCGTCAGTTCGGCAAAGGCAGCACCCGTGATACGGTTACGTTCCGTATCTTCCGGTTGCCATAAACCTATCTGCCGCGCAATTTCGGTTGCCGTACCCGGCGTATCTCCCGTTACTATCTTTACGCCGATACCTGCCGACTGACATTTTGCAACTGCCGCAGGCACATCCGGACGTATAGGGTCACTGATGGCCACAACGCCGAGGAAAGACAAATCGTTTTCTGCAACCAATGCCACACAGTCGGCCGGTTCCGTATCGTCTACTATCTTATAGGCAAAACCAAGCGTACGCATCGCCATGTTCTGATAGTTCAGCAACTGAGCCTCTACCGTAGAACGATATTCTACCGCATCCACCCGCTTGCCATCCAGAAGCACATCCTTACATTTGCCCAATACAATTTCGGGAGCACCCTTTACATAAAGTATTTTCTTCCCAATCAGAGGAGAGTGTACCAATGTTGCCATAAACTTCCGTTCGGTAGAGAAAGTCAACTGGTCAAGCACCTTCACGCCCTCTCTCAACTCCAGATAATTACGCTGCTGGCTATTGAGCCACAACAATAAAGCTACCTCCGTAGGATTACCCACGCCTTTGGGCTTCTCTTCCGGAGTCGTTTCCTCCAGAAAAGCTGTAGAATTGGCACTGATACCTTCCATTACCAATTTACTCAAATCATCTTCTCCTATTTTCTTTCCGTCCTTCAATCCGTAGAAATTCGGTTCATACACCTGCATCAGGTTTTGTGTCAGCGTACCCGTCTTGTCCGTACAGATAACGGTAATTGCCCCCATTGTTTCGCAGGCGTGCATCTTCCGCACCAGATTATTGGTGGAAAGCATGCGGCGCATATTCAGTGCCAGACTGAGTGTCACACTCATGGGCAGGCCTTCGGGAACGGCAACGACAATCAAGGTTACTGCCATCATAAAATATTGCAAAGTAGCTTTCAAAGCAGGCAGCCATTGTTCAAAAGTATGGAATGAGGCAAAATCATAAACCAGGACAACATCCTTTATAAAGAAGATAGCGAATGCAAGACCGGCTACCGAAAAGCCGATTTTCCCTATGAGGTTGGCAAGTTTTGTAAGCTGGATATTCAACGGAGTAGGCTCGGTCGTTTGCTCGGTACTCTGGCGGGCAACTTTTCCGATCTCCGTGGCGTCACCCACAAACTCTACACGCATAACTCCGTGTCCGTCGACCACTGTTGTACCGCGCATCACACGATTGGAAGCATAAGTGGCTTCTTCATCAAAATCCGCCTCTACAGTAGTTTTGGTCACAACAGGCTCACCCGTAAGATTAGATTCATTTATCTGTAAAGAAACGGCTTCCAGCAATTCACCGTCTGCGGGAATTTCCTCACCGGTTTCCAATATAACAATATCTCCTACCACCACATCCTTACGGGGAACCTCCTGTACGTGTCCGTTACGAATCACCTTTACCAAAGTTTCCTCGTTCACTGCATTCAGTAAATCAAACTTTTTATTGGCGTCGTATTCAAAAAAGAAACCAATGCCCGTAGCCAGTAAAATAGCAGCTATGATACCGATTGTTTCGGCATATTCGTTCTCCACTATGGAAATAATCAAAGAGAAGAAAGCGGCCACCAGCAATACTCTTACTACGGGGTCTTCAAACTTTTCCAGATAAAGTTTCCACAAAGACGGGCGCTTCGGAGGCGTCAACAGGTTTACACCATGCTCGGTACGGCTCTTCCGTACTTCATCGTCAGTAAGTCCGACGTGATACAAATCATCCTTTGTTGCAGTCATGCAATTCGTTAGGTTTAAATTGAATTGCAAAAATACAACAATAATTTGTATAGAGAATGTTATTAAATCTTTTTATAGGTTTTACAAATCCGGCCTTTTTCCTTTCTATGAACATCTGCCAGCCACTTCCATAGAAACTTACTTCAAGAGCCTACTAACAAAAACATCTTTTTCTGCCCGAACGGAAAACAAAAAGGGAAATCCCAATTGTTCTTAAAGAAGAAATTTAAATACAAGACAATTATGGAAAAGTACATCTGCACTATTTGCGAATATGTTTATGACCCGGAATTAGGAGATCCGGAAAACGGAATAGAACCGGGAACATCCTTTGAGGACCTCCCTGCCGATTGGGTTTGCCCCCTGTGCGGAGTAGGCAAAGATGAATTTGAGAAAGCGTCCTAAGACGCTTTCTTTTCTTTTATATCGCTGCTGGCTTCTACTACATTGACAACGTAATCGCCCAACTTTTCACATTCGGCAATGATATCCATATAGTAGACTCCCATCTGGTAATCATATTCCTTGTTATTGACATCAAGGATATTCTGATTCTTCAACTGGTTGCGGTAATTGTTGATTTCATTCTCGATATTAAACGACTTGTTCACATCAATGCCTTGATGATCCGAACGTTCCACCACCACAATCATCTGCCCGAGAGCATCATCGGTCAGCTTCATCATGAAATGGATATGCTCATATTGCTTTTCTGTGAACTCCTGATTGGTCTGACGCTTGCGATTGATGGTACGTGCCAGATTATAACAACTGTCACCGATACTTTCTATCTCCGTCACTTCGCGCAGCATGGCCCGGATTTGCAGCTTACTTTCAGAACTTAACCGTCCTTCCGACACCTGATTCAGATAATTGGCAATCTCCAGTTCCATGCTGTCGCTGATATTTTCGTACTTTTCTATCCGACTGAACAGCTTATTGAAATCGTCATCTTTCTCGGTATGCAACAGGTCGCGTACCATACCGAACATACGATGCGTACGTTCGGCAAACAGATGAATCTCCTTGCTTGCCTGCAGAATGGAAAGCTCCGCCGTAGAAAGCATACCGCCCGTAATAAAGCGCAGACGGTATTCCTCGTCCTGTTCCTTCTGCGGAATAATAGCGCAGACCGTACGCTCTATAAACTTCACGAACCATATCAATATCAACACATTGCAGATATTGAAACAAGTATGGAAAGCCGACAGCTTAAAGGAAACGGCAACGGCAGGATCTTTGGTTCCCATTATATTTTCCACAAACCATGATACTCCCTGCGTAAAAGGAACAAACAGGCATAACACCCATATAACGCCGAACACATTGAATACCAGATGCGCCAATGCAGCCCTCCTGGCCTGCGTATTACCGGTAAGCGCCGCAAGATTGGCTGTTATGGTTGTTCCTATATTCTCACCCAGAACAAGTGCCGCTCCCAGTTCGAAGCTAATCCAACCATTCGCACACATGATAAGCGTAATCGCCATCGTTGCAGCAGAGGCCTGCACAATCATGGTCAGTACCGTTCCTATAAGCACAAAAAGCAGTACGGATATATACCCCATATCGGTATAGTCCTGCACAAAAGCCAGCATTTCCGGATTCTGGCTCAAATCGGGTGCATTGTTCTTCAAATAAGAAAGCCCCATAAACAGGAAAGAGAAACCAAAAATAAATTCACCGATGGATTTGCGATTACTTTTTTGAGAGAAGAGGAGAGGAATGCCAAAGGCTAAGAGAGGAAGGGCAAAAGCAGCTATGTCGACTTTAAAACCTAATGCTGAAATAATCCAGGCAGTAACAGTAGTACCGATATTGGCCCCCATAATAACACCTATAGATTGTGACAGGGTCAGCAACCCGGCGTTGACAAAACTCACTACCATAACCGTAGTTGCAGAAGAGGACTGGATAAGCGCTGTTATAAGCACACCTGTCAGAACGCCGGTCACCCGGTTGGTCGTCATAGCGGTTAAAATCTTCCGCAAGCGGTCGCCGGCGAATTTTTGAAGTCCCTCACTCATAATTTTCATTCCGTAGAGGAACAATGCCAATGAGCCAAGCAGCTTTAAAAAATCATAAAAAGAATATTCCATCTTTAATTAGTTAAAGTGTTTCATTGTACCATTTGTTATAATGTCCTATATTTAGCGTATTAATAATCTCAAAAAAAGACACCATGAAACATATGTTACAAATTTGTTGCAAAAATAATAATATTTATAAAGAATTCCCTATAGGGAGCTCACTTTTGGATATTTATTACGGTTTTAATCTTAATTTCCCCTATCAAGTGGTCAGCGCCAAAGTAAATAACCGTTCCGAAGGGCTGAATTTCCGGGTATATAATAATAAAGATGTGGAATTTCTGGATGTACGGGATTCCTCCGGCATGCGTACGTATGTCCGCTCACTTTGTTTTATCCTATATAAGGCTGTCAGCGAATTGTTCCCGGAAGGGAAGCTGTTTGTAGAGCATCCCGTATCCAAGGGCTATTTCTGCAATCTCCGCATCGGACGTCCTATTGAGCTGGAAGACGTGTCGGCAATCAAGAAGCGGATGCAGGAAATCATAGCCGAGGACATCCCTTTCCACCGTACCGAATGCCATACCACCGAAGCCGTACGGGTATTCAGCGAACGGGGAATGAACGATAAGGTAAAGCTGTTGGAAACCTCCGGCTCTATATACACCTATTATTATACATTGGGAGATACGGTAGATTACTATTATGGTAATCTGTTGCCCAGCACAGGTTTTATCAAGCTGTTCGACATCGTAAAATATTATGACGGTCTGCTGCTGCGTATCCCCAACAAAGAAAACCCGACCGTACTGGAAGAAGTGGTAAAACAGGAAAAGATGCTTGATGTATTCAAGGAACATCTGCATTGGAACTACATCATGGGGCTAAGCAATGTAGGCGACTTCAATCTGGCATGTGAAGCCGGACATGCAACCGACCTCATTAACGTAGCAGAAGCCCTTCAGGAGAAAAAGATTGCTCAGATTGCCGATGAAATCTATCACCGGGGAGAGAACGGCGACCGCGTAAAGCTCGTATTGATCTCCGGCCCTTCTTCGTCCGGAAAAACAACTTTCAGCAAACGGCTTTCGGTGCAACTGATGACCAACGGCCTGCGCCCCTACCCCATTTCTCTGGACAATTATTTTGTAGACAGGGAAGACACCCCGCTGGACGAAAACGGCAATTATGACTACGAATCTCTCTACGCCCTCGACCTTGAGCTGTTCAACAATCAATTGCAAGCTTTGCTACGGGGAGAAGAAGTGGAACTTCCCCGATTCAACTTCACATTGGGCAAAAAAGAATACAAGGGAGACAAACTGCGCATTGACGAGCACACCATTCTTATATTGGAAGGAATCCATGCCCTGAATCCGGAGCTCACTCCGCAGATTCCTGCCGAAAACAAATACAAAATTTATGTATCTGCACTGACCACCATCTCACTGGACGATCACAACTGGATTCCTACTACGGACAACCGCCTGTTGCGCCGCATCATCCGCGACTTCAACTATCGGGGATATTCAGCACAAGAAACCATTTCGCGCTGGCCTAGCGTACGTGCCGGTGAAGACAAATGGATATTCCCCTACCAGGAAAATGCCGATGTCATGTTCAATTCCGCCCTCTTGTTTGAATTTGCCGTACTGCGTTGCCATGCAGAACCTATCCTTACCAGCGTACCGCGCAACTGTCCGGAATACGCCGAGGCCTACCGGCTTATGAAGTTCATCAAATACTTCACTCCGGTACAAGATAAGGAAATTCCGCCGACATCCCTACTCAGGGAGTTCTTAGGCGGCAGTAGTTTCAAATACTAACCCGGCACCCAAACAATCTCTTTGTCCGGAACCGGCAAACAGCTTCGGTCCGGACAAAAATTCCTGCCATACCAAACATTCTGTTAATTCTGGCAGGGAATTACAAACATCCGCATACAACAAACAAAGAAAACTTTAACTTTGTAGGCAAACAAAACAAATCCGGTTATAATGAAAAAAAACATTTCCATACTTCTTGCGGTTCTCCTTTGCCTGTGTACCCAAACATTTGCACAAAACCGCGCTGATGAACTGATGAAACAGGCACAGGAAAATCTGGCAAAGAAAGAATACATCAAGGCACGCTATCTCTTTTTACAGGCTTACAATGCCTTCGCCACGCAAGAAAACTATGCCCAGGCTGTAAAATGCGGTGTAAATGCCAGCGCCCTCTATCACCGGGAGAATTATTATAAAGAAGCATTCGAACTGCTGCGCAATGCCGAACTGCTGGTGAGAACCGGCGAACAAAAACTCAAAAAGGACTTTCCTGATTTACGTTTCCGCATCAACAAAGAACGTCTGCAAATGTACATCAGCCTCAAAAACCCCACCCGTGCCAAAGAACAGTTAAACAGACTGGAAGAAACAGCCAAAGCTGCCCAAAATGACTCTCTAAGCAACGACTTTCTGTATACCCAAGCCAGCTATTACTACACTTTCGGCATGAATTCGCAGGGAGATACAGCTTTCAAGAAACTGATAGAACAGTATAAGCAACAAAAGAGCTACGCCAAAGCGGATGAATGCTATCAAAATCTCATAAACATTGCCCTTCGGGCAAACGATACAGAATTAATGGCGCGTACTTACGACAAATACATTACCTGGACAGATTCTGTTAAAGCACTCACTGCACAGAAAGAATTGAATGCATTGAAAAAGAAATATAATGAAAGTCTGACTATCATTCAGGAAAAAGACGACTCTCTTTCCTCCAAACAGCATATCATCACCGGTCTTTGCGTCCTGGCAGCCATTTTAGCGGCAGCATTAGTGGCAGGAGCCATCATATTACTACGCTTCATCCTACTGACACGCAAACAAAAGAAAGCAATCGGCATTGCCAACGAACACAATGAACTGAAGACCGAATTCATCCAAAATATCTCCGCCCAAATGGAGCCTACACTGGCCACTCTCGACCCGAAGCTGCCCGGCGTACAGGCATTGCGTACTTTCTCTGCTCACATACAAGAGCTGTCCGAACTGGAAAACAGCCTATCAGAACCGTATGAAATGCAAGAAGAGAATATTTCGGCCTTCTGTGAAAACGTTATGAACAAAATACGCGGCAAAGTACAGGAAAATGTATCCCTCATTGTCAATGCTCCCAAACTGAACATAAAGATTAATCCGGAACACCTGGAACGCATCTTACTACATTTGCTTGAAAACGCGGCCGAATACACCCCCGCCGGCGGAAAAATAGGGCTGGACTTCAAAAAACGCGGCGCTCATACACATCAGTTCATCATAAGCGATACAGGCTGCGGCATCGCCGAAGAACAGCGCGAAAACATATTCAAGCCTTTCACCGAAGTAAAAGACCTGACGCAGGGCGATGGTCTGGGATTACCCATCTGCGCGCTGATTGCCGCCAAAATGGATGGCAGCCTTACATTGGACAGTAGCTATGCGAAAGGCACACGGTTTGTATTGGAGCTACACACTTAAAAAAATGAGAATTAAAAAATTGAGAGTTGAAAATGAGTGCCGCCATTATGCTGCACGGTAATTTTCAACTCTCAGTTATCTTTAACTATCTCAACGCTTCCACTTCTTCCGGTGTCAGCGGAATCTTTTTGCCTAAACGGCGTGCACCGGTTTCCGTTATCAGATAGTCTTCTTCATTGCGGATACCTCCGAAGTTGCGGTATTCTTCCACTTTATCATAATTAATGAAGTCTTTAAACTTCTTCTCTCCTTTCCAAAGGTCTATCAGTTCGGGGATAAAGTAAATGCCCGGCTCAACGGTATGTACAAAACCCGGTTCCAGAGGAATGGCAAGACGCTGGCTCTTACGACCGAACTGCGTACTCTTAGGCTGACCGTTGTAACCGACCCAAATCTCGCCGAGGTTTTCCATATCATGCACATCCAGCCCCATCATATGCCCCAAACCATGAGGATAGAACAAGGCATGTGCGCCTTCGCGTACAGCATCTTCGGCATTGCCTTTCATCAAACCGAGTTCTTTCATGCCCTCTACCATTACGCGGGCGGAAAGGTCGTAAACATCCATATAAGGAATACCCGGACGAAGCGCTTTGACAGCCTCCAAATGCATTGCATTCTGAATTTCATAAACAGCCCGCTGACGAGGGGTAAACGTTTTATCGGCAGGAATGGTAGAGGACATATCGCCCGCATAACCCGACTCCACTTCCGCACCGGCATCAATCAGGAATAAATCTCCCGGCTTCACCTTATTGCCATGATAATGATTGTGCAAAGTCTGTCCGTTGACGGTGGCAATCGTTGCAAAAGAGAGCTCGCAATTATTGGATTCGGCCACCCGGTTCATTTCTGCTACGACTTCGTATTCGTACATACCCGGACGAAGTACTTTCATAGCCGTAATGTGCATATCAGCCGTCACATTACATGCCTTTTCTATCTCTTCTACTTCTTCGGCAGACTTATAACTACGTTGTGCCACAATTGCACGGATAAATGGAACAGAACCTTCCTGGCGTGCAGGCGGAATGCCCAACCACTCCATCAGTTTCAATTTATGCTCCGCCCTGTAGGGAGGCAGGTAATGCACTGTCTGTCCCTTGCGCACTGCTTTATGCAGATAGTTCATGATTTCGGCAGAAGGCATTACTTCCGTTATGCCCACACGCCCGCTTTTCTCTTTCAGGGTAGGCTGCGTTCCCATCCATACGATATGGTCAATCGTAAGTTCATCGCCAAATATAATCTCCTTGTCCTCATCAATATCGATAATCGCCGACAAACCGGCAAACGACAAACCGAAATAATACAAGAAGGTAGAATCCTGACGATAACGGAAAGTATTGTCCTCATAATGCAGTCCTTGTTCGTCATTACCCAAAAACAGCAACACTCCTGAGCCTATATTTTTCTTCAACAGGGCCCGACGCTGTATATACGTTTCTTTAGCAAACATAATGTTCATAGTTTTAGTTGTTATACCACAAAGATAAAGAGAATATTTGAAAGGATAAGGAAAATCAGGAAATACTGACTAACAGCCCAACAAGAAAAAGCAACCGAACCGCAGCTTTCTTGTTAAATATAACAGAAGAAGATTTTTCGTTCCCGAACTATTCACTATTTTTGCAAAAAGTGCGAAGATAAAACTTATCTTTGCAGCGGATAAATAATGTAAATTATGGCACAAGGCTCCCGACAAATACAAACCCAAGCGCAGCAACAGATACAGACGCTGTCACCACAACAGATTCTGGTAGTAAAGCTGTTGGAACTTCCGGCAATAGAGCTGGAAGACCGCGTACGTGCCGAACTTCTGGAAAATCCGGCACTGGAAGAGGGAAAAGATGATACATCCGGCGATGAATATTCCGATACCCCCGATGCAGACTCCAACGCAGAAGATGGTGGAGATACCGATTACGATTCTCTGAGCGACTATCTCAACGAGGATGACATACCCGACTATAAATTACAGGAAAACAACCACAGCAAGGGAGAACAAGCCGAAGAGATACCTTTCTCCGATACGACTTCCTTCTATGAAACCCTGAAAGAACAACTGGGTGAGCGCAACCTTACCGAACACCAGCGTGAACTGGCGGAATATCTCATCGGCTCATTGGACGACGACGGACTGCTGCGCAAATCACTGGACAGTATCAGTGATGAGCTTGCCATTTATGCCGGCATCGAGGCCACTACCGGAGAACTGGAAGAAGCATTGAGAATCATTCAGGATTTCGACCCTGCCGGATTGGGAGCCCGCAACTTGCAGGAATGCCTTCTCATCCAGATACGGCGCAAGATAGAACAGCAGCACTTCACTCCCAATCCGATTCTTTATATTGAAGAAGCAATCATTTCCGAATGCTACGAAGATTTCACCCGTAAGCATTGGGACAAAATACAACAGAAACTCGGACTGGAAGAAGATGCTTTCCAGCAAGCCATAAAAGAAATCTGCAAACTAAACCCGCGTCCGGGAGCGTCTTTGGGTGAAGCTATCGGCAAGAACCTGCAACAAATCGTACCCGATTTTATTGTGGATACCTATGACGACGGCACTATCAACCTGTCGCTCAACAACCGGAATGTTCCCGAACTGCGCATGAGCCGCGATTTCACCGAAATGGTAGAGGAACACACCAAGAACAAGGCAAACCAGTCCAAGGAATCCAAAGAGGCCATGATGTTCCTGAAACAGAAAATGGATGCAGCTCAGGGATTTATCGATGCCGTCAAGCAACGGCAGAATACTCTGATGACTACCATGCAGGCCATCATCGACCTGCAACGCCCTTTCTTTCTCGACGGTGACGAGTCATTGCTTCGCCCCATGATATTGAAAGACGTTGCCGAGCGCACAGGACTCGACATCTCAACCATCTCCCGCGTCAGCAACAGCAAATATGTACAGACCAACTACGGCATCTACCCGCTGAAGTTCTTCTTTAACGATGGATATGTTACGGAAGACGGCGAAGAAATGTCAGTCCGAGAGATACGGAAAATACTCAAGGAATGCATCGACAACGAGGACAGGAAAAAGCCCTATACCGATGACGAGCTGACCGAGATATTGAAAGAGAAAGGATACCCCATTGCCCGTCGTACCGTAGCCAAATACCGCCAGCAATTAAACATTCCGGTAGCAAGGCTGAGAAAATAGAAACGGCACAAGGCAATCCAAACGGTAGAGTGATAATGCAAAAATAAAAAAATGGCAATAGAACAACATATTATAGCAGATAAAAACCTTATCAGGACAGCCAGGGTAATTTCGATGATATTTACACCATTCTCCATACCTTTCATGGCATTTCTGATTCTGTTCGTATTCTCATACCTGCGAATCATGCCCCTGCAATACAAGTTGATTGTATTGGGCGTAGTATATTGTTTTACAATCCTTATGCCCACACTGACTATTTTCCTCTTTCGCAAAATCAACGGATTCACTCCTGAGGATTTAACGGAACGGAAACGGAGATATGTACCTTTCATCCTGACCATCACTTCCTATGTGTTCTGCCTGATCATGATGCACCGGCTGAACATCCCCTGGTATATGACAGGAATTATCTTTGCCTCTCTTATCGTGATGATTATCTGTGTCATTGTCAACCTGAAATGGAAGCTCAGCGAACACATGGCGGGAGCCGGTGCCATAATAGGTGGGCTGGTTGCTTTCAGTGCCCTGTTCGGATACAATCCGGTGGGCTGGCTGTGTATATTCATTCTCGTAGCAGGCGTATTGGGCACGGCACGGATTATCCTGCAACACCATACGCTCGGTGAGGTAATGGGCGGATTTGCCGTAGGACTGATTTGTACCTTGCTGGTACTTCATCCGCTCAGCAAACTGGTATTCCGTCTATTCAGCATATTCTTATTTTAAATATCAAATATTAACTCTTAAAACTAACGATTATGAATTTTCCTAATGATGTAAAGTACACGAAAGAACATGAATGGATTCGTCTCGAAGGAGATGTAGCTTATGTAGGAATTACCGATTACGCCCAAGAACAATTGGGAGATATCGTATTTGTCGACATCCAAACTGTAGGCGAAACATTGGCAGCCGATGAAGTATTCGGCACCATCGAAGTAGTAAAAACCATTTCCGACCTTTTCCTGCCCGTTGCCGGAGAAGTGCTGGAACAAAACGAAGCATTGGAAGAGCAGCCCGAACTGGTTAACAAAGACCCGTATGGCGAAGGCTGGCTCATCAAAATCAAACCCGCTGCCGATGCAGATTTCGGCAGACTGCTGGATGCAGAAGCATACAAAGCACTGATTAATAATTAGCGTTTAGTGATTAGTGTTTAGTGATTAGGGTAATGATTAGCAGTAATAATTTGTTTTAAAATCTTTTCTCATCAATCCCCTAATCACTAAACACTAATCACTAAACGCTAATCACTAACCACTAATTTAAATAATATGTCTCCAATTGTTAGTATCATCATGGGCAGTACTTCCGACCTTCCTGTCATGGAAAAGGCCGCACAGTTGCTCAACGATTTGCATGTACCGTTCGAAATGAACGCCCTCTCCGCCCACCGTACTCCGGAAGCAGTAGAAGAATTTGCCAAAGGGGCACGTAAACGCGGAATTAAAGTTATTATCGCGGCAGCCGGCATGGCAGCAGCCCTGCCCGGTGTTATTGCAGCCAATACCACACTGCCTGTAATCGGCGTGCCCATAAAAGGCTCCGTACTCGATGGAGTAGATGCGCTTTATTCCATCATTCAGATGCCTCCGGGCATCCCTGTGGCCACCGTAGCCATCAACGGAGCAATGAACGCAGCTATTCTTGCCGTGCAAATGCTCGCATTGAGCGACAAGGAACTGGCAGAAGCCTTTACTGCTTATAAAGAAGGTCTGAAAAAGAAAATCGTGAAAGCAAACGAAGACCTGAAAGAAGTTAAATACGAGTATAAAACAAACTGAAAGAAGTGATTGATAATCACTGACCATTAATCACTAATAACGTGGATATATTCAATTATTCCCGACGGGAAACATCAGAAGTGAATATCGGAGCCACCCCTATGGGCGGCTCCAATCCTATCCGCATACAAAGTATGACCAACACTTCCACGCAAGATACCGATGCGTGTGTAGCACAGGCCAAACGTATTGTGGATGCCGGTGGAGAATACGTACGTCTTACCACTCAAGGTGTCAAAGAAGCAGAAAACCTGATGAATATCAACGCAGCCTTACGTCAGGACGGCTACATGACACCATTGGTAGCCGACGTACATTTCAACCCGAAAGTAGCAGATGTGGCAGCGCAGTATGCGGAAAAAGTCCGTATCAACCCGGGCAACTACGTAGACTCCGCACGTACTTTCAAGCATCTGGAGTATACCGATGAAGAATATGCACAGGAACTCCGGAAGATACGCGACCGTTTCGTCCCGTTTCTGAATATCTGCAAGGCCAATCATACGGCTATCCGTATCGGTGTGAACCACGGCTCGTTATCCGACCGTATCATGTCGCGCTATGGAGACACTCCCGAAGGCATGGTAGAATCGTGCATGGAGTTTCTGAGAATCTGCGTTGCGGAGCAATTCATGGACGTAGTCATTTCCATCAAAGCATCCAATACGGTAATCATGGTGAAAACCGTACGTTTGCTTGCCCACATCATGGAGAAAGAAGGGATGCACTTCCCCTTGCACCTCGGTGTGACGGAAGCCGGTGACGGTGAGGACGGACGCATCAAATCGGCCTTAGGCATAGGTGCTTTGCTGGCAGACGGGTTGGGCGATACCATCCGCGTATCTTTAAGTGAAGCTCCCGAAGCAGAAATTCCTGTTGCCCGGAAATTGGCGGACTATATTGTACAACGCCGTAACCACCCTTACATACCGGGTGCTGTAGCTCCCGAATTCCAGTACTTGTCTCCTGAACGCAGAGCCACGACAGCCGTGCGCAATATAGGCGGAGAAAACCTTCCCGTTGTCGTTGCCGCACGCTTGGACGGCAATATGGATTTCAATCCGCAGTTTATGCCCGACTATGTATACGTGGGCCGTCAATTGCCCGAATCTCCCACCGAAGGCATACAATACATTATCGATGCCGACCTTTGGGAAGGACAAGCCAACACATGGCCTGCATTTAAAGGCGAACAGCTGCCGTTTATCAGCGGATGCAGCGCATCACTGAAATTTCTGTTTATCACCTATATGGGATTGAACGACGAAGTAATTGCCGGACTGAAATACCACCCGGAAGTGGTACTTGTCGCACAAAGCAACCATCCCAACAGACTGGGTGAATACCGTGCATTGGCGCACCAACTGATGAATGAAGGATTAAAGAATCCACTTGTCTTCTTCCAGCATTACGCTGAGACTGAAACTGAAAATCTGCAAATCAAATCGGCTGCTGATATGGGAGCACTCATCATCGACGGGCTCTGCGACGGTATTTTCCTTTTCAACCAAACCGGCAAGGAAAGCGATAAGGCAATAGACGACAAGGTTATAGACACCACGGCTTTTGGTATCCTGCAGGCAGGACGCATCCGTACCAGCAAAACCGAATACATATCCTGTCCGGGGTGCGGCCGTACGCTCTACGACCTCGAAAGCACCATTGCCCGCATCAAGCAAGCTACATCACACCTGAAAGGACTCAAAATCGGAATCATGGGTTGCATAGTCAACGGTCCCGGTGAAATGGCCGATGCCGATTACGGATATGTAGGTGCAGGACGGGGCAAAATCAGCCTATATAAGAAAAAGGAGTGTATCGAAAAGAATATCCCCGAAGAGGAAGCCGTAGAAAAGCTGATTGAACTTATCAGAAAGAACGGAGATTATACCGAGCGGTAGGTTTCTTATCCTTCACCACAAAAAAAGCGCAGAGCCTCACAGAGTTTTCTTTTGTTCCGGATGCGGGTAATGCTTACCGGATTCCCAAAAGCTGTGAGACCCTGTGTTTTTTTGTGATGAATCCTAATATCTGAAACTCAAAAATACACGGAAGGATTTTGACTTCATCTTCCACTTGTCACTTTCAATTACATCCTCAAAGTCCGGAGCATCATAATCCATACCTTCCTCATCAAAAGAAAGTCCGTTATAAGTAGCTTTCTTCGCCCAACGATGCTCTATACCGACCGAAATTGCTTTATAGGCAACAGAAGCACCAAACGCAAAATTGGAAACATATCCGTGTCCGAAGCTGTCATCGATGACCACCATAGAATAAGTAGGCACATAATGGAAATAGGCAGCCACTTTCAAATCGCCTACCGGATTGACTGTGACGGAGGGACCTACGTGCATAGACGCATCTATCTGATGAATACCCAAATCAAAATCTTCCTCGTAATAGTCTTCATAACCACTGCTATAATCATTATAAGCACGTGTGTCATTGATCTAAAAACGTTTGGTTTGTACGTCAATGGCGGGTTCTTCAAAAAATTTTGTCCGTCAAAAAATTTACGTCAATGGCGGGCTAAAAAAAGCAGTGCCGCGATAGCCGACAAGGAGTTGGCTATAAAGTTACTGAATGAACGATGTCTTGAGTGTTCAATTTGTGCGATGTTCTTCAGTTCGTCATTGACCGTTTCAATCAAGGCTCTTTTTTCTTAGCAAAATCTTGTCGGCAATACTCATCAGTGAGTTCCTCATATTATTTTTTAACTTTAGTAACAAGCTGTATGCCATTAAGAAAAAGGTTTTCAAACAGAGCCTGACCTATATATCCCTTGTCTGCACATAGTTTTCCTTTGATGTTTTCCAGAAACTTACCTTGCTTCAACGGTTCCCGGTCATCCACGTTTCCAGGCGTGAACATGAAATTGAGAATCTCACCCTTGTCATTGATTATCAGATGCAACTTGAATCCGAAGAACCATCCCATAGAACATCTTCCACGCTCGGCAAGCCCTTCAAATGTCTTATGAATCAAGATTCTTTGGTTACGACATACACATAAGGGGAGTGGAATCAACGAAACTGATGCCGGTACAAGTTCCCAGCAGTACTTTTTTTGATGAAGATAGTCAGTGGAAGCAGTACTTCCTTCTCCAATTCTATAAAACGGTTATAAGAAACCTGACGCGGAAAAAGGTGTTTCAGATATTTACAGACATATTCCTTATAGTAATGCTTGAGTTCTTCAAAAAAATCTTCTCAGTCTGCTGGTCGTACTTGAAATCTGCTTTCTGTACCATCGCCTTAAAGTCGGCATAGTCGGCATCCGTTATCTTAAAATCTTTAGGAGCCGGAATCGTGGGGTGCTTCAAACAATACTCCGTAGCGTAATTAAATATCAAGTTGTCATTCACCAAGTAGAACAGGATATTAGGCAACTTATCCTGCTTGACGGTAATATCGGGAGTAACTCCGCCACCGTCACGTACCTCACGTCCGGCAGCAGTATGGAATACGGTAGTCAAGCTATCCGGAATACGTCCTACGCTGCCATCCTCATTGCGGTGTTTGTAGTCGATAGCCTGCACGCAACGGCCGCTCGGAATATAGTATTTGGAAGTTGTCAGTTTCATTGTGCCTCCATAAGGCAGCGGACGGGTGGTCTGCACAAGCCCTTTTCCAAATGTACGATTACCCACCACTACTGCACGGTCATAATCCTGCAATGCACCTGCCAGGATTTCCGATGCAGAAGCTGTTGCACTATTCACCAGCACAGCCAGCGGAATTTCCAAATCCAGCGGCTCACGCAACGTCTTGTACGTATTGCTTGCCTGTTTGGTCTTTCCTTTCGTTGTCACCAGTGTTTTGCCGCGCGGCAGGAAGAAGTTGGCTATTTCCACAGCTTCGTCCAGCAAACCGCCGCCGTTATTACGCAGGTCGATAACCAAAGAAGTTATTCCCTGCTTTTTCAAATCAAGAAATGCCTGCTTGAACTCTTTGGAAGGATTACCGGAGAAAGTGCTCAGGTTGATATAACCGATGTTGTTATCCAACATTGCATAATAAGGAATAAAAGGCAACTGGATAGAACGACGAACGATATCGAATTCCAACGGCTGTTCCGTTCCGGGACGTTGCACCTTCAGTTTGAAGCTCGTGCCTACCTGCCCGCGAAGCATCTCGCTAACCTCCTGATTATTCTTTCCTGCAAGGTCCTTGCCGTCGATTTCCATAAGAATATCGCCTGCCTTCAGGCCTACGGTAGCCGCCGGCATATGTTCATAAGGTTCGGCTATCATGGAACGCTTCAGTTTGGTATTCCAGGTTATGATAGAGCCGATACCGCCATACGTATTCTTCAACATCTGTTCCAGTTCGCTTTGGTCGTCTTCCGGAAAATATTGCGTATAGGGGTCAAGTGAATACAGCATGGATTCGATGCCGGTACGGATAGTCTTGTTCGGGTCTATCGTATCCACATAAAACATATCCAATTCCTTTACTATAGAATTGAATATATCCAAATTCTTTGCCACCTGAAAACTACGGTTGTCTCCACTCTTAAACCCGAAAAAGAAACTTGTACCTACTGCTACCAATAGGACAGCTATCCAACGTATCTTTAAATATTTCATATATTCTAATTTATCATTATTATATCTTCCTTTATCTTCTCCCACTTTGAATCCGGCAGTTCCGTTCCAATCACCTGTATTACCTCACCCGACAGGATAGCACCTATTTTTCCGCACTTCTCCAAAGAATATCCGCAAGTCAGTCCATATAGAAAACCTGCCGCAAAAAAATCTCCGGCACCGGTAGTATCAACCACTTTCGCCACCGGCACAGCCTCAACACGTACTTCTTCCGTTCCCTTACGAATCAGCGAGCCGCGCGCTCCCACCTTTACAATGGCAATGCTACACATTTTAGCGATAATATCCAACGCTTCCTCAGGTTCTTTACCGGTAAACGCCTTCGCCTCTTCCTCATTGGCAAAAACAATATCCACATATTTATTTACCAGCAAAGAGAAGAACTCATGGTCGCCCGCCACGATGTTATAACTTGCCATATCCAGACAAACCTGCAAACCGGCTTCTTTGGCCAACTCAATAGCCCGGAGAATCATATCGTGTTCCTGTACCAGATAACCCTCTATAAACAGATAAGTATATCCCTTGAACATCTCCAGCGACAGTTCTTCCGCTTTCAACGTAGACGCTGCTCCCAAATATGTGCCGAACGTGCGCTCTCCGTCCGGAGATATAAAAGTAGACGCCACTCCCGAAGGCAATGTATCTGAAACTAATAAATCAGCTTCCGTTCCATGCTTCAGCAGACTTTCCCGAAAGAAGTTACCATAAGAATCATTATTTATCTTTCCGATGAACCCGGTTCCCGCTCCAAGCTGCGCCATGCCACGGATTGCATTTCCGGCAGAGCCACCGGTAGCCAAATGAGTTTTCATACGGCTAAATTCCTCATTGATTTTCAGCAACTTATCTTCATCTATAAGCGTCATACTGCCCTTGGGCAAGTCCATTTTAGTTAAGATTTCATCACTGTCAAGGGTTGCTAACACATCGACCAATGCGTTTCCCAATCCAATTATTTTATCCATTTCTGATATTTTTTTTGCAAAGATATTGCATATTTCAAAATATCCTATTACTTTTGCAGCGCATTTGAGAAAAAACAACATTCTTCCTTAGCTCAGTCGGTTAGAGCATCTGACTGTTAATCAGAGGGTCCTTGGTTCAAGTCCAAGAGGAAGAGCGAAAGAAAAACTTAAATGCAACATTCTTCCTTAGCTCAGTCGGTTAGAGCATCTGACTGTTAATCAGAGGGTCCTTGGTTCAAGTCCAAGAGGAAGAGCAAAAAAGGTTCGTCATTACGGCGGACCTTTTTTTGTTGGATATCCCATTTCCTCCAGAGGAGCCCCCCAAAAAAATGGACCAACGTAAAAAATATCCCATTCCTTACCTCACCAGGTTACAAGAATGGGATATACAAACAAAACAAACAACAAGGCCATCTGTCACAGACAGCCATTGTATATGATAAGAGATTCTATATATTTTCTTTTCCAACCGGAATAAGTTCTATCCATCTGATAAATACTGTAAGGCTCAGCATACTTACTGTTATTCAGTTGTTGCTGCTGTCAAAACCAAATCTCTGTTATTGAATAACTCATTTAATTTGGTCATAGTATGATAAACTTCTCCATTTACCGTATAATGCAGTTCCACATTGTCTATATACCAATCGAAATTATATTCCTTACGCAAACGTAACTCATACCGGCCATCCTCCCGAATGGTCATGACACCAATACGGCTGCCGTTCACCTCACGTTCAAAAGATACAAAAGCTCCCTTAGGCACAGGTTTAGTCTCCCCGTTAGCAGTATAGCGGATGGTTCCGGTAATGGATTCATTGGTTACTTTAAATGTCTTTTCAAAGAATACCACCTGCCTATTATTCGAACTGACGACAATATCCCCGGCACTTACCGCTGATTTGGTTTTGAAAGGAAGCTTTTTCCGTTCTCCCTCTTGACTTCCTGCACCAGCAGCATCGTCCTTTTGCAAGGCTTCACCTACTCCATACCGTCTCTCATCTTCCCGATTAGCCTCTACCGTATAAATAAAGCGTCCTTCTGTGTTCGGATCGGCTTTCAGCTTGTTTTTATCTAAGTTGAATTCCTTCAGGCGTGCATCATCTATTTCCAGCATAGGCGCATCAATATAGATTTCAAACTCTTCTCCAAACGGATCGACAGACTTTCCATCTGAACCGGTAAAACTGGTTACATCAAAGCTAATATCCACTTCCTGTTCAGGTTCATAAGTCCATGTCAGCGGTGTTTCCTCCTCCTCCGCATTGCCCGAAACATCAGTACCTATATCATCCACCCGTGCGGCAAAGCGGAAAGGATGGTAATTGGCAAGCTCAAAAGTAACGGAGCGATAGGTATTTCCCGTATACTCGGCTTCATTATTCGACGGTAATCCTGAGGGAGAACCATGCTGGTTGGATGCCATACGTACTACTTCCGCACTCCGTGCAACATTAGTCTTCATGTAAATGGAATAACGTCCTGTTTCTTCCGGATTTCCGGCATCAATCGGCTTAAACATATATACACGTCCTCCTGAGCCCCATTCACTCTTGTCTACTTCATAAAAAGTACAATCAAAAGTTACTCCATCAGGCTCTTCTCCGTCCTTTATATGATCCAAATATTGGGAATAAAGTAAAAACTCATCCTTATCACCTGCATTTATAGCCGTTACACCATCTTTCAACAGCATATCAAACTGTACTAAGGCTCCTTTCTTCTGCGGCACCAAACGGTAAAGGATTTTCTCATCATCCGCAAAGTCTCCTCCACCTTCTGCTCCATTATATTCTCCCAGTCCCACTACTGTTATCGACTTTTGTGAAGAGCCTGCAAAAGTAAAGACACGATGCATGGTATTGAAGTGTTCGGCTTCGATACTGATATTTTTGGTTGCCCCATCTTCCTCATTCAGAATATTCCTGAAATAAACACGTTGTACACCAGGTTCCGTCACAGTGTACACATATTTATATTTCCATTCCGGCATCTCCGTTCCATAACCTTCTTCACCTTCACGCACCAGCGGCAATACCATACCCGATTCATGGCGCACATCCAAAGCCTCTACTGCAAGCAGTACCCTGAGCGGAAAGAGCTCTGTCGGACAATCTTCCGGAATAGTAAACATTATAGTAGCGTGCGCACCGCCATCATCCATATTGCCATAAATTTCCGTAGATGCCCATGCTGGTGTAAAATTCTGCTTCTTCACCATAATCACCTTAATTTTACGTTGCAGGCGGTCTTTTTTCACCAACAATGTACCTTCCAGTTTCTGGTTGTTATTCATTGGCAGGAGATTAATGGTAATCTTTCCTTCACCCACCCCATTACTGTTTATGGTAAATGCGTCCGTTATCGTATTGGTTGCCACCGTATTTCCGTTAAGCCATGTTATCACCGGCTTGTCTGTTCCGATAATGGAAGTGCCGTTCTTGCCCGACAGTGTATATTTCAGTTCGGCAGTCTTACCCGCTCTTTCATCATTATACACGACACTCGTTTGGTCCACGGCCAATATATAGTTGTTATCTTCCACCGACTCAACTTCGTCCGATATGGAAAGCCACACATTGTTTGTGGCAGCCGCTGTAAGTGCTGCTTCAAAGGTAGGCTGTCCATAAGAAAGCGCTCCTGCAATATGAAACATATAATGATGATTCCTTCGTATCAGTTCCTGCTCGCCATTCGCTTTAATCAGCATCACCCGATAATAAAGTTCTTCGCTCTCACCGGGCAGATGTCCGCGGATGATGACACTGACCGGGTCTTCCGAGCTGTTTTCGCATTCGAACACATATAATTCCGGATTTTGGCTGATATCCTGTACATCCTGAATATCGCTCAACTTGGCATCATTGGCAGGCAATGTAACAAAAGGCTCAACGTCTGCATTCGAAGACCATACCCACCCTTTCGTAGGATGATAAGGAGCCACAGTACCAAAAGCATTCGTATTATAGGCTGTAAAACCGGTAACTACCAGATAACCGTTTCCTGTCGGATTGTCTATTGTAATTTTAGCCTGATTACGAATCATTATTATATTAGGATTCTTGGCCAATTGTTGGTCAATCGGTTCTTCGTTGTTAGCATCGCATGCAAAACGAGCCCAATAAATCATCATACCGGACGAACCTTCCAGCAGAGCTATCACATCTGCCTCCGATTTATTTCTGAATTCATCTTCCTGGAAATCAGTCATATTCTGATTGGCAATAAAATGAATACGGCGTGTATTGGCAGGTATGGTTGCTGTAAATTCTCCAGACTCTTCCCCGTGGGAAGTGATTGTTGCCGGCGTAGTTGTTATAAACAATCCGTAGCTGTCGAAACAAAACAGCTGCATACTATTTACCCCTTTACCATCCGGGTCTACAGAGCGGGTGGTCACCACCGGCATAGCCGGTATTTCCGTTTCGAAATGTATATTAACATAACCTTCGGGAGCTTCTTTTTCTTGAAAAGCAGTCCACTCATCCGTCTGACAGGCGGTGAATGAGACCAACAGTCCCAACACAACAAGTACTGTATGCTTTATTGCTTTTGCCATATCTTTCTGTTTTTTTATACTTCTCTATTTCTGGGTATCAAAGGCATCACGAATGCAGCGGACAGAAGTGCCACGCGAATTGCCTTTTTCATTTCTTACAGGACCGCTTGCACTAAAATAATAATATGCATTCAGCAGATAATCAATGGCATCTGCCTCCTCACCCGGCCCACCTTGAAATTTCATGATAATCTTCAATTCCGCCTCTGTTGGCAGCCGCCAGTCATCCAACACAACTTTCCGATCATTCACATCTTTATATACTTCCACATAATTAGCACAATGTTCCCGCACGATTCTTAAACTCTCATCATCGTCCTCCAATGAAACTCCCCCACTGCCTGTGTTGACAAAACCTAATCGAGAAGCAATCATAAAAGAGGGAGAGACCAATTTTTTATTATCCGCCCCTTTATCTGTAACCATAAGTCCCGGATTGTGTTCATCCTCAATAAGCCGAGGCCTTCCTAAAGTATAGTCTTTAGACGAAGCAGATATTCTTACATGATACATACGGGCATTTCCATTTTTTTCTGCCAAAGATGACGCAGGAGTATTTCTACTACCATAATAATAAGAATTGATATTAGATTTTCCATTACTTGTAGGTACGGCTACTTTAGAATACCAAAAGCCCCTCTGTGAAGATGTTTCATAATGATACTCCCCTGTCCATTCCCCCCACCATCCTGTTGTTTCAAGACTGACTCCTACTATCCCATCTCCTTTATATTCATAAGTTGTAGGTCGAGAATCATTCTTCTTAAAATCTTTTCTATACGAATACCACCCTTGAATATTCGTAATATACTCCAACGGATATTGGGCAACCGTTACTTTACGAGCCTCTACTCCATCCTCATTGGTTATTTCCAATTCTATGTACCGTATCGTATTGTTGGTAGGCAACGGGCTGTGTATATTGATATTTCCGTTCAATCCTTTATCCGGTACTACATTAATACCCATCTTGGCAATCTCCCTTTCACTGGTTGTAGCCTGTGTTTGCCCAAATTTATCAATGTAATAAACCCGCGTCACCTTAACCGAGACCTCCGATGAAGAAGCAAATTCCAGCGTTGTGTTATCATCCGAGATATTATACATTTCCATTTCTTCCTCATTTACCGTTAAATATTTCGGCCGGTCGGTTTCTCCTCCAACATTAATTATTGTCTCGTCCCATGCTTGCACGGTATAATTGACAGGTTCGAGTTCTTCGGGTTTTAAAATTTCTGTTGCACCCGGCGCATTTACCTCTACCGTTACTTCGTAATAAGTATTCCGTTCCAGAACCTTCTCTTTGCTGATAGGAATCTGATAATAATTAGCTCCGCGCAAATCCGGTTCTTTCTTATAATAGAGCGGAATATTCACCACCAGACGCGTTTCTCTTTCCAAAGGCTTATCCTTCCAATTATGACTGTAAGCATAAGCCGTAACAGTTATTTCATTTTCCGTCCATGCAAAATATTTACCCGCAGTAGGATCGGGCGTCCGCAATTTTACATTATCATTCGCATTCGGGTTTGGAATAAGGGTTGTGCTGTAAGACATGTTTCGCAGATAATAACCTGCTCTATAGGCTCCCGATGAATTATCAAAGGTAACATCTTCCCCTTTCTTTATCTTCACAACAATTTTGGCAGCAGCGCGTCGCAATGTAACGGCCAATTCCGTTTTATCCGAAAGATTGCCATTGTTAAGCACTACTTTTCCAGGCGTTTCCGGTTCGTCTGTTCCAGCGGGGTAGGCTATGCCGTCCATAAGAAAAATCATCGGTATTTCAGGGTCAGTACCGGCGCCGGTCATGTGTATATTACGCTGTTCTTCCATCAACCCGCGTAATTTTCCCAAATCGGCTACCTCTTGAAATTTGTCTTCTCCCAATGTACTATTGGCTATCAGATATACCCAATATGATTCATTAGCTGTAAAATCATTCCGCTGTACTTTTGCCAATGTAATTTTACCGCTCTTCTGACTGTCGGCTACCACCTGCACCCGTTCATAATGTGCCAAGCTTTTGTTATCCGTATCATCAAATATCAATACATCAACATAACTTACCGTCACTTCCGCACCCGTTGCGCCTGCACGGGTCACCGGCGTTGTTGCAGACGAAATGTCAAGCACAATACTATTATTGTCCGCTTCCGTTTTTACAAAATCCGTTTCATTGCTACAGGCAGCGCAACCTAACACTGCCAACCAACAAGCCATATGGTAGAATATCCGTTTCATCTGTTCATCATTTTTGAATTTCTGATACTTGTCTAATTGTAATCACATCTGCTCTGTCGCCACTTCCCGGCCATGCAATGTCACCTTGTGTTCCATTAATCATTAACAGACTGGGACTTCCCGAATCCCAGATAGGAGAATAAGTAATACCAAAATTAACAGTCTGCCCTACAGCATCGGGATTCCGTGCAATCACCTTGATTGTAAACGGATTGGGAGAAGCTTGATAAGGAGCATCTACCAACTTTCCATTTTGATAAACCTTACAGACAAAATTTCCGACACCAGTAAGCAGAGTGGGAGCCCATTCTTGATTTTCCGGTGCAGTCATCTCAAACAGAACAGAAAAAGCTCCATCTTCCTCTGTGGACGAACCCTCATCGCCTGTGTAGCAAACCACGGGAGGAGTATTCGGTTTATCGCCGTCAAGCGGCAATACCGGATTGCTATATGTAGGATATTCAAAAGTCAAGTCATTCCACGCATCGGCATCGTCCCAGTCGGCCACCATATAATCCACCGTTATCACATCGTCCGGACCGATACGGTTAAGCACCACACAATACTTGTTGCGCTTCACTTGCGGCAAATAAATATCTTTCACCGATTGGTTCCCGTTAATACTGTAAGTAACCCTGACCACAAAACCTTTATGTTCCGTATCTGCCGTTCCCCAACTATTCGGATTACCGGAACCATAATAGTTTTCAAACATATAAAACGGAACGGAAAAAAAGTCATTAAACCCCTTCTTTATACTTTCCGGATCTGTTTTATCAAGCAACTCATAATCAGCATCTGTCATTACCTTTGTCACCGGAGAAGAGGTGGTCAGTAATTCGAATGGACCGTCCAAAGAAGGAACTTCTTTCCACACTGCATCTTCCGGATGGAACAGATAATTATATTGAAGCACTCCTAAAAAATCAATGCGTTCGATACTTAAGTTCATGCCAGCTTCCTTAGCGGCAAAATACATGCCCAGCTTACCTACAACCCGTTCCAGTTCAAATTCCACTGTTCCATTCCACATCAGATGTCCGTTATGCGAACCGCCTGCCGTACTTTCTTTCAGATTATTCGGGTCTATTTTCTGAGACTGCTTGACCGCCATCGGAACCGCACCATAACCACGAGCATTGATTTCTCCAAAATAAAACTTTTCCAATTCATCGCGTGTCATATCCTCCCGAAGAGTTGCAGATGGTCTCAGCATTGCATCCTCATTCGCCACCAGGTAGAACCATACCTCCTGTACAAGTGCAGAATAAGGCGGTAATTCCAAATCCATCCAAAAAGAGATTTTACCTCCTGCATCCGGATTTAAACCGGTAGTTCCACGATAATACCCAATTTGTTTCTGTCCGATAAAAGCATATACGCGCAAGCTCTTTACGGCATTCTCCATTTCAGCCTGTATGTCGGAACCGCCACGGGCATTTACATTCATTTTCACACTGATATTCCCGCCTTCTCCCGTACCGGACACTTTTTCCTCGACACATCCCGCAAGTGCCAGCACACATGCAGCCAACATCAGCCATAGATATATTGTATTTAATGTCTTCATCGTTTTCTCTTTTTAAAATTCCGGTTTCACGTCTACTATGTACCAGTCGGGAACAGTGACCACCGCACCTATAGACTTAAACTCAATGCGGATAGGTATCAGCGCTTCATGTCTGGTCAGGTCTACTACAGGGTTGGCAGCCAGGAAATCGGCCAGATTTACATGAGCAAGGTTCACTCCATTAGCGTCAGTGAGGTCTAAATTCACATTTTCATGATTAGTATGCCTCATTATATTAAAACGTGCCAGCATGGTATGCTTTTCCGCATTATTTTCAGTTTCAGGGTAATAGGTAACAATATTGCCGCATGCCTTATTGTCGAAACCGGTCATAGAAGACAATCCGCTCATGCTCAGCAACGGCCATACCGGAGTGCGGGTAGCGGACTCTACAGGTCCCGTTCCTACTACTTCCACATGGACTTTGTAGTGCGAACTGGCAAAATCCATCTGTTCTTTTATCTGTTGTGCATCACCGGGGATGCTGATTTCTTTGTAAGCATAATACAGAGAGTCATTTCCGACAATCCGTTCGCCACTTATACAGTTTTTATCACAGAATTGGGCAGTTGCCAGACTTTGCCCGTTGCTGACCTCCGTATGATAGGTATTGCCCACTGTCACAATCCGGTAGTTTCCTATAGGCAGCTTCAACTCTGTGGCTCTTGTTTTTATATCAGCTTCGCTTATCGGATGAGAAGACAGCAACACACCGTCACTATCAAAAACATACATGTCCACTTTATGAATCTTATCTTGAAAGATTTGGGTTGTACCGTCGCCTACATAACTGAACTCCAGCAGGCAGTTGCCCGGACAGTCACTCATATCTTCTTTGATGCACCCGTTGAGCGAAGCTAAAAACATCAAGGATAGTATGTATTTGGTGTATTTCATATTTTATGTATGTTTCTTAGAATTAGTTGAAAGAGAGAGAGATGGAAGGGATGTATCAAAACCGGGAACAGTTCCTGTCTCAGCACCTTGTTTTGATACAATCCCTCCGATTGAAAATTAGTAGAGATTATTCGCCATATTCAGGTTTTACCGGTACAATTTCCCAGTCCTTTACTTTTACAGTAGCGGTAACACAGATAGTAGGTTCTCCCGGATCCAAATCGGTCAAGTCTTCTTCTGTAAATTCCAGGTCTGTAATCTGATAGATTTTACCGGCTTCCATGGTTACTTTACCACCTTCCGCTGTTTTCAGACCTGTAATCTTTAAGTAGGCAGGATCATAAACGATAAATCCTTCGGTTACAGGGCTCTTGAATTCTGTATCGAACTTAAGAAGCATTTCTTTAGGCTGACCCAGTACATTATAGCCATAACCAGCCAATAAAGCCGTTTCAGCAGTAGTAGTGATTTCAGGACCGGATGTTTCATCATAAAAACATGCAGGTACACTTACCGGGTATCCTCCTTGGTTGGTCTTATCATATAATTCATTACCAACCGGTTTTCCACCCAATGTAAACTGTTGATGTACTCCATTAAGACCGATGTGAGTCAATACTAACTTGCTATATGCACTAACACCCAAGTTGGTACATGTAAGATTACCGCTCAACTCAATACGGGAAAGCATGGTCGCCAGTTCAACTGTTGCCGTATACATCGTATTGCCATCTGCTGCATCAGTACCATTAGGAACCAAATCAGCTACTTTGCTTGCTAAAGGTGCTGTGGATGCAACTCCATATTTGTTCATATTCAAAGTTGCTTTTAAAATATCATTATCCCAGTTTCCTTCAATAGGAAGTGGGGTATCTTCGTTAAAATTGGCAACAGCCGCAATTTTAGTAACTTCAGGACTTACATTGTGATAGACATTGTCACTACCGACCTGTGCATCTTTTACCTCAACAATATTACCATCTGCTTTCAACAGGTAAAGTTTGATATTCTGAGGATTAATAGCTTTATCAGCATCCTCTGTCCACCCGCTTCCGGCTTTTGTCTGTCCATAGCTTCCGGCAGAAATCGTCACGGAAATCTGTTTGGTACCTTTCGTCAAGATATCATTACCTTCATCTTCGTTGCTACATGCTGCGAAAGCCAATCCTGCCAATCCCAGCATAAAATACTTGTTTAACTTCATAAGTTGATAGATTAATTAAATAAAATAGTATTAATAACTCGTTCTATTTGTGTATTCTGTTATATGTTGCTACAAACATGTATCCTGTGGTATACTATAAATCAGCTACCACTCCCGCCAACTGCTCCAGATTTTTTTGCGCCTCCATGCTTCCCGCCTTCAAGGCACGCTCCAGTATTTCTTTCGCCTTGTCATATTGTTTGTCCCTGGCACAGGCAACACCCAGCGCATTTAGAACCGAAGCATCATCCTTCACCTCACAACCCTCCAGCAGGTCTATCGCACCTTTCACGTCACCCTGCTCCATCTTCACACAAGCACCGTTCACCACAGCAGCGGCATTGGCCGGATATGTGCGGGCAGCAGTCAGCATAGCCTCATCATATTCCGCACTGCCCTTCCCATACGAATCTGCCACCATATAGATTTCCTCGACACTCAGCAGGTCAGGACGGGTTTTCAACAGGTTCTTTGCCTCTTCCAGATTAAAGTTTCTCACATTATATTCTATGCGGTACTCATTACGGCGTAACGGACCATACATTTCGTTCAGCAAACGCTGGTAAATCTCGGGAGGCACAAGATCGCGGATACGTTGTTCACAAAGGTCCTTATCGCCGTCACACTCATCGATAATCCTCAGCACATCGTCAATCTTCAGTAACTGCGGATGTTTCTCCACTTCCTTGCGCAAGCCTTCCCAGTCCTCGCCCACACCGGTCACATGCCACAGCGAAGCATCCACTTCCGTATCTTTCTGCGCATACGCAGCCAATGCTTCCGCACGATTCTTCGACAGCTTCAGGTTATACTCCACCGTACCCTCCGGAGAAGCATATCCGGTAATATAAATTCCGGTTATGGTCAAATCGGGATTTGTCTTTACCACCTCGACAGAGCTGCTTACCGTGGCAAGTTCCGATTCATTGTTCTTGAACTTCGGGTCTATGTTGTAACTGTCCTGACGGAACTGCAAACGTGCCACACGCACCTCGTTGCGCACCTTCACAGTCTCTTTCCCGGGCTGCACGAAGGCTGTGGCATACTGCGGCCGGAACAATTGCAGGAACGTATTTTTTACCGGCGTTTCCTCCATGCCGGACTGTGCACACTCCAGACATCCCGTCACCTGTTCGCGCAGCACCAGGCGGCTCTGAGCCATCCAAGGCTCATAGGGCAGAGTCACTGCATATTCCACCTGCTGCGCCTCTCCGTTTTTACGGCGCAACGCTATATAAACGCCATCGGTCTTTGCAGACCCGGTCAGCGCCTTCTCACGGCGGTGTACTTTATCGCGGACACGACCATCCAACACCACAGAAGGAAGCTCCAAACTCTTACCACCCCCTTTCGCCACCACCACCGGATAAAGACGCACGCTCTCCTGACGCTTCACATGCATCTCCTCTATATCAAGTATAAAGTTCACATGAACCTCACGGCCGTTCTTCTTTATTTCATCATTGACTACGCGTACGCCTGAAAGATGCCCCGTCTGCGCGGAAGCAGGAAGACACGTTCCAAGCAAGAACAACGCACTGCATATCAGTTTGCCATATATCCATTCTTTTCTCATAATGTACTTCCTCCTTTATTTAATAACATATATCAATGATACCGCGGCTTTGGTGACGCTGAAGTACCCTTTGTCATTCTTTTCTTTCCACTCACCGCATTTGGGACAGTCATACTTATCGTAATGGTTCTGTACGTAACCTACACCGATGCTCGCTTCCAGGCTCCAGCGGTTGCCCAATATCCACTGATAGCCGTAGGACAAGCCGGCGCCGTAATAATATCCCTCATACCGATAGTCCTTGGTAGTAGGATAAATGCCCAGAGGGAATTTCACGTTGCCCACGTTAAATTGCCCTCCAAGCAGGTGCAAACCAAAGAAGTGTCCGTTAAACGCCTCACACAGCCAATACCGTGCTTCGGGCTGTGCCATCCAGTGTTTCCACTTCTTACTGTCTGAAAATGTAAAAGGATTATAGTTCGCGGAAACATCCAGCGTCCATTTCGGAGCCAGCCGGAATTCGGCACCAAGGTTGAAAGTAGTACTGATGTCATACAGAAGATTCGTCTTCAACGAAATGTCCTGTGCTGACAAAGAAATGCCGATAAACAGGAAAATAATGCAAAGGCTCTTTTTCATGCTCTCCATTTTTATTAAGATATAACTTATCTGTCTATATATTTTATCAGGTTAACATTTCCGTTACTTTGTAGGTAACGGGAAAACAGGAACAAACACACTGCAAGAGACATCTTGCATCAACATAATTAACTGTTGCGGATTATTGGAGAGAGCGAAAAAATACGAGCAGATTTTCTGTGTTAATTTAATATAATACAGACATGAAAGTATTATGCATTTTCCACCAAAGGAAAACACTGTCATTCAAGTCAGTCCGTCTTGTAAGCATATCAAAGGACGGCTTTACTTATTTTTTGGAAAAAAATCTTTTCTTTTCTTGTTTAATACAAATATTTTGTTGATATTTGTTGCAATATATAACTTTCCGTTACCTACAAAGTAACGGATAACATTTGTAGTATTATCAAAACATTAATAGACTTAATGTTTTTTATTCAGGCAAATACAAATCATTGTTTATCAAATATATAAGATAATATTTCCTTATTCATATCCCATATTTTATCATCCGAGTGCCTTCTAAAGTAAGTTTCTGTCACTTTAACAGAGGAATGTCCCATTGCATTACTAATGAGTTCTTGTTGATAATTCCGATAATTGGCAATGGTAGCCCAACTATGCCTTGCGGTATAACTTGTCAGTCCTGCAACGCCTTTTATACGTTCTCCTAATCTCTTTAAATGATAATTGAAACTACGCAGAGCATTCTGATATTGCCGGTACTCATCCTTTCCCGGATGATGAATGAGAGGGAATAAATAGGGAGAAGTCTTATCGGTATTTCTGAGATTGCGTATAATCTTCATTGCCTCAGCTTCTACGCGTACAGTAAGCCATGCACCCGTCTTTTTACGACGGTACACTATCACGTTGCCATGCAAATCACAATGCCGCAGATAAGCAATATCTACAAACGGCATTCCACGAAGCATAAAAAGTAATAAAAAAAGCAAGCGCGTAAACTCCAGGCTCTCATCCGCCACAGGTGCATTGAGCTGCCGGAATACATCTTCATCCACAGCACGTTTTACAGTTACCTTTGTTCCCGTATATACTCCCTTGAACAGCCTGGGCTGATAAGGAGCCAGCCCATCGTCTACGGCACGGAAATAAGTGGCACGCAACATCCTCATATACGTGGAAATTGTATTCCAATGAAGCTGACGCTCCAGCAGATACTCTTGAAATGCTTTCAACCACACTGGGGTGACCTCTTCAAAACTGATGGAGTCCTGCTCCATAAAATCCTTGATACGATTCAACGTACTTTGATACACATGCGCCGTACCCATGCGCTGTTCTTCTTTCAACTGAGAGACAGTCATAGCCATATAGGCTGACAAATTTGTTTTATTCATATAGTTTCTACTTTAAAAGTGAGCCATATAAATGCCTAAAGAACAAATTAGTTCAAACGACTATTCTGTTAAAAAAGTACACAGATTACAAACTTTAATACATATCCGGAAGCTTCCCGTTCTTCCGAAATACCGGAATCTATCAAAAATTCGCAACAGCAAGCGTCAGCACGCTGATACGTACACCTTCTACGTCCCGAAACACATCGGCACACGTAGTAATGGTAGCTCCGGTAGTCAGTACGTCGTCCACCAACAAGATATGCTTTCCGACAAAACGTTCGGGATAGCGAAGATGAAAGATGCCGTTCACATTCTTCCATCGTTCATAGGCAGATTTGCTTGTCTGCGTTTCCGTATGTTTCTTGCGCACTACGGAAGCAGCATCCAAAGGAATACCCGTAACCGCCGCAACCCCTTTGGCCACACATTCGCTCTGGTTATATCCGCGCATCCGTTGCTTGCGGGGATGCAAAGGAACGGGAACTATGACATCCACATCGCAAAAGAACTCCGAAACAGCCAATTCCGCTGCCATAAAACGCCCCATTGTCTCTCCCAAGTCCTTACGGCCGCCATATTTCAATTGATGCAGTATCCGGCGGAAATCACTGCCCTTATGATAAAAGAAGTAAGAGGTAGCGCGTTCCAAAGGAAGTTTTCCCCAGAACATACGTTCCACCGGATTATCCGCACAAAGATGATAATCCGTACGGGGCAAATCCATATTGCATTTCAGACAAATAGCCTCCTCCCCTTCCTGCAGAGGTGTGCCGCACACAACACACTGCTGGGGAAAGAATAAATGAAGAAAAGATAAAAGCCAGGCTTTAAGCGTATTTTCCATAAATTTGGTTTTCATGCCCAAAGGTAGGGACAAATCACCTATAAAAAAGTCTCTCTCCCGATATCAAGGTTTCAAATAGACCACCGTTTTACCGCTACCATACTTACGTATCATCCCCTCCGCAAGGTATCGGTTCAGGTCGGACACCGCCCGATGCTTCACCAAACCCGTTATCGATTCATAATCCGCCCGTGTGATGCATCCGTATTTATCCAAATGCAGCAATAGTTTTTCTTTCCTCTCCTCCTCGCCCATCAAGGAACGGGATACGTACGGTGACGCTTTGCGTTCCAGCTCCATCGTATTGAAACGGTTACGGAATTTGCTCCCGAGACGCAGGTTCACATTCTGAAAATGTACCGACGGCGAACGGATTTCTTTCTTGTCGGTAACCTGACGGTCGCATTTCAGCGATACGGAGAAATAGCCCAACTCGCCCACTTCCACCGTCCAACCCTCGGACAGCCAACTGTATAGTTCGTCCGTAACAGCCTGCAAAGTTCCGTCGAGAATGGCGGGACTGAAACCGGTGGCCTTAGCCACCAACTCACGGAATTTATCGGCGGAGATTGTTCCCCGTGGCAGGATACGGGCATGCAAACAAACGCTTTCACCATTTTCATCCGGCGGACTTTGATACAAATCATAATAAGCACTCATATAGGTAAACTATTAATCAGTTAATGCCAACCGGTGTATGTACCATAGATAAATAGCCGGATTACGGTAGATAATTCGTTAGACCCGGGTTATCCTTTCGTCAGACCTTGGTCTAACGAAAGGGAAACCAAGGTTTAACGAATTATCATTCGCAGTCAAAGATACTAATAAATATAAGAGAAACGAATAAATCCTGCAATTATTCTGCCTGATTTATCCTACATAACGGATAATTCAGAAAGCACACAATATTAATAATGTCCCAGCATATATCATTTATGTTCAAAAATGGGGGCACTGAGGCTTTTTGCCTATTCAAAGCCTATAAAGATAACTATTTTTGCCTTACATTTACAGAGGATTAAGCACGGTCCGCCTCTCCAAAACGAAACGGGAAACAACTACTTATTAATATACCAAACAAAAAACATGAAAAAAAGTATCCTATTTATCACGAGTTTTTTCCTCTGTGTTTTCTGTCTGAAAAGTAATGCGCAACAAAGCAGGCCAGAGGTTACCTGGGAGAATATGGAAGGCGTCACAGTACCCATTCCGCCGCAAGTACATCCCCGGCTTTATGTACGCTCCGCCGATTTGCCCGATTTAAAGAAACGCATGGAACACCCGCATGTAAAGGAAGTTCTGGCTACCCTGAACAAATTGGGCAAAGACCGTACCCCCGAAGAAGAGGCAAAAGTCAAGGACAGAGGATTCCGCTACTACTTTGAAATGCGTGGCGTGACCAGCCGCGTACAGGTGCAGGCACTCGACTATCTGGTGTATGGCGACAAGAAACAGGCCAGAAGCGCCATTACCGCCATGCTGGACACGCTTCAGAACGTCAATTACGGAACAAAAGGCGATTTGTCGCGTGCCAGCGGTGTGATGCTCACCTGCGGTGCAATGGTATATGACTGGTGCTACGACCAGATGAAAGAATCCGAAAAGAAAGCTTACATAGAATCTTTCATCCGCATAGCCAAAACAATGGAATGCGGCTATCCCCCACGCAACAACGAACCGATTGCCGGGCACTCCAGCGAATGGATGATACTGCGGGACATGCTTTCTGCCGGCATAGCCATCTACGATGAATATCCGGACATGTACAACCATGTAATAAAGATGATGTTCAAGGATTATCTGCCTGTGCGAAACTACATCTACTCCGGACATAACTACCATCAGGGAACGAGCTACGTAAATGTACGTTTCAGCAACGACCTATTCTCGCTCTGGATTCTGCAACGCATGGGCGCAGGAGCCATATACAACCCGGCGCAGCAGTTTGTCCTGTACGACTTCCTCTACCGCCGCCGTCCCGACGGGCAGGTGATGCCGGCCGGCGATACGAATCCCATCAGAAAAAACATGCCGTCCTACTCACTGCCTGCCATGCTGGCTTCCAGCTTCTACAAAGACAGCTATCTGGCATACGAGTACGAACGCAAACCCAACATCGAACGCCACTGCCTCATCTTCGACATTCTGTGGAGAGACTTGGATTTGAAGGCCAAAGCTCCCGATGACCTGCCGCTGACACGCTATTCGGGAAGTCCTTTCGGCTGGATGATAGCCCGCACGGCATGGGACGAAAACAGCGTGATTGCCGAAATGAAGATAAACGAACAGTTTGTCGGCAACCACCAGCACTTGGACGGCGGCTCTTTCCAGCTCTATTACAAAGGCCCCCTTGCCATCGACGCGGGAGCCTATCAGGGAAGTTCCGGCGGATACAACAGCCCGCACAACAAGAATTTCTTCAAACGTACCATCGCACATAATTCGCTGCTGGTATATAATCCCGATGAAAAATTCGCCTGCTGGAACTATGGCGGAGGCGGCAAGACCGAATTTGCAACCAATGACGGCGGACAACGCATGCCCGGCGACCGCTGGGAAACCTGCCGCTCGTTCGAGCAATTGCTAAGCAAAGACTACACAACCGGCAAAGCCCTGGCGCACGGATTCGGGCCTGATGCCTGCAAACCCGACTACTCCTATCTGAAAGGCGACATCACGCAAGCCTACACGGATAAAGTAAAAGAAGCGAAACGCTCCTTCGTCTTCCTGAACCTGCACGCTGCCGAAGTGCCCGCCGCACTTATCGTATTTGACAAAGTTGTGTCTTCCGACCCCACATTCAAGAAATTCTGGCTGCTGCACAGCATTGAAGAACCTACGATAGAAGGCAACCGTTTCATTGTCCGGCGCACCAAAAACGGCGATACCGGAATGTTGCAGAACCATGTATTATTGCCCGAAACCGGAAATGCACAGATAGAAAAGGTGGGCGGCAAAGGAAAAGAATTCTGGGTATTCGGAACCAACTACCCGAACGACGCACTGCCCAACCGCCCCGATGATGCCAACGAACGGGGAGCATGGCGTGTGGAAGTGTCGCCTGCCGCACCTGCCACCGAAGACTGCTTCCTGAACGTAATGCAGGTTGCAGACAACACCTGCAAACGGATGCACGACGTGAAACGCATTGATGCGGAGAAAGTGGTAGGCGTACAGATAGCCGACCGGATCGTTACCTTCAGCAGAGACAGCCGGCCTCTGTCCGGCAAAGTCGATATGAAAGTAGACGGAAACGCTGCCATGAAATTTGTCATCACCGACCTCATTCCGGGAACATGGCAAATAAAGAAAGACGGGAAGGTATATATCCCTGCCATGGAAGTACGTTCGGACGACGGCATCCTTTCTTTTGAAGGCACTGCCGGTCATTACGAATTTCTGCGCTAAACGGATATTCTAAATAATCTGCCTGGCTATCCAGGCACAGGCTTCTGCATCGGCCAGCGCATGGTGATGTTGCTCTAACCGGTAACCGCACCATGCCGCTACCGTATGCAGCTGATAATCGGGCAGTCCCTTAATGGCACGGCGTGATGCCTGCAAAGTACAACGGAAATCATAATCGGGATAATCCATGCCGTACATGCGGAATACCGCTTTCAGGCAACTCTCATCGAACGCTTTATTATGCGCCACTAACGTCAGTCCCTCGATGCGTGGTGCTATTTCCTGCCATACGGCCGGGAAGACAGGCGACCGGGACGTATCCGCCAGGGTCAGACCGTGCACACGGGTATTCCAATAAGTATAATACTCCGGTTCGGGACGAATCAGACTGTAATAGCTGTCTGCAATTTCTCCATTCCGCACAATGACTACACCGACACTGCATACACTGGTGCGCTGTTCATTGGCCGTTTCAAAATCTATAGCGGCAAAATTCTCCATGAAGCGATTCTTTTACGATATTTCCAAAATATTTTAAAAAAGTTTCAATCAGCTGTAAACCAAAATATTAAATAGCCATTTATAGGGTTTTCCGAGCACAGGGAAAGTACCGAAAGCGCTTTTAAAGCACCCGTCCGTTCCGGCATGTTGTAACTTCGCACTGTGATCACAAAGATATATGATTTTGAAGTAACAACCATCTAAAACAAAAAAGATTATGGCATTCCGTTATGTAGTTAAAAAGAGAGTTTTCGGTTTCGATAAAAGTAAGTCGGAAAAGTATGTAGCCGCTTCGTTCTCCATTGGAGAAATCAGCTACGACAGATTGTGCGACCAGGTTACGAAAGAGGGTATGGCTCCGCGCGGCGTTGTAAAAATGGTTATGGACGGACTGATTGATGCGCTCAGCACTTACGTCAGTCTCGGAGCGACCGTGAAATTAGGAGATTTCGGCACTATCCGTCCGGGACTGAACTGCAAAAGCCAGAGCGAGGCAAAAGATGTAACCGCCGACAGCATCTACCGGCAGAAACTGATCCTCACTCCAGGAAAAAGGCTGAAAGATATGGTAAAGAGCTCCGGAATAACGCGTATCTCGACCAACGGCGAGGAGATTGCTACAAGTGGCGGCAATAACGGCGGCAGTGGCAATGGCGGAGAGGAAGAAAATCCGCTGGGATAAAACCTGCAGGCTGACTTAAAAAACAACCTGTCTATAACTGAGGCTGCATCGTATGAACAGAGTATCATACGGTGCGGCCTTTTTATATGAATAGATTTTACTATCTTTGCCTACTGCAACCATTAAAGCTTTAAAATATGGAACATCCTCTTTCTCAATTCAGATATTGTCCGAAATGCGGTTCGGAGCATTTCGAAATTCATAATGAAAAATCAAAACAATGCAAGGATTGCGGTTTTGTCTACTATTTCAACTCCTCCGCCGCTACCGTCGCCCTGATATTGAACGGACGGAACGAATTATTGGTGTGCCGCCGCGCCAAAGAACCGGCCAAAGGGACACTCGATTTACCGGGCGGCTTCATAGACATGGCGGAAACCGGTGAAGAAGGCGTTGCGCGCGAAGTGAAAGAAGAAACGGGAATGACAGTGACACAAGCCGAATACCTGTTTTCATTACCGAACATCTATATCTATTCGGGATTTCCCGTGCATACGCTGGACCTGTTTTTCCGCTGTACGGTAGCCGATACCCTGCATTTCGAAGCAATGGACGATGCGGCGGAAGTCTTCTTCTTTCCACTGAAAGACATCCACCCGGAAGATTTCGGGCTGGGCTCCATCCGTAAAGGCCTGCAAATGTTCCTGGCGGGTATATCCTAAAAAAGCCAAACAAGTGGAACATATTCAAACCAAAAACCGTATTTTTGTAAAAAAGCCCTATTCTATAACCACCGAAGATGAAACATAAAATTTATCGCATAGTATGCACCGCGCTTTGCTGCGCACCTTTGCTCGCCACGGCACAGACGGGCGGGAAAATCACTTCGCCGCAACGGCTGTATGAGGAAGGAGAAAGTCTGTTCCGGCAAAAGGCATTTGCCGCAGCCATGCCTCCCCTACAGGCTTTTATAAAACAAACCGATGCGGAAGGCGCCCCGGTATCCGCTGCCGGCAACAAAGAAGAAGCCGAATACATGCTGGTATGCGCCGAATATGAACTGAGAAATCCCAATAGCATAGAGTTGTTGCGGGAGTACCTCGATACGTATCCCGACACTCCCCACGCCAACCGTATCTGCGCTTTCATAGCGTCCGCCTATTTCTTCGAGGGAAAATATGACGATGCACTCGCCATGTTCAATTCATCCCGGCTCGACCTCCTGAGCAATGAAGAACGGGATGACATGACCTACCGCCTGGCAACCTGCTACCTGAAAACCGGAAATGTGAAAGAAGCCGCCATCTGGTTCGAGACATTGCGAAGCACCGGTTCCAGATATACAGCAGACTGTACGTACTACCTTGCATATATCCGCTACTCACAGCAACGGTACGACGATGCCCTCAGCGGCTTCCTCAGCCTGCAGGACAATGCAAAATACGAGGCGCTCGTACCTTATTACATCGCGGAAATATATCTGATTAAAAAGAATTATGACAAAGCGGAAATTGTTGCGCAAAACTATCTCTCGGCTTACCCCAACCAGAAATATACGGGAGAGATGTACCGCATACAAGGTACAGCCGATTATCATTTCGGCAAGTACCATGAAGCAATAAAAGCTTTCGGCAGCTATCTGAAAGACAACGCGGAGCCTGCCCCAAGAAGAGATGCGCTTTATATGCTGGGAATGTCCTACTACCGGACGGGTGTCTACTCGCAAGTTCCGGTTACCCTGGGTGAGGTGACCGCAAACAAAGATGCGCTTACGCAAAACGCATATCTGCACATGGGATTGGCTTACTTGCAGCTTGCCGACAAGAACAAGGCGCGTATGGCATTTGAACAGGCCGCCGCATCCGATGCCGATTTGAAAATAAAGGAACAGGCATCCTACAATAACGCTCTCTGCATTCACGAAACATCCTACTCTGCTTTCGGCGAGTCGGTTACGGTATTCGAGAACTTCCTGAATGAGTTTCCCAACTCCGCATACGCCGATAAAGTAAGCAGCTACCTGGTAGAGGTGTATATGAACACGCGCAGCTACGACGCCGCACTCAAGTCCATTGAACGCATTACGCATCCCGGCAGGGCCATTTTGGAAGCCAAGCAGAAGATTCTGTTCCAGTTGGGTACCCAATCCTTTGCCAATACGCAGTTTGAGCAGGCAATCGGCTGCTTCAACCAAAGCATTGCCTTAGGCGGGTATAACCTGCAAACAAAGGCCGATGCCCTTTATTGGCGGGGTGAATCCTATTACCGGCTGAACCGCATGCAGGAAGCCGCCCGTAATTTTAACGATTATCTGTCTCTTACCCCACAGAAGAATACGGAAATGTATGCCCTTGCCTACTACAATCTGGCATACATAGCTTTCCATAAGAAAGATTATGCAACGGCGCAAGACCGTTTCCTGAAATTCATCCAACTGAGAAAGGCCGGAGACGCAACCGTTCTTGCCGATGCGTACAACCGTGTCGGCGACTGCTACATGCAGGTCCGCCGCTTCGACGAAGCCAAACAGTACTATACCCGGGCAGAAAATCTGGGTACGCCCGCCGGTGACTACTCCTACTATCAGCTGGCTCTGGTGTCGGGTTTGCAAAAGGACTACGATGGAAAGATTACGCTACTGAACCGGCTGGCCGACAAATACCCGAATTCGCCCTATGCCGTCAGTGCACTTTACGAAAAAGGCCGTTCGTATGTGCAGGGCCGCAATAACAGTCAGGCCATCGCAACCTTCCGGGAACTGCTGAACAAATATCCCGAAAGCCCCGTCAGTCGTAAGGCTGCCGCCGAAATCGGACTGCTGTACTATCAGAATGATGATTACAACCGCGCCATCGAAGCCTATAAATACGTTATCACCCAATATCCGGGCAGCGAAGAAGCACGTCTTGCCATGCGCGATTTGAAATCCATTTATGTGGAAGCCAACCGCGTGGATGAGTTTGCTGCGCTTGCCACCCAAATGCCGGGGGCTATCCGCTTTGAACCCAATGAGCAGGATTCGCTGACCTATATTGCCGCGGAAAAGGTGTATATGAAAGGGGAAATCATCCCTGCAAGGGAAAGCTTCACCCGTTACCTGCAAAGCTATCCGAACGGAGCTTTCAGCCTGAACGCGCATTACTATCTGAGCCTCATCGGAAAAGAGCAGAAAGATGAAACCGGTGTATTGGAGCATACCGGCAAACTGTTGGAGTATCCGGACAGCCCGTATTCGGAAGAGGCCTTGCTGATGCACGGAGAAATCCTGTTCAACCGCAAGGAGTACAAACAGGCTCTGGCAGACTACAAGCAACTGCAAGCCCGCGCCACAACCGCCGAACGCCGGCAACTGGGCGTCACCGGCGTATTGCGATGCGGTGTGCTCTTGAAGGATGACATAGAAGTGATTCAGGCCGCAACCGCTTTACTGGCCGAAGCCAAACTGACTCCCGAACTGCAAAATGAAGCCTTATACTACCGCGCCAAAGCCTATCTGAACCAGAAAGCGGTGAAAAAGGCGGCAGACGACCTGAAGCTTCTGGCAAAAGACACCCGTACATTATACGGTGCGGAAGCCAAATATCTGTCGGCACAGTTGATGTACAATGCCGGTGAGTATGCCGCAGCCGAAAAGGAAATACTGAACTTCATCGACCAGAGCACCCCGCATGCCTACTGGCTGGCACGCAGCTTCATCCTTCTGTCCGATGTATATGTCGCTATGGATAAGAAACTGGATGCACGCCAATATCTGCTGAGCTTGCAACAAAACTATCATGCCGATGATGATATCGAACGTATGATTCAAGAAAGACTGGAAAAGCTGAAATAAAAGAATGCAATGAATATGAGAAAAATACAATATATCCTCAGCGGAATAACGCTGATAACCCTACCTTTGGGCGTCCATGCCCAGCAACAGGCCAAAGACTCCACCGTAAACCGTACGGTTGTTGTGGAACAGGAATATACCCCCGATATTCCGGATGCGTCCAAAATAAACGTGCTCCCCCAAGTGGAAGCGCCGACTGCCAATAAAAAGGCTGTGGAATACGATGTAACTCTCGTGCCTGCCAATACCATACCTGCAACTGTCATGCAGGCATATACCGGCAAGGAGACGCAAGCCAAAACACATCCCGGATATATCCGTTTGGGTTATGGCAACTATGGCAATCTGGACGCACGCGCCGGCTATCTGTTCACATTGTCCGACCGCGACCGCCTCAACCTGAATTTCCGGATGAACGGCATGGACGGCAAACTCGATTTACCCGACAACGACGGCAAATGGAATTCCTACTACTATCGCACTCATGCCAATATGGATTATGTGCACCGCTTCAGAAAAGCAGACCTGAACGTTGCGGGCAACTTCGGATTGAGCAACTTCAATTTCCTGCCCGATGCAGCCGTCAGAAAACAGAAGTTCATTTCCGGTGACATTCATTTCGGAGTGAAATCCACGGATACGGAACTGCCCCTCCGGTTCAGTGCCGAAACAAATCTGATGCTTTACGAACGTCAATACGATTCCGGTTTCTTGAACAGCCGGGAATACATCGTCCGCACCAAAGCACTGGTCACAGGCGGCATATCAGACGAACAGACCGTAGGCATCGGCTTTGCAATGGACAATGTGCTGTACAAGAACAATCATTTTGAGAACTACACATCCCTTAGTCTGAACCCGCATTACCGCCTGGAAAACGATGATTGGAAAATACGTATCGGCGCCCTGGTGGACATGGGCTTCGGTTTCGGAAAGAAATTCCGGGCAGCCCCCGATGTAGCAGTGGAATACAACTTCTCGGACAGTTATATCCTCTATGCACAGGCCAAAGGCGGGAGACTGCAAAATGACTTCCGCCGTTTAGAGGCATTCTGCCCGTATGGACAGGTTTCTTCACAACCGGATGCCACTTACGAACAAATAAATGCCGCCATCGGCTTCAAAGCCAGTCCGGCAATCGGCTTATGGCTGAATCTGTACGGCGGATATCAGAACTTAAAGGATGATTTGCTTTTCCAACCGGCAGATTTCGAATCCACTGCCAATAAGTACAGTCCGATGCTTTCCATCGGTCAATGGAACACAAGCAACATCTACGCCGGCGCCGAGATACGCTACGGCTATAAGAACATATTTTCATTCTCCGCTACCGGAATTTACCGCAATTGGGATGCAAAGGACGACAGCCAGTCCAATGCCGGCGCCTATGCCCTCGTTTACAAACCGGCCTTTGAAGCTGATTTGCACATGGATGTACATCCCGTATCCGCTTTACTGCTTAACCTCGGCTACAGGCATATTTCGCGCGAGAAGGTGGAGGGAAACAAAGTCGATGCGGTCAACAACCTCTATGCCGGCGGCAGCTACGAATTCTTTAAAGGCATATCCGTTTACGCCCGCATAGACAATTTATTAAACCAGGATTATCAATATTATTGGGGATACCCCACCGAAGGCATCAACTTTACCGGAGGTGTAAGTTTTAAATTCTAATAGCCAAAATCAAAGACATAACCAACAAAATAGGTCATTTTTGCTAAATTCTCCTTATATTATAAGGTGGAAAGTTTGTTTTTTCCTACTTTTGCGGGCAAATTAGTGGCTGGAGTCACTATAAAACAGAAATTTATGCAGAAAAACCTTGTCATTGTCGAGTCTCCGGCAAAAGCTAAGACTATCGAGAAATTCCTCGGGAAAGACTATAAAGTCCTTTCCAGCTACGGTCATATACGCGATTTGAAGAAAAAAGAATTCAGTATTGATATTGATAAAGATTTCAAACCGCATTATGAAATTCCTGGAGATAAGAAAAAGGTTGTAGAAGAGTTGAAAGCCGAAGCCAAGGAAGCGGAAACCGTATGGTTGGCATCCGATGAGGACCGCGAGGGAGAAGCGATTGCATGGCATTTATACGAAGTGCTGAAACTGCAACCGGAGCATACCAAGCGTATCGTTTTCCACGAAATTACCCAAAGCGCCATTCTGAAAGCCATCGAGCAACCGCGCAATATCGACATCAATCTGGTAGATGCCCAACAGGCACGCCGTATCCTGGACCGTATCGTAGGTTTTGAACTTTCACCCGTATTGTGGAAAAAAGTGAAACCCGCACTCTCTGCCGGGCGTGTACAATCGGTAGCTGTCCGCCTCATCGTAGAACGCGAGCGCGAGATACAGGCTTTCCAATCGGAAGCATCGTATCGGGTGACCGCCGTATTCCTCGTACCCGATGCCGACGGCAAACCGGTGGAAATGAAAGCCGAGCTGTCGCGCCGTATCAAGACCAAAGCCGAAGCTCAAAAATTTCTGGAAAGCTGCCGGTCAGCCTCTTTCACCATCCATGACATCTCCACCCGGCCGCTGAAAAAAAGCCCTGCCGCTCCTTTCACTACATCTACCTTGCAGCAGGAAGCTGCCCGCAAATTAGGATTTACAGTAGCACAGACCATGATGGTAGCCCAGCGGTTGTACGAATCGGGAAAGATAACCTATATGCGTACCGACTCCGTCAACCTGTCCGAACTGGCGGTCGACAACAGCAAAGCTGTCATTGCCGACATGATGGGAGAGCGCTATGTATATCCGCGTCATTTCGCCACCAAAACCAAAGGCGCTCAAGAGGCTCACGAAGCCATTCGCCCTACGTATATGGAAAATGCCAAGATAGAAGGTACGCCGCAGGAAAGAAAACTGTACGACCTGATATGGAAGCGCACGATAGCCTCTCAAATGGCAGATGCGGAAGTTGAGAAAACGACCGTAAGCATCGGCATCAGCAACGAAGCGGATACGTTCAATGCAACCGGAGAGGTTGTAAAATTCGACGGTTTCCTCCACGTGTATCGCGAGTCCATCGACGAAGACACGGAGCAGGAGGATGAAACCCGTCTGCTGCCCCCTTTGAAGAAAGGGCAAGTCTTACATCACCAGAGCATTATTGCCACGGAACGCTTCACGCAACATCCGCCCCGTTACACCGAAGCCAGCCTTGTACGCAAATTGGAAGAGCTGGGTATCGGCCGTCCTTCCACATACGCCCCTACCATTTCAACCATACAGCAACGCGGCTATGTGGAGAAAGGCGAAAAGAGCGGGGAAGAGCGCTCTTACAACATACTTTCGTTGCAGGACAGCAAGATTACGGACGTTACGCAAACAGAAATTACAGGAGCCGAAAAAGCCAAGTTGATGCCTACCGATACAGGTACGGTAGTCAATGATTTCCTGATGGAATATTTCCCCAACATCCTCGACTATAACTTTACTGCCAGCGTTGAAAAGCAGTTCGATGAGATAGCCGAAGGAGAAAAGAAGTGGACCGCCATCCTGAAGGATTTCTATAAAGGCTTCCACCCGTCCGTGGAAAACACGCTTGCCACCAAGAATGCCCACAAGGCCGGCGAACGTATCTTAGGCGAAGAACCGGGCAGCGGTAAACAGGTCTCCGTAAAAATCGGCCGTTTCGGCCCCGTTGTACAAATCGGTACTGCCGGAGATAACGAAAAGCCACGCTTCGCCCAGCTCAAGAAAGATATGTCCATTGAGACAATAACACTGGAAGAAGCTTTGGAACTGTTCAAACTTCCCCGCACCTTGGGCGAATATGAAGGCAAGACAGTAACCATAGGAACCGGACGCTACGGACCTTATGTACACAACAACGGAATGTATACCTCGCTTCCGAAGACAATAGATCCGCTGGAAATAACATTGGCAGAAGCTATTCAGCTCATCCGGGAAAAGAAAGATGCCGAAGCCCAGAAACATATCAAGAAATTTGAAGAAGAACCGGAGCTGGAAATATTGAACGGCCGTTACGGACCGTATATTTCTTATAAAGGCAACAACTACAAAATTCCGAAGGACATTATCCCGCAGGATTTAAACCTGGATGCATGCAGGGAAATCATCAAACTGCAGAGCGACCCCGATGCACCGAAAGCCAAACGCGGCAAATACGCCAAGAAGAAAAAGTAAAGAAGCTATAAAAAAGAAAGCCCTCTCCGCAAATTGCAAAGAGGGCTTTTTCATATGATAAAATATCTCGATTACATTCTGTCGGGAACCTCAATGCCAAGCAATCCCATTCCCAAACGTACCACCTTGGCTACATTCTCGGACAAGGCAAGACGGAATATCTTCACAGCCTCATTCTCCTCACGCAATATGCTGAAGTCATGATAGAACTGGTTGTATTCCTTCACGAGGTCGTAAGTATAGTTAGCAATCAAAGAAGGGCTATAATCCTCACCCGCCTGTTTCACAATAGCGGCAAAGTCTGCAACCATCTGTATCAGGCCTTCCTCTTTCTCACTCAATTCAATACCGGCCGGAAGTTGTGCAGGAACGGAAATACCTGCTTCTTTCGCTTTACGGAGAACCGACTGGATACGGGCATACGTGTACTGGATGAAAGGTCCTGTATTACCATTGAAATCGATGGATTCCTTCGGATTGAACGTCATATTCTTGCGGGCATCCACCTTCAATATGAAATATTTCAATGCGCCTAAACCGACAATGCGTGCAATATTATCAGCCTCCTCTTGGGTCAGACCATCCAGCTTGCCCAATTCGCCGGAAGTTTCCTTAGCGGTATTAATCATTTCAGCCATTAAGTCATCGGCATCCACAACCGTACCCTCACGGCTCTTCATCTTACCTTCGGGCAGTTCCACCATACCGTAGGAGAAGTGAACCAGCCCTTTGCCCCATTCGAAGCCCAGCTTATCAAGCAGAATGGAAAGCACCTGGAAATGGTAGTTCTGCTCGTTGCCTACCACATAGACCATCTTGTCAATGGGGAAATCGGCAAAGCGCAATTTGGCCGTACCTATATCCTGGGTCATATAAACAGAAGTGCCGTCGGCACGGAGCAGCAATTTGTGGTCGAGCCCCTCTCCGGTCAGGTCGGCCCATACGGAACCGTCTTCTTTGCGGTAGAAGAAGCCTTTCTCCAAACCTTCCATAACCTTCTCCTTGCCCTCCAGATAAGTTTCCGACTCGTAGTAAATCTTGTCGAACGTAACGCCCATCATACGGTAGGTTTCATCGAAGCCTGCATATACCCAATCATTCATCTTCTTCCACAGAGTACGGACCTCAGGGTCGCCGGCTTCCCACTTCACCAGCATCTCACGCGCTTCTTTCATCAAGGGAGATTCCGCTTCGGCTTTTGCCTTGGACTCTTCTTCGCTCATGCCTTCACTCTGGAACTTCGCCATCAGCTCTTTTACCTCAGCCTTATAATGCTTGTCGAAAGCCACGTAATAGTCACCTATCAAATGGTCGCCTTTCTTACCGGACGATTCGGGAGTTTCACCGTTACCGTACTTCTGCCAAGCCAACATTGACTTACAGATATGAATACCGCGGTCGTTCACTATATTTGTCTTAACCACCCTGTTGCCATTGGCCGAGATGATATTTGCCAACGCATTGCCCAACAGATTATTACGGACATGTCCCAAATGGAGCGGCTTATTCGTATTGGGCGAAGAATACTCAATCATCACCAGCGGAGCGTTATCGGTTGCGGCAACAATGCCGTACTTTGCATCCGCATGAATTCCATTCAGCAACTCAATCCATGCCGAAGAAGCGATTGTCAGGTTCAAAAAGCCCTTGATAACATTGAATGCCGATACCGACGGCTCGTTTGCCTGCAGATATTCGCCAATCTCCTGTGCGGTCTGCTCCGGTCCTTTTTTAGACATACGGAGAAAAGGGAAAACGACCAGGGTAAGGTGTCCCTCAAATTCTTTCTTGGTTTTCTGCAACTGTATCTGTGCAGCCGGAACATCCTGACTGTACAGCGCTTTCAGTCCGCTCATTACGGACGCTACCAACTTCTGTTCTATATTCATGATTCAAATGTATTTTCTGTGTGCAAAGATACGAACTATTTTTAATTCCATAAAAAAGGAGACGTTGTATGCGCCTCCTTTTCTCAAGTTTTATTTATGATTGATTTTATTCGATAGTCAATTCCGAACCCGGTTTGAACTTAGCTACTTTTTTCGCCTCAATCTGAATAGGTTTCTTCGTTGCCGGATTGATGCCAATGCGTCCGGCTCTCTCCATTACAGAAAAAGTGCCAAAGCCAACCAATGCGACTTTATCACCTGCCTTTAATGCTTTTGTTACCGATGCAATAAATGCATCCAATGCTCTTTTTGAATCGGCCTTTGACAAACCGCCTTCAGCTGCCATTGCGCTAATAAGTTCTGACTTATTCATAATACGAATGATTAATTAATTGTTACACAAAAGAAAAATTCCAATGCTACTTCCTACAAAAATAGAGCAAAAATTCTGAATATCAAATAAAAACATTAAAAAAAGGGCGGAAAACAGAGAAAAAGAAAGAATAGGAGTTCCTTTTTCTGTTATAGAACAGAATTTATTCGTATTTTTGCCAAATAAAGCGAAAAAACAGAGTATGAATACTATACCGACAGTAACTAAAAACCTTTTAATCATCAATGTACTGATGTTTCTCGGCACAATTGTGGCACAGAGTTACGGCATTGATTTAAACAACTACCTGGGACTGCACTTTTTCCTTGCCGGAGATTTCAATGCAGCACAGTTGATTACTTATATGTTCATGCACGGCGGATTTACCCATCTGTTCTTCAACATGTTTGCTGTTTGGATGTTCGGCCGTATACTCGAGCAGGTCTGGGGGCCGAAACGCTTCCTGTTCTACTACCTCGCATGCGGCATCGGTGCAGGGCTTATCCAGGAGCTTGTACAATACATCCATTACGAAACGGTACTTTCCGCATACGACAGTGTCAATACCGGGTATTCCATCATCCCCATGGAAGAATATCTCAACATGATGACTACCGTCGGAGCCTCCGGAGCCGTATATGCCATCTTGCTGGGATTCGGCATGCTGTTTCCCAACCAACCGATGTTCGTCTTTCCGCTACCGTTTCCCATCAAGGCCAAGTATTTCGTTATCGGATATGCCTTGATAGAATTATTCTCGGGACTTGCCAACAATCCGGGCGACAATGTGGCACACTTTGCGCACTTGGGCGGCATGATATTCGGTTTTATACTAATAATGTACTGGAGAAAAAAGAACAGAGGAAATGGCTACTATTATAACTGATTTAAAGGAATCGTTCCGTAGAGGAAACATCTACATCCAACTGATTTATATCAATGTAGGAGTATTTATCTTCACTACACTGACAGGAGTCATATTGCAGCTCTTCAACCGGAGCCTTGGCGGAGTGTTCGAATGGCTGGAACTGCCCGCTTCACTGCCCCGCTTCATCATCCAGCCCTGGTCTGTCCTGACGTATATGTTTATGCACGCAGGAGTCCTGCATATTCTTTTCAATATGCTTTGGCTGTATTGGTTCGGTGCCTTGTTCCTGAACTTTTTCTCTGCCAGACATTTACGGGGAGTATACATCTTAGGCGGAATCTGCGGCGGACTGCTTTATATGACGGCCTACAACATCTTCCCTTATTTCCGTCCGATGACGGAATACTCTTTCATGCTGGGAGCATCGGCATCCGTACTCGCTATCGTGGCGGCTACCGCCTATCGGGAACCTGACTACCCGATACGTCTTTTCCTTTTTGGAACCGTACGCCTGAAATATCTGGCATTGGTTGTTATCGTAACAGACCTGTTATTCATCACCTCCAGCAATGCCGGCGGACATATCGCCCATTTAGGCGGAGCGTTGGCTGGTCTGTGGTTTGCAGCCAGCCTTAGCAAAGGCGCGGATATCACCGCATGGATTAACAAGTCTCTGGATGCTGTCACTGCCTTGTTCAGCTTCAAGCCCCGCAAGCCCAAGATGAAAGTCCATTATGGAACCGAAAGACAGAAAGATTATAACTATAACGCCCGAAAAAAAGCTCAATCCGATGAAATAGACCGTATCCTCGACAAATTGAAGAAGTCCGGATATGAAAGTCTGACAACAGAAGAAAAGAAGAGCTTGTTCGATGCAAGTAAACGATAAGGTGTATGTATGAAGCATTTCGGTAATTTTGTCGCCCTGCTGATTGTAGCGGTCAATGCTTTATTCACGGGTCTTTTGCTGTTGGTGGCATACAGCCCTTACATCCAACCGGCAACGCATCCGGTACAATCCTGTCTCGGACTGACTTTTCCGGTCTTTGCACTTATCAACGGCGGCTTTCTGATTTTCTGGCTGGTTATACAACGATACAAGACAGCTTTGCTACCGTTGACCGGCCTTCTGTTATGCTACTCGCAGCTACGAACCTATCTGCCCCTTAATTTTCACACCACCGAGCTTCCCGAAGGCAGCATAAAGCTACTGTCTTACAACATTATGGGTTTTGACGGCGCTTACAAAAAAGACGGGAAGAATCCGATACTCACTTATCTGAAAGAGAGCAATGCCGACATCCTATGCCTGCAGGAATATACATCCGACGAATCTCCCCGCCACCTCACGCAGAAAGACATCGAACGGGAGTTGAAAGATTATCCCTACCGCCGTATCAACGTCGTAGGCAGCGGCAGCGGCTATACCAACAGGATAGCATGTTATTCCAGATTTCCCATTCTATCCGCACGTGTCCTGGACTATGCAAGCAGCTACAACGGCTCCGTACTGTATGAACTCAAACTGAATGAAGATACGATTACCCTTATCAACAACCATTTGGAGTCCAACAAACTGACAAAGGCCGATAAAGACATTTACGAAGAAATATTGAAAGCTCCCGAAACGGAAAAAGTGAAAAGCGGCGCACGGCTGTTGCTGCATAAACTGGCGGAAGCATCCGCCATCCGCGCCCCGCAGGCAGACACCATTGCACGGGAGATAGCATCTTCCCGGCATCCGTCCGTCATCGTCTGCGGAGATTTCAACGACACTCCCATTTCATACGCCCACCGCGTCATAGCGCAAAATCTGGATGACGCTTTCACCCAGTCGGGACGCGGACTGGGAATCTCCTACAACCAGAACAAATTCTATTTTAGGATAGACAACATATTAATCAGCAAGAACCTGCGGTCGTACAACTGTACGGTAGACCGTTCCATAAGAGAGTCCGATCATTATCCGATATGGTGCTACATAGCCAAACGGCAATGACGTTCCCTTCCAAGATGAAATTATCAATAAACTACTCATTATCTAATACTCTGACTTTATGTTTAAAAGAAGTATTCTAATTTTAGCTGCAAGTTGTATGATGTACTCCTGTGCCAACCAAACGGAAAGCAATCCGTTCCTCACCGAGTTTCAAACCCCGAACGGTGTTCCGCCTTTCGACAAAATCAGGCTGGAACACTACGAACCGGCATTCCTTCAGGGAATAGAAGAGCAAAATGCCAATATCCGGGCTATTGTCGATAATACCGAAGCGCCGGATTTTGAAAATGTAATCGTTGCTTTTGACAACAGTTCACCCATACTCAACCGGGTAAGCGCCATCTTCTTCAACATGACGGATGCCGAGACCAGTGACGCCCTGAACGAACTTTCCATAAAGCTCGCTCCGGTACTGTCCGAACATGGAGACAATATATCGCTTAACCAGGCGCTATTCAATAAAGTACAGGCCGTTTACCAGAAAAAGGATTCGTTAAACCTGACCACCGAACAACAAAGACTTCTGGACAAAACATACAAAGACTTCGTACGTTCCGGCGCCAATCTTTCTGCCGAAAAGCAAGCCCGCCTGCGCGAGATAAACAAGCAGCTCTCCACGCTGGGCATCACTTTCAGCAACAATATCCTGAACGAAAACAATGAGTTCATGCTCTTTGTAGACAAGCAGGAAGACCTTGCCGGACTTCCCGAATGGTTCCGCCAAAGCGCTGCCGAAGAAGCAAAAGCTGCCGGACAGGAAGGCAAATGGCTGTTTACGCTGCACAACGCCAGCCGTCTCCCGTTCCTGCAATATTCAGCCAACCGTCCGTTGCGCGAGAAAATATACAAAGCTTACATCAACCGCGGCAACAACAACGACAAGAATGACAACAAGAAAATCATTACCGACATCGTCAGTCTGCGTCTCGAAAAAGCCCGCCTGTTAGGCTTCGACTGCTATTCCAACTTCGTACTGGACAATACGATGGCAAAGAATTCGGCCACTGTAATGGAGTTCCTGAACAACCTGTGGAATTATGCCCTGCCTAAGGCCAAGGCCGAAGCTGCCGAACTCCAGAAGCTGATGGACAAAGAAGGCAAAGGCGAGAAACTGGAAGCCTGGGACTGGTGGTATTATACCGAGAAGCTCCGCAAAGAGAAGTATGACCTCGAAGAGGACCAGATCAAACCCTACTTCAAATTGGAGAACGTACGCGAAGGCGCTTTTGCCGTTGCCAACAAGCTCTATGGCATCACGCTGACAAAGCTCAACAATATCCCTGTCTATCATCCCGATGTAGAAGTCTTCGAGGTAAAAGATGCAGACGGCTCGCAACTGGGCATCTTCTACGTAGACTACTTCCCGCGTCCCGGCAAGAGCGGCGGAGCATGGATGAGCAACTACCGCGAACAGAAAGGCGACATCCGTCCGTTGGTGTGCAACGTAGCCAGCTTTACCAAACCCGTTGGCGATACCCCCTCCCTGCTCACAATGGATGAAGTGGAAACCCTTTTCCATGAATTCGGCCACGGACTGCACGGACTGCTGACCAAATGCAACTACCTGGGCGTCTCCGGCACGAATGTAGTGCGCGATTTCGTAGAACTTCCGTCACAAATCAACGAACATTGGGCCACTGAACCCGAGGTATTGAAGATGTACGCCAGACATTACCAGACCGGCGAAGTCATCCCCGACAGCCTCATCGAAAAGATACTGAAACAAAAGACCTTCAACCAGGGTTTCATGACTACCGAACTGCTGGCAGCCGCCATTCTCGACATGAACCTGCACAACCTGACGGATACGAAGGGTATCGATGTCGTAGCCTATGAAAAAGAAGCTATGGACCAACTCGGTTTAATCCCCGAAATAGCTCCCCGCTACCGCACCACCTACTTCAACCACATCATAGGCGGTTATGCCGCAGGCTATTACAGCTATCTGTGGGCAAACGTGCTGGACAACGATGCTTTTGAAGCATTCAAGGAACACGGCATTTTCGACAAGGCAACCGCCGACCTTTTCCGCCGCAATGTGCTGGAAAAAGGAGACAGCGAAGACCCGATGACACTCTACAAGAATTTCAGAGGGTCAGAACCGCAATTAGAGCCGATGTTAAAAAATCGCGGTATGAAGTAAGAATTGTGAAAAAAAAGCTATATTTGCAGCCTTATATACAATAGAAATCAATTAATAAAGTAATCATAATAAACTAAAAGTAACATGCAAAACAAAGGATTTGTAAGGGTTTTTGCAATTTTGCTCACACTGGTGTGTGTGTTCTACCTTTCCTTCTCTTTTGTGACCCGCCATTACGCCCATAAGGCTAAAGAGTTCGCAAAAGGCGATGTGAAAGTAGAACAGGACTACCTCGATTCTCTGTCAAACGAGAAAGTGTGGTTCGGCAATTGGACGCTGAAACAATGTCGTGAAATGGAGATCAGTTTAGGTTTGGACTTGAAGGGTGGTATGAACGTCATCCTGGAAGTGTCGGTACCCGATGTCATCAAGGCATTGGCGGACAACAAGTCTGACGAAGCATTCAACCAAGCACTGGCCACTGCGGCAAAACAGGCTACTACCAGCCAGGACGACGTTATCACGTTGTTCATCAGAGAGTATCACAGAATCGCTCCGGATGCTTCACTCTCACAACTGTTCGCTACCCAACAGCTAAAGGACAAGGTAAACCAGAAATCTTCCGATGCAGAAGTTGAAAAAGTATTGCGCGAAGAAGTAAAGGCAGCCGTTGACAACTCATTCAACGTACTCCGTACCCGTATCGACCGCTTCGGTGTGGTTCAGCCCAACATCCAGAGTCTGGAAGACAAAATGGGACGTATCATGGTGGAACTTCCGGGTATCAAAGAGCCTGAACGTGTAAGAAAATTGCTACAAGGTTCTGCCAACCTGGAATTCTGGGAAACATACAACGCAAAAGACGTTGCTTCGTACCTGCAATCGGCTGATGCCAAATTGCGTGCAATCCTGGCTACCACAGAAGACGCAGCAGAAGCAACAGACAGCGTAGCTGCCGAAGCTCCCGCCGTAGCGCAAGCTACCAGCACTACCGACAGCCTTGCCGCAGCACTGAAAGGTGAAAGCAAAACACAGGCTGCCGACCTTGAGCAAATCAAGAAAGAACATCCGCTGCTGGCAGTTCTTCAGGTAAATCCCAGCGGTCAAGGCCCTGTTGTAGGTTATGCAAACTACAAGGATACCGCTGATATCAACAAATACCTCTCCATGCCGGAAATTCAGGCTGAAATGCCGAAAGACCTGCGCCTGAAGTGGGGTGTTTCTCCTTTTGAATACGACCCGAAAGCACAGACTTTCGAATTGTACGCCATCAAGTCTACCGAACGTAACGGACGCGCTCCGCTGGAAGGTGACGTAGTTGTAAACGCCAAAGACGAATTCGACCACTATGGCAAACCTGCCGTAAGCATGTCTATGAATACGGACGGTGCACGCCGTTGGGCACAACTCACCAAACAGAATGTAGGTAAAGCCATCGCCATTGTACTGGACGGCTATGTATACTCCGCACCGAACGTAAATCAGGAAATCACCGGCGGTAACTCACAAATCACCGGTCACTTCACTCCCGAACAGGCAAAAGACTTGGCAAACGTATTGAAATCAGGTAAGATGCCGGCTCCTGCCCACATCGTACAGGAAGACATCGTAGGTCCGTCTTTGGGACAGGCATCCATCAACGCCGGTATCATGTCATTCGTTGTGGCATTGATTCTGTTGATGATTTACATGTGCTCCATGTACGGTTTCATCCCGGGTATGGTTGCCAACGGCGCTCTGATATTGAACTTGTTCTTCACGCTGGGTATCCTCTCATCCTTCCAGGCAGCTCTGACGATGTCCGGTATTGCCGGTATGGTACTGTCGCTCGGTATGGCTGTGGATGCCAACGTATTGATTTACGAACGTACCAAAGAAGAGTTGCGTGCAGGTAAAGGTGTCAAGAAAGCACTTGCCGACGGTTACTCCAATGCTTTCTCCGCAATCTTCGACTCTAACCTGACATCTATCATCACAGGTATCATCCTGTTCAACTTCGGTACCGGTCCTATCCGCGGTTTCGCCACGACACTGATTATCGGTATCCTGATTTCATTCTTTACCGCTGTGTTCATGACACGTTTGTTCTACGAGCACTTCATGAACAAAGACAAGTTGCTGAACCTGACATTCTCTACGGGAATCTCCAAGAACCTGATGGCGAATGTACACTTCGACTTCATGGGCAGAAACAAACTCTGGATGACGCTGGCAGGTGTAGCAGTTGTAGTCTGCATCGGCTTCCTCAGCATCCGCGGTTTGAGCCAGAGCATCGACTTCACCGGTGGACGTAACTTCAAGGTACAGTTTGAGAACAAGGTAGAACCCGAACAGGTACGCGAATTGATTTCCAGCAAGTTCGGCGATGCCAATGTCAGTGTCATCGCTATCGGTGCTGACGGCAAGACCGTACGTATCAGTACCAACTACCGTATCGAAGAAGAAGGTAACAACATCGACTCCGAAATCGAAGCATACCTGTACGAGACCCTGAAGCCGTTGCTGACCCAGAATATCACGTTGGAAACCTTCATCGACCGTGAGAACCATACGGGCGGCAGTATCATCAGCTCACAGAAAGTAGGTCCGAGTATTGCAGACGACATCAAGGTATCCGCTATCTGGTCTGTTGTACTGGCACTGATTGCTATCGGTCTGTACATCCTGCTCCGTTTCCGCAACATTGCCTACTCTATCGGTTCCGTATGTGCACTGGCCTGCGACACGATTATCATTTTGGGCGCTTACTCCATGTTCTGGGGCATCCTGCCGTTCTCTTTGGAAATCGACCAGACGTTTATCGGTGCTATCCTGACGGCTATCGGTTACTCAATCAACGATAAGGTGGTAATCTTCGACCGTGTACGCGAGTTCTTCGGTCTCTATCCGAAACGCAACAAGAAAGTATTGTTCAACGATTCACTGAATACGACTCTGGCACGTACCATCAATACCTCACTGAGTACGTTGATTGTATTGCTGTGTATCTTCATCCTCGGTGGTGATTCCATCCGCAGCTTCGCGTTCGCCATGATTCTGGGTGTTGTATTCGGTACACTGTCTTCTCTGTTCGTTGCATCTCCTATCGCTTACATGCTGATGAAGAACAAAAAAGATACAGAACAGGCAGTAGCTGTTGAAGAAGCAAAATAATTCCTATTATATAAATAGGATAAAAATAAGGAAAAGGAGGTTGTGTCAAAACGTTGGCACAACCTCTTTTATATTTTAAGTTCTGCTATATTATCTTTTGGCTATGCTGCTTTTTCCTCATGCATTTGGCAGCAAGTTGCTATATTCCAATTATATCGGGTTATAAATAGTCCCATAAACATATATTTGCCAACTGTAATGAGCCCTTTTCTTTCTTTTATCAGTTTAGCACACATTTTTTTGATATTAAAGGCTATAGCAAAGAAAGCAAAGTCCATTGTAACCTTGTCTTCTCCCACATGCCGGAATCTTCTGTATGCCATGTTGTATTTCATTTGTCCAAACACAGCTTCTGGTTCTATACACCTCCTGCCTCTATGCTTGATACCTTCTTCTGAGAGCAACCTTTCCCGTGCCTGCCGTTTGTATTGATTTAACCGGTGGTTGACTTCTATCATACGGTTCCCCCGAGCTTTAAAGCAACTGCCACACAAAGGACACCCTTCACATCTTTGTGCTTTATACCGGGCACTTTCGGTGATGTATCCGCTCGCTGTCTTGTCACGTTTGGTTCCTATACGGTTCATGTGCTGTCCCATAGGACAAACGTAATAATCCTCCCCTCATTGTAATGGAGACTTTCGGCATGGAACGGGTTGGGAGTATAACGGGGACGCTGTTCTTTATGGAAGTAATTGTACTTGATGAAGGCTTCTATCCCATTCTCCTGCATGAACCGGTAATTTTCTTCCGAACCGTAACCGGAGTCTGCCACGCAGATATTCGGTAAACGGTTATAGCGGTACTGGAAAGAGTGGAAAAAAAAAGGTATGAGGGTCAGTGTATCGGTAGGGTTGGGAAACAGACGGAAGTCTGTGATAAATTGGTTTTCAGTACCTATTTGCAGATTATATCCGGGTTTGGTCTGCCCGTTCTTCATGGCATCTTCTTTCATGCGCATGAATGTGGCACCAGGATCGGTCTTGGAATAGGAGTTACGTTCTCCAAGGGTATCAAGGTGATTGTCATATTCTATCAGCTTGTCACGATACCCTTCAAGTTCCCTGACCTGCTTCTTCTTTTTGCGCAGGGCTTTCTTTTCTTCCTTATCCTTTGTTGCAGGCTGGTGTTCCAGGGCTTCTTTAAGTTCATCCACTATGTCAGAGAGCTTGCAGGAAGTAAACTCCACGGATGTGTCTTTTATAGAGTTCTCCTGTGCAATGGTTTCATCCACCTGCTCCAAGAGAATACGGATTTTATCCATTAGTCTCGTACGGTTCCGTTCGACTGTCTTGCGCCAGACAAAAGTATATTTGTTGGCTTTGGATTCAATCTTAGTACCGTCGATATACTCCACATCAAGGCTGATGAAGCCTTTATCGGCAAGGACAAGAACCAACTGGGTAAATACATTATTTATTTCCTCCTTTACACGGTTACGAAAACGGTTGATCGTGATAAAATCCGGATGCTCATTACCGGCAAGCCAAATATAATGAATGTCACGAAGGAGGTGCTTCTCTATTTTACGGCAAGAATAGATATTATTCATGTAGGCGTAGATTATCACCTTAAGCATCATTTTAGGATGATAAGGACAACGGCCCGTTTCCTTATAAAGCTTCTTGAAACTCTCAAGATTGAGGTTGTCAATAACAGCATTCACGATGCGAACCGGGTCGTTCGTAGCTATGTTTTCATCAATTCTTTGTGGAAAAAGAACGGTTTGGTTGGGAATGTAAGGACGAAAATGTAACTTTGCCATAACGAAAAACTTTATGCCTAAAGATACGAAAACTTTGGGTAATAACAAAGCCCGGGCTTGAGAAAGTCTGGGCTTTGCGCATAAAAAAAAGGCTGTGTCAGCGTTTTGACACAACCTCCTTTCTCTTTTCTACAGAATTTTACGGACACTCCTCTACAGCAGCAGGAAGTTCCGCACACAAAAAAAGGACGTCCGTATCATAACAGACATCCTTTCGTAGCTCCGAGGGGAATCGAACCCCTATCTAAAGTTTAGGAAACTTCTATTCTATCCGTTGAACTACAGAGCCTTTTTGCATACATTCTGCATATAGCAATGGAATGCGGGTACAAAGATAATGTATTCTGCTGATTTTCCGAAAAGTTTTGTTAATCCGATTAACTTTACGAAATTTGTCTTTGAACAAAATAAGTATAAGTTTCCTTATATAATACATATAATAATTCGTAAGTTATGGCAAACGACATGATGGTCAAAGAACTGGAGCAAGTGGTAGTCCGCTTCTCCGGAGACTCCGGCGACGGTATGCAGCTCGCCGGCAACATCTTTTCAACAGTTTCGGCTACGGTAGGTAATGACATCAGTACATTCCCCGATTATCCGGCAGACATCCGTGCCCCGCAAGGCTCACTGACGGGCGTATCCGGTTTTCAGGTACATATCGGTGCAAACAAAGTCTATACCCCCGGTGATAAATGCGATGTACTGGTAGCGATGAATGCCGCTGCGTTAAAAACACAGTATAAGTTTGCCAAATCTACCGCATGTATTATCATCGATACGGACGCATTCCAGAAATCGGATTTGGAAAAGGCCGCTTTCAAGACGGACAACCCCATTGAAGAAATGGGCATCAAACAGGATGTCATTGCCGCTCCTATCTCTCAAATGGTGAAAGACTGCCTTGCCGACACGGGTATGGACAACAAATCCATGCTGAAGTGCCGCAACATGTTTGCAGTGGGACTGGTATGCTGGCTGTTCAGCCGCGACCTGACGATAGCCGAAGAGTTTATCCGCGAGAAATTCGCCAAGAAACCCGAAATTGCAGAAGCCAATATCAAGGTTATCCGCGCCGGATACGACTACGGGCACAACACCCACGCATCCGCCTCTCACACTTACAAGATTGAAAGCAAAGTAAAGACTCCCGGACGCTATATGGACATTACGGGCAACAAGGCCACGGCCTACGGCTTCATAGCCGCTGCCGAGAAAGCAGGCCTAAAGCTTTACCTGGGTTCTTACCCCATCACCCCCGCAACCGATGTGCTGCACGAACTTTCCAAACACAAGTCACTGGGCGTAATGACCGTACAGTGCGAAGACGAGATTTCCGGTTGCGCCTCCGCCGTCGGAGCATCCTTTGCCGGAGCATTGGCGGTTACCTCCACCTCCGGACCGGGTATCTGCCTGAAATCGGAAGCCATGAACCTGGCTGTCATCATGGAACTGCCGCTGGTGGTGCTCGATGTACAGCGCGGCGGTCCTGCAACAGGTCTGCCCACCAAGTCCGAGCAGACCGACTTGCTGCAAGTACTCTTCGGCCGTAACGGCGAAAGCCCCATGCCCGTACTTGCCGCCACCTCACCGACAGACTGCTTTGAATGTGCCTACATGGCGTCCAAGATAGCATTGGAGCACATGACCCCCGTCGTACTGCTTACCGATGCTTTCGTTGCCAACGGCTCGGCAGCGTGGAAACTGCCCAAGCTTGCCGATTATCCCGCTATCGTTCCGCCTTATGTACGCCCCGAAATGCAGGGTTCATGGACACCCTACCAGCGCGATGAAAAGACCGGCAGCCGCTATTGGGCCATCCCCGGAACAGAGGGCTTCACCCACATCCTCGGCGGATTGGAGAAAGACAACAAGACAGGCGCCATCTCTACCGACCCTGAGAACCACGACCTGATGACCCGCCTGCGTGCCGAGAAGATTGCCAAAATAGAAGTACCCGATGTAGAAGTGGAAGGCGACAAGGACGATGCCGAACTGCTGATTGTCGGCTTCGGCGGCACTTACGGCCATCTGCACGCCGCTATGGACGAACTCCGCGCCACAGGCAAGAAAGTGGCCCTCGCCCACTTCAAGTTCATCAATCCGCTGCCCAAGAATACGGCAGAGGTGATGAAGCGCTACAAGAAAGTAGTGGTGGCCGAGCAGAACATGGGACAGTTTGCCGGATACCTGCGCATGAAAGTAGACGGTTTCGTTCCCTACCAGTTCAATCAGGTGAAAGGCCAGCCCTTCCTGGTGAACGAGTTAGTACAAGCATTTGAGGAGATTATCAAGAACTAAAAAAGAAAAGAACTATGTGCAAATATACAGCAAAAGACTTCAAGAAAGGGCAACCCCGCTGGTGTCCGGGTTGCGGTGACCATTTTTTCCTCGCGTCCCTGCATAAGGCTATGGCCGAAATCGGCGTTCCGCCTTACAAAACAGTAATCTCAGGTATCGGCTGTTCCAGCCGTCTGCCCCACTATATGAATACCTACGGCATGAACACCATTCACGGACGTGCCGCTGCCATTGCCACCGGTTGCAAGGTTGCCAATCCGGAACTCACCGTATGGCAGGTGAGCGGCGACGGCGACGGACTCGCCATCGGCGGCAACCACTTTATCCATGCCAACCGCCGCAACATCAACCTGAACATGATTCTGCTGAACAACCGTATCTACGGCCTGACGAAAGGACAATACTCCCCGACGTCTCCCCGCGGTTTCGTCAGCAAATCATCTCCTTACGGTACGGTAGAAGACCCGTTCCATCCGGCAGAACTCTGCTTCGGTGCACGCGGCCACTTCTTTGCACGCGCCGTTGCCACGGATGCAGCCGGAACGGTGGAAATCCTGAAAGCCGCCTACAACCACAAAGGAGCCAGCGTCTGCGAGATTCTCCAGAACTGCGTCATCTTCAATAACGGCACGCACGACGCCGTTGCCAAGAAAGAAGACCGCGCCAAACACGCCATCTATCTGGAACACGGCAAGCCCATGCTCTTCGGCGAGAACAACGAATACGGACTGATGCAGGAAGGCTTCGGGCTGAAAGTGGTGAAGCTCGGCGAGAACGGCATTACGGAAAAGGATATTCTTATCCACGACGCCCATTGCGAGGACAACACCCTGCAACTGAAACTCGCCCTGATGGAAGGCCCTGACTTCCCGATTGCCCTCGGCGTAATCCGCGACGTGGAAGCTCCCACCTACGATGATGCCGTACATGCACAAATCGAAGAGGTATCCGCCAAGAAAAAGTATCACAACTTTGAGGAACTGCTGATGACCAATGATACCTGGGAAGTGAAATAACCTCCACGGAACAGGAATTCAGTTTACACACATCCCCCCTTCACCCTCCACATCCCTTTATCCATAAGGGACAGCGGGTGAAGGGGGCTTTTTTATATCCCGGTTGGCCATAAAGAAACAAGCGGCATCAGCTCTCCAAAGGCAGAGGCAAAATAGAGATATGCCTCAGCATAAAGGTGACAATACACTGTATAAAACCCCGTTGTACACCTACTAAAACCCCGTTTTCCAACTGCGGGCCATGCGGTTGCCAATTGCGGGCTGGACGGTTGCCAGCTGCGGGCCGGACAGCCCGCAACCGGAAAACGAAGAAATACATAAGGGACAAGCACATTTTACAAGGTGCATCGGAAAGTTTTCCACCAGGCATTGGCACATTATACCCGGGAGATTGCCCCGCTCACACGCGGTATAATCCTATTTTCCACACAGTCTTCCGGAAGCAGGCACAAAGTATAATCCGCCGGAAAACCGCCGGAATAAGATGCAAACACCACAAGTGTGGAATGGCAACCTGCAAGTGTGGATTTTTTCCACAACATTCCACAACCTGCATACACATATTATAAGTATTTATAAAAAAAGCAATAAACTGAATATCATAGGTATAAATACTTCGCATAGTCTACGTATCTTTTTTGGCATACTGCTTGCTTATAACAAATACAAATAAATTCCAACAGATTTAATTGTACAAGGAAATAATCATTGTGGAAATATGAAGTCTATCAAGAAAAAACGGAGTATGGCTTCGCACAGGAAGCTGCATTTTCAAAAGGTATTAGGTAGTATGATTGTGGCATTGGCGCTTCTGTTTGCAGGAAGTGCCGGTGCGCAGGAAACCAAAACAATCAAAGGTATGGTAAGGGATGTGACGGGAGAGCCGCTTATCGGCGCCAGCGTCATAGAGAAAGGAACCAACAACGGTGTCATTACCGATGTGGACGGAAACTTTACACTGACCGTGCCTGCCGATGCAACGCTGTCCATAGCCTATATGGGCTATGCCACCCGCGAAATACATCTGGCAAAACGCAAGAAGCAGGGCGACCTGAGGGTAACGCTGAGAGAGGACTCGCAACAGTTGAAAGAGGTGGTCGTCACGGCTATGGGTATCAAGAAGGATACCAAACGGCTGGGTTACGCGGTGAGCACTATCGAATCGGACGAGATAGTGAAGGCGGGAGCAACCAACTTTGCATCCGCCATGTACGGTAAGGCGCCGGGCATCCGCATCACGCAGACGCAGGGCGGTTCCGCCGGAGCCGTGTCTATCAATGTACGCGGACTCACGTCCATCACCGGAAACAACCAGCCGCTCATCATCCTGGACGGCGTGCCCATCCGCAACGGCGGAACGGGCAAGAGTACCGACTTTGCCGAATTCGGCAACGACGGGCAGATACGTTCCAACGGTCTGGTGGACATCAACCCCGAAGATATTGAAAGCGTAAGTGTGCTGAAAGGCGCTTCGGCCACGGCACTTTACGGTTCGGAAGCGGCAAACGGCGCGGTGGTTATCACCAGCAAGCGCGCCAAAAGCGGCAAACTGACGGTGGACTTCACCGCGCAGGTCACCGCCAACCTGCCCGCCTATCTGCCGAAAGTGCAGACCGTATACGGCCCGGGACGTTACAACACGGAATACAGCGATTACGAAAAACAGACGGGCGGTTTCTACCAACGCACCATGAACGGCGAAAGCTACAGAAGTCTGTATAATACGACCATGTCTTTCGGTCCGAAGTACGACGGCAGCGACGTGCTGTACTGGGACGGCAAGATGCGCCCCTACCTGCCGGCTACGGACAATCCGTGGAAAGAGCTGTTCCGCACGGGCTGGAACCAGACCTACAACCTCGCCATCTCGCAGGGTACGGAGACCAGCAGCAACCGCTTCTCCTACACCTTCATGGGTGAAACGCCCAACTCGCTGACGGGCAGCTTCACCAAACATAACTTCAAGCTGACGGGTTCTTACAAACCGGCAAGGACGCTGAACATAGAATACTCGCTGAACTACATCGTACAGGACGTAAAGGACCGCCCGCAAACATCGCTGAACCTGTACGGCAGTTTCAGCAACATGTTCTCCTCCTTCATGGATATTCCCTATCTGAAACAGAGCTACGTCACCAGCCTGGGCTACCGCAACACGTACGCAGGCGGCGATGCCACACCGACACCGGACGAAGCCTGGGCATACGACCCGGGATACCTGAACGGCGTATCGAATATGCTCTGGAACATGTATCACCACCACAGCAAGGAGACAGAAAACCGCCTCATCGGCATGATACGTCCCACCTGGCAGATAACCAATTGGCTGAGTCTGCGCGCCCAGCTCTCTACCGACATCACGGACACCAAGCAGACGCTGGAGTACGAGACGGAACGCCCCAACTCCCTGTACGACCCCAGCGGCAGCTTCCAGAACATCAACCGACGCTACGACATCGTGTACGGCGATGTGATGCTGAACTTCAACTACAACATCCGCCGTTTCGACATTGCCGCCACACTGGGCTGGACGGGACGTTACGAAAACATGAACAACATGCGCGTCTCCACCAACGGCGGTCTGGTTACGGAAAACTGGTTCGACCTCAACGCCAGCCGCTACACCGCCAGCAGCACGCTGCAACGTATGGAACTGCTGAAAACGGGATACATGGGTACGCTGAGCCTGGGTTGGGACAACTACCTGTTCCTCGAACTCACCGGGCGTCAGGAACGTTCGTCCACACTGAAAGACCAAAGTTTCTTCTACCCCTCCGCCAACCTCAGTTTCCTGTTCTCGAACGCCTTCCGCATGCCTGCATGGTGGAATCACGGCAAACTCCGCCTCTCCTACGGCGTCGTAGGTAACGCACCGGAAACGTATGCCGCCAACATCATCTACGAGCAGGGTTCGGACAACGGCTTCACATGGAACTACGTTCCTTCTTCGTGGGGCAATGCCAATATCCGCCCCGAAAAGAAGTACGAATACGAAATAGGTTTTGAAAGCAAGTTCCTCAACAACCGGCTGGGCTTCGACGTATCCTACTACAACAACCGCGTGAAAGACCAGATACTCTCCACGCCGCAACCCTCCACATCGGGTGTGAAGTACGTGCTGATGAACGTGGGAGAGGTGGCCAACGAAGGCTGGGACATCTCCGTAAGCGCCACCCCGGTACTGACCAAGAATTTCCGCTGGGACCTGACGGCCAACTACGGCATCTACCGCAACAAGGTCGTGAAGCTCGCCGACGGCGTACCGTACCTCGAAATATCCAACATAGGCGGTGGCGGAGCCAAGATACAGGCCGTAGAGGGACGCCCCATGGGTGACATCTACGTGCAAGTGCCCCAGATGAACGAAAACGGAGAGTATCTCGTATCGGACAAGGGACTTTACATGAACCAGACCGAACTGCAGAGAGTAGGAAACATCAACCCCGACGGCGTAGGCGGTCTGTTCAGCTCGTTCTCCTACAAGAACATCTTCCTGGATTTCAGTATCGACTTCCGCATAGGCGGCGACGTCATCAACGAGATGTACCAGTATTCCACCGCATCGGGTCTGACACCGGAGTCGCTGCAATTCCGCGATACGGAACACGGCGGCCTGTCCTACTACTATCCGGGCAACAACAACGCCAGCGGCGTGCCCGTGCAGGTAGACCCGTCACTGGGTGCAGGGCCTAACGGAGAAACCGTTTATCACGACGGCGTTATCCTGCCGGGCGTAGTGGCCTCCACCGGTGAGAAGAACACGCGCATCATCCCTGCCGGCTACTATTACAACCAGACCTACAACTGGGGTACCCAGCCCGAACAGCTTACGTACCGCCACTCGGTATTCGACAACAGCTATGTGAAGCTGCGCGAGCTGACCATCGGCTACCAGTTTCCGGAAAAGCTGATTTCCAAACTGGGCATGACGCGGCTGAGCGTTTCAGTGTTCGGACGCAACTTATTCTACTTCTACAAGGCACTGAAGAATTACGATGCGGAATCTTCCGTAGGAACATCCTGGGCAAGCCAGGCGGTAGTGGGCGGCTCCACTACGGCAACACGTAATTTCGGTGTGTCGCTGCGGGCAAGCTTTTAGGAAATAGAGAATTGAAAAATAAGACTTTAGAGTGAATGACAATGGATATGAAAAAGATAAATATAGGAGCGTTCGTTGTAGCGGGAGCCATGCTGATGACAGCTTCCGGCTGTACGGATTCCGACTTCGACAGCAAATACGAAGACCCCTCAAAGGTTAACCAGGTTACCATCAGCAACCTCATGGTGGGAGTTTTCCAGAAAGTGAAAGATTATGACGTATATGAGTACGGACGTTTCTTCGGCTTCGACTCGCAGTTTGTGGGCAAGTACGCGCAGACCTTCGGCTACAGCTATTCGGGCGGTATGTACAGTCCCGGATATGCGCCTGCCATAGACGGGCAATGGGACAACCTGTATTCGGCACTGACTCAATACCGCAAAATGGAGTCACTGTATAATGAGGAAAACGACACTCAAAAAGCGCAGGACGAGGCGTTCATGCTGGCAGCCAAAGTGCAGTTGTATGACTTCTTTGCCGCTACCGTGGATATTTTCGGCGACATGCCTTTCTTCAAAGCATGCACCCTGCCGCTGACCAACGACGTAAACGGTTCTTACGCCCCTACGACAAGGCGGAAGATATTTATAAGACAATCCTTGACGAGCTGAAAGACATCGCCCCGCGTTTCCGTTCGGCAACCGTACCGAAAAAATTTCAGTACTCAGGACTTCATCAACCTGGGAGATATGGAGAAATGGGAACGCTATGCAAACTCCCCTGCGCCTGCGCCTTGCCATGCGTGTAGCCACGCAGGGAGCTTTGCAGGCGGAAGGACGTGCGGTTATCAAGGAGATATTGGAAAACCCCGCCGACTATCCGCTCGTAGAGGAGCAGGGAAACAACATCTTCATCGTCAACCAGAAGTCCGGGCAACTGAACTTCACCGCCGGCCACGGATTGGGCGACTGGGTAACGAACCGTCTTGCTTCGGGCCTATCATAGACCGTATGCTGAGCCACGGCAACTATGACATGACCAGCAACGATCCGCTAAGCGGCGTCTACGTTAAAGGCGAAGACGACCCCCGCATCCTGCTGAACTACAATCCCGTGAGCATCACCAACCGCGAAACCGGACAAGTGGACGAACACCGTTACCTGGGTACGGACCTCACGGTAGCAGACGAGCTGACGGAGTATTACAGCGCTCAGGCACAAGACGAAGTGAACACCGCCAACAAAGGTTTCTCGCAGATTACCCAAAGAGGCTTTTTCTGGGAAAACGATAAATTCGATATGCTGATAATGGCTTCACCCGAGATACATTTCCTGAAAGCGGAAGCCTATGCCATGGGATATGGTGTGGCGCAGGATATGGCGAAGGCGGAAGAAGAATTCAAGACGGCTGTCAGCCAGTCCGTCACGCTCTATTACTACTATGACTCAATCGGTTCGGGAGAGAACTGCCGTCGCTACGATGCCCCTGCCTCCGAAGAGATTGCAGACTTTGCCAATGACAGATGGAACAGTACGGCATACGTGGACAAACTGGATGCCATCATCACGCAGAAATGGCTGCACTTCGGTTTCCTTGTCAGCCGCGAGGCATGGAGTGACATCCGCCGCACAGGCTATCCTTCGGGACTGGTATTCCCGGAAGTGTCGGGTACTATCCCCAATGTGCCGAACCGCTGGAGATACCCCAGCACGGAAGTGAACTACAATCCGTACTATAAGGATGTAGCCGGCACAGACACGTATACGGAAAAGCTGTTCTGGGCCAAGTGAACAATGAGAGCGAAGCGGGAATGGATATCCTGATGCAGTAGCTTGCAAACATAAAAGAGCCGTATCATTACTCACAAACGGAGTTGATACGGCTCTCTTTATGGTTCAATGAACAGTGCCGGGGTTCGGATTGGACGGCCGCAACCGCCCTGCGGATTACAGCTTGTCGCCGAATGCCAAGTCTCCGGCATCGCCCAGCCCCGGTACTATATACGAATGCTCGTTCATATCCGGGTCGATAGCGCCGCACCACAAGGAAACCTCGTCGCCGGGGAAGAGTTTCTGCAAATGCTCTACTCCCTGCCGGCTGGCAATGACGCAGGCAATCTGCAGTTTGGCAGGCGTACCCTTGGTAAGGAAAGCCTTCCAGGCAAGTTCCATGCTTTCGCCCGTAGCAAGCATCGGGTCAACCAGTAACAGAGTCTTGCCGGAAAGGTCGGGAGTGGCGATATACTCGATGTGCACATCCACCGTACGGCACTCTTTATCCTTATAATAACGGTAAGCGGAAACGAAAGCATTGCCCGCACGGTCGAACACATTCAGGAAACCGGCATGCAAGGGAAGCCCGGCACGGAAGACGGTGGCAATCACCACATCATCATCGAAAGTGCTGACAGGAGCTATCCCCAGCGGCGTTTGTACCTGCTTTTCGGAATAGGTGAGTTCCTTACTCATTTCGTACGCCATGATTTCGCCGATGCGTTCGATGTTCCGGCGGAAACGCATACGGTCGGACTGTACTTGCACATCGCGTATCTCCGCCATGTATTGGTTCAAGACTGAGTTAGTCTCGGCAAAGTTGATAACTTTCATTATATTATCAGATTAAAATATGTATTGGTTATTCCGTATATTGATAGAACAGAGGTGCAAAGTAAACGATTTCCACTCAATTTGCAACATTCAGTTTGCAGATATTGTTACGGTTCTATAAAAGATTTCCTATTACAGAAAAATTTCTCTAATAGGATGTTTCTTTAAAAATAAAGTATTACTTTTGTAGTCGCAAAAACAAGGGCCTTACTGAACAACGCGGTTTTCCACAAACTCGCCCCCTTGCAATGAAGCATACGAATGCGAAGAGAGATTATAAACCAAATACCAATTTTAAAATCTTAAAAAGAAATGGCAAATTTAGATTTAAGCAAGTACGGTATCAAAGACGTGAAGGAAATCATCCACAACCCGTCTTATGATGTATTGTTCGCTGAAGAGACCAAACCGGGTCTGGAAGGCTTCGAAAAAGGTCAAGTAACTGAACTTGGTGCTGTGAACGTAATGACTGGTATCTATACCGGACGTTCTCCTAAAGATAAATTCTTTGTAATGAACGAAGCCAGCAAGGATTCTGTATGGTGGACTTCAGAAGAATACAAAAACGACAACAAACCCTGCTCTGAAGAAGCATGGGCCGACCTGAAAGCTAAAGCTGTAAACCAGCTGAGCGGCAAGCGTCTGTTCGTTGTCGATACTTTCTGCGGTGCTAACGAAGCTACCCGCATGAAAGTACGTTTCATCATGGAAGTAGCTTGGCAGGCTCACTTCGTAACTAACATGTTCATCCGCCCGACTGCTGAGGAACTTGCTAACTACGGCGAACCTGATTTCGTATCATTCAACGCTTCCAAAGCAAAAGTTGACAACTACAAGGAACTGGGTCTGAACTCTGAAACAGCTACTGTATTCAACTTGAAGACCAACGAACAGGTTATCCTGAACACTTGGTACGGCGGTGAAATGAAGAAGGGTATGTTCTCTATCATGAACTACAAGAACCCGCTTCGCGGTATCGCTTCCATGCACTGTTCTGCCAACACCAACATGGAAGGTACGGACTCTGCTATCTTCTTCGGTCTGTCAGGTACAGGTAAGACTACTTTGTCTACCGACCCGAAACGTCTGCTGATCGGTGACGACGAACACGGATGGGATGACGAAGGTGTATTCAACTACGAAGGCGGTTGCTACGCTAAGGTTATCAACCTCGACAAAGAAAGCGAACCCGATATCTACAACGCCATCAAACGTGACGCTCTGCTGGAGAACGTAACTGTTGACGCTGACGGCAAGATTGACTTCGCCGATAAGAGCACAACTGAAAACACGCGTGTTTCTTATCCTATCTATCACATCAACAACATCGTTAAGCCGGTATCTAAAGGTCCTCACGCTCATCAGGTAATCTTCCTGTCGGCTGATGCCTTCGGTGTATTGCCTCCGGTATCTATCCTGAACCCCGAACAGGCTCAGTACTACTTCCTGTCCGGTTTCACCGCTAAGCTGGCCGGTACGGAACGCGGTATCACTGAACCGACTCCGACATTCTCTGCTTGCTTCGGTGCTGCTTTCCTGAGCTTGCATCCTACTAAATATGCAGAAGAACTGGTTAAGAAGATGAACAAGGTCGGCGCTAAGGCATACTTGGTTAACACCGGCTGGAACGGTAGCGGCAAGCGTATCTCTATCAAAGATACACGTGGTATCATCGACGCTATCCTCGACGGTTCTATCGACAAGGCTCCGACAAAGGTTATTCCTTACTTCGACTTTGTTGTTCCGACAGAATTGCCGGGTGTTGATCCGAAGATTCTTGATCCTCGCGACACTTACGAATGTGCTTGCCAATGGGAAGAAAAAGCAAAAGACCTGGCAGGACGTTTCATCAAGAACTTCGCTAAGTTCACAGGTAACGAAGCCGGTAAGGCTTTGGTTGCTGCTGGTCCGAAACTCTAATAGAACCAGATTATATATTTTAAGGCGGCTTTCGTTCTCGGAAGCCGCTTTTTTTGTTAGATTTGCGAAGAAACAATTTAATAGACAACAGAGAATGAAGAGCTTAAAGATTATGCTGTTAGGCGCAAGCCTATTGATGAGGTTGTGTCAAAATGCTGACACAGCCTTTTTTTATGCGCAAAGCCCAGACTTTCTCAAGCCCGGGCTTTGTTATTACCCAAAGTTTTCGTATCTTTAGGCATAAAGTTTTTCGTTATGGCAAAGTTACATTTTCGTCCTTACATTCCCAACCAAACCGTTCTTTTTCCACAAAGAATTGATGAAAACATAGCTGCGAACGACCCGGTTCGCATCGTGAATGCTGTTATTGACAACCTCAATCTTGAGAGTTTCAAGAAGCTTTATAAGGAAACGGGCCGTTGTCCTTATCATCCTAAAATGATGCTTAAGGTGATAATCTACGCCTACATGAATAATATCTATTCTTGCCGTAAAATAGAGAAGCACCTCCTTCGTGACATTCATTATATTTGGCTTGCCGGTAATGAGCATCCGGATTTTATCACGATCAACCGTTTTCGTAACCGTGTAAAGGAGGAAATAAATAATGTATTTACCCAGTTGGTTCTTGTCCTTGCCGATAAAGGCTTCATCAGCCTTGATGTGGAGTATATCGACGGTACTAAGATTGAATCCAAAGCCAACAAATATACTTTTGTCTGGCGCAAGACAGTCGAACGGAACCGTACGAGACTAATGGATAAAATCCGTATTCTCTTGGAGCAGGTGGATGAAACCATTGCACAGGAGAACTCTATAAAAGACACATCCGTGGAGTTTACTTCCTGCAAGCTCTCTGACATAGTGGATGAACTTAAAGAAGCCCTGGAACGCCAGCCTGCAACAAAGGATAAGGAAGAAAAGAAAGCTCTGCGCAAAAAGAAGAAGCAGGTCAGGGAACTTGAAGGGTATCGTGACAAGCTGATAGAATATGACAATCACCTTGATACCCTTGGAGAACGTAACTCCTATTCCAAGACCGATCCTGGTGCCACATTCATGCGCATGAAAGAAGATGCCATGAAGAACGGGCAGACCAAACCCGGATATAATCTGCAAATAGGTACTGAAAACCAATTTATCACAGACTTCTGTCTGTTTCCCAACCCTACCGATACACTGACCCTCATACCTTTTTTCCACTCTTTCCAGTACCGCTATAACCGTTTACCGAATATCTGCGTGGCAGACTCCGGTTACGGTTCGGAAGAAAATTACCGGTTCATGCAGGAGAATGGGATAGAAGCCTTCATCAAGTACAATTACTTCCATAAAAAACAGCGTCCCCGTTATACTCCCAACCCGTTCCATGCCGAAAGTCTCCATTACAATGAGGGGGAGGATTATTACGTTTGTCCTATGGGACAGCACATGAACCGTATAGGAACCAAACGTGACAAGACAGCGAGTGGATACATCACCGAAAGTGCCCGGTATAAAGCAAAAAGATGCGAAGGTTGCCCTTTGCGTGGCAGTTGTTTTAAAGCTCGGGGGAACCGTATTATAGAAGTCAACCACCGATTAAATCAATACAAACGGCAGGCACGGGAAAGATTGCTCTCAGAAGAAGGTATCAAGCATAGAGGCAGGAGGTGTATAGAACCAGAAGCTGTGTTTGGACAAATGAAATACAACATGGCATACAGAAGATTCCGGCATGTGGGAGAAGACAAGGTTACAATGGACTTTGCTTTCTTTGCTATAGCCTTTAATATCAAAAAAATGTGTGCTAAACTGATAAAAGAAGGAAAGGGGCTCATTACAGTTGCCAAATATATGTTTATGGGACTATTTATAACCCGATATAATTGGAATATAGCAACTTGTTGCCAAATGCATGAGGAAAAAGTAGCATAGCCAAAGAAAATATAGCAGAACTTAAAATATAAATGAGGTTGTGCCAACGTTTTGACACAACCTCAGGTACAGAAAGAGAGTGAAGCCACAGTTACGGAGAAAAGCAATTCGGAAGCGGTAATCGAGACAATCCTATCGCGCCGCAGCGTCCGCAAGTACAAACCGGAAGCAGTGAACCGGGACACGATGAAGGTAATCTTGGAGTGCGGTATCAACGCCCCCAACGGTCAGAACAAACAGTCCTGGGCGGTACGCGTAGTAGACAATCCGGAATTCCTGAACGGGATAAGTGAAATCTTCAAGCAGAAGAACCCGAAAGCGGCGGAAGACCCCAATTTCAAGAATATGTTCCGCAATGCGCCCACGGTAGTGTTCATCGGAAATGACACTTCGTACGACTGCTCGCAGATAGACTGCGGACTGCTAGGTGAGAATATGGTACTTGCCGCCTGGTCTATGGACGTAGGCTCCTGCTGTCTGGCAAGCCCCACACGCTTTATGACCGATACGCCCGAAGCTGCCGAATACCTCAAAAGACTGGAACTTCCCGAAGGATACCGGCTGCTTTACTGCATTGCTTTCGGATATCCGGATGAAGCGCCTGCCGCCAAGCCGAGAGATGCCGCCAAAGTGAAATACGTAGACTGACCGATAAAATAAAAACTTCAGGATATCCCATTGTCCTGCAATAAAAGAAGGAGTGCTCCACCTTTACAGCGAAGCACTCCTTCTTATATATAACAACTAAAAAGTAAAATCAGTTCTTATTGGCACGCTTGCGTTCTGTCTCATCCAAGATAACCTTACGCATACGCATGGACTTGGGAGTAACCTCTACATACTCGTCTCCCTTGATATATTCCAACGCTTCCTCCAGAGAGAACTGTACCGGCGGAATCAGACGCGCTTTCTCGTCGGAACCGGAAGCACGCATATTGGTCAGCTTCTTTGATTTGGTAACGTTCACCACAAGGTCGTTATCGTGAGAGTGCTCACCTACAACCTGTCCGGCATACACTTCTTCCTGCGGGAAGATGAAGAACTTACCGCGATCCTGCAATTTATCGATGGCATAGGCAAAGGCTGTACCCGACTCCATGGCAATGATGGAACCGTTGGTACGGCGTTCGATTTCACCCTTATAGGGTTGGTATTCCTTAAAGCGGTGCGCCATGATAGCTTCACCGGCAGAGGCAGTCAGCACATTGGTACGCAAACCGATAATACCGCGCGACGGCATATTGAACTCAAGGTTCACACGCTCGCCGGCGCTTTCCATTTTCACCATTTCACCTTTACGACGGGTTACCATATCGATAATCTTGCTGGCATACTCTTCGGGAACGTTGACCGTGAGCTCCTCGATAGGCTCGTTCTTCACGCCGTCTATCTCCTTGAAGATAACCTGCGGCTGGCCTACCTGCAACTCATATCCCTCGCGGCGCATCGTTTCAATCAACACGGAAAGGTGAAGCACGCCACGACCGGAAACCACCCATTTTCCGTCTTCCTCGCTCTTGCGTACGCGAAGCGCAAGGTTCTTGTCCAGCTCCTTCATCAGACGGTCATGTATATGGCGGGAAGTTACAAACTTACCTTCTTTGCCGAAGAACGGAGAGTCGTTGATAGTAAACAGCATACTCATGGTAGGCTCGTCAATAGCGATAGGCGGCAATGCTTCGGGGTTCTCGTAGTCGCAAATCGTATCTCCGATTTCAAACCCTTCGATACCAACCAGGGCACAGATATCACCGGAAGATACCTCCGATACCTTCACACGGCCCATACCTTCAAACGTATGCAGTTCTTTAATCTTCGACTTGACGATTGTACCGTCGCGCTTTGCCAAAGACACGTTCATGCCCTCCCGCAAAGTACCGCGATGTACACGGCCTACGGCGATACGGCCGGTATAAGAGGAGTAGTCCAATGAGGTCACCAGCATCTGCGGCGTACCTTCCAACTGTGTAGGAGCGGGAATGTTCTCCAGAATGCAGTCCAGCAGCGGATAGATATTGTCCGTCGGCTTCTGCCAGTCCGTGCTCATCCAGTTGTTCTTTGCCGAACCGTAGATAACGGGGAAGTCCAACTGCTCTTCCGTAGCTTCCAGACTGAACATCAGGTCGAACACCATTTCATAGACTTCTTCGGGGCGACAGTTGGGCTTGTCCACCTTGTTGACTACAACAATAGGTTTCAAACCGATCTGCAAAGCTTTCTGCAATACAAAACGGGTCTGCGGCATCGGGCCTTCAAAAGCATCCACCAACAGGATACATCCGTCGGCCATATTCAATACACGTTCCACTTCGCCACCGAAGTCGCTGTGTCCCGGAGTATCGATAATATTAATTTTCGTGTCTTTATAGCTGATAGAAACGTTTTTGGAAAGGATTGTTATCCCTCGCTCACGCTCCAAATCATTGTTATCCAACATTAATTCACCTGTGCTCTGGTTGCTGCGGAAAAGGTTTCCTGCCAGAAGCATCTTATCTACAAGCGTCGTTTTCCCATGATCGACATGGGCAATAATTGCAATGTTTCTAATATTTTGCATATAATACCTATTATTTGACCGCAAAGGTACGAATTTTACAGTATATACATCACAGAGAAAAGATTTTTTTGCTGAATATCATTGCAATATAAAAGATAATATCTATCTTTGCACGCTCGAAAGAGAAAAGAATTATCAACTTTTTAATTAAACACTATGTATTTAGACGCTGCTAAAAAGCAAGAAATCTTCGGCAAATACGGGAAGTCTAACACTGATACTGGCTCAGCAGAGGCCCAGATAGCTTTGTTTTCATACCGTATTGCTCATCTGACTGAGCATATGAAGCTCAACAGAAAGGATTATAGTACAGAAAGAGCCTTGACAATGTTGGTAGGTAAGCGCCGCGCGCTGTTGAACTACCTGAAAGACCGCGACATCAACAGATATCGTGCCATTGTTCAGGAACTCGGCTTGCGTAAGTAATTTACTTGCGGTAAACTTATTAAAGCGGCGGTATTTTCCAATGAGAATATCGCCGTTTTACTTTTATCACTGTCTTCCCTGTACAAGGGTTTTAAAAGCCTATTACAATTGTATCTTATAGAGTACGTGCTCTTTCAGCAGATGCCCGTCGGGCACTGCTGGGTGCATAAAATTCTTTTCAAATTCCATCCCTATCTTCTGCATCACCCGTTGCGAACGTTTATTGGTCAGCGAAGTAAAAGCCCGGACCATAGAAAACGGAAGATTCTCCTTGGCATAAGCCAGACATGACTTCGCTGCTTCGGTAGCATATCCCCGACCCCAATATTCCTGCCTTAATCGCCACAGTATCTCAATATCCGGAGCAAAGTCCACATCAAACATAAAGTTATGAAAGCCCGTAAAACCCACAAAGGCTCCATCGGACTTCTGCTCGATGGCATATCCGCCATATCCGTACTGAAGAAACTCGTTCCTGACAGTATCAAAAAGATTGCGGGACTCTTCCCCGGACAAAGGATGCAGAAAGAACTCCATGACAGACGGATTCCCGTTCATCTCTGCAAAAGGAATGAAGTCTTCTTCTTTCCAATCGCGCAATATCAAACGGGGAGTTTCAATATATACCATACTTAATAATCTTTATTCTCATACAAATACTGAATCCGTTTTACTTCTCAAAAACATTATCTTTATCTTTGTTGATACCTAAAACCAAACAACGATGAAAACAGCTAAATTAATTCTATTATGTTTGTCGGGAATGTTTGCCATGCAATCCGCAACAGCACAAAGCCGGAGTGAAAAGAAAGCACAGACCGAACGTAACGTCAGGGAAGCGATAAATGCCGATCACTACAAAATCAACGTAGACTATATGCAACCCATGAAAGGTCGCAGCCGCGCCCTGACATCCGACTACTCCATCGAAATCAGGAATGATTCCGTCTTTTCTTACCTGCCCTACTTCGGAGTGGCATACAATGTACCTTACGGCGGCGGGAAAGGATTGATATTTAATGCCCCGATAACCGGATACAGGAAAGAAAGCCTCAAAAAAGGGAAAACCCGGATTGATTTCAAAACCGGCAACGAGGAAGATAAATATGAATACAGCCTTACTATCTATTCCGACGGTTCGGCCAACATACATATCCAGCCGATGAACAGACAAGCCATTTCATACTCCGGAGAGTTGGATATAAAAGAGTAAGGAACCTCTATCGGGCTTCATGTAATCATAAACCATACGTCTGCGAATATCACTCTTCCTCTGAGAAAGCCGGAATAGCGATGGCATACAGACAAAATCTCCTGTACACCTGCAAAGACCATAAGCAAACTTTTCGTCATAGAATGTTGCACCAAGTAAAAGAATATCTTATTTTTGCAATCTACAGCTATTAATCATAACCTTTTAGACTGAAAATACTATCAAATTATGGATACAAGTAAGATTGTAGGAGAAAAAATCAAATCACTCCGCGAAAGCCAGTCCATCAGCATGGAAGAGTTGGCGCAACGTTCGGGGCTAGCCATCGAACAAATCGAACGCATCGAAAACAATATCGACCTGCCTTCATTGGCTCCGCTCATCAAAATAGCCCGCGTACTGGGCGTACGTCTCGGCACATTCCTTGACGACCAGGACGAGAACGGTCCTGTGGTATGCCGCAAGTCGGAAGCAAAGGACAGCATCAGCTTCTCCAACAACGCTATCCACTCGCGCAAACACATGGAGTACCACTCTCTTTCCAAATCAAAAGCAGACCGCCACATGGAGCCGTTCATCATCGACGTAGCTCCCACGGACGACAGCGATTTCGTTCTTTCCTCACACGAAGGCGAAGAATTTATCATGGTTATGGAAGGAACCATGGAAATCAGCTACGGTAAACACACCTACCTGCTCGAAGAAGGGGACAGCATCTACTACGATTCCATCGTACCGCACCATGTACACGCCTATGAAGGACAGGCAGCCAAAATACTGGCAGTAATTTATACACCAATCTGATAAGTATAAGGCATAAGGGGGTGTGTCAAAATACACTTGATGATTTCTTTAGGCACGGATTACACGGATTCTACGGAAACACAGATTTTCTTTGTTCTTTTTCCGTGAAATCCGTGTAATCCGTGCCTAAAAAGAAACAAACGGCAAGCGAATTTTAGTTTTGACATACCCTCTTATATTTCATACTTCATACGTTAATTAGCATCGTTATGTTATACGAAAGAACGCTTGGCCAATGGCTGGAGCATTGGGCCACAACTACACCTGACAAAGAATACATTGTTTACTCCGACCGTAATCTGCGCTTCACCTGGAACCAGTTCAACCGCAGAGTGGACGACATGGCAAAAGGACTTATCGCTATCGGCGTGGAACGGGGAACACACGTCGGCATCTGGGCGGCAAACGTACCGGACTGGCTGACATTGCTGTATGCCTGCGCCAAAATAGGCGCCGTTTATGTAACGGTAAACACCAACTATAAACAAGCCGAACTGGAGTACCTGTGCGAGAATTCGGATATGCACACGCTCTGTATCGTCAACGGCGAGAAAGACAGCGACTTCGTACAGATGACCTACACCATGCTGCCTGAACTGAAAACCTGCCAGCGCGGACATCTGAAAAGCGAGCGCTTCCCTTATATGAAGAATGTAATCTACGTAGGGCAGGAAAAGCACAGAGGAATGTACAACACTTCCGAAATTCTGCTTTTAGGCGACAACGTGGAAGACACCCGTCTGAATGAGCTCAAAAGCCGGGTAAGTTGCCACGACGTAGTAAACATGCAGTACACTTCGGGCACTACCGGATTCCCGAAAGGGGTAATGCTTACCCATTACAACATCACTAACAACGGTTTCCTCACCGGCGAGCATATGAAATTCACCGCCGCTGACAAACTCTGCTGTTGCGTCCCCCTGTTCCACTGCTTCGGCGTGGTGCTTGCCACAATGAACTGCCTTACCCACGGCTGTACACAAGTCATGGTGGAACGCTTCAACCCGTTGGTGGTGCTTGCATCCATCCACAAAGAACGATGCACCGCACTCTACGGCGTACCCACGATGTTCATAGCCGAGCTGCACCATCCGATGTTCGACCTGTTCGATATGTCCAGCCTGCGCACGGGTATCATGGCCGGCTCTCTCTGCCCCGTCGAGCTGATGAAGCAGGTAGAGGAAAAGATGTACATGAAAGTAACCAGCGTTTACGGCCTGACGGAAGCCGCTCCCGGTATGACCGCCACGCGAATAGACGACTCGTTCGATGTACGCTGCAACACCGTAGGACGCGACTTTGAGCATACCGAAGTGAAAGTCATCGACCCGGAAACCGGCGAAGAGTGCCCGGTAGGCGTGCAGGGTGAAATGTGCAACCGCGGTTACAACACCATGAAAGGATATTATAAGAATCCGCAGGCCACAGCCGAGGTCATCGACAAGAACGGTTTCCTGCACTCCGGAGACTTGGGCGTGAAAGACGAGGACGGCAACTACCGCATCACCGGACGCATCAAAGACATGATTATCCGCGGCGGTGAAAATATCTATCCGCGCGAAATCGAAGAGTTTCTCTATCAACTGGAAGGCGTCAAGGATGTGCAGGTAGCCGGCATCCCTTCCAAGAAGTACGGTGAAGCGGTCGGCGCATTCATTATCCGACACGAGGGGGCAGACCTGCACGAATCGGATGTACGCGACTTCTGCATCGGCAAGATTTCCCGTTACAAGATTCCCAAATATATTTTCTTTGTAAAAGAGTTCCCCATGACAGGAAGCGGCAAGATACAGAAATTCAAGCTGAAAGACATAGGGCTGCAACTTTGCAAGGAGCAAGGAATAGAAATCATTTAAGCAGTTAGGAGTAAACCAAGTAAATATGGGGAATTAGCTTATACTATCTGTCATTCAGAGCATCGCAAAGAAGCTCTGAATGACAGATACTCTTAACATAAATGTATTTTTCAACATTCATTCAACCACTCACTCCGCTTTCTCGGGGTAGTTCATATTCTCTTCCGTCATCTGTTCCAGCACTTCATGCAAATACTTGGCAGACTCCCATTTTGCCATGGGCAGGTCGTGGAGCAGGTAATTGCCGCAATCCTGCGGAGCAGCACCGGGAACTTCGCCCTCATATCCGGCAACAAAGCGGAACGTATCCTGCATCAGCGGTACGATGTCCTGCGGCTGCAAATCGCCTTTCATCAGCAGATAATTGCCGGTAAGGCAGCCCATGGGGCCCCAATAGATAATCTTGTCCTGCCATTGCGGTTCATTGCGCAGGTAGGTGGCAGCCAGATGCTCGATAGTGTGCAGGGCGCCTTGTCCCAATGCCGGTTCGCGGTTGGGCTCTTTCATACGGATATCAAAAGTCGTGATGACTTCTCCGTTCACTTCATCCTTGCGCGATACGTAAATACCGCGCAGCAAACGGATGTGATCGATGGTAAAGCTGGGTATTTTCTTCATAAGTTATAAGTTGTGAGTTATGAGTTATAAGTTGTCGGGCAGGGTGGAAAGGAAAGTCCATGTCGTAAGGAAAGAACGTTCCGCCATCGTACCCCAAAAATCGGCATATTGCGAAGAGTGGTCCTCCACGCCCGGCGTATCGCTGATGATACGGAAGCTGAGGAAAGGAATGTCGTACAGATAGCAGGTCTGCGCAATGGCAGCGGACTCCATATCGACAGCCAGTCCAGCCGGGAAACGGCGTTTGATGGCATCCAGCTCTGTGCGGTTGGTGATAAACCGGTCGCCGGTACATATCAGTCCGCGATGAATACGGCTTTCCAATCCGGTCTTGTTCAGAGACAAAGCATGTTCCAAAAGCGGGGCGCACCCCTTGTACACTGCAGGCAATCCCTGCACCTGACCGTACTCGTTACCGTCGCCGCACCATACATCGTGGTACACCAAAGAGTCGCTCGCCACTACATCCGTCACCTTGAGACAAGCGTCGATGCCGCCCGCCACACCGGTACTCACAATGCAGTCCGGGGCAAAACGGCGTATCAGCTCCGTAGCTCCAACCGCCGCATTCACCTTACCGATGCCGCATTGCGTAAGTATCACGCGGTTGCTGCCAAGCATACCTTCCACATAGTGCAGATTACCGTAATCCGCTACCTTCTTCTCCTGCAAACGTTCCGCCAGTTGGCGGTGTTCGCTATCCATTGCACTGATAACACCTATCGTCATGCTTACCGATTTCCAAATTTCAGATTTATGAATTATATGATTTAGGGAAGGCAAAGGTACGATATTTCAGCAGATTTATCTATCCAACTGGTGCATAAATCAATATTTATGTATAAGTTTGCCGCTGAAATTCAGATTAGGAGTCAAGGGAGTCGACTCCTCACCCTTTCGGCTCCCCACATAAACCATAACCCAGCAAAGATGATAAAGAAGATTCTTCCCGACTTAATTGCCATCCTGGCATTCGTCCTGATTTCTTTCGCCTACTTTTTTCCGGCGGATATAGAAGGACGCATTCTGTTCCAGCACGACACCGCCGCCGGAGCCGGCGCCGGACAAGAAGCCAAAGAGTATTACGAACAGACAGGCGAACGCACCCGCTGGACCAATTCCCTCTTCGGCGGAATGCCTACCTACCAGATATCCCCGTCCTACGACTCTACCGTACCGCTGCAATGGACACAGAAAATATACCAGCTCTTCCTGCCCACCTATGTCAACCTGACGTTTATCCTGATGCTGGGCTTCTACATCCTGCTGCGGGCATTCGGCATACCGGCATGGCTGGCAGGCTTGGGCGGCATCATGTGGGCCTTCTCGTCCTACTTCTTCATTCTGATTTCGGCGGGACACATCTGGAAGTTCATCACCCTTGCCTACATCCCGCCCACAATAGCGGGCATCGTGCTCGCCTACCGGGGCAAGCTGCTGGCAGGCGGCATACTCACAGCCTTCTTCATCGCCCTGCAAATCATGTCCAACCACGTGCAGATGTCCTACTACTTCCTGTTCGTCATCCTGTTCATCGCAGGAGCATACTTTGAAGATGCGTGGCGCAACAAGACGCTTCCCCGGTTCTTCAAGGCAAGCGCCGTACTGCTGGTTGCCGCCCTTATCGGTGTGGCTGCCAACCTTTCCAACCTCTATCACACCTACACGTACAGCAAGGAAACCATGCGCGGCAAGAGCGAGCTGGTGCAGACCGGTGATGCCGCCAAGCAAACCAGCAGCGGACTGGACCGTGACTACATCACCAACTGGAGCTACGGCATCGGCGAAACCTGGACATTGCTCGTTCCCAACTTCAAAGGCGGTTCCTCCTCCGCCCCCCTCAGCCAGAGCGAAGCCGCCATGGAAAAGGCCAATCCGATGTACGGAAGCCTGTACAATTCACTCCCGCAGTACTTCGGCAGCCAGCCCTGGACGGCAGGCCCCGTTTATGTGGGTGCATTCGTACTGTTCCTCTTCGTGCTGGGCTGCTTTATCGTAAAAGGCCCGCTGAAATGGGCGTTGCTGGGAGCAACCTTCTTCTCCATCGTTCTGGCATGGGGTAAGAACTTCATGCCGCTGACGGACTTCTTCATCGATTACGTCCCGATGTACAACAAGTTCCGCGCCGTATCATCCATCCTCGTCATAGCGGAATTCACCATTCCCCTGCTGGCAATCTTTGCCTTGAAGCGCGTGTTGGAAGAACCCGGAATATGGAAAGCGAACAAGAAAGCGTTCGGCATCAGCCTTGCGCTGACCGCCGGTGTAGCCCTGCTGCTTACCGTAGCGCCGGGTAGCCTCGGCGCCGGCTTCGTGCCTGCACAAGAAGCGCAGATGCTGCAAAATGCCGTCGACCAGCAGATGATACCCGCCAACGAGCTGTCCGGCATCCTTGCCAATCTCTCAGAGATGCGGGGTGCGCTTGTCAGCGCCGACGCATTACGGAGCTTCATCATCATCTGCATCGGATGCGCACTGCTTTGGCTCCACGCGGCAGGCAAGCTGCGGCAGTCGCTGACCGTTGCAGGCATCACGGTTCTCTGCCTTGTAGATATGTGGAGTGTAAACAAACGCTACCTGCACGACGAGCAGTTCGTGCCCCGTTCCATCCAAACGGAAACGTTCAGCAAAACCAAGACCGACGAACTCATCCTGCAGGACAAAAGCCCGGACTACCGCGTACTGAACTTTGCAACCGATGCCTTCAACGAGAACAACACTTCCTACTGGCATAAGAACATAGGCGGATACCATGCCGCCAAACTGCGTCGCTATCAGGAACTGATAGAACGTCACATCTCTCCCGAAATGCAGGCTGCCTATCAAGCGATAGCCGCCGCAGGCGGAGAAATGGACAGTGTGGACGCCTCCAAGTTCCGCGTACTGAACATGCTGAACACGAAGTACTTCATCCTCCCCGCCGGACAGCAGGGACAGACCGTCCCCGTCCTCAACCCTTATGCCAACGGCAACGCCTGGTTTGTGAAGAACGTGCAATACGTAAACAATGCCAATGAGGAGATTGATGCGCTCAAAACCATTCTTCCCACCGAAACCGCCGTTGTCGATGCCCGTTTCAAGGATGTGCTGAAAGGGATTTCAGAGGCTCATAAAGACAGCCTTTCCGCCATCCGCCTGACGAGCTATGAACCCAACCACCTGGTTTACGAAACGGAAAACGCGGGAGACGGCATTGCCGTATTCTCCGAGATATACTACCCGCACGGCTGGCAAGTAACCATTGACGGGAAGCCTGCCGGACTGGGACGTGCGGATTATGTACTGCGCGCCTTGTATATCCCTGCCGGCAAGCATACCGTTGAAATGCGCTTCGACCCCAAAAGTCTGCATGTAACGGAAGGCATTGCCTACGGAGCACTGGCACTGCTGGTAATCGGAATCGCGGCAGTTGCGCTGATTGCACGCAAAAAAGCGCAAGAGTAGATAGAATCTACGAAACAGCCGGGTTGTATTCAATATAACAGAGCAATACGTACTTCTCTCTATAGCAATACTTGATTTTCCTCTGTATGTCTTTGGCATAAGACTATGAGGAAGAAACGCATTGCTATAGAGAGAATTCTTTTTTCTCAGGAAGAACATCGGGTGTTGACTACTGTCAACAGCCCGGTTGACAATAGCCGGCCGTTCCGTTGACAGCAGTAAACAGCTCTGTTGACAGTAGTCAACACCTGATGTTCCCGGTAGCCGAAGCAAAATACCGTATAGATGAAAATACAATCCTGCAACATCATAAATCAGATTCTCCTACAAGGAAAAGAATGAAAAAAATGGTATAAATCACCGGCAGAACGATATATTTCAGTAACTTTGCTTTTCAAATCAAAAAAAAACGATAGAGTATGGAAACTACCAGACAGAATAAAATAGCCCGCCTGCTCCAAAAGGAGTTGAGCGACATCTTCCTGTTACAGACCAAATCAATGCCCGGCATACTGATTTCAGTCAGCGCCGTACGCATCAGTCCCGATATGAGCGTGGCACGCGCCTACCTCAGCGTTTTCCCCTCTGAACGGAGCGAAGAAATCATCAAGAACGTCAATGCCAACATGAAGTCCATCCGCTTTGAACTGGGAACCCGCGTACGTCACCAACTGCGCATCATTCCCGAACTGAAGTTCTTCGTGGACGACTCGCTGGATTATCTGGAAAGAATCGATGAACTACTGAAATAGTGGTTAATCCCTAACCATGAATCTTCCTTTTTTTATAGCCCGCCGTTATCTCTTCTCTAAGAAGAAGCATAATGCCATTAATATTATATCCGGCATCTCGGTGTGCGGGGTGGCGTTGGCTACATTGGCGTTGGTGTGTACATTGTCCGTATTCAACGGATTTCAGGATATGGTAGCGGGGTTCTTCACGGCTTTCGACCCGGAGCTGAAAATCACCATTCGGGAAGGAAAGGTGTTCGACCCGCTCGAATCGCGCGTGCAGCAAGTACGCGCCCTGCCCGAAATAGATGTATGGACGGAGACACTGGAAGAGAACGCAATGGTGCAGTACAAGGACCGTCAGGCAATGGCGGTTATCAAAGGCGTGGAGGATAACTTCGAGCAACTGACATCCATAGACAGCCTGCTGTACGGTACGGGGAAGTTCATTCTGAACGATTCCGTTGTGGACTACGGATTTATGGGTGTGGAGCTGGTGTCCGAGCTGGGCACGGGACTTCAGTTTGTCGACCCGCTGCGGGTCTATGCACCTAAAAGGAATGTACGTGTCAATATCGCCAATCCGTCGGCGGCTTTCAACCAGGATTATCTGTTCTCGCCGGGAGCGGTGTTTGTTGTCAACCAGCAGAAATACGACTCACGCTATATCCTCACATCCTTGGGCTTTGCCCGGCGGCTGTTCAATTATGACACGGAAGTCTCCGCCATCGAACTGAAACTGAAACCGGGCAGCAATACCGATGCCGTGCAGAAGAAAATGGAACGCATTCTGGGCGATCGCTTCATCGTGCAAAACCGCTACGAGCAGCAAGCGGATGTATTCCGTATCATGGAGATTGAGAAACTCATCTCCTACCTGTTCCTTACCTTTATACTTACGATTGCCTGCTTCAATGTTATCGGTTCGCTGTCCATGCTGATACTGGATAAGCGCGAGGATACGGAGACGCTGCGCAATCTGGGCGCCGACGACCGGCTGATAGCCCGTATCTTCCTTTTTGAAGGGCGGCTGATTTCGGTGTTCGGAGCAATTGCCGGGATTGTATTGGGGCTGCTGCTGTGTTTCCTGCAACAACGCTTCGGACTTATATCGCTGGGCGGCGGCAACGGAAGTTTTGTAGTGGACGCCTATCCGGTGAGCGTGCATGCAACGGACATTATACTGGTATTCGTAACGGTTATCACCGTAGGGTTCCTCTCGGTGTGGTATCCTGTGCGGTACTTGAGCAAGCGGTTGCTTAAAAAATAAAAGCATCCTCCCCCTTCACCCGCAGAATCCCATGAACAGTATGATGCAAAGGGATTGTGAAGGGTGAAGGGGGAGGATGCAAACTTATTATTTCTTACGTATAATCGTCAGTCCGTCGCGCAACGGCAGTATAACTTTCTCCACCCGATGGTCTGCGGCAACCAGATCATTGAAGGCTTTTATCCCGATGGTCTGCAAGTCCGTGCGATGCGGCTGTTCTTCAAGAACGTGCCCGTCCCACAAGGTATTGTCGGCAATGATATAACCGCCGTCCGAAAGGCGTGCCAACACCATCTCGTAATAATCGATGTAACGGCGCTTATCACCGTCGATGAAAGCAAGGTCGAAAGTGATGTCCAGCCGGGGAACAAGTTCCAAAGCATTACCTATATAGAACTTTATCTTATCGGCATAGGGTGAATTCTCCAGCCACGGACGGGTAAAGTCTTCCTGCTCGTCATTGATTTCAAACGTATGCAGCATTCCGTCATCCGGCAACCCCTCTGCCATGCAAAGCGCAGAGTATCCGCTATATGTCCCGATCTCCAACACCTGACGGGGACGTATCATCCTGACAAACATCTTGAGCATACGCCCCTGCAAATGTCCCGAAGCCATGCGGGGATAAAGCAACTTGAGGTGCGTATCGCGATAAAGAGCCTTCAGATAGTCGCCCTCTTCATCGATGTGTTGCAGGATATATTCGTCTAAAGTCATATAAATTGAGAATTGAGAATTAAAAAACAAACACCCTGCCAGCAGACTGTCATTTTTTAATTCTCAATTTATAATTTTACAAGTATCTGTTACTGTTCGGAAGTACACTGTCTTCAGCATGTTTCAGGGCATCTTCCACTACGTTGATTTCAAGGAAGGATGTTTGCGTACCGGCCTTACCGCTACTCAGATAACCCACCATGTCGGTAGGTTGCAGACGGCCTTCCTGAAGCAGGCGGCGGAGAGCGGCGAAGTAGTATTCCTGTCCGTTGGCAAGTTCGGGCATGTAGATGGCTTCTACACCGTATGAAAGCGCCAGGTGACGCATGGTCTTTTCCTTATAGCAGATGGCGAGCACCGGGTATTTGCCGCGGAATGCAGCAAGGTTGCGGGCAGTGCGGCCGCTGTAACTGTCGGTGATGATGGCGCGAATCTTCAACTTCGTAGTGGCCTTTACCGCTTGCTTGGCGAGGAAAGCCGTTACATCGTTGCTGTTTTCGTCCAAAGGAATACGGATGTCGTTATCCGCCAGTTTGTCTTTTTCCGCCTGAGCGGCAACTTTCGTCATTGTCTTGACGGCTTCAACCGGATATTTGCCGTAAGCCGTCTCACCGCTCAGCATCAAAGCATCCGTACGGTAATAGATGGCGTTGGCGATGTCGGTAACTTCCGCACGGGTAGGACGCGGGTTGGAAATCATGGTATGGAGCATCTGCGTGGCAACGATAACCGGCTTCTTGGCAAGGATACATTTGCGAATCAGCAAACGCTGGATGCCCGGAATACGTTCCTGCGGAACTTCGATACCCAGGTCGCCACGGGCTATCATAACGCCGTCGGCCACTTCGAGAATCTCGTCGATATTGTCCACACCTTCCTGGTTCTCAATCTTGGCAATGATTCTGATGTCGCTGTTGTGGGCATCGAGAATAGCCTTTATATCCAGAATATCCTGTCTGTTGCGCACGAAAGAGTGAGCGATGAAGTCAATGTCTTTCTCGATGGCGTAGAGGATATTGTTGCGGTCTTTTTCCGTCAGTGAAGGCAGGTTGATGCGTACACCCGGCACATTGACACTCTTGCGGCTGCTCAAGGTAGCTTCATTCTGCACCTCGCACAGCAGGTGGTCGGCATTCTTTTCCACAACAACCAGTTCCAGGTCACCGTCGTCGATAAGGATATGACCGCCCACATTGAGGTCGTGTACAAAGTTGGGATAAGAAACGGAGATACATTCGCGGGTAGTCTGCCGGTCGGGATTGCCTACCACTTTTACACGATCGCCTGCCTTGAAGGGAATAGGCTCGTCAAGGACAGTCGTACGCACTTCGGGACCCTTCGTATCCATGAGGATAGCGATGCGGTTGGAAACCGTACGCACATTGGCTATCAGCTTCTCGAAACCTTCGCGGCCTGCATGAGCCGTATTCATACGTACTACGTTCAAACCTGCGTCGAACAACTGTTTTATAAAATCAACATCGCAACGCTGATCGGAAATCGTTGCAACGATTTTTGTCTGTTTCAATAGCATAATCTTGTACCTATTTTATATTAATAATTCCTTTAACGCTTCCAATGCCAGACGGTAGGAGTTCAGCCCAAAGCCGCAAATAACACCCCGGCAGGCACAAGCTATCATGGATATGTGGCGAAACGACTCCCGGGCATGCACATTGGAGATATGAACCTCAATCACCGGAGCAGTGACCGACCGGATCGCATCTTGCAGGGCAATGGACATATGGGTATAGGCCCCCGCATTCAGGATGATGCCGTCCGCATCAAAACCCACCTGCTGTATCTTGTCTATCAACTCTCCTTCGATGTTGGATTGGAAATAGTCTATCTGTACATCCGCATACTTTTCACGGAGTCCGGCAAGGTAGTCTTCAAAAGTAACACTGCCATAAATGGAAGGTTCGCGTTTACCCAACAGATTTATATTGGGGCCGTTAATAATCTGTATTCTCATAACACATTTTTTTATACCTTTGTCCACAGAGAACATTCTTTCAAGGTGCAAAGATAGGAAAAAGTAATGAAAGTAGAAGAGAAATTGACGAATAAGGAAAAACGAGCGGTGATAATCAGAAAGTATCAGCAATATCTCAGGCTGGAGAAAGCACTTTCGCCCAATACGCTCGATGCCTATATGACGGACCTACAGAAACTTCTGCACTTTCTGGAAGGAGAGAATATAGAAATTCCGGACGTAACACCAGATGATTTGCAACGCTTTGCCGCAGGACTCCACGACATCGGTATCCATCCCCGTTCCCAGGCCCGGATACTCTCCGGAATCAAATCGTTCTTCCACTTTCTGGTGATTGCCGACTATCAGGAAGCCGACCCGAGCGAGCTGCTGGAAGGTCCCAAAATCGGGTTCAGGTTACCGGAAGTGCTCACCGTTGAAGAAATCGACAGAATCATTTCCACCGTAGACATGGAGAAGAAAGAGGGACAACGCAACCGGGCTATTCTGGAGACACTGTACAGCTGCGGGTTACGCGTGTCGGAACTGTGTAACCTGAAAATCTCCGACCTCTATTTTGAGGAAGGGTTTATTAAGGTAGAAGGCAAAGGCGGCAAACAGCGTTTAGTACCTATCTCGCCTCGTGCAATCAAGGAGATAAAGTATTGGTTTGCAGACCGCAACCTGGGGAAAATAAAGAAAGGATACGAGGATTACGTATTCTTGGCACGATGGGGCAATAATATCTCCCGCATCATGGTGTTTCACATGATAAAAGAGCTGGCGGAAAAAGCCGGCATCACCAAGAATATCAGTCCCCATACGTTCCGCCACTCCTTCGCCACCCATCTGCTGGAAGGCGGCGCCAATCTGCGGGCCATCCAGTGCATGCTGGGACATGAATCCATCGCCACCACTGAAATCTATACACATATCGACCGGAACAGACTCCGAAGTGAAATTATCGAGCATCATCCCCGCAATATTAAATACAGGAAAGAGCACGGCGTTTATTAAATTATAATAAATGTGATAGTATTATTAACAAATTGCCAAGAGAATTAATATCTTTGCAAAGCTATATATATAGGAGTATAGCAACTAATTGTGAATGGACAAATTTCAATTACAAACAATTAATTTATATCTAAAATGACTAAAAAATTGTATCTGCCTTTGTTAGTGGCACTTGTTGCTGTTTTGACATCATGCAGCAGCAAAATGGGTGAACTGTCTTCTGACTATTTCACAGTGACTCCGCAAGTATTGGAAGCCGTAGGCGGTAAGGTACCTGCTACAATTAACGGTAAATTCCCTGAGAAGTATTTCAAGAAAAAAGCCGTAGTGGAAGTTACTCCGGTTTTGAGATGGGAAGGTGGCGAAGCTAAAGGTCAGCCTGCTGTATTCCAAGGCGAAAAAGTTGAAGGCAACGACCAGACTATCTCTTACAAGGCTGGTGGTAGCTACACAATGAAGACTTCTTTCGACTATGTTCCCGAAATGGCTAAGTCTGAGTTGTACTTGGAATTCAAAGCTAAAGTCGGAAAGAAAGAAGTTACTATCCCTGCTGTAAAAGTAGCCGACGGTGTTATCTCTACTTCCGAACTGGTTGGCCAGACTTTGGGCAGCGCTAATCCTGCTAACGGTGACGACGCTTTCCAACGCGTAATCAAAGAAAAATATGATGCAAACATCATGTTCTTGATCCAACAGGCTAACATCCGTTCAAGCGAGTTGAAAACTGCCAAAGCATTCAACGAAGAAGTTAAGAACATCAACGAAGCTGCCAACAAGAAGATCAGCAACATCGAAATCTCTGCATACGCTTCTCCCGATGGTGGCGTTGAGCTGAATACAGGTCTGGCTGAAAACCGTCAGAACAATACAGCCAAAGTTATCAACAAGGATTTGAAGAAGAGCAAAATCGAAGCAGCTGTAGATACTAAATATACTGCACAGGACTGGGAAGGTTTCCAGGAACTGGTCAGCAAATCCAACATCCAGGACAAAGAGTTGATTCTCCGCGTTTTGTCAATGTACTCTGATCCTGAACAAAGAGAACAGGAAATCAAGAATATCTCTTCTGTATACAGCACTTTGGCAGAAGAAATCCTTCCGCAACTGCGTCGTTCTCGTCTGACTTTGAACTATGACGTAATCGGTAAGTCTGACGAAGAAATCGCATCTTTGGCTGACAGCGATGCTAAGCAACTGAACATCGAAGAACTGCTGTATGCAGCTACTCTGACTAACGATCCTGCTAAGCAAGAAGCTATCTTCACCAAAGCTACTCAAATCTACCCGAACGACTACCGTGCATACAACAACCTCGGTAAGTTAGCTTACCAAGCCGGTGATTTGGACAAGGCTGAAGGCTACCTGAAGAAATCTCTTTCTATCAAGGATTCTGCTGAAGCTAACATGAACATGGGTCTCGTAGCTTTGAGAAAAGGCGACAAGGCAGCAGCTGAAACTTACCTGGGCAAAGCTTCCGGTACTAAGGAACTGAACGAAGCTCTGGGTAACCTGTACATCGCTCAAGGTCAATATGACAGAGCTGTTAACGCATTTGGCGACACTAAGACCAACAGTGCAGCTTTGGCACAAATCCTGGCTAAGGACTACAACAAGGCTAAGAGCACATTGTCAAGCATCGCTAAACCGGACGCTTACACTGACTACCTGATGGCTGTTGTAGGTGCAAGAACCAACAACTCTTCTATGGTTATGGACAACCTGAAGAAAGCTGTTGCCAAAGATTCTTCATTGGCTAAGAAAGCTGCTTCTGACTTGGAATTCTCCAAATACTTCACGAATGCAGACTTCATGAATATCATCAAATAATAAAGGTTATAAGATGAAAAGAAGTGCCCGGCATAGAAATATGTCGGGCATTTTTTTTTATTCACACCAAAAAGAACTACTTTCGCAGCAACGTATCAGAAGAAGAAAGCCGTATGAAGAATATTTATCTTGCATATTTCCTGATTATCATGCTATCCGCTTGCGGTGGCAAAAGCTCCGACACAGTCAGTCTGAGCGGAGAAATCAAAGGTTTGGGAAATGACACCTTATATATATACGGTGCAGACGAAATGTACGACCGCATGGATACCCTGCCCGTTGAGAACGGCAAATTCTCGAAAACACTCTCTCCGGATACCTTGGTAGCTGCATGGCTGTTGTTCAGCGACGGCAGCCGATACCCTTTCTTCATGGATAAAGGTGACAAAATACACATAAAAGGCTCTGCTGCCGAACTAAACAGTATGGAAATAACCGGCAACCCGCACAATGAAGAGTTGACCGCCTTCCAGAAAGAGCTGAAAGGATTAGGCAAACCATCTGAAAAAGTCCTGGAAGAGAAAGCCGGCAAATTTATCAATGAACATCATTCCTCTTTAGCGAGTATCTACCTGCTTGACAAGTACTTCGCACAAAAAGAAAAGCCGGATTATACCCTAATCAAACAACTGACCGAACACATGACGGGAGAACTGAAAGACCGTCCCTATATCGACGGGCTGCTCGATCGCATCCAGGAAGAAGAAAAGGCTGCGACCGGAAAGACTGCCACCTACTTCCGCCTGCCCAACGCCGAAGGGAAGCAGATTACCCGTTCGAACTTCAAAGACCAATACTTGCTAATACACTTTTGGGCTTCCTGGGATACCGTGAGCCGCGACAGCAATGCCGTTTACCGCAGAATCTACAAGAAAGAACAAAAAAATAAGAAATTCGCGCTTTTAGGAATTTCTTTAGACCTCAACAAAGACAATTGGAAAAAGGCTATCGAAACAGATACCCTGAAATGGGAGCAAGCATGCGACCTTTCCGGCTGGGAGATCGGAGTTGTAAAGCAACTTGCCATAAGAACCCTGCCTGCCAATGTACTGCTCAGCCCTTCCGGAAGGATTGAAGGAAAGAACCTGAGCGAAGCGGCTATCGAAAAGAAACTGAAAGACATAGAAGAACAAGAGAAGAAAGAAAAAGAAAAGAAGAGGGAGATAGAGAACGAAAGGAAAAAGAAACGATAACTTTTCTATCGGTAATCACTAAACCCCCTAATCACTAAACACTCAAATTACATGCTCATCAAAGTTTTTGGAGCGGCTGTTCAAGGTATTGATGCAACCCTCATCACTATCGAAGTCAACAGCTCCAGAGGCTGTATGTTCTATCTCGTCGGCTTGCCGGACTCTGCTGTCAAGGAAAGCCACCAACGCATCATTTCCGCACTGCAAGTAAACGGTTACCGGATGCCTACCAGCAATATCGTCATCAACATGGCACCGGCTGATATCCGCAAAGAAGGCGCCGCCTACGACCTGCCGTTGGCTATCGGCATGTTAGGTGCCAGCGAAGTAATCAAACCGGACAAGTTGAGCCGCTATCTGTTAATGGGAGAACTAAGTCTCGACGGCAGCCTGCACCCCATTAAAGGCGCACTGCCCATTGCCATAAAAGCCAGAGAACTCGGTTTTGAAGGAATCATTATACCCAGGCAGAATACACGGGAAGCCGCTGTTGTAAATAACCTGAAAGTTTACGGAGCAAAGAACCTGAAAGAGGTCATCGAGTTCTTCAACGACAAACAGGAACTGGAGCTGGTACATGTCGATACCCGTAAAGAGTTCTATACCCGACAGAATGACTTTGATCTGGATTTCTCCGACGTGAAAGGACAGGAAAACGTAAAACGCGCGTTAGAGGTAGCGGCTGCAGGCGGACATAATATTCTACTGATAGGTGCTCCCGGCAGCGGAAAATCCATGCTTGCCAAGCGCCTTCCCTCTATCCTCCCCCCGTTAACATTGGGCGAAAGCCTTGAAACCACCAAGATACACTCTGTTGCAGGGAAGCTGGAACAGGAAAGCGGACTTATCTCCAAACGACCGTTCCGCGCTCCTCACCACACAATTTCCACTGTAGCCATGACAGGAGGCGGCAGTTTCCCGCAACCGGGAGAAATCAGCCTGGCACACAACGGAGTCTTATTCCTCGATGAGCTGCCGGAGTTCAATCGAAATGTACTTGAAGTACTGCGCCAGCCGCTGGAAGACCGGGAAATCAGCATTTCCCGAATTAAATGCAATGTCAAATACCCGGCCAGCCTGATTCTCGCAGCATCCATGAACCCCTGCCCTTGCGGATACTACAACCATCCTACCAAAGCCTGCGTATGCAGCCCGGGGCAAGTACAGAAATACCTGAACCGCATTTCGGGACCTTTGCTCGACCGTATCGACCTGCAAATCGAAGTCATCCCCGTTCCCTTTGAGAAGATGTCGGATGCACGTCCCGGTGAATCGAGCACCTTCATTCGGGAACGCGTAGTACGCGCACGTCAGACCCAATCCGAAAGATATGCCGAAATTCCCGGTGTATATTGCAATGCACAGATGAACAGCAAATTACTTGCCCGTTATGCCCGTCCCGATGACAAAGGGCTGGCACTGCTGAAAACGGCCATGAACCGCTTCAACCTCTCGGCACGCGCCTACGACCGCATCTTAAAAGTTTCACGCACCATCGCCGATCTTGAGGGCTGCGAACTGATACAGCCCTCGCATTTGGCAGAAGCAATCGGATACAGAAACCTGGACAGGGAAGATTGGGCCGGATAGCCCCGTATCAGTCTTATATAACCCTCTTTTTCAGTTTAAAGATTACCTCTCTGTTATCTTTACCTTCATACCTGCCGTTTCCACCTTTCGGATTCATCTTTATATCCACAGAATCGGTCTGGTAAACCCCGGTAAGGTCCTCACAGATAATACGGAAGTCCTGATAACCGGTTATGGTATTCTGATAAAGATACTCTCCGTTTTCTTTGGTATAAACCGTATCGGATAAAACAGCATAGCCATATGAACCGTCGGCAGGAGAAGCTATATGCTTTACCAGGATTCTGGCATCGGGCACAACCTGCCGGCTCTCTCCCAGTACTTTACCTCTGAATTCATATTTGGCATAAGAAGTACAATTCTCACTTCCTGCCCCCATACTGTTTTCATCGCAATATGCGAACCCCAATAAAATCAATGCACCGAACATCACGCCCGTTGAAAATTCTAAGCCATTGTTCTTTTTCTCTCTTCATAGTGTGTTTATAGTCTAAGTTATATCCTATAAACGCCTATCCCAACAAAATACTGCACAACAACCCGACTTTTAACGTATAATCAGTTCTTCTATTCTGATGCGGGCATCCACTGCTATTACGTACTTTTCCGTGGCCAACAACGGATTGATATCCATTTCCTTAATTTCCGTAGCAAAGCGCAGCAAAGTGGACAAGCGGACAATAATTTCGGCAAACCTGTCCTCATTCACCCCTTTCTGCCCGCGCGTACCTTTTATTATCTTATAGGCGCGCAACGAATGAATCATCGAATAAGCCTCCTCATAAGACAAAGGAGCCAGACCGGAGGATACGTCTTTCAGCACCTCCACAAAGATACCGCCCAAGCCGCAAAGCACTACATGCCCGAATTTCTCCTCATACTTGGCTCCGATAAACAGTTCCGTTCCTTTCAACATAGGCTGCACCATGATACCCGTTACTTCCGGAATCTGCATCATCCGTTCAAACTCCAACGCCAGATGCTGTTCACTCTTTATATTCAGTACCACACCGCCTACATCGGATTTATGCACAGGCCCCACCACCTTTGCCACTACCGGGAATCCGGCACGACGGGCAAATGCAAGCACCTCTTCCTTGTTTGCAGACACAAACTCCTCCACTACAGGAATACCGGCAGAATGCAGCAAAGCCTGCACGTAATGCGGTTCTATATAACCGTTTTCGGGGATGGAATCAATGATGCGGCGGATGCGCGGAACATCCACGCCAAAAAGTTCTATTTCATTATTCGCCGGCTTCGACGCATTCATAATGCGCGATAAAGCCGTACCCAACGTCACTTCATCGGCAAAGTTCACGTGACCTTTGGCAAGAAAAGCGGCCACTTCGGCTCCTGCCGTATTAATGGACGGGAGAATAGGGAATATCGGTTTCCTGCAAGCCTGCATCTTCTCATGCAGCACATCGTACATTTCGAACATGGTGACCAGTCCCGGCGTACCGAAAATAGCCATTACCGCATCCACATTATCAAACTTCTCCTCGCAATATTCCAAACAAAGCCGCAGATGCTCAGGCGTACCCGTAGCTAAAATATCTATCGGATTACCAACAGCAGCTCCCGGAAAAAGCTTGCTTTTCAGCTCTTCGGCAAGCTCACCTTCCAGTTTCGGCACATTCAGTCCGCCCTTGCTCAAGGCATCGGTCAGCATCACCCCCGGTCCGCCGGCATGGGTGATAATGGCAAAATTCTTTCCTTTCAGTTCCGGCAAAGTGAAGATACATCCTACCGTGGTCAACTCCTCACGGGAGTAACAACGTACGATACCCGCTTTACGGAACAAAGCCTCCACCGCCGAATCGGAACTGGCGATAGCTCCCGTATGCGAGGATGCCGCACGGCTGCCACTCTCGCTACTTCCCGACTTGATAGCCGCAATCTTACATCCTTTTCTTATCAGCGAAGAAGCATGGAACAGCAATCTGTCAGGGTCGCCTATACTTTCTATATAAAGCAGTTTTATCCTGGAATCGTTTTCAGCATCGAAATGCTCGTCCATATATTGCAGCACATCTTCCACTCCAATCTGTTTGGCATTGCCCACAGACCATACGGAATTGAACTGCAAGCCTTTAGTTACCGCGCTCTCCAGAATAAACACCGCAGTGGCCCCGGAACTGGAAATCAAATCAACACCCTGCGGGTTCAAATTGGGAATAGGCTGGCTGAACACGCTATGATGCCACGTATTCATCAGCCCGATACAATTAGGACCTATCAACGAAGCGCCGTACTTATTCACTGTTTCCAGAATACGGTCTTCCAACAACGCCCCTTCATGCGTTTCCTCTCCGAAACCTGCAGAGAGAATGATGAACGCACGTACCTGCTTTTCCGCAGCAAGCAATTCTACCGCATCCGGACAAAAAGATGCCGGTATGGCAAGTATTGCCAAGTCCGTATCCGGAATATCCTTTACATCAGCATACGCTGTAACGCCCTGTACTTCTGTTTCTTTCGGATTGACGGCACGCAGTTCTCCGGTATAACCGCCATTAATCAGATTTCTCAAAATAGCTCCACCGGGTTTATGTACATTGTTGGAAGCTCCCACCACCACAATACTGGCAGGACGCAGCAATTGGTTTGTTATCATAGTCTGTTCATATTAGTAAAGTACGACAATCGCACAAATATACAATTTATATACATAATGACAAGAAGATAACCTTTTAATATTACCGTATCCTTGTTCTTCCAAAGACGAAATATTCCGGACACGAAGTATATAGGGCTCTTTTTGTAGGTTTAAGAGAAAACCGTTATCTTTGCACTGCTTAAAAGCGTTCATAACAAAAGAGATACATAGATACAATGGAAAAGAAATTCAAGCGTACCACCGTGACATCGGCGTTGCCCTATGCCAACGGTCCCGTTCATATCGGACACTTGGCAGGGGTGTATGTACCTGCCGACATCTACGTCCGCTACCTGAGACTGAAAAAAGAAGACGTGGTCTTTATCGGCGGCTCCGACGAACACGGAGTGCCCATCACCATCCGTGCCAAAAAAGAAGGGATTACACCGCAAGATGTAGTAGACCGCTATCATACGCTTATCAAGAAGTCTTTTGAGGAATTCGGCATTTCGTTTGACGTATACAGCCGTACTACTTCAAAAACGCATCACGATACAGCTTCCGAATTCTTCCGCAAACTGTACGATAAGGGAGAATTCATCGAAAAGACCAGCATGCAATACTACGACGAGGAAGCCAAGACTTTCCTTGCCGACCGCTACATCACCGGTGAATGCCCGCATTGCCACGCAGAGGGCGCTTACGGCGACCAATGTGAGAAATGCGGTACAAGCCTCAGCCCTACCGACCTGATTAATCCGAAAAGCGCCATCAGCGGCAGCCAGCCCGTAATGCGCGAAACCAAGCACTGGTATCTGCCCCTCGACAAACATGAAGCATGGTTGCGCCAGTGGATATTGGAAGACCATAAAGAATGGCGCCCCAACGTGTACGGCCAATGCAAGAGCTGGCTCGACATGGGCTTGCAGCCGCGTGCCGTGAGCCGCGACCTGGACTGGGGTATTCCCGTTCCGGTAGAAGGCGCCGAAGGTAAGGTGCTTTATGTATGGTTCGATGCTCCCATCGGTTATATCAGCAATACCAAAGAACTGCTGCCCGACTCTTGGGAGAAATGGTGGAAAGACCCTGAAACACGTCTGGTTCACTTCATCGGAAAAGACAACATCGTATTCCACTGCATCGTATTCCCCGCCATGCTGAAGGCGGAAGGCAGTTATATCCTGCCCGACAACGTGCCCAGCAACGAGTTCCTGAATCTGGAAGGAGACAAGATTTCCACTTCACGCAACTGGGCCGTATGGTTGCACGAGTATCTGGAAGACTTCCCCGGCAAGCAGGACGTGCTGCGCTATGTGCTCACTGCCAACGCTCCGGAAACAAAAGACAACGACTTCACTTGGAAAGACTTCCAGGCACGTAACAACAACGAGCTGGTAGCGGTATACGGCAACTTCGTAAACCGTGCCCTGCAACTCACCAAGAAATACTTCGACGGTGTAGTGCCCGCTGCCGGCGAACTGAACGACTACGACCGCGAAACACTGAAAGAGTTTGCCGACGTAAAAGAAGAAGTGGAGAAGTTGCTCGACGTATTCAAATTCCGCGATGCGCAAAAGGAAGCCATGAATCTGGCACGTATCGGTAATAAATATCTGGCAGATACCGAACCCTGGAAGCTTGCCAAGACAGACATGCCGCGTGTAGCCACCATCCTGAATATCTCCCTGCAGCTGGTTGCCAACCTTGCCATCGCTTTCGAGCCATTCCTGCCGTTCAGCAGCGAAAGACTCCGCAAGATGCTGAACATGGACAGCTTCGACTGGGCAGAGCTCGGCCATACAGACCTGCTCCCCGCCGGACATCAACTAGCAACTCCCGAACTGCTGTTCGAGAAGATTGAGGATGATGTTATCCAGGCACAGGTAGACAAACTGCTCGCCACCAAGAAAGCAAACGAGGCAGCCGGCTACAAAGCCAATCCTGTCAAACCCGTTATCTCATTCGAGGACTTCGAGAAACTGGATATCCGCGTAGGAACCGTATTGGAATGCGAAGCCGTACCTAAGATGAAGAAGCTGTTGAAGTTCAAGATAGCCGACGGACTGGAAAACCGTACTATCGTCAGCGGCATCGCCCAGCACTACCAACCGGAAGAGCTGGTAGGCAAGCAGGTACTGTTCATCGCCAACCTGGCTCCCCGCCAATTCAAGAACGGACTGGTGAGCGAAGGCATGATACTTTCTGCCGAAAACTATGACGGCTCACTGGCAGTAACCTCACTGTTGCGTGAAGTAAAGCCCGGCAGTGAAGTGAAATAAACCTTATGAGCGAGTCTTCACTGAAACAAAAAACAATAGGAGCATTGCTCTGGAACTTGCTGGACCGTATGGGCCAGCAAGTTTTGTTGTTTATTGTCGGTATCCTCGTAGCCAATATACTCTCCGTCGAAGACTATGCGCTGGTAGGGATGCTTGCCATTTTCAGCGCCATAGCCAATATCATACAAGATAGCGGATTCAGTGCCGCACTCATTCAGAAGAAAGAGACTACTGCAGAAGAGTTCAGTTCCGTCTTCTGGTTCAATCTGGGAATGAGTATCCTGCTGTATGGAGTGCTGATGGGCTGTTCTCCGCTGATAGCCCGCTTCTTTAACCAGCCCAGGCTGGTGGAACTGTCGGCTGTCATTTTTCTGGTACTTCCCATCAATGCGCTCACTATCATACAAAGCACCATACTGAACAAGCAAATCCGTTTCAAACCGTTGACGCAAATAAACCTATACTCCATGACGGTTTCGGGCATAGCCTCGCTTGCCATGGCACTGACCGGCTGTGGAGTATGGACATTGGCCCTGCAACCGGTAATACTGGCAGCAGCGCGCGCCACCCTGCTATGGAGCCGCGAGAACTGGCGTCCGCAACGGACTTTCCGCTTCGAGGTCATACGGTCACTGTTCGGATTCGCTTCAAACCTGTTATTGGCAAGCCTCATCAATACCTGCTTCCTGAATATCTATTCCGTTATCATCGGCAAACTGTTTCCGCAAAAACAACTGGGATATTATACGCAAGGAAACAAAATGTGCGATATGGGTGTCAGCCTGATTTACGGAAGTATACAGAATGCCACCTTCCCCATATTCAGTACCATCCAGAACGAACGGGAAAGGCTGATAAGGGCTTATCGCAAGACCATCCGTTTTACGGCATTCATCACACTCCCCATCATGGCAGGTCTGTTCGTTACGGCAGGTCCCGTTATCCGCTTGCTGCTGAAAGAAGAATGGTGGCCTTCCATTCCTTTCTTCCAACTGCTCTGCCTTGGCGGTTGCTTCACCATACTGACTGCCATCAACAATAATTTCATTAAAGTAAGCGGACGTTCGGACGGCATACTCAAAATAGAATATTACAAAATAGCCTTCACCGTGGCAGTAGTGCTGCTTACCTATCGGGAAGATGTGCTGACGATGGTAGCAGGTCTTGTAGTCACCCGCCTGCTGGTATACATTATCAATATGATTTACACCGCCCATTACACGGGATACCGCTTTTCCATGCAACTTATGGATTTACTGCCATATGCCGGACTCAGCACTCTGATGACCTTATTGCTACTGCCCATTGGCGGATGGATAGAGAACCAGTTGCTACTGCTCGTCACACAAGCGGCAGCCGGCACGGTCATTTATATAGGTACGGCCTATATCACCGGTTCGAAGATACTGAAAGACTCGCTGGAATTAATACGAAAGAAAAAAGGACATGAACAATAATACCGGACTTAAAGTCAGCGTCCTGATGCTCACCTACAATCAGGAACGTTACATCAACGAGGCCATCCGCAGCGTAATGCTGCAAGAGACAAACTTCCCCTTTGAACTGGTCATAGGGAACGATGCCAGTACGGACTGTACGGGAACGATTTGCGCGGACTGGCAAAAAAAGTACCCGGAACAAATCGTCCTATTCAACCGGAAGAAAAATCTGGGACTGCAACAGAACTTCATACAAACCTACACCCGATGCCGGGGACAATATATCGCTATCTGCGAAGGCGATGACTTCTGGACAGACAAACGGAAACTGCAAATCCAGGCAGATTTTCTGGATACGCATCCCGACTACTCCACCTGTTTTCACCGGGTTATCAACTACTACGAAGACCGTGGAACCAAAAGCCTCAGCAATGGCGGGCAGAAGCAGGATACAGACATATCAGACCTTGCACGCAGCAATTACATCTCCAACGTATCCGCCTTGTTCCGCCGGGGCTTGTTTGGCGAACTGCCCGAATGGTTTGCCCGTGTCAGCACCTACGACTATGCCATACATTTGCTGAATGCACAATTCGGGAAGATACATTATATAAAGCGTCCGATGGCTGTCTACCGCCAACACGGAAAAGCAATCTGGAGTGAAGCCGGAACAGATCGGAAACTGGACATTGCACTCATTGTCCGGGAGTTGCTAATGGATTATTTTAAAGAAAGAAGGACTGACGTATACGACAATCTCCGGCAATCCCATGCGCAGATATGCCTGAACCTCATCCGCCATTACATCGGCAAAGGACAGCAAGAACAAATAGAGCATACGGAAAAACGGCTTCTGCAATATCAACCGCAATGGACTATGGAAGATGTGAAACGTATGGAATTGCCCCGCCCGCAATCAGCCACACAAAGGCTGACAGGATTTGTCAAAGGCATGATGAAACGGGGAAGAGCCGCCGTTTCCAGAGTGATACCGTTACCGCACATCTGACACGTCCGGCGAAAACAACCCATCCACACGCAAAGAGGACATTACAGGAATTTCCCAACAGTCTTTTCCAGCACGCCGTTATCGCTCAGCAGCTTCTCCACAAACTCGCGAAAAGCTCCATAACCGCCATGTGCGGCCGTTACATACTTTACTTCCCGCTTCACATATTCGGGCGTGTTGCTGGGAGAGGCGCTGTAACCCACCAGACGCAGCAGTGGCAAATCATTCAGGTCGTCACCGATAAAGGCAACCTCGCCCAACGAAATACCCAACTCGCGGCATAACTCCTCAGCCTGCGCCACTTTATCCTTGACCCCTAAATAACAATAGTCGATTTTCAGCTTATCGGCGCGCTTCTGCACGATTTGCGTATTCTCGCCGGTCATAATGGCAACGGGTATATCTAATTCGCGCAGAAAAATCACTCCCCAGCCGTCTTTCACGGAAAAGCGTTTCATAACGTCCCCTTCGGCAGTATAATACATTCCGCCGTCGGTCCATACACCGTCAATATCGGTAATAACTAATTTCGGTAACATGCCTATTATTTCTTTTAAGATTAAGAATGTAAGAATATCTATTGCCCACGCTCTCCCAATTTACCGCGTTTTCCGTCACGATAGCCGTCCCACAGAGCTTTCCATTTGGCTATCTTCTGCTTTTCATACAACAGCACAAAGACAATCCGTTTATATAGATGGTAGCGTAAATGGGCTTTCAGGTTCAGGCTCTCAGGATAGAGTCTGTGAAGTACCATGCCATTGCGCACATTATAATAAGTACGTGCCGACGGATATTCGTTCGGAAACACCTCCTTACCCAACAAACGGTGTTTCTTCTTCTGATACCCCAAATCGTGTTGCAACAGGATATTTTTGAAACAAACCGTCCGTACTCCTTTACGCGCTGCACGCCAGCAGTACTCGCAGTCGATGCCCCATACAAACAACTCTTCCATAAAAACGCCCAGTTCTTCGAACAAGCCGACCGGATAAACAGTACCGGAAGTCATGGCGGAAGAGACCTCATCCACCCTGTCGGCAACGGGATAAAGCGGAGCCTGCTGAGACTTTATAAAATAATTGACGGAGAAAATAACCCGCTTTTCTTCCCCGTAACTCCGGATGGCAGCCATATAATCCGGGAAAGCTCCTGGCAGGAAGTAACTGTCCTGATCCAATGTCAGAAGATGCGTATATCCATGCTCGCGGGCATAAGCCACGGCATCATTCAGCGCAGTGCCGATGCCTACATTCCGCCCGCAACCCCTATATTCCAGACGCTCCGGATGAGTGACACCTGACAAAGGCAACTGTTCCTTTCCGCCCCCGGGCGTATTATCCCACAACAGCAATCTATCCACCTGCGACAGATAACTGTTGATATTCCCGGTCAAATCTTTACCGGGATGATAAAGCACAACAACGGCAAGCAGTCTCATTCCTCAATCAATGACGGATAAATAATCTCGTTACGCGGTATCTCCTTCCGTACCCGGCGGCCTACCACCTTATCGCGTTCCGCCCACTTAAAGCCGTCGCCCGGACTAAGCAGGTGAATATCCTCTTCCGTGATAATATCGCCGGGATGCAGCGCCTTGTTCGTAGCAATGGAACGCTCCAGTTTCACTTTGGCGGCAGAGACGGCAGGGTCGATATACAGTTCCTCCCTGCCCAGCCAATGCTCGGCGATGCGGATATCACGAATCATGCGGTTCACACCGTCCGGTCCCAAAGAACCTTGCTGGTCCGTTCCTTTCATGCGGCGGTCAATGGTGACGTGTTTCTCTATAATCTCCGCACCCATTCCTACGGCAACCACAGGAGCGGCAATGCCAATGGTGTGGTCGGAGAAGCCGATATGGTATTGTCCGTAATGTCGTTTCAGATAAGTTATCGTTTTCAGGTTCAGGTTATCGGGCTGAGTGGGATACTGCGATACGCAATGCAGTATGGATATATCGTTGTGATAACGGGTGATAACCTCCAGAGCATCGTCCAGTTCCTTCTTGCCTGCCATACCGGTGGAAAGGATGATAGGAATCCTGGTTTCGGCCATCACTTCCAGCAGCGGCAGGTTGGTAAGGTCTCGGCTCGCCACCTTGAAGCGGTCGGGCGTAAAGAGCTTCAACAAAGACATGCAGCCTTTTGAGCACAGTGTTTCCACGAAGTCCAGGCCCAATGACTTGGCATGCTTGTAAACTTCAAAATGCTCCTCGTCCGTCAGTTCCAGATAAGCGCGGTGCTCGCCATAGGTGCGTCCGAAAGAGTGGGGAGAGTCGTACGGACGGTTCATCTGCGAATCGGTCAACTCTTCATTCAAATCCCGCTTGGTCATCTTTACCGCGTCCATAGGACGGAGTTCCAGATTAAAGACTTCTTCGCGCACGGGACGTGACACCAGGTCGACAATCAACTTGGCTATATCGACGGAGCCGTTATGGTTCTGTCCTATTTCTCCGATAATGTATGTACTCTTCATTCGGCAACTGTTATTTTTGTTTACTATCATCAAATCTATCTTCCTTCCCTGCCACAATACACTGTAGAAAGGGGGACAATGAGTCAGGGAGTGAAAGGCATTCAGTCAGTGGCTGAATGGAGTTCGGCCAGCAACTGTTACCGGCCTCTTCCCGGCAGTATAATCTTTTTTCCTTTTACAAGAAGTCTCCCCGCGATAAAGCCGGAGCTTATTTCTTACTTCTCGTTTTTCGCTATATTTTCCAGCATTTTGGCCCTATACTCCGGATGTGCCTCCACCAACCGGAGCAGTGCATGGATGCTATGGTCGGTCTGCTCGCAGAAAGCGGCATAAAGCTCTTGCAGCAGTGTGAAATCCTCCATTGTATCGAGCGTAAAGCGAAGGTCCAACCGCCCTTCCAGTTCATCGGGCAACGGAAGCAGGCGAACGCTGAACGCTTCGGGATGTGTATAGAGATAAATCGTAACGTGCTCTATGTACAGTTTTTCCTGTGTAGCGGCGGCTGCACGGCGCAGGGCATCGGCAGTCGTCAGCTCGGCAAACAAGCCCAAATGAGATTTGATAGTGGGACGGCCGTCTGCAAAGCCGTAAGCGATATAATCTGCCGGGCGGGCATCGTGCTCCTCGAAGAAAGCCCGGAAGCTGTCGGGACGCAGGAAAGGATTGTCCGAACAGACACGGATAAAGCGGTCAAGGTTGAATGTTGCGGCAGCCCGGATAAAGCGGTCGAGCACATTGTCCTCGTCTCCCCGATAGCAACAGATACCTGCTTCGCGGGCAACCTCTGCCAGTATATCATCCTGCGGACGGTCGGTAGTGGCAAGCACAATCGTCTTACCGGCGCAGGCCTGCTTGATATTTCCGATTAAAATGTCGATAATGCGCTGCCCGCCATAAAAAGGGAGCAGTATCTTATTATGCAACCGGGTAGAACCGGTACGTGCCTGAATGATGATTCCGTCTTTCATACTTTCATTCGTTTAAAAGCGTCTATATAACTGCCCGGCGTAACGTTGATCACTTCCTTGCCCAACCGGCGCGCATAGGCTTCGAGCACGAAGTAGGACTTAAAGGCCACATACATGTGGTAGAGTATCGTATAAAGCCGTGCGCTATGCAGATTCTCCTGCGTTACCGTTGCCGCCTGCGACTTATTCTGGTCATAGAAATGTTTTTGGTGCATCAGTACCACGTTGTCGTCCGTCACTGTGATTTCCGGCAACCAGGAGTGGTCGGCTCCAGCCAGATATATCTTCTTGAAAGGCAGACGCAAGCCTATGGCGATAGAGGGTATCAGTACATTGTGCGGACGCGGCACTCCCCACCCTTTCCCGAAAATCCAATTGCAGAAGCCTTGAAAACCTTCAATCGGAGTAGTGTTATAAATACAGAGGCGGATATTCCGGTTGCCCGCCAGCATAGGCTGCCACTCCTTATTCTTCAAAGCACGGGCGGGAATAAACAGGTTCATCGGCCAAACGGTTTTTTCGGCAAGTGTCTGGAACAATTGCACCCGCTTCTCGGGAACAATCCAGAACAGAGGGTCGGCTATCAGATATATCTCCGGGCGGAGCTGCTCAAACATGGGAGAAGTGACGCAGAAATTCACCGCCAGCAACGTCTTGCCTTGTACAAAGTCCGGAGCTTCCCGAACCGTACGGTTCAATGAAGGGCCGTTGGCAAGTATCAACAGCTCTTCCGGATTACTGAACGACGACGGCAGGTGCGTACGCCATTTGGATTGTAACAGAATCTTCACCACACTCAGGAAAGTCTGCCACAGTTGCTCCAGCTTTTTCATTCCTTTATCTCCCATATTCACATTTATTTTCTACCGATGAACCATAGGTTTCTTCCGGCAAAAAACTCGTTTTCCACGACGTTCAATCCGTTGCTCAGCGCAACATCTCCACTGCTCCCGGCATTACGAGCTTTTAACCTCGGCAAAGATAGGGAGTTTAGCGGTTACAGACTAAAAAAATAAAAGATTTATAGAGCAGAAAGCGGCAAAAGCAGTACTTTTGTCCAAACATTCCGCAAAAATGAGAGTACTATTAATCAATACATCCGAACGCATCGGCGGGGCAGCCGTAGCGGCCAGCAGACTGATGGAGTCGCTCAAGAACAACGGCATCAAGGCCAAACTTCTGGTACGCGACAAGCAGACCGACCAAATCACCGTGGTTTCATTAAACTACAACTGGCGCATGATATGGAAATTCGTCTGGGAGCGTATCGTCATATGGAAAGCCAACCGCTTCAAAAAGGAGAATATCTTTGCCGTGGACATCGCCAATACAGGTACGGACATTACTTCTCTTCCGGAGTTCCAGCAGGCGGATGTCATTCATCTCCACTGGATAAACCAGGGAATGTTATCTTTGAAGAATATCGAGAAAATCCTTGCATCGGGCAAACCTGTGGTATGGACCATGCACGACATGTGGCCGTGTACCGGCATCTGCCACCATGCCCGCGAGTGCACCCGCTATCAGCAGGAGTGTGGCAACTGTCCTTTCATCCACGGCAACGGCAGCAGAAAAGACCTCTCCTACCGGACTTTCCGCAAGAAGCAGGAGTTGTATCAGGGACGGCACATCAATTTCGTGAACATGCAGCCACTGGCTGGAAGGACTGGCCAAGAAAAGCGCCCTGCTCGCCGGACACACGATTACCTGCATCCCCAACCCTATCAATACCAACCTGTTTAAGCCGCACAACAAGCAAGAAGCACGCAACAGATGCCAACTGCCGCAGGACGCCAGACTCGTACTGTTCGGTTCGGTGAAAACAACGGACAAACGGAAAGGCATCGACTACCTGGTAGAATCGTGCGCACTACTGGCGGAAAAACACCCCGAACTGAAAACGGAGCTCGGTGTCGTCGTTTTCGGCAAAGAGTCGCAGCAACTGGCCAACCTGCTGCCTTTCAAGGTCTACCCGCTGGACTTTGTAAGCAACGAGCACCAGTTGGTAAACATATACAATGCGGTAGACCTCTTCGTCACCCCTTCGCTGGAAGAGAACCTGCCCAACATGATTATGGAAGCCATGGCATGCGGCATTCCCTGCGTCGGCTTCAACGTGGGCGGCATTCCCGAAATGATAGACCACCTGCACAACGGATACGTGGCGCAATACAAGTCGTCCGAGGATTTTGCCAACGGCATCTACTGGACACTTACCGACCCGGATTATCCCAGCCTCGCCGAGCAGGCCTGCCGGAAGGCCGTCACCCACTATTCGGAAAGCGCCATCGCCAAGAAATATATTGACCTGTACAACAAAGTCACCGGAAGAAATGCATAACCATCCCACCCCCAAGTTCAGCGTCATTACCGTGACCTACAATGCCGAGGCTGTATTGGAAGATACCATCCAGAGCGTTATCTCGCAAACCTACCGCCACGTGGAGTATATCATTGTGGACGGAGCGTCGAAGGATAAGACACTCTCCATCATAGACCGTTATAAGGATCACATCGCAAAGGTAACAAGCGAACCCGATAAAGGCCTGTACGATGCCATGAACAAAGGCATCCGGCTGGCTACGGGCGATTATCTGTGCTTCCTCAATGCAGGCGACAGCTTTCACGAAGACGATACGTTGCAGCAAATGGTGCATACGTTGCCGGGAAGCGAGCTGCCCGATGTGATGTACGGTGAAACGGCCCTGGTGGACAAAGAAGGACACTTCGTACGTATGCGCCGTCTTTCCGCCCCGGAAACGCTGACATGGAAAAGCTTCAGACAAGGGATGCTTGTCTGCCATCAGGCCTTCTTTGCCAAACGCACTTTAGTAGAACCGTATAACCTGAAGTACCGCTTCTCCGCCGACTTTGACTGGTGCATCCGCATCATGAAAAAGGCGCACACGCTGCACAATACCCGCCTTACGATAATAGACTATCTGGACGAGGGAATGACTACCCGGAACCGGAAAGCCTCGCTGAAGGAACGTTTCCGCATTATGACACAGCACTACGGCCTGACAAGCACCGTAGCACATCACATCTGGTTCGTACTGAGGGCAGTGCTGAAAAAGTAATCCTCATGACTTGCCAAACCGGATGTGCCAATTAACTGGCAATTTTGTGCCATCGAATAGACACAAGTGTGCCACCTTTGTGGCACAAATAACCGTTACGAATACACGCATAAAGCTTGCATACATCAAGGCGTAAGCAAGGAGCGCAATTCCTGCACACCCTCCGAAGCCCCTTTCCGGATTATATGTATCTGCCGCATGGAATGCACATCCACCGGCTTAGGGTCTATCAGGTACACTTCGGCATCACGGGGTACGTAATTAAGCAATCCGGCAGCCGGATATACATTCATTGAAGTACCGATGATAACGAATATATCCGCTTTCTCCACATAGCTCACAGCCGTCTCAATCTCCGGAACCGCCTCACCGAACCAAACGATAAACGGACGAAGCTGAGTACCGTCGCCGGCTTTATCTCCCAACTTCACTTCGTACTCATCCGGCTTCAGTTCCTTTATGTAGTGCGGATTATAAGGGTCACGGCTGGAACAGACCTTCGTCAGTTCGCCATGCAGATGAATGACACGGCTGCTTCCGGCACGCTCGTGCAAGTTGTCTACATTCTGCGTAACAACCGTTACATTGAAGTCCTTTTCCAACTCTGCAAGCCCGATGTGTCCGGCATTCGGCTTTACATCCAGCAATTGCTTGCGACGCTCGTTATAAAAGTTGATAACCAACTCCGGATTACGGGCATAGCCTTCGGGAGTCGCCACCTGTTCCACCGGATATTTATCCCACAGTCCGCCCGCATCGCGAAAAGTACTGATACCACTCTCGGCGCTCATGCCAGCGCCGGACAAAATAACCAGGTTCTTCATCTTTATATCTCCTTAAAGTTCATATAGTCATACAAATGTATGAATAATACCCCAAAAGAGGGAAGTTATTTTCACTTACTAAGATTTTTTAATCTGAAAAAAACAAAATCATTCAAATAAAAGACGTACTTTTGCCATTCATTAATTTGCAATAGGCTGGAAAAGAAATGATTTCGGCCGCCAACAAAAACATTTTATGGATAAATTCAGTTATGCTATCGGCCTTGGAATAGGTCAGAATCTTTTAAGTATGGGTGCTAAAGGCATCGCAGTAGATGACTTTGCACAAGCAATCAAAGATGTCTTGGAAGGCAACCAGACGGCTATCAGCCATACGGAAGCCCGCGAAATAGTAAATAAGTACTTCGAAGAACTGGAACAGAAAATGAATGCCGCCAATATCGAGTCCGGCAAGAAGTTCCTTGAAGAAAACAAAAAACGTCCGGGAGTGGTTACGCTGCCCAGCGGGCTCCAGTACGAAGTTATCAACGAAGGCAACACAGGCACTTATGCCAAAGCTACCGACCAGGTACAATGCCACTACGAAGGTACGCTGATTGACGGAACACTGTTCGACAGCTCCATCAAGCGCGGCCAGCCTGCCACATTCGGCGTCAACCAGGTAATCCCGGGTTGGGTGGAAGCCCTGCAACTGATGCCCGAAGGCGCCAAATGGAAACTCTACATCCCCAGCGAACTGGCTTACGGTGCCCAGGGAGCAGGTGAGATGATTCCGCCGCACAGCACACTCATTTTTGAAGTGGAACTACTTAAAGTATTAAACAAATAATTTTAAAAGCAAAATGAAAAAAGTAACATTTATCATGGCTCTTGCAGCAGCTGCCGGTTTGGCATCCTGCACTGCACAAAGCCCGAAAGCGAACCTCAAAACAGACGTTGACTCATTATCTTACGCTATCGGTATGGCACGTACCGAAGGTCTGGACCAATACCTTGCACAACAGGGTATCGACTCTACTCAAATGACAGACTTCCTGAAAGGTTTCAACGAAGGTGCAAGTAAAATCGACAAGAAAGACGTTGCTTACATGGCAGGTCTGCAAATCGGACAGATGGTAAGCAAACAATGGGTAGAAGGCTTCAACCAACAGATTTTTGGCGGAGACTCTACACAAACCATCAGCCGTGAGAACCTGTTGGCAGGTTTCGTTGCCGGAGTTGTAGGCAAAGGTATCATGACCAAAGAAGAAGCTCAGACTTTCATGCAGACTCAGATGGATGCAGTAAAGGCTAAAGCCATGGAGAAGAAATATGCCGACAACAAAGCTGCCGGTGAAAAATTCCTTGCTGAAAACAAGACCAAAGAAGGCGTTGTAACCACTCCGAGCGGCCTGCAATACAAGATTATCACCAAAGGTACAGGTGAAATCCCCGCTGACAGCAGCAAAGTGAAAGTAAACTACAAAGGTACGCTGATTGACGGAACCGAATTCGACAGCTCTTACAAGCGTAAAGAACCTGCTACGTTCCGTGCCAACCAAGTTATCAAGGGCTGGACAGAAGCCCTCACCATGATGCCTGTAGGTTCTAAGTGGGAACTTTACATCCCGCAAGAACTGGCTTACGGCGCAAGAGAAACCGGCGGCCAAATCAAACCGTTCTCTACTCTGATTTTTGAAGTGGAACTGGTAGGTATCGAAAAATAAAACGATAATGCAATAAAGTGACAGGGCGGTGAAGCGACGATACTTCACCGCCCCTGTTGTTTTATTGACCCGCCACTTTACCGTACTATCATTTCCGTATCACTTTATCACCTTATTATCCTATCGCTCTACAGTATTATCACTTTTATTCTTTTTTCTTCCATTTTTATAGATAAATTAAAATAAAGTCCTATATTTGCTTACTATTTGATAATAACAAGAACTTTACTTATTTACTATTATGGAAAAAATAGACAATCTTGACCGGCAGATTCTGGAAATCATCTCCCAAAATGCCCGTATTCCTTTTAAGGATGTAGCTGCTGAATGCGGCGTATCACGTGCTGCCATTCACCAACGTGTACAGCGCTTGATTGATTTGGGTGTCATTGTCGGCTCCGGTTACCATGTAAATCCCAAATCTTTAGGCTACAGGACCTGCACTTATGTAGGAATCAAACTTGAAAAAGGTTCCATGTACAAGGCTGTTGTTGCCGAAATGCAAAAGATTCCCGAAATCGTGGAGTGTCATTTTACCACCGGTCCGTACACCATGCTGACCCAAAGTGTATGCGCGTGACAACGAACACCTAATGGACTTGCTGAATAACAAGATGCAGGAAATCCCCGGCGTAACCGCAACGGAAACATTAATTTCACTGGAACAGAGCATCAAGAAAGAAATTCCTATTTGCCCGGAAAAGTAAGATAAATAAAACAATGGGGTTGTGCCGAAACAAAAAACACTTATTATTTGTTTTGACATAACCCCATGATTTCACCACCCTATCACTCTTTATATAAATATGGATTTCTTAAACGAATATCACCTGTCAGGACTTGTAATCGGTATCTGTACTTTCCTTATCATAGGCATCTTCCACCCCATAGTAGTAAGCCGAATATTATTGGGGAACTAAATGCTGGTGGATTTTCCTATTGTTGGGAATCGGCGGTACCATTGCGTCACTGTGTACCGATAATATTTTGGTAGCCTCGCTGCTAGGCGTATTCGCCTTCTCCTCATTTTGGACCATCAAAGAAGTATTTGAACAAGAAGAGCGGGTAAAAAAAGGGTGGTTTCCCAAGAATCCTAAACGAACATATAAATTCTAAACAAAGAACATTCGCATTTTTATCTGAAACGCTTGCATATTTCAAGAGAAAATACTACTTTTGTCCCCGCTATCCGATATAAGGATACACCGGACTTGTAGCTCAGTTGGTTAGAGCAACAGACTCATAATCTGGAGGTCCCTGGTTCAAGCCCAGGCTGGTCCACGAAGAAAATCAAGCACTTACAGAGTTTCTGTAGGTGCTTTTTCTTTTACTGGTGACCTTCAGGTGACCTTTTTAAAGCGAAACTTTATAAAAGTGACCTTCTGAAATTTCATTGGATTGCAGAGAATTTTTATAGATTTTTATCCTACTGTGGACTTGATATTGCGAAACATGATGCACACTTCAAATTGAAAACAGGATTTTCCATTAAGTATATTTGTAAGCCGTTGGAAACAAAGAATAAGCCAATTGGTAGGCTAATATAGGGACATTCATTAAATAGGGACATTCAGTAAATAGTATAAAATTAGCCAACTAATTCATACACAAAGCCTTTCGAATTAGTTGGCTTTTTTGTATCTTTAGGTATTCCCCCGAAAATAAGGTTTGGCAGCCAAAACGGGGGAAATTCCCCAACAAAGATATGGCTAAGATACAAAATATTTCGGAAATTCACCCAACTTTGGGCTTTACAGAATTTGATATTATAGAAAAATATCGCAAGAGTTTTCATGAGAGTGAGCTTGGCAGACTTCATTCGGTATTCCCGTTTGAGCGTATGGCAAAGGTTATGGGCCTGTCGGAACAGCGACTGGGACGCAGGAACATCTTCAGCCCTTCGGCTAAGATTGCCCTCATGGTCCTGAAGGCGTACACCGGCTTCTCCGACAGACAGCTGGTGGAACATCTGAACGGAAACATACACTACCAGATGTTCTGCGGGATCATGATAAGTCCGTCTTTCCCCATAACCAACTACAAGATAGTCAGTGCCATCCGCAATGAAATAGCATCCCGTCTTGACATTGATTTCCTTCAGGAAGTGCTTGCCTCATACTGGAAGCCTTATCTTGAGAATCTTCATGTGTGTATGACCGATGCCACATGCTATGAGAGCCATATGCGTTTTCCGACGGACATGAAACTCCTCTGGGAAAGCCTTGAATGGCTCTACAGGCATATCTACCTCCATTGCAGGGAACTGGGTATAAGACGTCCGCGCAACAAGTATGCGGATGTGGCGGAGTCCTATCTGTCCTACTGCAAGAAAAGAAAGAGGAAGGCTTCAAGGACAAGGATGCTCAAACGTCGTATGATCGGACTTCTTGAAAAACTCCTCATACAGAGAGATGAAATCCATAGAGAACATGGAACCTCGCTCCGATATACCCAGGATTACCAGAAGCGTCTTTCCATCATCAGAAAGGTTCTTGTACAGGAAAAGGAGTTGTTTGAAGGCAGGAAGGTCAGGGACCGCATCGTCAGCATTGACCGTCATTATGTACGTCCTATTGTAAGAGGCAAGGAAACAAAGTCCGTCGAGTTCGGTGCGAAGGTCAACAACATACAGATAGACGGTATATCGTTCATCGAACACCTCTCGTTCAAGGCTTTCAATGAAGGTATACGCCTGAAGGACTGCATCCGCATGCAGCAGAAGCTCATGAATGCAAGAGTAAGATGCATGGCTGCCGATTCCATATACGCCAATAATGCAAACAGAAAGTTCTGTACAAAATATGGAATATCCACCTCCTTTGTACGCAAGGGAAGGGCGGCCAGGGATGAATCCTTGAGAAAGGTTCTCAGAAGTGAACTCTCTAAAGAAAGGACTACCCGACTTGAGGGAAGCTTCGGTACACAGAAGCAACATTACTCACTCTCAAGGATAAAGGCACGGAAGAGAAAGACGGAAATCCTATGGATTTTCTTCGGAATACATACAGCAAATGCCGTACTGATGATAGACAAGATCAGAAACAGAGCAGTCAAAGCGGCATGACATGATTTTACTGACAGAATCAGAAGAGGTCATCAGACCTCTTCCGGAACGTCATGTCCTGTTGAGTAAGAATATATGATAAATTCAGAAAAATGACAATAAAAATGGCATATGAAGTGATGATACTTTGCCATCTTCATATGCCATTGTATTTTCTAGGGATATTTACTGAATATCCCGAAAAAGATCGACCATTTTTTATTCCATATATCCCCATTTATAATGAGAAGGAGACAAATCTTCCATTATAAATGGGGATTTCCTATTTCTTTAAGACCCTCTATCTTTGCAGCGTTACATTTAAAAACGAATCAAAGATGAATAAAATTGGTGTATTTTATGGTTCCACAACCGGAACAACAGAAGATCTTGCCCGTCGAATTGCAGAGAAATTAGATGTGCCATCGGCAGATGTATTTGATGTATCCAAGCTAACAGAGGCATTAGTCAATGAATATGACGTATTGGTGCTCGGCTCTTCCACATGGGGAGCAGGCGAACTTCAAGACGACTGGTACGATGGAGTAAAAGTTTTAAAGAAGTGTGATTTATCCCACAAATCTGTAGCCCTGTTTGGTTGCGGCGACTCTGACTCGTATAGCGACACATTCTGTGACGCAATAGGTATTCTTTATGAAGATCTGAAAGATACCCACTGCAAATTCTGTGGAGCAACAGATACTGCAGGCTATACCTTCGATTCCTCCATTGCCGTCGTAGACGGTAAGTTTGTAGGTCTTCCACTTGACGAAGTCAACGAAGATAGCAAAACAGACGAACGTATCAGCGTATGGGCTGAACAAGTGAAACAAGAAATTAGCTAATTTTACCTTAACATAAAAAGAATACTTTGCATCATGGCAACTGAAAGAATCATCCCCGGCGAAATCCGAATTTTTCTTAATCATATTTATGAGTTTAAGAAAGGCGTACGCAACATGGTACTTTACACAATGAGTAAAGAGCACGAAGAATTTGCCATCCGCCGATTGAAAAATCAAAAGATCAGTTATATGATACAGGAAGTAGGTACCAATAAAATTAACCTGTTTTTTGGAAAGGCAGAATGTATGGAAGCCATGCGGCACATCATCATCCGTCCTTTAAACCAACTGACTGCCGAAGAAGATTTTATTTTAGGAGCTATGCTGGGATATGACCTTTGCCAGCAATGCAAACGATATTGCAGTAAAAAAGAAGGTATAAAGATGGCAGTTTAAGCGATAACCTTAGCATAAGTTTAGCTTTGTTTGTATGTAGTTTGTCTGAGTTGAATCGTTTCTGAAAAGGTAGTTTCCTGATGGTAGATATACTCAAGGAAACTGGTTGTAGAAGAAACGATTCGCTCAATTACAAACAAAATCGGTGACGCTATGAAATAATAAAGACAACTCTACACACTAACAACAGACAAAGGTGTATTTCAGTATGATAATTTTTACTGATATACACCTTTGTCTGTTTTATTTCATCTACTACTATATTTTTTTTACTCTTTAGATTAAAATTACCTACATATACTGAATTTAAGAAACAACTATGCCTAATATTAGGTATTGCCACATTTTTTAACCTCATCTAACTTTGCAGCCGATAAAATTATTAAAAAGATGAGAAAAATAACAGCAATCGTTATTCTTAGTCTCCTACCTTCTCTTACAATTCCAGCACAGGAGACAAAAGAAATTTCCAAAAGTAGTAATTCTTCTTCTACAGAAGAATATACAAAATTCCGTTTTGGAGGATACGGTGAAATGGTCGCTAATTTTAAAGATTATGGCATCAACCGTTTCTATGGAGGAAACGATGGTAATCCAAAGAAAAACAGGAATACCATTTCAATTCCCCGTTTCGTTTTAGCTTTTGATTATAAGTTCAATTCCAAATGGATACTCGGTGCAGAGATTGAGTTCGAATCTGGTGGAACAGGTACAGCTTTCGAATTAGAAAACACCGAAAACGGTGAATACGAAACAGAAGTTGAAAAAGGAGGTGAAGTAGCTATCGAACAATTTCACATCACACGTTTAATTCACCGCTCCCTCAATGTACGTGCCGGACATATTATTGTTCCGGTAGGATTGACTAACGCACACCATGAACCGATCAATTTCTTCGGAACTTCACGCCCGGAAGGTGAAACAAGCCTTTTGCCTTCTACCTGGCATGAAAATGGTCTGGAAATCTTTGGTTCTTTCGGAAAAGGGTATGCAAGCTTCGATTATCAAGCTATGGTGGTAGCAGGCCTGAATCCTAATGGATTCGATCGTAACACATGGGTAGGTAGTGGCAAACAAGGAATCTTTGAGGAAGACAACTTCACTTCTCCCGCGTATGTATTTCGTTTAGACTATAAAGGAGTTCCCAATTTACGTGTAGGTGCATCATTTTATTATTGTGCAGATGCAGGAGCCAACTCTGATAAAGAACAGACTTATGCAAGCTATGGAAAAATTCCGATAAGAATCTTCACCGCAGATGCACAGTATCGCAATAAATATGTAACGGCACGCGGTAATATCTTATATGGAAATTTAGGAAATTCATTAGGAGTAAGTCAGGCAAATGTCAAATTATCCAATAAATCGCCTTACAGCCGTCTGGCTCCGGTAGCGAAGAATGCCGTAAGTTATGCAGCAGAAGCCGGTATTAATATCCGCTCGGTCTTCGGAGACAATAAAAAGATTCCGGTAATCTATCCATTTGCCCGCTATGAATACTACAACCCACAAGAGAAAGGGGAAAAAGGGCAAACGATGGAAAAGCGTTGCCAAGTAAGTATGTGGACAGCGGGATTAAATTGGTACGCTTTGCCAAACTTAGTGATAAAAGCAGACTATGCAACCCGCCAGATTGGTACAAATAAAGTTTTTGGCGTATCAAAGTCATACAACAGTGAAAACGAATTTTCTATTGGAATTGCCTATATAGGATGGTTTATTAAGAAATAACAAATAATCAATTATTTAATTTTTATATGATGAAAACAAAATTCTTTTATGTCGCAGCCCTAATATTGGGATTAGCATTCACAACAACTTCTTGCAGTAGTGATGATGACAACCCAACAGTAGATCCTGCTAATATTGATTACACTCCTGAAAATGCATCAAGCTGGCATAACTACATGAGAAATGTAGCAGCACTTCTAAAAACAGATGCAACCAATCTCTACAACGCATGGAATTCAAGCTATAAAGGAGGTGAAAGCTATGCTTCCCTGTTCAAGGCTCATAGTGCCTCTCCTTACGCAAGCGCCTTGAGCTGTGTGGAAGAAATCGTGGATAAATGCGCGGAAATTGCCAATGAAGTCGGTACAGCCAAAATTGGTGACCCATACAACTTGTATAAAGCCGGAAATACTGAAGAAGCATTATATGCTGTGGAATCCTGGTACAGCTGGCATTCTCGTGATGACTATACCAATAACATTTATTCCATCCGGAATGCATATTACGGTTCTTTAGACGGTAATATAAATGCTAATTCTTTATCTACTGTTATCGCCGGTGTTAATTCATCATTAGATACCAAGATAAAGAATGCTATCCAAAAAGCGGCAAAAGCCATTCAGGATATTCCGCAACCTTTCCGTAATCATATTCCCAGTAACGAAACGGTAGCAGCTATGGATGCTTGTGCAGAGCTGGAAAGTATACTGAAGAATGACTTAAAATCCTATATTGCAAATAATAGCAACAATATCAATACGGACGCAGTACTTAATCCTGTAGTAACACAATATGTAGATGCAGTAGTAGTGCCTACCTACAAAAGTTTGAAAGAAAAAAATGACGCTCTCTACAATGCAGTAATAGCCCTTGCAGACAATCCGTCAAATAGTGCTTTTGAAACAGCTTGTGATGCTTGGATCACTGCTCGTGAACCATGGGAAAAGAGCGAAGCTTTCTTATTCGGTCCGGTAGACGAAATGGGACTTGATCCTAACATGGACAGCTGGCCTCTGGATCAGAACGCTATTGTACAAATACTGAATTCTCAAAGTTGGAGTGATCTCGAATGGAGTGAAGGTGATGATGAAGCTGCTGTCGAATCGGCACAAAATGTACGCGGTTTCCACACATTGGAATTCCTTCTCTACAAAAACGGTGAACCACGTAAAGTACAATAAAGCTTTATCTTAGCTAAGATATTATTGAGAAGTAAAGGTTGGAATTCAATGATCCACCTTTACTTCTTTGGTATGTTTAAAACATATTATTGAAACAAAGTCAATAAACAATGAATCACTTTCTAAAATATTCATTCTCTTTCTTTTGCCTGTTGGCATGCTCTGCCTGTGATGATGACGGAATTGACATATTGGATATCGAGATTCCGGAGGGCTATGCTCTATCAGCCGGAACATCAACTATTTTCTTGAATTCGTCTGTTGCTTATGACACGCCTGCAGATTGGATAACAGGAGCATACGATGTACGTTTCACCCGAGGCGACAGGCTATATGACGATGTACGTACAAGCAACAACGGGCATGGCGGCGGACTTGGCCCCGTTTATGCCGGTTATTCGTGCGGCAGTTGCCACCGGAATGCGGGACGTACCAAACCCTCTTTATGGACAGAGGGTGGATCGGGCAGCTATGGATTCTCTTCCATGCTAGTCTACATATCCCGTAAAAACGGAGCTTTCTTTCAAGATTATGGACGTGTGCTTCATGACCAGGCAATCTATGGAGTGCAACCGGAAGGCAAACTGTCTGTGGAATACACTTACGAGACATTTTCTTTCCCTGATGGAGAAGCCTACACGCTTTGCAAACCCAATTATACTATATCCGAATGGTATGCCGAAGAAATCAAACCGGAAGATTTGTTTTGTACCGTACGTATTCCATTACGCCATGTAGGCATGGGGCAAATGATGGCACTAGATCCTGTTGAAATTGAAGCACTTGCAGCAAAAAGTAATTATCCCGAATATGGAATCAGCGGACGATGTAATTACATCACCGAACGCGGAGTGAGAAGTCTGGGATTGTCCGGCAACAAAGCTCAACATGCCGATTTAACTGTAGAATTGGGATTCTCCAGTGATATGGGCGTTACCAACAGCCGCTATCCGGAAGAAATCTGTGAAGGACAAATACAAGTAAACCAAGGCAGCATGATGGGGCTTTCTTACGACCAACTGGATGTCAGCACAGAAGAGATGGAAAACGTAGATCTCTATATGCAAAGTCTTGGTGTTCCCGCCCGGCGTAATGTAAACGATCCGCAAGTAATCAAAGGGGAACAGAACTTCTATAAAGCCAAATGTCATCTCTGTCATGTGACCACTTTACACACTAAGACACGTGGTAGTGTTTTATTAAATAATACTCAACTCCCGTGGTTAGGCGGTCAAACGATTCACCCTTATTCTGATTATCTATTACATGATATGGGTTCTGAAATTATGGGAGTCGGACTGAACGACAACTATGTAAGCGGGCTGGCACGTGGAAACGAATGGCGTACTACCCCTCTTTGGGGAATCGGCTTACAAGAAAAGGTCAACGGACATACTTATTTCTTGCATGACGGACGTGCCCGCAATCTGACAGAAGCCATCATGTGGCATGGCGGAGAAGGAGAAGCATCAAAGAACTTATTTAAGAATATGAGTAAGGAAGACCGGGATGCGCTGATTGCATTTTTAAATTCACTTTAAACTAAAAGTAGTATATATAAAGTAATTATGAAGAGATTTATAATCATTGCCATGCTGACTGCCATAATGCCTTTGGCCGCTATGGCACAACATGAAGAAGATACAGAAAATGGTGTAGTATCATTAGCTGGAAGAGAAGGATTCACTATCGAAACCAAGAAAGGAGATTTTGTATTCAAACCCTATCTGCTCGTACAGACCAGTGCAAACTTCAATTGGTACGACGATGAAGGACTGGATAAAGCATACAATCAAGATAACATAGCCAACTCCGGATTTTCAGTTCCTTACGCCGTACTCGGATTCACCGGAAAGGCTTTCGATAAAGTATCTTTCAACCTTTCCATAAATGCGGCAGCCAGCGGAGGTGCATTACTTCAACAAGCCTGGTTTGATGTTCAACTGAAAAAGCAGTTTGCCATCCGGGTCGGTAAATTCAAAACTCCGTTTTCACATGCCTACCTGACAACACTGGGAGAAACATTGTTACCTAGTTTGCCAGTATCACTGACTGCTCCCGTTATCCTCCCCTATTCTTTGAATGCGGTAACACCCAATATTGGCACCGGATTCGATTTAGGTGTAGAGATTCACGGTTTGGTAGCTGATAAATTCGGGTATGAAATCGGTTTATTCAACGGTACGGGTGCAGCAGTAAATACAGCAACAAAAACATTTAGTGATGACTGGCACATTCCGTCTTTACTGTACGCCGGACGTTTCACCTATATGCCTAAAGGAGTGATGCCCGCTACACAGGGAAATCCGAACAGGCTGAATGAAGACAAAATCATGTTTGGTATTTCTACCTCTATCAATGTAGAAAGTGAAAATGAAAGTACCAATGATTATCGTGCCGGATTGGAGTTTGCAATGCTAAAGAACAAACTTTACCTCGGTGCTGAAGTCTATTATATGAATGTTGGCTTCACAAAAAGACAAAAGATTTCCGAGTCATATAATTACCTAGGCGGCTATGTACAAGGTGGTTACTTCGTTGCCCCCCGTCTGCAAGCAGCTGCACGCTATGATTTCTTCAACCGTAACGGAATGGACACCAATGGTTTTCTAAATATGCCAGCCGTGGGTATGAACTATTTTTTCAAGAACTGTAATCTGAAGTTACAAGCGATGTACCAGTATATTGCCCGTAAAGGTCATGATACCCAACTTGATCGGGATAACGACGATTTAGGTTTGGCAGTACATTCGGCCAGTATTCTACTTCAGTACACATTCTAAATAGCACAAGAAAGGATTTGTTTATGAAAAAATACATTCTTTTCGGGGGTTATCTACTGTTATTGGCATACATCACATCATGCGATGACGGACGTATTTACGAAAAGACAGAGACCCTATCAGAAGAAGGACGCACGCTGAAGATGAGCGGTAAGATCAATGGTATCAGTAAATGGCCCGATGGTTATAGTGTTGTAGTGGCAGGCTTCAGTGATGAGAGCGAGTATGCCGTTGTCACCAAAACAATTCCGGCGGTCGAAGATGATGAGATCCAGGTTACGATGACAGGAGTCAGTGATAAAGTAACCACTATTGAATTGTGCGTTATTAATAAATTGAGAAAACGAGTTATCAGTTTTCAGTCAATGGACGACCTTACAGCAGTTGACGACACCATCCTTATGGATGTGGGAACTGTAAATGTAGGTATGTACCATGGCATTCAAGAAAAAGTATTTAATACGACATGCGCACACTGTCATGGTGGAGGTAGTTCGGCAGCAGCCAACCTGTATCTGACAGAAGGCAAAAGTTACAAGGCACTGGTCAACCGCCCGTCGAAGAAAGTAGATGGCATGTTACTCGTCAAGCCGGGCAGTGCGCAAGAAAGCGTATTGCACACATTATTAAATACCACTATTAGTTCAACCTGGGGATACGATCACTCAAAAGAAATAGTATCATCCCCGATTTTGACCCTTATTGACGACTGGATCAATAACGGTGCGCAAGAATAAATAGTTATTTACCCAACTGATATGAACAACAAAAAACAACAGAATATTCAGTCTGAAAAGACGCTAACAGAGATTTTTAAATATAATGCAGGAGGAGAAGCTTCAGAGTATCATATTATCATTCATTCTACTAAACCGGAAGATACATACGAAGAACAGCTGAATGCAGTATTAAACACCTACGATTATTTACTTACCCAAGAATTGAAAGGAGCAGTTGCCATCCTCAAACGTTATTTCCTTAGTGACGCTGCCAATCAGGCAGATACACTACTGGCATTGACAACCGAAGGTTCGGACTGCGCACTTTCCATTGTGGAACAGCCCCCGCTGGACGGAACAAAAATTGCCTTATGGGTTTACCTGTTGACAGACGTACAGACACAAGTCTTACATAACGGGCTTTTTGAGGTGAAACACAGTGCCTATCGCCACTTCTGGGGCGGTAGTGCATTCAATCGTGCCGCCAATTCGGAATACCAGACCCGTCTATTATTGAATGACTATGTGATGCAACTCATGGAACAAGGTTGTAAACTGGCAGACAATTGTATCCGCACATGGTTTTTCGTGCAAAATGTAGATGTGAATTATGCCGGAGTAGTGAAAGCACGTAATGAAGTTTTCGTCACCCAAAACCTGACAGAAAAAACACATTATATTTCCAGCACAGGCATCGACGGCCGGCATGCCGACCCGAAAGTACTGGTACAAATGGATACTTACGCCGTAGCAGGACTGCAACCGGAACAGATTCATTTCCTCTATGCTCCTACCCATCTGAACCCAACTTATGAATATGGAGTAAGCTTTGAACGTGGCACGTATGTAGATTATGGCGACCGCCGACAGGTATTTATTTCAGGAACGGCAAGTATCAACAACAAAGGCGAAGTGGTATATCCCGGCAACATCCGCAAACAGACAGAACGAATGTGGGAGAATGTGGAAACCCTGTTGAAAGAAGCGGACTGCACGTTTGAAGATTTGGGACAAATGATTGTATATCTGCGTGACATAGCCGACTATGCAGTTGTTAAAGCAATGTATGACAAACGTTTCCCACATACTCCTAAAGTATTTGTTCATGCTCCGGTATGCCGTCCCGGATGGTTGATTGAGATGGAATGTATGGGAGTGAAAGAATGTAAGAATAAGGAATACGCTCCATTTTAATATCATAAAAGATTATACAGTTGAAAAGGTTACTTATTATCTTATATATCTGTCTGGTGGGACTACTCGCTGTGACTACTTTCGTAGAACAAGCGTATGGGACAGATTTTGTAGAAAGAAATATATATCATACATGCTGGTTTTGTTGTTTGTGGGGAACAATTGCCACCATTGCACTTGTTGCTCTCATCCGACGCGCTTTATGGCGACGGTTCCCCATATTGTTGTTTCATGGCTCCCTCCTCGTTATCTTGGTGGGGGCCATGATTACGTTTATCGGAAGCAAAAAAGGATACGTACACTTGCTTCCGGGGGCAACAATAGACAGTTTCCAGGAATCGGAAAGCGGCAGAAAAGCTGATCTGCCATTCACAATACAACTAGATAGTTTCCGTATAGCATACTATCCCGGAACAGAAGCACCGGCAGACTACATCAGCTATATCACCTACTCTCTTCCCGGACAGAAAAATGTTCTATTACACGAACAGATTTCAATGAATCGTATATTTACATCACAAGGTTTCCGTTTCTATCAGTCATCTTTCGATGATGACGGAAAAGGGAGCTGGCTGACTGTCAATTATGATCCATGGGGAACAGGAGTGACTTATGCGGGATATATCCTGCTCGGTCTCTCCATGATTTGGCTACTATTTTCCCGCAGTAGTGATTTCCGACGCCTGCTAAACCACCCGCTACTTAAAAAAGGAGGTGTATTTATACTGTTTATTTTCTGCCTTGCAGGTAACATGCAAGCACAAAAAAAACTCCTTCCTGCATTGAAACGAACACAAGCGGACAGTTTAGCACAGGAACAGGTTATTTATCACGACCGGGTAGTACCTTTCAACACATTAGCCCGTGATTTCATTCAGAAACTGACAGGAGAAGCTTCATATAAAGGATTGACACCTGAACAAGTGATAGGTGGCTGGTTACTTTATCCGGAAGTGTGGAGAAATGAGCCATTGATATGCATCAAAAATACAGAATTACAGCATTTATTAAACTTACAAACACCTTATGCTCGATTAACTGATTTATTTGACGGTTCTGTTTATCGTCTCCGTGAACATTGGCAACGTGAACAAGGACAACAAAGCAAACTCGCCAAAGCAATCCAGGAAACAGATGAAAAAGTAGGCCTGATCCTGATGTTGGAAAAAGGAACATTCATCCATCCATTACCCACTGATGGCAGCGTGCAACCTCTCTCCGAACTGGAAGTGAAAGCAGAATTACTCTACAACCGGATTCCGTTCAGCAAGATTCTTTTTATGATAAATCTGTCATTGGGAGTGTTGTCTTTCCTGCTTCTACTTCATAACAGCCTGCAAAGAAATATCCTCTCGCCCAAAGCCAAAACGATTTCCCGCATGGCAGGAACTTTCTTTTCTGTTGCACTCTATCTTGCTTTCATATTCCATCTAGCAGGATATTGCCTGCGCTGGTACATTGGCGGTCGTATTCCACTTAGTAACGGTTACGAAACCATGCAGTTTATGGCTCTTTGTATTCTTTTGATAGCCTGTCTGCTCCATCGAAGATTCTCATTTATACTTCCATTCGGATTCCTCCTCTCCGGCTTTGCTTTGTTGGTATCCTATCTGGGACAAATGAATCCCCAGATAACCCCATTAATGCCGGTGCTCGTCTCTCCATGGCTAAGTATTCATGTTTCATTGATTATGATGTCTTATGCCCTATTGGCATTCATCATGCTAAACGGAATACTGGCATTATGCCTCCGGAAAAAAGAATCGGAAAACAATGTCTCCGGAAACGACGCTATACAAGACAACCGGATAGAACAGTTGACGCTAGTCAGCCGTTTGCTGCTCTACCCTGCCACCTTCTTTTTAGGAGCAGGCATCTTTCTGGGAGCAGTTTGGGCAAACGTTTCCTGGGGACGATACTGGGCGTGGGACCCGAAAGAAGTATGGGCACTGATTACTTTTCTGGTATATGGAGTAGCCTTCCATTCACAAAGCCTGCGCATTTTCCGCAAGCCTCTATTCTTCCATATCTATATGATTCTTGCTTTCCTGACCGTCTTAATGACCTATTTCGGGGTAAATTATGTTCTTGGAGGGATGCATAGTTATGCAAACGCCTGAACCACTATATATAGCTAGTAATTGATAGAAGAATACCCATTTTAGGAGATTGCGGGAAAAGCGGAAAGCCCCTATCTTTGCAGTATCAGAATTAAATTAATTAGGGACATTCATTAAATAGTATAAAATTAGCCAACTAATTCATACACAAAGTATTGCGAATTAGTTGGCTTTTTTGTATCTTTAGGTATTCCCCCGCAAATAAGGTTTAGCAGCCAAAACGGGGGAAATTCCCCAACAAAGATATGGCTAAGATACAAAATATTTCGGAAATTCACCCAACTTTGGGCTTTACAGAATTTGATATTATAGAAAAATATCGCAAGAGTTTTCATGAGAGTGAGCTTGGCAGACTTCATTCGGTGTTCCCGTTTGAGCGTATGGCAAAGGCCATGGGCCTGTCGGAACAGCGACTGGGACGCAGGAACATCTTCAGCCCTTCGGCGAAGATTGCCCTCATGGTCCTGAAGGCGTACACCGGATTCTCTGACAGGCAGCTGGTGGAACATCTGAACGGGAACATACACTACCAGATGTTCTGCGGGATTATGATAAATCCGTCCTTCCCCATAACCAACTACAAGATAGTCAGTGCCATCCGCAATGAGATAGCGTCCCGTCTTGACATTGATTTCCTCCAGGAAGTGCTTGCCTCATACTGGAAGCCTTATCTTGAGAATCTTCATGTGTGTATGACCGATGCCACATGCTATGAGAGCCATATGCGTTTTCCGACGGACATGAAACTCCTCTGGGAAAGCCTTGAATGGCTCTACAGGCATATCTACCTCCATTGCAGGGAACTGGGTATAAGACGTCCGCGCAACAAGTATGCGGATGTGGCGGAGTCCTATCTGTCCTACTGCAAGAAAAGAAAGAGGAAGGCTTCAAGGACAAGGATGCTCAAGCGCCGTATGATCAGACTCCTTGAAAAGCTTCTCATGCAGAGGGATGAAATCCATAGAGAACATGGAACCTCGCTCCGATATACCCAGGATTACCAGAAACGTCTTTCCATCATCAGAAAGGTTCTTGTACAGGAAAAGGATTTGTTTGAAAGCAGGAAGGTCAGGGACCGTATTGTCAGCATTGACCGTCATTATGTACGCCCTATTGTAAGAGGCAAGGAAATAAAATCTGTCGAGTTCGGTGCAAAGGTAAACAACATACAGATAGACGGTATATCGTTCATCGAACACCTCTCTTTCAAGGCTTTCAACGAAGGTATACGCCTGAAGGACTGCATCCGCATGCAGCAGAAGCTCATGAATGCAAGAGTAAGATGCATGGCTGCCGATTCCATATACGCCAATAATGCAAACAGAAAGTTCTGTACAAAATATGGAATATCCACCTCCTTTGTACGCAAGGGAAGGGCGGCCAGGGATGAATCCTTGAGAAAGGTGCTCAGAAGTGAACTCTCAAAAGAAAGGGCCACCCGGCTTGAAGGAAGCTTCGGTACTCAAAAGCAACATTACTCACTCGCAAGGATAAAGGCACGGAACAGGAAGACGGAAATCCTTTGGATTTTCTTCGGAATACATACAGCAAATGCCGTACTGATGATAGACAAGATCAGAAACAGAGCAGTCAAAGCGGCATGACATGATTTTACTGACAGAATCAGAAGAGGTCATCAGACCTCTTCCGGAACGTCATGTCCTGTTGAGTAAGAATATATGATAAATACAGAAAAATGACAATAAAAATGGCATATGAAGTGATGATACTTTGTCATCTTCATATGCCATTGTATTTTCTAGGGACATTTACTGAATATCCCTAATATAGAGATAAACCGTTATAAAATTGATACATTGGAGCTTAAATTCGGATATTTCCTTCTGTCTTTCAGTGAAATTTTATACTTTTGTATTCGGATTGGGGAAACCCGTGTCCAAGACATATTGCTCAATAGCTTCACAATCACCACCGCAAGTAAAAAGAGCATATCATCAATATTGGGACTGCACCCATACGGGCGCAGACATCCCATATTTGATGATGGTTTGTGGTGAACCGTGAAGCGTATGGCGATTGTCTGCGCTTTTTTGATAACTAAAAAATACTGAAACGGAAAATTATATGGGCTATGAATATGGATTCTATTTTAAATGATTACAGGGAAATAAAAGAATGTTCTTATAAAGGAGAACAATACTCTGTTCGTGATAATGGAGCCGTATTGCGCCATGCGCGTGAAGGAAAACGAACAAGAAAAGATGATGATACGTGGACTTTTGGGAAGCCTAATGAGAATACCGGATATATGGAAATCGGTTCAGAACGGGTACATCGAATTGTGGCTTTCGCTTTTCTTGGCGAACCTCCCACACCTCAGCATATTGTTGACCATATTGATACCAATCGTAGGAATAACAGACCTCAAAACCTTAGATGGCTGACAAAGTTAGAAAATGCGTTAAACAATCCGATAACACGAAAGAAAATAGAATATCTTTGTGGAAGCATTGAGGCTTTTGTAAATGACCCGTCAATCATACAAGAATTTGTAAATGACAATCCAAATTATGAATGGATGAGAACTGTAACGCCAGAAGAGGCAAAAGCCTCTTACGAAAGATTGTGTGCATGGGCAAAGAAAAAAGATTCTGAAAAATCTTCAGGTGGAATTATTGGGGAATGGATTTTTACTCCTTATAAGAAAGATGATAAGAAATTCCCTTTTGAAAGAGAACAATATAGCCAAAATGTTATTCATAGACAAATTAATGATGTGATGAGTATTGATTCTCATATAGATAATCTAACCGAATCATTAACTCCCAACGCCATGCAAAGAGATTGGCATACTCCAACAGAATTCCCCCTTTGCCCTTCTGATATAGGAAATAAGCCATTGACTTCTTATCTAAACAATTTGGAAAAAGGAGCTGTCATAACTAAAAACCAATATGCCACACATTTTATAGATGATTTTGCCCTATGTAAAGATGACCGCCTTGTGATAAGCACACATGCAGATGATGGAATAAAGAAGTTTTCAATGATTACCGTAACATTTGAAGACGGAAGATATGTGCATGAAGGAACAACTTTCTTTGAAAAACAAGGTGCTCAAAAAGCTCTTACTTTAGCGCAAGGGCTTGAATGGGAAGGCGAAGACGGAATAGATGATTACTGTTAATATACACGATATGAGAAAATTTTTAATTACATTCACTGTGCTCTTTGCTGTAATCAACATCATGGCGCAAGAGCATCTTTCGTTTAAGGGCAATCCCATTGAAGGAAGTATGACGGCTTTCTGTCAAAAGCTTAAAGTAAAAGGATTTACATCAATTGGTAGTGATAACAATTTAACTTTGTTTACAGGAGACTTTACAGGTCGTAATGCAACAGTTGGTGTAACTGCAACAGATGATGGGAAAAATGTTTTTGCAGTCGTAGTGTTATTTGATTCAAGTGGTGAGTGGAAAAATCTTGTTAATACCTATAACTATTATAAAGAACTATACACTCGTAAATATGGCAAGCCAACGAATTCAAAGGAAAAAAATCCAGCCATTTCAGATTCTAATACGGCATTGATGGCAGAAGTACATCAAGGAACAGTCGTATATGGTAGTGTATGGGAAGTAACAGGTGGAGATATACAACTTTCTATAGAAAAGTCATCTGGAGTTTACGAAGGAATGGTTATGATTCGTTATCGAGATTCACAAAATGTTGAAGCAAAAATCCAAAAAGATATAGAAGATATTTAGACCAGAAAAACCGAAACGTAATGCACTCTTCTCGTATATAGAAATCCTAAAATCTATACATAGAAGAAATATAGCATATAATTCCACGTATTCTTTGTAATTTTTAATTGCACTTATGGTAACTGATGTGCGCTCCCAACATATAAGTATGAAGAAATTATTTTTATGCCCTCTTGTATTGGTGCTTTCTATTTTTTCTGTCAATGCACAATCTCAAGATTCACAAGAGGAAATGCAAACACTTGTTCAGAGAGTTGATTCTCTTGAGCATGAATTGTCGTATCTAAAATTAACTTACGAGTTAAGTACACTTAATTCCGATATGACATTGTTTTCAAACGCAATGGATATAAAGTCGCTTGAAATTCAGTTAAACCTTTATAATAGGAATTTCAATTCCCAATTAGGTTATGCATATCAACGATATTATAAGTCATGCCAGGACAAAAAACAATCAATTTCTGAACTCATTGAAGCTAAGAAAACGTTTTTCGTCCTCAAAGTTATAACGTATCCTTTTTCCGAAAGTGAAATGAATACGTTAAAGGCAAGTTATAATGTAATTGATAATGCATACGAATCAATAGGAAACTCTATGGACTTGTTAAAAATCGTTATAGATGCATATAACAAATCATTGTAACTATTGCCAAAAATCATCTCTGTATTTTTTGTTGCGTTCGTTCGATTTTCCAATCATACGCCCCATTAGCGACATCGGCAACCTCTTTGCAGGTCTGCCGATGTTTCAGTTTGTCAAACGGCTGTCGGTCATTAGCATAGTCACATAGCCATGTACCAATAGTCTGATGCTGCTCTTTGGTCTCGCCATAATTCTGCATCACACTCTTGATGTCGGCAGCTTCATCATTGCCAAAGATGGACTTGAATTTGTCCGTACCATAGTAAACTATTGCATCAATGGCACGCTTGAACACCTCGCTGGAAGCATAGAGCATATCGGCAAGGATAGCCAAAACCTGCTTGCGTAAATTCAGCTCACCCTGTAATCGCTTAATGGTCTTGTCTTTCTCCGCATTGGCAAGCCTGACCGCATTATTGATACGCAGTTGCACATTCTCGTTTTGGCTATTAAGCTCCTTGATAGCCCTGTCGTGTTCTGTGGCAAGAGACCGACTTTGCGCTATGGCATTATCACGTTCCGCTTCGGCTTTCTGCTTTTCAGAAGCCAGTACCTTTGTCTGCTTCTCCACCTCCTTGATGACAGTAGGCTTGAATGCCTTTTTAAGACAATCATATTCCTGTGCAAGCTGCTTATACTTCTTTTCAAGGGTGGCTGCCTTGCCAATACCGACCAGACTGCCAACACTATCCAAAATACCTTCCACAGTGTTCTTACGGATTTCATCACGTTTTTTCTGCTTGTCGGCTATCTCGTTGTCAAGAGCCGCACTCCGTTCAGCCTTAGCCTTGTTTTCAACCTCCAAAGAATTGCGCTCGGCTTCGGCTTCCTCTTTGGCACAAAGAGCGGCTTTCTTTTCCGCTTTGGCTTGTTCCGCTTCCTGCTTCTGCTTGGCTATGATGAAGTCCGTTCGCTCCAAATGCGTCTTGCCTGTAAGCTCTTTTGAGATGCCCCTTTCCATCTCCAAGCATTCAGCCAAAAGTGTCTGCATCTCGCCCATGGCTTTCTCGTCCAACTTGTAGGATTTACCTGTTTCGTGGTTCATCCAATCCCACACGATATGGGCATGAAGATTGGGCTTCCAAGTGGTAATGTCTTCGGGATTGCTGTAATGCCCCTCGTCACGGTGGATGAACACTTGCAGGGGTATGATACCCCAGCGTTCCTTGCACACCTCACAAAAATGCCGCAACTGTTCCATAGTGGTATCTTCCTTGATTACTACCACGCCCTCTTTGAGCGGAGTGCTGCCACGAACAATGGTCACCTTCCCGGTCTTTTTGTTCACCCGTTCACGGTCTTTGGTCTGCATCGCCCGACCTGTCTTTTCCTTGACCATTGCAGCTATCTGATTGTAGCGTTCCGTGAGTGATGTATTGCCAAAGTCAGGTGCTACCCATGCTTCATTCTGCGACATGAGGTCAATGCGTATATAGAACTTTTCTTTGTTGATACGGGCAAGGTATTCTGCTGTCCGCCTGTTATGGGGTTCGCTGCTGCCGATGTTGCAGGGCTTGATATTGATGGATGTCTTCTGTGCCATAAGTTTACTTTTATTCGGGTTTCACAATGGGTTATTAGGGCAGAGCCTTAATCGGTGGGTGCAGGGAGAGGGTCACTTCCTGCTCCGGGTTCTTAGGGGTGGAAGCCACTAAGCGGAGTTCCCAAAGAGAGGGGCACTCTTTGGTCGGGTTGCATAGGGCTGACAGCCCTTGCCGGGTTCTCAGGGCAGCGTCCTGAGTGGGACGGGGCAACGCCCAGCCCCTCGGGAGAGCCCACAACTACGGAAGCGAAGCGTGTAGTTATAGTGGGCTATATCAGGGCAAGCCCTGTCATCCACGCACCCAAGCCTCTGTCACTAACCGCAGAGCAGATTCTTTTTCCCTTATGTTAGTTTGCTCATTAAATATTCATTGAAGTCTTTATATCCATCATATTCCTTTGCCGCATCGGTACACCTGTCGCCCAATTCCATTACTATCTGTTGAGTTCCCATCTGTCCGGCTTGGTCACTATCCAGATGGCAGTATATATCTGAATAGCCATTAAGGACGAACAGGGCATGTGGAATGTTTTTGCAATCAATACATTGTGGTCTATGTTGTCGAAGAATCCTTTAATGTCTCCTTCCACAAACCATTTTGTACCTGTAAATGTCTTTTGGATATGGGTCAATGCGGTATGGCAGCTTCTGTTTGGTCTGAATCCATGTGAGGTGTTTGCAAACACCTCTTCATAGACGGCTTCAAGAATCATGCGCACCACCTCCTGTACAAGTTTGTCCTCAAAGGAAGGAATTCCAAGCGGTCTTTTCTTACCGTTTTTCTTGGGTATGTATATCCTTTTTGCCGGATTAGGCTTGTAAGACTCATCTCTCAAAGATGCAATGACTTTGTTTATTCTTTGAAGACTCATCCGATTGATGGTTTTCCCATCCGTACCGGGTGTCATATTGCCTGGTTTGGCGTAAATACGCTGGTAAGCAACATGAAACATCTCCTCATTGAATAAGATACGGTACAGCCTTTCGAACTTGTAATCCGAAACTTTACCATGCTTGTTTAAAGCTTTTAATACTTGCTCAGGACTTCTCATAATGTCTCACACATTTTCCATTATTTGTATTTTGCTTTCACAATAACTGTTTGGCTCGGCAGACTGTCGGATGCGACGGAGCAGAGTACGAATTTGGCAAAGAAGTTCACCTCCTGCCTGTCTTTTCCTTTAGCTTCCACTTTGTAGGTTTGGGCAGTGCTGAGATTCTTCAACCTTTCGGAATCTTCCCTGCGACTCAGTAAAACTTCATCTACCACAATAAGAAGTTTGCCAGCCCAGTCTGCATTGAACTGGCTCCTAAAATCCTCATTTGTATTAAAGGTGGCATTGTCTTGAAAGATACTTTTGAGAAAATTCAAGAATGTGGTCTTGCCTGTGTTACGTTCCTCTGATACCAATAGGAGTATGGGCAATTTCTGTGTAGGCAGCGTATAGAGTAATTGCATATAGTCCACTCCTAATTCGTATTGTTCCTCAAAGATGTGATGCAGCAATTTCTCAATATCGGGGAAATCACCTTCTGTCGGAACGTGGTCAATTGGTTCATAGAGATTGTAAAAGCCAGCGATTTCCTTTTGGTAGTTAGTATGGCTCGGCACTGTACAAAAGCCATTATACTTTGTGATGGGAGGAATATTGTCTTTGCCGTAATCTTGCCGGATTGTACCAAAGCTCCATTGTATTCGCCGAATGACTGTTGTGCCATCGGCCAATGGCTGCTGCACTACCTTATATATGGTGGTACCTACCCGAATGTATAATTCTTCCATATTGTTTCTCTTGGGATTATACGTTCAATTCACTACAACCGTGGCCCTGTACTTTTGATTTCACAAGTGAAACAATCTCCCTTTTTGAGTAAAGGTTACGCCCACCTAACTTGTGAACGATGATAATGCCCTCTTTCTGCATACGCCACAAAGTGGTGTAGGTGATGTGAAGACGTTCACATACTTGGTCGCGCGTATAGTATTCGTCACTCTCTTCTGATGTCAAATCGGATTGGGGTTTCTTTCCTACCAACTCTTCCACCAATTCGGAAACAACCTGCTTGAGGTCATCCTTCTGTAACATGATAAAACTTCCTTGCATAATATGTTGTTTAAATGATTATGCTGCGAAATTACTATGGAACACAAAGAAAGCACCTCGGTAAAAATCGTGTCAATTTCTGCCGAGGTGCTTTTAACAGGATAGCGTTTCTTTTTAACTAATCAAGCGTTTATGGTGGAATCAATATACATCAGGGGAAAGCAGAGTGCGCAGTCTTATGCCTATCAACTTCGCTTGTTCCTTTCCAATTTGAATGGCTCTTTCTGACAAATTCAAATTATAATCATAGTCATGTTCATTGATAATGGCATTATAAAGGGCTTCTGCCCAGTCAAAGCCAGATTTGAATCCAAGAGACGGGAACTTCTCCAAAATGGCAGTATGGAAAGTTCGGTAATTATAAGAGTCATTAAGCAAGCCACCATTAGCCAACGCAGCAAAGATATAGGCAAGAACGGAATCTGTACCATTTGTTTCCATCCATTCGGTGAGTATTATCTGTATCTCATTGGCAAGAAGTTCCACATGAGGTTGTATAAGCATTTCTTCAAGCAGGACACAGGCTTGCTTGCGTCCACGCCGACCTTTGGATTCTTGTAAGGTGGAGCTGACCACTTCTTTTGCTACACCATTTTTACCCATAGACTTCCATGCGCCTTTGGTATAAGCCGCTTTGTCAAGGCTGGCAAGCATTAAAGACCTTATGAATTCTCCTCCAAAGCCTTTCTGCCAGACGGAGGAGCTCTCATCCATCATTGTTTTAGAAAGTAAATCTGCCACCTTAACAAAACCATCGTCAAATATCATCCAGTAGAACGCACTGCACATGAAAGGATTGTTATGCAGTAACTTCTGTTTCGTAGCCTCTTGATTAAATGTAGAATCGAACAAGGTTGTCAGTTTCTCATGGACTTGCAGATGGTTGCTTGCGAATTGGGCTTTATTGTAGCTTTCTGTTCCGGGACAAAGACTTTCAAGCAATTCTGCAATGCCTTTAATTCCATTGAGTGATAGCATTTCAGTCAAGTAAGTAATACCTTTAAGAACGAAAGTCATGTCACCTTCGTATGCTTTGGCAAAAAGATTTGTGAATTCTTGATAGTCTTCGGGATGGTCATAGTGCCAGCGGCGCAAACTCAGTAAATTCAATTCCTTGTTGACCGCCTCCTGAGTTTCACGTTTCTTGTCCTCTAAATAGGTATGAATACCATCTTTGATATATTTTGCATCCTCAGATTGCTCAAAGTTGGTCATGGCATTTTCTATTTCCTCAACCCCATTATCCAGTTCCAAATAGCAATACAGACAACAAGCGGACACATTTCCATCTTTTATGGTATTGGCAAATCTGTCAATTATCTTATCGGCATTTTCTTCTGTGGTCATAATCTCCAAGATTATGCTTTGGAGCGTGGCCATTTCATCGTCTATCAGTTCATTGTAGTTATCACACAACGGATTCCTTAAGACTGATTGAATCTTGCCCTTAAAGTCTGAATAGATTTCCCGATTCGCCTCAAGCCATTCCTGCATTTCCGATTGACTGGGATAGTCTTCATGGTGAAATTCCTTCATATCATCATCCATATAAATAATGTGGTGATTGGTTAATCCTTAAGACACGCCAACGGAATAACCTTTACTCCATCAAGACGAGTGTAAGCCATGCTTCCACCAGTCATAACAATAAGCAAATCGGGTTCCCGAAGAGGTACTTGTTTTTCCGTTTTGTTGTGCTCCTGTATGAGCCTTTTGAGTTCGAGTAAGTGTTTAGATCCTTCATCAATTTCGCTACTACCGAGCTTACACTCTATTAAAGCATATCGCCCATCCTCCAAATGTAGCACTATATCCGCTTCCAAATCGTATCGGTCATGGTAGTAAGATACATGACTATTTAAATCAATGGTGTACGCCTTTAGGTCACGAATACACATCTGCTCAAAGATAAATCCAAACGTCCTAAGCTGCATACTTAATGCCTCTGGAGATAACCCCAAAAGGGCAATCGGTATAGAAGGGTCACAGAAGCATCGTTTTACACTGCTTCTGATAGCGGTCTTGCTTCTTATGGCAGGACACCATGCACTTATGTTCTGGATAACAAATAGTTTTTCCAAAGCCGAAACATAATCATCAAATGTATCTATGTGGCAACTTACTTCGCCAGACGAGGTTACATCATCCAAAAGAGATTTTTTCTTGACCAATGTCGAAACATTCCTAGCGTATGCCCGAAGTATCATGCTGGTCAGTTTGGCATCTCTTTTCTTTCCATCAATGCCGGAAACATCGTCAGAGCAAATGGTTTGAACATAGTTCTTTGCCACAAGTAATTGAGCTTTTGGAGTACGAGCCAACAAGGAAGCCGGCCATCCACCTCGGGATGCAGCAAAGATTAGGTCTTCGACGGTCATCTTAGACATTTTACCGTCAATATCATAATCAGGATTGTTGAAAAGTTCTTTCAATGAAACTTCACCCGTAGATTCTTGCGACTCCCACAAACTCATAGGCAACATACGCAATCGGGCAATACGACCAGCTCCAGAATGATGTATTTGAGATTTGTCAACAGCATTGGAACCAGTGAGTATAAATTGTCCGGGGACTTGGCGGTCATCAACAGTTGTTCGTACCGCATCCCACAACATTGGAGCATCTTGCCACTCATCAATAAGACGAGGCGTATCTCCTTTTAACAGAATGGATGGCTTGGTTTTAGCTGTGGCTAAATACTCCTCACGCATACTTGGGTCTTGCATTCTCAAGATGCTATTGGCAAGTTGAGATGCCGTAGTGGTTTTACCGCACCATTTGGGACCTTCTATCAATACTGCCCCAAATGCATCCAGTAAATCTTGCAGCAGGGCATCGGCAGTTCTTTTATAATAACTCATATAATATACTTTTTCAATGGCAAAGATACACATTTTCTGCAAATTACATTGCTAATTCGTGCTTTTTGTGGTAATTCAATCCATTTTTTTGCGGCGTTTCATTCGGTGTTTTTGCGGTGTTTTGTTCCGCGTTTTTGCGGTAATTCATTTAGTATTCTTGTGATAAACGGATTGTATTAGTCAGATAAATTAGCTATTAACTCCATCCGCTCCTCTTCACTCAAACCTTTCAGCATCTCAAGCAAGGCTTTCTTATCTACAACCGGGGTAGCCTCCTTGGGTTTCTCATTGAGTAAATAATGATTATACTCCAGCATTTTTGCAAGAGGATAAGCACCGATATAATTGGAAGTAATGTCACCGCCACCACTATGTCCCATGCTGTCGCTTATGTATTTATAAGGTACAACTCCTGAATTATTAAGGTTGGTGGCGAAGCTATGCCTTGCCCAAGTCGGTGATGGCATTTGCTCCATTTCCAACAGCTTGGCAACTTTGGCCATGTGTTCACGTATATATCTATTGTAGCGTTGGATAACCCATATTTCTTGTTCGGGCGAAAGAAGCTCATTCATTATGGGGAATACTCGCCTTCCGAGCTTAGGGACATTACCGTATCGGTTAAGTATCTCTTGTATTTCAGGGGTAACGGGAAATATCACTTCACTGGCACTCTCATTTCGCTCACGAGTCTTGTGCCGAAGAAAACGCAGTTGTTTGCCATGAGTGGCATAGTATAGTTCATCATAAGTCAGACGGAGAGTATCGGCAAGGTTTTGCCCATCACCTAAATACATAAAAAGGAATAATCCAAGGTCGCGAAATATGGCATACTTCTCCCGCCCAAGGAATAACTCGTTTCCGTCCTTGTCTTTTGCCTCGTCAGCTTTCCAGAAGTCATAAAGTTTACGCATGGTAGCCACATCAAGAAACTCATGCTTGCGGCTTTGGGCTTTATTGTAACCTGTGTCTTTGAACATCTCTTTGGTATCCCCTTTCATCAGACCATTTGAGATACACATATTGATAATGGTTCTCAGGCTACGAAGCGCGATGGCAATAGTGGTGGTACTCAGTTCGTTCTTTTTCATGATTCTCACCCACTTTATGATAAACTCCCTGTTAATATCAGCAAAGGATACATCTGTTCCCAAGTCTTTTACAAAACGGTTGCGCACATCCTTGCTACAACGAGCAGAACCAGCTTTGCCCTCATTGGTCTTAGATTGGATATATGAATCCCACACCGTAATAATGGTGCTGTCATCATCCTTTCTACCTTGGAATCTGTCTTGTAGTTTACGAAGAGAGAAGTTGTTTTCTGAAATAAGTTGATTGGCTATAAGCTCCACTCTATCCATCAGATTCTTCATGTCGTTTCTCTCTGTCAGTTGAATACGGCGGCCACTTTTCTCATAATCACAGAGAGCCAACCATTCTTCCATGGTGTACGTTTTGCCCAAACGAAGAAACACTTTCTGTCCGGCATGACATACACGCACGGCAACAGGAAGCGGTTGCGAGTAATCTCCTGCTTTTCGTATGTCAAGAGTCAACGAACCATATACGTTGCCATTCGCAGCGGTAAATTTTGCAAGGCATTTCTCGCCTCTCGAAGAGGGTTTTACTTCCTCTTTGGCCATTCCGGTGACCTTATCCGTTCCTTCTTTCCTCATAATGCGTTAACTTACAAGTGATATTTCGCCAATTTTGGTGACCTTCAGGTGACCTTTTCGCATGAAAACTACCGCAAATGTACGTATTTTCCTGCAAACCACAAAATCCAATAATCGCTGATTATCAGCATATTTACATCCCATGTAATTACATGAAACACCACACAAAAAAGACTCATAATCTGGAGGTCCCTGGTTCAAGCCCAGGCTGGTCCACAAACTGAAAGGCTCATTCTTAACAGAATGGAGCCTTTTTTGTTTGCAGACCCTCCAGATATGATAGTATGTCCAATTCTATAAAGCTACTACAATTCTAAGAAATACTTCTATATATAACCCCATTCGCAGAATGTTGCAGCAGTTTATAATAAACAAAACCTTATATAATCTTCTATTTCTTGAGCAGCTACAGCATAAATCGGTGCAAGTTGCTCAAAATGGGAATCTCTTGTAAAACGAGAGCCGTTGATGGTCATAGCTAATTGACCCACATTCCTTTTTCCGCAAATCTTAATGTAACATAATAATACCTTCTTGCCAATAGCAGTTTATTGGCTGCATCGCAGTTAGTTACAACTCCACATGTATGAATTTGTACTTTTTATGGACAATTACAGATTTCACATTTCTTATACAATCCATACATTTGCACATCCTAATTTTTTAATTTTATTTTTATGAGACCAAAAGTTATCTTAAATCTTTTATTCATCCTTTTCTGTTGTACAGCAGTACAGGCACAGACAGGAAGACAGATTACAGGTAAAGTAATTGATGCCATGGGAGAGTTGCCCGGGGTAAGTGTTGTAATTAAAGGAACAACCAATGGGACAACCACAGATTTAAACGGAGAGTTTAAATTGGACAATGTAAAAAATGGTGATGTTTTACAATTCTCATTTATCGGCTACAAAACGGAAAATGTCAAAGTAGGCAATCAAAGTAAATTTGATATTACAATGACAGAAAATACCCAAACCTTGGAAGAAGTGACCGTTGTTGCTGTAGGATATGGTGATGTCAGAAGACGTGACCTGACCGGTTCTATCGGTTCTGCCAATATGGGCGATTTGACCAAGACTCCTGTCAGCAATATTACCGAAAGCCTCGGAGGACGTATTGCCGGTGTACAGGTTTCATCCGGTGACGGTGGACCGGGAGATAACTTTAATATAGTAATCCGCGGTGCCGGTTCATTGACCGGAAGTACAGCTCCGCTTTACGTTATCGACGGATTCCCTTCCGAAAGTTCCGGCTTAGGATCAATAAATCCTAATGATATTGAATCCATAGACATCTTGAAAGATGCTTCCGCCACAGCTATCTATGGAGCACGCGGTGCCAATGGTGTAGTTATCGTAACCACCAAAAAAGGCGGAGCTGGAAAACCTACCATTACATACAACGGTAGCGTAAAAGTAGGTCTTGTAAAAAACACACCGGAAGTGATGAATGCCTATGACTTTGTCATGTTGCAACAAGAAATCATGGGCAGCGGAGAAGAATTCCAGAAAAACTATATAACCGAACTTTATCCTACACTGGATGCCTATCACAATGCCCAATCTTACGATTGGCAAGATTATATCTACCGTACCGCTCTCAGCCATAACCATCATATATCCATGACCGGTTCGCAAGGCGACTTGAAATACACCACATCTTTGTCTTACGATGACACACAGGGAGTTATCATCAACTCCGGCGTAAAACGCTATCAAGGACGTGTGAACCTGAGCCAGAAAGTAAACAACAAACTGAAGATTGACTTTACAGGAAACTATGCCAGCACCGTTCAGGACGGTCCTACTGTATCAGGTGCCACAAGTTCCATGTCTACCGCCTATATGTATAGCGTATGGTCTTTCCGTCCGGTATCTCCTACTGGAAGCGATCTTCTCAACCAAATGTACGATGAGGGCGTCAATATGAGTGAAGACTACCGATTTAACCCCGTGAAGTCTGCTCAAAACGAATACCGTCATAAGACAACCAATAACCTCCAATTTAATATAGGTGCCGAGTATGAGATAATTAAGAAACTCAAACTGAAAGTTACAGCCGGATATACATCAACCGACTACAAAAACGAAGAATTCAACGGTTCTCAGACACGCACCGGTAACAGCCATCCCTCCAACACTCAAAGTAAGGGAATAAACGCTTATCTATACCAAAGCGAAGCAAGAAGTTACCTGAACGAAAATACGCTCAGCTACCAGCTGAACAAGAACTCTCATAATTTCAATGCGATGCTCGGTATGTCTGTTCAGAAAAATACCAGCTATATACATTCTATACGGACGGAAAAAATCAGCAATGAATCTTTTGGCATGGCAGGACTCGATAAGGGAAGCACACCGGCCGTAAACTCTTCCAAAGGCGAAAACAAACTGATGTCTTATTTCGGACGTATCAATTATAACTACGACTCCCGTTACTATATAACAGCTACCATGCGTGCCGACGGTTCTTCCAAATTTGCCCGCGGCAACCGTTGGGGTTATTTCCCTTCCGGCTCTTTGGCATGGGCTTTTGCGCGTGAATCTTTCATTGCCGAAAATGCCAGCTGGCTGTCAAACGGTAAGCTGCGTTTCAGCTATGGCCAGACCGGTAACAACCGCATAGACAACTATGACTATATGGCACACCTCATCACTGATGACGATCTTTACAAATATCCGTGGAACGGTCAGTTTGTACCGGGTTATGTATTGAGCAGCATGCAGAATGAAAAGCTGAAATGGGAAACAACCGAACAATTAGACCTCGGTTTGGACCTTGGCTTCCTCGACGGACGAATTAACCTGAATATGGACTATTACATCAAAACCACCAAGGACTTGTTGCTTGATGCCGATATATCTGCCAGCTCAGGCTTCTCTTCTGCTACCTTAAATGTTGGAAAATTGCGTAACAGCGGTTTGGAAATCACTTTGGAAACAACCAATATCAAAACTAAAGATTTCAGTTGGAATTCCAGCTTCAACATCGCTTTCAACAAGAATGAAATCATAGCCTTGAACTCAGGACAACCTTATATGACTAGCTATATCAGTTGGGATAACAAATATAAAACCACTCCGGCATATATCAGCAAAGTAGGTGAATCTGCCGGTAAAATGTACGGCTTCATCTATGACGGAACTTACAAATACGAGGACTTCAACAAAACAATAGATGAAAACGGCAAAGAGGTATATACCTTAAAAGAAGGCATCCCGTATTACGTAGCCGGTACTCAACCGGGAGACCCCAAATACCGTGACCTGACAGGTGAAGGCGAAATCAACGATAAGGACAAGACCACTATCGGTAACGGTCAACCCAAACACATAGGTGGTTTTACCAATAATCTGGTTTGGAAAAACTTCGACTTGAACATCTTCTTCCAATGGAGCTATGGCAATGATATTCTCAATGCCAACCGCATGGTGTTCGAAAACCCTGCTGCCAAACAAAATACCAATATGTTTGCTGCCTATACTAACCGCTGGACTCCGGAAAACCCCACCAGCAACATACCGAGAGCCCGGGCGCAAGGTTCCAATGAATACAGTTCACTCTATGTGGAAGACGGCTCTTTCCTGAAACTCAAGAACATCTCATTGGGATATAATTTCGAGGCAAAAACACTGAAGCCCTTGCATATAAGCAGCGCACGTGTTTACCTTTCTGCCGAAAACATTGCCACTATCAGCGGTTATTCCGGAAGCGACCCGGAAGTTTCTACCCGTAATTCTCCATTGACACCGGGCTTTGACTGGTCTCCATACCCTCGCGCCTTCAGTATGTCATTGGGATTAAATGTAACATTCTAACCAAATATTAAAAATGAGACTGATATGAAAACAGTATATAAATTATTCCATGCAACAGTTTTAACATTATGCTCTGCCATAATGCTGAGCTCCTGCGACAGTTTTTTGGATACAAAGCCTTATGATTTCACCGCTCCGGAAACTTTTTACTCCAATGAAAGTGAATGCACGGCTGCTTTGGCCGGAGTCTATTATACTTTGGTCTACGAGAAGGTATACGGAAACAATTACTCATGCATGATATCCAACATAGACGACCTGAGTTACTACCAGCGCCAAAGCGGACAATTGGCAAGTCAAGTCTATGGCAACGACCATAATCCGGGAAACCAACATGTATGGGGTACATGGGAGACTCTTTACAAAGGAATCAACAATGCCAACGTTTTTCTTGAGAATGTTGACAAAGCCGACATGGATGAAAGTGTGAAAACACGAATGAAAGGTGAAGCTAAATTTCTCCGTGCATATTTTCACTTCCTGTTAGTACAAGGTTGGTACGAAGTACCCATCCGCAAGACCTCATTCAAAGATGTGAATAATTCATCCATAGAAGCAACTCCCCATGCCGATGCTTTGGATTGGATTATCGGAGAAATGGAAGAATGCGTAAACTTGGTTGATGACCAGACCTATGATAAGTCTCCCTCTTATATCAAAAAGAATACAGTAATGGGTATCCTTGCCCGCGTATACTTGTGGCGTGCCGGATATCCCGCCAACGGCGGACAGCCTTATTATGCCAAAGCTGCATATTGGGCCAATGAAGTGAAAAAGTCGAATAAGCATAAGATGAATCCGGATATCTATGCTATCTGGAAGAACATGGCAGCCGACAAATATGATACCGAATACAATGAAAGCATCTGGGAAGCCGAATTTATCGGTAACCGTACTGCCGACGGCATAGGAAACTATACAGATGGGCGTATAGGAAATGTTATAGGCAATCTTCAAAAATGCACCAAAGCTACCGGTAAGGGATACGCCTATGGCTTTTATGCAGCCACTCTGATACTTTGGGATTTATTCGAAGAAAACGATAAGCGCCGCGACTTGTCCATCGCTCCTTATTGGTATGATGTAAACGACAACAAGAAAACATGGACAAACAAACAGATTGTCCAACGTTCATGTGGAAAGTTCCGCCGCGAATGGGAAACCTCTTCTATGAAAGAGAAGAGTTATACTCCTGAAAACTATCCGATTTTACGCTATGGTGATGTCCTTTTAATGCTGGCTGAAGCAGAAAATGAAGCCCATCAAGGACCTACAGATTTAGCATACGAATGCATTAATGAGATACGCCAACGTGCAGGCATATCCAAATTGGAGGGTTTGTCCTATACAGACTTCCAACAAGCCGTCCGTGACGAACGTGCCCGTGAGCTCTGTTTTGAGTCTCTGCGGAAATATGATCTGGTACGCTGGGGTATTTATGTAGAAGCCGTACACGACAAATTAGGAGCTGCGACTCAAGATAAACGCTGGGCTACAGGAAACCAGTTTATCGGTGCACGCGATTATGCAGCACGTACACAAGAAAAACACCAGTTCCTCCCCATTCCGACAAAAGAACTGGATGTAAACGGCAAATTGGAACAGAATAAATATTGGCAATAACCTAAATAAAAGAACTACAATTCTTCTAACCTTCAACTTTTTTTATTAACTTAACCGAAAGAGGTTGTTTCATGGCATGAAGCAGTCTGCCGTTCCGTCCGGAAAGAGATGGCGGCAGAGTGCCTCTACATCGGAGACAACCTCTTTTTTGCATACCTGCTAAAATTTCGAAATATGTACCGATTCTATTTGTTATATTGTTTGTTTTTATGCCTTGGCAACATACTCTTTGCACAGACAACCGGATTTGAAAAAGGAGTGCCACAATCCTTCTGCACAGTACAACCAAACGAACTCTCTTCCTCAGAAGAGTTCTACAAAGAAGGGAAAAGAAGCCTTGCATGGCAATTCTCTCCCCGTTCCGTGCTCACCGTCAAACTAGATACTCCCCTACATCTGGACTCCGTATCAAAAGAAAAGCGCGGGATTACACTATGGATTTACAACGAACAAGTCAGAAAAGATTCACTGCGCTTTGAATTCTTCTCTCCAACAGGTCATATATCCTATAGGTTCGGTTTCCGGCTAAACGCTCAGGGTTGGCGTGCCTGTTGGATAGGCTTTGCCCACATGAAAGGAGATAAGCAAGAGAATACAATCGCCGGTTACCGTATCGTTGCTCCGGACAACAACGGACGCGTATTCTTCGACCGTCTCGTTTTCCCCGTAAAAGAAATGAATCAACGCACCACTCCCGACATGCAGATGCCTTACAATAATTCACTTACATTTAGAGACTTATGGCATTGGTGTCGTGTATGGCAATGGGAACAGCTGGAATATGACCTGCCTCTTCCTGCTACGCTGACTCCGACAGAGAAGCAGGAATTACAAACCATAGAAGAACGGCTGACAAAAGTCCTGACAGCGGATAAAGTTTCACAAGGCAAAATCGACAAAGCCTATGCTACATTCCAAAAAGCACAGATACAACGCTCCGGAAATGGCTTTACAGGAGCTCCTCTTGTAGTTCCCGATGACAAGTTAAACCGCAAAAAGGGAGAAATATCCCTCAACGATCTGGAAACAATGCTCTCCGGATTTGCCTATGATGCCTATTACAATCAATCCAAAGATGCAGAACACAAATATTTTTTAGTCTGGGACTATGCCATGAACCAAGGATTTGCTTTCGGAAGCGGCATGGGAACCAACCACCATTACGGCTATCAGATAAGAAAAATATACACCACAGCTTGGCTGATGCGCGACAAAATACGGCAAGCTCCCACATGCGATAATATCCTTTCAACACTATCGTTCTGGGCAGCCTTACAGGAAACCCGTAAGGCATGCGGCAAAAACCGCGACGAGTTACTGGATACATGGCATACATTGCTGATGCCTAAAATTGTTTCAGCCATGATGACAAAGGATGAGAGAGAAAGGGTCCGCGCACTGAAAGGACTTTCACGTTGGGTATCCACGTCGTTGAGATATACTCCCGGTACGATTGGAGGTATTAAGGTAGACGGTACCACTTTTCACCATGGCGGCTTTTATCCGGCCTATACCACGGGAGCACTTGCTATGCTGGGACAATTCATCAATCTGACTAACAAGACTTCTTATCAATTGACCTTATCTGCCAGAAAGGTACTGAAATCCGCTCTTATCGCCATGCGCAACTATTGCAACAAATACGAATGGGGCGTAGGTATCAGTGGCAGACATCCTTTCGGCGGTTCCATGAAAGATGACGACATAGACGCTTTTGCCTACCTTGCCCTATCCGGAGACTTCTCGGATAAAGGAGAACCGTTTGATCATCAACTGGCCGCAGACTATTTGCGCCTTTGCAAACGTAATACCCCTGAAGCCGCTTACTTCAAACAACAAGGGATACTTCCGGCAACAGCGCCGCAAGGCTTTTTTGTATACAATTACGGTTCTGCCGGCATTTTCCGCCGCAATAACTGGATGGTTACGCTCAAAGGATATAACACAGATGTATGGGGAGCGGAAATTTACACAAAAGACAACCGGTACGGTCGGTATCAAAGTTACGGTTCGGTACAAATAATGGGGGCTCCTTCCCGCAAAGCCAGCGGTTACAATGAAAATGGCTGGGATTGGAACCGACTGCCCGGCACCACCACCATACACCTGCCCTTCGAACTGTTGAACAGTCCTCTGCCTGGTACTACCATGGCACGCTCCAAGGAAAAATTCGCCGGTGCAAGTTCTCTGAAAAACCAAAACGGAATGTTTGCCATGAAATTAATGGAACGAGACCTTAAAAACTTTACCGGCGATTTCGTAGCACGAAAGTCGGTATTTTGTTTCGATAACCGCTTAATCTGCCTTGGCACAGACATCAAAAACAGCAACAGCGACTATCCTACGGAAACAACGCTTTTCCAACACGTCTTCCGACCGGGAAAAGATTTCATCAGGATTACTGGAGAAAAAAAACAGCAAATAGGGCTGCAACAGGAACTACCTGCCTCGGATACACAACCGGTCTGCCTTGAAGACGGCTGCGGTAACCTGTATTTTGTGAAAGACGGAAAGGTAAAGGTGCAAATCACAGAACAGGAATCGCGCCACGAAAAGTTACGCACCCCCACTACCGGAACATTTGCGTCGGCATGGATAGCTCACGGAACAGCTCCCAAAGATGGAAGCTACGAATACATGGTATGGATACAGCCTTCTGGAAAAGAGCTGAAGACCCATGTGCCGGCAGCCACCTACAAAGTGATACAACGCGACCGCAAGATGCATGCCGTAAATGATGTGCTGACAGGCACCATGGCATACGCTGTCTTTGAAGATACCAAACCGGCTGCCGATAATGTTTTCTCTTTCTTGCCCGCAGAAACAATGGTGATGTATCAAAAAGAGAATAATGCCTTAGTAATGAGTGTGTGTACTCCCGACCTCAACATTGCGGAAAAGACATTCACAACCAAAGAACCCAGCCGTATCATAATAAAAGAGTTGGAACTGAAAGGTAAATGGCATGTGTCTGCTCACGACAAAAGAGTGAAAACGACATACCGGACCGGCACAACCCAACTGAGTGTGGAATGCCAGCATGGGCAACCTGTAGAGTTTACCCTGGTTCAATAAAGCCTCAGCAGACAACCGGTCTACCTCCTGCCGGTTGTCTGCTGGCAAAACTCCTCAATCATATCACAATTATCCGTATCTTTGCACCGTTACTCAAACAATGCCCATGACACTGACTGAAGAAACACTCCGATTTATCCGGGAGCATCGCAAAGACAACGTACGCAACCTTGCTTTACAAGCACACAAGTATCCGACAGTAGACGTACCTGCCGCTATCATCCAAATTGTGGGACGTCAAATAGCAGAAGAAAAAATACCCGCTTGGGCAGCACGGGAAGGTATTCTTTACCCGGCACATCTTTCCATGGAACAATGCTCCTCGGAAGTAACGGCAAACTATAAGGTCAAAATAGTTTCAGACACGGGATACGGCAGCCGCAAAACCTTTACCGACCTCACCGGCGGTTTTGGCATCGACTGTGCCTTCCTATCTGCCTGCTTCCAACAATCCGCCTATGTGGAGCGGCAGGAAACACTCTGTACAATAGCAGCTCATAACTTTTCGCTTTTAAATTTAAAACAGGTCATGGTCTGCCATGAAGACAGCATCCGTTATCTGCAAATGATGGAATCCGTAGACTGGATATTTATAGACCCCGCCCGGCGTGATGGACACGGAGGCAAAACAATAGCTATCAGCGAATGTGAGCCTGATGTTTCCGCTTTGGAAAATTTACTGCTTGAGAAAGCGTCACACGTTCTGGTTAAGTTATCTCCCATGCTGGACCTTACCCTTGCACTGCATGACTTGAAACATGTACAAGCCGCCCACGTCGTTTCCGTCAACAACGAATGCAAGGAACTTCTCCTTGTATTAGAGCGTGGAAAGGAATTAGTACCTGAAGAAATCCCTATTCACTGCATCAACCTCACTGCATCGCAGAAGGTTCAAAAGCTCCTGTTCACCCGCCAACAGGAGAAAGAACATACATGCCCGTATACTCCCACATTGAAAACATACTTGTACGAACCCAATGCATCCATCCTAAAAGCCGGAGCCTTCCGCAGCGTTTCATCTATATATAATGTAGAGAAACTGCACCCCAACAGTCATCTTTATACTTCCGACGAGTATATACCGGACTTTCCCGGACGCAAGTTCCGCATTACCGATAGCAGCAGTCTCAACAAGAAAGAACTTAAAAAGCTGATAGGAACGGAAAAGAAGGCCAACCTCACAGTACGTAATTTTCCTGCCAGCGTAGCCGAGTTGCGAAAACGCCTGAAGCTGGCGGAAGGTGGAGACATGTACCTGTTTGCAACGACTCTTGCCGATGAGAAAAAGCTGTTGATTGCCTGTAAACAGCCTTAATATACAGTTAAAGCAAATAAAAGTAAAGTACATTCCAATCTTATAATCTGTCATTCAGTACATACAAGATAAATTATATCGTCCCCTGATGCATCATTTGCAATTGGTTTGTAATATTATCGTTACCGTTTCTTCAAAATTCCGTAAGACAGACGTAATCCCATACCTATACTTTTGCCGCAGATTATTAACAGATAATAACAGGTATGAAACAAATTGTAAGAGCATTCTTATTCCTTCTACTATTCGCAGCGGCCAGCAACACGACAATGGCCGACGAAAAAGCAAATATCGTTAAGCAAGGTACGGTACGCGGCCGTATTATCGACGTAACCAAGCAAACTCTCCCGGGTGCTTCAATCTACATCGAGAAACTACACACAGGCGTGACGAGCGACGTCAACGGCTTCTACACTTTCCCCAACCTCGACCCGGGAACCTATACAGTGAAGGTGAGCTATGTAGGCTACTCACCCGTAGAACTGAAAATTACAATTCCCGCCGGACGCACTTTAGAGAAAGATGTGGTACTGAACGAAGGAGTCGAACTTCAGGAAGTAGTTGTAGGCAGCGCATTTCAGGGACAGCGCCGCGCCATCAACGCCCAAAAGAGCAACTTGGGAATTACCAATGTAGTATCTGCCGACCAGGTAGGCAAATTCCCAGACTCCAATATCGGCGATGCTTTAAAGCGTATCTCCGGTATCAACGTGCAGTACGACCAGGGAGAAGCCCGCTTCGGACAAGTACGCGGAACAAGCGCCGACCTGAGCTCCGTAACTGTCAACGGCAACCGTGTACCCTCTGCCGAAGGTGATACCCGTAACGTACAGCTCGACCTGATTCCGGCCGACATGATTCAGACTATCGAAGTAAACAAGGTAGTAACCCCGGATATGGACGCCGATGCCATTGGCGGCTCTATCAATCTGGTAACGAAAAACTCACCCTATAAGCGCAGCATTGCTGCCACCGCAGGAACAGGCTACAACTGGATTAGCGAAAAAGCCCAGCTGAACCTGGGATTTACCTACGGCGACCGTTTCTTCAATGATAAATTAGGGCTGATGGTATCTGCCTCCTATCAAAATGCCCCCTCCGGTTCTTACGACACCGAGTTTACATGGGAACAGGACGAAGATGGCAAAACATATGTCAACGACTACCAAATGCGCCAGTATTACGTAACCCGCGAACGTCAAAGCTACTCCGCCGCTTTGGACTGGGACATCAGTACCAACCACAAACTCACTTTCAAAGGTATCTTCAATAACCGCAACGACTGGGAAAACCGTTACCGCACTAACCTGAAAGACCTTGAGCCGGACGGCAGCGCCACCGTACGCATACAAACCAAAGCCGGAACGCCCGACAACCGTAATGCCCGTCTGGAACGCCAGCGCACGATGGATTTTGCACTTGGCGGTGAACATCTCTTCGGACTTCTTTCCATGGACTGGCATGCAAGTTATGCCAAAGCCAGCGAAGAGCGTCCCAACGAGCGCTACATCGACTTCCAACTCAAGAAACAGAAATTCGATATAGACCTGAGCAACGAACGTCAGCCTTTCGCATCTCCCAAAGACGGTTCTACAATGACCTTGAATGACGAATTCAGCCTGAAAGAACTGACCGAGCAACAGGAAGACATCAAAGAGCAGGACTTGAAATTCTCTGCCAACTTCAAACTCCCGTTCAAGAATGGCAACAAACTGAAATTCGGCGCAAAGGTAGTTCGTAAAACCAAAGATAAAGCTGTGGACTTCTACGAATATTCTCCGCTGGACGAAGATGCTTTTATGGAAAACAGCCTTAAAAATACTGTTGACCAATCCAACAAGCACTTTATGCCCAACAGCAAATACCAGACAGGAATCTATGCCAGCAAGGAATACACCGGAGCATTAGACCTTAACAACCCTGCATTGTTCGAGAAAGAACAAGTACAGGAAGAACTGGCAGGTAACTTTGAGGCACGCGAAACGGTCAGCTCCGGCTATGTCCGCTTTGACTCAAAAATCACAGACCGCATAGAGCTGATGTCCGGCTTGCGTATCGAGAACACCAATCTGGCTTATACCGGACGTACATACGATGCAGACGAAGACATCACCGGCAAGACCGAACGTCAGCGCAACAGCTACATTAATTTCCTGCCTTCGCTGCTGGTAAAGTGGAATGTAAACGATGACTTCAAGGTACGCGGTTCATTTACCCAAACACTGTCACGTCCCAAGTACTCGGCTCTTGTACCGAGCGTAAACATCAAGCGTTCCGACAATGAAATCACTATCGGTAATCCGGAATTGAAACCGACCACATCCTACAACTTCGACTTGAGCGCCGACTATTATTTCCGCAGCATCGGTCTGGTCAGTGCCGGTATCTTCTACAAGAAAATCGATGATTTCATCGTAGACCAAGTCAGCACCAACTACGAATATCAGGGCAATGTATATACTCGATTCACACAGCCCAAGAATGCGGGCAACGCCAACCTGCTCGGAGTAGAACTCTCTTACCAACGCGACTTCGGTTTCATCGCCCCTGCCTTAAAGTGCATCGGCTTTTACGGAACTTACACCTATACGCACTCCCGCGTAGAAGACTTCAACTTCGAAGGACGCGAAAACGAAGAAGGCCTCAGTATGCCGGGTTCACCGGCACACACCGCCAATGCTTCGCTCTATTTCGAGAAAGCCGGACTGAACATCCGCGTAAGCTATAATTTCGCTTCCGACTTTATCGATGAAATGGGTGAAAGCACTTTCTACGACCGTTACTACGACAAAGTGAACTACATGGACGCCAACGCAAGCTATACGTTCGGAAAGAAAATAAAGACTACATTCTATGCCGAAGCCAATAACCTGCTGAACCAGCCTCTCCGCTACTACCAGGGAACGAAAGACCGTACCATGCAAGCCGAATACTACGGTGTAAAGGTGAATGCCGGAGTGAAGATTAATTTTTAAACACATCACCACAGAGAGACAGAGCATTTTCTTTTGTAACACACCAAATGAAAAAACAATGCAACTGTATACCCTCTGCAGTGAATAAATAACATCCAAACAATGAAGAAAATATTCTTTTTACTATTCGTCGCCCTGCTGGGCAACTGGGCAAGTGCCCAAATTACCGATTATTCCGTATTCGACAAAAAGTTCAACTTCTATGTAGCCAATGACCTGGGACGCAACGGCTATTATGACCAGAAGCCCATTGCCGAACTGATGGGAGTAATGGCGGAAAACGGCACAGACCCGGAGTTTGTACTCGCTGCGGGTGATGTGCACCACTTTGAAGGCGTACGTTCCGTCAACGACCCGTTGTGGATGACTAATTACGAACTGATTTACAGCCATCCCGAACTGATGATAGACTGGTTTCCTTTGCTGGGTAATCATGAATACCGCGGCAACACACAAGCCGTACTGGATTATTCGAATATCAGCCGCCGCTGGACAATGCCCGCACGTTACTATACCAAAGTTTTTGAAGACAAAGGCATGACCGTCCGGGTAGTTTGGGTAGATACCGCTCCGATGATAGACAAATACCGTAATGAGAAAGAGACTTATCCCGATGCTTGCCAACAAGATTACAAACAACAACTCGCATGGATCGATTCTGTCCTGACCGCCGCTAAAGAAGACTGGGTAATCGTGGCCGGACACCACCCCATTTATGCCGAAACACCGAAAGACGGAAGCGAACGCCGGGATATGCAGTCGCGGCTCGACCCTATACTCCGCAGGCACAACGTAGACATGTATATCTGCGGACATATCCATAACTTCCAGCATGTGCGCGTACCGGGCAGTAATATCGATTATATCACCAACACCTCAGGTTCGCTCAGCCGCAAAGTCAACCCTATTGAAGGTACCGTTTTTTGCAGTCCCGAACCGGGTTTTTCCATAGTATCTGCCGATAAAAAAACACTGGAACTGCGCATGATTGACAAACAAGGCAATGTACTGCACACTGTTACACGCAGCAAATAACCCGTTTTTTAAGTCAATAGGAAAATCCTGATTATACGAAGTTGTATCGGAAAGAACCAAACCATCATTCCGATACGACTTCTTTCAATTATTTCTTTTCCCGTAGCACCATCCTTCGGAGCCGTACTTACATTTCCGTCACGCGTAACCATATAATGTGGAGATATAATTTCCGCCCCGGTTTCGGAACAATTCTCCGCATTTACAAGCGCAAACGAACTTCCTCTTGGCTCGTTTAATCAGAATTTTGCATTATCTTTGCGCGCAAAATAATATATTTCATGAACATTCTATTACTTATAGGAGGACTTCTCCTCATCCTGTTAGGTGCAAACGGACTGACAGACGGAGCGGCATCCGTTGCCAAACGCTTCCGCATACCCAATATCGTTATCGGACTGACAATCGTTGCTTTCGGAACATCGGCTCCGGAGTTGACGGTCAGCGTATCTTCCGCCCTGAAAGGAAGCGCCGATATTGCCATCGGCAACGTGGTGGGCAGCAATATCTTCAACACACTTATGATTGTGGGCTGCACCGCACTGTTCGCCCCAATTGCCGTAACCCGGAACACATTGCAAAAGGAAATACCTCTGTGCATCCTGTCTTCCATTGCTTTACTGGTCTGTGCCAACGACATATTCCTGAACGGAGACAAGGCTAATACTCTCAGTATCACAGACGGCTTGCTTTTGCTCTGCTTCTTCGCTATCTTCCTGAGTTATACTTTTGCCATCGCCTCACACAGTCCCGAAGAAACAGCCGGCAGTGAGGAAACTATCAGACAACTGCCACTTTGGAAGTCTGTCCTCTACATTCTGGGCGGGCTTGGAGCGCTTATTGCCGGCGGCAGTTTCTTTGTTGACGGTGCAAGCGGCATTGCACGCAGCCTGGGAGTAAGCGAATCTGTTATCGGACTGACGCTGGTGGCCGGCGGAACATCCCTGCCCGAACTTGCCACATCCATTGTAGCCGCCTTGAAGAAAAATCCGGAGATAGCCATTGGCAACGTAGTAGGCAGCAATCTGTTCAACGTGTTCTTTGTACTGGGATGCAGTGCATCCATCACTCCGTTACACCTGACTGGAATCACTAACCTGGACTTGTGGGTACTGGCAGGTTCCGGCATTCTGCTTTGGTTCTTCGGGCTGTTCTTTGCCAAACGTACCATCACCCGCATTGAGGGAAGCATCATGGTGCTTTGCTACGTTGCATATACGACATTCCTCATTTATAACCTGTAAGACACCCGTTTTTAAAGATTTTCATGTATCTTTGCCGGCTCATAACAACATACAACTATGGCAATTACAATTAAAAAGGTCTCTACGAAAAAGGAATTGAAGCAGTTTATCCGCTTCAACTACAAACTATACAAAAACAATCCGTATTCGGTGCCCGATCTTTACGATGACATGCTCAATACCTTCAACAAGAAGAAAAATGCCGCTTTCGAATTTTGTGAAGCCGATTACTTTCTTGCTTACAAGGATGATAAAATCGTAGGACGCGTAGCCGCCATCATCAACCATAAAGCCAACCAAACCTGGAACAAGAAAGAGGTGCGCTTCGGCTGGATTGACTTTATCGACGACCCCGAAGTATCGGAGGCCCTTATACATACCGTTGAAGAATGGGGCAAGGAACGGGGCATGACCCATATACAAGGCCCGTTAGGCTTCACCGATTTCGATGCGGAAGGTATGCTTATCGAAGGCTACGACCAGCTTAGCACAATGGCAACCACCTATAACTACCCTTACTACCCGCAGCACATGGAACGTATGGGATTTGAGAAAGATGCCGATTGGGTGGAATACAAGATTTATATCCCGGATGCCATACCCGACAAGCATAAGCGTATTTCGGATCTAATCCAACGTAAATACAATCTCAAAATCAAGAAATATTCATCTGCCAAGAAGATTGCCCGCGACTACGGACAAGCCATTTTCGAGCTGATGAACGAAGCATACAGCCCGTTGTACGGTTACTCTGCCCTGTCACAGCGCCAGATTAACCAATACGTAAAGATGTATCTGCCCATTCTGGACCTGCGCATGGTGACGCTGGTTACAGATGCCGAAGACAAACTGGTAGCCGTAGGCATCTCCATGCCTTCCTTGTCAGAGGCTTTGCAAAAATCTCACGGCCGTTTGCTGCCTTTCGGTTGGTATCACCTGCTGAAAGCCTTGTTTATGAAACGCCGTGCCAAGATGCTGGATCTGTTGCTGGTAGCCGTGAAACCCGAATATCAGAACAAGGGCGTAAACGCCTTGCTATTCTCCGACCTAATCCCCGTTTATCAGAAACTGGGGTTTGTCTTTGCGGAAAGCAACCCCGAATTGGAACAAAACGGCAAGGTACAGGCACAATGGGAATATTTCAAGACCGAACAGCATAAGCGTAGAAGAGCATTTACCAAGGCAATCTAAAAACACGTAGTTCATCAGCATACAAAAGACCCGCATTTTGCCGGCACACATCACCTTACCTCCCTTTCCGTCTAAGAGTTTGCAATTGTGCCGGCAAATATAATGGTCTTACACACCATTTCCCCATTGATAAACATCCGTTTTCCCCATTATAAATATACCAATCTATCAAGGATAACTTGCTTTTGCCTATACCTTTTCTTCGTTTTTCAACTGCGGGCTGTCCGGTTTGCATATGCGGGATGAAGAGCCCGCAATTGGCAACCGTGGAGCCCGCAGTTGGAAAACGAGGTTTTTCCTATAGCCTAACAACCTTTTCAACCGTGCTTTTTCCTATTAAACATCCGGTAAACTGAAAAAAGTTTCAGGGCATATATTTGTTTACATAGGGTGTTTTATATTGATTTTCTTATTAACTTTGCGAAATATCAGTGCTTACAATACAAGATGTTTTCTATGGAAGATAATAATATGATGTTGCCGTTGGAAGGTTCTGCCGGTTATGAGGAAAAGACAACCGGTACAAATACCGGCAGTAGTGAGGTTGAATACAATGAAGATAACATTCGCCATTTGGACGACATGGAGCATATCCGTGTCCGTTCGGGCATGTACATAGGCCGTCTTGGCGACGGTTCGCAAAATGATGACGGTATCTATGTATTGCTGAAAGAGGTAATGGACAACAGTATCGATGAATTCAAGATGGGTGCCGGCAAACGTATCGAAGTCAACATAGAAGAAAACCTCCGCGTAAGCGTACGCGACTACGGACGAGGCATTCCGCAAGGAAAGCTGGTAGAGGCAGTCAGCAAACTGAATACCGGCGGTAAATACGACAGCAAGGCATTCAAAAAGAGCGTTGGTCTGAACGGCGTCGGCATCAAGGCGGTCAATGCACTCAGCAGCCGTTTCGAGGTACGCAGTTACCGCGACGGCAAAGTACGCACGGCTATTTTCGAGAAAGGCGTACTGCAAAGCGACCTGACAGAGGACAGTACGGAAGAAAACGGTACGTATATCTTCTTTGAACCCGATAACACCCTCTTTACCAATTACTCCTTCCAGAACCAGTTTGTAGAGACACTGCTACGCAACTATACTTATCTCAATACGGGGCTGACTTTCATCTACAACGGACAACGGATTATCTCCCGCCACGGTCTGGAAGACCTTCTGAAAGACAACATGACCAGCGAGGGGCTTTATGACATCGTCCACCTGAAAGGGGAAGACATCGAAATAGCCTTTACGCATACCAACCAGTATGGAGAGGAATATTATTCTTTCGTAAACGGACAGCACACCACACAGGGCGGTACGCACCAGACTGCCTTAAAGGAACATATTGCCCGCACCATCAAGGAGTTCTATAACAAGAACCAGGATTATGCCGACATCCGCAACGGACTGGTAGCCGCCATTGCCATTGATGTGGAAGAACCGATGTTCGAAAGTCAGACCAAGACCAAGTTAGGCTCTAACAATATGTGGCCCGAAGGTCCTACCGTAAACAAATATGTAGGCGACTTCATCAAAACGGAAGTGGACAACTACCTGCACAAGAATCCGTTAGTGTCCGAAGTCATGCTGCAAAAGATACAGGACTCCGAGAAAGAGCGCAAGGCTATTGCCGGAGTTACCAAGCTGGCCCGCGAACGGGCTAAAAAGGCTAATTTGCATAACCGCAAGTTACGCGATTGCCGCTTCCACCTAAGCGACGGTAAAGGCAAAGACCAGGAAGCAGAATCGTGTATCTTCATTACCGAGGGTGATTCCGCCAGCGGCTCCATCACCAAGAGCCGCGATGTAAACACGCAAGCAGTATTCAGCCTACGCGGTAAGCCCCTCAATTCCTACGGCCTGACAAAGAAAGTAGTCTATGAAAATGAAGAGTTTAATTTACTTCAGGCGGCGCTGAACATCGAAGACGGTATCGAAGGGCTCCGCTATAACAAAGTGATTGTTGCCACCGATGCCGATGTGGACGGCATGCACATCCGTCTGCTTATCATCACGTTCTTCCTGCAGTTCTTCCCCGATCTGATAAAGAAAGGGCATGTATACATCTTGCAGACTCCCTTGTTCCGTGTGCGCAACAAGAAGAAAACAAGCTATTGCTACACAGAGGACGAACGGGTGAAAGCAATTGAGGAATTAGGTCCGAATCCGGAAATCACCCGGTTCAAGGGTCTGGGAGAGATTTCACCGGATGAATTCAGACATTTCATTGGCAAAGACATGCGTCTGGAACAGGTATCCTTACGCAAAACAGACTTAGTAAAAGAGTTATTGGAGTTCTACATGGGTAAAAACACTATGGAACGGCAACTTTATCATCGATAATCTGGTTATAGAAGAAGATTTAGCATCATGAGAAGAGCAATCTTTCCGGGCACATTCGACCCGTTCACTATCGGCCATGCTTCGGTAGTGCGCCGTGCGCTGACTTTCATTGACGAAATCGTCATAGGAATAGGTATCAACGAGAATAAGAATACGCATTTCCCTATTGAAAAGCGCGAAAAGATGATACGGGATTACTACCGGAATGAGCCGCGCATCAAGGTACAGTCATACGACTGTCTGACCATTGACTTCGCCAAAGAAGTGGATGCCAGTCTGATTATACGCGGCATACGCACGGTAAAGGATTTCGAGTACGAGGAAACGATTGCCGATATAAACCGCAAGCTGACAGGAATTGAAACCATTCTGCTCTTTACGGAACCGGAGTTGACTTGCGTAAGTTCGACTACCGTACGCGAACTGCTGCAATTTGGAAAGGATATAAGCATGTTCCTTCCGGAAGGAATGGAAATGAGTGATGAGATGAAATGATTGGTAGTTAGTGACAAGAATAATGAAGAAGATTTTTGCTATTATAGTATGTATATATGCCGTAACGGCGCAGGCTCAGAAAATGGGCAATGAAGCCCTCCGCAAGTTGCAAATGGCAGAGTTTGCCATAGCCAACCTCTACGTGGACTCCGTGGATGAGAACAGACTGGTGGAAGAGGCCATTATCAAGATGCTGGCGCAGCTTGATCCGCACTCTACCTACAACAATGCCGAAGAAGTTAAGAAAATGAACGAACCCCTGCAAGGCAACTTCGAAGGTATCGGCGTACAGTTCCAAATGATAGAAGATACGCTGCTTGTAGTACAGCCCGTCAGCAACGGTCCCTCGGAGAAAGTAGGCATTCTTGCCGGCGACCGCATCATAGCCGTTAACGACTCCGCCATTGCCGGAGTTAAAATGAGCACGGAAGACATCATGAGCCGGTTACGCGGAGAGAAAGGCTCGGAAGTCAAACTGACAATCGTGCGCCGCGGAGTGAATGAACCCTTATTCTTCACTGTAAAACGGGATAAAATACCTATCCTCAGCCTGGATGCCGCATATATGATACAGCCCCGGACAGGTTATATCCGCATCAACCGCTTTGGGGCAACCACTGCCGAAGAGTTTCTTAAAGCATTAAAGGAGTTGCAGAAAAAAGGGATGAAAGACCTGATACTCGACCTGCAAGGAAATGGCGGTGGCTATCTGAACGCCGCAATCGACCTCGCCAATGAATTCCTGCAACAAAAAGACCTCATTGTTTATACGGAAGGCAGAGCTGCACGCCGCAGTAATTTCCATGCCAAAGGAAACGGAAAGTTTAAAGACGGGCGTCTCGTCGTTTTGGTGGATGAATATTCCGCATCCGCCAGTGAAATCGTAACCGGAGCCATTCAGGATTGGGACAGAGGTGTAGTCGTAGGTCGGCGCACTTTCGGCAAAGGATTGGTGCAACGCCCTATCGACCTGCCGGACGGCTCTATGATACGCCTGACCATTGCTCGCTACTATACTCCTTCCGGCCGTTGCATACAGAAGCCTTATGACAAGACCGCCAATCCGGACGGCACGCTTAGCGGGGAAAATAACCTGGAAAAATACAACCAGGAATTGATAGACCGCTTTAATCATGGCGAATTAATGCATGCCGACAGCATACATTTCCCCGACTCCCTGAAGTACCAGACAAAAAAATTAGCGCGCACCGTTTATGGCGGTGGCGGTATCATGCCCGACTTCTTCGTGCCGATAGATACCACCCAATACACAGATTATCATCGGAATATCGTTGCTAAAGGTGTCGTTATCAAGACAACTATGAAATTTATAGAAAGCCATCGGAAAGAGTTGCAAAGCAAATATAAGAAATTCGAAACGTTCAACGATAAGTTCGAAATCAGCGATGAGATATTAGCAAACATGCAGACTCTTGCGGAACAAGAAAAGATTAAGTTCGACGAGAAGCAATACCGGAAGTCCCTGCCGCTCATCAAGACGCAACTAAAAGCGTTGATAGCCCGCGACCTGTGGGATATGAATGAATACTTCCAGATAATGAATACTACGGACAGCAGCGTAATACAAGCCCTGAAAGTTCTAAATGAAGGAGCGTATGAAAAAGTGGTAAGGTTATAACCTTATCACTTTCCAAACAACCAGCGGTTCAGCCAGCGGTTTACATAGATATTCACAATCGCACAGCCTGCACCGATAGCCGCACCTGCCAGTACATCCGAGGGATAATGTACACCCTCATTCATACGGGACACTCCGACAGAACAAGCCCACAAGGCAGAAGGAGCTATTACGTACCATTTAGGATATTTTATGCACAGAGAAGTGGCAAGTGCGAAAGCCGATGCGGTATGCCCGGACGGGAAATGAAGGACTGCTCTCATGGCTATACGGATGTACCCTATCCGGATAGCGTTCATACGGACGTTCGCGGTCGACAAGATATTTCATACCATACGCCACCACAAAAGCACCCGCCACACTTGTTCCGACGTATACGGCATCCTTCAACAAGTCCTTGTCCTTTTTAGCCCATGCCGTCAAAGCCATAGCTACCGGGACACCAATGGCCACATAAGGCTCCGAACGGGAAATAAATTTATTGTAATTACGGACAAATTTATTATCCCAGCCATTAACCCGATGTAAGGTATTAATATCCCAATTCTGTGCAAAGAGATTTGATACAACAAAGGAAATAAAAAATACAAAAAAAATGGTTCTTCTCATAAAACCTATCTATTAGTTTGGCGCAAAGATAGCCGAAATCCTTAGAGTATTCGCAAAATTATCTTATCTTTGTTGCCACAATTTACATATTAATACAATTCACATATCTATTCATGGCATTAAATAGTTGTTGCTCTCGGCAAATTGATTGTGCGCTATGTCCTAAAACATCCCAAGGAGTATTGATATATAGCCAATATCCTAAAGGACAGCATTTCCCTGCCGAAAAGTGTACACAAAATTGTATAATATTTATATTGAAAGGCGAGTTGCTTGTCAATAGCGAGGAATATCCCGGCACTACTCTGCAGGCCCGCCAATGTATCTTGCAAGCTATCGGCTCCAAAGTAGAATTGCTGGCGCTAACCGATGTTGAATATTTTACCTACCGATTCACCGAACTTCCTCTCCTCTGTGAAGAACGCTACAAAGACATACTTGAAAGGGCTTATGCCCCTCTGACCTATACTCCCTTGCCCATCATTCCTAAACTGGAAAGATTATTCGGAGATTTAACGGAATATTTCAGGGAGCAGCCGAACACGTGCAGCAGGTATCTTGACGTTAAATGCCAGGAAATAATTTATATCCTGACTTGCTACTACCCAATCCAGCAAGTCTCCACTTTTTTCTATCCAATCAGTACATATACAGAAAGTTTCCACTATTTCGTCATGCAGAACTACGATAAAGTGAAAAACGTAGAAGAGTTTGCCCACCTTGGCGGATATACCACAACCACTTTCCGCCGATTATTCAAGAATATGTATGGCGTACCTGTATACGAATGGATTTTGGACAAAAAACGCGAGGGCATTTTAAACGACCTGCAACACACCAAGCAACGCATCTCCACAATCAGCACCCGATACGGATTCGATTCATTATCACACTTTGCCCATTTCTGCAAAGACTCTTTCGGCGATACCCCGCGCTCTCTGCGCAAACGTACTGCCAACGGCGAAAACATAACTATTATCTGTAAAGAACATAACAAGGAACAAGAGGACGAATGACACCGCTGATTCGCCCGGCAATCTTGCTACCCGCTCATTACGGAATAATTTCTTTAATTCCTTGTTTAATCAAGGTATTTCCTCTATTTTTGCAGGATATTAGTCTGACGAGCTTTTAAGAATATATTTTCTAACTATTAAATAATTTAAATTCAATCATTTATGTGGTTAAGTAATTCATCTGTAGGAAGGAAAGTGGTGATGAGTGTTACCGGTATCGCCCTTATCCTGTTTCTGACATTTCACATGGCGATGAACCTTGTTGCATTGGTTTCGGCCAATGGCTATAACATGGTTTGTGAGTTCTTGGGAGCAAACTGGTACGCGCTGGTAGCTACCGTAGGTCTGGCTGCCTTGTTCATCATCCACATCATCTACGCTTTCTGGCTGACGATGCAAAACCGCAAAGCGCGCGGTAACGAGCGTTATGCAGTAGTAGACAAGCCTAAAACTGTGGAATGGGCCTCTCAAAACATGCTCGTACTGGGCATCGTGGTAATCGTAGGTCTCGGTCTGCACCTGGTTAACTTCTGGGCAAAGATGCAGCTCCCCGAACTGATGCACAACATGGGCGCACATGCCGACATGCTCACGCTGGCTTACGCTGCCAACGGTGTCTATCACATTCAGAACACCTTCTCCAACCCGGTATTCGTAGTGCTTTACCTCATTTGGCTGGGTGCATTGTGGTTCCACCTGACTCACGGTTTCTGGAGCTCCATGCAGTCTTTGGGCTGGAACAACAAAGTATGGATCAACCGTTGGAAATGTATCTCCAACATCTACTCCACTATCGTTGTTGTATGCTTCGCTCTGGTAGTTGTCGTATTCTTCATCAAATCACTGATGTGCAGCGGCGCTTGCTGATAAATTATTGTAAATGATTAAATTGTAATAGCATTATGACTAAGATAGATTCTAAAATACCGGAAGGACCGGTGGCTGAGAAATGGACCAACTATAAAGCTCACCAAAAATTAGTAAACCCTGCCAACAAACGCCGTTTGGACATCATCGTAGTAGGAACCGGACTTGCCGGCGCTTCCGCTGCCGCTTCTCTCGGTGAAATGGGTTTCAGAGTGTTCAACTTCTGCATTCAGGACTCTCCGCGCCGCGCACACTCTATCGCTGCGCAAGGTGGTATCAATGCTGCAAAGAATTACCAGAACGACGGCGACTCCGTTTACCGTCTGTTCTACGATACGGTAAAAGGTGGTGACTATCGTGCCCGCGAAGCAAACGTTTACCGTCTGGCCGAGGTTTCCAACAACATCATCGACCAGTGTGTTGCACAAGGTGTTCCTTTTGCACGCGAATACGGCGGCTTGCTCGACAACCGTTCATTCGGTGGTGCACAGGTATCACGTACATTCTACGCCAAAGGACAGACAGGACAGCAATTGCTGCTGGGAGCTTACTCCGCACTGAGCCGTCAGGTAAACGTGGGTACGGTGAAACTGTACACGCGTTATGAAATGGAAGACGTTGTCATCATCGACGGACGTGCCCGCGGTATCATCGCCAAGAATCTCGTAACAGGTAAGCTGGAACGTTTTGCCGCTCACGCTGTGGTTATCGCTACCGGCGGTTACGGCAACGCATACTTCCTCTCTACCAATGCAATGGCTTGCAACTGTTCCGCTGCCATGGCCTGCTACCGTAAAGGAGCCTGGTTTGCCAACCCCGCTTACGTACAGATTCACCCGACTTGTATCCCCGTTCACGGCGACAAGCAGTCCAAACTGACTTTGATGTCCGAATCTTTGCGTAACGACGGACGTATCTGGGTTCCGAAGAAACTGGAAGATGCCAAGAAGTTGCAGGAAGGTACGCTGCAAGGAAAAGATATTCCCGAAGAAGACCGCGACTACTACCTGGAGCGCCGTTATCCGGCATTCGGTAACCTCGTTCCGCGTGACGTTGCCAGCCGTGCTGCCAAAGAACGTTGCGACAAGGGTTATGGCGTGAACAATACAGGTCTTGCCGTATTCCTCGACTTCTCCGAAGCTATCAACCGTTTGGGCAAAGATGTGGTTGCACAGCGTTACGGCAACCTCTTCGACATGTACGAAGAAATCACAGATGTCAGCCCGTACGAAAACCCGATGATGATTTATCCGGCTATCCACTATACAATGGGTGGTATCTGGGTAGACTACGAACTGATGACTTCTATCAAGGGCTTGTTCGCCATCGGTGAATGTAACTTCTCGGACCACGGCGCCAACCGCCTCGGTGCTTCCGCATTGATGCAGGGTCTGGCAGACGGTTACTTCGTATTGCCTTATACTATCCAGAACTACCTGGCCGACCAGATTACCGTTCCCGCTTCTCTACCGACCTGCCTGAGTTCGCAGCGGCAGAAAAAGCCATTCAGGACAAAATCGACTGGATGATGAACATCAAGGGTAAGAAGTCTGTAGACTCTATCCATAAGGAATTGGGCCACGTAATGTGGGAATATGTAGGTATGGGACGTACTGCAGAGGGCTTGAAAGAAGGCTTGAAGAGACTGAAGGAAATCCGCAAGGAATTCGAGAAAGAGCTGTTCATCCCCGGCGAGAAAGAAGGCATGAACGTCGAACTCGACAAGGCTATCCGTCTGTACGACTTCATCACAATGGGCGAACTCGTAGCATACGATGCCTTGAACCGTAACGAAAGCTGCGGCGGTCACTTCCGCGAAGAGTACCAGACAGAAGAAGGCGAAGCCAAGCGCGATGACGAAAACTACTTCTACGTTGCCTGCTGGGAATACCAGGGTTCAGACGAAAAAGAACCGGTATTGCTGAAAGAACCTCTGGTATACGAAGCAATCAAGGTACAGACTCGTAACTACAAGAGCTAATCGGGAAGTTGAACATTTAAAGAATTAAAGAAAATGGATAAAAATATATCATTTACGCTCAAGGTATGGCGCCAGAAGGGTCCGAAAGCAAAAGGCGCTTTTGAAACATACCAAATGAAAGATATTCCGGGCGATACCTCATTCCTCGAAATGCTGGATATTCTGAACGAACAGCTCATCAGTGAAGGTAAAGAACCGGTTGTATTCGACCATGACTGCCGCGAAGGTATCTGCGGTATGTGTTCTCTTTACATCAACGGACATCCGCACGGTCCTGCAACAGGTGCCACTACCTGCCAAATCTATATGCGCCGCTTCAACGACGGTGACACCATTACCGTAGAACCTTGGCGTTCTGCCGGCTTCCCGGTAATCAAAGACTTGATGGTAGACCGTACTGCATACGACAAGATTATGCAGGCAGGCGGTTATGTCAGCGTACGTACAGGTGCTCCTCAGGATGCCAACGCTATCCTGATTCCGAAGCCTATCGCCGATGAAGCCATGGATGCCGCTTCCTGTATCGGTTGCGGTGCTTGTGTAGCCGCTTGTAAGAACGGTTCCGCCATGTTGTTCGTTTCCGCTAAGGTAAGCCAGTTGAACCTGCTTCCTCAAGGCAAACCGGAAGCATTGCGCCGTGCCAAAGCCATGTTGAGCAAAATGGACGAACTCGGTTTCGGTAACTGTACAAACACCCGTGCTTGTGAGGCCGAATGTCCGAAGAATGTATCTATCAGCAACATCGCACGTCTGAACCGCGACTTCATTACCGCAAAATTGAAAGACTAACCGTACTTTCTGCATTTGATTAATATCACAAGAACTCTTCTATCGGGAAAACCGGTAGAGGAGTTTTTTTATGATAAGAAATTATGGAAACAGTTTGATATCCCAAGCAGGTTAAACAGACAAAAACATAGAATCCTGGGCTGCAGATACAGATGGCTTCTCAACCTCTTTCCTTAAATTACGGGGAGACAATCCAAAATTCTTCTTGCAGAAATTAGAGAAGTGAGATAAAGATTCAAAGCCATATTTATAACAAATTTCAGAGATTGTAAAGTTTGTATGCCGAAGTTCATAAAGAATGCCTTCTTTTCTGCGTTCCTGCATCCACTCGTACACAGGCTGGTGAAATACAGAAGTAAAGATACGGCGGAAAGTCGTCACAGTATATCCC
>VOFF01000042.1_pt1 | contig 224104 bp, 268 predicted proteins | sample 5384061 | NCBI WGS metagenome assembly VOFF01 (sample SAMN12384725, study PRJNA508395) | human gut metagenome | isolation source: healthy gut E | host: Homo sapiens | reverse complement strand
AGTTGGATGAACTTGATGTGACGACCGCAGAGAGTAAGGCGACTTATGCAGAGATTAAGGATTATGTCTTGAAAAAGCATGGGTTGAAGGTTTCTAATCTGTATATTTCGCAGGTAAAAAGGAAATGTGGAATAGAGGTTGGGGAGAATTATAACTTGCCAAAATCGGAGGATAGCAGACAGCCTCAGTGTCCGGAGGAGAATGAAAAGGCGATAAAGGACGCACTGGAGTATTTTGGAATGATTTAGAGAGGTAGGCATATGGCATTAAACTATATGGTGTATCAGTATGATGGCAGCAGGACCGCTGTTGTTATGACGGATATGGATGGCTGGGAGATCGTAATTGACTGCGATAGGGCAGAGGCGCAGGTTGTATTTGATGAGCCTGAGGATGCTGGGATTCTTGCCAGACTTGCGAGAAAAGAACCTGCAAGCTATGTGAGTATTGCAATGTGTCCGGACGGATTGCAGGATTATGTGGATGTATGGAATGAGTTGAATTAAGCATAGGAGGAGAATGCAGGATGAATAATTTTTATGAAACGGTATTGGGTGTACTTAAGCAAGATGACAGATTTTTTACAGAAGATGGAATCCTTTTAAGAAATGCTGTTTATGAAGCTGCAATGCAGATGGATACTAATCTTATTCATTTGTTACTTGCCAATGATATAACAAAAAAAGCACACTTTTTCAAAGAAGTTGATGGCATTGCTGTATTTGATAAAGTAGGTTTTGGGTGGGTTGTGAATAATAGAGAGTTTTTGCCAGATAGTTATACTCGTTTTAAAAATAAAATTGGACTTACTGATGGGACCGGGAATATGATTTTGTCCAATAGTAGTGTTGAGTTAGTATTTCCATATAAAGATTGCATCCTGGAAGGTGGACAGACATCTGAGGCTCAGAAAAGAAAAAGAGATTTTTTACAATGAAACATTAGCACCAGATGAAATAGATAGGTTGTTATATCCTAAAGTTTTTACTAAAGCAACCAAATACGCACAAGGGGTATGCAAAAAACAAACAGTGTTTAATGGAGAAAATCTTATAATCAAAGGAAATAATTTGTTAGCTATATCAAGTTTGTTAAGGTGTTATGAAGGACAAATTAAATGTATATATATTGACCCACCATATTATTTTAGGGAAACAAGGGCAACTGATACATTTAAATATAACTCTAATTTTCATTTGTCAAGCTGGCTTGTATTTATGAAGGAACGACTCCATATGGCAAAGCGGCTATTGAAAGTGGGAGGAACTATATGGATTAGTATAAGTGAAGATGGAATGCATTATCTTAAAGTACTTGCAGATGACATTTTTGGTGCAGAACATTTTGTTGGAACGATACCTCGGCGTACTCGCAGTGGAAAATCAGATGTTCCTTTTAATTTTTCACAAGATTTTGATTGGATTCTTGTTTACACAAATGTTTCAGATGAAGAAAAGGTTTTAGGAAGAAAAGTAGAAAGAAAGTATTATGAAACACCAGACTACCCAGGTGAGCCATGGAGACTTGCAGATTTAACTTCGCAGAACCTGCAAGCAAGCGTCCTAATTCGTATTTTACAATGGTTGATCCTAAAACAGGAAAAGAATATCCGGCCAGCGAGAAAAGAACTTGGGCAATCACAAAAGATACTTTTGAATATTATTATAATATTGGTGCAATTGTATTTCCTGATGATTATGAATTTTTAAATATATCTAAACCATATGCAAGAAAATTTAAATCCGATGACGATAAGAACGGAAAGTTGAGTTCTGTAATTTCAGATTTTGCAATACAGGATTTTATGAAATCACTTTTATATGATTGTAAAAATATGGATGGAAATTCTCAGATTGATGGGATGTTCGGACGGGATAAATTTGATTATGCAAAGCCAGAAAATCTTATCAAGAGCATTTTAGAGGTTGCTACAGAAGAAGGAGATTTAGTACTGGATTTCTTCTTGGGATCTGGTACTACCTGCGCTGTTGCACATAAGATGAATCGTCGCTATATAGGTGTTGACCAAATGGATTATATTAACCAATTAGCTGTTGAGCGATTGAAAAAAGTTATAGCTGGAGAGCAAGGAGGAATTTCGCAAAAAATCGAATGGACTGGTGGAGGTTCCTTTGTATATTGCGAGCTTGCAAAAGCAAACCAAAATTTTGTTGATGAAATTCAGACAGCAACTACTGTTGATGAAATCAAAGATATTTATAACCGTATTATTGCAACTGGATTTATCAGTAGCAAGGTTATTCCAAAGGATATTGATGCGAATGCGGATGATTTTTATGCATTGGCTATTGATGATCAGAAGCGTTTTCTTATGGAATTGCTTGATAAGAATTTATTGTATGTAAATTATTGTGATATAGACGATGAAGAATACGGTATTAGTGATGAAGATAAGGCATTTACAAGAAGTTTTTATGAGGGGGTGTAATCTATGGCTTTTCTTTATGAAAAAATAGATATTCTTCGTGAGAATGGATACATTTCGAATATGCCCTCGTATATTCCTTCCAACTTGAATCCAACATTTGAATTGCGCCCATATCAGGTTATGGCATTTGAAAATTTTATAACTCGTTTTGAAAGTCCTAAATGTCCACACCCAACACAGGTACTTTTTCATATGGCTACGGGAAGCGGAAAAACATTAATAATGGCAGGACTAATGCTTTACTTATATAAAAAAGGGTATAGAAATTTCCTGTTTTTTGTAAACCTGTCTACAATAGTAAAGAAAAACAGAAGATAATTTTTTAAATGCAACATCAAACAAATATTTGTTTGCAGATGAAATTGTGATTGATGGGGAACATATCAAGATAAATAAGGTTGATAATTTTCAAGTAACCGATCCTGATGCAATTAACATTTGTTTTTCAACAACACAAGGACTTCATACGGATATGTGGATGACAAAAGAGAATGGTATATCATTTGATGATTTTGATAATGTGAAAACTGTTCTTATTTCAGATGAAGCTCACCATTTGAATGTTGCCACAAAGAAGTTAAGCAAAGACGAGGAGGAGAGTAAGCATTCATGGGAGGAAACAGTAAAATGCATTTTTGGAAGAAATAGTGAAAACATTCTTTTTAGAATTTACTGCAACCTGTGATCTTGCAAATCCACAGATTCGTGCCGAATACGAGAATAAAATTATATTTGATTATCCGTTATATAAATTCCGTGAGGATCTTTATTCGAAAGAGATTAAGACGCTTCGTTCAGATATGGATATTATGGACAGAGCTATTCAGGCATTAGTGTTGAGTCAGTACAGATTGAAGATATTTCAGGATAATCACTTATCAATTAAACCAGTGGTACTGTTTAAATCAGCGAAAATTGCTGACAGTAAAGCCTTTATGGCATCTTTTATTGATGTTATAAAAAAGATTGAACGGAGCTACCCTTGAGAGAATTTCATCTTTGATTGATAATCCTACGATGCACCAGGCATATTCTTATTTTGCAAAAAAGGGTATATCTTTTGATATGCTTGCCCAAGAGTTGCGAGAAGACTTTTCTGAAGAACATTGTGTGTCTGTAAATGATGATAAGGAAGCAGATACGAAGCAGATATTACTTAATTCATTAGAGGATGCTTCTAATCCGTATCGGGCCATTTTTGAAGTGAAGAAATTGGATGAGGGATGGGATGTTCTGAATCTTTTTGATATAGTGCGTTTGTATGAAACGAGACAGTCCGGAGGTAAGTCTATATCGCCGGCTACGGTGTCGGAAGCGCAGTTGATTGGAAGAGGCGCAAGATATTGTCCTTTTCAAATAAATAGTGAACAGCCAAAATTCAAAAGAAAGTATGACACAGATGTAGAGAATGAACTTAGAATATGTGAAGAACTATATTATCATTGTCAAAATGATAGTAGATATATTGGAGAGTTACATAACGCGTTACGAGAAATAGGTGTTGATCCTGATAAAACAGTTACACGGCACTATGTATTGAAAGAAGACTTTAAGCAGGACGAACTTTATAAAAATGGTTTAGTTTTTTATAAATGACCGTGTGGTTAAAAATCGTTCTGATGTTAATGAATTACTTCCTTCTGTAAGAGAAAAGGTTTATCCAGTAGTATTATCTACCGGTCAATCTGGTGAGGATGTTATTCTTGATGATGGGCAAGGACCATCTACTGATGACAAGATAAAGACAAAATTGTATACGACTACCATCGGTGATATAGCAAAAATGAATTATGCGATTGTAAATAAAGCACTTGCTAAAAATCCTGTATATAAGTTCAATACATTAAAAAAGCAGATTCCCGAATTTAAAATCCACAAGGGAGTTTATTACAAGTGACAGTTACCTTGGTAACATAAAAATGGAAATTCGTAGCCAATATGATGAACCGCCAATTGCTATTCTATCTTCAGCGGTTGCAATTGTGATTGAAAAAATTGCTTTGCAACCATCTCATCTATTGAGGAAGAATATGAAGGTACTAAGGATTTTAGAGCAGTTAATATTCGAGATATATTCCATGATAAAGCTGTGAATTATACTAACATCGTAGATGGTGGGATTGGTACATCTCAAAATGATGCAACTGTACCGGATGCCATGCGTATTAATTTGATGGATGAGGAGTGGTTTTCATTCACAGATAATTATGGAACCTCAGAGGAAAAAGCGTTTGTATCATATTTCCATGATTATGTAGATGAATTGAAAGCCATTTATAGCAAGATTTATTTAATACGTAATGAACGACAGATGCATATTTATTCATTTGATGGAGGTGAACGATTTGAACCTGACTATGTATTATTCTTGCAAAAGGATAATACTGATGGTTTTGAACAGATGCAGGTATTTATTGAGCCCAAAGGTACACACCTTATTGAATCGGATAAATGGAAAGAAAAATAATTCTGTTACAATTAAAAGAAAATGCCACACCGGTAAAAACATTTGTAGATGATAATAATTACCATATTTGGGGATTCCATTTCTTTAATAGAGATGAGCGAGGGACTGAGTTTGCAGACTGATTTTGAAATGTTGAAAAAGACCTGAAGAACAATTAAAAGTATTAAATGCGTATGCTGAAGGATTAGTTTGTGGAGATTAACGAATGCATCAGTTGATAAGGTTTTGATAAAACAAATGCAATGATTGGAGGAATCAATATGGAATGGACAAAATTTAATACTCATGGAGAATCTTCTAATCATGCATTTGAAGTTATGTGTAATATTCTTTTCGAGGGTTGGTGCAAGCGTGAGTATAAGGATAATTTGAAATACTTCTCTTTCGTAAATGGAAGTGGTGGAGATGGAGGAGTGGAAGCTTATGCAACATTAGATTCTGGAGAAGTTATTGGAGTTCAATCAAAGTGGTTTCCAGATAAGATGGAAACTCTTCAATTTAATCAAATCGAGAAATCTTTTAATACGGCAATAAAAGTCAGACCTGAAATGATACGGTATATTGTATGTATTCCAAGAGATTTTACTTCTAAAAAAATGGCTAAAAATGGAAAAATTGCAAAAAATACAGAGGAAAACAATTGGAGAACGCTTCTTGAGAAACTTAAGAATGTAAATCCATCTGTATCAGTGGAGTTATGGGATGCGACTACTATTCAAGCAAAGTTGATGACGCCAGAAGCAATGGGGTGTTATAAGTATTGGTTTGATAATACAGAAGTTTTTGATACAGAAATTGTGAAAGTATTTGAAAAAGCCATAAATAGTTGGGCAAAGACAAAGTATATTCCTGACTTGTATTCAACAGGTTACATTCATGATAAACTAGAAATTTTTACCGGAAATTATGGTATTGTAGAAAAACGATATGATGGAGTACAGAAGGTACTGTCTGTTCTAGAAAGGCTTAAGAAAGAGTATGGAGATATACTTAAGTTAAAGTTTCCAGAGAAAGAGCAGTCTGTTGTTGAAAATATAAAGCTGGATATTGATACGATAAATGAATGGATATCCCGTTTTGTGAGAATAGAAAAGCTTGTAATTGATGGTGCGGAAGTTAAAGAAGATTTTCTTGATGAGAGAATTGGCTTGAAGTGTATTTCATCTGAATTAAAGGACTCTTCATTGTATTTTCATCATTATTCGCATTTTACACCTGTCATAGAGATTCTTGAAAATATCGTGGACGAGGTGTGTGAATGTTGTCAGTTGCTGAATAGTGATTTTGATAATCGCATCATTTTCTTAGGAAATCAAGGCACCGGAAAAACTGCGGGGATTGTAGCTGAAGCTAACGCTCTGTTGCAAGAGAAGAGTCATTTGCCGATACTGGTTCGCGCTAAAGAGTTTTCAACGGGTGATAATTGGTTATCTATCTTGACGAGAACGTTAGAATTGCCAAATAAATGGAGCGATAGGGAGTTGCTTAGGGCTTTAGAAAATGCAGCGTTGTTAAGAAATAAATTGCATAAAACTAGCGAAAGGGTCAATATACAGCCTAAATGTCTGATTTGCGTTGATGGAATAGAGGAATCTTTATCTTGGTCGTTTTGGGAGGAGCGAATAGAAGAGGCAAAAGCGTATGAGAAAGATTTTGCCGGAATAAAATTCGTTTTTTTGGCGCGTCCATATGTTTTTAATGAATATTAATTGGATTACCGTGATTGTTTTTGCCGAATGCCAACTCACGGTGATGTATCTGTTGCGGAACTTTTCGATAATTATATTGCTTATTATAATATAGAGTTAGATGGAAACAATTGGATTAAAGGAATGCTAAGAACACCGATGGCACTTAAGCTATTTGGTGACATATATAAAAATTCAAAGGTAGGAACTCTATCTAAAAATTCAGTGGTTATAACAAAACTGTTTGAAGAAAAAATTAAGTCTATTGAGAATGTATATAGAAAGTCAGGAAAAGAGACTGATAATCAAAGTATGGTTATGGAAGCACTTGTTATGGTGGCAACTATGCTTGTTGATAAAAGTGACCTATCATATGATGAAATTTATAGTGTATGCAAAGAACCTTTAAAGAGTCATTTGGAAGATGTTTTAAGATTTATAGAGGTAGAAGGCTTTATTTATTCAAGGTTAATTCAGAAGGATGCTTTTAGTATTCCGGAAACGAAATATTCGTTGGGTATGCAACCGGCGTTCGATTACCTTATGGCAAGAAAAATATATGAGGCATTTAAAGAGAATAAGACTATTGAAACGGAATATTCCCAAGGTGTTTATCAATTGCTTTCGCTTATTGTAATAGAAGAGGATAGGAAGCTTTTATTTGAATATTCAAATATAGAACTTAGCAATGAATCGAAGTTTGATTTGGTTTGTTATGCATTGGCAAATACATCTGTTGAGATTGCATCAAAATATGGAGAGTATATTAAAATATTGATGAATTATTCAGCTGATGAATTTCGAGAAATTTTTGAAAGAATTATTTTGCCTGTAAGTAGTGTGCCAAATCATCCGCTAGGAAGTGTTTTGCTTGATGATTTTTTGAGAAATTTTGATGAACCAGCACAACGAGATATCTGGTGGTCTATACCAACATACTTAAGGGATAATTTTGATGCAGAATGGAGGAGTTATACAGAGATAGATACTACCAGCATAATATTATCCAATGAAGAAAATTATTTAGGTTTACCGTTGATATTGGTATGGCGCCTTTCCTCTGTAGATAATGATGTAAGGCGTGAGTGTAGATTTAAACTTACTGAATGGGGAATAAATAATCAGGAACAGTTTTTTCATCTTTTTAGTTATTGTGCAGATATTAATGATGAACAAATTATAGAAGATATTTTTTCTATTGCCTATGGAATTGCGTTGGGCAAGGATGCACAAGATGAATATCTGATTAATCTTTCGGACTGGATTATGGAAAATGTATTCTCGGATGAGGGGCTAATTAAGTATGGAAATGTTGTCGTTAGATTTTTTGCACAGCACAGGTATTGTTAAAATGGCAATTTTTAAGGAAGTGTACGATAAAGAGGTAGAAAATAAACTTATACCACCATATGCTTATCAAGCAAAAAAATATGCCTGCTTATGAAGATGCTTTTGATGCAAAAAGGATGTCCGGTTATGGTCCTATTGATTATGATCTTGCTAGATATGTTTTATGTGATCATTTTGATTGCTTTTTCAGAACAGATTATACAACTAATAAATATTCTGATGAAACTGAAAATTTATTTGAAGAATATAAAAAGAGAATATAACATAGACTCGTTAGAAATGGATGGTTTGATTATTTCAGTTGCGTATCAGTATTTACTAGATCAGGGGTGGAATAAGAAAAAAACGTTTTGGGAGTATAAAGACAAGAAGAATATTGGTGTAGATATTTCTATTAGAAGAACGTTTTATCCTGCTACACATGGTACACAATCAAGAGTAATGACTATTGCTGAAAAATATGTATGGTGTGCTAAACACCGTATAGAAGCTATGCTGGCGAATCGTGTAAAGTGTAGTGGTTATGGTAGAGATGATAAATTTATTAATGATTATTCGGATTTAGAGAAATTTATAAATACATATCAGGATTACATAAATTCAAAGAATAAAGCCCATAAGGATTTATGGCTTCATACAGATCAAATGGTATGCTCTCAGGATGATGAATATTCAATAAAAAAGTATTGAAGCATGGATGACAGATGGAAAGATACCGGAGTTTTCTGCATGGCTTAAGGATAATCAAGGAGATGAAATACTTTATGCTTATACGAGTATAACTAATGAATTGGCAGGTATTGAAGAGACAATTTGGATATCGTCTGGTGCAGTCAAATGTGATGAATTCGATGATTTTATTAAACGGTTAAATGTTTATTGGGAAGCAAGATGCGATTTATTAAATGTTTCAGATTTTCATGCATTACAAGATTGCCAATGTTATTGTACTCCACAGGAAGCTTGTACTATTCAAAGTCATAAGGAAGTGGAAAACACTATTTCTGTTGAAATTGATAATATTACTGTGAGGATAAATAAATTAGTGACAGAATGCACAACAGCGTATGCTGAAGATATGGAGAGTTCATTTGATTTACCTAGCAAATTGGTAAGAGATATGATAGAAATTAAATATGGTGATGGTTATAAGTATTTGAATAACGATGGTGAACTGATTGGTAAGTATATAAGTGTAGGTGAGAATTGGAAAAATCAACAGAAATGCTTGTTGGTGGACCGGAAAGCTTTAAAGGAGGCTTTTGACAAAGAACAATATAAAATGTTTTGGTTGTTTAGGGTATATCGTTCTCCGTCGCATAAAGCATATGAAGCTTTTGGTAGAGATATTATGCATGATACAGATAGAAGTTTTGTGGTTTGGCACGACGAAGATGAATACAAATATGTCGAATTGCAAAATATTGCGCCACCCCGTACAGAAATGAAAGAATATGAATCAATTATAAAATTCTATTATTCTGATATCGAGGAGTAAAATTGTTCTATAAAAAGGTAGGTCAAAAAGTGGAGTACCTTTTCAAAAAGTGTGTCAAAAAGTGACGCACTTTTCCAAAGACGTCATAGAGACGTTCCTTTTGTCACGAGGAGTGTCCCTGTGTCATGAGGAATGCCGCCGTGTCAAACGGAGCGTCTACGTGCCATGGAAAATGGTATCATACCACGGTTAGATTAATAATATAGAGGGACGATCTTCAAGGTATAGGATTGCCCCGTGATGGTAAGTAATAGGAAGAGAGATAGTATATGTCAAATATTAGGAACAATAGAAGACCTAAGAACAATAGACGAGTAAATGGTGTGCAGAGAAAAAAATACCAGGGAGGCAGAGAATAGTGTCAACCCAGATGTTAGAACAATCGAAATGGATGAATCGAATGTTGGCTCGTGCGTAAAAACATCGATTCGGAATATGGTGAATGTTGATAAGGTCACACTTGTCAAAAATGAGAACTACCAGGTACTCATCGAGGACATGGACAATGACGGAGAGGGCATTGGACACGTTCAGGGTATGACTGTATTTGTCAAGGATTCTCTACAAAGTATTGCAGTCACCATAAAACTCTTGAGTATCCGATTTATGATAGTTATGTAGAAAAGGTTTTGTGTTACTTCAGGGATAGAGATGGTTTCGCAAAGTTCAAAACTTCAGAGCTCAAAGATTATGAAAAATTCAAGGGCACGCAATTGGCTTCAGAGCATTTTATGGTTTAGATCAGTATAACTTGAAAGAAATAGATAAATATATGTGGCAACTTGGGAAGGAGTATTTCCCTAAAAACTATGGAAAGAAAAAAATGCAGGAGAAGCAGAAATGAGTTGTATCACACAGAAGCATTGTTTAGCTGTGAGCCATATCGGCATCCTGCGAAATTTCATTGATTGAGTGGGATGTGATACATACGAAATAGCGTTCAGAAAAGGAATATAGATTGAATATTTATGAAATGAATCACTTGATTTGTACAACAAGCAAATTGAGTGATTTTTTAAAATATGTATGTTGTGACATCGTTGATTTTCAAGTATGGACCGGCATTAAAAAGGAAATGGATTTTGCGTGAGTGGATAAAGAATATACAGGCAGACTGCTTTTGGAGAAGTTTAGCCTGTAAAAGATATCAGCGGTATTTCGATTGTATGAAAGCTATTGTAAAAATGATGCAACATGACATAATCGGATTGACTAAAACAACATAGATATTTATAATATAGACAAAACGAAAATGACATGAACGGAGGACGGGGTAATGGAGAAATCTGTAACACTTGAAGAGGCGTTAAAAAGAATTGATGAGCTGGAAAAAGAGAATGCAGAACTTCGGGAGGAATTGGAGTATTACAGAAATCGTAAATTAAGCGGTCGGCAGAAACATAACGCAAAATGGATGGCAATTTATAATGATTTTGTTGTTGGATATGAGAGCGGCATGACAATGGTAGAAATTGCGAAGCGGAACAATGTCAGTGAGAGGACGATTTATAGGTATAAAGCATATTATGACAAAATGAAGAAAAAAGAGAAATAGAACAATAATAGCAAATCGGACATAATGCTGATGTCGGCAATATGTTCATATGAGAATTGCAGACGTTTTTTGACCGCAAATGGATGGAGGAGTTCTATGGCAGAAGAAAGAAAGATGAAATTGCAGTAATTGAAATTACAGAAGAATACATGAAGGGGCGGCTTTATGAATTCAGAGGGAAAAAAGTTATGCTTGATTCAGACTTGGCAGAAATTTATGGGTATGAAACCAAAAATTTTAAAAGGCAGGTTAAGAATAACATTGCCAATTTGAAGGCGATGATTTTATGTTTGAATTGAATGATGAAGAAGTGGAAAATCTTTCAAGGTGCAAAAATTTCACCTTGAATATGGGAAGAGGTTCAAATATAAAATACAAACCTTATGTGTTTACAGAACAGGGTGTATATATGCTTATGACGGTTTTGCGCGGCGATCTTGCAATTAAACAAAGCCGTGCACTTGTGAAAACTTTTAAGAAAATGAAAGATTACATTTTAGAAAATAGCGATCTAATCGGTCAGCGGGAAATACTTCAGTTAAGCATGGAAACGGCTAACAACAGAATAGAAATTAACAAAATCAACTCAGATATGATTTCTCTTGAAAAACAGATTTCTGATGTTGCAGAAGGCTTGAAGGATGTTGTGACAAAATCTGAGTTGGCAGATATGATGAACAGCTTTGTTTCAGACGATGATGACAAGTGGCTCATGTTTAATGCAAAATTTAGTAGTGCAGATGAGGTATATGAGTCTATTTATAAGCAGGCAAAGTCGTCAATATATGTTGTAGATAATTATATTGGATTAAGAACGCTGGTACACCTTAAGAATTCTCCGACCGGAGTAGACATTATTTTATTCAGTGATAATGTTGGAAATAATAAACTTCACAACATAGAATTTACAGATTTCTGCAAGGAGTACCCAACAGTAAATTTGTCAATGAAAAAGACAGGCGGTATATTTCATGATCGATTTATCGTATTGGATTATGGAACTGCTGATGAAAGGGTTTTCTTATGTGGTGCTTCATCAAAGGATGCAGGGTCTAGAATAACCAGTATTGTTGAAGATTATGGAATATCTAAATATGCCCCTGTGATTGCCTCGCTGTTAAAAAAAAAAAAAAAAAACGTTGATTTTACCACAATAGAAATGTAGTAGGAACGTCCCAAATTAGTTGGAGAAAGTAGAATTATATGAGAAAAAATGACAAATTTCCATTCGCTATGACCAGGAAATTATTGGTTGTGTATATTGTTTTTACAGTTCTTCTGGGACTATTTCTGTTTTTTGTCATAGGAGATATGGCTGGAAAATGTGCGGCATGCATTGTTTGTCCGATGATCATTGTATATTTGCTCTATGCGTATTGTAAAGAAAGCAAGGCAGATATGAAAGCTCATGAGACAAAAGCACAATATATGAATGGCAGCTATTTTGAAAGCCCTGAGTGGCATGAGAAATATGTAGCCTATCTCAATGAGCACACATTTGAGAAACCTAAATATCAAAGCATGAAACTGGATTTATTAAAAAGATTTCAAAGACGTGAATATCTTGTCAAAATGATATTGTCATTATTCCTAATGTTTTGTACCTTGTGTCTTATTCCTTTAGGGCGTTATTATATGGCTATCATAGGATTTTGCCTGTTAGGATTCCTGTTTTGGCTGGAGTTTTCACTGTATATAGGAATGCCGGTACGGAAGTGGCTGAAGGGCGATATTGATTATGAGGGACTTGAAGCGTCATATTTAAAAAGTCAGATGCTTTTTCTATAAAACAAATGCATTAGCATTTGGAACTACACATTTACATGGATTCACAGAGAAAAAAAATATATGCAATAGATTATCGGTTGGTGGAAGGAATATCAAGAAAAATAGTACGTCTTAAGAAGTATGAGGATGGAATTTATAATACTGAGGAGTATCAGCACTTTGCAGTTATTCATGTCAGACTGCCCCAAAGCGGAAACATTCACGATGTTGAGATCGAACTAAATGAGTTTCAGGTTCAAATGGCAATCGATAAGTTATCCGTCTATAAAATTGGTGAAGATTTGATGGAAAATCTTTCTGTAAATGAGCATAAAAGAAAATGAGGCTGTAATATAGACAATAATAAAATGAGCAATTTTTTGATTCCTTTTTCAGGGTGAATAGTAAAATTGCTAAAGATATTAAGAAACCTTTTAAACTGGAAGGTATTACGAGAATTGATGATACGCCAGTTCATAAGGTTGTTCGAGAATCCTGGAAGTATCCGAACAGGCAAGAAACAGATGCTCCGTGGTGGCATCTCAGATCCTAGAAATAAGACATTGATGAAGATGTTTAATATGATTGGCATTGGAGAAAGAGCTGGTAGTGGTATCCTGGATATTTACCAGGTATGGGGAAATGAAGGTTGGGCTGTTCCTGTTGTTGAGGAAAGCTATAATCCAGATAGAACCCGTTTAACGCTTGAATTTGCGAAGAAACAAGCGGGTAAACCAAACGATAAAAAACAAACGACAAAAACGGAAATCCATAGAGAAAAAATACGAAATTTTTTAACTGAAAATGAATTGGCAAGTGCCAGAGCTATTTCGATGGTAATTGGACTGAGTGCAGAAAGAACCCGTGTAATATTAGCAAAGATGGAAGATGCTGAATCAGTTGGCGGAAATCGAAACAGAAAGTATAAATTGAGAACAGAAAAGCAGTTTGATAAGGAGCCCCCATGGACAGAAAAAACGAAGCCCTAAACTACCTGAAACAATACCCCAAAATGGATGAATACCTACATGGCCATGCGGTTCCAATAAGCACAAGGTGTCAGGTGCAGATGAACGAGAGATGAACAGAACATGAATAAGTATGTTCATGTGCACCTGACACCGAGAAGCTTTCCAGATATCCCCATTGTCCTTCTATCAGGTAAATCCTGTCCAGACAAATGTCCTGTACAACAAGGCTTTGGAGTATGCGGACCTGTCCGGCGACGAGACCGTGTGGGATATGTACTGCGAGATAGGAACCATATCATTGTTCCTCGCACAGAAGGCAAAGAAGGTATACGGAGTGGAGATCGTTCCACAGGCTATAGATGACGCAAGACACAACGCCGAGATCAACGGGATCACAAATGCCGAGTTCTTCGTTGGCAAGGCAGAGGAAGTCGTTCCCGACATATACAAAAAAGGCGGCGACGGCTCCCACGCGGACGTCGTGGTCGTGGACCCACCGCGAAAGGGTTGCGATCAGGTGCTTCTGGATACTCTGGTTCATATGGCGCCGGAACGTATCGTCTACGTGAGCTGCGACCCGGCAACCCTGGCGAGGGATGTGAAGATACTTCAGGAGAAGGGGTATGAGGCGAAGAAGGTGGCGGTTGTTGACCAGTTTTGTCACAGCGGGCATGTGGAGACTATAATAGGGCTACGTCGTACAGATTCGTGAAAATCCTTGAATTTACGCACTTTTGCAGCTTTTTCAATTTCGGCAGAACCGATGTGAAAAGGAATAAAAAGCAGATAGTGGACAGAATTCATGTCGTTGTCGGCTATAGAATCGACACGAGGGACACAATATTCTTTGATGAATAAAAGTGAATAAAATAGCCAATTTGGCAGGGATATTTAATTACAAAATATTGAATATCCCTGCCTTTTATTTTCTATTCAAGGAGGTGTCAATATGTTAAAGATAAGGCTTCAAGGGACAAAAAATGACATACGTTGGTTTGTACGTTTACTTCAGAGAGATAAGCGATTTGACGTGAATAATGTTTCAATTTTTTTCGATAATGTTGGAATAGATAAATATAAACGTGTGTATGCAGAAGTATCAAGATTGGTTTTATTCAGGGTGTTGATCTTTCGTATCTGAACGAGGAGCAAAGCAGCAGTGGGTACTCGATATAATACTCGACAGGAATGTATTCCCCAATATAGAACAGTCAGCAAGACTAAAGGCATTTTGCCGGGAAAATATGCTTACACAGGAAGAAGTGAGGAACATCATGCTTCCGGAACAGGTGTCAGCGAAGCCGAGAAAAGTAACATTCAAGGCGGACAGATTGGATGACTACTTTGATGATGAATACACAGAAGAGGAGATTACAGAGGTTATAATAAGCCTTTTGGATGAATGGATGAAAAGAGGTGAGAGGGCATGACTAATATTGTAAATACCGGTAATGCGTCGGTGGATGCGCTGGCAGAGATGAACATCAGTGGCAATGTTACACCGGTAAATTGGTATAAAACAATTTTGCGTGAAAATGGCAAGCCATACCTCCTCGCTATCTGTGTGTTGTTGGAAATCGTGTATTGGTATCGTCCTGTGGAAGTACGGGACGAGCATAGCGGCATGACAATTGATTACAGAAAAAAGTTTCGAGAGGATTTGCTACAGAAAACCTACAATGATTTTGCCGAGCAGTTTGGAGAATCACGGAGAAGTGTGAAGGCAGCGTTTGACAGATTAGAGGAAATCGGTGTGATCCGTCGTGAATTCCGTAACATAGAAACAAATAGCGGAATGGTCTTAAATAATGTCATGTATATTGATCTATGCGTTGATAGACTTTACACATGTACATATCTGAACATACCAGGAGATGACGAAGATGTAGAAAACACAGGGGAAGAAATACAAAAACAGGCTGAAAACCAAGCAAATAAGCCTGTTACAAAATTTTGTACCACCTCCTACAAAACTTTGTGGGACCCTCCTACAAAATTTTGTACCACCCCCTACAAAACTTCGTATGACCCTCCTGCAAAATTTTGTAACACCCTCCCACAAAACGATGTACCACCTCATACAAAGTTTTGTAAGACAAATACAGAGAATACTACAGAGAATACCTATCCTATCATTCCATCAGGCACAGGCGTGAAAACTGATACGATGGATAGGATGGATGAAGTGCGCTCATTTATCAAAGACAATATTGATTATGACGTATTGCTTCAGTGCCATCCTACAGAGAAGATGGACATAAACGAATTGGTGGAGCTGATGGTTGAGACCATAGCGGTTAAACAGCCAGTAATCCGTATCAATAAATATGATTTCCCATATGATGTTGTTCGGAGCAGATTGGAGAAGATAGATTTTCATACGATGGAGTATGTGCTGGAATGCCTTCGCAACAATACTACAAAGATACGCAACATACGAAGCTATATGCTCACGACACTGTATAATGCTCCTGTAACATGTAGTAATTACTATAAAGCAGAAGTAAACCATGACTTCTATGGTAAGTAACGATTCATAGCTGCTGGAAACAGCAGTTGACTATATATTTTTCGCCTTCCTTTCCTTTTGAGGGGCAGGAGGCACACCTGCCTCTCGTTTTAAGGAGATTGCTGCAAGCATGATTCTTTGATATAATCAATGCAACAGTTTTACAAATCGGAATTTAGCGACGAGGTGAATAATATGGAAAAATGGGGAATGTTTGAATTTAATTCGCCTTATTTTGGAGAAATTATAGAGAAAATAAATGACGTGGTATTGCCAAACGATTACATAGAATTGATGAAAAAAAAACATAATGGTGGTGAAGGCGATATTGGTGAAACCTGGCTTATATTATATCCGTTGGAAGAATTGCAAGAAATAAATGATGATTATGAAATTGAAGAAATTTTGCCGGGTCACATTATTATTGGCTCAAATGGTGGTGGTGAACTTTATGGAATTGATAATAAGGGAAACTACTTTAATGTACCAGTGCCAATAGATGAAGATGATGTTGCTTTGCTTGGAACGGAGATAGAATTACTTCCAGATAAAATTAATGCACTATGGGAGTAGATTCTGTTGTTGGTTATATGACGAACAGATCATAAGCTTTGAAGTTGTAGGGAGGATTAAATTATGGGATTACTTGATAAATTTAAAAGAGTTGAAAAGAAAGCGGATAATAGAAAATTTCCGTTTGAAGATAGTCCTGACACTGCCTGCATTACCTGCTACCATGTGTTGGAGGGGTATAAGCCTATATTATACGTTTCTCACGATGAGGACGGGTATTGGCAGTTTTTATGCGGCGAAAACCATAAGGAAGAAGATGCGAGAGTGGTTTCTTTAGGTGAAATTTTAAGCATAGATGAATCGATGAGGGATTTAGCAGTGTTAGATTACGGTCAATATGCAACCTCAGAAAGTGTTGAAGGTAATTGGACGGTAAAATATAAAAAAATTAGTAAATACCTAAGTTCGTCCAAATAATTTTACCGGGCAAAATGTAACGGAGGGTTACTATTATCTGTTATAAGTGTTATTTTTGTGATAGTAGGAATTATAATAGTTGATAATAAAGATAATTGATATTGAAGACAGATTTCCAGTTGAAAGAGTAAATAAACTGTTGAATGACAGAGAATAAACTTTGAAGTTTCACATGGGTTATTAGGAGAAAAAATGGAAAATATTTTAAGTGTTGAAGAAACGAAAACAAGATTAATATGTGAGTTGTCAACAGTAACTGGCTTTAAGTATTTAAAAAGTGGTATTTTGAAGAAAACAGTAAAAGACATTGTGTTTGAAATAAACTTTTTCTCGTCAAAATGGAATGCATCTGGGCAGAGTATTGAAGTAAATGCCGATTTGAGGATTATTTATAAAAAATACGGAAAATTACCAGTTGACAATGTAATAGCATCTATGAGTTATAATCCCAAAGATGGGTATTGGTATGATATATCAACGGAAAGTAAATTGCTTGAAACGAAGAATATATTAGAAAAAAAAGATTTCGAGATACTGCAATGGATTTGGTAAAAAGATTTGATGAAGATTATAATGCAGCTATACGATATCTTTTCTTTGAAGGGTTTGAAAAATATAATGTGTATCTTGACTTTGTGGCAGATAATTTAGGTCAGGAAATAATTAAAGATAAAGCACAACAAATATATGAGGGTTTATCTGACGAATGTAAAGAACAGGTTATTCAATATCAAAATGGGGCAAGGAATAAATCATGGATGTTAAATAGATGTAATTTAAAATATATTGTGGATAATAACTTGTTCCACTAAGAAGAAAGTAAAATCGGAATTTGATGAGGTATTGGTAGAATGGTAGAAGTTAAATTTTATGACAATGTCGCAGATGAACTTTTGAAGTTTGCAGTAATAATATCAAAAACAGACAACAAGTGGGTATTCTGTAAACACAAAGAAAGAGAGACTTATGAAGTGCCAGGCGGTCACAGAGAACCTGGAGAAAGTATTTTTGAAACAGCCAAAAAAATTGAACCAATATGTGTGTGTATTCTGTTAAAGGAAAGACACGAGAATTTATTTATTGCAGACATTACAAGAAGAAATTCAACCTATATTGGGGCAATTGATTTTAAAAACTTGAGATATTCAATTGATGGTTTATTCCATACGGGAATAAATCTTCATCAAATCTTTATTTTTTTCTGTTAGGTTATATTTCAGTAAGAAATGAAATATGGAAGGAAGGATAGTAAAGATGGAAATGATGTTACAGACACAAAATCTATGTAAATATTTTAGAAAACAGAAAGCGGTAAATAATGTTTCACTTAATATCGAAAAGGGACAGATTTATGGACTGCTTGGACCGAATGGTGCGGGAAAATCTACCACATTGAAAATGTTGACTGGTATGATGAAACCAACTGCAGGAAAGATTTACTTTGATGGAAAACTTTTGGATAGGAAAGATTTATCAAAAATAGGAGCGTTAATTGAAAATCCGCCTATTTATGAAAATCTTTCCGCCAGAGAGAATTTGAAGGTAAGACAATTATTGCTTGGTACAGATGAAAACAGAATTGATGAGGTCTTGCAGATTGTATCACTTACAAACACCGGAAAGAAGAAAGCAGGACAGTTTTCTTTGGGGATGAAGCAAAGACTAGGCATTGCAATGGCATTGCTTGGAGAACCGGAACTTTTGATATTGGATGAACCTACGAATGGATTAGATCCAATAGGTATCGAGGAATTACGAGAGCTGATCCGGTCTTTTCCGGAACAGGGAATCACTGTAATTCTCTCCAGTCATATTCTCTCAGAGGTACAGTTACTTGCAGATAAAGTCGGGATTATTTCAGGTGGAATCTTAGGATACGAAGGAGCATTAAAGCAGGGAGATAATCTTGAAGATTTGTTTATGAATGTGGTAAGAAAAAAACCAGAAAGCAGGTGAAATCCATGGTTAATATTATAAAAAAGCAGAACATCAAAAAGCCAAAAGAACCATGCGAAAAAAAAGTTTATCTGGGGATTTCCTCTTCTTACATTTGTCATGGCATTTATATTTACTCTTGGGATGACAAATGCTTATGCAGAAAGTGTTTGGAACTGGTGGTATACACTTTTGCTGCCGGGGATGATTGCTCTATTTTGTTATCTTTCTGTGGCGCAGGAGAAAAAGATAAAATACTATCATTTAATGACTATTCCCACAGACAGAAGAAAATTGTTGCTGGGGAAAATTATTTATATTGGGTACATGATTTTGTTTTCTAATGTGATTGTGTTTGCAGGAGCAACGCTTGGAGGCTTTCTTCTAACGACACATGTTCCAGTTGGAGGAGCGTTGATTGCAGTATTGTTTCTGACGGTTTCTGAGTTATGGGAGATTCCGGTAGCTTTATTTTTAAGTGAACGATTTGGAATGATTGTAAACCTGTTCGTCTGCCTATTTATTACCGTCAGCGGTGTGGTAATATCACAAACCAGAATCTGGTATGTACTTGTTTCTGCAATCCCTATGCGAATGATGTGCCCGTTGCTTCATGTTTTACCAAATGGACTTGCCGCAGAAGCAGGGAATCCTCTTTTGGATACGGGAGTCATTGTTCCGGGAATGTGTCTCTCAATCATCTGGTTTGTTTTTGTAACGGTTCTGTTTTTGAAATGGTTTGAGAGAAGAGAGGTGAAATAAGATGATTGGAAGATCTCTTAATGCAGACTTGCGAAAGATGAAAGGAACATCTGTGATTCTGGCACACTTACTGATTCCGATTATAACCAGCGTTATATTTTTAATATATTACTTTTTTTCACCATGGAATGAAAATATGAAAGTGATTGCATTTTATCAGGCAATAGGAGCAGGACTTCCGGTACTTATTGGAATTTTTACAGCAAGTGTGATGGAACAAGAACAAAATGCAGGTAATTTTCAAAACCTGTTGTCTTTACCGGATAAACCTGCAGCATTTTTATCGAAACTGTTGATGCTACTGGTTTTGTGTCTGTGCTCTATCCTATTGACAGCAATCATATTCGGAATTGGATTTGGAAGAATCGCATCAAGCGATATCGAAATCATGAAAGGATGTATATTTGCAGCATTGCTGCTGTGGGGAAGCAGTGTTCCACTTTATCTGTGGCAGCTGATTCTGGCTTTTCAGTTTGGAAAAGGGGTATCCATTGGAGCAGGGATTATATCAGGACTAATTAGTGCATTGATGCTTACCGGACTTGGAGATTATGTGTGGAAATATGTATTTGTCTGCTGGACGGGTAGAGTACCATATACTTATCTGCAATCTGTATTGGGAGAAACTAGTGTAGGTGAATGGTTGTCATTCATACCAGGTTGCTTAATATTTACAGGGATTAGTATGGTATACTATTTTTGGTGGGTAAACCACTGGGAAGGAAACAGAATATCGGAATAGAATCGAGGGAAACTATGGCAAAAATACTGGCAGTTGATGATGAACCGGCAATTTTGGAAATGATAGAAAGCATTTTGAATAAGGATGGACATCTGGTTACCAAAGTAAGTAATCCACTAAAAATTAATATGGAAGAATTACATCGTTATGACCTGATTTTACTGGACATTATGATGCCTGGAATTGATGGCTTCGAATTATGCAAAAAGAATCAGGGCACTTGTGGATTGTCCGATTTTGTTTCTTACCGCAAAAACGGAGGAAAAAAGTCTGGTGAACGGACTTTCGTTGGGAGCAGATGATTATATTTCAAAGCCATTTGGAGTGATGGAACTTCGGGCAAGGATCAATGCACATCTTAGAAGAGAGCACAGGGAACATTCTGTCCGGATGGTTTTAGGGAGAGTCTGCATTCAGATATCTCAAAAGAAACTATTGGTTGATGATAAGGAACTTCCTTTTACGAAAGCGGAGTACGAAATCTGTGAATTTCTGGCTAAAAACAGGGGACAGGTTTTCTCGAAGGAACAGATTTTAGAAAAGGTCTTTGGTTTTGACAGTGAGAGTAATGACGGTACCATTATTACACATATCAAAAATATAAGAGCAAAATTTGCGGATTATGATTATACACCGATAAAAACAGTCTGGGGGATTGGATATAAATGGGAAGAGTAAAGAGAAGCAATGCACTCAGCTGGATTTTTATGAGATATGTACTGGTCATGCTTGGATCATTAGTAGGTTTGGTGATTGTTGCTTGGCTGCTGCTGTACCTTTTGATTAGTGTGGGCTGTATCTATCCGGCGAATTATGCAGAGCAAAAGATTAATGAAGCATATGATACGATTTTACGTGCGGATAAAGTAACTGCTGAGATGATTCCTGCACTTTGTGATTATGTAATCTTTTCAGAGAATGGAGAGAAAATAGGTGGAGATCTGTCAGAACAATACGAACAGATAGCATGGAATGTTGCAAAGTACGGAAACGCATCCGGGAAATATTTTTATAAAGTAATTGTAAGGGAAAATGAATATGTTGTATTGCAATATCGCCTGACACCTCAATATCATTCAGCTTTTTTGAGGGAGCATTTTATAGGACCACAGAATGTGATGAGTATTATGTCAGTGATTGGAGCGGTAGCGATTATCATCATTCCGTCCATACGTTTTGGAAAAAGAATCAAAAAGCAGATGCAGCCTGTATTAGACGCAATCAGACAAATAAAGGATCAAAATCTGGAATATGAGACATCCTGTTCCGGTATCAAAGAGTTTGATGACTGTTTATCGGCAATCGATGATATGCGAGATGCATTGCGAGAATCTTTAGAAAAGCAGTGGAAAACAGAGCAGGAAAAGAAACAGCAGATGTCTGCTTTGGCGCATGATATTAAAACACCTCTTACGATTGTACGGGGAAATGCAGAACTACTTTCAGAGACTGAACTGACCACAGAACAGAAGAATAATATCACTTATGTTTTAAACGGTACAACACAGATACAAAGTTATGTCCAGCAGTTGATAGATGTCACAAAATCATGGAATTGCAGTGATGTTACCTATACAACGGTGATGTTAGAAGATTTTTTCAGATATAAAGGAACAGGCACTCGGACTGGCAGAAATCTATCACCAGAAAATAGATTGGAAGGCGGGACAAAGTGATAAAAAGGTAACGATTGCTTATGATCCAATGTTCCGAGCCGTAATGAATGTGATTCAGAATGCAGTGGAGCATACAAAAGAAAATGGAATCATTTATATTGACGCAAAGGAGCAGGATGGCCGGCTGACATTCATTGTGGAGGATAGCGGATCAGGATTTACAAAAGAAGCATTATTGCATGGCACAGAGCAGTTTTTTATGGATGACACAAGTAGAAATGGTGAAGCCCATTATGGGATTGGGCTATTTTTTGCAAAAACTGTGGCTGAAAAATATGGCGGAGGGATTAAACTTTCAAATTCTGAAAATACAGGTGGGGCGAGGGTAGAAATATTTTTCCTGAGTAGTCAAGAAACAAGCTAAATAGACCGCAATTAAGCTATGTAAAAGAAATTTTACATGCTTTTATCTAAAAAAAATTTTATATGCTTTTTCTAATCTCATGGAAAAGGAGGCATGACTTTTGATAGACATTACTACTACGTTTGACTGTAATTCCCTTCCATAATGCTTTTATGTATTATGAAGAAAATCTTTTATTTGGTTTGAGTGCTTGTGGTGGAGATGTCAGTGAAGTAAAAACTCATAATGTTGAATCAGAGAGCTATTCAGAAGAGGATATTAAAGCCGCTATTGACACAATAAAAAAGGAGTTTAAGAGTGACTGGAAAGGATGCACTCTCACAGAAATTTACTATGCCGGAGATGACTGCACGAAAGATCATAAAGATTGGGCAGACAGAAACAATGCAGATGAAGTCATTGTTTTATTATCTTCATTCGATGTTGATTCATCTGGTGGAGACGTGTCTTTGAATCCAAATAGTACATACAGTGATTGGAAGTGGATTTTAGTTAGAACAGATGGCGGAAAGTGGCAGCATGTTGACCATGGATATTAAGTCAAATTCAAGTTTGTAGAATTAAGAAAATCGGAAGTTGTGGAGGTATAGTATGGAATTCATAAGTAAAGAGAAATTATCAAATCCAGGAGTTGTATCAAGACAACTATTAAATCCTGAAAATTCATCAAGTGAAAGGGTGACAATTACAGAGGTTCATCTTGAAATAGGTGCTTGCCAACCAAGACATACACATGATGCGTCAGAACAAATTTGGTATGCAACAAAAAGGAACGGGTAAACTATTACTTGCAGATGAACAAGAAAAAGTGTTTACTGTTGGGGATGTTGTAAGATTTGCAGATAAAGATGTTCATGGTTTATTGAATGATGGTAATGAAGAATTTGTGTATGTATCAGTGACTGCACCACCAATAAACTTTGGATATGCATATAAGGATAAAAAATAGACAAATTCCAGTTTGTAGAATCAAGAAAATCGGAATTTAATGAATTAGTCACAAATTACGGGTAAGTAACAAGGATTTATGGAGAATTTACATAGTATGGAGTTTGAAAAATACAAAAAATATTTAATCAGTACTTGGTTGCCGGAGTATGAAGCAGAACATACGGAGAGAGATTTGATGGTGGAAGGGTGGAATATGTTATTAGATGAAGTTTTTTCACCATTGATTGCTAAAGAACTAGGCATGCGATATCTTGGTAATCGTATCTGGGCTGATGATTATTGCAATCATCGTCGCAGGGTATTAAGTCTATTCCAGCAAACTGATTTAGGTGGAAGCTTTAAGTGGGGATGGAACTATGATTTTATTCCCAAAATGTCAGCGAAAAAAGCAGTTTATGTTAGAACGGATAAGAGTATATTTACGCATTTTTTTGAAAACATTTGGGAAAACCATAATAAGATAGTTGAAGGAAAATGTCAAAAAAGCAGATATGACGTTTAATCGCTGTTATATAGACAGTGCAGATTTTGAAAATTCTATGAGGCAAAGGGTAAAAGCGTATGAAGCTGCTTTTTATTATACTCTGCCTCTTATTAGATCCTTTTATGAAGAGACCAAAACCTATGAGCAAAGCATAAAAATGATAAACACCCTATTAGAAAGCTCTTACTATCGATTGATACAGGGAAATTATCTATATTTAACCAAAATATTTTTGCAACAATATGTGTCCTTAGGAGAAGAAAATGAGAAAGAGTTGCGAGAATTGTTTGTAAATGATAATACCAGAGAAAGCTTTTTGAAAAAATTTGCTCAGATACCAAAGGATTATAGATAGTCATGTATATTACGAACGGAATGTAGATTTGTATAACTTCCAGTTTTTAAAACTGAGAAATCGGTATTTGTCGACTTGTTAATTTCCAATTTTTAGTGATAGGGAGATACACAATGAATGGTTTGATTATAAAGGTATTCAGCATAAGTATTGCGGTAGTAACCGTAGTATACTTGATTATTTATAAAGGAAATACCATGATTACAAAGATATTTAGCGTGTGTATTATAGCAGACAATGGTAATATACTGGATTGTTTATGAAAGAAATACAAGAAAGCGAAAAAAACAGGAATTACAGCGTGATGACTATTTATTTGCGAAAGAAAACGATTTGCCGTTACAGATAAATTGGAATGAGATAAATGACTTTTTGTCAGATTCCGGATATGGTGTAAATATGCCAATGGAGAATTGGTTTATGATGGATTGGGCGAGACAGCCCTGTGTGGAGAATGGTATAAAAAAAGAAGGAAAGTTTTCTATGAAAGGGTATCGAGTGTTACAAGCTTTAAGTAACGATATGAAACACATTTTTTATGATGTGAGGTTTAATTATGACCGTGGTCCGGATATAGAAGATAAAAATAGGAAGTACGAAGCCGTAAAAAAGAAAGTGTTGGATACAAAATACGCCGGTTTGTCAGAAGAAGTACGGAAGAATATATATGACCAATTTGTTAAGATATATGAAAGAAAAATCTAATTATAATACAAAGGAGGAAGCTGTTGAGTTTTTAATGAATGAAACTAATCTTATATATGAAGAATGTTCTAAAGCCAACGATTTCCATATTAGACTAAATAAGAAAAATTAATATACAATTCAAGTTTGTAGGGAACAACAGCTAAGACAATTTTATAATAAAACAGCGTCAGAGCATTTATGTGTAAAAGCATGAATGCTCTTTTTTGTCCTTTCATGGACAAAGAACAAGAAAGCAGCTTTTGGACAAATTGTCCAGAAGTTCAAATAAAAAAGAAGGAGGATACCTGATGTATAGCAAAAATGGTATTCCGTGGGTAAGACCACCCACACAGGACAGGAAGCATAGAGAAAATAATATCGGGAGGACAGAACAATGGTCGATGAATTGACGCAGGAGTTGTTCTAGACAGGAAAGGCGATTGTGACTGTCAGCATAGATCTGATTACTGCATGAAAAATAAATTTTGTTGAGGTTAAATTGAGATTGACTTTGTATTGTATAAGTATGAAATAAAAAGGAATCAGGTGATGTACAATGAAAAAGCATAAAATATGTAAAATCCTTCTTGTTATACTGGCAATTTTTTTTATGTGTGGCTTTTTATGAATTGCTCGGAATCTGCGTTGCATATAAAAAGCACCGGAAGTGTCCAATACAACCAAAAAAAGAAACAAAAAATGGGTCATGGAACGAATGCAGTGAAAATACAGAACGGGCAGTAATCATAGAAAAGAATCCAGAAGCGCTTTTACAAAGAGTGCGTTTGATCAAGAATGCAAAAAAGGAAATTATTTTTTCTACTTTTGCATTTCAATCCGATGAAAGTGGAAAATTGATTTTAGGAGCACTGCATGATGCGGCAGACAGAGGTGTACATATTCGTCTGTTAGTAGATGGAATGGAGAGCTGGATTGATATGGAAGGAAATCCGTATTTCTATGGACTATCTTCCCATGAGAATGTTGAAATTAAACTGTATAATAAGGCCAATCCATTGAAACCGTGGAAAATGATGGGTAGAATGCATGATAAATATTTGATTGCAGATGGAAAGAGATATATTCTTGGGGGAAGAAATACATACAATTATTTCCTGGGTGATTTTCCGGGACATAAGAACTATGACAGAGACGTGTTAGTGGTTTGCGATGAACCTGAGAAAGAAAATTCAGTTAACCAGTTGTCAGAGTATTTTGAAACCATATGGAATCAGGAAGACAGTGGTTATTTTCATAACAATAAAAAACTGGCAAATAGAAAATCTGTAAAGAACGCAGTTTTAGAGCTGCAGAACAGCTATCAGAAATATTTTGAAGAGAATAAGGAAAGAATCTGCGAGACCGATTATACGGATGAAACTTTTGAGACAGAAAAGATTACATTAGTGTCAAATCCTATTCACACAGGTTCCAAAGAACCAGTAGTGTGGTATCAGTTGGGAGAATTGATGAAAAATGCAAAAAATCGTGTGAAGATCCACACGCCATATATTATCTGTAATGATATGATGTATAATACATTGGAGGAGATTGCAGAGAACGTTTCAGATTTTTCTATTATGACAAATTCAGTTGCGAATAATGGTTCAACAGAGTTTGATTATGATGCAATGACGGTTACAACTGATAAATGGAAAAATCTTGTTTTGCCTAAAAAAATGAATTCCTGCTTTTATATAAGATTGCAATGACGCCAGGCAGAACATTTACAAAACAACAGTTGATGGATGAAGTATGGGGATAAGGCAGACCCACATACGATAGAGGTACATATAGGAAGAATCAGAGAGCGTTTTAAAGATAACCCTGATTTTGAAATCGTAACAAAGCGTGGAATTGGATACAAGGTGGTGAAAAAATAATGGAACAAAAGAAAGAAAAAGGATTGCGGATCCGATCCTGTCTGACTGGTGCAATCTGGCTGGCACTTGTATTTTCAACAGTCATATCTGCGTTATTATTTGCTTTTTTGAATCATTTTTTTAATCTGCCAGGTAGCATACCTGTGCTTGGTTGGCTTTTGATTTTTAATACATTGATTGCAGGGCTGATTACTTCCTTTATCAATGCAAAGTTGCTGGAACCAATTACCAGACTCAGTAAAGCAATGAAGGAAGTTTCTCGGGGAGATTTTGAACAGCATTTGGAAACTAACAGCCGTATAGCAGAAGTTGGAGAATCTTATCAAAGTTTTAACGTTATGACAAAAGAACTTCGTGCAACAGAGGTGCTGCAGATGGATTTTGTATCTAATGTTTCTCATGAGTTTAAGACCCCGATTAATGCCATTGAAGGATATACAATGCTGCTTCAGGGAGAAGAACTGTCTCCGGATCAAGAGAAATATGTAGAAAAAATCTTATTTAACACCCAAAGACTTTCCGGATTGGTTGGTAATATTTTGCTGTTATCCAAGTTAGAGAATCAGAATATACCAATGAAAAAAACAGAATATCGTCTGGATGAACAGATCCGCCAGGCATTTCTTTCATTGGAAACAAAATGGACAGAAAAAGAAATTGGTTTTCAGGTAGAAATGGAGGAAGTTAAATATACTGGGAATGAAGAACTTTTTATGCATATCTGGATAAATCTTTTGGATAATGCGATTAAGTTCAGCCCTTCAAAGGGGACAATTACGATGTTTCTGAAACAAGAACAGGATTCTGTTAAGTTCATTCTGGAAGATGAAGGACCAGGAATAGAGGATGATGTAAAATCCAGAATATTTGACAAGTTCTCAGGTAGATGGATCTCATAAAGCAGAAGGAAATGGCCTAGGTCTTGCACTTGTAAAACGGATTGTAGATAGTGCCGGAGGAACAATCAAAGCAGAAAACCGTGAATATGGTGGATGCAGATTTGTTGTAGAGCTGCCAAAGCAGAAAGATGAGATTATATAGTTTTAAGATAAATTAGAAGATGGGAGGATTTATATGACATTTTATCAGGAGTTGCAGTTAAATCAGGCAGGTTCTAAAAACCTGTTGAAAAAGAGTGAAACACTAAAAGAAAAATTATATCATATGTGGGTATATCTGGTGAAGATAGCTGTTACAATGGCATTTTGTTTTTTATTTGTTAGTATTTTCAGCATCCTATTTGGAAATGAGAACAGCATTGTAGGTGTAGTAGTCTTATTATGTCTCATGGTGTTTAGAAATGCGGATCTGGGGATCCGCACCGGACAATCTACGATGCTTTTGGCTTTGTTCTTTGTAATTATGACTGTATGTCCGCATTAGCAAATCAGTTTTCACCGGTATTGGGAATGCTGTTAAATATTGCGGCACTGGCTGTGTTGATTCTGTTCGGATGCCATAATCCATTCATGTTTAATCAATCTACATTGGGTCTTGGGTATCTGCTGCTATATGGTTATGATGTTACGGGAAAAAAGCTATCAGATGCGATTAGTCGGAATGGCTTTAGGTGCAGCACTTACCTGCTTCGTATTTTATCGAAATCATAAAAACAGAACCTATAAAAGAAATCTGGCATTTGAACAGTCCGTGCCCGGTGAGTACGATATGATCTTGATGGATGTACAAATGCCTGTTATGAATGGTTATGAGGCAACGGAGGCAATCCGTAGAAGTTCACATGAACAGGCAAAGACGATCCCGATTATTGCCATGACTGCCAATGCATTTTCAGAGGATATGCAAAGACTCTCTCGCTGCTGGAATGAATGCTCATATTTCAAAACCAGTTGATATGAAGTTGCTGAAGAAAACCATAAGAAATATAAAACTTGGGAGGGAGGAAGCCCAATTTATTGATCAATAATCACTAAAGAGAAATAAGAAGGACAAGAAACAAAAAATACTCATTGTAGATGATTCAATTTAACACTTTTGGATATCAATACTCTGTGCAGATAAAAGCGAAGGTGGAAAATGATAGCCAGATGTATAGTCTGAAACTGCATACATTGTGGTCTCCTATGAAGAAAGACGGAGATATAGGAATCATTGGATATTTTGATGCTGTAAATTAAATATGTAGATTATTAATCATAGAGTGTATGGATTCAATCAATTCCATATGCTCTTTTTCTTTACTTGATCTCAGAAAAGATTTTTGCAACCTGATACAATTTTCTGTTCTACAATCTCCGTCATAATAAAAATATCTCCATCATTTCAAAAGAAAATGACGGAGATATTTAGAATCTGTTCACGGAGACTCAGCTGCTCCTGTTCGGCTTGCTCCAGCCGCTTTTGTAGTAATTTAATATTACTTGCTGTGACAGAGGATAGGTCAACATTTCGGCTTTCTAGTGCGAATTTCGCATCTTGGAAAGCGTTGAGTTCCTGATCGTGCTTTTGGTAGTATGCCTCCTTACATTAAAGTATGTCAGAATGCTAAAAGAGAGAAATATAGATGTATACTTTGAGGTGGAAAAAATACATAGTCTGAAGGATGGAGAATTTTTATTGACGATTCTAAGTTCTGTAGCACAGCAGGAAGTTGAAAATACTTCTGCTTATGTTAGAAAAGGATTGAAGATGAAAATGGAACGTGGTGAGATGGTTGGATTCCAAGGCTGCTTATCTGTGTTCACAATTCCTGTAGAAGTCAGATTGCCGAGGCACTTGGAAAACGTCTAGCATCTGATGTGTTTGAAAGCTATTCTGCCGGGACAGAAACAAAGCCACAAATCAATCAGGATGCTGTTCGTATAATGAAAAAACTCTATGGAATTGATATGGAAACAAATGGTCAATACAGCAAGTTAATTACAGATATCCCAGATGTAGACATCGCAATTTCAATGGGATGTAATGTTGGATGTCCTTTTATCGGCAGAACTTTTGATGATAACTGGGGACTAGATGACCCTACAGGAAAAGATGATGTGGATTTTATTAAAGTGATTCGTGAAATTGAAGAAAAAATTATTAAATTGAAGAATAGTTTATAATCATCAGCACCTTGCAAAGCAATGCAGGGTGTTTTTGTCATTCATAGAAAATTTACAGAGTGGGACTGTGGCAGAATTGAATTTGTCAACCAAATGGTTTATAATGTAACAAGTTGAGGTGCGTTTTAGACATGGAGGATAACGATGAAGACATCCGATATGATTAAAGAATTATGTAATAAAAAGAATATAAGCGTTTCAGAACTTGCCAGACGGATAGGTCAGACTCCACAGAACTTTGGTAAGAAACTGAAACGAGATACAGTTACTCTTGAGGAGTTGAAACAGATAGCTGATGTGATGGAGGTTACCTTTGAGCAATCATTTATCTTCCCGGATGGAGAACAGATAAAAACAAGTAACGAATAGGCGGTGAGTAGCATGGATACTGTGGATTTGATTATTAAATCATCAACAGAATTTTATAATGATTTGAAGGGTGATGAGAATGGTCGATATCGTTCTTGGGAACACTGCTATTCACATTTCATAAAAGCACGAGGGAGCCAAGAGATTGATTATGATTATTTGAGTTTGCAATTGGCCTTTTATTTGGCTAGTTGGGGAATGTATCGTGGTTCATCCTTTTTTTGCAAAAAGGATTATAAAGTACATATTCCGGTAGTGAAAGAACTGTTAAGTGAGAAGTATGATGTGCTGGCTGGAATTGAGTGCGTTAGCTTTAGAGAAAAAAAAAGCAATCAACAATTACTTCTAGATATAAATTCGTTTTTAGGGCAGTATTACGATAAAATCAGACGAGAAGTAAAAAGAGCAAAAATTAAAAAATCAATTGTCCTTTACACTAATCACTAAAATACTTATGGGAACTCTTGGTTGCGTTCCTGCATACGATAGATATTTTATAGCAGGCATTAAAAATCAGAAGGTTGCAATCGGTAATTACAACTTGAAATCCATTATGTAGCTTGTCGATTTTTACGAAAAAAATTCTGCTCGATTTGAACCAGTTAGAGAGAAAATGAAAATTGAAGGTATGCCGTATCCACAGATGAAGATGATTGATATGGGATTTTGGCAGGTTGGTTTTGAATTGGATACAAATAAGGGAATACAGACAGCACACTAGGAGGTAGAAACATGGAATATACACCAATGGAAAAGGATGTTCTTGATATGATGCAGAGAACTGATTTTAAGAATATATCAAAAGGTGATGTGATTAGTTTTGCATCAAAGATAGGCGAACTTCGTCCTGAAGTGGCTAAAGAAGTGCTTGCATAGTTTCCTGAATTTGTTGGATTAATGAAATCTTCATTAACTGAATACAAGGAGATGCTTGATACAATTGTAAGTAGTGATGATGCAAGTATTAAGGAGTATTACGGTGTAGCAAACAAAGAAATGGATCAGGCTGCAGATAGTAGAAAACAGTTTTATGCTTTTGTAAAACAAGTGCAAGCTGATTGCAGTAAACTTCTCGATAATCCAAACCTTCCTCCTGAGATGATGATTGAGATGTCTGAGATATTTGGGGTGGATAAGTCCGGAATAAGCAGACATTTGAAAAAATATTTGAAACAGGTAAATTAGATGAAAAAGTGGTTGTTGCAAAAATTGCAACAACCACGAGGCATGGAGCAATAGAAGGAAAGCGGACGTTGGATTATAGTTGATGAGAATAAGAAGAAAGATTACTAATGAGACCAAGTGGACAGAAAAACCGAAGTCCTAAACTACCTGAAACAATACCCCAAGATGGCGAAATGGATGAATATATGCATTTGCTGTGGCTCAATGGGTTATAACCCAGATATGCCAGACAAGATTACTTCGAGAGATGGCAATGGGGAATATAATACTGTATTTTCAAGAAACATAAAGAAGTATTTTTCTCCACTGAGAGTAAATGACATGGGGATGTGCGCCATTTGTCAGAAATATTGGAGAAATAAATAAGTATTTGCAAAAGGAGACCTCTTATTTGAAAAAGAAAAAGGATGAAATAACCATCCGTTCCAGTGCGAAGAGAATATTTAACCTATGTTGCCTCTATCGGTGGTCAGCAGGACAGTATTGAGATGCGCTATGAGGATGAGAATATATGGCTGACACAGAAGATGATGGCCACATTGTATGATGTGGATGTTCGTACAATCAATGAGCATATTAAGAAGATTTATTCCGACTCAGAGCTTGAGGAAGATTCAACTATCCGGAATTTCCGGATAGTTCAAACGGAAGGTTCCCGTCAGGTGACTCGTGATACAAAGCATTATAATCTTCAAATGATTATTGCGGTTGGATTCAAGGTTAATAATGAGCGAGCGGTGCAGTTCCGCAAGTGGGCCAATGGTATCGTGAAAGACTACACTATTAAAGGCTGGGTCATGGATGACGAACGTCTGAAAAATGGTGGCTCTGTGCTTACAGTAGAATACTTCGACCGTCTGCTTGAGCAGATTCGTGAGATCCGTCTCTCTGAGCGGAGGTTTTATCAGAAGATAACAGATATCTATGCTACAGCTCTTGATTATGACCGAACCGCGAAAACAACAAAGCAATTTTTTACCAAAGTGCAGAATAAAATGCACTATGCAGTTCACGGACATACAGCAAAGCAGAGTTGATTTATGAGCGGGCTGATGCAGATAAGCCACACATGGGATTAACTACTTGGGCAGCAGCGCCGGAAGGCAAGATTGTAAAAAGTGATGTGAGTGTTGCGAAGAATTATCTTTCAGAGAAGGAAATGCGTTCATTAGAGCGTATTGTATCTGCTTATCTGGATTTGGCAGAGGATCGGGCGGAACGTCATATTCCAATGACGATGGAGGATTGGGCAAAGCGTTTGGATTTATTCTTGATGGCCGACGACAGAGATGTTCTTCAGGATGCAGGCAAAATCACTGCTGAGATTGCCAAGGCAAAAGCTGAAACTGAATTTGAAAAATATCGTGTTATTCAGGATAGGCTGTTCATGTCTGATTTTGATAAGTACATGTTGGAATTGGAAGAGAATGCGAAGAAGTAGCATGAAACCAGTGATGATGTGGATGGGTTCGGATGAGTAACTTCCAGACACAAATCGGTAATTCATAGAGTGCTGTCTTTTCATGTGAAGACCGTCTGCTTGCTAAGCAAGAAACCTTGAGTTTATGCGGTATTTAGGTGGTTCTGACGGATAATGTGTACGCGAATAGTTGTACCCATTGTTGTGAAATGAGTTCGTAGTTGGAGAAAATAGAATTATATGAGAAAAAATGACAAATTTCCATTCGCTATGACAAAGAAATCATTGATTGTGTATATTGTTTTTACAGTTCTTCTGGGACTATTTCTGTTTTTGGTCATAGGAGATATGGCTGGAAAATGTGCGGCATGCATTGTTTGTCCGATGCTCATTGCATATTTGCTCTATGCGTATTGCAAGGAAAGTAAAGCAGATACGAAGCTCGTGAGATGAAAGCACAATATATGAATGGCAGTTATTTTGAAAGCCCTGAGTGGCATGAGAAATATGTAGCCTATCTCAATGAGCACCCTTTTGAGAAACCTAAATATCAAAGCATGAAACTGGATTTATTAAAAAAGATTTCAAAGACGGGAATATCTTGTTAATATGATATTGCTATTGTTCCTGATGTTTTGTACCTTGTGTCTTATTCCTTTAGGGCGTTATTATATGGCCATCATAGGATTTTGCTTATTCGGATTCTTTTTTTTGGCTAGAGTTTTCACTGTATATAGGAATGCCGGTACGGAAGTGGTTGAAGGGCGATATTGATTATGAGGAGCTTGAAGCGTCATATTTAAAAAAGTAAGATGCTTTTCTATAAAACAAATGCATTAGCATTTGGAACTACACATTTACATGGATTCACAGAGAAAAAAAATATATGCAATAGATTATCGATTGGTGGAAGGAATATCAAGAAATATAGTACGCCTTAAGAAGTATGAGGATGGAATTTATAATACGGAGGAGTATAAGCATTTTGCAGTTATTCATGTCAGACTGCCAAGAAGCGGAGATATTTATGATGTTGAGATCGAACTAAATGAGTTTCAGGTTCAAATGGCAATCGATAAGTTATCCGTCTATAAAATTGGTGAAGATTTGATGGAAAATCTTTCTGTAAATGAGCATAAAGAAAATGAGGCTGTAATATAGCCAATGCAGTATTTAGCATTGCCTAAAAAAGGGATAAAGAAGATAAGGAGACTCCATGGACAGAAAAACCGAAGCCCTAAACTACCTGAAACAATACCCCAAGATGACAAAATGGATGAATACCTGCATTTGCTGTGGCACAATGGGTTATAACCCTGATATGCCAGAAAAAAGATTACTTCGAGAGATGGCAATGGAGAATATAACACTGTATTTTCAAGAAACATAAAGAAGTATTTTTTCCCACTTAGAGTAAATGACATGGGGATGTGTGACATTTGTCAGAAATATTGGAGAGAAAATCACTAAGTAACTTGATATGATGAAATTGAGGCTTGCATCAATAAGCTAAATAGAAAAGGAGGATAATCATGGAATTTATATGTTACCCAAAGTGTTCAACCTGCCAGAAGGCAAAGAAATGGCTGGACGAGAATAAGATCGAATACACGGAGCGCCACATTGTGGATGATAATCCTACATATGATGAGCTTAAGAAATGGTATGGTAGGAGTGGACTTCCGCTCAAGAGATTCTTCAATACGAGCGGCATGCTGTATAAGGAGATGAAACTGAAGGACAAGCTTCCGGACATGAGCGAGGATGAGCAGTTGCGCTTCTTGCGACAAATGGCATGTTGGTGAAGAGACCGCTTGTCGTTGCTGAAGGTTTCATGCTGACTGGATTTAAAGAAAAAAAGAGTGGACAGAGAAGATGCTGTAGTAGGAACGTCCCCGTGGAGAAAAAATGAAAAAAATTGATGTAAACAACAGTTGGGAAATGCATCGCGTAGGCGATGACGATTGGATCATTGCGACAGTGCCGGGATCGGTGTATGGGGATCTGCTGCAGGCGGGCAAGATGGAAGATCCGTTCTGGAAGGACAATGAGATAGAAGCACTGAAGCTGATGGATTACGATTATGAGTACCGCACCAGCTTTTCGTGTGATGATGAGCTGCTGGGATCGGATGAGGTTATCCTTCGGTTTGAAGGGCTGGACACCATTGCGGATATCACGCTAAATGGTGTGAAGCTTGGACACGCCGACAATATGCACAGGACATGGGAGTATTCGGTAAAGGATACCCTGAAGCAGACGGATAATATATTAAGTGTATATTTTTATTCGCCGACAAAGTTCATCGCAGATGCATTTGCGAAGGCTCCAACACGGGGAACCGAGGATGCCATGAACGGATTTGTACATATCAGAAAAGCTCACTGCATGTTTGGCTGGGACTGGGGAGCTCACCTTCCTGATGCAGGAATATGGCGGCCGGTCAGCTTGCTTGGCATTGATACCGCACGGATAGATTCTGTTGAAATCCTGCAGCATCATGGTCAGGACTCAGTGGAACTTGATATAAAGCCGGAGATAGAATTTGTCCGGAAGTATATTGGTTCTGGATCAGAGACGGGACAGCTGAGTGCAAACGTTAGAGTAGTAGATCCGGCTGGAAACGAAATTATAAATAGAATATTAAATGAAGATATCACGAAGAATATACATATAGACAACCCACAGCTCTGGTGGCCGCGCGGGTATGGAGAGCAGAACCTTTACACTGTATCTGTTGACCTTGTGAAAAATGACGGCACTGTAGTTGACAATTGGACGAGAAAGATTGGTCTTCGAACAATAACCATGGATCGTACAAAGGATAAATGGGGTGAGAGATTTGCCACCTGCGTAAACGGTGTAAATATATTTGCCATGGGTGCCGATTACATTCCGGAGGACCATCTACTTGGTCGTGTGACACCTGAGACTACAAGGACTCTGCTTGAGAAGGCGGTATTTGCGAATTTCAATTCTATACGTGTGTGGGGCGGTGGATATTATCCTGACGACTGGTTCTATGATATGTGCGATGAGATGGGACTTGTGGTGTGGCAGGATTTCATGTTTGCGTGTGCTGTCTACGATCTCACACCAGAATTTGAGGCAAATATCACCGCGGAATTTATTGACAACTTAAAGAGGATCCGCCATCATGCGTCACTTGGGCTTATGTGTGGCAATAATGAGATGGAGCAGTTTGTTAAGGAGAGAAAATGGGTGAGCAAGGACAGCGAGGTGCGGGACTATATTATCATGTACGAGCGAATTCTCCCTAAGATCATGAAGCAGTATGCTCCACAGGTATTCTACTGGCCAGCGAGCCCGTCCTCAGGTGGTTCATTTGATGATCCGAGAGACGAGAACCGTGGTGATGTGCATTATTGGGCTGTGTGGCATGGTGATAAGCCATTTTCTGAGTACAGAAAGTTTTACTTCAGATATATTTCCGAATTCGGTTTCCAGTCATTTCCTTCAAAGAATACTGTTGAGACATTTACGGATGATGAGCGTGATATGAATATCTTTTCATACATTATGGAGCGGCATCAGAGAAATGGCTCGGCAAATGGAAAGATAATGAATTATATGCGAAGCAGACATATAGATATCCATCTGATTTCGAGACGGTTATCTACGCATCGCAGCTTCTGCAGGCGGATGCTATCAGGTATGGCGTCGAGCATTTTCGAAGAAACAGAAATGATGACAGGTGCATGGGAGCAGTGTACTGGCAGTTCAACGACTGCTGGCCGGTTACATCCTGGTCCAGTGTGGATTACTGCCAGCGCTTAAAGGCGCTGCACTACTATGCAAGACGTTTCTTTGCTCCGATCATGATCTCCTGTGAAGAGGAGGGCATGCTTGGAAGTGGACAGGAGCTGGTGAGACTTCCATTTGAATTCCCGAAGTCCATACGCCTCTGCGTGGCAAATGAAACCATGAACACAGAGAAAATACTTGTGTCTTGGCAGTTGAGGGATGCGTCAGCTCGTGTTCTTGAATCCCACGAGGAGGAGATCACTGCGCCAGCGCTGACGAGCGTATGGCTTGACAAGGTTGAACTTCCTGGTATCGACATTTACCACCAATATGTGAGCTATCAGGCAAGTATGAAAGGACAGGTAATATCAGAGGGGACGGTCATATTATCATATCCGAAGTATTTCTGCTACGAGGAGCCTCAATTGCAGGCGACAGTGGATGGCGACTATATCACAGTCAGTGCGGATGCTTATGCGAAGAGTGTGGAGATCCTGAACCAGAATGAGGATCTTATCCTGTCGGATAACTATTTTGACCTGAATGCAGATTCAAAGACTGTAAAGGTTATAAGTGGAAGTGCGGATAAACTGAGACTTAGAAGTGTATATGATATAAGTTGATCTTGATAAGAGAGATTTATAAATGGTAAATGCCAGCGCATTATATATGTGCTGGCATTCACAAGAAAGGAGAAGCCATATGAGCTTTGCATTGTTTCTGGACGTAGATGGTGTATTGAATACCCGGACGACAGTTGTGGGGGCACCGAGTGGAAGAACCGGGATAGATGAGTCCAGAGTGAGGCTGCTGAAAAAGGCGTTAAAACAGTTTGGAGATGCGGAGATCGTTTTGACTTCAGATTGGAAGCTTATGAGAGAAGACGGGGATGACTTCTCATATCTTGTATCTATGCTGGGAAAATTTGGACTAAGCCTGTCTGGAAAGACAACCGATGTCTGGGTTGGCAGAGGAGAGGGCATTCAGAGCTATCTGGCGGAACATCCCGAGATAGATGAATACGTGATACTGGATGACAATACATTTGATTTTTCAAATTATCCTAAGCTTTGGGAACGGCTGTTGCTTACCAATGGCATAGAAAATACCGAATATGCATCAAAGACACCGGCGATTGAGGCAATGCTTTTTCTGGAGGCTATCTCTTAGTTTCTTCCCACTCTCCTTCTGTGATCTCTATGTCATTCAGGCATACTGGGAGATGTATGGCTTTGTTGAGCTCGTATACCTTCTCGAATTCATCCATTTTCCGATTATAGTAAGTCTGGTATCAGCGACAGCCACAGCTATCGAGTAGCTAGGCAGATGTACTTCATAATTTTCAAGCTTTATGATCTGAATATGAGCCAGTCAGAGCTTTCGAGGCGAACGGGGATTTCCACCAGCACGATAAATGACTGGAAAAAAGAAGAAGATCAATCCGCAGGCGGACAAGCTGGTTGTTATCAGCAGGGCGCTTGATATGTCATTGGCAGATCTGCTTGGGGATGATGGGGCTGAAAACACTGGCGTAGATTACAGTGCTGAGGAGAATATCTGGTTGAGTGTTATCGCAGATCGGATAATCATGTGAGAAAGCATATGCTCAGATATATGGAGCTTATTGACAATGCAAAGACAAAAGCAAAGGCAAATGCGGCTCAGGCAATTCCGGAGATCATTGAAATAGCAACATCCAAAACAGTGGAAGAAAATAAAAAAGAAAAAAACATAGCCGTAATGCTAAAAATGGATGGTATAGATATGATGCCAGATTTGCGTTACCGGTTTACGATGAAAGTGGTGAGGTTGAGCGGCACAATGTGTTTAGTGCAAGATTATTGGTCAGACATGCCGCTTCTGGGAAAATGTATCTGTACGATGTTTTAGAAATAAAAAAGAAACGAGCAAGCCTTGTCAGGTATAAACCCTACCCAGTAGAAAACCCATTTCTTAATGAAATAAAAATAAAACACGCTACAGTAAAAGTCAACAGTTATATTGTGGAAAGGACATAGATGACATATGAAGATAATAAATGCAACACCAAAAGACAAAGAAGAACTGCTCTCGCTCTATCACGCCATGATAGGCGGACCGTGTGAGTGGAGCGAGAATTATCCTGACGAGAATACCATAGCATTTGACCTGAAGAATGAGGATCTGTTTGTTATGAAGAATGACAAAGAAGAGATTGTGGCCACAATATCCATAGATCACGACGATGCTGTTGAGGCACTTACGTGCTGGAGAGCAGATCTGGCTCCATCGGGAGAACTTTCAAGGCTGTGCGTCAGGAAGGATATGCAGGGACAGGGAATTGCGAAGACTATGATGAACTATGCCTGTGATGTCCTGAAAAGCAGAGGCATGAAGGGCGTTCATATACTTGTCAGAGAAGGACATGTGGTGGCGCTTTCGACATACGCCAAGATTGGTTTTGAAACGGTTGGAGAGTGTGATCTTTTTGATAAGCATTTCGTATGTATGGAACGGGGATTCTAAAGAGGTAGATATTGCAAGTTATAGGATGCAGCTGCAGCTATATTGTAATATAATGGGGGTGTATTGTTTGATGAGTTATAGAGATGAGACATTTCTATTATATAAGAATGACGAGTGGAGGTGCACAGAATGATAATTACAATAGGCAGAGAGTGTGGATGTGACGGCGATGAGGTGGCAGCAAGACTTGCCTCAAAATATGGTATAGCCTGTTACACAAAGAAAGAGATAATAAGGCTGGCAAAGGAGAAGGGTGTGTATGACAAATATCCGTTTTTCTTTGGAGAGAAGGCTATAGATTCTATGATGCAGTCGGTGTCAGATGACTTTGTCGTGAAGAGAAGAAAGACCCCGGAGGAGGTACTTGAGAGATTGCTTGACGGACAGAATGGCGTTGTAGTGGGAAGAGCCTCGGACTTTGCATTCAAGAACAGGAACGATGCAGTGAGAATATTCCTGTGCGGAGATAAAGACAGCAGAATAAAGAGGATAATGGACAAGCATGGCATATCAGAATCAAAGGCAAAGAGTATTGTGGAGGAGACTGATGCCAAGCGAAGAAGCTATCATGACTATTACTCAGGAGAGAACTGGGGATATTCAGGACATTATGACCTGTGCCTTGATGAGGCGAAGCTCGGCGTGGACGGTGTCGTGGAGATGGTTTCAGCGTATATGAAGGTGATAGGCAGAAATTAGAATTGAGCTTGGCGGAAGATATATGGTATGAGCTGGATTGACAGGCTTTAGGCATTACTTGAAAGGTGTAGATATGGGGAAAAATACAACAGGAAAATACAGTCTTCTGGTACCGGATGGTGAGTATTCATTTAGGGTACTGAGCCCTGTAAAGGTCATGCATGACCTTGGGCTTGATATGATATGCAGACAACTGTCGGCAAATGAGTCTGAACAGAATTATATAATGGGAGTTATGTCACGGATATATGCAGATCCATCTGTTACAAAGTACAGAGGTGGTGTGTTTGACGACATAATTGGAAATAAAAAACTCAGAGACGATATGATGGAGATTCTTGGGAAGATAAGCTTTCTCAAGGATTACGGCAGCTTTAAACGCGATTATGATGAGAATTCAGGTATATGGGATCTTATGCACAGACTTGATGAGATAGACGATTATATAGAATGCGTAGATTCGTTATATTCCTGCCTGAAGGATAAAAAAACTTGCATTCAGAGGGATTTACAGGTCTTAAGGAGTATGTTCAGAATATATATGAGGACAACGGTTTCAGTGAGCTGAAGAAGGACATATCAGAGCTGAAAAAAAGGTGAGTGGTGAGGTTCGAAGTATAACTATAGGAATTAATCTGAACAGCAGATATGAGGCTGATGGCGTTGGCTTGATATCTGTAAATAGTAAGCAATTTACGAGGGGCGGTGTGCTGAGCAATTTCTACGGTCATTTGATGTCCAGAGATAAGATAAGTGACAACCTCGACGCTAAGAGTGACTTCAGATTTCAGCCGTTAGATGCGGTAAATGAAGCATTATCCAAATTTCAGCAGGAACTTCAGGGAAGAGTGGTAACTGGAGGTGCAAATAACTTGGCGGCAGGAATGGTTGGTATTCCTGATTCTGACAAATCCAAAGATATTACGCGGTATACAGACAGGGTATTCACCAAGCTCATAACAAGAATTGTCAAGAGGATGAGGGAGACGTTAAATAAGTACGTGTCGATTACCATAACTGATATGACGGATCTCATACCTGAGCTCACTTACTATATAAGATGGGCTGAGTACATAGAAAAACTGCAGAAACGCGGCGCAGCATTTTCCAAGGCAAAGGTTGTGAACTCTGCATATCAGCCGGACGCAGGTACATCTAAGGAAGCCAATTCCAAGAGCAGATATTATATGAAGGCTCGTGGCGTATACAATATCAAGCTTGCAGCATTTGATACGGAGGAGTCGGATCACATAGTGACCAATGATCTGGACTTTGATAGCGAGCACAGAGTGTATATTCTGACAGGAGCAAATAGGGGTGGAAAGACGACCATAACACAGACGATAGGTCAGCTTTTTGTACTGGCTCAGGGTGGTATATATATCCCAGGTGATGAATTTGAATTTGCTCCAGTGGACTGCGTATTTACACATTTCCCTGCTGACGAAGACAAGACCCTGGATCTTGGAAGACTTGGTGAGGAGTGCAAGAGATTCAGGGAGATATTTGACGGTGCGAATGATCGCAGTCTCATACTTCTCAATGAGACATTTTCAACCACATCATTTGAGGAGGGCTATTATATAGCCAGGGATTCCGTGAGAGCTATTCTGACAAAGGGAACGAGAACGATATACAACACGCATATGCATAAGCTGGGCTTTGATGTGGATGAGATGAATGAAGGGCGTACAGAGGGCAAGGTATATTCGCTGATCGTACACAACGAGGGCTCACAAAGATCTTACAAGATCGAGATAGCGCCACCTGCTGGTAAATCATATGCCAGTGACATAGCGGAGAAGTATGGTGTTACATATGACATGCTGGTGAATAAAGAAAAATAGTTGGCTGTATGCAATGCTTGTGGATGATATTACAGACGATATGTGGGCAGTTTAGAGTCATATAATATGAATTGTCTACAGTGAAGACATTGGAGGGTATAGGATGACAGAAAAGCATACAGACAAGAGAACAATACTTATAGTGGATGATGACGCTGATCTGTCTATGCTGATACAGGATATGCTGGAGGACAACGGCTATGCTTTTCTGTACGCAGCCAGCATAGACGATGCATATGAAGTGCTGACAGATAACAAATGTGATCTCATACTTCTGGATATCAATCTTCCCGATGGTACAGGTTTCTCATTCTGTAAAGAACTCAGGCATACTTCGCAGGTGCCAATCATATTTGCAAGTGCAAGGACGAGTGAGGATGACAAGGTGAATGGCCTTGATATGGGTGGAGATGACTATATCGCAAAGCCGTATTCACTGAAAGAGCTTATGTCTCGTATCCGTTCGATACTCAGGAGAACTTATGGTGTTGATGACAATAAGTCTGAGATGTTGACCCTGAACACAGACGGGAACGAGATAGAGATCAACAGGCACGCACGGACTGTGAGCAGAAACAAAAGTAATGTGGATATGAAGCCGAAGGAATTTGACCTGCTTGTATACATGGCGGAGAACAGAGGCAGGGTATTGACAAAGGAACAGATCATGAGTGCCGTGGGGGGCTGTACAGTGATGTGGAGCCATCCACGGTTGCGGTGCATGTGAGGTGGCTCAGCGAAAAGCTTGAGACAGATCCGTCACATCCGCAGCTTATCCGTACGGTATGGGGAACGGGATATGTGCTGGGAGATAATGAATAGACAAAGACAGTGAGGATAATATGAGCTTGTAATGTGGATGTCCACTTGGCAGCTATAGGGAGTTTATATGAAACGACATTCAGTAAGAAACAATATAATAAAAATGCTGATCGTGTTCATGTGCGCCATAACCATAGTTTTTGGCTGGCTGTTCTACAGGGAGAAGCAGGACGAGACACGGCGGATAAAAGATGATGAATATGGGCAGTATATAGTGGAACTGAATGAAGTGAAACAACTGTATGATTCGGGATCCACAGATGCTGACGAAAAGCTTGACGCTGTAATGAATGAACTCAGGGAACAAAAGCTAGATACCGGCAAGTCAGGACTTAGAAATATATTGATCATTTATATTGTTGTCCTGTGTGTTGTGATTGTATTATTCCTGTACATATACGTGTGTGTTCTCAGGCCATTTGATGAGCTGGAGGATTATGCATCACATCTGGCAAAGCAGGGGATATGGACACCAAACTTAAGTACAGACGGGTAAATATGTTCGGAAGCTTCACGTGGGCATTTGACCATATGAGAACGGAGATAGTGCATGCAAGGCGTAGAGAGCAGGAAGCGATAGAGAACAACAAGACAGTTATAGCCACGCTGTCACATGATATAAAGACTCCGATCGCATCTATAAGAGGATATGCGGAGGCATTGGTCATGAATATGGATGCCACCCAGGAGCGCAGGGAGAGGTATGCGTCGGTCATCATGAAGAAATGTGATGAGGTTACGTCCATAACGAATGACATGTTTATTCATTCCTTGCATGATCTGGACAGACTGGTGGTGAAGAGTGATAAGGTTGAGATAAAACCTCTGCTGGAACAGGTCCTGTCAGATATAGGTCTCGGAATGGATATCGTGGTGAATGGAGATATAACCGAGGCAGTGCTTGAGCATTCAGATTCGGGAAGAGTGGTTCAGGTGATAGAAAATATACTGTCAAATGCCGCTAAGTATGCCAGAGACACAGAGATAAGTATTGTTACGGAATGTATATCGCCCGAAAAACTTCCAAGGAATGTCCATGTGAGCGGCGCTGATATGGTATACAGGCTGTCCATAAAGGATCATGGAACAGGAATCCCGGATAAGGACATGCCGTTCATATATGAGAAGTTTTATCGAGGGGAAAACTCCGGTGATGAACCTGGAGCGGGCCTTGACTATTTATTGTCCATTATCTCATGGACAGAATGGGCGGAGATGTGGAACTTGTAAATCATGCTGATGGCCTGGAGGCAGTGTTATATTTTGCGCAAGAAAGGTTTGTTAAGGACTTGTTAATAAATAGGGTGATATGGTTGTAGCACGGTGGCGAGGTGAAGATCTGTAGAGGATGTCTGAATGCCCCCGTGCTACAACTATAAAAAAGGAGAGAGAAATGGCAGATATAATTCTTCAGGCAAGAGACCTTTGCAAAAAAAGCTTTTCCAGTGAGGGCGTGCAGAATCATGTGCTCAACAATATGGATCTGGATATCTATAAGGGAGATTTTACAGTCATCATGGGAGCGTCAGGCTCGGGAAAATCCACACTGCTTTACAGTCTGTCCGGGATGGACAGACCGACTTCGGGAAAGGTCATATATGATGGCGAGGATATAACAGAATATAATGAGAAGCGCATGGCAGAACTCAGAGTATATGAGTTTGGATTTGTGTTTCAGCAGATACATCTTGTTAGTAACCTCAGCATTAGAGAGAACATACTTGTGCCGGGTTATATGAATAAGGATACGAGAACAAAAGAGACTGAAAACAGGGCTGATGAACTCATAAAAAAGATGAATATAGAAAGTGCTGCTGACCGACTTCCTGCACAGGTGTCCGGCGGAGAGGCACAGAGGGGCGCTATTGCCAGAGCGGTCATCAACAGTCCGGGTATCCTTTTCGCAGATGAGCCGACAGGCGCATTAAACCGCAGAAATACCCAGGATGTGCTGGATCTTCTCACCGAGCTCAACGTGGAGGGACAGAGCATACTCATGGTTACCCACGATGTGAGGGCTGCTATCAGGGCGAACAGGATCATCTACATAGAGGACGGAAGGATCATAGGTGAGCTGAAGCTGTCACAATATATTGAAGAAGATCGCAAGAGCCGTGAGAGCCAGATAGATGCATGGCTTGGTTCCATGCAGTGGTAGGAGGTGCCGGGATGAGATATATCATGATGGTGCTTCGAGGAAATATGAGAAGAAACAAGGGCGTGCATATAAGTGTGTTCGTGCTTATGCTTATCATTTCTCTGGCATTCTGTTCAGTGCTTTCTTACTACACGAATTCCATAAGGCATGATTCGGAAGCTATGGAAGAGGTTGGTTATGGAGGTATGCTTGCCGCACTTTATGGGGAGAACAGGCTGGATGCCTATGGAACAAGTGCAGACAAGATAATAAAGAATATTGGCAAATGTGATGCGGTGCAGGAAGTGAAAGCAGCAGATGTTGTATATCTGCTTTGCTTAAGGACTGCAATGGAAAAGGCGGAAACAGCAGCTTCGTTTTGAATGATACAGACAGCGTGCTCACATATGATCAGTATGATGTGGATAACAAAATGACAGATCGCCGGCTTGAAAAAGGTGAGGTAAGTGTGCCGTTCAGTTTCATAGGTATGTATGACTGCAAGATTGGTGATACAGTCGAGCTGGGCAATGATAACGGTTCTTATACCTTCAAAGTTGCGTCATTTTTCGAGGATCCATATATGGGATCTTCGGTCATGGGAATAAAGACGATATTGATCTCAGATGAGGATTTTGCGGATCTCAAGGCAAAGGCGCGGAAGATAATAGAAGCGGACTGGAAGATGACAAGAGATCCTTTGAATTGTCAAAGCTTATCATAATAGATAAAAAGCCGGGCCTGGACCTCACGGAGATGGAGTTTGAGAGAGAACTGAATAATGTGAGTGATTTCGCGTCATATTGCTGGATAACTTTATCAAAGGAGCAGGCGGGAAATTACATGCTTCTTATGACAAAGGTATTCTCCGCGGTGCTGCTTATATTTGTTGTGCTGCTTCTGGTGGCGGCTATGATAGTTCTAGGACACAACATCGGCAGCAGCATAGAGATGGATTTTGTTAACATAGGAATACTCAAAGCGGTCGGAATGACAAATGCATCGGTGAAGCTGGCGTTGCTTGCCGGGTATATGTGCACTGTGGCAGCTGGACTGTTTGCTGGAATACCACTGGCCATTCCGATACTAAAAATTATAAATAGTGCCACAAGATCTTCTTCAGGACTTGAAGTTCCGTCTGATATTAATGTAGGACTTGTGCTGTGTGTCATATTGGCGATACTGCTTCTGGTAGCAAAGCATTTATCATGTTGAAGACAAGGAGAATATCCGAGGCCACACCTATAAAGGCGATAAGAGGTGGACGGGACAGTGTGCATTTCTCAAGCGTTCTGAAGCTTCCGGTCTCAGGCAAGAAACTTGGTGTGAGTCTTGCATACAGACAGTTTATATCTGAGAAGAAACAGTATGCCGCGCCCCATCATAGTGACTGCTATACTTGCCATGTTCATGATACTTATGAACGATATGATGCGCTGGTTTAATTCACAGAATATGCTGGTGGATATGTTTTCAGTCACGAAGTATGACCTGACTGCTTCGTTTGTCGATGAGGATACGCAGAAGGATATAGAGAATGTTATATCAGAACACACAGCGTATAGAAAATATCAAATGTCCAGCGAGTACCTTCTGTTCGATGATGTGCAGATGTATTGTTATATAGTGGAGGACCCTGATATGATCAACACGATAAGAAAGGGAAGAACCTGCACATATGACAATGAAGTGCTGATAACCCAGTATGTGGCTGATGGATTTCATATGAACGTAGGTGACACAGTCACAGTCAAGCGCGGCGGAGTGGCAAGGAAGATGGTGATCTCCGGCATATACGATTCGGCAAATGATATGGGCAAGAACTTTGCAATTAGTAAGGCTGCATATAGTAAGTTTGCCAGCGAAGAGACCGTAAGTGAGTCTGGTGTCAGTGGAGCTGCCAAAATCAGTTCAGATGAAGAGGAATGGAGCGGCAAAGGTATATGTTATGATCTTGACAATACTGATGAATGTGATGCGATAATCCAGGAGATAGATAAGAGATATGGCGATAATCAGGGCATCACGTATTCAATACATTCAGCAAAGGATGATTTTGAAGAAGTGGCGGGTACAGTCAACATTGCAATACAGGGACTTACATTGCTCACATATATGTTGGGGGCTGTATTCGTGATAGTCACGGTCATAATCGTGTGTGGCAAGGTTCTCATGCGTGAGCAGAAGGATATCGGAATATACAAGGCACTTGGATTTACATCCTTCAGACTCAGATGCCAGCTTGCGGTCCGCTTTATCGTGACGGCAGTTGTGGGTTCGCTGCTTGGTATAGTTCTGGCACTTATCGTCAGCAAGCCATTCTTCAAGGCAGGATTTGAATCATTTGGAATATACAGTTTTAATTTAAGTACAAGCGTGATATCACTGGTTATACCATTGATATTTATGAGCGTGTTATTCTCTGTGGTAGCATTTATCAGAGCGGGGAACATCAGAAAGGTTCAGCCGCAGGTGCTCATCGCAGATCAGTAGAAGTATATAGGAGAGTGGAACTATGTATACAATGTCAGTAGACAAGGTGGGTATATATAATGGATAAGTTGATCATATATCTGATATGTATAAATATACTAGGAGCTGTCCTTGATGGAGTGACGGCTGCGAGACGCAGGAGAACAAGCCATAAGGCGCTCAGTGTTCTGCTGGGGATCATAGCCATTGCCGGTGGTGCCCCTGGCATGATAATAGCATTTGCGTTGTGTGACAGGACTGCATCCAAGACGAATATGATGCTGAGAGTGTTCACAGTGTGCGTGTGTGTGATAGAGCTTGCGGTGTTCATGACTTGGAAGCTTAGACCTGCGGGCAAATGGAACTTTGCATTCTGGAATGTGTTTGTGGAATACAGATGGACACTTTGGTTCGTTGCGGCAATGAGTGTTGTAACATTTGTCATGTTCGGAATTGACAAATATAGAGCGGTCAAGGGCGGATACAGGATACCTATAGCTGTCCTGCTCGGCATGGCATTTGCCGGTGGAAGTATCGGTGCTCTGCTTGGAATGGTGGTGTTCAGGCACAAGATAAGGAAGAATTATTTCTCGGTTGGAGTGCCACTTATACTTGTAATGCAGGTGGTGCTTCTGATGTGTGTGGTTAATCTGTTGTAGGAACCGCAAATACCCCCAGTTCAGGCGGATAGTTGGTAAATGCAAAGAATGCAACCGCGAGAATTGCCAGGATGGTCATGGCAACGTAGTCATTTATGCACATTTGCCTGGATTCTAATCTGTTTTCGGTGCGCAATGCATATACAACCCCGGCGAAATAAAGTGCGATATTCAGAAACTCATAATTCCTGCCCAGTACACCATTTAGAGTGTAGAAACCGACCACAATGAAAGCCATACCTGACAGGATACCGACAGTCCTTGCTGGAAGATAATGTTCCGGCAGGGGCTTATCTTTTATATGAGCCCAGAGAAATTCCATCATTGTCAGCAGGAGCATTGGAAAGAATATAAGTTTCAGGTGTTCCCAGGTTGACTCGTTCACTGCCGAGAATAGTCCGACAGCGGGATTGTCATTTGACCACTCGTAGGTGAAATGTAGCAAAGACTCCGAGGATCGATATGAAGAAAAAACGAAAAAAATTGAGTTTGTTAGTAGTTGCCATAGAGCGTTCTCCGATGAAAACTAGTGCTATATTACATAGTATATGACGAATATGGTATTTCATGTAGCGGAGAAACCGAAATCACCGAAATTAAGATAAACATAATTGGGATATATTGTCGGTGATGTTATAATTATTTCAACGAATGTTTTGTTTAAAGGGGAAGTGTATATGCGTTTGATCCATTTATCTGATCTTCACATAGGAAAGCGTGTAAATGAATTTTCTATGTTGGAGGATCAGGAGTATATATTAAAAGAAATATTGGGCATCATCGATGATGAGCAGCCGGATGGAGTCATCATAGCCGGGGATGTATATGATAAGTCTGTGCCGAGCGAGGAGGCGGTGAAACTGCTGGACAGCTTCCTGACCTCGCTTGCAAAGAGAAAGCTGCAAGTATATATCATCAGCGGCAACCATGATTCGGCGGCCAAGCTGGCATTTGCATCAAGTCTGATTGATCTCAGTGGAATCCATATATCGCCGGTATATGATTCGGCACAGATAGCCATGATGGGAGATGGGCTGGTCAGACCATATAAGCTGGAGGATGGAAAAGGACAGATGGTGAACATATACATGCTGCCATTTGTGAAGCCGGCAATGGTCAGAGCGGTATTCCCTGATGAGGCGGATGATATAAAGGATTACACGGATGCCTGCCGTGTGGCGGTGGAGCACATGGATGTTGATGAGAAGGTTACAAATATCCTTGTGGTCCACCAGTTCGTGACCGGGGCTGTGCGCTCGGAGTCGGAGGAGAATGTGGGCGGTCTGGACAATGTGGATGTGTCGGTATTCGACTCATTTGACTATGTGGCGCTGGGGCATATACATGGGCCGCAGAAGGTGGGCAGGGAGACTGTCAGATACTGTGGAACACCGCTTAAGTATTCACTTTCGGAGGCTAACCACACCAAATCGGTGACAGTTGTTGACATCCCTGAGAACAAGAAAATAGAGATAAGGACTGTTCCGCTTGTTCCGATGCATGAGCTGCGCGAGGTAAAGGGAACATTTGACGAGCTGATGGACAGGCGAAACTATGAGGGGACGGCTGTGGATGATTATCTGTATGTGGTTCTCACGGACGAGGATGACGTGCCGGATGCTTTGGGAAAACTCAGAACGGTCTATCCAAATGTGATGAAGCTTGGATACGACAACACCAGAACCCGTGTGACACAGACGATAGACGATGGCGCTGTGCTTGAAGGAAAAAAGCCTATAGATCTGTTTGGAGAGTTGTATGAGAAGCAGAACAACAAGGAAATGAGCGATGAACAGAGGAGTTTTGTTCAGGATATTATAGACTCTATATGGAAGGAGGAGCGCTTATGAGCGAAGCGAATAACTTAAATGCGCTCCGACGACCTGCCCCGCTCGCGGAGGCGAGAGGGGCGATACATTGTGAAAGGAGGCCTGGTGATGAGACCCATAAATCTTACGATGTCGGCATTTGGACCATATGCGGGAGTCCAGATGCTTGACATGGCCCAGCTTGGGGCTGAAGGCTTGTATCTTGTGACTGGGGATACAGGTGCGGGAAAGACCACGATATTCGATGCCATCTGTTATGCGCTGTATGATGAGCCGAGCGGGGCGAGCCGAGATGCGAGGATGATGAGATCAACGTATGCCGATGTGGACACAGATACCTACGTTGAGCTGACATTTGATCATATGGGGAAGACTTACAGAGTTAAAAAAGAAATCCTTCCTATGAGAGACGTAAGAAAAAAGGTGAGGGAACTACCCTGCAGGATGCGGCTGCAGAATTGTATCTGCCGGATGACTCGGTCATTGCCAACAGAACGAAGGTAAATTCATATCTTCAGGAATTGTTGGGTGTGGACAGAGAGCAGTTTTCGCAGATATCCATGCTTGCCCAGGGTGAGTTCAAGGAACTGTTGGTGGCGGAGTCCGGGGACAGACAGAAGATATTCAGCAAGCTTTTTCACACATCAAGGTATTTTGTTCTGCAGAAGCGTCTTCAGGATGAGACGAGAAAGCTTCAGAGTGAACGGGACGATATGAAGAAGAGTATAGAGCAGTATATATCCGGGATAGTCTGCGGAGAGGATGACCCTCTTGGACTCAGTGTCCAGAAGGCAAAGGACGGCCAGATGCCAATTGATGAGGTGATCACACTCATCAGAAAGCTTATTGTAACGGAGAAGGCAAGAACGGATTCATATGAGAAGCAGATCGGTACACTTGAGACCCGGGTCGGGGAACTTGACACGCTGATAGGCAAGGCACAGCAGACAGAGAAAGCCAGAGTGCAGCTTGAAAAGGCACATTTGGAGCTTGCAAATGTACAGAATGACAGAACTGTTGCTGAGGCAGAGTTAAACAGGACAAAGGAAGCGCGCCCAGAAACGGAAGAGCTCCAAAGGCAGGCAAAGAGTTATAAATAACGAGCTTCCAAACTATGAGAAACTGGACGAGAAGAGAAAAAATATTGCAGACGAGGAACAGCTCCTGCAAAGGCAAAATGAACAGGCAGAGAAGGGCAGAATGCTTGTGACAGACAAACAGAAGAGCATAGAAAAGCTGAGACTGGAACAGACACAGCTTGCGGATGCGGGGGAGAAAATAGTTGCAATCACGGCATCGAGGGAGAAGATGGCTGACGCTGTTGACTATCTGAATGGCATAAGCAGACTGCTCATGGAATACAGCAGAAGAAAGCAGGCGGTGGACAAAGCACAGAAGCAGTATCTGTTTGATAATGAGATGTATACCAGAAAGCAGGATTTGTATGAGCATATGAGCACGCTCTACAGGAATGCCCAGGCGGGAATCCTAGCAAAGGATCTGAAGGAGGGACAGGCGTGCCCTGTGTGCGGTGCGACGGAGCACAAACTCCTTGCATCGCTGCCAAAGGAGGCTCCGACAGATGCACAGTTAGATGATGCGAAGAAGGATGCTGACAAAGCCCGCGACAGGGCAAATGCCAGTGCTACGGATGCAAAGATAAAGCTTGCCAGTGTCACAGAGATCAGAAACAGCATTATTGAGCAGGCTGGAAGGAAATTTGACGCTCCGGAGGATATAGACGGTCTGCCGGAAAAGGTTGAGAAGAATATAGGATATTACGATGAGAAGATTGCCGATACTGACAGACAGATCGAGGCTGAATGCAAAAGGGTCAGCAGAAGGGATGAGCTTGCTGCAAAACTTCCTCAGGAGGAAGAAGCATTTGCTGGGATGCAGGTGAAGCTGGCGGAGCTTGAGAGAAATATATCGGCGCTCACGGCAAAGGTTGTCTCAGACAGAGAACAGGCGACAGAACTGGCCGCGGGGCTCAGATTCAGAAATCGGAGTGAGGCGGAAACGAAGATGAATGAGATTCTTGGCAGAGCAAAGAAACTGCAGGATTCATTTGATGCCGCTGAGAAGAGATATAATGCTGTGATCCAGGATATTAAGACACTGGAGGGGCAGATAAAGGCTCTGACAGACACGCTGGAATCAGCAGAGAAGCTCGAACTTGCTAAGCTTGAGGAAGATAAAACCGCAGTGAGAGATGAGCTGGGAAGGATCAGACTTCTCATGCAGGATGGAAACAGCCGCATCCGTGCAAATGAAACGGCTATGGCGAATATAAGCAGAAAGTCAGATGAGCTTTTGGCAAAAAGAAAAGAAATATGTAAGCGTGAAGTCGCTCTATGACACTGCCTCAGGAAATGTATCCGGCAAGAACAAGATAAACCTTGAGGCGTATATACAGATGTCGTATTTTGACAGGATAATTCAGCGTGCAAATCTGAGATTCCTGAAGATGTCAGATGGTCAGTATGAGCTGGGGCGTGTGACGGACAGCAGTGACAAGAGAAGCCAGATCGGCCTTGACCTCTGTGTTGTGGATCATTACAACGGCAGCAGACGAGACGTTAAGTCTCTTTCTGGGGGCGAGTCATTCATGGCATCACTCTCCCTTGCACTTGGACTCTCCGATGAGGTGCAGGCTTCGGCTGGCGGCATACAGATAGATACGATGTTTGTGGATGAGGGCTTTGGCTCACTGGACACAGAAAAGACTCTGCCACAGGCATACAAAGCGCTGGTCAGCGTGACCGAGGGACGCAAGCTGGTGGGAATAATATCGCACGTGACTGAACTCAAGGAGAAGATTGACAAGCAGATCGTGGTGGAAAAGGACAGAACCGGCAGGGCGAAGGCCCGGCTGGTGGTGTAGGAATTTTAGTCATCCGAGTATTGGGCTAAAATGTGCTCAAGTTTATTAAAGTCTACACATCTTTTGGTAAGGTTACGATTTTTGTCGGGAAAATCAGTTATGAGAGAGTGGACTTTATTGGCTCTGTTGATTATGGTATCGGAATGATTCCGACACCAGGATAATTGCTTCTGCATAAGAATCTTTCGTTTTGTTTTATCTGGGGTATCGTGAGGGTTTAATTTCAGATTGACCTTAGATATAACTGAGTTGTTAACTGGAATCATATTGTTTAGATTGAGAATTCCTATGATTTTAGAAGAATACTCAGGATGCCTGCTGTTGTGGTCAAATATTTTGATGAAATCAATCTGGCTTTTCATATTTTCAAATTTCTTTTTTGGTGAGGTAAGGGGGATGCAATATTTCTGACCACCTATAAGAATGATTATTCCAAGAAATGGTCGATTCTCCTTACATACCTGAGGGGAGACTGACGTTACGTTGTCATCTGCACAAGACAGATTTCTTATGTATTTTAAATCAATATAGTAAAAATTTAGGATATCCATTATCGCCTTTCTGAGAATATAAAAGAGCTGTGCTAAAATGCACAGCTCTTAAAAACCTTTTTGCATGGTAGGGCTCCCATAAAATTGTTCCATTTTGTATGGTAGAACATCCATATTAAAATTGTTCATTTGTTTTATATGGTAGAACACCCATCTCTTAAAGTTCCCATTTCGCATGGTAAGGTTACCATAATCATATCATACAAGAATTCTAATATTCAATAATGTTAGTGTCAATTAGAGCTGACTTATTTAGTAACTTATAGTAATCTGAGAATATCCTAAAAAGTGGTCAATATCAAGTGTAATTACTGATATTTTATAAAACGTTTATAAAAGTATACAAAGTGTAGAATAGTAGAAAAATGTTAGCTGTTTGCTTTACAAATCGGAGTTGATAAACAATAATGGTTCATGTATGAATGAATAAGGACGGTACACTATAATGGAACTTTTTGATATATGCGACGAACAGGGCAACCCTACCGGAGACACAGTGGAGAGGAGCGAGGCACATGCAAAAGGCATATGTCATAGGACTGCCCATATCTGGATAGCGAAGCAAGAGAATGGAAGGTATAAGGTTATTCTGCAGAAGAGGTCGATGGATAAGGATTCTTTTCCCGGAAGGTATGACACTTCCTCTGCCGGACATATACAGGCGGGCGATGAACCGATGGAGTCGGCACTCAGGGAACTCGGAGAGGAGCTTGGCATCAAAGCTGAGGCCGCAGATCTTGATTTCGCGGGAACATTCAGGATCCGGTATGAGAAGGAATTTCATGGCAGAATGTTCAGGGACAACGAGGTGGCATTTGTGTTCGTGTATCAGAAACAGGTGGACATAGCAGATCTGACAATACAGAAGGAAGAGCTTGACGGCGTGTGCTGGTTTGATCTTGAGGACACTTATGAGGCATGTAAGAATCATGACCAGAAGTCCTGCGTGCCACTCGGCGGCCTTGAGACGGTGCGAAGATACCTGGATGGCAAATAGAGATAACTTTCAAAAATATGTTGCCAGACTAGTTAGTTTGTGCTAACATAACGTGTGTTATGGAAAACGACAAGCGTAGTGAAACGATAGAAAAACTTAAAAAAGCCGGCAAAGAGGAATTCCTTGAAAATGGTTACCAGAGGGCAAGCCTCAGAAAGATATGCAAGAGTGCTGGAGTTACCACCGGAGCTTTCTACTTTTCATTTGAGAGCAAGGAGGCTCTGTTTAAGGCGATACTTGAACCGCTTGTGAACCAATATGAAGCCATGCTTGGAGAACTTATGAAGGGGGAGATTGAGAACCCCGCCACGGGCGTAGATGCAGATAAGATTATGATGCAATTCCTTCGGGCACACAGGGAAGAGGTAATGATCATCATGCATGGCGCTGACGGCAGCTGCTATGAGAATTATCACCAGAGGGTTGAGGAGTTCATGAGACATTCATTTGCGGCATATTACAGGTCACAGCTTGGATGCGAGCCGGATGAGACTTTGGTTCGCGTGCTGGCTAAGATGCGGCTTGAAGGAGCCATGGCGATACTGAACGAGGATGTAGATGTGGAGAAGAAAATGTATCTGACAGAAAAGATCGGCATTCATGCCACCGGCGGTACAGAAAAGTTGATAGAGAGTTTAAAGAAAGAGGTTCATCGATGATGAACCTCTTATTTTTACGAACATAACAAAACATGACAAATGTTATATTTTATGTAAACGCCGTGCGAAGCGCCTCTCATGCGTTTACACAATTAAAAAGCAGGAGGAAATGAAAAAATGGTTAGCACACAGAACAATACAGTAAGCAGATCAAAGGTCGACATAACGGGAGTCCCGGAGACGATGCTCCAGACACTCTATGCCAGGGCGAAAGAATCAAGAAAACCGGATCATGCCATATACGATGGCAAGGCCATAGAGATAGTTGACAGCCTGGATTATGACTTTTCACTGGCGGACAAGGATCTGGCAATGGGAAGCGGAGTTATAGCGCGAACTATAGTTCTTGATAAGCTTGTATCAGAATACCTGAAAAAGCATAATGGTGCTGTGGTTGTGAATATCGCCTGTGGTCTTGATACCCGTTGCTATAGAAATGAGGGCAAATATAAAGACTGGTACAACATTGATCTCCCGGAGACCATGACTGTAAGGGCAAAGTTCCTGCAGGAGGACGGACCGGTGTACCAGATAGCGGAATCTGCCATGGACGACAAATGGGCTGACATGGTAGAGTATGCCGGTGAACCTGTGCTGGTCATCATAGAGGGGCTTACGATGTATCTCACAGAAGCTGATGTGAAGAAAATATTCGACATAATAGACAGGAAATTTACTCATGCTACGGTGCTCGTAGAGACTATGGCTCCGTTCATGGCAAAGCATATCAAGGAGAAATCCATCCATGAAAGCCATGCCAGGTTTTCCTGGGGCGTGTCAAATGGAAAGAAGCTGGCGGAGATCATACCGAAATACAGATACATAGAACAGCACAGTCTTGTAGAAGGAATGGCTGAGTTCATACCGGTATATAAAGTCATTGGCAAAATACCATTTGTCAGCAATATATCAAACAAGATAGTAGTGATGGAAAAGTGATAAAAAGTGTTGACATAAAGTTAAAAGCCATTTATGATACAGTAAAATGCAAATGACTTGCAAATTCAAAAAAAAGAGGAATATTATGGCGAGGGAGTATAAAACGAGAATAAGTCAGGCTATAGAGGCATTTGCTTTGCAGAGAGGCAGGACAGAGGGTTTTGCGCGGCTGATGTAAGTGTGTATTTGGATGAGAATGGCATAGATGCGAATACAACAACTGTATATCGCAACCTTGACCGCATGGTTACCCAGGACAAATTGATAAAGTATCAGAGTGCTGATGGTGGTTCAAGTATGTATAGACTGGAAAAGGCTGATCATAGTTGTCATGAACACCTTCATATGCAGTGTGTTAAGTGCGGAAGAGTCATACATATTGACCGCGATACCATGAATCACATAGCTAAAGGAGTTCATGAGAGGTATGGATTTATGATCGACTGTGACAGATCGTCGATATGTGGTATTTGCAAAGATTGTCAGAGGCGTTGTGGAGTCGCTGTAGTCTAAACTAAACGTGATTGTTACAGATGGGATTGCATCGTTACGGTCACAACGAAAACTATATATCCCCAAATTCCTACAATGAAAAGGAGGTGTGCAGAATGAGTAAAAAGAGAATAATGTCATGGATTCTTATAGTGTTCTTTGTATCGGAAGTACTTTTCTCTTACGGCTATATTGCGCGCAATGTGGAGCATGACTGTACGGGGCAGGAATGTCCTATATGTATGCATTTGCAGCAGGCTGCACAGTTCCTTTCAAATATAAAGACAATGTCAACTACGCCAGTGTTCCTGGCGTTCTTAAGTGTGTTCACACTTGGAGTTGTATTGGTGTATACCCACGAGTATTGTACCGATACGCTCGTTTCCCTGAAGGTGGAATTGCTGAATTGATTTAAAGTACGGATATTGACTGAGAATTGCGTCTGGAAATACATCTAAAGATAAGGGCGAATACTTATTATTGGTGTTTTTTGATCTAGAGGCAGTTTATTAAATTTACCCAATTATAGGCATCAAAATATGCCTGTCAATTTTATCAATCAATTCGGAGGTTTATTGATCATTATGAAAAAATAGAATATTTGGCCTTGTTATGGCATCGGTACTTACTGTTTCAGCATTTTGTGGCTGCGGGAGCATCAACGGCAGCAGATTCTGATCAGAAAGGGGGCAGTGTGCCTGAAAATACGGCAAATGCTGCGGCGTACAGCATTGTATGTACGACTTTTCCTCAGTATGACTGGATCCGCAATATTATAGGCGGTGATTCCGACAAGTTTCAGCTTACTATGCTTTGCTCGATCAGGGGATGGATCTTCACAGTTATCAGCCAACTGCAGAGGATATAGCAAAGATAGCTGACGCAGATATGCTTGTGTATGTTGGCGGTGAGTCTGATGGCTGGGTGGATAGTGCCCTGAAAGAAGCGACTAATAAGGATATGAAGGTTGTAAATATGCTTGACGCTTTGGGAACTGCAGTCAAAGAGGAAGAGGTTGTTCCAGGCATGCAGGCAGAGGAAGAAGAGGGAGGAGAGGAAGGCCCGGAGTATGATGAACATGTATGGCTTTCACTCAAGAACGCAGTGGCGTTGACGAATGTGTTGGCGGATAATATCCAGGCGCTTGATCCAGATAATAAATCTGATTACATGGAGAATGCAGGCAAGTACGTTGATGAACTCAATGATCTTGATGGAAGGTACGAACTAACAGTTTCTAAGGGAAAACGTCAGGCAATTCTGTTTGGCGACAGATTCCCTTTCCGATATATGGCGGATGATTATGGCCTTACTTACTATGCTTTGCATTTGTGGGATGCAGTGCTGAGTCGGAGGCAAGTTTTGAGACGATAACATTCCTTGCGCAGAAGGTGGATGAGTTAAAGCTTCCGGTTATTCTGACGATAGAGGGTGCGGATCACAGTATAGCAGAGTCGATAAAGAAGACAACAGATTCGAAAAATCAGGAGATCCTGACGATGAATTCGATGCAGTCTGTGACTGCAAAGGCTGTAGCTGATGGTGAGACGTATCTGAACGTGATGGAAGATAACTTGAACGTACTTTCTCAGGCATTGAATTAATTGCTGAACAATAAAACAAATTTAGATTTATAGGAGAAAACAAATGTCATATATAACGTGCAAAGACCTGGCAGTGGGATATGATGGACGTGCAGTTGCGTCAGGCATTAATTTCAGTATAGACAAGGGAGACTATCTCTGTATAGTTGGAGAGAACGGAGCGGGAAAGAGTACCTTGGTAAAAACTCTGCTTGGCCTGTTGAAACCGGTTTCAGGAGAGATAAAGTTTGGCGATGATCTGACATCGCGTGATATAGGCTATCTGCCGCAGCAGACACCTGTGCAGAAGGATTTCCCTGCGACTGTATGGGAGGTGGCTTTGTCGGGAACGCTGCCTAAGTGCGGAGCACGTCCTTTTTATGGCAGAAAGGAAAAGCAGCTTGCACAATCTCAACTTGAACGACTTGGAATATGGGATATACGCAGGAAATGTTACAGGCATTTGTCGGGAGGACAGCAGCAGCGCGTCCTTCTGGCGAGAGCCCTGTGTGCAACTGAGAATCTTCTTCTGCTTGACGAACCGGTAACTGGCCTTGATCCTGTTGCAACGGCACAGTTCTATCAGATGATACAGCAGTTAAATGAAAATGGTGTGGCAGTGATCATGATATCACATGATCTGAGGGCAATAGATTGCGCCGGACATGTGCTTCATATGAATCATGGGGGGCTCGTTCTGGGGCAGCAGAGAGGAATATAAGAACAGCAGATTTTGGAACATCATTTCGGTAGAATATGAGAAAGGTGGTGGACAGAGTGCAGCTTGTTGATAAGTTAATTTACTATATGCAGTATCCATTTGTTAAGTATGCTCTTGTGGTTGGTATTCTTATAGCATTGTGTTCGTCACTTTTCGGTGCAACATTGGTTTTGAAAAGATTTTCATTTATCGGCGATGGACTTTCGCATGTTGCATTTGGAGCAATGGCGGTAGGATCTGTTCTGAAACTGACAAACAACACGATCATAGTGATGCCGGTGACTGTGGCTGCTGCAATTCTCATACTTATGTCGGGACAAAATGCGAAGCTTAAGGGAGATGCCGCGATAGCTATGATGTCTGTCGGTGCTTTAGCCGTAGGTTATCTGATAATGAATGTATTTTCCACGTCAGCAAATGTATCGGGGGATGTGTGCTCTACGTTGTTTGGTTCAACCTCAATACTTACATTGACAATGGGAGAAGTGTGGCTGTGTATAGTGATGTCAATATGTGTAATAGCGTTTTTCTGTTTGTTCTACAACAGGATATTTGCAGTCACATTTGACGAGAGTTTTACCAGGGCAATCGGGAAAAATGCAGGGGCATATAATCTGGCTCTAGCTGTGATAATCGCTGTGATAATAGTGCTTGCGATGAACCTGGTGGGCTCCCTGCTCATCACGGCACTTCTGGTATTCCCTGCACTTTCGGCAATGAGAGTTATGTATAGTTTCAGGTCAGTGGTATTATATTCGGCTGTATTGTCAGTTGTGGGAACTTTGACCGGCATGCTGGTATCTATATTATTTTCAACACCGGTAGGATCTACGATCGTTGCATGCGATATGGTTATATTTGCATTTAACAGTATAGCAGGGAAAGTGATGAGGAGATAAGAATATGTATATGAATAGAAATAGAAGAATGCATGGATGCAGACACAGATTTAAGCGATTGATTATGTCAATATTGGTGCTGAGTATGCTGCTGACTGTCACAGGCTGTGGTGGAGCATCTCAGACTGCGGGCAGTCGTTTGAACACACAGAATGCAGTGGATAAGGTGCTTAATCAGAAAACAGGCGATGGTGATGTGGAAAGTAAGTCGTCAGTGGGAGCCACAACAGAGACGACGATCACAACAGAGATGCAAACCACGACAGAGACAGAATCCGCATCTGTAACTGAGGCGACATCAGAACCAACATATGGGCAGGTTGTGAATGGAGACAGCTCAGTTATAGCGCAATACAAGTCTGAGGGTGTGGATGTGGATCTCACACTTATGGGAAGCGATCTTGTATATGCGACGGTATATCAGATGATGTCAAAACCTGAGGAATATGAGGGCAAGACGATAAGGATAGAAGGAAAGTATTATGCATCCTATTATCCAATAACCGACAAATATTATAATTATTGTCTCATAGCCGACGCTTTGGCATGTTGCAGTCAGGGACTTGAATTTGAACTTGGTGGAGGTGCAGTATATCCAGGCGATTACCCGGCGGACCAGAGTGAGGTGATCGTTACGGGAGTATTTGAAACCTACACAGAGGAGGCTGGACAGACATTTTATTACTGCAGGTTGAGAGATGCAGAATATCAACTGGTATCGACAGAGAATCAGTAGAGTATAAATTGCATAACATTTTTGGAATCCGGGCAGATCAAAGTGCCCGGATTTTTTGAGTAAAAAATATTCAGAATCAGGAGGCACATAGCTGCATCAAAACCAGGAATCACATAGAAAAATATGGCAAAATGACGCAAATGTACTAAAAAAAGCATTAAAAATAGCTAAAAAATGATAAAATTACTTAAAAAAGAATTTGATATATTGTAAAAACTATGCTAATTTTGAATAAAGGTAAATATTCAGCCGTGCAGGATAAGAACAGCGGATTCGACATGCTTGCATGTAAGAATCAGGTGTTCTTATCCTGTGGTGACTCGAATAGAGTCACCGCCCCATACAATGAGCAAAATAGCTGCGCAGCAGCGAAAGAACACGGGAACCGTGCGGTTTTGCGAATGTATGGTCGGCTGAATACATTAAAATACACAGAAGGGATGTGATGAAGTGAAAGAGAAATACAAAGGTGTACAAAAACTCACAGACAATCCGTTCCTCAACCTCTATCATATAGATGCGGTTGACACGGCTGGAAAAGACTTCAATTATTACTTTGCTTCAAGGAATAAAGAGAACGACATCAAGATAAAGACCCACGATATAAAACCGGAAGGAATAGTTATATATGGAGTTAAGCTGGAAGATGAGCCGAAGCTGGTGCTCATAAGGCAGTACAGATACCCACTCGATACATATATATATGAACTTCCTGCAGGACTGGTGGACGGAGATGAGACTCCGGCGCAGGCAGCAGTCAGGGAGATGAAGGAAGAGACAGGGCTTACCCTTGATGTATATGAGGGTCGGAGAAGAACTCTACAGAAGGCCATTCTATATGGGCCCGGGATTTACGGATGAGATGAGCAGTGCTGTATTTGGAACAGTTACAGGAACACCAAATCTCGACAGCAAGGAGAGCACAGAGGACATACAGGTCATACTCGCAGACCGAGGTGAGGTCAGAAGAATCCTGTCAGAGGAACAGGTGTCGCTCAGAGGAGCATACCTCATGACACATTTTCTGGCTGAGGGAGATCCACTAGAATTCCTGAGAAAATAGGAAGCGCTGAGCAGTGATTGCTCAAACAGCAGAACGTTCATAAAAGGGCATACTAAATGAGAAAAAAAAGGAGAAGTAGAAAGATGAGTTACAGAGACACATATGATCTTTGGATGACAGATGATTATTTCGATGAGAACACCAAGAAGGAGCTTGCAGCCATAGCTGATGATGAGGCTGAGATCGAGGACAGATTCTATCGTGATCTTGTATTTGGAACTGGTGGACTCAGAGGTGTGATAGGCGCAGGAACCAACAGAATGAACTTCTACACCGTCCGCAAGGCTACACAGGGTCTTGCAAACTTCATTGTGAAGCAGAATGCGCAGGACAAGGGCGTGGCAATAGCATACGATTCAAGAAAGTATTCTCCAGAGTTTGCAAAGCAGAAGCAGCTCTCTGCCTGTGTGCAAATGGAATCAAGTCATATCTCTTTGAGTCACTCAGACCTACACCTGAGCTTTCATATGCAGTCAGAAAGCTTGGATGTACAGCAGGTATAGTTATAACAGCCAGCCATAATCCACCAGAGTACAACGGTTACAAGGTGTACTGGGAGGATGGCGCGCAGATCACAGCTCCAAAGGACAGAGAGATCATCGCAGAGGTTAAGGCTGTAACAGATTTCCATACAGTAAAGACCATGGATAAGCAGGAGGCACTTGACAAGGGCCTTCTCACTATCATAGGTGCCGAGATAGATGACGCGTATATGGAGGAACTCAAGAAGCAGATCATTCATCCTGAGATCATCAAGGAGCAGTCAGAGAACATCAAGATCGTATACACACCGTTCCACGGAACCGGTCTTGTACCTGTAAAGAGAGTCCTGTCCGAGCTTGGTTTCAAAAACGTATACATTGTTCCTGAGCAGGAGCTTCCAGACCCTGAGTTCACAACGCTTGAGTATCCAAACCCAGAGGATCCAAAGGCATTTGAGCTTGCCCTCAAGCTGGCAAAGGAGAAGAATGCGGACATAGTTCTCGCTACAGATCCTGATGCAGACCGTCTTGGAATATACGCACTCGATACAAAGACAGGCAAGTATATGCCATTTACAGGAAATATGTCAGGACTTATAATCGCTGAATACCAGTTCAGAGAGAGAACAAAATGCGGTCTCATGCCAAAGAATCCGGCCATGGTTAAGACTATTGTAACCACAAATATGGCTGATCCACTGGCTGCAGATTACAATGTCAACCTCATCGAGGTTCTAACAGGCTTCAAGTTCATCGGTGAGCAGATCAAGTTCTTCGAGCAGAATAATTCATACAATTTCGTAATGGGTATGGAGGAGAGCTACGGATGTCTCGTTGGAACATACGCAAGAGACAAGGATGCTCCGGTTGCAGTTATGTGTCTCTGCGAGGCTGCAGCATACTGCAAGAGCCAGGGAATCACTCTGTGGGATCACATGCTTGATCTCTATGAGAAGTACGGATATTACAAGGAAGGCCTCTACACAATAACGCTCAAGGGTGTTACAGGAGCAGAGAAGATCCGCAAGATCATGTCCTCACTCAGAGCTGAGTCACTTACTCAGATCGATACACTCAAGGTTCTCAAGGTTCGTGATTACGAGAAGAACACGATCACAGATCTTGCCACCGGAGAGGTCACAGAGTCAGGACTTCCACAGTCCAACGTTCTCTACTACGACCTTGAGGATGGCGCATGGGCATGTGTACGTCCATCAGGAACAGAGCCAAAGCTCAAGCTGTACTACGGAATCAAGGGAACAAGCCTTGATGATGCAGATGCAAAGCTTGAAGCTCTCCAGACAGCACTTGTTGAGAAGCTCAACAAGCTGGCAGAGTAGCATAAGTATAATATATAGCAAATACAAAAAAGCGCCGTCTGGTCTGGTGACCGGACGGCGCTTTGCTGTCATTATACGATGACGTCGAACTGTATGTAGTCTCCCTGGTCGGTATTTACCGTGTCGAGATATATTTTACCATTGTACTTGTCGGTCAGTTTTTTCAGGTTGTAGAGACCGTAACCATGGCCATGTCTGTCTCCGGTTTTGGTGGTATATCCCGGTGAGAACATATTCTGGCGGAATTCGTTGGTTTTGACGGAACCCTTGTTTCTTGTTCTTATTTCTATCTGGTTCTGCCTGCTGTCCAGGTACAGATATGCAGTGCCAAATGGGGTGGTCGATTCAAGCGCATTATCGATCAGTATACCGATGATCCTGATCAGTTCATACTCCGGCATTCGGCTCTTCAGATCCCTGGATGCCACCTGGACTACGAGCTCCTTCTGATCCTTCTGTGCTTCCGTGATCTTGCTGTACACAAATCCGGCTACAACGCTCAGGTTGATCTTGAGCAGATCACAAATGGCCTCTGTAAAGGAATAAAAAAGGTCGGTTATATTACAAGTCAATTGCAGAAAATATAATTCTTTTAGTTAAATAAAACGGCTGCAATATACATCTGCGCAACAAAGTGATATAAATTGCAAGATTAAATATTGAATTTAAAAACTGCTTAATATATTATACAAATAACAATAAATTAGCTAAAAATAGCCTAATAAAATGAACGGAAGATAAATTGTGGATAGATAAAAAGGAAAAAAATCTGTGTGGCCTGTGAGGTCAGGAAAGGGGTAGAAGATGGACGCAAAGCAGACGAGATGTGGCTTGGCAGCGATCAGGTAGATGATGTTACGAAGCAGGAGCTCGTAAACATAAAGGATAATGAAGCGGAGATTGAAGATAGATTTTACACAAACCTTGAGTTTGGAACAGGTGGACTTCGAGGCGTGATGGGAGCGGGAACGAACCGCATGAACATTTACACGGTTCGCATGGCAACACAGGGAATTGCTAACTACCTGGCGAAGATCGGAATATCAGAGCCATCGGCAGCGATAGCATTTGACAACAGGAATAATGCTTCTCTGTATGCTTTTGAGACTGCACTCTGCCTGTGCGCAAATGGCGTGAAGGTGTATCTGTTTGATGCGCTCCGCCCGACACCGGAGCTTTCATTTGCAGTGAGACATCTGCACTGCAATATCGGCGTGAATATAACGGCAAGCCACAATCCAAAGGAATACAACGGATATAAGGTTTACTGGGATGATGGAGCCCAGATCGTATCTCCTCAGGATAAGGAGATCATTGCAGAGGTCAACAATATAGAAGATTTCTCCATGGTTAAGACTATGGACAAGGACGCTGCAATAGATGCAGGACTGTTGAATGTGATCGGTCAGGAGATCGATGACGCATATATAGGAGAGCTTCACAAGCTTGTCATGAATCCGGAGGAGATTCAGAAGGCGGGAGATCTGAAGATCGTATATTCTCCGCTTCACGGAACAGGCCTTAAGCCTGTTACAAGAGTTCTCAGCGAACTTGGTTTCAAGGATGTACATGTCGTTGAGGAACAGGCTGTTCAAGATGGTAATTTCCCAACTGTAAAGTCCCCAAATCCTGAGGGCGCAGAGGCGTATGCCCTGAGTCTTGAGCTGGCGAAGAAGGTCGGCGGAGAGCTGATTCTTGTCACAGATCCTGATGCGGATAGGCTTGGAATGTATGGATATGACAGCAAGAATAATGAGTATAAAGAATTTACGGGCAATATGTTCGGTGCGATCCTCTGTGATTACGTGCTGATGCAGAGATCCCAGAGCGGAAGACTGCCTGAGAATCCGGCGATTGTAACTACGGTTGTTATCACCAATATGGTCAAGGAGATATGTAAGAAGTACGACACTTTCTGTGACTGCAACAACCTGATCGGATTTAAGAATATAGCATCGAGAATGAGGGCTTATGAGCAGACTGGTGAACATAATTATGTGTTCGGGCTTGAAGATACATTTGGATGTCTGCCTGGTACATATGCAAGGGACAAGGACTCGGTTGGAACGCTGATGCTTCTCTGTGAGGCTGCGGCATACTACAAGAACCGTGGCATGACTCTGTGGGACAGAATGGTTGAATTGTGGCAGGAATATGGTTACTACAAAGAGAAGGTTCAGACCATGAAGTTTGACGGACGCGAGGGTGCTGCAAAGATACAGTCAATGATACAGACGCTGAGAGATAATCCGGTGCAGAAGGTCGGAACTTACAGCGTGGAGAAGATCTACGACTACAAGCTTGGAACAGAGACAGACGCAGCGACAGGCAAGTCCGAGGCGGCGGTGCTTCCAAAGTCCAACATGATATATTATCAGCTTGCGGATGGCGCATGGTTCCTTGTGAGACCTTCAGGCACAGAGCCGAAGATCAAGTTCTATCTCGGGGTAAAGGGAAACTCACAGGAGGATGCGGCAGAGCAGCTTGACGGGCTTGCGGTAAATGTGAAGGCGATGTTCTCGTAAAACGGGATGACTGGTAAGAAACGAAATGGCTGGCAAATAAATGTCAGCAGAAAATAGATTCGAAGATCGCGGTAGCGACTAAAAATAATTACAAGGTGGAGGTAAAAAAGATGGGTTACATGGACGAATACAAGTTCTGGCTTGAGTCAGACTGCTTTGATGAGAAGACCAAGGAAGAGCTTAGAAGTATCGCAGATGATGACAAAGAGATCCAGGACAGATTCTACAAGAATCTGAAATTTGGAACCGGCGGAATGCGCGGAATCATGGGTGCTGGAACCAACAGAATGAATATATATACAGTTACAAAGGCTACACAGGGCCTTGCAGAATACATACTTGAGGTTGGCCCTGAGGCTGCTAAGAGAGGTGTAGTAATTGCACATGACTGCCGAAATATGTCAGCAGAGTTCACAGAGGCATCAGCTCTGTGTCTCAATGCAAATGGCATAAAGACTTATGTGTTTGATGCACTCCGCCCTACACCTGAACTGTCATTTGCAGTGAGAGAGCTTGGATGTATAGCCGGAATCGTGGTAACAGCAAGCCACAATCCACCTGAGTACAACGGCTATAAGGTGTACTGGGAGGACGGCAGCCAGATCGTATCCCCTCAGGATCAGGATATCCTGAAGCATGTGGCGGATGTAGAGAGATACGAGGATGTCAAGACCATGGACAAGGACAAGGCGGTTGCAGACGGTCTGTTCTGTATGGTTCCTGCAAGTGTTGATGAGAACTATTATCAGGCGCTCATAAAGCAGACCATCCACGGCGACATAATTCCGAAGGTTGCAGACGATATCAAGATAGTATACACACCACTTCATGGAACAGGAAATGTACCTGTAAGGGAAGTGCTCAAGAGACTTGGCTTCAAGCACGTATATGTTGTAGAGGAGCAGACTGTTCCTGACGGGGACTTCAGTACAGTCAAGTCACCAAATCCGGAGGAACCATCAGCATTTGCCATGGGAATAGAACTGGCAAAGAAGGTTGATGCGGACGTTATCATGGCCACAGATCCTGATGCAGACAGACTTGGAATATACGTCAAGGACAGCACGGGAATCTGGAAGGACACGGAATTTGCAGATGATCCGGCATATCCATATGTCCGATTCAATGCCAATATGACAGGTGCCCTGATAGCAGAGTATGTATGTCGTGAGCAGAAGGCAGTCGGTAAGCTGCCGGCAAACGGAGCTATCTGTAACACGGTTGTCAGCACCAATCTTACAAAGGCTATAGCAGAGAATTACAACCTGAAATATATAGAGACACTCACCGGATTTAAGTACATAGGTGAGCAGATACTTCTCTTTGAGAAGAACAACACATACAAGTTCATCTTCGGAATGGAGGAGAGTTTTGGATGTTTAGTAGGAGACTACACTCGTGACAAGGACGCTTGCGCAGCCGTTGTCATTTTATGTGAAATAGCAGCATTTTATAAGCTGCAGGGAGAAACCATCTGTAATGCCATGGAAGAGGTTTACCGCAAATATGGCTATTACTTTGAAGGTGCGTTTGGGATAACTCTAAAGGGTGTAGATGGTGCAGCACAGATTAAGGAGATGATGGAGAACTTCAGAAACCATCCACTTACGACCTTTGCAGGTATCAAGGTTATCGGCATGAGGGACTATGTGAGCGGAATCCGCAAGCCGCTTGATGGCGAGGAGGAGCACATGGGTCTTCCAAAATCAAACGTGCTGTACTATGAGCTGGAAAATAATGCGTGGTTCGCGGTTAGGCCTTCCGGAAACGAACCAAAGATCAAATTCTACTTTGGCGTGAATGAAAACAGCCTAAAAAATGCCATGTCAAAGATAGACGAGATGAAAGCATGTGTGCAGGAGCTTGTTAAATAAACAATCACAAAGTATGGCAGAATTTACTGCCGAAAAATAAAAACATTCCTTCCATATACTACAAAAATTAACATACAAATGCACTTTCCAGCCAATGCGCTGAACAAGAGGGATCTCGGCTTTGAGGCTGAGGTCCCTTTTGTAAAAGTAAAATATAGTTAAAAATGCTAAAAATCTGTTTAAAAATTAACTAAAAAATGCTACAATGTATAAAGTAACGGCAGTGTGTGGCAAACGCGTATAGGAGTAGTATAGGAGATTATATGCCAGAAAAAGAAAAAGAAATAGAAATAGAAAAAGAAATAAAAAAAGAGAGAGAAATAGAAAAGAAAAATATAAAAAAGTATCGCTGGACATATCATCGATGAGAAAACCGATGAAAAAGAGAAACGAGAGCCGGAGAGTGTCTTGGATGTGGATGAGCATATGTCTGAGAAACAGAAGCTCAGTCTTATGAACAAACAGCAGAAAAGGGAATATATACTGGAGTATTATGCCCCGAAGGCTCTATTTGCGCTTGTTGTTGTTGGCATAGTTGTATTCCTTGTCGTAAAACATTTTACGGCGGAATCTGCTGCACTCAACATCCTTGCGGTCAACACTACACAACAGGAATCTGCGGCGAATGACAAGGCATATTATGAGGAATTCCTCAGTGAAAATGGCCTTGATGCGGAGAAGGAATATGTCAGCATAAGTACAGGGATCGGCGTATCAACTGATCCGAATGATGCCATGAGTCAGGATAGTCTACAGCTTATACAGAACAAATTCATGGCGAATGCGGTGGACGTGTTCTTTGCCGACACAGACCTTGTCATGAGTTTTGGAGAGTTCGGATATATGCAGGACCTTGATAAGGTGCTGACTGATGAACTGAAAGAAAAGTATAAAGATTCGTTTGTGTATGCAACGGTTATTGAAACGGGTGAGAAGATACCTGTCGGAATAAAGATCGGTGATAATTCCTGGGTGAAGGATACCGGTTGGTATGAAATGGATGTTGCAGTGGGATTTGGTGAGAATGCCAAGAATATGGATCTTGCACTTGAATTTCTTGAATACATAAGCAGAGAGTGATACCCATAAATAAAACGAGGAGACTATAGATACATATGAGCATAAGATATGATGAGGCAAACAGAATATTTGAACTTGATACGAGAAACACGAGTTACCGGATCGGAATCGTCGATGAAGAGGGGTTTGTCGGACATATATATTATGGACAGAAGATCCGTCCGCAGAAATGTGATCAGTTTTTGAGAACGTGTGAGGCTCCTTTTGTTCCGTCCAAGAATAACAGGGAGAGATGTTCATTTATGGATACATTTCCGACAGAGTATTCCGGAAATGGAATAGGAGACTACAGGGAGAGTTGTATTGCAGTAAAGACCGCAAATGGCAGCAGAACCGTTGATCTGAAATTTGTGGATTACGATATTGTAAATGGAAAACCGGGGATTAGTGGCCTTCCGGCATCATTTGCGGGAGAAGAGGAGGTTCAGACTCTCGTTGTCCATATGATGGATGGGGGATGTGGCATTGATGTTGACCTGATATATTCTGTGTTTGAGGATGAGGATGTTATAACCAGAAGTGTGAGCGTGAAAAATGCAGGTGATAAGGATATCAGGCTCACAAAGGTATATTCTGCATGTATAGACATGGATGACGAGGATTTTGAGATGCTTACTCTTCATGGCTCATGGGCCAGGGAGAGACAGATCGATAGACGCCCGATAGCTTATGGCAAGCAGAGTGTAAGCTCTCTCCGCGGTGAGTCATCCCACCAGGACCATCCGTTTATGGCATGGATGACAAAGGGGACAGATCAGACTACGGGTGATGTATATGGAATGCATTTTGTGTACTCGGGTAACTTCATCGCACAGATAGAGAAATCACAGTTTGATTCCGTACGCGCAGTCATGGGCATACATTCAGAGGGATTTGAGTGGTGGCTCACGCCTGGAGAGACGTTTACAGCGCCTGAGGTTGTGCTTACATACAGCCATGATGGACTTGGACAGATGACTAGAAATCTTCATGATTTTTACAGATGCCACATGATAAGGAGCAGATATCTTCACCAGAAGAGACCTGTCCTCATCAACAACTGGGAGGCTACATATTTTGACTTTGATACCGATAAGCTCCTTGCGATAGCAAAGAGTGCGGCAGAACATGGAATAGAGATGCTGGTCATGGATGACGGCTGGTTTGGACATAGAAATGATGATGCCACAAGTCTTGGAGACTGGTTTGTAAATGAAAACAAGATCAAGGGCGGTTTGAAACATCTTGTCGATGAGGTGAATAAGCTGGGACTGAAATTTGGAATATGGATGGAGCCTGAAATGATTTCCCCTGATTCTGAACTTTACAGAAAGCATCCCGACTGGGCGTTTGCGGTTCCGGAGAGAACGGCTACATTATCGCGAAATCAGTATGTGCTTGATCTCTCGAGAAAAGAAGTTAGAGACTACGTGTATGAATGTGTGCATAACGTGATCTCATCAGCAAATATTGAGTATGTTAAGTGGGATATGAACAGACAGCTCACGGATATCGGCAGCGTAGAATTCACCGGAGACAGGCAGGGAGAATTGGCTCACAGGTATGTGCTTGGAGTATATGAGCTGCAAGAGCGCCTTGTTAACGATTTCCCAGATCTTTTGCTTGAGAACTGCTCGGGCGGTGGTGCAAGATTTGACCCTGGCATGCTTTACTACAGTCCGCAGATATGGTGCTCCGATGACACGGATGCCATAGAGAGACTTTCTATACAGGGGGGAACGGAACTGATATATCCGCTTTCGACCATGGGCGCCCATGTGTCGGATTGCCCTAATCACACAGTTGGAAGGAGTACACCTTTTATGACCAGGGCACATGTGGCTCTGGCGGGAACATTTGGCTATGAACTCGATATCACAAAAATAAGTGAAGAAGAACGTGCGATGATCCCTGAGCAGGTGTCTATGTATCATAAATATAATGATCTTGTAAGGGAGGGTGATTATTATAGGGTTGCATCGTACAGGAAAATGGACTGTATGATTGCTGGATGGTTGTTGCAAAGGATAAGAGTGAGGCGTTGGTGACTTACGTTCAGGTGCTTGGAAGACCTAACGTACACAGTAGAAAGATAAAACTTTTAGGGCTTGACGTGGCTGCAGATTACAGACTTGACGGAACGGAGAAAGTGTATGGGGGAGATCTCCTCATGAATGCCGGAATGCTCATTGAAACTATGCGTGGAGATTATATGAGCAGACTGTATCACTTTGTACTTGACAATAGTTTAACCTAAAAATAAAATAAAAATTAAGTTATTTAACCACGTGAAAAAATAAAGTGAGAAGGACTAGTTATGGCAAAATCAGTAAAATTGGGAGACATAGCTGCCATTGTTGGCGTGAGTACCGTGACGGTCTCAAAGGCACTTTCAGATCAGAAGGGTGTCAGCGAGGAACTCAGAGCACAGATCAAACAGTTGGCAGATGAGATGGGATACCAGTCACCATCTGAGATCAGAAAGAAGACGGCAAAGAAAAAGTATAATATTGGTGTTCTCATTCAAGAGATATACCTTGGAAAGTATCCGTCGTTCTATTGGCAGTTATATCAGGTACTTAACAAAAAGGCGGTGGCAAGAGGCTGCTTTACTATGCTGGAGTTTGTTTCCAGAGATAGTGTATTGAACGCTGAGATGCCTATGCTCTTGGAGGACGACAAGGTTGATGGAATAGTTGTTGTAGGTTCCATGGGTAAGGAATACCTGGAAAAGCTGGAGAAGACAGCCAAGGTTCCTGTAGAATATGTGGATTACTATGACAATTCGAGACCGATAGACACGGTTATAGCAAACAGTTTCTATGGAAGCTATATGCTGACTAATTATCTGTATGATATGGGACATAGAGATATTGCATATGTTGGCACGATAGGTTCAACGAACAGTATAACTGACAGATATTTGGGCTATATAAAGTCTTTGTTGGAGCATGATATTCCGCTCAGAGAAGACTGGGTTATTCCGGACAGAGATGTGAAGACGGGTCAGTTTGACGAGGAGAACTGTTTTAAACTTCCAAAGAATATGCCTACAGCGTTTGTGTGCAACTGTGATCTTGCGGCGCTACGCTCATAAAGATACTCAATGCTTTGCGGGCTACAGAGTTCCTGAGGATGTGTCCGTTGTGGGGTTTGATAATTACATGTATCCTGGAAGCTGCGATATAGGCGTGACCACATACGAGATCAATATGCAGGAGATGGCAGAGAGAACCATGCATAAGATTATAAAAAGATATCCAACGAAAAATATACTGATGGCATATTTGTCGTGGATGGACGAATCGTGGTAAAGGATAGCGTTGCCAGAATAGAACGATAATAAAAATATATTAATTGTAATGCAAATCGGAAATAGACACCGGTGCAGCCTGCTTGAAAGACAGCGGAGTTGTACCGGTGTCTTTTTTTGAACAGATTTATAAAATGGTTTGTGTTCTCGATTCCAACCTGGGATCCGACCTCGTGGACGGACAGATCTGTTGTGAGAAGGAGCCTTTTGGCAACATCGATCCTGCGACTGTTGAGATAGCGCATAGGTGATTCACCGAAGTGAAATGAAAATTCTCTGCATATCCTGTATCTGCTGATCCTGTAAGTTGCCTCGAGGTCATCAAGCGACATCGGTTCGGCGTAGTTTGTATCCATCTGATTCTTTATCGATAAAAGATAAGAAGGCACACAATCCATCTTCTTGGATGAGTTTTCAATAAATACACATAATTCGGTCAGGATATCATTAAACCATTTGGAAATTCTGAAAATATCGGTGGCAGACAACTCCCCCTGGAGTCTGCTTATCAGTGAAAGATGACTCCAGAGTACAGAGGCTCCGGCAGAGTCCTTTTTATAATATATGGATTCGGGGAGAAACTCGTGATACAGGCGAAGTGGAGCTCCGAGGATGAATGCATCGTAGAAACGACACTTGCCGTTCGTGGCGTATGTTATTTCTGATCCTGCCTCAAAAAGCGCGGCTGTATTCTTGGAATATGATGATTTGCTGTTGCCCGATGTTACTGTAAGAGTTCCTTCATATATATAGAAGAAATGGTAACACGGAATGAAAGAGAAGGTATAACTGCATGAATAAGCAAAAGAAATATCGCCGTTGGCCAGAAGATGAATCAGGCCATCGTTAATCATTGATTCTTCATATGTAAAGAACGCACTGTGGAATCTTGCGTTCTCAATATCTTTCTGAATATTGTAACCTGACAGTACAGTGCAGGAAATTAATTCTTTAGCTAACATGTAAACCACCTCCTATCCATAATAATACAATTATTAAACAATCATCACAAGCTAAAAGCGATATAAATTAGTGGCTAATTAGCTAAAAAAACTAATAAAATGCTAATTAAAGATAAAAATATATAGATAAAATGTCTATATGATATTGAAAAAAAAATAATGATAATGGTAAAATTAACGAAAAGTACAAAATACTGTGATTAAAAACAAAAAATTGAGTGATGACTAAAAAGTAAATTAATGTATACTTAATATAAAGTTAAAAACAAAGAAGGTTTTAAGGAGGACAAAACTATGAAATCAAAGCGTATTGCATGTATCGCAATGGCTGGTCTTATGGCAAAGATCACTTGCAGGTTGTGGAGGCTCAGACAGCGATAACAAGGACACAACAGAGGCAACAAAGGCGCCACAGAGGCAAAGCAGGAAGTGATTCAGCAGATGACACAACAGCTGATGCTGAGGGAATCAAGTCATATGCAGACATCCAGTTAGGAACAGACTTCACAGATCTTTCAGCGGAGATCAAGTTCTACAACAACAGAACTGATATGGATTCAGATGATTACGGCGGAAAGAACTGGAAGCAGTATCTTGAGGACTTCAACAAGGAGTACCCAAACATCAAGGTTGATGTTATCACAGATACAAACTATGCAGATGATGCTCTTACACATCTCCAGTCAGGAAACTACGAGACAGTAATGTGTATCCCGGCAGTTGACATGGCAGACCTTTCAACATATTTCATGTCATATGGCGATTATGATACAATGAGCAGTCTTGTAAATTACTCAAACAGATGGCTGTATCAGGGTCAGGTATATGGTGTACCTCTTGCAGCTACAACACAGGGTATCGTATACAACAAGAAGGTGTTTGCTGATGCAGGTGTAACAGATGTACCTAAGACACCAGAGGAGTTCATCGCAGCTCTTAAGGCCATCAAGGAGAAGAATCCAAAGTGCATCCCACTTTACACAAACTATGCGGCAGGCTGGACAATGGGAGCCTGGGATGATTATATCGCGATCACAGCAACAGGCGATGCTACATACAAGAACCAGAAGTTAGCCCATACAAAGGATCCATTCAAGAACTATGGCGACGATACACATGCTTATGCAGTATATAAGATCCTTTACGATGCAGTATCACAGGGACTTACAGAGGATGATTACTCAACAACAGATTGGGAGTCATGTAAGGGAATGATCAACAACGGCGAGATCGGATGTATGGTACTTGGTTCATGGGCATACCCACAGATGGAAGCAGGCGGACCTAACGCAGACGATATAGGATACATTCCTTTCCCTATCTCAGTAAATGGTAAGCAGTACGCTTCATCAGGTGCAGATTACTGCTTCGGTATCAACGTAAACGCTTCAGATGATGAGAAACAGGCAGCTCTTGTATTTGTTAAGTGGATGACAGAGAAGTCAGGATATGCTTACAACGAGGATTCACTTGCAATTGTTCCTGGTTCAGAGTCAAAGATCTCATTCGACGGTGTTGACTTCGTTGCAGACGAGCCAGCTCTTGAGGGCGAGGAGGATTACCTCAATCAGCTCAATTCAGAGTCAGAGCTTAACGTAAGCAATGGTGGTAACGACAAGATCCAGGCCATCATCGAGCATGCTGCAAATGGCGACATGTCATTCGATGATATCATGGCTGAGTGGAACCAGAAGTGGTCAGATGCTCAGGAGTCATTAGGAATCGAAGTTACTGAGAAGTAATAAAGATTTCAATATAAATAAGTAAGAATAAGCTACAGACCGGGGCGGGGATTGCCCGCCCCGGTTTATTTTGAGAAAAATGTCATCAAACGAGTATTTGATGACAGGCTACCAGCAGTGTAGCTCATGATTATAAAAAAGGCGGTGGAATGAGTATGGCTAACAAAAAACAATCCGGCTTTGGTAAATGGGCGTCAAGCAGGAAGGGGCAGCAGGTTATAATATGCGCAGCCTTCGCAATTATCCCATTGCTTTTGCTATTAGTATTTACATATATACCATTCGGAGAGATGGTTAAATTTAGTTTCTACAAGATGAAATATACGACGCCTGTAGAAAAGAGAGAATTCGTAGGATTAGCAAATTATATCGATGTGTTCACAAGAAAAGACTGTTTCGGTGCATTAAAGCTCAGTTTGTATTACATCGTAGGAGCACTTGTACAGTTAGTGCTTGCACTTTTCCTTGCAACTCTTCTGAGTTTCAAAGTAAAAGGTGGTAACCTTTTCAAGGGATTTATTTTCTTCCCTTATCTTATCAGTGGTATCGCTGTAGGTTTCATTTTCAAATTCTTCTTCACAAGAGGATTCGTGTTTGACTCAATCCTTCAGTTGTGTGGATTTAGCTTAGACAACCTTCCATACTGGCTCAAAGACCAGAGTGTCAACAACTGGACACTGGTTTCAACCTCGGTCTGGAGATACCTTGGACAGATGATGGTTCTCTTCATTGGAGCTATCATGTCGGTAGATGCAGAACTTTATGAGGCGGCAGAGCTTGATGGTGCAAATAAATTCCAGCAGTTTAAATATATCATACTGCCAAGTATCAAGACAATCGTTACATTAAATGTAATTTTAGCAATAACAGGATCACTCAGTGCTTTCGAGCAGCCTTTCGTTATCACAACAGGTGCAAACGGAACAGGTACTTACTTCATCATCATGAACAAGATAGCACATACAAGCCAGAAGGTCGGTCTTGCTTCAGCAATGGCCGTTGTACTTCTCCTTATCATACTTATATGTGCTTTGCGCTTCAGAAGCTGTTCTTTGAGTACATCTTCAAGGATTCAAGCTCAGATGATGAGAGTTATAAGGCAAAAGAAGCTTCGCAAGAAACAGGAGAGAGATACCAAGAAATACGTGAAGCAGATGGCTGCTTCTGCGAAGGGGGCAAGTAACATGGCAAGAGGAAAGACAGATGTGCCAGGCATAGCACCAATAAAAGAAAAAAACGAACCGTTGGATATTATGTAAGAGGTTTCCTCAAGTACTTTGTACTCATATTTTTTCACTGTGTGCGGTTGTACCTCTTATATCATGTGTTACAACAGCTTTCAAGACAACAGATGAGTATAAGGCTACTTCAGTAATGGAACTTCCTGAAAGCTTTCTGAACTTCAGCAACTTTGTAAAGGCATTCACGACTGCCAACATGGGACGTGCATTCCTCAACTCAGTAATAGTGGTGGTATGCGTACTTATCGTGTCAGTTGTAATAGGAACACAGCTTGCATATGTGCTTAACAGATTCAAGTTCCCGGGAAACGGCTTTATCAGAACACTTTTCCTTGTGGCATCATTGCTCCCTGCAGTTGCTATGCAGGTTACAGTCTACAACATCATGGGTGATCTGAGATTCATAGATCACTTATATGGTTACATCATCATGAGCTGTGGTACAGATGTTATCTCGATCTACATCTTTATACAGTTTATGGAGAACATATCAGTATCTCTTGACGAGTCAGCTATCGTGGATGGTGCATCATACTGGACCATCTACTGGAAGATCATACTTCCACTTCTCAAGCCGGCTATCGTTACTGCTTGTATACTGAAAGGCGTTGTAATCTATAACGAGTACTACGCTGCAAACCTTTACCTCATAAGCCCGGAGATCAAGACAATGGCTATCTCACTTTACAAGTTCGTAGGACCTATGGGCGCCAGTACAACCTGATATGTGCAGGTGTTATCATATCGATCATACCGGCACTTATAGTATTCATCTGCTGTCAGAAACAGATCTACAGTGGTATTACACAGGGTGCTGTAAAGGGTTAATAATTTATTAGAAGAAGAGAGTTCATGAATATGAGAAATGAAATTCAAAAAAGAATTAATAGATGCTATCATCCCATTCTGGGAGGCCCTGAGGGATGATGAGTACGGCGGATTTTATGGGTATATGGATTATGACCTCAACCTTGATAAAAAGGCTGAGAAGGGTTGTATTCTTAACAGTAGAATTACCTGGTTCTTCGCAAGTGCGTATAAGGCACTCAAGGACCCGAAGCTTCTAGATGAGGCTCGCTCATGGATATGAATTTCTGAAAGAATATTGTATAGACAGGGAATATGGCGGAATATATTGGTCCATGAATTACGATGGTTCACCCAAAGATACGACAAAACACACCTACAATCAGGCATTTAGTATATATGCCTTATCCGCCTATTACGAAGCTTCCGGCGATTCGGAAGCTTTGGACCTGGCCCTGCAGCTTTTCCATACAATAGAAGAGAAATGTACTGACGAAGGTGGCTATCTCGAGGCATTTACAAGAGAGTTCAAGCCAGAGTCAAATGATAAGCTTTCTGAGAATGGTGTTCTCGCAGAGAGAACAATGAACACACTGCTCCATGCACTTGAGGCTTACACAGAACTTTATAAGGTATCCAAGGATTCCAAGGTAAAGGAGCGCCTGAAATGGCTGCTCGATGTATTTGCTGATAAGGTATACAATCCGGAGCTTAAGAGACAGGAAGTGTTCTTTGATAAGGATTATAACTCTCTGATCGATCTGTACTCATACGGACATGACATTGAGACATCATGGCTCCTGGATAGGGCGACCGAGGTGCTTGGAGAGGCAGAGTACACAGAGAAGATTACAAAGATAACAGATATCCTTGCAGAGCAGATATATGAGATTGCTTTCGATGGACATTCAGTTCTGACAGAATGTGAAAAGGGCGTGCCATACACGGTAAGAGTATGGTGGGTTCAGGCAGAATCAATAGTAGGATTCATAAATGCTTATCAAAAGTCGGGTGATAAGAAGTATTACGAGGCTGCCGAGAAAGTCTGGGAGTACATAAAGGAATATTTTATCGACAAGAGACCGGGATCAGAGTGGTTCTGGGATCTGAATGCAGATGGAACACCGAGAGTCGGACGTCCTATAGTTGAGCCATGGAAGTGCCCATACCACAACGGCAGAATGTGCCTTGAGATTATGAGCAGACTCGCTGACGGCAAGTAGATAGCGTTCAATTGCTTTCAAATTATAAGGAGAATGCCTAAATGATGAATGAGAAATATTATGTAGAGCTTGACAAACTGAACAAGCTTCTTGAGAGAAAGAATAAGAAGACAGATTTCTATAATGGAATCTATGACAGATATGAGTACCCTGTACTCACAAGAGAGATGATACCTCTCACATGGAGATATGACTTAAACCCTGAGACAAATCCATACTTCATTGAGCGTCTCGGAGTTAACGCTGTCATGAACTCAGGTGCTATCTACCTGAACGGCAAGTATTATCTTGTCGCAAGAATAGAGGGAAATGACAGAAAGTCATTCTTCGGCGTAGCTGAGAGTGATAACGGTATTGATGGGTTCCGTTTCTGGGATTATCCAATACTGTTAGATGATGTATGCCCGGAAGAGACGAATGTATATGATATGAGACTGACACAGCACGAGGATGGATGGATCTACGGTGTGTTCTGTTCAGAGAGCAAGGATACAACTGTAAATGACCTCTCAGCAAAGAGTTGCAGCAGCAGGTATCGTGAGAACAAAGGATTTAAAGCACTGGGAGCGCCTTGACAACCTCAAGACTCTTCGTTCCCCACAGCAGAGAAATGTTGTACTTCACCCTGAATTTGTGGATGGCAAGTACGCATTCTATACACGTCCAATGGATGATTTCATCGAGACAGGAAGCGGCAGCGGAATAGGATTCGGTCTCTGTGATGATATAGAGCATGCGGTTATAGACGAGGAGAAGATGACAAGTCTTCGTAAGTACCACACTATAACAGAGGCAAAGAACGGTGCAGGTGCACCTCCAATAAAGACAGACAAGGGCTGGATCCACATCGCACATGGTGTGAGAAACACAGCTGCCGGTCTTAGATATGTACTCTACGCATTTGCAACAGACCTCAATGATCCTTCAAAGGTTATCGCTGAGCCATCAGGAATGCTCATCGGACCTCGTGGTGAGGAGAGAGTCGGCGATGTATCCAACGTTGTATTCACAAATGGCGCCATCGTAAACGAGAACAACGAAGTGTTCATCTACTACGCATCAAGCGATACAAGAATGCATGTTGCAACAACAACAGTTGACAGACTTATCGATTATGTATTCAACACACCATCTGATCCGGGAAGAAGTGTAGAGTGCGTAGCACAGAGATGTGAGCTTATCAAGAAGAACCTGGAGTTTCTTAAGAATACAGACAAGTAAGAAAGTATAATATATGGGCTGCCAGATGAAACAGCACGTTGGTTAGTATGCCCTTTGCCTGTGCAGATACCATATAACGTGATAATAAAATAAAAAATCCGGCTAAGATGCCGGAAGAAAGAGGTACTTATGTCAGAAGTAAAAATGTTCAGCGAGCCTGTGCCAAACGTGCCATGGCAGGACAGACCGGCAAATGACAATCATGACGCTCCAATCTGGAGATATACAGAGAATCCTATAATAGGAAGAAATCCGGCAAAGGGTGTTGCAAGAATATTCAATAGTGCAGTAGTTCCATTTGATGGAAAGTTTGTTGGAGTATTCAGAGGTGAGCAGGTGAATGGAATTCCATACATCTACCTCGGAGAGAGCGAGGATGCTATCCACTGGAATATCAGCGAGGAGAAGATCAAGTTTGTTGATGAGAACGGTGAAGAGTTCATGCCTATATACGCATATGATCCAAGACTTGTAAAGGTAGAGGATACATATTATGCAATCTGGTGCCAGGATTTCTATGGTGCAGCGATAGGCATCGCAAAGTCAAAGGATCTCAAGACATTTGTGAGAATCGAGAACCCATTCCTTCCATTTAACAGAAATGCAGTTCTCTTCCCAAGAAAGATCAACGGTAATTTCGTGATGCTGTCACGCCCAAGTGACAGTGGACACACACCATTTGGTGATATATTCGTAAGTGAGAGTCCTGATATGGTTTACTGGGGTAAGCACAGACATGTCATGGGCAAGAGCAGCGAGTGGTGGGAGTCACTCAAGATTGGCGGCGGTGCAGCCCCTATTGAGACTTCTGAAGGATGGCTGTTATTCTACCATGGAGTAGCGGGAACATGTAACGGTTATGTATACTCAATCGGTGGAGCAATCCTTGATATCGACAACCCATCGATCGTTAAGTATCGTTGTGAGAACTTCCTTCTCACACCGGAAGAGTGGTACGAGGAGCGTGGATTTGTTCCTAATGTATGCTTCCCATGTGCTACTATTCACGACAGCGAGTCTGGAAAGATCGCCATTTACTACGGTGCAGCTGACAGCTATGTTGGCCTTGCATTCACAAAGCTTGATGAGATCGTAGATTATATCAAGTCACACAGTGTGGTAACAACTTCTGATACCGAGATCGGTAGAAGATAGTTAGTTATAGATCGCTATGAGCCCCTACTCATACGCGGCAATTGTATTATTTTTTTCTCATTTCCCAAGGCGGTGCCCGCCGCCTTCGGGGCCCCTCTAAAAAGAAATGTAATGGCAGGTGATTGCCAAAACTTTTAGACTATGACAGCCTGGCAGTAAGCCAGGCTGAATTTGGTTCTGAGAGCTTTGGCAATCATAAAAACTAAAAAGGCAGAAAAAAAGACTGTAATATGTAGAAAAAAAAAAAAGGCAACAGATGCAATAAAATAACAGTGACATACATTATCATGGAAATGACGAGTGAAGAAGTCATGGTCAATGTAAAAATGTGATTTCTTCACCGTCTTATATAGAACAGGCAATTGGGGAATGGTGTAATCAGTAACAGGTGTACATATTCGACATTGTCATGGTTCGGACATTTGAGCCCGCCGGTACTTAGATGGCGCGTTAGCGGCATCTTAGTATCCGCTGCAGGGCGAAACGAGCGGGAGCGTTCCGAGCCAGACAAGTCGGATGTGTACACCGTACGGATATGCACACAATTGCCGTACGTCAAAAGGAGGAAAATGACAATGAACAAGGAAATACTTTTTTTAAATCCCGTGTTTACGCACAATATCTGGGGCGGTACAAAGCTCAGAGAAGAATATGGATATGATGTTGAGGGCGATGATATAGGCGAGTGCTGGGGAGGTGCGGCACATGAGAATGGCAACAGTACAGTGAAAAATGGCGAGTTTGCAGGTCAGACGCTTGCCGACTTATGGGACAGCCACAGAGAGCTGTTTGGCGGCATAGACGGTGTCAGATTCCCACTGCTTATAAAGATAATCGATGCAAAAGATGATCTGAGTATTCAGGTGCATCCGGACGATGCATACGCGCACAGAACATGAGAATGGTTCATTTGGTAAGATGGAGTGCTGGTATATTCTTGACTGCAAGGAAGATTCAACACTTGTAATCGGTCATAATGCAAGGACAAAGGAAGAATTATGTGATATGATCGAAGGTAAGAAATGGAAGGAGTTTATCAGAGAGATCCCTGTTAAGAAGGGGGATTTCATTCAGATAGATCCCGGTACAGTACACGCGATCAAAGGAGGAATCACACTTCTTGAGACACAGCAGAACAGTGACATCACATACAGAGTTTATGATTATGACAGACTGAGCAATGGAAAGCCTAGAGATCTTCACGTAAAGCAGAGCATAGATGTTATAACAGTTCCTGCAAAGCCGGTTGAGGACAGCGTTATAAGTGTCAAGGCAGATAAGGCAAATGAACTCTGTGAGCTTATAAGCTGTAAGTATTACACAGTATACAAGCTGGATGTTGAGGGAAAGGCAGAGCTGAATGTGGGCGACAAGCCATTCCTTATCATGTCTGTAGTTGCGGGAAGTGGAACAGTGGATGGAAACGCTATAAAGAAGGGTGATCACTTTATCCTGCCAAACGGATACAGCAACCCAGTGTTTGAGGGCAATATGGAGATCGTAGCATCCACAGTCAGCAAGTAAGATCCTGCCTTTGGAAGAGAATGTCAAGGGGGATAGTTATGAAGAGAAAGACGATAGGTGTTCTGGTAGGTGGAATCACGGATGATTTTACGAGGCTGCTCTGTCATGGGGTTATAGAGAGAGCAAAGACGCTTGATGTCAATATAGTTGTTATTCCGGGTAAGTTTCTTGACCGGGAATACCCAGAAACGTCAGATATATATTATGAATATCAGTATCAGACACTGTTTTCCTATGCTACAAAGGAGAATCTTGACGGCGTTATTGTTGCATCGAGTTGTATTGGCTGCTTTGCAACCAAGGAGCGTATCAGCGAATTTATGAAAAGATATCTGAAGATGCCGTGCGTGATAGTGGCTGCAGATGAGCCGGATCAGATTTGTGTCAGATATGACAATGGAGCAGGCATAAGAGAAGGACTCAATTACATGATCGAGGAACTTGGTTATACAAGAATAGGCATGATAGGCGGTCCGGACTCCAATTATGATGCAAAGGAGAGAAGGAGAACCTACATTGAGGTGCTTGAGGCTCATGGAATAGAGTTTGATCCGGGACTTTATGTGGAGGGCAATCTTACATCGGAATCAAAAGAGGTTTTCAGAGATATTCTGGACAGGAATCCGGATATGCAGGGGGTGTTCTGTGTGAATGATTCCTGTGCATCTGGTTTTTATGAAGAACTTAAGGCGAGGGGCATTCTGCCGGGAAGAGATATATCAGTCATGGGTTACGATGATATTGAGTGGGCTACACAGATATATCCGACGCTTTCGACTGTGCGTGCAGACGCGGGAAAACTTGGCTCAGAGGCTGTAAATCTTATGGTCAGGCTCATTGATGGCAAGCAGGTTGAGAGTAAGATACTTCCTACTGAGTTTATCAGAAGAGATTCATTTTGTAAAAAAGGCGGATCAAGAAAACGTAGTAAGAATGTCATTGAGGGATATCTCTCAATGAACCATATGCTCTCAGAGCAGTGGGAAGAGCGGAATAAGACTCAGTTCAAGATGAAAACATTTATCCAGAAGGTCTTGAGCTTTGACAGAGGCAACGACAGAAGTTATGGAGAGATTCTTGGCACCATGGACTGGCTGGACATAGAGAATGCATTTATATTCTTATATAAAGAGCCAATAATACATCTGATCGGTGAGCCATGAACTGCCTGACCAGTTATATCTCAAGACTAAGGATCTTAAAGAGAAGGTCAGCAGTGTGATCACTGTGAACCAGAAGGTGTCATCATCAAATCTCTATGATTTTGAGAGCCTCGGTGTGGAAGGAGCTGGAATATATGTACTCTTGCCGCTGTATTCCAACGAAATACTCTATGGAGTTCTTCTGTGTGATCTCACGGAAGGAGTTCTGGTGAATGGGGAGTTTCTTGGAAACCAGGTCTCAGCTGCTGTCAAGATGATCAATCTGCTCAAGACGAACGAGGAGATCATGAAGCGCCTTGAGGAGAGTATGGCGATCCTGCAGAAAAACAACATTATGCTTGACAATCTGTCAAAACAGGATCCCCTTACAGGAATCATGAACAGACGAGGTTTCTTTGACAGATCATTACAGCTGCTCAAGGAATGTGAGGAGCAGAAAAGGACGGCTACGGTATTCTACGCTGATATGAACAGTCTCAAGATCATCAATGACAGATATGGACATGATGAGGGTGATTTCTCTCTTAAAACCATAGGAGATATTCTGATCAAATCTGTAGGCGATAATGGAATCGTAGGCAGAATAGGCGGCGACGAGTATTGCTGTCTTGTACTCGGCCTTAAGGACTCTGACGCTGCAGATGCATTTGCTGAGGAAGTATACAGTTCATTTGAGAAGTTCAATGAGCATTGTGATAAGCCTTATAAAGTGAGTGTATCACTTGGAAACTGTCAGATCGTAGAATATAACAAGAAAGGTCTTCAGAATGCCATGACTATGGCAGATGAGAAGCTGTATGAGGTGAAGAAGTACAGGAAGAAGGATGTTGTTAAGGTTAAGAATTGATAATTTATATAATAAATAAAAAAGGTATGATCAGGTTGCGTTGAGTGCAGCTTGATCATACCTTTTTTTGTAAAATCTATGCTCCCAGAAAAAATGTCTAAAATGTATAAATACAGAAAAAATATCTAATAATACTCGTGTGATGCATATTGCATGGAGGTGTTGTTGAGATGAAAAGAAATGATCATGGATGGAAACTGGTTTCGGATTCCGGCTGCAGTCTGCTCGTGCCGGATGGACCGGATGGACTGGCTGGAATAGATTATGCTGAGGTTCCGTTTGTAATATCTGTTGATAACACAGATTATATAGACGAACCGGGTATAGATATAGAGAAGATGCTTGAACATATTGCAAATTGCCGGTCAGGCGGAAGAACTAGCTGCCCTTCACCCCATGCGTGGCTTGAGGCGTGGGGGGATGCGGAAAATGTTATTGCATTTACGTTGTCAGCTGCATTATCGGGAAGTTACAACAGTGCCATAGCTGCAAGACATATGACGCTTGAGAAATATCCGGACAGGAATATTGCGGTGATAAACACATGTGGTGCCGGGGGGCTCCCGGAACAGCTGACAAATATAATATATGAAGGTATTCATGAAGGTGATTCATTTGATGCCATAGTAAGTGCTGCCGACAAAGCAGTGAAGGAGACTCAGGTGATGTTTGCCTTGGGGAGTCTGGACAACCTGATAAAGGCGGGCAGATTAAATAAGCTTGTGGGTTATGCGGCTCATAGATTCAATATATCCGCAATAGGTGTGGCATCACCTGGTGGACGAATTGAACTCAGACACAAATTCAGAGGTATGAAGAAGACATATGATAAGCTGATAGATACTCTCCGGGAGACGGGATTTGCAGGGGGAGAGCTGGTCATAAGCCACTGTATGAATGAGGAGGGAGCAGAAAAGCTGGGGCATCTTATCAAGGCTGAATGGCTCGACACGGATGTGAGCGTCGTACCTGCAAGCGGGGCTGTGCAGCTATTATATGGGAAAAGACGGGCTGATAATAACATATCATGAGTAGACTGCTTGCACGGATAAATTATATAAAATGCTTGAAATAGACAAAATAATGGAAAATAATGGAAGGCTGCCGCACCTTCTATTATTTTTTGTGTATTAACCTATTGACATAGTGTAAATGGGAATATCCTATTTTTGCGAGTCAGATATTGACTTATTACGCCAAAAAAAATGGCGGATGAGGGTGATGACTGGAATGACCGTGTATTTGCGGCTGGAATGTGATCACACTCATATGTAAGGAGGATTTACAGATATGGTGATTTCTTCAAAGGGAGAATATGCCCTGAGGGTCATGGCAGACCTTGCCATAAACCACGATGGCAGATTCATTCCGTTAAAAGAAATAGTTCAGAAAGAGGAACTGTCCCAGAAGTATCTGGAGAGTATAATGCGCATGCTGTCCAAGGCAAATCTGATAGAGGCAGCCAGCGGACATGGCGGAGGCTACAGACTCAAAAAAGGCTCCTGAGGAATATACACTGTGGGAGATACTTGAACTCACGGAAGGTGGACTTGCCCCGGTGGCATGCATGAAGAACAGCGCAATGACCTGTGACAGATCCGGACAGTGCTACACTTTGCCGATATGGCAGGGACTGGCGGAGTTGATACAGGATTATTTCCAGGGTAAGACACTGGCGGATATAGCCAGAAATGTGGAATGAGCAGAGTAATTTGATACAAGCAAAAAAAAGATAATTAAAGCGGGACAATTGAATCGCCGGATATAGCAGTGATAAAGCAATTGCCGGGCTTGGTATAAAAGGAGGCAGACTGATGTCAGATAAAAAATTATTGGAAGTTAAGAATTTACATGTTGATGTTGAGGATAAACAGATCCTTCACGGTGTGAACCTGGAGATCGGCAAGGGCGAGACACATGTACTTATGGGACCTAATGGAACCGGAAAGTCAACCCTTGGATATGCACTTATGGGAAATCCTAGATATACAGTCAGAGAGGGCGAGATATGGTTTGATGGTAAGAACATCACAGAAGAGGCTGTCAATGAGCGTGCAAAGGCAGGAATATTCCTCTCATTCCAGAATCCTCTAGAGGTGCCTGGTGTGACACTCAGCTCATTTATAAGAAATGCCCTTGAGCAGAAGACCGGCAAGAGAATCCGTCTCTGGGATTTCAAGAAGGAGCTTGAGAGAACCATGGAGATCCTTCAGATGGATCCATCTTATGCGGAGAGAGACCTGAATGTGGGATTTTCAGGTGGTGAGAAGAAGAAGGCAGAGATACTTCAGCTTCTGATGCTCAAGCCATCACTGGCAATCCTTGACGAGACAGATTCAGGACTTGACGTTGATGCAGTCCGTACAGTATCAGCAGGTATCGAGGAATACCAGAAGAACTGCAAGGGAAGTCTGCTTATCATCACACACAGCACCAAGATCCTTGAGTCACTCACCGTTGACTACACACATGTCATGGTTGAGGGCAAGATCATAGAGACTGGTGACGCATCACTTGTGGACAAGATCAACGAGTCTGGATTTGCAGAGTATGAAAGGATATAGAAGATGAAGGAAAAAGACATATGTAGAGGACATAGACAGAAATATATATGACTTCAAGTATGATGACAAAGATGCCTATAAGCTAAAGCTGGTCTCACACCTGAGATAGTTGAGCAGCTTTCAAAGGAGAAACATGATCCGGCATGGATGCAGAATTTCAGACTTGAGTCTTTACAGATATACAACAATATGCAGGTTCCTGACTGGGGCCCATCCATCGAGGGACTGGATATTGACAATATAGTTACTTACGTAAGACCAAATACCAAGATGAAGGGCAGCTGGGATGAAGTTCCTGAGGATATCAAGGATACATTTGAGAGACTTGGAATCCCTCAGGCTGAGAGAAAATCCCTTGCGGGAGTTGGTGCACAGTACGATTCAGAACTCGTATATCACAATGTCCGCCAGGAGGTTGCGGACATGGGAGTTGTGTACACTGATATGGAGAGTGCACTCACAGGTGAGTATGCAGACATGGTGCAGAAGCATTTCATGAAGCTTGTCACCCCTCATGATCACAAATTTGCAGCACTTCACGGAGCTGTGTGGTCAGGCGGTTCATTTGTATATGTGCCACCTGGAGTAAAGGTTGAGATCCCGCTTCAGTCATACTTCAGACTTAATGCAGCGGGCGCGGGTCAGTTTGAGCACACACTCATCATAGTAGATGAGGGAGCAGACCTCCACTTTATAGAGGGCTGTTCAGCACCGAAGTACAATGTGGCGAACCTTCACGCAGGCTGTGTGGAGTTGTTTGTCGGCAAGAACGCAAAGCTCAGATATTCAACCATAGAGAACTGGTCCAAGAACATGTACAACCTGAACACCAAGAGAGCCCGAGTTGAAGAGGGTGGAACCATCGAGTGGGTATCGGGTTCATTTGGATCACATGTGTCATACCTTTACCCGATGAGCGTGCTCAAGGGCAAGGGCGCCAGGATGGAGTTCACCGGAGTTACATTTGCCGGTAAGGGACAGAACCTTGACACAGGAGCGAAGGTAGTTCATGCGGCACCTGACACAAGCTCATATATCAACACAAAGTCTATCTCCAAGGATGGGGGTATAAGCACATTCCGTTCATCAGTTGTAGTGACAAAGGAGGCTGAGAACTCCAAGGCAGCAGTTTCCTGCCAGTCACTTATGCTTGATTCGATATCACGTTCGGACACCATACCGGCCATGGATATCAGAACCAAGAAGGTAAATGTGGGACATGAGGCACAGATAGGAAGCATCAGTGACGAGGCTGTGTTCTACCTGATGTCCAGAGGAATGAGTGAAGAAGACGCGAGAGCATGTATCGTCAGTGGATTTGCAGATAATGTATCGAAGGAGCTGCCGCTTGAGTATGCTCTTGAGATGAACAACCTCATCCGTCTTGAGATGAAGGGCAAAGATAGGTTAAGGAGGTGCGGTGACATGGAGAACAATAACGAGATGAAGATCAACAAGCTCCCGGCAAAGACATGGTACTGGCTTCGCATGAACGACACAGCACTTAACTGGAATCCGGACATGGCGGGATGCAGTGTGAAGATAGATGGCGGCAAGGAAGCTGATAAGCAGGCTTCTGATTTCGATGGAATAGAGACTGGTGCAGGAAGAGATGCGGACGTACTCTTCGCACAGCAGGCAGCAGGAAGTGTACTCGTTGCGGACGAGACCAATAAAGGGCAGACAGTGCACGTGCTGATAAATGGAACCGGGGCAAATGGCAGCAGCGGTTATGCTTACGTGCAGGCAGATGCAGGTTCAGACATGACAGTCATAGAGACATTTGGCGAGAATGCGGAGGGCGGCAGCCTGGCATTCCGTACGCGTTTTAATATAGAGAAGGACGCACACATACGTCTTGTACAGATATTTATGCAGGATGAGAACACGACCATACTCAACGACGTGGGAAGTGAGTGTGCGGAGAATGGCCAGCTAGATGTGCTTCAGATATTTATCGGCAAGGGCAATCTGTACAACGGCGTGAGAACTGAGCTCATTGGTAAGCGTGCTTCAACCAACATGGATATAGGTTACCTTGGCCAGAAGAAGCAGGTCATAGATATCAACCTTGTGGTTAACCATATAGGCAAGAAGACCAACTGCAACATACAGGTGGATGGAACACTTAAGGATGCTGCGGAGAAGATATTCAGAGGTTCGATAGATTTCAAGACAGGTTCATCGGATTCGAAGGGCGCTGAGACTGAGAATGTACTGCTGCTCGGCGATGATGTGGTGAACAAGACTATACCGCTTATCCTCTGTGCAGAGGAAAATGTGGAGGGATCACATGGAGCGACCATCGGTGAGCTTGACGAGGATACTTTATTCTACTTCGCGTCAAGGGGAATCGATATGGAGACAGCAGAGGACATGATGACCAAGGGCAAGATGGAGGTCCTCTACCGCAAGATCCAGGACGAGAACACAGAGAAGCTGGTGGAGAAGCAGCTTGTGGAGGTAATGGAATATGACAGACAGGAATTATAGAGAGGATTTTCCTCTGTTGAGAAACAATGACACAGCTTATATAGACAATGCGGCCACAGCGCAGAAGCCACAGGTGGTCATAGACGCTGAGAGAGAGTTCTATGAGAAGAGCAATGCGAATCCACTCAGAGGATTCTATCCGCTCAGCCTTGAGGCGACAGAGAAGTATGAGAGTGCCAGAAAGGTAGTCAGGGACTTCATTCACGCTGACTCTGAGAAGGAGATAATCTTCACCAGGAATACCACAGAGAGCCTTAACCTTGTGGCATACAGCTACGCGCTGAATAACCTTAAGGCTGGTGACGAGATAGCAGTTACGATCATGGAGCACCACAGCAACATGCTTCCATGGCAGATGGCGGCCAGAGTCACAGGTGCAACTCTCAGATATCTCGACTGCGAGAAGGATGGAACGCTGACTGACGAGACCATCAATGCGGGAATCAACGAGCACACAAAGCTGCTTGCTGTCGGACATGTGTCAAATGTCCTCGGATGTGTGAATCCGGTCAGAAAGATGGCTGACAGAGCACACAGCTTTGGCGCGGTTGTCGTTGTCGATGGCGCACAGAGTACACCGCATATGGCTATAGATGTGCATGAGCTTGGCGCTGATTTCTTTGCATTTTCAGGCCACAAGCTGATGGGACCTATGGGAATAGGAGTGTTATACGGAAGACAGGAACTGCTTGACGCGATGCCTCCATTTATGTCAGGTGGAGAGATGATAGATTCGGTTTCAAGAGATGGTGCGGTATATGCGGAATTGCCTCACAAGTTTGAGGCTGGTACAGTCAATGCGGCTGGAGCTGCGGGACTTGCGGCTGCTATAGGCTACATCAAAGAGGTTGGATTTGACTATATAGAAAAGAGAGAGCTGGAGCTCACGACCCGTGCCATGGAGGGACTTGCAAAGCTTCCTCATGTGCATGTCATCGGTTCAGATAAGCCGGAGAACCACACCGGAATAGTGGCGTTCACCATAGACAATGTACATCCGCATGATGTCAGCGAGATCATGGCTGGGATGGAATAGATGTGAGGGCTGGACATCACTGTGCACAGCCACTGCTTGTACACCTTGGCGTGTACAATACGACAAGGGCAAGTTTTATGTTCTACAATACAGATGAAGAGGTAGATGCATTTGTGGAGAGTGTCGCAAATGTGAGAAGGAGAATGGGATATGCAGAATAATATTCAAAACAGGAATTTTTATAATGAGATCCTTACAGAGCACAATATGAGACCTGAATTCAAATATGATCTTCCTGCTTTGCAAATGTTGTGCTGGAGGGTGTAAATCCCAACTGCGGTGATGACATCTGGCTTAAACTGAAGGTTGAGAACGGAGTCATCGAGGATGGATCATTCGTGGGAGACGGATGTGCTATATCCCAGGCGTCGGCAGATATAATGCTTGGAATGATCATAGGAAAGACCAAGGAGGAGGCCTTGAAGCTTGGGCAGCTCTTTCTGAAGATGATACAGGGAGAGGCTACAGACGAGGAGATAGACCAGCTTGAGGAGGCATCAGCGCTCAAGGATATAGCGCACATGCCGGCCAGAGTAAAGTGTGCGGTCCTCGGATGGCACACCCTTGAAGAAAAGCGTTAAAGAACATATCATAAGGGTGGATTCCTTATGATATATTCTTTATCTGCATCTTAACTATAGGCATGATATACTTCACTTGAATGTGTGAAAGCGGGCGCCGCTGGTAAGATCTATGTCGTTTGTGACATAAGGTGTACTGGTGGCGCTTTCTTTAAAATAATCCAAAAGGGATTGATACATATGAAAAAAATAAATATACAAAAAAGCAAAAAAAATAAGGGGTGTAAATGTAAGGACATTATAAAAAATGTGCTGTTGATGCTGGTGATGATAGCCATAGGGGTTGGATTGTGTCTGATAATAAAGACAACATTTACTACAGACATATTGATACCGGCCGTCATGGTGTTTTCGGTATTTTTGATATCGGTGTTCACTGATGGATATGTGTATGGAATACTGGCATCTGTAGTCAGCGTGATAATAGTGAATTTTGCATTTACATTTCCGTATTTCAAGATAGATTTTCTTATTCCTGAAAATATCACATCGGCGATAATTATGATAGCCATAGCGTTTATTACCTGTGGTTTTACAAGCAAGATAAAGTATCAGGAAATGCTCAAGAAAGAAAGTGAGATGGAGAAAATGAGGGCGAACCTGCTTTGCGTGCAGTGTCGCATGATTTTCGAACTCCACTTACCACCATTTACGGGGCCAGCTCGGCACTTATAGAGAGTGGCAGCGAATTCACGGACGAGCAGAAGGAGAAGATGCTCCGGGGTATCCAGCAGGATTCACAGTGGCTCTACCGCATGGTGGAGAACCTTTTGTCCGTAACGAGGCTGGACGGAGACATAAATCTCATAAAGACCCCGATAGCCCTGGATGAGCTGATAGATTCGGTGCTTATCAAATTTGCAAAGAGATATCCTGATCAGGAGGTAGAAGTCGATCTGCCCGATGAGCTGGTCATCATACCAATGGATGCAATTCTCATAGAGCAGGTTATCATCAATATCCTTGAGAATGCAGTACAGCATGCAGAGGGAATGAAGAATCTGGCATTGAATGTGAAATGCAATGGCGACAGGGTTGTGTTTGAGGTACAGGATGATGGCGATGGAATACCGGAGGATAGGTTGAAACACCTGTTTGATGGAAGCCTTCTGGGGGACAGCTCTGATGAGGTGTCCGCGGACTGCAGGCCGAGAAGAAATGCTGGAATAGGTCTGTCGGTATGTGCGACCATCATAAAAAGCACATGGAGGAGATATAAGTGCATACAATTCCGCGGAAGGTGGTGCAGTATTCAGGTTTACACTGAAGATAGAGGAGGTTACGGATGAGCAATAACAAATACAAAGTCTTGATAATAGAAGATGAACAAAATATCAACAACCTGCTGGATACCCTGATGCAGGCAAATGGTTATCAGACGATCATAGCCACATCCTGCGGGAGTGGACTTATGATGTATGCGTCTCATAGGCCTGACATAGTTATACTTGATCTCGGACTCCCGGATAAGGATGGTATATCGTTCCTCACAGAGATAAGAAAGACAGATTTCACGCCGGTCATAGTTCTCTCGGCGAGATCTGATGAGAAGGATAAGGTGGAGGCTCTCAATCTGGGTGCAAATGATTATGTTACAAAACCATTTGGCTCGGAGGAGCTGGTTGCCAGGGTCAGATCTGCACTCCGCACAGTGCTTTACCAGGCACATGACAGTGAACTGCCGACAGGAAAATTTCAGACTGGGGATTTGCTCATAGACTATGAGGCCAGACGAGTGTTCATAGGGGATGAGGAGATCAAGCTGACTCAGACTGAGTACAACATAGTCGATCTTCTGTCCAGACATCCGGGCAAGATGCTTACATACAGTTTTATAGTCAAGGAGGTCTGGGGCTACAATGACATGGGAAGCACCAAGAGACTTCAGGTCAATATGGCGAATATAAGAAAGAAGTTCGGAGTGAAGCCGGGCAAGAAGAGTTTTATCATCAATGAGCTGGGCGGATACAGGATGTGTGATGACAGCGAAAAACTCATTGATAGTATTTGATGGTAGATTAATAAAATAAAGTCCGCTATACTGATTTTATGAAGTATAGCGGATTTTTTATTAAATCAGGAGGAGTGTTATGAAAGGGTACAGAAAAATCATGAAGGCTGTGGCGGTCATTCTTGCATTTGCACTGATATTTTCAGGTATGAATGTTCCGGGAACTGCGCTGGCAGCTACAACGGCGGCTACGGCAAAAAACACGGTTGTAAAGAGCATCACTGTGAGCAATCTGCCAGCCGGCACACTTACGCTCAAGGCGGGAAAGTCATTTGCTCTTAAGACAAATGTGGCGGCGAAAGAGCTGAAATTCGTAACCAGCAACAGAAGGATAGCAACCGTGACAACTGCGGGAGTGATCAAAGCAGGAAATGTAAAAAATGGGACAGCTAAGATTACAATGTCGCTGAAGGCTGATCCTGAGGTAAAGAAGGTTATTACGGTAACTGCAGGACAGCCTGTCACGAGTGTAAAGCTTACTAAAAAGCAAGCTGACGCTGGTAAAAGGAAAAAAGTGCTGTGGTAAAGGCTTCTGTTGGAACAAGCAAGGCAAGCAATAAGAAGGTCGTATGGAAGAGCAGCAATATAAAGGTTGCTAAGGTTAATTCCAGAGGACGGATAACAGCAGCCGGAGGCGGTTCAGCAGTCATCACAGCAGTAGCTGCAGATGGTTCCGGCAAGAAGGCAAGTTGTAAGGTATCAGTCAAGGCGTATGTAACTTCTATAAAGTTCAAAAAGGGCAGCGGTAAGATGTATGTGGGAAAAACAGAACAGTTAAACCCAGTCATTGCACCGGCAGATGCAACAAACAAGAAGTGTACCTGGAAGTCTTCGAATGATAAGGTCGCTATGGTAAGTTCATCCGGACTCGTTGTGGCTGTTGGCGCTGGAACCACAGTGATTACAGCAACAACTACAGACGGAACAAAAAAGACAGTAAAATATAAGCTGACAGTTCTAAATGCTGTGAAGATTGCTTCGGCGCAGGTGGATAACAGGCAGACAATAAATGTTACATTGTCATCTGCACAGAAGCTGACAGCATCAAATTTTGCTGTTAAAGTAAAGACCACATTAAATGGCGGCATATACAACAAGAGCATTCCGATTGAAAATGTGTCTACAGGAGACAATAAAAAATACACGATCAGGTTAAACAAGGAGAACAGGCTTTCATCTTCGGACAGAATATGTGTGTACGTAAGTGGACTTATTGGAACAGGAACCGGTAAGGTGGAGACATATTATTCTGACGGAAAGTATAATAAGACATATTATGAAGCCAGAGCAATTGAGCAGAATGCGAATGTGAATACAGACGTTAATTTATCTGGCAGTGGCTACCTCAAGGTTTCTGTAAAGGACGTTCCGGCTGGAATGAGGTATACAATAGGTGGAATGCGTTCCAACTGTATTACTTTCACAGGGGAAATAACCAAGTCTGGCACATCAGTCACGACAATTACAGCAGTTGATGAGTATGGTAATACAATGACAACTATCGTAACATGGTGTGTATACAACAGCTCCGTGATATCAGCTTATTACAGCCCAAGGTATTATCGCACTCGTGGTGAAAGTGGAGCGGCTGTGCATGTAGCTGCTGATATAAATTCTGTAGCTGGTGGCTCAGGAAATTATATCTATGATATAGTTGGCAATACTTATGGTCTTGATATTTATAGTAATGGTAAATTGGAGGGTTACATCAATAAGGCTGGTACTTATAATATAAAAGTCAGGATAACGGATTCCGATAATGCCGGAGTCAGCACAACTGTAGACTGTGTGATAAATGTTGCACAGGGAATTACAGTATCGGGATATATCAGGGATGTGGCAGGAGAAGTATTGTCAAATGCATATATTATATTTACGAATAGGGACAAATCCACAGAGTATACATATTACTGTTATTCTGATGTAAAAAAAGAGATGGATCGTATTCTGTAGATATTGTTCCTGGGACATATGATATAGCGATATATTCGGGTTCGGACACAACATACATATATTCACAGCGGTTTACCGGAAACATTTCGGGAAGAAATTATTCGTCGGATGTAAAAAAGATATCCGTTAGATCAAAAAATAACGGATATAATATAGAGAATATCGGCACATGGTATGACGAGGATGGCAACAGCGTTGGAGCTGGTGCATACGTTTATCTGGCGCCTGGTACTTACAGACTTACAGGTCGCGGGGTTGCTTTAGCCGGAACTATAACCGCAACGATAAACCGCAAGACTTCATATGTTGTAGCAGATATTAAGACAGACTATGAGGAGATTGGTGATAGAACCTCTATAAATGCATCAGTGGGAACATACTATAGATTTGTTCCAAAGATGACGGCAGCATACTATATCTATTCAAGCTCTGGATCGAGTAATAATCCATATGGACATCTTTATGATGCAGATGGAGAAGTGCTTACAATTAATGATGATGACAAGCAGGAGCATATCAGCACAGGAAATGACCACGATTTCTATATGTCATATAACTGTGAAGCAGGAAAAGTCTACTATATTAATGTTACACGAAACAGCAGTATGGTATATATAACCACAGAGTATCCTGGAAATTAAGTGGATACCCGTACGTCTTTTTTATGTGGATATGAATAATGCTCAATAGCATGTGCGAGATTGACAAGCATAGCATATAATTTTTAATATATGATATGGTGTAATAAAAGGGAATGTTACATAAAAAAGGAGGAACTTTATGAAAAGAAGTAACAGGTTTATGGCGGTCATTGCGGTGATCCTTGCATTTGCATTGACATTTACAGGTGTCAGCATTCCGGCAAATGCGGCGGCCACATCAACCGTCAAGAGTATCACGGTGAAGAATCTTCCAAGTAATACTCTTACACTCAAGGCGGGGAAAACATTTACACTGAAGACAAATACGACTTCAGGCAATCTGAAATTCTCAACAAGCAATAAAAAGATCGTGACAGTATCTTCTGCAGGCAAGATAAAAGCAGTGAAAAAGGGTAGTGCAAATATCACGATCTCTCTCAAGTCAAACGCAAAGATCAAGAAGGTGGTGAAGGTCACAGTCGGACAGCCGGCCACAAGAGTCAAGGTGAACAAATCTGCGCTGACGATCAAGAAGGGCAGGTCGGCAGTGATAAAGGCGACAGTAGGTCCTAACACAACCAGCAATAAGAAGGTTATCTGGAAAAGCAGCAATTCCAAGATCGCAAAGGTAAGCGTATCAGGCAGGGTCACAGCAGTAAGAGGCGGTAGAGCGACGATCACAGCGATTGCTGCTGATGGTTCAGGAAAGAAAGCGATCTGCAGGGTGACTGTAAGGGCCTCAGTATCATCGATAAGTTTCAGCAAAACAAATGGAAAGATGTATGTTGGCAGAACGATGCAGCTAAGCCCGGTGATAAAGCCGGCAGATGCAACAAATAAAAAATGTGCATGGAGTTCTTCAAATGATAAGGTAGCAGTGGTAAATTCTGCAGGAAATGTATATGCAGCTGCTACAGGAACAGCGGTGATAACAGCGAAGGCTACAGATGGCACCGGCAAGAAGGCTTCGTACAAAATAACGGTCGAAAAACCAGTCACAATTTTATCGGCAATGATGAGTAACCCTCGTACAGTTAAACTTACGCTGTCATCTGAACAGAAACTGACGTCCTCAAGTTTTTCAATCAAGGCGAGTACAGTGATGAATGGTAATTATAATTACAATATTCCATTTGACAGTGTTACAACAAAAGACAATAAGAACTATACGATTGCACTGAGAAGAGGCTATACATTGTCAAGAAAGGCAAGAATCTGCATATATATAAAGGGACTTACGGGTACAGGTAATTCTAAAATTGAGACATATTATTCTGGAGACGTGAATAATAGAACGATTTATGTATCCTATAAGTGTGAGCAGAATGTTGGTATGAATAAGACTCTGGATGATAGCATTGAAGGTTATAAGGGCATATGTGTGATCAATGTAGTGGGCCTCCCTGCCGGCGTGAAATACAAGGTGGATCCAGGAGATGCCAATAAGGTTTATTTCAGTGGAAAACCGACTAAGGCGGGAACGACTGTGACAACTGTTAAAGCAGTCGATGAACTGGGAAATGTGGACACTTATGAAATTTCATGGAATATATACAGCCAGACAACGATTGCAGGAAATTATGAACCAGTATTTAAAATTATGGGACGTAACAGCCATATCTGTAGGATCAACAATAGTATTGCAGCTGTGGCTGGCGGTTCCGGAAGTTATACATACAGTTTTGTCGGAGAAAGTTATAATCTCAGCATTGATTCAAAAGGAAAAATAACCGGTAAATTAGAAGAAGAAGGTACATATAATCTCAAAGTAAAAATAACAGATGCCAACAACGAAAAAATAAGTACCATAGTTGGTTGTGTGATAAAAACTATACTTGGATCAACTCTTATGGGGTATGTCAGAGATAAAAATGGCAATATACTGGATGGGGCAAGTGTTATTATCATAAACAAAGATAATTCAGTCCAATACGAACTTAACAGTGAATTTGCTACAGTAGATCGTAATGGACAATATTATATGTCAATTATTCCTGGAACATATGATGTGAAAATTAAAATTGGGGACGATGTGACTTATATCGGCAATCGTACATTTGGCGTTGGGGAGAATAAAGTGGATCTTGCGGCGGATGTAACAAAGATTGCGGTCAAATCTAACAATGAAAAGTGCACGGTTGACGATCTGGGCAGATGGACAGATGAATATGGTAGAATATGTGGCTGGAACGGATATGTGTATCTTGTTCCTGGAACATATGAGCTGACAGCGGAAGGTTCAGGTAAGCGTGGTGTGATATCAGCAAAAGTGACCAGTAAGACGACCACGTTAACTGCGGATGTGAATGAATTTGCTATTGACTTTGGCAATTTTAACGATGTATATGCAGAAGTTGGAATGTATTACAGGTATGTGCCAAAGAAAACAGGAACATATTATTTTTATTCTGTTTCATACGGTGATCCAAAGGGATACTTATATGATGAGAACAAAAAAAATCTGCTCATGGAAGTGGACGATGCAGAGCATAGCAAGACAACAAATAAAAAAAAAGATTTTTACATGAGCTATAACTGTGAAGCTGGAAAGTCATATTACATAAAAGTAAGCGGTAGTTCGGTTGATGTGTATGTAAGAGATTGTGATCCTAATGCAGAGGATTAACGGCTGGATATGTGCTTTATAAATGAGTGGAGATGATATTTTTTTTACATCTTCACTCTTTTTTTAAACAATAAAAGCACATAATCCCTATTGACATAGTAGGAAATAAGTTGTATACTCCAACATGTTGACAGATAATTACTACATATCAGATAGGATATATGTGGATTGATGATGAAATCCATTGGACAGAACGAGGTTCAATAGACGGGAGGTGGACAGATGCAACAGGTGTTGTGCTTTGGAGATTCCAATACATGGGGATACAATCCTGAGAATGGTGAGAGATTTCCCTGGGGGATCAGATGGACCAGTATATTGCAGCAGAAGCTGGCAAATAAAGATATAAGGATCATAGAGGAAGGTCTCTGTGGAAGAACAACAGTGTTCGAGGATCCACTGAGACAGGGAAGAAAGGGCGTGTCGCTGTTCCCTACTCTGCTGGAGACACACAAACCGGAGAATATAGTGATCATGCTTGGAACAAATGACTGTAAAACAGTGTTCTCGGCATCGCCGGATGTGATAGGCAAGGGAATACGGAGACTGCTCATTCAGGCAAAACAGTATTCAGCGGACAGCAGGATACTTCTCGTATCGCCGATACATTTGGGCGAGCAGGTGTGGAAGGATGAATTTGATCCTGAGTTCTCACCGGAATCCGTTGAGGTGTCAAGAAAACTCACAGATGTGTACAGGAAGATAGCCGATGAGTTTGGTGTGGAATTCCTGGCGGCATCATCCGTGGCGGACAGCAGCGAGGCAGATCAGGAACACATGAATCCTGAGGGCCATGCAAAGACTGGCAGGAGCAATAGAGGAAAAAGATTTATCAGATGGCCTGTTAAGAATTATATAGAAAATAATGTACAGTATATAAAGACAGTAAAGAATCAAGAAAGAACATAGAGACTTCAAAAAAAAGTAAAAAAAGAAAGGAAACAAAATCATGGCAAAGATAGCATCACAGTTAACAGAACTTATAGGAAATACTCCACTTCTGGAGCTCACAAATTATGAGAAGGAGCTTGGACTCAAGGCACACATCGTTGCAAAGCTTGAGTATTTCAACCCGCTTGGCTCAGTGAAGGATCGTGTGGCAGCAGCCATGATCGAGCAGGGAATAAAGGATGGCCTCATCAATCAGGAGACAGTCATCATCGAGCCTACATCAGGCAATACAGGAATCGGACTTGCATTTGTATCAGCGGCAAAGGGCCTTCACCTGATACTTACAATGCCGGATACCATGAGTGTTGAGCGTAGAAAGATTGTTTCAGCTCTCGGTGCTGAGATCGTATTAACACCTGGAAGAGAAGGAATGAAGGGAGCCATCGCCAAGGCAAATGAGCTCAAGGAGCAGTATGGAAATGCATTCATCCCACAGCAGTTTGAGAACAAGGCAAATCCTGCTATCCACAAGAAGACAACAGCAGAGGAGATCTGGAGAGATACAGACGGAAAGGTTGATGCATTTGTATCAGCAGTAGGAACAGGCGGAACAGCCACAGGAACAGGAAGCGGACTTAAGGAGCACAACCCGAATGTCAAGCTGATAGCAGTTGAGCCTGCTGATTCACCTGTTCTCTCAGGCGGTGCACCTGGCCCACACAAGATTCAGGGAATCGGAGCAGGATTCGTACCTGGCGTTATGGATCTGAGCATCGTGGATGAGATCATCAGGATCCAGAACGATGATGCATTTGACACGGCGAGAAAAAAATAGCAAAGACAGATGGTGTATTGGTTGGAATATCCGCAGGTGCGGCACTCTATGCGGCAACTGAGCTTGCAAAGAGACCTGAGTACGAGGGCAAGACCATCGTGGTTCTCTTCCCGGATACAGGAGAGAGATACCTCTCAACATCACTGTTTAACCTGTAGACCGCAATAATTGCCTAGAGGTTGTGAACTGTATACAGTATTTGACATATCCAGTCGGGAGCGCTTTCGCTCGACTCAGTCTGCAGCGGTACTAAGGTGCCGCCTAAGGCGCCACCTAAGGACCGGCGACTTCGTATGTCCCTCCTTGGATGATGTCAAAACTGTATAGCAGAAGTTAATATCGTTGCAGCAATTATTGCTCATTGGATGAATTGACCTATTTATGAGAAAGAGAAAAGATATGAGACTTGGGAAAAAAGTATTGCTTCTGTCCATGGCGGCGGTGCTGGCGATAGGTGCTGCCGGCTGTGGTGGAAAGAAGGACGATGTTATCACAATTACAAATGTTTCGTATGACCCGACGAGGGAGCTGTATGAGCGATACAATGACATGTTCGAACAGTATTACAAAGAGCAGTACGGACAGGACATCAAGGTCATCCAGTCTCATGGAGGCTCCGGTTCACAGGCGAGGTCGGTGGTGGAGGGCTGTAATGCAGATGTTGTCACACTGGCACTTGAGCATGACATTGACCTCATATCGGCAAATGGTCTGATAGATCCGGGCTGGATAGATGAATTTGACAAGGATTCAGCACCCTACACATCTACTATCGTGTTCCTGGTGAGAAAGGGAAATGCTAAGGATATAAAGGACTGGGACGATCTGGTGAAGGACGATGTGGAAGTCATAACACCTGATCCGAAGAGTAGCGGCGGAGCCTGTTGGAATTTCCTTGCGGCTCTTGCCTATGCCAGAACTACATACAGCGATGAAGCTGATATATGGCAGTTTATGAAGAAGCTTTATCAGAATGTGTCGGTCATGGATTCGGGAGCCAGAGGTTCGACGACCACATTTGTGGAGAATGGCAAGGGTGATGTACTGATTGCCTGGGAGAATGAGGCGATAGCAACCCTGAGGGAATACCCGGAGGATTACGAGATAGTTAATCCGTCGGTGAGTATACTGGCTCAGCCGAGTGTGGCGGTTGTCGATGACAACGCAAAGCACAATGGAACAGAGTCGGTCAGCACAGAGTATCTGAAGTACCTGTACAGCGATGACGCTCAGAGGCTTGCGGCTGAGAGCGGCTATCGCCCGACAAATGAGAAGATACTTGCAGAGTATGCAGACGTATTTGATCTGGACATCAAGCAGTGGACCATAGATGATTTCGGAGGCTGGGACAAAGCCTATGAGGATTTCTTCGATGACGGTGCAAAGTTTGACGAGATATATGATTATTAAAATGGATTGGAAGACGAGATGGCAGCAGAGGAAAATGGCAAGAAGGATAAACTTAATAACGCAAAGAAGACCAGAGTTATCCCAGGATATCATCTGACGCTTGGAATAGTCATTGCAATGCTGACGCTGATAGTTCTGATCCCGCTGGCATCGGTGCTGGTGTCATCGCTGAAGCTCTCACCGGGTGAATTTTGGCATCTGCTTCTGAAGAAGAATGTGCTGAATGCATTTAAGACCAGCATCGGCTGTTCGTTCATAGCGGCGATAGTTAACACGGTGTTTGGTCTGATAATAGCGTGGACACTGGTCAAATACGATTTTCCCGGCAAGAAGATACTGGACGGATTCATAGAGCTTCCGTTCTGTCTGCCAACGGCGGTTGCCGGTATCACACTGTCGAGACTTTACAGTGAGGATGGATTTCTTGGAAAACCGCTCAAGGTTCTTGGAATAGACGTTGCATACACGAAGATAGGACTTACCATCGCCCTCGTATTCGTTGGAATACCATTTGTCATAAGGGCGGTGCAGCCGATACTTGAGAAGATGGACAATCAGTACGAGGAGGCGGCTTACATGCTAGCCACACCGAGAAGAACATTCTTCAAGGTCATACTTCCAGAGCTCAGACCGGCACTGCTTACAGGATTTGGACTGGCATTTGCCAGAGGAATCGGAGAGTACGGCAGTGTCATCTACATATCGGGCAACAGCGCAAAGGAGCAGACGCAGGTCATATCATACGTGATCATGCAGAAGCTCAGCTACATAGACTATGCCAGCGCAACAGCGATAGCACTGGTGATGCTGGTCATATCATTTGTATTGTTATTTGCGATCAACATAGTACAGCTGAGGCAGTCGAGAAGGACAAATCTACTATAAACCTATAATAAGTTACGACAATCATTGATGCGCAAATGCACAAACGAAAGGAGGAAACACAATGAGCGAACAGGAAAAGCTGCAGCGCGGCAAGCGCAGGACAAAGATAATACTGATAACCGTGACGGTGCTTTTCATAGTGCTCATGCTTGTGGTTCCACTTATATCGGTGATAACAAGTGCGCTGAAGGAGGGCTTTAAGTTCTACCTGCAGTCCATCACGACAGAGTATGTGATAAGTGCACTCGGTGTCACACTGATCGCCACGGTCATAGCTGTGGTGGTGAACACATTTTTTCGGAATATGCGCTGCATGGCTGCTTACGAAGTTCTCCTTCAAAGGCAAGCAGGTGCTGGCGACACTGATAGATATTCCGTTTTCCATATCACCTGTCATCGTAGGTCTTGCCTACCTCATGACATTTGGAAGACTTGGATGGACGTATCCGGCGATCAGATGGATCAATGATATGCTGGGGACAAACATCAGGATAACTTTTGCGGTTCCGGGCGTTGTGCTTGCTACCATATTTGTGACATTCCCATTTGTGTCGAGGGAGCTTATCCCGGTGCTGAACGCGCAGGGTAAGGACGAGGAGGAGGCTGCGGCGCTCATGGGAGCGAAGGGCTTCACGATATTCAGAAGGATAACACTTCCCCAGATGAAATGGGGACTCATATACGGAATAATCCTTTGTACTGCCAGAGCACTCGGCGAGTTCGGTGCGGTAAATGCACTGTCCAAGACAAGGGGCGGGACATTTACACTTCCACTTGAGATCGATGCGCTGTATATGTCGGGAACGGAGGAATCCATCACAGCAGCATTTGCTGTATCGTCCATACTGGTGATCATAGCGGTCATAATATTGTTTCTGAGAAATCTGCTTGAGTACAGAGCGAAGAGGAAACGCGCTTATGAACGAAGTTCATAACTCTCATGCGCGTGACGACCTGCCGCTGAGCGGAGGCGAGGGGGCGATACCCGAAAAATGGTGATATCCGATAAGGGCGAAGTGAGATAGTCTGCATATGGGATGGCTTGCAGGAGTTTCGAAAGATAGATCAGGTGCGGAAGAATAAGAGAACAAAAAGGAGGCTGACGACATGTACGTCGAGATGAAAAATATATACAAAAAAATATGGAGACTTCCTGGCGTCCAACAATGTCAGTTTCGGTGTGGAGAAAGGCAAGCTGGTGGCACTTCTGGGACCGTCGGGAAGCGGAAAGACGACACTTCTCCGAATGATAGCCGGACTTGAAAATCCAAATTCCGGTGACATATACATAGACGGCAGGCGTGTAAATGATATACCAGCTGCGAAGAGAGGAATAGGATTTGTATTCCAGAATTATGCACTGTTCCGTTACATGACGGTATTTGACAATGTGGCATTCGGATTGGAACTCATGAAGGTTCCAAAGAAGGAGATCAAGAAGAGAGTTATGGAGCTTCTGGAGCTTACAGGGCTGTCGGGTATGGAGAAGAGATATCCGAATCAGCTCTCAGGCGGACAACGGCAGAGAGTGGCATTTGCCAGGGCGCTGGCACCGAATCCACAGGTGTTGCTGCTGGACGAGCCATTTGCCGCGATAGATGCAAAGGTCAGGACGGAGCTTAGAACCTGGCTCAAGGAGATGGTTGAAAAGCTTGGCATAACGAGCATATTTGTCACTCACGATCAGGATGAGGCTGTGGAGGTTGCGGATGAGATCATCATCACCAACCACGGACAGATAGAGCAGATGGGATCGCCGATGGAGATATACAAGACGCCGTCCACACCGTTTGTGGCACAGTTCATCGGAAGGTCAACTGTTGTGGAGGACTACGAGAAGCTCAAGGGTTTTGACAGGGTGCCGGGAGCGGACAGAGCGGTCATCAGACCGGAGTTTGTCAAGATATCCAAGAGCGGCAGGCTGGATCAGTACCAGAGTGCGGCGGAGTCGGGGATAGTCAAGGATGTGCTGTTTCGCGGAAGCCATCTGGACGTCACAGTTGATGTCAACGGTGTGGAGATCGTAGCCGAGAGATCTATGGAGAAGGATGTCGTAAAGCCGGGGGAGCAGGTCCACGTTCTTATCTACAGGCTGTATGTATTTGATGAGAATCAGACATATCTGCTGGAGAACAAGGCAATGCAGGACAACGATGTATTCTACATCTAATTATAAAAGTGATTGGAGAGAAAATATGGGTATTGCAAACAGGAAAATACTTCATACGGACATTTTGATAATCGGTGGTGGTACGGCTGGCTGCTATGCAGCGCTGACTGTCAGAGAACATTCTGATTATTCCATCATCATCGCCGAGAAGGCGAACATAAAGAGAAGTGGATGTCTGGCGGCGGGTGTGAACGCCATCAACGCATACATAGTGAAGGGTAGAAAGCCTGAGGACTATGTGGATTACTGTAGGACTGATGCTGACGGGATCGTGAGAGAAGATCTTCTGCTTTCGATGTCACAGGGGCTGAACCGTGTCACAGACAAGATGGAGAAGCTGGGACTGGTCATCCTCAAGGACGAGAACGGTGAGTATATTGCAAGAGGCAACAGAAATATCAAGATAAATGGTGAGAATATGAAGCCGCTGCTTGCAAAAGCGGTGGAGGAGCTTGATAACTGTCAGATACTGAACAGAGTCAACATCACGGACTATATTGTGGAGGACAATCAGATCCTCGGGGCATTTGGATTCTCCATAGAGGATAATACAGCCTACGAGATCAGAGCAAAGAAAGTGCTCTGTGCTACTGGCGGAGCGGCAGGCCTTTACAGACCTAACAATCCTGGATTTTCAAGACATAAGATGTGGTACCCGCCGTTCAACACCGGAGCGGGATACGCAATGGGAATAAATGCCGGAGCGGAGATGACCACATTTGAGATGAGATTTATAGCACTCAGATGTAAGGACACCATAGCCCCAACTGGAACTATAGCCCAGGGTGTCGGTGCCAAGCAGGTCAATTCACTCGGCGAGATATACGAGAACAAATACGGACTCACCACATCCCAGAGAGTGTATGGAACGGTGAGGGAGAATATAGAAGGAAGAGGTCCATGTTACCTGAGAACAGAGGGCATCACCCCTGAGCAGGATGACTCATTGAAGAGGGCATACCTCAACATGGCTCCGAGCCAGACTCTCAAATGGCTTGAGTCCGGTAAGAATCCGAGTGAGCAGAATGTGGAGATAGAGGGCACAGAGCCTTATATAGTCGGCGGCCACACCGCAAGCGGTTACTGGGTGGACAACGACAGAGAGTCTACAATACACGGACTGTTTGCGGCCGGAGATGTGGCGGGCGGATGTCCACAGAAGTATGTGACCGGAGCGATGGTTGAGGGAGAGATAGCAGCCATAGCCATGGTAAAGCAGCGACTTGACGAGGGATACCTTGATCCTGAGCTTGACGAGGAGGCTGCATTTGACAGAAAGATAGAAGAGTACGATCATTTCCTCGACACTGACGAGAAGATGTTCACGTATGAGGCGATAGAGGAGGCCATGCAGAAGGTCATGGACAACTACGCCGGAGGAATATCTACACATTACCAGTTCAACGAGAAACAGCTTGAGCTGGCAAAGGAGAAGATAGAGCAGCTCCAGAAGCTTGTATGGCACATAAGTGCCCACGACATGCACGAGCTCATGTTTGTGTATGAGGTGAAGGAGAGACTCACAGTTGCACTCTCTGTAATCGCACACCTGAAGGACAGGAAGGAGACGAGATGGCACAGCTTTGCGGAGAACCTGGACTATCCGGAGAAGAGTAAAGACTGGGAGATATTTGTCAACTCAAAGATGGTGGACGGCGAACTTAAGATGATACACAGAGAGCTGGTTAATTTGTGCCAGGTTCCCGCAGGGAATATGGCATGCAGCGTCAGCCCCTCGCCGGAGGCGACTTCAAATGGGCTGATGTTCCAAGGAAAGGGGGAAGCATATGAGCATAGTGATAAATAAAGAGCTTTGCAAAAACTGCGGCAAATGTGCAAATGTCTGCCCGGGTTCCCTCATAAAGAGAGATGAGGATGGACAGATATTCATGAAATACCCAAAGGATTGCTGGGGATGCTCATCCTGTATCAAGGAGTGTGCATTTGACGCCATCTCACTGTATCTCGGAGCAGACATCGGCGGAATGGGAAGCCAGATGTCGGTGGAGAACAAGGGAGATCTGCTTCTGTGGAATATCCGCAAGATGGATGGCACCACAGACCAGATAGTGATAGACAAGAAGGAAGCTAATAAATATTAAAAGATAAAAGAAGAAAGGTTGGTATAGATATGGGTACATTATCACATCTTGACGAACTGGAGGCAGAGGCGATATACATCATCCGCGAAGTTGCTGCGGAGTGTGAGAAGCCGGTTATGCTTTATTCCATAGGAAAGGACAGCTCGGTAATGCTTCATCTGGCACTCAAGGCATTCTATCCTGAGAAGCCGCCATTTCCATTCTTGCATGTAAATACAACATGGAAGTTCAAGGAAATGATCGAGTTCAGAGACAAGACAGCGAAGAAATACGGACTTGACATGATCGAGTACATCAACGAGGAGGGTGTCAAGAAGGGCATCAACCCATTTGACCACGGCTCAGCATACACAGATATCATGAAGACACAGGCGCTCAAGCAGGCGCTTGACAAATACGGCTTCACCGCAAAGCATTTGGCGGCGGACGCAGAGACGAGGAGAAGTCCCGTGCGAAGGAGAGAATTCTCTCATTCAGAAATGCTCAGCATGCCTGGGATCCAAAGAACCAGAGACCGGAGATGTGGAAGCTGTTTAACACCAAGATCCAGAAGGGCGAGGAGGTCAGAGTATTCCCACTTTCCAACTGGACAGAGGCTGATATATGGGAGTACATAGAGCGTGAGAACATAGAGATCCCGTCACTGTACTTTGCAAAGGAGAGACCTGTTGTATACCGTGACGGCAATATCATCATGGTCGATGATGACAGAATGAAACTCAGACCTGGTGAGAAGATAGAGTACAAGAGTGTTCGTTTCAGAACTCTCGGATGCTATCCGCTGACAGGCGGCGTGGAGTCCACAGCGGACACACTCCCCCTGAGATTATCGAGGAGACGCTCAGTGCGGTATCCTCAGAGAGAACCACCAGAGTTATTGACAACGAGGCAGCAGGCAGCATGGAGCGTAGAAAGAGGGAGGGATACTTCTAAGATGAGCGGATTACTTAAATTTATAACATGCGGAAGTGTAGATGACGGAAAGTCAACACTTATAGGACATATATTATACGATTCAAAGCTTTTATATGCAGATCAGGAGAAGGCTCTGGAGCTTGATTCCAAGGTCGGAAGCCGTGGCGGTGCCATCGACTATTCACTTCTTCTGGATGGTCTTATGGCAGAGCGTGAGCAGGGAATTACTATTGATGTTGCTTACAGATATTTTACAACAGACAAGAGAAGCTTTATCGTGGCGGATACACCGGGGCATGAGGAGTACACAAGAAATATGGCGGTTGGAGCATCATTTGCCGACCTGGCAGTCATCCTCATCGATGCAAAGCAGGGCGTGCTCGTGCAGACCAGAAGACATGCAAGGATCTGCGCACTGATGGGAATCAGATACTTTGTATTTGCGGTAAATAAGATGGACCTTGTCGGTTACGATGAGAAGCGTTTCAACGAGATAGTTGAGCAGATAAATGAGCTGTCATCCGAGCTCAGCCTGCCAAATATCACGATCATCCCAGTGTCAGCTACAGAGGGTGACAACGTGACAAAGAAGTCAGAGAACATTCCTTGGTATGAGGGTCCAGCACTCCTTACATACCTTGAGGATATAGATATCGCGGAGGACAACACAGAGGCAGGATTTTACATGCCTGTTCAGAGAGTGTGCCGTCCTGACCACACCTTCAGAGGTTTCCAGGGGCAGATCGAGGATGGTGAGATCCACGTTGGAGACGAGATCAACACACTCCCAAGCAACGAGACCGCAAAGGTCAAGAGCATCCATGTGGGATTTGACACAGTGGACTCAGCACAGAAGGGACAGCCTGTAACAATACAGCTTGACCGTGAGGTTGATGTGTCAAGAGGATGTGTGCTCACAGTTGATTCAGGTGCAAAGGTTGCATCTTCAATCACTGCAACACTTCTCTGGATGGATGACGATGAGCTGTACAATGGCAAGAACTTCTTCGTGAAGCTCGGAACAAAGATGATCCCTGGTACAGTTACACACATCGATTACACCATAGATGTAAATACAGGTGAGCAGAAATCAGCGGACACCCTTGCGAAGAATGGTATCGCAGTCTGCAGGATCGCATTTGCCGACAGGATCGTGGTAGACGAGTTCAAGAAGCACAAGACTCTTGGAGAGCTCATACTCATCGATCGTGTAACAGACATGACAAGTGCCTGCGGTGTTGTCGAGGAGGTTCACACTGAGGAGACCGGACTTTATGAGGGACGCGTGGATAGAAATGTGCGTGCAGCAATCAAGGGACAGAAGGCTGTCATAGTTCCATTTGCTGCAGGCAATGTCACAAGAGATTTTGTTGAGTCGGTAGAGAAGAAGCTCAGCATCGACGGACGTCATACATATCTGTACGCTCCAGATATCCGCGAGGATGTAAATGCTGTATTAAAGCATCTTCACCACGCAGGAATCATTGTACTTCTCTTCGCAAGCGAGCAGCAGATCGCAGGAATCAAGGTAGAAGGCGCCGAGGTTTACAATGGCGACTGGAATGCTGACGGCGAGCTTGACGCAGACGAGATAGCAGACGAGATCCGCAAGGAGTCTGTATACGATGCAGCCCAGGTTCACGATGGAAATTACATCTAAAAAAGATCACGTAGTAATATAATAATAAAGCGAAGGACGGAGGTGTTTTATGCCTTCGTCCTTCGCTTTTGTATAGAAAGTAGTAATATGAAATATTTATTTGTCAGAACCTTTAAGTCTGGCTATTTCTGCCCTTAATTCGGCAAGCTCGTTGTCCTTGTCGGCGAGCTTCTTGTCTTTGTCGGCAATCTCCTTATCCATCTCAGCCATACGTTTTTCCATCCTGGCTTTCTCTTCCTGAAAAACATCCACAAATGTAATAATCGACTGTTCCACCATATCCGTAACCTCCTCGGTCTCTTCAAACTGGGAATATAGGCGAGTATAAAGCATCTGAGTAAATCTGTATAGTTGTGCTCCATCCTCAGCTGTTATATTCCCAAGTTCCACGTGCTTGTCTATGCTACCCATTATATCTGTTTTGATGAGGCTTTTCAATGAGGCTATATTCTTTGGTGTACGTGCTTTCTTATTCCTCAGCTTTTCGCGGAGTTTCAGAATGTAGAATGGAATCAGGATGATCATTTTCCTGTCGTTTATTTCCTTTACGGAGCAGGACGTGAGTTTTGTAACAGGGACGTTATAGATTATGTTCTGGGTATGCCCGAATCCCACCTGCAACGAATATGTATCAGGTACTGATTTTGGTACATTGCTCAGATATATCACACAGGGTTCAGGAAAATGAATTCGATATACCTGACAGCCCTCTTCGTCCTGCAGTATCTCCTTAGTCTGATCTGCATATCCCGCTCCATATGAAAATACACGGAATACAATAGAATCATCCTTTTTCATCTGCGCTTCCATATGATATGCATCGGAATTGTTGATTACGAGTATGGTGTCGGCCAGAGTTGTGGTCATAGAATTCTGATTATCGTGAACATTTTCAGTCCAGTGATAAGATACTGTTGAGTTTTCCGGATCGTAAAACATGTTGAACAGGCCGTTAATCATGTTGATCACAGCTTTCGAGGACAGCGTGAGAATCTTCTTGAAGATGCTGTCATAAAGTTTTCTTGTTGTTGGCAAGAGTGTTCCTCCTTAGTATTTTATCCGGCCGGTAGGCACACTTTAGACCATTCAAATCGCTGTGTCAATAGGTTTTGGCAAATGCGTTTATAAAGCGCAGAGTGACGCTGTGAGTGGAAAAATAAGGGGGAAATGGGAGGTGATTTTACTATTTGTATAGTAGACGAGGGAATATGTTTTGCTCTTGTTTTGTTTGCTTCACATCCTCCATTGTGCCCCAACATACTCTGTGTTAAAATTGTTCATGGGACTAGGCACCAATGGTACGAGGTGCTGTGACTGGGAGACCGCCATGAAGCGGGCTGATGAATATATGTACAGGCAGAAGAGCGAACATAAGCATTGCTGTGTGTGATTTATCAGAACATATATGCTACTAGTTGGTGAGGAAAGAAATGAGTTCTACATTAAAACAAAATAAATATGAAATTGATATGTGCAACGGGACGATCATGGATAAGCTGATCTCATTTTCGCTCCCGCTTATGCTCTCGGGTATTCTGCAGCTGATGTTCAATGCGGTGGATATCATTGTTGTAGGGAAGTTCAGTGGTAACGAGTCGCTGGCGGCGGTCGGTTCAACCACAGCACTTATCAATGTATTCACCAATTTGTTCATAGGGATATCCCTTGGGGCAAATGTGCTTGCGGCAAGGCTTTATGCCGCAGGAAAAGATAAAGAAATGTCAGAGACAGTACATACCGCGATCGCGCTGGCGCTGGTCAGCGGTATTATTATGGCCTTTGTCGGGTGGATTTGCGCAAAACCGGCGCTTGAGCTTATGGATACTCCGGGGGATGTCATCGGACTTTCTTCTTTATATATGAGGATATATTTCCTGGGAATGCCATTTTTCATGCTGTACAATTACGGCGCTGCCATACTCAGGGCGGTGGGAGATACCAAAAGACCACTCCTTTTTCTGGTTATATCCGGAATTGCAAATACAGGCCTTAACCTGTGTTTTGTGATCATTTTCAAGCTTGGAGTTGCGGGGGTCGCAATCGGAACAGTCATCTCACAGCTGATATCCTGCGTGCTCGTCCTCCGCGCCTGTGCAGGTCAGAAACGAGCTATCAGCTTAGATTTTCAAAGCTTACCATCAAGGGTGCATATGTAAAGCAGATCTTTTCGGTCGGAGTTCCGGCTGGAATCCAGAGCACGGTCATCAACTTCTCAAATGTACTGCTTTGCAGTCGTCAGTCAACTCGTTTGGCTCGGTTGCCATGGCGGGCTACACGTCGGCAAATAATATATTTGGCTTTCCGTATGTGACGGTGAATGCTGTAACGCAGGCGTGCATGAGCTTACGAGCCAGAACTACGGTGTCGGCAAATGGAAACGTATGGAGAGAGTTCTGATCGACTGTCTGATATTGTCATTTGCGGCAATGATGGTTCTGGGCAATGGAGCGTATTTCTTTGGACCGCAGCTGCTGCATATATATACGAGTAGCGACGCGGTTATAAAGTGCGGAATGGAGATTCTGCTGTATACGACAGTCACATATTTCCTGTGCGGATTTATGGACTTGTTCCCGGGGGCGCTTCGTGGGATGGGACATTCCGGAGTTCCGATGCTCCTCTCGATCATAGGAACGGTGGGAACCCGAATCGTGTGGATATACTGGATTTTCCCGAGACACAGATCCCTGGCGGTTCTGTTCATCTCATATCCGGCGTCCTGGATCATAACCCTTGCTATGCAGATAGTATGTTATTTCTATGTGAGGAAGATGCTGTATAAGAAAATTGCAAATAAGAAATGAGTGAAAACGTATGGGGAAGCTGCCAGAGAAATGGCATGTGCCGTGTATACCGTACGGAATTATAAAATAAGCAATGCGCCCCTCGCCGCTAACGCGGCCTTGAGGATGGCATGCGCCGTGGAAGACGGACGAAATTATAAAATAAGCCATGCTCCCCTCGCTGCTAACGCAGCTCGTGGAATGGCATGCGCCATATAGATAACAAAAAAACACCAGTTGATTGTGATCAAGCTCCCATCAACTGGCATTTTTTTATTATCTGCATGGCTTATTTTATAATTCCTATTGACATAGTAGGGTATAAGAGCTATAATCCTATCATGTTCGTAGGAATTATAGGATTTATTATTTAGTGAGGCATAGAAAATCATGAGATTTAATACAGCATTATTACACAGCGCAAAGCTTGGTGATGAGAATACAGGCGCCACACTTACACCGATCTATCAATCCAGTGCATTCTATCAGCCTTCGGCGGAGCAGCATGAGAAGCTCTTCCACAACAAGGCGACGGGGTATTCTTACACAAGGATCAACAACCCGACGATAGCTGCATTTGAGGAGCGGATGACGAATCTTGAAAAGGGAGTGGGTTCGGTAGCGTGTTCTTCTGGAATGGCGGCACTCACAAATGCACTCTTAAATATAGTAGGAACTGGCGGAGAGATAGTCTCCAGCACAGGACTCTACGGTGGAACGATAGATCTGTTCCACGATCTGGAGGCATTTGGGATCAAGACGACATTTGTGGAGATATCGAATAAGGAAGCGGTTGAGGCGGCGATCACGGAGAATACCAGAGTGATATTTGCCGAGACCATAGGTAATCCAAAGCTTGATGTGGTGGATATCAAAGCTCTCTCGGAGCTGGCACATTCACATAACCTGCCGCTCCTGATAGACAATACAGTGGCGACTGCATATCTGGTCACACCACTGACACTTGGAGCGGACATAGTCATCAATTCCACATCCAAGTACATCAATGGCAACAGCGATGCCATAAGCGGAGTCATCACCGACAGCGGCAATTTTAAATGGGACGCAGAGCGTTATCCGCTTCTGCAGCAGTACAAGATGTTCGGAAAGTTCGCCTATATAGCAAAGCTCAGAAACGGACTTTTTAGAAATACAGGAGCCTGCATAGCTCCGCAGACGGCATTTTACAATATGCTGGGCATGGAGACATTGGGGATTCGAATGGAGCGATGCTCACACAATGCACTTGCCCTTGCTCAGTTCCTGGAAAGTCAGGAGGGTGTAAAAGTCAACTATCCGGGACTTGAATCCAGTCCTTGGCATGACATCGCAAATGAACAGCTCCACGGTGGTTATGGTGCCATAATCACCATCAGAGTCGGCGAAGAAGGAGAAGGCATTTGCGGTGATGAACAAGCTCACAATACCGCAGATAGTGTCGAACATAGGAGACACAAAGACGCTCATCGTGCATCCTGAATCAACACTGAATGCGCACAGCACAGAGCAGGAGAAGCTTGACGCCAACGTATATGATGATATGATTCGTATTAGTGTCGGAATCGAGGACGTGGAGGATCTCATAGAAGATTTCCAGAAAGCCCTTGCCGACTAATACACAAATGATTTGGAGGAACTACATATGGCAGTAGATTATGCAGCTCTGAAAAAGGGCGGATTCATGAGACAGAAACAGAAGAATAACTTTTCTCTGAGACTTCAGGTGGTGGGAGGAAATCTTACCGCAGAGAATCTCAAGAAGATAGCAGAGGTTGCCGAGAAATACGGAGATGGACATGTACATCTCACATCGAGACAGAGCGTCGAGATCCCATTTGTTAAGCTTGACGATGTGGAAGAGGTAAAGGAAGAACTGGCAAAGGGAGGCTGTAAGCCGGGTGTGTGTGGCCCAAGAGTAAGAACAGTCACAGCGTGCCAGGGAAATCAGATCTGTCCGAGCGGCAATATAGACACTTATGATATAGCAAAGAAGCTTGATGCGAGATATTACGCAAGGGAGCTTCCCCACAAGTTCAAGTTCGGTGTCACAGGATGCCAGAACAACTGTCTGAAGGCAGAGGAGAACGATGTGGGAATCAAGGGCGCAATGGTAGTAGAGTGGGATGAGCCATCATGCATCATGTGTGGCGTGTGCGTCAAGGCGTGCCGTGAGGGCGCGATCACCATGGAGGACGGCAAGATCATCCTCGACACAGACAAATGTAACTATTGCGGTCGATGCGCAAAGGCATGTCCTACAGATGCATGGAAGGGCGAGACAGGATACCTTGTCTCATTCGGAGGATTATTTGGTAACACGATCCACCGCGGCGAGGAGTTACTTCCGGTTGTTACATCTGAGGAGCAGCTTTTCCGTATCACAGATGCAAAGAATACAGTTCTTTGCAGACAATGCAAAGCCAAGCGAGCGTTTCCAGTTCACCCTGGAGCGCGTGGGCTTAGACAAATTCAAAGAAGTATTAAAGGAGGCTTACAATGGCTGATTATGAAATCAATGACAGAGTAGATATAACTGATGTGGTGTGCCCGATGACATTTGTCAAGGCGAAGGTAGCCATGGAGGAGCTTGAGATAGGACAGGTGCTTGCGGTTACCATGAATGACGGCGAGCCTGTACAGAATGTACCAAGAAGCTTCAAGGAGGAAGGACAGCAGATCCTGAAGCTCATCGACAACGAGAATGGCACTTATGATCTTATAGTTAAAAAACTGGAGGATTGATCAGAAAAGGAGAAAATGAATGGCAGTAAGAGTCAGTGCAGAGGATTTCGATGCGAAGGTTCTTCAGTCGGAGCTCCCGGTCATCGTGGAATTCTATTCGGACAGCTGCATACCATGCAAGCAGCTCTCACCTATCCTTGGCGGCATCGAAGATGACTACGAGGACAAGGTAAATGTATACAAGGTAAATGTAAACTTCGACGCAGAGCTTGCTGAGAAGTACGCAGTCATGGCATCACCAACCATACTCTTCTTCAAGAGTGGTGAGGAGGTTTCCCGCATCCGCGGTCTTGTGAAGAGAAATGCGCTGGAGGAGGAAGTTGGCAAATTATTGTAGAAATTCGTTGGTAAAGTGACACAATGGAGTATTTGACTGTAGTCAATTACTTCCAGTGTACAGAAGAATGAAACTATATAATTAAAATTATAAAGTATATAATCACATTTTATGCAGCCCGGTAATCCCGGACAGGCAAATGAATCGTCAGGAGGAAAGAAAAATGACAGTCACAATAGCAGGAAAGAAGAAAGAGATAGCAGAGAAGACAACAATAGCTCAGATCATCGTGTCAGAGAACGTTGAGAATCCGGACTATGTCACAGTAACAGTCAATGATGAGTTTGTTGACTCAGATGCATTTGCAACAACAGAGCTCAAGGACGGCGATACAGTAGAGTTCCTCTACTTCATGGGAGGTGGCAGCTTCTAATGGCATTCACAAATGAACAGATGGAACGTTACTCACGTCACATTATCCTTCAGGAAGTTGGCGTGAAGGGACAGAAGAAATTGTTAAATGGCAAGGTGCTGATCATAGGCGCAGGTGGACTGGGAGCGCCAGCCGCTATGTACCTGGCAGCAGCCGGAGTAGGAACCATCGGTATAGTTGATGCCGATGAGGTAGATCTGTCAAATCTTCAGAGACAGATCATTCACGGAACAGCAGATGTGGGCAAGGCAAAGGTCAAATCCGCAAAGGAGACCATGAACGCCATGAACCCTGATGTAAATGTGATCACATACAGAGAGTTCGTGACATCAGAGAACATCATGGATCTCATCAAGGACTATGATTTCATCATCGATGGAACAGACAACTTCCCTGCAAAATTCCTTATCAACGATGCCTGTGTTATGGCTAAGAAGCCATTTTCACATGCAGGAATCATCAGATTCAAGGGTCAGCTTATGACATATGTTCCAGATGAGGGACCATGTTACAGATGTGTATTCAAGGATCCACCTCCAAAGGATGCGGTTCCTACATGTAAGCAGGCCGGAGTCATCGGAGCAATGGGCGGTGTTATCGGAAGTCTTCAGGCTATGGAGGCAATCAAGTATCTCATTGGAGTTGGCGATCTTCTGACAGGAAGACTCCTTACATTTGACGCACTTAAGATGGAATTCCACACAGTAAAGCTCCCTCACAAGAAGGGCTGTGGATGTGCTGTATGTGGACCAAATCCAACCATCACCAAGCTCATCGACTACGAGCAGGTGGAGTGTGACGGAAAGTAATTTTCATAAGGAGGACCCGCTTGCGGGAGATTCCTTATGAAGCACGCAGACGCCGCGCGAAGCGCCTTTTCATGCGTCTGCTCAATGCTTGATAATAAGGAGGATATGAAGTAAGATGTTGTACATGACAAAGTCTGATTACGAGAAGATACTTGCACACTGCAAGGAAGGCCTTCCAAATGAGTCCTGTGGTCTGATTGGCGGTGTCAGAGAGGGAGACAAGAAGTACATCAGGAAGGTGTATCTCCTGACAAATATTGACGCCAGCAACGAGCATTTTTCCATGGACCCGAGAGAGCAGCTTGCGGCAGTTAAGGATATGCGTGCAAATGGATACGAGCTTCTTGGCAACTTCCATTCCCATCCAGAGTCTCCATCCAGACCTTCGGAGGAGGATAAGAGACTTGCATATGATTCCAAGGTGAATTATCTGATTCTCTCCCTCATGGAGATAGACAATCCGGTACTCAAGGCCTTCAACATAGATGAGGAAAAGAATGTGACGATAGAGGAGCTTGTTATAGAATCATGATGGATAGCAGGCATTTGAAAGAACAGGGCGGGCTTTGATACCCGCCCTTGTTCTTTACGTGAGCTTGTCATAAATTTTCATTTGGAGTTACTGAAGATATGTTTTGCATAAGTATAAATCATAAGAATACACCGGCCGATGTCAGGGAGAGCTTTGCATTTTCGACAAAAGGACAGAGACAGTTCACCGAGCGGCTAAAGGCTGCGGTGGGTGGATGTGTCGTGTTGTCGACCTGCAACAGGATGGAAATATACTTTACGGATAAATGTGAGCCATGTGGGTCTGCTATAACAGGGAAAATGAGCAGCGGTGAAGCTTCCGGTGGGCGAGGTGGCCTGCTTGAACAGGTAGAAATGCTTCTGGCTAATGATAGGGATGTCCCTGTCAGCCTCATAAGAAGATATAGCATGAATTATGAGGGATTCCAGTGTATGTTACATCTGTGCAGAGTGGCGTGTGGTATGGATTCCATGGTGCTCGGCGAGGTGGAGATCATACATCAGGTGAAGAGCGCATATCTTGTGGCAAAGAAGCTTGGAGCCTGTGACGGCGAGCTGAATATAGCATTTCAGGGAGCACTTGCGGCGGCAAAGGCGGTGGCGACGGAGAGTGACACTACGAGACTTCCGGTATCCGTCGGAACCTTGTCAGCACGGGAGGCAGTGAATTTTACAAGAAATGGCGGCATTGAAAACACGTGCAGAGATGTTCGAAGTGAAGTGGTAAGCAGCAGTCAATTTGAGAGTGTGGATGCTGAAAAGGCAAATACCGGGCATATCCTAGTCGTAGGAGCCACGGGCAAGATAGGCAGCATAGTTGTCAAGGATATTGCAGATCTTGCGCCAGATATAGAGATAACAGGCACAAGCAGAAGTCACCACAGTGCAGATAGCATATTTGACAGACATCAGCAGATCAGGATAGAGGACTACAGCAGAAGATATGAGCTGGCAGCCTGGGCGGATGTCATCATCAGTGCGACAGCAAGCCCTCATTATACATTTGTCAGGGATGAGCTGGCGGAGGCTGTGAAAATGCAGCCGAAGCGGAGATTGCTCCTTGATCTGGCAATGCCAAAGGACATTGATCCTGCGGTCTCAGATGTGGACGGATGTGTGCTTTGCGTGACATAGACTATATCAGAACACTCTCCAGAGAGAACAATGAAAGCAGGGCAAAAACAATCACAGAGATGGAGCCGTGGCTCATATCACAGGTTGACGAGATTATGAAGAACATAGCATTTTCGAGGTTCAACAGGGAGCACAGGGACGTGATGGCGAAGCTTAAGACTATAGATGGTGCAAAGATGGTATATAAACTCAAAGGACAGCTTGAGTATGAGGCATTTGAGAAAATGCTGGACAGTATTGTGACTGCCGGATGTGAGAACTGAATATTGCTTGTTTGCCTGAGGTTATGCAGTATCATCGGCTGATGATGGTTATGTCAGATAATTGGAACAACTTTTTGTGCTTTTTAATAGAGACTAAATAATAGAAATTAGAGGTAGTGATGTCGTATTTTCCATTTATGATAGAATTGAATAATGAGAGATGCCTGATCGCAGGAGGCGGAACTGTTGCATACAGAAAGGTGTGCAGATGCTGGAATTTGGCGCGGTGGTCACGGTGGTGTCACCGGAGTTCTGCCCGGAGCTTTTAGAACTGGCGGAGCAGGTGAATACGCCAGACAAATACTGTGCAGCGACAAGCGATGATCGTGGTTCTGTAGAGAATTTTGCAGATTATTCTGGATGCCTAACACTTGTAAAAAGTGCGGTGCGTGCAGCATATTGGATATTGACGGTGCATTTGTCGTCATAATGGCGACGGACGATGAGAAGGTCAACCACGAAATGGCGGAGCTTTGCAGGCAGCAGCCGAATACTTGTAAATGTGGTTGATGTGAAGGCAGATTGCGGATTTTATTTTCCAGCGATCATAAAGGATAAAGAGGTTGTTATAAGCGTTTCCACCGGTGGACAGAGTCCAGTGCTTGCGGGCACGATCAAGAGAAATATAGAGAGCCATTTAGGTAGGAGTTATGGCGATATAGCAGAGCGTATGGGTGAGCTCCGCGAGCAGATCAAAGCACAGATAGACGGCGAGGAAGAGCGAAAGAAAGCGTTTCAGCAAATGGTTAGAGTCTGTTAGATGAGAGTTGAGAATGGACATGGTAAAAATAAACCGAATATTCGTAAATTTGCGGAGAATGACATGGCAGATGGATTCAATAGTGACGATTTGGATTGCGAAAGCGGAGGACAGAAAAAAACAGTAAAAGTTGGAACCCGCGGCAGCAAGCTTGCTCTTGCTCAGACTGAATTGGTGATAAAGGCACTCAATGAGAGATTTTCCCAGGTTGATTTTCAGATGGTTACAATGAGTACCCGGGGGGATCGGGACACCAGCAGAGCGCTTCTGGAATTCGGAGGCAAAGCGGTATTTGTCGAGGAGTTCGAGGAAGCTATACTTAAAGGTGACATAGACATAGCGGTACACAGTGCCAAGGATATGCCGATGGAGATCATGGAAGGTCTTACGATATCGGGTACACTTCCGAGAGCATGTCCGCAGGACGTTTTTATATATAAGAGTGGCAGGTCATTTGACAGAAACGACAGTTTCGTGGTGGGAACCAGCAGCCTGAGACGGCAGTACCAGATAAGAGACATGTATCCAAATGCTGAGTGCAAGAACCTGAGAGGAAATGTCGGCACCCGCATACAGAAGCTGGAAGATGGCGAATACGATGCCATCATTCTTGCAGCGGCAGGGCTTGAGCGCCTGGGAGTTATTGAAGACAAAGGCAATGACAGCACAGAATGCTTTGAAGTGCACAAGGACGAACTTACATTCAGATACATCAGTACAGAGTCAATGCTTCCGGCAGCATGCCAGGGAATCATAGCCATAGAGACGCGAACATACGGCGAAGCATACGACATGGTGAGGACGATAAATGATACCGAGGCATACACACAGCTCACATGCGAGCGCGCAGTTCTGAATCGCCTGAACGCCGGTTGTCACGAACCGATAGGCGTGTACTCAGAACTTCATGGCGACCACATGAAGCTAAGCCTGATGAAAGCAGATGCGGCTTCATCGGACAAAGAGAAAGATGAAGAAATCCAGATACACAGAAAGACGGTAGAAGGAAACACCGCAGAATGGGAACAGCTGGTAGAGAATTTAATAAAGTAGAGTAAGTTGTTTTGCAACAGTATATTTAAAAGATAAATAAAAACATAAAATGTAGATTGTTTTGAAGTAGTATGTATTGAAGATAAAAGAAAAGTAAAGAAGTAAATTTTTTTCGATGCGTAAGCCGTGTGAGTTGGATGGGTGTCTCTACGGCGGGTAGCACATAAGCGATGGAAGCTTGTCGCTCCTTGCCGAACGGGAGCCTCAAACGCCCTTATCGGAGGCGGGAGTGAGTGCAAATAGGAGCAAGACAAGGTGACTGAGCTGTGCGTAGCCGAGAGACACCCATCCAACTCACACGGCGAATGGAGAGCAAAAAAAAAATGGTATATTTGATAGGCGCAGGCCCCGGCGATCCGGGACTAATCACGGTGAAGGGCCTGGAATTCATAAAACAATGCGATACAATCATATATGACAGGCTTGGCACCTACCAGCTTCTGGAGATGGTGAAGCCGGACTGCCGCAGGATATACGTCGGCAAACAGGCGGGCAGCCACTACAAGAAGCAGCCTGAGATAAACGAGATACTTGTTGAGGAAGGCCGCAAAGGCAACATGGTGGTGCGCCTCAAAGGTGGCGATCCATTTGTATTTGGAAGAGGCGGCGAGGAAGTGACCGCACTTCTAGAAGCGGGGATCCCATTTCAGGTGATACCGGGAATAACGTCCGCCGTGGCGGTTCCGGAGGTGTGCGGCATACCGGTGACCCACCGCGGAACGAGCAGAAGCTTTCACGTGATAACAGGACACAAGCGGGCGGACATACACAGATCTGATGAAGGTGGTTTAGATGACTACGACTACATCAGAAATCAGGAAGGGACAAGCGTGTTCCTGATGGGGCTGAACAGACTGCCACAGATCATGGAGAGACTTGTTCAGACTGGGGCGGAGGAACATACTCCGGTCGCGGTCATTTCCAAGGGAACCATGCCAGGGCAGAGGATAGTCCGCGGCGATATACAGACAATTGCGGACAAGGTGAACGAGGCAAAGCTTGAATCTCCTGCGATCATAGTTGTGGGTGAAAATGCAGCGTTGGATTTTACAGCACCAAACAGAGGACCGCTTCAGAATGTCCACGTTGGACTTATTGGAACGCCAAAGCTTCGCGAGAAGATGAGAGTTGCAATAGATGCACTTGGCGGCCAATCCTACAGCATAGTGGATATGAGCGTGGAGCAGACAGAGGAGAAGAACAGGCTGCGCATGGCTCTGGAACATATAGAAGATTACAGCTGGCTGGCATTTACCAGTCAGAACACCATAACCCTGTTTTTCAAATGGCTCAGGGAGTGGAATATAGATGTCAGAAAACTGGCTCATCTGAAACTTGCAGTGGTCGGCGCCGGAACAAGGGACGCACTTAAGGTTGAGGGATATATAGCGGATTACGTGCCGGACGAGTACACCACAAGCGCCCTTGCTATGGGACTTGCAAATGTGATGAATGACGGAGAGAAACTTCTCCTTCCGAGGGCAGTCCAGGGCAGCGAGACGATGCTTGACATACTTGATCAGGGCGGTGTGGTATATGAGGAGATCCCAGTTTATGATGTGGTTGGACGCAGGATGGAGAGCATACAGTATCTGAAGGATCTGGATGTGATAACATTTGTCAGCGCATCAGGAGTCAGAGGATTTCTAGATGTTCTTGATGCAGAGGAAAAAAACTGCGGTGTGGCTCATATGTTGAATGATATAGATTCATGTGGGGATCATACGGACAATACAGACGGCAGTTTTAAAATACATGATATAATGAAGAATATCCGCATAGCGGCACTTGGAAATGTGACCGAGAAGGCTTTGGAGAAGGCTGGTTATCATGCGGATATAGTTCCGGAGGTTGGTGATATCGAGCACCTTATATCAGCCATCGGTGATTATTATTTTAGAGAAAAGAGGCAGTAACATGATAAGACTCAGAAGACTTCGCGGCAGCGAGGCCATCAGAAATATGGTTAGAGAGAACAGGGTTAACAAGGAGGATCTTGTATATCCGATGTTTGTGGCGGAGGGCACAGGGATCAAGAATCCGGTAGACTCCATGCCGGGAATATACCAGTATTCACTCGACACATTTGAGGAGGAGCTTCGCAGAGTGGCGGACGCTGGAATCGGTGCGGTTCTTCTGTTTGGCATACCGGCCCACAAGGATGAGGTTGGAAGCAGTGCATATGATGATCAGGGAATCATGCAGAAGGCGGTCAGAAGGATAAAAGAGCTGTATCCGGACATGATAGTCATAGCGGACATTTGTCTGTGCGAGTACACATCACACGGTCACTGCGGAATTATCCATGACGGCAAGATACTCAACGATGAGACTCTTCCATATCTGGGCAAGATGGCTGTATCACTTGCAAAGGCTGGCGCAGACATGGTGGCTCCGTCGGATATGATGGATGGACACACCGCATACATCAGAAAGGCACTTGACGACAACGGGCTGACGGATGTACTGATCATGGGTTACAGTGCGAAATTTGCATCTGGTTACTATGCACCATTTCGCGATGCGGCACATTCTGCACCACAGTTTGGAGACAGAAGGACATACCAGATGGATCCCGCAAATGGCAGGGAGGCTCTGAGAGAGTGCGAGGCGGATATCGTCGAGGGAGCAGACATAATCATGGTCAAGCCGGCACTTGCTTATCTGGATGTAGTCAAGGATGTGAGAAACCACACGGACTATCCGATAGCGGTGTACAATGTTAGCGGCGAGTACTCCATGGTCAAGGCAGCTGCGGCAAATGGCTGGATAGACGAGAAGAGGATCGTCATGGAAAACATGACAGCCATGAAGAGAGCCGGCGCAGGAATCATCATAACTTATCATGCTATAGACGTGGCACACTGGCTTGAGTCGGAATCAATATGACGGAGTCATATTTCGGAATGATTCCGACGATCTGCCCCACTCGACGGAGGAGAGAGAGGCGTTTCCAAAGATGAGGAGAATGCGACATCAACACTTAAAAGAAGATAGAGCTGAGTATGACAATAGTTGCTATGCATAACGAGGCGTTTTTATCTATTTGGAATATAAAATAGAAAAAGATACAATATTGTATCTAAACGGCTAAAATAACATAGCTTTGCGAAAAACAAAAGGAAACAAAGAAAAAAAAGTCACACAGGACGATAAATTATAGAAAGAAGAATGACAATGACAAATTCACAGGATCTATTTGAAAAATCACAGAAGGTAATTCCGGGCGGCGTCAATTCACCGGTCAGGGCATTTGGCTCGGTGGGACGGACACCTGTATTTATGAAGAAAGCAAAAGGTTCACATATATTTGACGAGGATGGCAATTCCTATGTGGATTATGTTTGTTCCTGGGGCCCGGGAATTCTGGGGCATGCCGATGACAGAGTCATAGATGCGGTGAAGGCGGCTTGTGATGACGGACTTACATTCGGCGCACCGACAAGGAAAGAGCTCGAGATCGCAGAGCTGGTAAATGAGCTCATGCCGTCAATGGAGCTGACACGAATGGTCAACTCGGGAACAGAGGCGGTGATGAGTGCCCTTAGAGTGGCGAGAGGATTTACAGGCAGAGACAAGATTGTAAAGTTCCGCGGCTGCTATCACGGACACAGTGATGGACTTCTGGTCAAGGCAGGCTCGGCGGCACTTACACAGTCAGTTCCGGACAGCCTGGGAGTTCCAAAGTCGTATACACAGCATACACTAATAGCAGAGTATAACAACGAGGACAGCGTAAAGAAGTTATTTGAGGCGGAGGGCAAAGACATTGCCGCAATCGTGGTCGAGCCGGTTGCCGCAAATATGGGAGTTGTCCCACCGCATGATGGATTCCTTCAGTTCCTCAGGGACATAACAAATGAGTACGGCGCACTTCTTATATTTGATGAGGTCATCACAGGTTTCAGACTCAGCCTTGGCGGTGCCCAGGAATACTTCGGGGTAAAGCCTGATCTCACAACACTTGGCAAGATAGTCGGAGGCGGAATGCCGGTGGGAGCATACGGCGGACGCCGCGATGTCATGAGCATGGTGGCACCACTTGGCGGAGTATACCAGGCGGGAACTCTGTCGGGCAATCCGATAGCCATGACAGCCGGACTCACAACGCTCCGCATACTCCAGAAGGAAAAGGATACAATATATCCGGCGATAGAAAAGAGCACAAGGCAGATAGCCGACACAGTCAGAAGCACATTTGGCGACACAGTCCATGTCAACCAGATAGGCTCACTGATGAGCGTATTCTTCACAGATCAGGAAGTAGTGGATATGGACACGTCAATATCCAGCGACACCGCAAGGTATGCAAAGTATTTCTCATACATGCTGGACAACGGAATCTACCTTGCTCCATCACAGTTCGAGGCAATGTTCGTATCCTACGCACACAGCAAGGAAGACGTATCCAAAACCTGTGAGCTGATAAAGAAATACAAAGAGAACTAGAGAGACTTAGTAGGTCAGAAGATGTCTCATTAAAAAGGAATTTATATTCCTATATTGTAGAAATAATTAGATAAGTATTAAAAGAGTGGTTTGGAAATAACATAATAAAACTAACGGTTATCGAAGAGTAAGCTGTCATGTTTATGTGATGCTACAAAGGCGGGTAGCACATAGACGACGGAAGCTTGTCGCTCCTTGCTGAGCGGGAGCCCCCCTGCCCTTATATGGGGGCGGGAGCGAATGCAAATAATGTGTCAAGTTTTCTGTGAAAACTTGACATGTAGCGTCAGCCCTCGCCGAAGGCGACTTTTGATGGGCTGATGTTCAATTCAGGAGCTAAGACAAGGTGACAGAGTCGTGCGTAGCCTTGGAGCATTACATAAACATGACAGCGACCTTCTTCGACAAGGAGGAAATATGAGAGATTTGGTTATTGTGGGCAGCGGCCCTGCGGGTCTGTCCGCCGCAGTCTACGCCAAGAGGGCGATGATGGACGTGGTGGTACTGGAGAAGGAGGCATTCTCCGGCGGGCAGATCGTGAATACAGAGCAGGTTGACAACTACCTTGGACTGCCGGGCATAAGCGGCTTTGACATGGGTATGAAGTTCAGAGAACACGCGGATACATTTGGCGTGGAGTTTGATGACAGAGAGGTGACAGCCATCGAGGATCACGGCGATCACAAGAAGGTCAGCCTGGAGGATGGCAGCAGCATAGAGACAAAGGCGGTTCTGATAGCCACGGGTGCAAAGCACAGAAAGCTTGGCGTTCCCGGTGAGGAGGAATTCACAGGGGCAGGAGTTTCTTACTGTGCCACATGTGATGGAGCGTTCTTTAGGAACAAAGAAGTCGCAGTTGTGGGCGGAGGCAATATAGCTCTTGAGGATGCCCTGTATCTGTCAAAGATGTGCAGCAAGGTATATCTGATCCACAGAAGAGATGAGTTCAGAGGCGAGAAAATACTCGGAGCGCAGGTGCTTGAGACTGAGAATATAGAATTCCACCCATTTGCGCAGGTGACAGAGATAGGCGGAACGCCGGGCAAGCTGAATCTCAAGGTTGCTGTGAATACACCAAAAACAGTGGGCGGACAGGCCAATCGCGATTTTACGCTTCCGGTAGCCGGTGTATTCATTGCCATAGGAACAAGCCCTATCACAGACTTCCTCGGTGACGTTGTGGAGCTTGATGACGCTGGTTATGTTGCAGCGGGCGAGACCGGACAGACCAGCACATCGGGAATATTTGCCGCGGGAGATGTGAGGACCAAGGCAGTGCGCCAGGTGGCGACAGCAGTTGGAGATGGTGCAGCAGTTATCCATTATGTTGAGGAATACCTGAACGGATTAAAAAAGAAGGTATAACTTGAGTATCTGATCAGCAACATATGGTAGGCAGCATAGAAACATAATCATAAAAATCAAGTGAATTAAACGGAAAATAATTGGCACGGAGATAAGGTAAGAACATTATAACTGCTTTTTCTCCCTGCCAAAAAAATAAAACCAATTCATAGTAATTCTATAGGTAAAATATAACAATGAACAGGAGGCGGAAAAATGTTAATATCATCAAAGGGACAATATGCACTGAGACTCATGGTAGATATATCGATAAACAGTGGCAGCACGGTTACTGTCAAAGCTGTAGCCAGAAGATGTGGATTGTCTGACAAATATCTTGAGCAGGTTACATCTTCTCTGCTAAAGGCAGGATATTTAAGGAGCGTGAGAGGGCCGAGGGGCGGTTACCGTCTGAACATGCCGGCGGAGGAGATCACGGTTGGGATGGTGCTAAGGGCGATAGAGGGCAGGATATCACCGATAGATAACAGAGTTGATGAGGACGGCGACACCAACATGGTCATGAACGATGTCATTGGAGAGGTGTGGGATGACCTTGAATCTGCCATCAACAATGTCCTTGATAACAAAACCATCGCCGATCTTACCCGGGAGTACAGTGACCGGATCGGATACATGTATTCGATATAAATCGGGACGGAGGGGCCAGATGTCAATAAGATTTCAGTTGAAAAAAAAAACTTATTTTGTATATAGTTGTAGTGGGATATATATCATATTAGGAGAATAAGAGATGTTAACACAGTTTTCGAGAACAGAGCTGCTATTTGGCAAGGAAGCCATGGACAAGCTGGCAGGCTCTAAGGTAGCGGTATTTGGAATAGGCGGAGTTGGCGGTTATGTATGCGAGGCACTGGTCAGGAGCGGTGTCGGAGCATTTTACCTGATAGATGATGACAAGGTGTGCCTGACAAATCTCAACAGACAGATCATAGCGACAAGGAGCACAGTTGGAAAGTATAAGACCGATGTTATGAGGGACAGGATGCTTGACATCAATCCAAATGTGGAGGTTGAGGTACACAAATGTTTCTTCCTTCCGGAAAATGCGGATGACTTCCCTTGGGACAGCTACGACTACGTAGTCGATGCGGTGGACACCGTGACAGCCAAGATCGCTCTTGTCATGAAGTGCAAGGAGAAGAATATCCCGATCATCAGCAAAGCATGGGTGCGGGAAACAAGCTTGACGGAAGCCAGTTCAAGGTTGCAGATATATACAAGACAAAGGTGTGTCCGCTTGCGAAGGTCATGAGAAGAGAGCTGAAGAAGAGGGGCGTCAAGAAACTCAAGGTCGTATACTCGGAAGAGATTCCGACAAGGCCGATCGAAGATATGGCGATAAGCTGCAGAAACAACTGCATTTGTCCTCCGGGTGCAGAACACAAATGTACAGAGCGCAGAGACATCCCGGGCAGCGTGGCATTTGTGCCATCAGTCGCAGGGCTTATAATAGCCGGTGAGGTGGCAAAGGATCTCATCAGGAGGTAATAAAAAAAGGACGCTGAGAAATCAGCGCCTTCTCCATAAAAATACCAGAGTTCCAAGCAGAACCGCACCACCATAGATGAATGGTGCATTTTTGTCACTGTTCATAGTTCTTTCCGTATAAGATACGGATGGATTATTCGGGTTGTAATATATTGCGATTGACGACATGGAGTTGTAATTTGTTATACCGCGGACGGAAAGAAAACCATTGTGCAATACTCCGGACTGGTCGCGGTATTCATAGTTGATATGGGTTCTTTTACTGAATCTTCTGACAGATGTGATATCGGCGGATGTTCTGGTATAGTCCCGCTCGATACGGCATGCCTTACCCCGTATGGAAAGGCCGATGACCACAGCTATGATGAATGATGCTATTGGAATAATGTAAGTCGTATAAGGTAATAGTCTGAAAAAAATACTGATAGAATCCCCCGATGTTAAAATCATAATGTACCCCCTGAAATTGTTGTTTCCCCAAAATGTCAGACATGAGATCCTTATTTACATGCCGGACTTATATGTGTAAATTATAATATAAAGAAGACTGGTTGAGAATCCCTTAATTTAAGAGGATAAGTTTGTTAATATAGCAAATTACAGGTAATAAATATATTACTGTTTGTACTGCCGCTCATGATTGTCATAAGCTCAGTCATATTCGCATTTGCCAGAAGTGATAACATGGTGATAATAGGCCAATAATATAATAGAGAATATACAAAAGGAAGATGAACGAGATGGATAATAAAGAAGAAAAGAAGATTATAAGACAGGAGTTTCTGACAGGTGAGAGAGCTCTTTTCATGGGAAAAAAATCTCGATATATATGATACGATATTTGATGATGGCGAGTCTCCGCTTAAGGAGAGCCGCGGCATAAATCTGTACGGCAAAGCATGTTCAAATGGAAGTATCCGCTGTGGTACAGCAAGAACATTGTTGCGGAGGATTGCCACTGGTTTGAGATGGCGAGAGCCGGAGTCTGGTACACTGATAATATCGCGGTGAGGCGGGCACTCATCCAGGCACCAAAGAACTTCCGCAGATGTAAAGGCCTGGAGCTTACGGATGTGACATTCACCCATGCTGAGGAGACCCTTTGGAGCTGCGATGACGTGACAATGGACCACGTGACAGCAAAAGGCGACTATTTTGCCATGAACAGCAGTAATATGAAGATAGACGACCTGAAGCTTGACGGCAACTATTCATTTGACGGATGCAGGAATGTAGAGATAAGAAACTCCAATCTGCTTTCAAAGGATGCATTCTGGAACACAGAGAATGTGACCGTATATGATTCATTCATATCGGGCGAGTATCTTGGCTGGAACGCAAAGAACCTCACCCTGATAAACTGCACCATCGAGAGCCTTCAGGGCATGTGCTACATCGACAACCTTGTGATGAAAAACTGCAAGCTCATCAACACAACACTTGCCTTCGAATATTCAACAGTGGATGCCGACATCTGTAGCAAGATAGACAGTGTCATGAACCCGACATCAGGAACCATCAAAGCCCAGCACATCGACAACCTGATAATAGAAAAAGACAAAGTAGATCCGTCAAAGACAAAAATAATAGTACAGGACTAAACGAGTTTAAGATTTGGTGATATATCATAACGTAAATGAGATTCCGCGGCTGCTGTGGTGAAACGAGTTGGCACATATAGAGTGCTCAATCGGTAGTGAAGTCGACTGAGCATTGCTGCTTCTTGCCGGAGCGGCGCAAGCAACGCCCTTATCGCTTGCAGAGCGCAGTGCAGATAGAAGCAAAGCAAGGCGAGGGAAGACGAACGTGATGGAGCACTCTATATGTGCCAGCCGTTTGCCACAGCAGCCGCGGAATCTCTCCATGAAGTGGAGGGACAAACATGAAGTTTGATTTTGACAAGGTTATAGACAGACGCGGCACAGGCTCCCTGAAGTGGGACGTGCCGGAAAACGAACTGCCAATGTGGGTGGCAGACATGGACTTTCAGACGGCTCCATGCATCAGGGAGGCACTGGCAGCCCGGGTGGAGCACGGAATATTCGGATATTCCATCATCCCGGACGAGTGGGCAGATGCCTACGTGAACTGGTGGGGCAACAGACACGGATTTGCGATAGATAGGGATTGGCTGGTGTTCTGCTCCGGAGTCATCCCAGCCATATCAACGGCGGTGAGAAAGCTCACCACGCCCGCAGAGAATGTTGTGGTGCAGACCCCTGTCTACAATATTTTCTTTAATTCTATATACAACAATGGGCGAAATATATTGGAAAGCCCTCTGAAATACGACGGCGATGGATATGCCATGGACTTTGAGGATCTTGAGGAAAAGCTTGCAGATCCACAGACCAGCCTCATGATACTCTGCAATCCACAGAATCCTGCGGGGAAGATCTGGGATAAGGAGACGCTTGCCCATGTGGGAGAGCTATGCGCAAAGTATGGTGTGACGGTCATCTCGGATGAGATACACTGCGATCTCACCGATCCAGGAAAGGAGTATGTGCCATTTGCCACGGCATCTGACACATGCAGGGATATAAGTGTGACCTGTATTGCGCCGACAAAGACCTTCAACATAGCTGGAATACAGACCGCGCAGAATTGTGGTTCCGGATAAATTCCTGAGACACAAGATGTGGAGAGGTCTGAACACAGACGAGGTAGCCGAGCCAAATGTATTTGCGGTGGATGCGGCTATAGCAGCATTTACAGATGGTGGCGAGTGGCTGGACAGTCTCAGGCAGTATCTGTATGAGAACAAGCAGTATGTGAGAAAATTTGTATCTGAGAATATCCCTGACATGAAGGTGGTGTACTCGGAGGCAACATACCTTCTCTGGCTTGACTGCAGTAAGATAACTGACAACGCAAAACAGCTTTCAGCATTTATCAGGAAGAACACCGGACTCTATATGTCGCCGGGACTTTCATATGGTAAGAACGGAAAGGCATTTATCAGACTTAACATCGCATGCCCAAGGTCGATCGTGGAAGAGGGCATGAAGAGACTTGCCGAGGGAACCACGGCATTCAGAAAAATGAACGCAGAGACGGTAAACATAGACAATGCGGCTAAAAAAGGAGATATAGATGAGTAGCAGTGAAAACTTGCTGAAGGACATGATATCTGGAAAATCGATGACCGCATCCCAGCAGATAGGACTTACGGTCAGGCTCAGTATCCCGGCAATCCTTGCCCAGATCTCGTCCATTGTCATGCAGTACATCGATGCATCCATGGTGGGGCGTCTTGGGGCAAATGCGTCCGGCGCGATCGGACTTGTCTCGTCAACGACATGGCTGTTCGGTGGCCTGTGTGTTGCTGTGACTACAGGATTTACCGTGCAGATAGCCCAGGCTGTGGGTGCTGGCGAGGAGAAGACTGCCAGAAACATCATGAAGCAGGGACTCATAATAGCCCTGTGCATAAGCGTCATACTCGCACTCATTGCAGCACTTATAAGCACACCGCTTCCGAGATGGCTCGGCGGTGAAGCTGCGATACAGAAGATGGCAAGCCAGTATTTCCTTGTGTACATGCTGGGGCTTCCCGCTCTGCAGATGAACAGCATAGCGGGTGGTATGCACCAGAGTTCCGGAAATATGCGCCTTCCGGGCATATTGAATGTCATGTGCTGTGTGATGGATGTGATTTTTAATTTGTTCTTTATATTTCCGACAAGAATTGTAAATTTAAGTATTCCGTTTTTATCCAGCGTAAGGCTGGCTGGTTCTCAGATGGCAGGAACGGTTCAGGCAGGAGCCTTTGGTTCCCATTTGTCAACACTTGTGCAGTCTGAAACCTCGATGAATGGACTGACATTTACCATGCCGGGACTTGGACTTGGCGTTGCTGGGGCGGCACTTGGAACCATCACTGCTGAAGCAGTTACCTGTGCCATCATGGTCACTGCACTTCTTTGGAAGAACAGGACACTCCATTTAAGAAAGGGAGAACGTTTAAGATTTCACAGGGATACCCTTGCCAAGGCGGTGAAGATTGGAGCACCTGTGGGTCTTGAGCAGATGGTCATGTGCTCAGCGTATGTCATGTCCACAAAGATCGTGTCACCGCTCGGAACGATAGCCATCGCAGCCAACTCATTTGCGGTTACTGCGGAGAGCTTCTGCTACATGCCGGGATACGGAGTGCAGGCGGCAAAGAACTACACTTGTGGGACAATGCGTGGGAGCCGGACAAAAACAGTTGTCCAGAAGGATGGCATGGATTACAATGGGATTAGGTGTGTCGGTTATGACCGTTGGCGGAGTCCTCATGTACATAGCGCCCGGCCATGATAGGTGTACTGACCCCGAACGAAGAGATAAGAAATCTAGGTGCGGCAGTGCTGAGGATAGAGGCATTTGCCGAACCATTTTACGCCGCATCCATAGTTGCTTCGGGAGCACTCAGGGGAGCCGGGGACACTCTGGTTCCGAGCTGCATGAACTTTGCCAGCATGTGGTGCGTGCGAATACCACTTGCAGCCATACTTGCACCGAGGGTGGGGCTCTATGGTGTATGGATCGCCATGTGCGTGGAGCTCTGTTTCAGGGGAATCCTGTTCACCACAAGGCTTAAACGGGAAAGATGGATGCGGGTGTTTGACGAACATTAAATATGATGTTTTATAATTGCAAGGCATGATTAAACTTGCAATAAAACATCGTTAAACAGGGAGGAAAATATGCCAGTATTTGATTTCAGTGGAAGTGACAACAAGAATAAGAACATAGTTACATATGAGACGTTTCAGTCTTCGGAGTCTACAGCAACAGCGGAGAAGCCGATCATGATCCTTGAGAACACGACCAGGAAGTGGGCTCGCCACTCCAGCGGAAAGTTCACCAATCCGATCAAGAGAACAGCATTTGAATTTGACGAGGTAGACGGAGTCCAGTCTGCCGACATATTGAAGATAGATGCGAGATTTGTAAGCCTTCTCAAATGGCTCGGCGAAAATCATATCAACGTCCGTCTGTCAGGAGAGAACAGACCGGAAGGCTATGCAGTATATAAGATAAGGGAGACCGAGTTCGGCGGCGGGGCAAAGCTGTCGGCAAATGACGGATTCCTCCAGTTCATGATAGAGCGACTTCTTGCAAGTGATGCCCCTTCAGAAGAGGAGAAATCCGAGGAGAAAGAAGAGGAGGAGGCACTTGGCGACGACATGAAACTCACAAGCATGCAGAGTATCATTGATTTCATGCACTGTGCCGGAAGAACGCTCCCTGACAATATAAGACTGTGGGCGAGAAGAAATCTTGCGGTTGCGAGATCCAGCGAGGTATCACCGGAGGAGAGACGCCACGCCCAGAGAGCACTTTCCATGGCGATGAACATCAGATGGAAGAGCAATTACTTTGAGGCGATAGATCCGGAAGAGGCCAGAAGGATACTGGACGAGGAACTCTACGGAATGGAGAAGGTAAAGCAGAGGATCATCGAGACAATCATCCAGATCAACCGTACACATACACTTCCTGCATACGGACTTCTGCTCTGCGGACCTGCCGGAACAGGAAAGTCACAGATAGCCTATGCGGTTGCGAGAATACTCAGACTTCCATGGACGACCCTTGACATGAGTTCCATCAACGATCCGGAACAGCTTACAGGAAGTTCAAGAGTATATTCCAATGCCAAGCCGGGAATCATCATGGAGGCATTTTCACAGGCTGGAGAATCTAACCTCGTATTCATCATCAACGAGCTGGACAAGGCAAATTCCGGCAAGGGCAACGGCAATCCTGCCGATGTACTGCTGACACTCCTGGATAACCTGGGATTCACCGACAACTACATGGAGTGCATGATCCCGACAAATGGCGTGTATCCTATAGCGACGGCAAATGACAAGGAGAACATCAGCAAGCCGATCATGTCGAGATTTGCTGTTATAGACATACCGGATTACACCCCGGATGAGAAGAAGGAGATATTCAACAAATTTGTTCTGCCGAAGGTGCTCAAGCGCATCGGACTTGAAGGGAGCGAGTGCATCATCCTTCCAGACGGCGTGGATGCTGTCATCAAGAAGTGTGACGGCGTGACCGGAATCAGAGATATAGAGCAGGCTGCAGAGCACATAGTTGCACATGCGCTTTACCAGATCGAGGTAAATCACGTTCAGAGCGTGACATTTGACGGAGCTATGATAGAGGAGCTTTTGAGCTGATTATCGTCATATTACACAATTTACATTACGGAAAGTATTATGGTATACTCTTCTTATGAAACAAGTTTCATGGACTACAGTCTGAAATTCATAAGGAGAGTATATTTATATATGGCAAGTATAAGAGACGTTGCGAAGGAGGCGGGGGTCGCCATCTGCACGGTGTCGAGACTTATCAACGGCACGGCAAATGTTGAACCTGAGACTCAGAAGAAGATAGAAGATGCGATGAAGAAACTGGATTATGTTCCAAATGAGCTTGCGCGAGGCATGTTCAAGGGCAGATCAAACTCCATTGCGATGTTGGTTCCAAATATCCAGCACCCATGGTTTTCATCCCTGGCATCGGAGATTGAAAAGATACTTTATGAGAAAAAGTATAAATTCATGCTTTTTTCCACATCGGATGATAAGCAGAGGGAGAAGGAATGTTTTAAGCTGTTAAAGTCCAATATCGTGGACGGAATCATATGCGGAACGTCGGCATGTACGGCGAAGGAATACCAGAAGATAGATAAGCCGATGGTCATGCTGGATTATAAGGTTGGCAGCAAATTTCCTGTCGTAGTGTCGGATCACAAGATGGGCGGACAGCTTGCTGCCCAGGAATTTATAAACAGTGGATGCAAATATGTCATCCACATATCAGGAATCAAGGTAGATAAGAATATCATGTCATTTGAGTGCCATGAGGAACTAGATAGAGTCCTTGCCGAGAATGGGATAAAATCCAGACGAGTTCCAATACAGTGGAACGACTTTGATTTTCATGGATATTTTGAGATGGCAAAATGCATACTGGAGGAGTATCCTGACGTGGACGGAATATTTGCCGCAGACATGCCAGCGATAGCATTCCTTAAGGCGGCACTTGCCATAGGCAAAAAGATTCCTGATGACCTGGCGATCGTGGCATACGACGGAACGTACATAACCAACGCCAGCACGACAAGGCTCACATCGATACATCAGCCGTACAAGGAGATCGCCCAGGAGGCAGTACGCCAGCTTATGGAGATGATCGACGGACCGGAGGAGGAAGATGATGCCGAAGGACAGGTTGAAAGTGCAACCGCAGATCAGATCGACAGCGCAAAAGAGAGAAACACACATATAGACGGAAATCTTATACTACTTCCGGTGAGCGTAGAAAAAGGCGATACAACTTTATAGTATGATTACGAAAAGAAGTTCATGAAGAGAAAATGAGGTGCCACTCAAAAATCATGAACTTCTTTTTTTGTGGGGTACAAAACATAAAAAAACTTACTAAGAGCACAAAATACAAAAATCTATAAATCCCCTATTGACGAAACATGTTTCATATGATAATCTTAATGCAAATGAAACATGTTTCATTTAAGCGCTTATGAAATATGTTTTATCGGAACAATATGAATGATAGCGAGAATTAACAAGAGGGAAAATTCAAAGCAAGAAAAGGAGAAAAGGTTATGAGAGCAAAAATTAGTAGCATGTGCACTTTCAGCAGCTATGATGCTGGGACTTGCATCCATGACAGGATGTGGTTCAGCAAAGAAGGATTACGATCTGTATATTTACAACACAAAGTCCGAGATCGCAGACAGTATCCAGGATCTGTGCAAGGATTATGAGACAGAGACAGGAGTTAAGGTTAAGGTTTACACATGTGGTACACAGGAGACCATGGAGACACTCAGATCTGAGATGAATTCCAAGAACTATCCTACACTGTACGCGATAAATCAGGCACAGTTCACAGAGTGGAACGAGGGCGGATTTGTACTTCCATCAACATCAGTAAAGAATGAGGAGTTAAAGTCAATCTACGATTCAATTCCAGAGAGCATGCAGCTCGCAGATGAGAGCGGAGCAAGCTGCGGAATCCCTTACAACGTAGAGGGTTACGGACTTATCGCAGATACGCAGATGATATGTGATGTATTTGGACTTGACAGCGCAGACGCATTTGTCGCTGATTACAGAAGTGCCAATTATGAAGAGTTCACAGGCATGATCAAGGCAATCGATGATTACATAAACGGCAAGGGTGGTGAGAAGGTTACACTTTCAGGCAATGCATACACCACGGCAAAGGACAAGACAGCTACAACAGAGAACATGAACGGAGTATTTGCAATCGCAGGTGCTGAGAAGTGGACATATGCAAAACCACTATACAAACTACGCACTGAATGCAGTGTTCCCTAATTACAATGCAACGGCAGCAGCTACAAAGGAAGATGTTGGTAAGCTTGAGGAGCCACTTGTAAAGATGGTTCAGGAGCTTGATATGCTTTCAAGCTACACAGCAGGACCAAGCGGCAAGGTAGAGCGTGGATCAGAGTACATTAACTCAACAGTGACAGGATATGATCAGGCAGTTCAGACATTTGCCGAGGGTAAGGCAATGTTCATCAAGCAGGGTAACTGGGTATACGGAACCATCGCAGGTGTGGATGCAGACAAGGCATCAAGACTTACGATGCTCCCAATGAAGGTCAACCTTGAGCAGAGTGACATCTCAGCTGAGGGCGTTACAGTTGACAAGATGAACAGCTCAATCCCTGAGTTCGTTTCACAGTATTACGTTATCAACAAGAAGGATTCAGAAGAGGAGCAGAAAGCCGCTGAGGACTTCCTTGTATGGCTCTACACATCAGATACAGGAAAAGATTACATCACAAACAAATTCGCATTTGTCCCATTCAACGCAGACGAGAGCGAGAAGCTTGAGAATCCGCTCAGCAATTCACTTGTATACTATATGAGCAATGACCTTGTGATGGGCAATGACTTCGATGCTTTCCCTGAGTCATGGGGACTCAACACCATCGGTGCAACTATTCAGGAGCAGTTGTTTACAAATCCTGATCAGTGGGATGAGAACACTATAAGAACAGGTGTGGAAGATGCACTGACAAAGTGGAAGGACAGCATCAAAGAGTAATCGGTGCTAAATGGGATGTGTCAGGTTTTCTATGAAAACCTGACATGTAGCGCCAGCCATTTGCCGAAGGCAAATTTTGTATGGCTGGTGTTCAATGTAGGAAAGGAAAAAACTATGAAAAGATTTTACAAGAGAAAATTCTGGTTTATGGTTCTGCCTTCTATAGTGTTGTTTCTGCTGGTTATCATAGTTCCTTTTATAGAGGGTGTGATCTACTCCTTCACCGAGTGGAGAGGTTCCTACTTCGTAGGTGGGGAGCACTGGTGGAATGCACTGGTGGGACTTAAGAATTATACAAGCATATTCAAGTCGAAGAATTTCCTTCAGTCACTTGGATACACGGCCATATATGCTGTACTTGCAGTAATAGCACAGAATGTTGTCAGTCTTCTTCTGGCACTTATGATCAAGAAGCTTACCAAGGGCAAGGGACTTTTCAGAACGGTACTGTTCCTTCCATATGTACTTGGAATGCTCGCCATGGGTTATGTATGGCGTTTCATATTTGAAAATGTATTTTCACAGACGCTGTTCGGAACAGACGGTGTGGTACACGTAGAGGTGCTCAACAACATGCTTCAGAATCAGTGGAAAGCACTTCTGGCATATGCGATCGTTGGTGTATGGCAGGTTGCAGGTTATTACCTGATAATCTACCTCAACGGACTCAATAATATTTCAGAGGATATTTATGAGGCTGCCAGAATAGATGGAGCTACGGGCTGGACAAGCTTCAGGAAGATCACACTTCCGCTTCTCATGCCTTCATTTACGATAGTGCTCTTCATGTCACTGGCAAACAGCTTCAAGATGCTTGACCTCAACGTTTCACTGACAGAGGGCAATTTCGGAACGACCATGATATCCTACATGATACTGAAAACAGTAAGAGAGAGCTCTCCTCCGGCATACGGAGAGGCGCAGGCACAGGCAGTTATATTCTTCGTTATCATTGCAGTTATATCTATAGCTCAGGTAATGATCACTAAGAGAAAGGAGATTGAATCATAATGGGAGTAAAAGGCAAGATCAAAAGAGCACTCATAGTGGTTATACTCGCTGTATTGGCAATCGTGACCATATTCCCGATATGGTTCCTGATCGTCAACTCATTCAAGGGACAGCAGGAGATAGTAGCATCTCCAATAGCTCTCCCGAAATCATGGAATCTGGACTATCTGAAGAATGCAGCTGAGCAGATAAATCTCGGCAGCAGCCTGCTTCAGACAGTACTCATAACAGTTGCGGCAGTGGCACTTATCGTGGTCATATCTTCATTTGCTGCATGGGCAATTGCCAGGACAGATTCCAAGGTGGCAAATATACTCTTCATAGCATACACAGCAGCCATGCTCATACCTTTCCAGTCAGTTATGTACCCGTTGGTATCGCTGATGGACAAGCTGGGACTCAAGAACACACCGGGTCTGATCCTCATGTACGGAGGATTTGGAATCAGTATGTCGGTTCTGCTGTACAGAGGATTCATCAAGAGCATCCCGTTGTCACTTGAGGAGGCAGCCATGCTCGATGGAGCAAATATATTCCAGATATACAGATACGTTGTCATGCCGCTCTTAAAGCCAACGACCATGACAGTTGTCATCACAAACGCAGTGTGGATATGGAACGATTACCTTCTTCCATTCCTCGTAATAGGAAATAACGACAAAAAGACGCTCACGCTGAGCTTATATTATGCAAAGAGTCTGTCAGGACAGTACGGAAATCCTTGGGAGCTCATCTTCCCTGCAGTACTTCTCTGCATCATCCCTATCGTGATAATATTCATCATACTTCAGAAGAATATCATCGAGGGAATTTCAGCCGGAGCTGTGAAAGGATAAACATAAAATATGGACAGAAAATGGTGGAAAGAGGCGGTATTTTACCAGATATACCCTAGAAGCTTCTATGACAGCAACGGAGATGGAATAGGAGATCTGAAGGGAATAACTGAGAAATTGCCGTACCTCAAAAATCTTGGCGTGACCGCTGTGTGGATATGTCCATTCTTCAAGTCGCCTATGAAGGACAACGGATATGACATATCGGATTACTATGATGTGAATCCTGAGTTTGGAACCATAGAGGATGCGGATGAACTTATAAGATGCGCAAATGAAAATGGCATCAAGATCATCATGGACATGGTCATCAACCACACATCAGACCAGCACAGATGGTTCCAGGAGGCGTGCCGGGACAGACACAGCAAATACAGAAATTACTATATATTTAAGGACAACATAGATGGACTTGCAGATCTCAGATCCAACTTCGGTGGAAGCACATGGACACAGATTGAGGATGGCAGCTGGTATTTCCATTCATTTGCGAAGGAACAGCCGGATCTCAACTGGGAATGTGAGGAGATGAGACAAGAGCTCTACGACATGATGAATTGGTGGCTTGACAAGGGAGTTTCAGGATTCCGAATGGATGCCATCACATTTATCAAGAAAGACCTCTCATTCCCGCCTATGCCGTCAGACGGCGAGGACGGCAGATGCGATGTTGGCAAATGCTGCCTCAACAGGCCGGGAATAGATGAGTTCCTTCACGAGTTAAAACTCAACACATATGGCAGAGGAGACTTTGTGACTGTCGCAGAGACTCCTGGAGTTCCAAATGAGGATTTGGACAGATATATTGGGAGAGATGGACATTTCTCCATGATATTTGACTTTAGCTACACAGATATAGATATCAATCCGGGCGATCTCTGGCTGCACCAGAGAGACTGGACGATAGAGGAATTCAAGGACAAGCTGTTCACCAATCAGAGGCTTGTGAAAAAGATCGGATGGGCGCAAACTACCTGGAAAACCACGATCAGCCTAGAAGTATAGGCAAGTACTTCCCAGCCGGTGATATTCCTGAATACAGAACACAAATGGCAAAGGCGCTGGGCGCACTGTTCTTCTTCCTGAAGGGTACGCCGTTTGTATATCAGGGACAGGAACTTGGCGTGATAAACACTCATTTTGATAACATAGATGAGCTGGACGATATCAACTCCAAGGGACAGTTCGCAAGATGCATTGAAGCCGGATACAGCGAGGCAGAGGCGATGGAATCTGTAAATATCAGGAGCCGCGACCAGTCAAGACTTCCGATGCAGTGGAACAGCGATAAGAACTTCGGATTCTCAGTGCATGAGCCATGGCTTGCATGCAACAATCAGTGTGACCTCCAGACAGTGGAGCTTGAGAGCGCTGATAAGGATTCTGTGCTTAACTTTTATAAGGCGATGATACAGCTCAGAAATCACTCGGAGGACACACAGACTCTCATCTACGGAGACCTGGAGGATGTGGAGACGGATAATGCAGGAATCATAGTGTACAGGCGCAAGCCGGTTCAGATTGAGTGTGCATGTGGAACTGGAGCAAATGCAGAAAGCACAGACAGATCGGTATATGTTGTTGTCAACATGACCGGTGAGGATGTGGGCTATGCAATTCCTGAGACTGCAGATGTGCTTATGGGTAATTATGCGGATTACGATGGTACGCTCAGACCTTATGAGACTGTGGTGTACGCGGTGTAGGCCGGAGCTGGCAGAAAAAGCCTGAATATTGGTGGAGACTGATTGAAAATTACAGTTGGTCTGGTATCAGTATTCAGGCTTTTTTCATTGCCTGTATACTTTTGGGATACTTTGCTCAAATCTATAGACAAAGTGAATGGATCATTAAATGCAAGATATGTCTTAATGTTCAAAGCGTATTCACAGTTCAGAATATTCACCCAACTTAACCATTATCGGTACCATATTTGGTCAACTTTTTTCCATATAAAATCTAATTCCCAGATATTAAAATAACTGTATTAAAAGCAGTCAGACATGAGATTTTAGAGCAGAGGGTGCGCAGTGCACAGGCGTAACGGAGGTTGTCTGCTCAGACAAATAAATGGAGAAAAGGAGTCACACTTATGGGTATTATTTTTCACGAAGAAACAAAGACATTTCACCTTACAAATGGCGAGATAAGCTACATCATGACAGTGCTCCCCAATGGACATCTGGGAAATCTGTACTATGGTAAGGCGATAAGGGACAGAGAGGATTTCTCACATCTGTTGGAGCTTGTCCAGAGACCTATGTTTCAGTATGTATATGACGATGACAGACTGTTCTCACTTGAGTCAGTGAAGCAGGAGCTTCCTGTGTACGGAACCACAGACTACAGAGCACCGATGGTTGAGGTACTTCAGTCAAATGGCAGCAGGATATCAGATTTTGTATATGTATCACATGAGGTAAATGAGGGCAAGCCAAAGCTTGAGGCATTGCCGGCAACATACACAGAGAATGATGACGAGGCAGAGACATTGATCGTCACATTGAAGGATTCACTCACAGGCATAAAGGCGAGAATGCTCTATACGATATGGAGCGACAGACCAGTCATAGCAAAGAGTGTGGAGTATGTAAATGAAGGCACAGAGGCGGTACATCTCACCACTGCTTACAGTATGTGTCTGGATCTCCCTGATCCTGATTATCAGTGGATGCAGCTCTCAGGCGCATGGGCAAGGGAGCGCCACATAATAACAAGGGATCTCGAGCAGGGCGTACAGTCGATAGGCAGTAATCGTGGTCATTCATCCCATGAGCACAATCCGTTCATCGCATTGAAGAGAGAGACAACGGACGAGAACCAGGGAGAGGCGATTGGAATAAGCCTTGTATACAGCGGCAATTTTAAGATACAGGCAGAGGTTGACACGAGAAATACAGCCCGCATTATTGCCGGAATAAATCCGGATACATTTGACTGGAAGCTCGATGCAGGTGAGCATTTCCAGACTCCTGAGGCAGTCATCGTATACTCAGATCAGGGACTCAACAAGATGAGCCAGACTTTCCACAAGCTGTATCAGAAGAGACTTGCAAGAGGCGAGTGGAGAGACAAGCCAAGGCCGATCCTCATCAACAACTGGGAGGCTACATATTTTGATTTCACCAGAGAGAAGCTCATAGCTATCGCACAGAAGGCAAAGGAGTGCGGAGTTGAGCTGTTCGTTCTTGACGACGGCTGGTTTGGAGCCAGAACCACAGACCATGCAGGCCTTGGAGACTGGGTTGCAAATCCAGACAGACTCCCGGAGGGAATCACAGGAATTGCAGAGGATATAGAGAAGGTAGGATTGAAGTTCGGACTGTGGTTCGAGCCTGAGATGACAAATAAAGACTCAGACCTCTACAGAGAGCACCCAGACTGGATACTTTCAGTTCCGGGAAGACATGACTCACACGGAAGATTCCAGTATGTTCTGGATTTCTCCAGAAAAGAGGTCGTTGACAGAATATATGAGATGATGGCAAAGATACTGAGCACGGCAAAGGTGTCATATGTGAAGTGGGATATGAACAGAAGTATCACCGAGTGCTATAGTGCGGCTCTTCCGGCTGATAGACAGGGCGAGGTGTTCCACAGATACATACTTGGTGTGTACGATTTGTATGAGAGACTCACAAGCACATTTCCACATGTACTCTTTGAGTCATGTGCCAGCGGCGGCGGACGTTTTGATCCGGGCATTCTCTACTATGCGCCACAGGGCTGGACAAGTGATGACACGGATGCCATAGAGAGAGTCAAGATCCAGTATGGAACATCCATGTGTTACCCGATCAGCAGTATGGGAAGCCACGTTTCGGTTGTGCCAAATCATCAGACAAGACGTGAGACTCCGCTTAAGACCCGTGCAAATGCTTTGCATACTTCGGAACATTTGGATATGAGCTGGATCTGAACAAGCTCACAGCCGAGGAGATAGAGGAGGTCAAGGAGCAGGTCAAGTTCATGAAGGCATACCGTGAGGTAATCCAGTACGGAACATTCTACAGGCTTGCAAGTCCATTTGACGATGAGGAGTGCGGCTGGATGGTCGTATCAGACGATAAGAAGACCGCCATCGTTGCGTGGTTCAGAACACTCTACACACCGAACAAATGCTTCACCAGAATGAAGCTCAACGGCCTTGATCCTGATGCGATATATAGCTGCAATGTGCTCGGGGGACAGGCGCTCACAGTGAGCAAGACACCGGATGGAAAGCTGATATATGAGAAAGTGTCAGGAGACAAAGGAGAGGATTCTGCAGTCAATGTCATCGCAGGCCCATCATGCTATGGCGATGAGCTGATGAACCTCGGACTCATCACTAGCGACACATCGGCGGGAGAGATAGTCGGAGATGATGTGCCTTGCGGAGACTATGATTCCAGACTCTATGTGCTCAAGGCAGAGTAAGCGGGTTTGCGAAAAAATTTTCCTGCTTTTTCGGGCAGAAAAAGAAAAAAGACAGTATATCCGAGTCAAAAAACTAAGATAATAAATTCCAAATAACCGCACTCGTGGTCTATAATTGAAATAAGGCAGTTAAGATGTGCCTGTATGGGTTATTTCTGACGACCGGCAAAGGGCATGGTACCAGAAAGGCCATAGTGGCAGGACTTCTGGGAATGCTGCCGGATGATACAAGGATTCCGGATGCCCTGGACATAGCAGACGAGCAGATGGCGCTTGAGGTGAAAAATAGACTAAAAATGTAGACAGAAACTATGGCATTTGTCAAATTGCATAAATAAGGTTTTTTTTTAGCCTGCAAACATGATATAATTGCATAAAGAATGTTTTAAAAATGCAGTTGGGGATGATCAGATGAGCAACAGGAAGAGAATATGCGTTATAACAGCACAGGTTGAAGAGAGTACACAGAATCGCTTCATGCAGGGATTTCTGAAGCAGGCATATGATATGAATTACGATGTCTGCATATTTTCCATGTTTTTGAAGTACCAGGATTCAGCAGACAGGGAGGTTGGCGATTCAAACATCTACAACCTTATTAATTTTAACCTTTTTGATGCTGTGGTATTGTGTCAGGACACCATACAGACTCCGGGAGTCGTAGAAAAGCTGGAGAAGCGCCTGCAGTCAGAATTTGCAAATGGTGTGGTAGTGGTAGTCGACAAAGAGAATAACATATTCCCAACGGTCATGATGGATCATTATACCCTATAGTAAAACTCGTGGATCACCTTATAGAGGTTCACGGACACAAGAATATATATTTCCTGGGCGGACTCAAAGAGCACATACACTCCAAGCAGCGACTCGCCGGTTACATAGACAGCATGAAGGCGCACAACCTGCCGGTTACGGACGACATGATATATTATGGAACATACTGGTACGACAGCGGCGACTACATGGTGGACGAGCTTGTGAAGGATAAGGAGCATCTGCCGGATGCCATCGTATGTGCAAATGACTGTATGGCCATCGGAGTGTGCACCGCATTTGACAGATATGGAATAAGAGTTCCCGAGGACATAGCCGTGGTGGGCTATGACTCCATAGAAGACGGAAGAAACAGTCCTGTTCCGATCACATCTGCGGACATACCGGCGGATGACTGCGGGCACTACTGTATGAAATATATAGATGCAAAGCTTAACGGACATGACGTACCGGAATTCAAGTCCAACGTGGAGCTGTACATAGGTGGAACCTGTGGCTGTGAGGGCTGGGAACGAGAGACAGTCAGGATCAGAAGAGACAAATGGGAGACAGACCTCTCAGAGACCGGCTTCTACTCTTGCTTCAACAACATGGCGGATGACCTTGTGGCGCAAACGAGCGTGGAGTCATTCTTCGACACCGTGTCGGAATACGTGTACCAGATAAGACCATTTGAGAGCTTCCATCTGTGCCTGAACGACTACTGGAGAAATCCGGAGGTCATGACCGGCGATGAGGCACTTCGCCACGGTTACACAGATCATGTATACAGACTGATAAAGTGTGGCCCGGATGAAAAAAAGAAGAGAGACACATACGCTACGACGACGTATTCGAGTCTGCGAAGCTGTTGCCGGAGCTGTACGAGGACAGGGATTATCCTACAGCGTTCATATTTACACCATTGTTCTTCCAGGACAGAAGCTTTGGCTATGCAGTGGTGAACTACGGTGCAGAGCCGAGGGTGTACGAAGATGTATACAGATCCTGGATCAAGACGGTTGCCAGGGACGTGGAGTCATTTGCAAGACATCAGGGACTCAATGTACTTCTAAACAAGCTTGAGGCGGATCAGATAAGAGATGGTCTCACCGGAATGTACAACTTCAGAGGCTTCATGGGCAGGGCAAATGACATGATAGTCCAGGCCGCTGAAGAGAAGTCCGAGATACTTGTGTTGGCGGTGGATCTGAAGAATACACGCCAGATAAACAGCAATTACGGAAGAACAGAGGGTGACAGAGTCCTAAGCTATGTTGCCCAGTCGATAAATGAGGTACTTACCCCATACGAGATATCCATGAGGATGGGAAATGACGAGTTCGTCATAGCCACAGTGGCAAAGAGTGGCGATATTTCAAGGGGAGAATATATAGCCGAGGAACTCAAGAAGAAGCTTGAGGCGGCAAACGGTGGCGGAAAGGACGATTACGAGCTCGGTATATATTACGGATGTAAGAAGGCTCTGGTCAAGTCATCTGCCGAGCTGGAGACCCTCATCAACGATGCGGTCAACCAGAAGAACCGCATAAAAGAACAGAACAATGCCAAGGGACGCAACAAAGCGACGATAACGAACAGGGATCTTGAGAGAGATGAGATAGTAGCTATGATACTGGACAACAACATGCTTACATATCATTTCCAGCCTATAGTAAGTGCCCGTGACGGAAGCATATTTGCATACGAGGCACTTATGAGGATACTGGTTCCTATGAGAATGTCACCCCCTGAGCTTCTGGAGAGTGCAGAGAGACTGAACAGACTGTACGATGTGGAAAAACTCACACTGTTCAACGTCGTGGAGATCGTGGCATCGAATCCTGAGATGTTCAGGGGCAAGAAGGTATTTATCAACAGCATGCCGGGGCATATGCTCAACGCACAGGACAGAAATGAATTCATTTCAAAGGTGAAGACGCTCCAGTGTGCAGGCATCGTCATAGAATTTACCGAGGGAGCAGAGTTGTCGGATGCGGAACTGAATGATCTCAAGGCATTCCTCAGAGGAAATGGCATGGAGATCGCCATAGACGACTACGGCTCAGGCTATTCAAATGTAAACAATCTTCTCAGGTATATGCCTGAGTATGTGAAGATAGACAGAATGCTTCTGACAGGGATCGATGCAGACCCACACAGACAGCATTTCGTCAAGGATATAATAGAATTCACCTCGACCAACGACATCAAGGCGCTGGCAGAGGGCGTTGAGACCACGAAGGAGATGAAGACCGTCATCCAGCTCGGTGCGGATCTCATTCAGGGATACTATACCACCCATCCGAACGCGGAGGTGGTACAGCTCATATCCCCACAGGTTGTGAATGAGATAGTTCAGTACAACCAACAGGAAGAGGTGGCTGAGAACAGCAGCATATTTGTCATGGAGCATGAGAGAAGTGCATCACTTCTGAAGCTCACATCCCGGGGAATCAGGAAGATAGTTGTGGCACAGAGAGCCGGTGGCGACAACAATGTCCGCATAGTCGGCGCACAGGGCTTCAAGTCAGATATGACACTCAAGATAAAGGATGGTTTCACCGGAACCATAGTGCTGCAGAATGTAAGCTTCTCGGGCGACCGTGACAAGCCTTGTATAGACTGCGGTGAGAATACGGATCTGCACATCATGCTTGAGGGTAAGAATTTCTGCAGGAATGGCGGAATAAAGATACCGGAGTCGTCCAGAGTGACATTTATCGGAGATGGGGATATAATGATCCGCGTCAACGGTAACAGCTATTACGGAATAGGCAATGACATTCATTCAAAGCATGGAGTCATGAAGTTCAAGCAGGAGGGCGCCATTAATATAGAAACAAACGGTGTGAACGGAGTGGCAATAGGCGCCGGACTCGGAGGAGATATACGTATAGAGAAAGGACGATACGACCTGTATATCAACGGCGAGAACGGAGTTGCTATTGGAAGCATAAGCACCCCGGTGAATCTGAATCTCCTGCAGGCGGACATAGACATAACCTATGAGGCTGCAAATGGAGTCGCCATCGGCTCGATGAGCCAGCACGCAGATATCGCGATAAAGAACACATCCATATCGCTCAGAGGATCGGGCAACAGATACGTGGCGGTCGGAACCCTGGACGGAGATGGATGCAGCGTAGATATAAGCAGAGCACATGTGGACATGAACCTTAAGGGCAATTCGTGTATAGCCATGGGATCTGACCATGGAATAGCAGACATACGCATGACGGACGCCAACTCAAGGCTGGCGGTTCAGGGCGAAGCGTGCTTCGCACTTGGAAGCAGAGACGGTACAGGCATGCTGTCCAGCAATAATGCAGATCTGAATGTGGTTGTCAGGAATTCACTGAACATAGATATATCCGCGGCAGAGCAGGACATACGTCTGGTGAATGGAAGATACATGTTCATGCTTAACAATGAAAATATAGAGCGCAAGGTAGTAGAGCGTTATTAATTCAAAGGAGTATAAAGGAATAATGGAAAGAGAGACTATTGTATACAGGCTGGATACCAGCCTAAGAATGGGGAGTCAAGAATGATACCGATCGTACAGAGCACAACGTTCAAGTACGACACGAGCGAGGATATGGGTAAGCTGTTTGACCTTGAGGAGAGCGGCTATTTCTACACCAGACTTGCAAATCCGACAAATGACTATGTGGCAGCCAAGATATGTGCCCTGGAGGGGGGATCGGCAGCAGTGCTCACATCGTCAGGACAGGCGAAGAACATTCTTCTCGGTATTCAACATTGCCGGAGTGGGAGATCACGTTGTGGCATCATCCACCATATACGGAGGAAGCTTCAACCTTTTTGCTGTGACTATGAAGAGAATGGGTGTGGAATTCACATTTGTGGATCCTGACTGCTCGGACGAGGAACTTGAGGCAGCGTTCAGACCGAACACCAAGGCCGTGTTTGGCGAGACCATAGCCAATCCGGCACTCATAGTATTCGATATAGAGAGATTTGCAAATGCGGCACATGCACACGGAGTACCACTCATCGTGGACAACACATTTGCCACACCGATCAACTGCAGACCTATAGAGTGGGGCGCAGACATAGTCACACACTCCACCACGAAGTACATGGACGGACATGATGCAACCGTGGGTGGGGCAATCGTGGATTCAGGCAAATTCGACTGGATGGCACACGCAGACAAGTTCCCAGGACTCACCACACCTGATGAGTCATATCACGGAGTGGTATACGCAGAGAAATTCGGCCAGGGCGGCGCATATATCAACAAGATCGTGGCACAGCTTATGAGAGATCTCGGCCCGATACCTGCACCTGTGAATTCGTACATGCTCAATCTTGGACTGGAGTCGCTTCACGTGCGTATGCCACGTCACTGTGAGAACGCACTGGCGGTTGCGAAGTTCCTCGAGGCACACGATAAGATAGCCTGGGTAAATTATCCTGGACTTGAGAGCAGCAAGTATTACGAGCGTGCTAAGAAGTATATGCCGGACGGCACATGTGGAGTTGTGTCATTTGGCGTCAAGGGAGGAAGAGCTGCTGCGGAGGCCTTCATGAAGGAACTCAAGGTTGCGATGATAGCAACACATGTGGCGGATGCACATACATGCGTTCTTCATCCTGCATCAGCTACACACAGACAGATGAATGACGAGGAGCTTCTGGCGGCAGGAGTAAGTCCTGATCTTGTGAGACTGTCGGTGGGCATTGAGAATGTAAAAGACATAATAGCAGATCTTGAAAATGCACTGGATAAGGTACAGATATGAGAATAATAAATATAACCGACCTTTCGGCACCTGAGCTTGATATATATGCGCGCATGTCAGAGAATCAACTGGCGCACATATATGAACCGGCTTCCGGGCTGTTCATAGCTGAGAGTCCAAAGGTCATAGAGAGGGCACTGGATGCGGGTTACGAGCCAGTGTCCATTCTATTGGAAGACAGGCACGTGGAAGGACAGTGCGCGGATATAATAAAGCGGTGCGGAGATATACCGATATACACAGCACCATTTGATGTCCTCACGAAGCTCACGGGATTTGCCCTGACAAGGGGGATGCTGTGCGCCATGAGGAGGGCAGAGCTGCCGTCTGTTGAGAGCGTGTGTGAACATGCCGCCAGAATAGCGGTGCTTGAGGAAGTGATGAACCCGACAAATGTGGGAGCGATATTTAGAAGTGCGGCGGCACTCGGGATGGATGCTGTACTGCTCACGCCGGGCTGCAGTGACCCGCTCTACAGGAGGGCGGTAAGGGTCAGCATGGGAACGGTGTTCCAGATACCGTGGACATATATTACATTTGACACCCTGGGTCTTGCACACAATAAAGCAGATCATGGCATATGGCCGGAGTTTGGGATGGAACAACTTCACAGTATGGGCTTCAGGACGGCATCCATGGCGCTAAGAAATGACACGATAGATATACACGACCCGGAGCTGAAGCAGATCGACAGACTTGCAGTAATACTGGGAACCGAGGGAGAAGGCCTCAAGAGAGACCATAGATTCCAGCGACTACACAGTGAAGATACCAATGTATCACGGAGTGGACAGCCTGAATGTGGCTGCAGCCAGTGCCGTGGCATTCTGGGAACTTGGCAGACGCTCATGAAACGTCGAAAAACCTCCCTCAAAAAATACGCATACATATCTACAGGATATGGAAAATATGTTATAATAGTCAGGACGTGAACGGACAGGCTCACAGTCGGCAGAAGGAAAAGACTTAGGAGGATGATAGACATGTTTTATGCTATTTCAGGAATTAACGGGGATTATGAGGCATACAAGAGAGCACTCAAGAAACTTAAGTTTCAGAACCTTGACGATATAAAGGAAGAGGACATCATGAACGAGGAGGCAGTCATCAGCACTCTTGAGGGCGAGGATGTCCTGTATGTCCTTGGCAATATAATCGGAGCAGGCGGCGGATCCATGAAGATACTTCAGGATATGATGAGCAGAGATAATGTCATCGCAGTTGTCGGTGAGAACGAGTACAAGATCACACAGGCACTCAAGGCACTGAATGACCATATCCAGTCCACAGGTGAGGTGCCACCACAGATGCTGGTAGACAAGATAACATCCATGCTTGGAGAAGAGCTCTCAGGTGCGGTGGAGGAGTTCCTGCAGCTTGACGATGAAGAGCGTGAGGATGTCATAGAGTATATAGATGAGATTTCTGAGGAAGCGTTCCTCGAAGTGATGATGGCGAGAAAGAAATTTGTGCTGGTTCACGCCGGAATAAGAAACTTCGATCCGAAGAAGGAACTGGATGAGTACGACACAGAGGACTTCATCACAGAGCCAGCAGACCTGGACAAGACATATTACAAGAACAGAACACTCGTCGTTGGACATGTGCCAACCACAGAGCTCGGCGGTGAGGGCAAGATCGTTAAGAAGAACAACAACGTTGCCATCGACTGCGGGTGCGGCAAGGGCGGACAGCTTGGAATATACTGCCTGGGCAACGGCTCGGAGATGTATGTATAATAGAATAAAGAACAGATTGACACGGCGGGATATGAAATATCATATCCCGCTTTTTTTATGTATGTATGATGGAAGAAATTGGATTAAGAAAATAAAGTGTTTTATACAAATTGTATAGTTAAGCAAAAAAAAATCAACGAGGATTTTTGTCGATTTTAAATCGCAAATGGAATTGAAAAATTGTGAAGAAACTGTTAAATTAGGGTGTGAGCATGTATAAAGAATTTTCCTATATAAATATTTATAGTTTTTTATAAAGAAAACAGGAGGAAAACATGGGTGTTATAGATTTTCATTCACACATACTGCCGGGTATAGACGACGGCAGCAGAGGAATGTCGAGACATCTATAGGCATGCTTCGGATGTGCAAAGAGCACGGCGTGGATACTATGATAGCGACGCCGCACTTTTTTATGCTGATTCAAATACTGTGGAGAGGTTCATTGATTCAAGACAGAAAGCATATGATAAAGTCATGGCTGAGAATATGGACATACCGCAGATTATAATGGGGGCAGAGGTCGCGTTCTTTGCAGGAATAAGCAGAGCGGAGAAAACGGACGCACTAAAAGTAGAAGGAACTGATATCATGTTGCTGGAGATGCCGTTTGTGACATGGAGTGATTCGGTAGTGCAGGAAGTACGAGACTTAATTGAGAAGAGACATTTCCATATCATACTAGCTCATATAGAGCGATTCTTACAGATACCAGGCAACAAGCCATATGTGAGACAGATCCTTGAACTGCCAGTTACGGTGCAGGTGAATGCGGAGACACTTCTGGATTTCAGACAGAAGGGCAAAATGCTCAAGATGTTCAAGAAAGGACAGGCACACATCATAGGAAGCGACTGCCATGGTATGCATCACAGGGTGCCGAACTTGTGGCTGGGCCGCGAGGTGCTGGAGAAGAAGCTGGGACATGAATTCCTAGAGAACATGGACAGCTACGGAACAAAGCTCCTGAAAGAACATCAGATACACCCATAATCAGCAATAACAACGAAACATGTAAAAGATAAACAGATAGATGGAGGACAACAACATGTCTAAGAAGACAGCGATAATCATCAGTATTGTACTGTTTATAATACTGTGTGGCCTTATTGTGTGCGAGAAGAAGTGGCCTACAGCGGGAACAGACCTGCTTATGCTGAACGTTCTGAGATAGCACATTACATTCCAACGAGGTGATACATATGTCATACAGGAACAGAACACTATCAGAAAAAAAGAGAATATATAAGAAGCTTGGACTTGTGATCACAGCCATACTGGTCGTATGCATTGTACTGGCGATAGCACTCAGACCGACAAAAGGAAATGCATCACACAATGCATCGGGCACACAGGCGGTCGAAGGCATGATCGAGGTGGACGGAGTCAAATACGTTCCCAAGAAGAATATAGAAACATATCTTTTTATGGGAATCGACAACATGGGCAAGGTTCAGAAAGTCACCGATTATGAGGGGGCAGGCCGATGCGATGTGGTCATGCTGATGGTCAGAGACCTGACAGATGGAACATACAAGACGCTGAGCATAGACAGAAATACCATAGTGGAGCAGGATACACTGGATCCCGACGGAACCTACGTTGCAACGAGCCCGGCACAGCTTGCTCTGGCACATGAGAATGGTGACGGAATGGAGATAAGCTGCGAGAACGTGGTCAAGGCGGTGTCAAACTTCCTTGGCGGCCAGAAGATAGACGGATACGTAGCGGTGAATATGGGGGCCATAGGAACCATCAACAATCTGGCTGGCGGAGTCACGGTTACCATAGAGGATGATTTCTCCAAGGTGGATAAGACCATGAAGCAGGGAGAGACCATCACACTGACCGATGAGCAGGCAGTACATTTTATCCATGACAGATTCGATGTGGGAGATGAATCCAACACCCAGCGAATGAAGCGTCAGGAGGTGTACAAGGCAGGACTCAAGGATAACCTGGCGGCAAAGTGCAGCGAGGATAACACATATCCACTGACCATATATGACGCCCTGGGAGATTACATGGTGACTGACATCAGCTCACAGAAGTTCTCCAAGCTGGCACTCCTTGTTCTCAAGGAAAAGGACGCCGGAACGGTGTCGATAGCTGGAACAGAGACCGTAGATGATCTCGGATTTGTCGAGGTGGAGCCGGATGCGGATAGCCTTCAGCAGGCAATCGTAGAGCTGTTCTACAAGGAATATAACTAGCATCACACATTTGATGCAGGGGATATAGATACAAAAAACGGATGGAGGGAATATATGAATTCCAACAAGAAAATGGCTGCTGTGCAGGATAAGACCACACAGATAGCCGCAGTGAACACATACAAGAATACAGAGGATGATGAAAACGAGATCGATCTCCTGGACATGGGAATGGCGCTTCTTGAGAAGCTCCCATACATCATACTGTGCTTCCTGATCGGTGCGGTGCTGTTCAACGCATTTGCATACTTCCTGATCAAGCCGACATACCAGTCGACAGCCCTGTACGTGGTATCAGCATCAGATGATTCCATAGTAAATCTCCAAGACCTTAACATCGGTTCATCCCTTACCAAGGATTACGAAGACCTGATACTCAGCTATCCGGTTCTCGACCAGGTCATCGAAAAGCTCGGCCTTGATATGGACTCAGAGGGGCTTTCCAAGAGGATAACCCTTGAGAATCCTTCAGACACACGAGTCATGAAGATCACGGTCACAAGCACTGACAAGCAAAGCAGGCATGTGACATTGCAAATACACTGGCAAACGTGTCGATAGAGTATCTACCGGATACCATGAGCACAAGCGCACCTAACATAGCCCAGGTTGCAAGGGTAGCAGACCAGAAGGTCGGACCAAGCTACCTTAAGTACACCGCCATAGGTGCATTGCTTGGAGCACTCATCTACTGCCTGATCGTCATTGTGGGATACCTGATGGATGACACGATCCACTCAGCAGACGACATGGAGAAGTATTTCGGAATAGTACCGCTCACGACAATACCTGAGAGCGACCAGTTCAGAACAGACGATTCAGATGAAGAGCCTGGAAAGAAACATAACAGGAAAGAGAGGGTCAGAGCATGAAGAAGCTTAACATAGAGTTTCAGGAACTCCCATATGCAGTGGAGGAGGCGATGAACCGTCTCAGGATCAACATAAAGTTCTGTGGCAAGAACACAAGAAAGATACTCATAACCAGCAGCATGCCAAATGAGGGCAAGAGCAGCGTGGCGATCAACCTGTGGAAGATGCTCGCCGAGGCAGGATTCCCTGCAGTGCTGGTGGATGTGGATCTTCGTAAGTCAGTCATAAAGGACAGACATCACATAAAGGATGCTGACAAGCTTCCGGATCTTGGATATTTCCTTTCGGGACAGTCCGAGATGGAGGATGTCATCTATGAAACACAGGTAGAAAATGCATACATCGTACCTTGTATGAACCTTCTGGAGAATCCATCGGCTCTTCTGGAGGATGCTAGATTTGCAGAGCTTCTTGACAAGCTGGCAGAGACATATAGGTATGTCATTATAGACTCGCCACCGCTTGGCAGTGTGGCGGATGCCGCTCAGATCGCATCACTGTGCGATGGCGCAGCTCTGGTAGTCAGAGCAGGTGAGACATCAAGAAGTCTCATCAAACAGTCATTCCAGCAGCTTGACCAGGTAGGTTGTACGCTGCTTGGAGTCATACTCAACAGAGTTGAGACAACGGGGAGAACATACAAGAAATATTACGGCAAGTATGGCAAATACTATAGCCAGTACGGCTATGGTTATGGCACTTACGGCAAAGAGGCTGCAGCCTCCAGAGACAGCGCCCCGTCAAAATAATTCAATTTGGATATAACGCCATGTATAGTGGCGTACAGGGCGTTTTATCATATATTCAATACAATAGAACTTTTTGGGAAGGAGGAATTTATTGTGAAGAATTTAAAGAAGCTTTTGGCTATAGTTGTATGTATCGCAATGATGGTGCCAACAGTTGCATTTGCAGCTACATCATCACCAGCTAAGGTAGACGTTAAGTCTGCTACAGCAAAGTCGCTTACATACAATGCAAAGAGCCAGACAACAACAATTGTTGTTAACGGTAAGACACTTACCCTGAACAAGGATTTCAAAGTCGTTTCAGGAAGCCTTAAGGCAACAAAGGCTGGTACATACACAGTTAAGATCAAGGGAATAGGTAACTATTCAGGCGATACAACAGTTAAGTACACAGTTAACGCACAGCAGAGCTACAAGGCTACTGCTGCTGCAAAGACATACAATGCTAAGAATCAGACAACCAAGGTTACAGTTAAGTATGGTAACACAGTTCTCAAGAGAGGTACTGATTACAAGATTACTGGTGTAACTAAGGCTAAGAACGCTGGCAAGTATAAGATTACCGTAAAGGGTATCAACAACTACAAGGGTACAAAGACAATTTACTACACAATTAACAAGGCTGCTCAGAAGTCTGTTAAGGTTAAGGTAAATGCTTCTAAGAAGAAGATCACTGTATCTGGTGTTAAGGCAAAGGCAAAGGTTACTTACAAGTCAGCCAATAAGAAGGTCAAGGTTAAGAATGGCAAGATTACTGTTGGTAAGGGTGTCAAGAAGGGCACAAAGGTAAGAATCACTGTTAAGGTTGCTGCAACAAAGAACTACAAGGCATACAGCAAGTCAATTATTTACAAGGTTAAATAATCATCCTGCTATGTTAAATAGTTCCAAGCCCTAGCCGGTGGCGCAAAACGAATGTCCATGCCACAGGACGTTCCGCGCCGCCGGTGTGGGTGATAAATAACAGACCGTTTAATGCGTATCATGGTTTACAGATGAAAAGGTTCAGCCGACAATCACACGGGCTGAGTCATTTCATGTATGAATCAACAGACTGGGTCATGCGGGCACAAATATGACCCTGACGACAGAGGATGAGGAGAGAAAATTATGTATCAGAAAGGCGCAAAGGGCTGGCTGAAGCACTTCGACTTCATTGGATCTTATAGTACTTCAATTATCATTTCTTGTGGCATTCCAGATCAGACACGGCATGGTAAATCCGTATGCGAGCAGAGATTATCTCGCGCTGGCTATCATCACGGAGCTGGCGGATATAGTAGCCATGATATTCCTGAATACATATGAGGGCGTTCTCAGAAGAGGATACTTCAAGGAATTCATATCCAGCTTCAAGAACGGTTTCGTGATAGTTGCACTGCTCCTTCTGTATGTGTTTGTCCTCAAGGATACATCTATATATTCCAGAATTACCATACTGCTCATGTGGGCCATATATGTGTATGCCACATTCGCGGTGAGAAGCCTGTGGAAGAAGCATCTTGAGAAATATGCAGAGAAGGGCAAGGGCAAGAAGCTGCTCGTTATGACCACCAGACATATAGCAGATGATGTGGTGGCAGGGCTCAAGGAGAAGAACTAACTCCGGGTTTGATATAGTAGGAGTCATGGTGGTAGATGCCAATCTCATCGGTCAGGAGATCCAGGGAGTGCCGGTGGTGGCAGATTACAACAGCGCAGTTGACTATGTGAGAACCGCATGGGTGGACGAGATATATGTGGATGTGCGCGGAGCATACGGATATGCGAACACCCTAATAGACGCATTTATCGAGGGCGGCATCACGGTTCACATGTGCATATCATCCATCGTGAGGACCCACGGCGACAAGCAGCTTATCCAGAAGATAAACGGTGAGACCGTGGTCACGACCATGATGAACTACGCAACACCAAAGCAGATGCTGTTAAAGAGAGTCATGGATATAATAGGAGGTCTGGTGGGCAGCATATTCACGCTCATCCTCACCATATTTATAGGACCTATCATATACATCAAGTCCCCGGGACCAATCTTCTTCAAGCAGGAGAGAGTGGGACTGAATGGCAAGATATTCAAGATGTACAAGTTCCGAAGCATGTACATGGACGCTGAGGAGCGCAAGAAGGAACTCATGGCGCAGAACACTATGAGCGATTCGAAGATGTTCAAGATGGACTTTGACCCGAGAGTCATAGGCAACAAGATACTGCCGGACGGCACCAGGAAGAAGGGAATCGGCCAGTATATCAGAGACTTCTCCATAGACGAGTTCCCACAGTTCTTCAATGTGCTGAAAGGGGATCTCTCACTGGTTGGAACAAGACCACCACTTATCTCTGAGGTGGAGCAGTATGAGATGCATCACAAGAGCAGACTTGCTACTAAACCGGGAATCACCGGTATGTGGCAGGTTAGTGGTAGGAGTGACATCACGGACTTCGAGGAGGTTGTGAGACTGGATACGGAGTATATAGAGAACTGGAGCTTTGGACTTGATATGAAGATAGTGCTGAAGACTATCAAGGTAGTGCTTGGCAGGGAAGGGTCGAAGTAGTATACGGCTGCTTTCTATAAGTGAATTAAAAATAGAGATACTTAGATGCAGGAGGATAAATGACAATGAAAACTGATTATAAAATTGCGGTTGCTGGTACTGGGTATGTTGGGCTGTCAATTGCGACATTGCTCTCTCAACATCATCAGGTAACTGCTGTTGATATTATTCCTGAGAAAGTGGATCTTATTAACAATCATAAGTCTCCAATTCAGGACGAATATATTGAAAAATACTTGGCTGAAAAAGAAAATTGAAGCTGACCGCAACGTTGGATGCAAAGGTTGCATATTCTGAAGCGGACTTTGTTGTAATTGCGGCCCCTACGAACTATGACAGCCACACGCAGCATTTCGACACAAGCGCAGTCGAGGCTGTGATCAAGCTGGTCATGGAATATAACCCGAACGCCATCATGGTCATCAAGTCCACGATCCCTGTGGGCTACACCGCAAGCGTACGTGAAAAATTCAACAGTAAGAACATCATCTTCAGCCCGGAATTTTTAAGAGAAAGCAAAGCACTGTACGACAATCTTTATCCTTCTCGTATCATCGTCGGCACTGATTTAAGTGATGAGCGATTGGTAAAGGCTGCACGAGTTTGCTGGTCTGCTGCAGGAAGGTGCTATCAAGGAGAACATTGACACTCTGTTCATGGGCTTCACCGAAGCAGAGGCGGTAAAACTATTCGCCAATACATATCTGGCTCTGCGCGTGGCCTATTTCAACGAGCTGGACACCTATGCAGAGAGCAAGGGCTTGAATACCCAGCAGATTATCAACGGAGTCTGCCTTGACCCTCGTATTGGCAGTCACTACAACAATCCGTCCTTTGGTTACGGCGGATACTGCCTGCCGAAGGATACCAAGCAGCTGCTGGCTAACTATGCAGATGTGCCGGAGAACCTGATCGAGGCTATTGTCGAGAGTAACAGAACTCGTAAAGACTTCATCGCTGACCGCGTTTTAAAGCTGGCTGGTTACTACGGCTACGATGCAGAGAACGAGTTTGATGAAGATAAAGAGAAGAAGGTAACGATCGGTGTTTACCGTCTGACCATGAAGAGCAACAGCGATAACTTCCGTCAGAGTTCTATTCAGGGTGTCATGAAGCGTATCAAGGCCAAGGGTGCAACGGTTGTGATTTATGAGCCGACTCTGAAAGATGGTGAGACATTCTTCGGATCAGTAGTGGTTAATGATTTGGCTAAGTTTAAGGACATGAGCAACGCAATCATCGCAAACCGGTATAGTAAAGATCTTGATGATGTGAAAGAAAAAGTTTATACGAGAGATTTGTTTGGTAGAGATTAATAAGTGTGGGTTAGTAGAGAGATGGATGAAAAGAAAAACGTAAAGATATGCTTTGCGGCATCATCAGGCGGACATTATGAGCAGCTCATGATGTTAAAACCACTGATGGAGAAATATGAAAGCTTTGTTATTACTGAGAAGACAGATTACAGCGCAGAAGCAAAAGGCGAAAAAACATATTATATGAAGCAGGTCAACCGCCGAGAAAAAGATTTTATCTGGCGGATGATTCAAAATGCTTGGAAGTCTATCGGCATTTACAGAAAAGAAAAAACCTGATGTGGTCATTTGCACAGGAGTTCTTGCAATGATACCGATTTGTCTGATTTCTAAACTTATGGGTAAAAAGCTGATTTACATTGAATCTTTTGCAAAAGTTACATCTCCGACAGAAACCGGAAAACTGCTCTATAAGTTTGCGGATCAGTTTTATGTTCAGTGGAAGCCGATGCTGAAATTCTATCCTAAAGCTATATATTTAGGAGGAATCTATTAAATGGTAAATAAGATTTTTATAACACTTGGATCACAGAAGTTTCAGTTTAATAGATTGCTGAAAGCCGTTGATGAACTGTGTGAAAAAGGAACAGTTGATGCAGAAGATGTGTTTGCACAGATTGGCTACAGTGATTATTTGCCGAAGAACTTTAATTACAAAAAGTTTTTGGACAGAGAAGAGTTCAGCAAGGAAATGAGCAAGGCGGAAATAGTTATAACTCATGGAGGTACTGGCGCCATTATTGGGGCTGTAAAAAAAGGTAAAAAGGTAATTGCCGTTCCTAGACGTGCGAAATATGGTGAGCATGTTGATGACCATCAGCTTCAGTTGGTGGGGCAGTTCAAAGAGCTTCAGTTAATTTGTGAGTGTGATGATGCTGAAAAAGTCGGTGATGCACTGGAAACAGTGAAAAAAAGACTACATATAAGGAGTATGTGAGTAACACACAAAGAATTATAAGTAGTATTGATGGGTTTGTAAGCAATCTGGACTAAATGGACTGTCGTTGCAGTAGGAAAGTGAACAAGATATGAAGTGAAATCAAAGGACAATATCTTGAAGATATAAAGAGGAGGGTATCGTGTGGAGAAAATTAAGATTTTAATGGTTGGAAATGACCAATCAGTAAAGGGCGGAATTACAAGTGTTATTCAGCAGCTATTGGCTTATGATTGGAATTCCATTGGCGTAGAAATGAGTTTTCTCCCAACATATATCGAAGACTCAAGTATTAAGAAAATTATATTTTTTGCTCACGCCTATAAAAATATAAAAAAAGCAATAAGAACTGACAAACCGGATGTTGTTCATATACATATGTCTTATAAAGGTAGTTTCTACCGAAAATATTTGATTCATAAACTGTGCAAAAAGTATGATGTGCCTGATGTTATTCATTTACATGGATCTGAATTTCAAAAATGGTATAATGAATCAAATTCAAGAACAAAAAAGAAAATCAGAAATCTTCTGGCAGAAAGTTCTGCATTTATTGTATTAGGCGATAAATGGAATAAGGCAGTAAAGGAAATTGAGCCTGCCACTAGAACGGTTGTTGTCAGTAATGCAGTTCACATTCCGGATTATACTACAAATTGGAACGGAGATACATTTCAAATTTTGTTCCTTGGAGTTTTGATTAAACGGAAAGGTGTGGCAGATTTAATTCAAGCAATTAGCTTGCTGAAAAAGGAAGGCTGGCTTAATAATATTAAATTTATAATTGCTGGAAGTGGATCGGAAGAAGAAAGCCTAAAACAGCAGGCAAGTGAATTAAAAGTTGAACCTTGGATAGAATTTGCTGGATGGACAGACGGAAAGGCAAAAGAACGATATTTAAAAGAAAGCCAAGCGTTGGTACTTCCGTCTTATAACGAGGGCCTTCCGATTGCGGTGCTGGAGGCCATTAGTTATGGCTTACCAGTGATTGCTACGGCTGTTGGTGATATGGCTGCTGCCGTTAGAGAGGGCGAGAACGGTTTTCTTATAAAGCCGGGAGATGTTTCAGCATTAGCGGACAAAATCAAAAAAATCACCGAGGACAAAGGTCGGTATACTCAAATGTCTGCGAAGTCAAAAGAGATTGCACTGACTGAATTTTCGGATAGTAAGTATTTTGAGAAGATATACAACTGCTATCGGGAAGCTACGCATAAGAAGGCATTTAAGATGAGTTAAGCGAGAGACTATTAGACTATTAGAGGTAATAGAACATGAGCAGAGGATTTATAACGATTGCGACAGGTGATAAGAAATATCACGAAATGGCGAAGACACTGTTAGGTCATATAAGCTGACAAGTGCTAGTCCCGTGAGGTTTGGTGTCATAACTGATGAAGCCGATGATAAATTTGAAGAATTTGATGATGTGGTTCTTATAAAGGATGCCACATGTTCTTATATGGATAAGATTGATATAATGCGATATAGCCCATATGATGAAACGATTTTTATTGATTCGGACTGTATTGCATTCAACGATTTAAACATATACTGGAAAGATTTCGGGGGGGGGCAAAACACCTTCTCAGCATACGGTAAGGTCTTTTATAAAGACTCAGAACGGGCATGGTTTAAGATTAGCGAAACGTTACAGTATAAGGAACAGGTAAAGTATTCTATCGATTTGCATGGTGGAATCTATTATTTTAGAAAATCTAAAGAAGTAGATGCCATTTATAAGACGTGTATCGATATTTCAAATAACTATAAGGCATTTCGTTTTAAGAATTTTAGAAATCCTGCAGACGAGCCGATTATTGCGTTGGCAATGGCAGTCAATGGTGCAAGACCGATTGATCAAATTAATGATCGTTTTTGCTTTTTACGAAATGCAAAAAAACTGAGAGCAGATTTCTTTGGCAGAAGATTGGAGTATTGGTTTAACGGCAGTGATACTACAGGTGGTAAACTGGTACATTTTGGAACATCGAGAACGCTTCTTCCGCTATATCAAATTGAAAAAAGAAAAGTTGATTATGAATGGGAGCATAAGAAAAAATGGAACGCGTTTGTAGGAAGTGCGTATTTGATTGCTTTGCTTATGCAGATTCGTTTGTTTTATGTGTTCGCTCGTCAAAGAAGTTGCTCTTTAAGAAATCCAGAATCTAATGATGTGAGTAATAAGAGATGGCGAGGCGGTGGATTATGCACAAAGTTGTACACATACTTGCTTGTGGCAAGAGCGGAGGCATAGAAACATTAGTAGCGGAATATGCAAAGAAAAGCAGTCACAATAATTATTTTGTATTTGTGTGGGAAGATGGATATTATGAGCAACAAATTAGAGAGTGCAGCTGTAATACATATTTTTTAGATGCAGGAAAGGTGGGCTCTTTTAAGGCCACACAAGAATTGATTGCAATTATTAAAAGTGTAAAACCCGATGTCATTGTAACACATCATGGCTCGCCGATGATAAGAGTTTATGTGACACTACTTTCTATCCTATTCCGTAGAATACCTGTACTCATGTATGTCCACTGTGATGCAAAAGATGAATTAAGTGGAAACAATGAAACCGCTCGAAAAGTTATAAATATTACCGCTGCAAAAAGCGCAAAAAGAATAATTGCAATATCTAATTATGTCAAGAAAAGTATAATAGTCAATTTCAAGGCAAGAGCTGAGAAGATAAAAAGTCGTTTACAATGGTGTAAATGTTAGCCGATTTGCTGAAAGGTGTTTATCTGCTCATGATCCCGTTCGACTTGTGTTCGTAGGAAGATTAGTAAAAGTAAAGGGTGTACAGATTGCGCTAGAAGCAATAAAAATTTGTAAAGAAAATGGATATAATCTTTCGTTTACGATTGTTGGCGATGGAGAATACAGAGAGCGACTGGAGAAGACTGCAAAAAAGAATTGGCATTAAACCAAAACTGTAGCTTTGTCGGAACAAGAAGAGATGTCCCACAAATTCTTGCAAATTCAGATATCTTTGTTCACTCTTGTATCTGGGAAGAGGGATTTGGAATTGGGATTGTTGAGGCAATGGCAGCTGGTAAGATTTGTGTTTGCTCTAATTCAGGTGCCATTCCTGAAATTATTACAGATGGTGTTGATGGTTTTTTAGCTGAAAAAGGCAATCCGAAAGCGTTGGCGGAAGTGATAATGAAAGCAATTGATAATAAGGAACAGTGGGAGCATATACAAAATAGAGCGATAATGACGGCACATAAATTTGATATGGAAAAATTTGTGGCGCATTTAGATAAAGTGATAGAGGAAGTAGCAGATGAATGATAGTATATTAACTATTCCAAAACCAAGGAGTGCTTTGGATTTTGGAATTTTAGTTTTAATAGTGAAGACTATATTGAGCATGTCTTCGATGTGGCATTCATCGGGAATGGTAGATAATATATTGACTGCAATTTCTGTGGTGCTATTAGTGGCTCATATTCTAAGTAAACAATATAATATCAGACAGCTTGTTGCGTATGCAATTGTTACAGTTCTTTTTGGAGTTATCTGTATTAATATTGGCTCAGCAGGTTTGCTAATAACTGTAATAACTTGTCTAGCGATCAGAGATGAGGATATTGAGAGAGTAGTTCGTTTCATTTTTAAATATGAATTTTGGTTGATAAGCATTCATTGTTTGGTAGGAGCAGTAAGTACTTTACTGGGCAGTAAATACTATGTTCTTTATCACGGATATATACGATATTCATTGGGATTTGGGCATGCAAATGTTTTATCGGCATTTGTGTTTAATCTAGTTATTATGTATTTTTGGCTAAAGTTTGAAAGCCTAAATTCACAAGACTTTATAGCGGTAATAATAGTTGAGTTATTGTTCTATCGTGTAGCCAAAACTAGAACAAGTTTATACTTATCTGTGTTCGTACTTCTGATCGTAATGATATATAAAAATAAAGAATGCAGCAAGTTGATTGATGCATTAGCTAAATATGCAGTTCCTATTCTTAGTTTATTTACATTTGTAATGACATTTTTATATGAGAAGGGAAACCTATTGTCACATGCAGTGGATCAGTTATTAACGCGCCGGATTGGATTGGCATCGTATGCATATAACCGTTTGGGATTGACGATATTTGGAAGAGATATGCGTAACTTTACCACAACGTGGGATGAATATTACGGCTTTTCCGGCGGATTTACGTTCGATAACATTTATTCGTACTTATTGATTAATGTTGGAATAGTCATATTGTTGCTAATAATTGTCGTTTTATACAAAGTTGCTAAACAAGGCAGTTTGAAAAATAATATATTCATCCTTGTGTGGGCGTTGTATTCAATGACGGAAGTACAGGATTAAGTTGTTATATGTGTTTCCCGATTTTATTTGCTGCGTTGGTTATTCCAGGAAGCTATCGAGCTAGGGAACGACGCAATGCCATAGAGCCATCAATATAATTTCAAATCAACAAAGGAAGGAGAGATTTTTACATTATGGTATATGCTCCTATATACATTCCGACTCTATGTCGCTCAGAGCATTTTCAGAAATGCATCGAGTCACTAAAGACAAATACATGGGCTAGATATACGGATGTTTATATTGCACTGGATTATCCGCCAAGTGAAAAGTATAGAGCCGGGTATGAAAAGATATGTAGTTATTTAGAAAACGGCAAATTTGACTGTTTTAATAGTTTTAATGTTGTTAAAAGAGAAAAAAAAAATTATGGTGCGGCATTAAATTCCTCAGAGATGAGAGACTATATCAGCGGTAAATATGATCGATGGATCTATGCCGAGGATGATATAGTGTTTTCGCCTATTTTCTTGGAATTTATGGACAAAGCGTTGGAAAAAAATATGAAGCGGATGAGAGTGTAATAGGAGTTAATGGGTACTCGTATCCACTTCCCTATAAAGCAAATGTTAAAGGTGCAAATATTTTCAAACAAAAGTTTACTTTTTCAATGTGGGGAGCGGGATTTTGGAAGGCTAAACAGCTGAAGACTATAGAGACATTAAAAAATGGGTATATGTATGACTGCTATCCAGAAGTAAAGCGTAATGGTAAATTGGATCAACTGATTCAGGGACGATATTACGACTATATGTTTCATGCTTTGACGAACAGCAGTAAGTACTTTAAGACTTCATCTGATATGTCTTTGGGTGTCTATATGGCATTCAATGATTTATATGTAATTACACCGTTTGTGTCGAAAACACAAAATTCAGGTTTTGACGGAACGGGACTGTCTTTGCCAGAAAATAACTAATACGGATAATAGAACATCCCTTTCTTATGATTACAATGCGCAAGTCATAGATATGGGTGACGGGAATGAAGTGGAGTTAATAGAGGATGATGATACTTTTCTAAACTATAACAAAACTTTGCTAGATGATTTCCTGGTGACGGATGAGTATAAGAAAAGGAAAGTTGATACGCTGCTTTTCTTTGAAAAAATATTTGGGAGAGAAATAACAGTTCGATTGTTTAGACTGCTAAAAAGAATAAAAAATGGCAAAAAGTGATAGAAATTCAGTCCTTTCAAATTTCATATGGCGATTTGCTGAACGTTGTGGTGCACAATTGGTAACATTTATTGTGTCGATTGTTCTTGCACGAATTCTTGCGCCAGAGGATTACGGGCAAATTGCACTTATTACAGTGTTTACTACTATTATGCAGGTGTTCGCTGATAGCGGATTAGGACTTGCATTAATTCAGAAAAAGGATGCAGATGATTTGGATTTTTCATCTGTATTCTATTTTAATTTTGCAGTTTGTTTAGTGCTATATGCAGTAATGTTTGTTGCGGCACCATTTATCGCCAATTTTTATAAAGATACAACCCTAACGCCGATAATACGCGTTATAAGTTTGACGATTGTGATATCAGGAGTTAAGGGAATTCAGCAGTCGTATGTTTCACGCAATATGTTGTTTAAGAGATTTTTTCTTTTCAACATTGGGAGGAACAATTTTTTCTGCTTTTTTAGGTATTGGATTAGCCTATGCGGGATTTGGTGTTTGGGCCATTGTTGCACAGCAACTTTCAAATACGGCGATTGATACACTGATTTTGTGGTTGACAGTCAAGTGGAGACCTAAAAGAATGTTTTCATGGCGCGTCTAAAAGGATTGCTTTCTTTTGGATGGAAAATGCTTGTCTCTTCTTTGTTGGACACGATTTACAATAATATCCGAAGTCTCATTATTGGTAAAATGTATTCTTCTTCGGACTTGGCCTATTATAACCAAGGAAAACAGTTTCCGAACACGATTGTCAATAATATTAATTCCTCAATTGACAGTGTTTTATTACCTTCAATGGCATCTGCGCAAGATGATCGGGCTCGTGTTAAGTCGATGACGCGCCGTTCCATCAAGACCAGTACATATATTATGGCACCGTTAATGATGGGACTTGCTTTCTGTGCGAAAACTATTGTTCAGGTGGTATTAACGGACAAGTGGCTGCCGTGCGTGCCATTTTTGAGAATTTTCTGCATTACATATATGTTTTACCCAATTCACACTGCTAATTTGAATGCTATTAAGGCAATGGGACGTAGTGATTACTTTTTGAAGTTGGAGATTGCAAAGAAAATAGTTGGATTGGGATTGCTTTTCTCTACAATGTGGTTTGGCGTATTGGCTATGGCGTACAGTTTGCTTGTGAATAGCGTATTAAGTCAGATTATTAATTCGTGGCCTAATAGAAAACTTCTAAACTACGGATATCTGGAACAGTTAAAAGATATTCTTCCAGGCATCTCTTTGGCGGTATTTATGGGATTCTGTGTGAGTTTAACAGGCCTATTACATTTGTCTAATGGAATAACCTTGCTGATTCAGATACCATTTGGTGCAGCGGTTTATATAGGAATGTCAGCTGTATTACATTTGGAATCCTACGAATATTTGCTAGATATGGTTCGTCAACTTTTGAAGAAAATTGTGAAAAAAAAAATAAGGGAGGATGGATGATGAAAAAAATTATTGATTCTTGGTGGAACCGCTCAACAGATAAAGCTGGTAGAAGCAGCGAAAAAGATGGGCGTATACACGATTGTTACAGATTATCTTGTGGATTCTCCTGCAAAGAAAGTCGCAGATGAAGCATGGATGCTTAATATTAAAGATGTAGATCAGATTGTTGAACGCTGTAAGCAAGAGCAAGTGAATGGTGTCATTTGCGGATACATTGACCCATGTCAAAGGCCATATCAACAAATCTGTGAGGCACTTGATTTGCCGTGTTATGGAACAAAAGATCAGTTCTTCTATATGACTGATAAGCATGCTTTCAAGAAAATGTGCGTGGAGAACGGTGTTGATGTTATTCCAGAGTATACAGAAGAAGAAGCCTTATCCGGACAGGCGGAATTTCCACTGTTCGTTAAGCCTGTTGACAGCAGAGGATCGCGTGGACAGTCTGTGTGTTACACTACAAAACAACTTGAAAATGCAATAAATTTTGCAAAAAGCGAATCTTCAAATGAAGATATCCTCATCGAAAAATATATGAAGGGGACTCATGAGTTTCAAGTCACATATTTCTTTGTGGATGGTGAACCTTATTTAATTAGAACAGTAGACAGTTACTGTGGTTCTGAGGAAAATCACCTTGAAAAAGTTGTAGCCTGCGCTGTTTCTCCATCAAGATTTACAGATGAATATTTGAAAACGGCACATCAAAATGTCGTGAAAATGTTTAAAGCAATGGGATACAAGAACGGTCCGATCTTTATGCAGGGTTTTGAGGACAATGGTAAATTTAGATTCTTTGATCCAGGCCTGAGATTTCCGGGTGTCGATTATGAAAGAGTGTATACAAAGGAATTTGGCATTGATTTGATGGAGGCAATGGTTCATTACGCGCTGGAAGGTAATTGCGGCAGTGTGAAACCACTGGAAGATGGTGTTAACCTGAACGGTAAGCGTGCAGCGGTTTTGTTCCCCACGTTAAAAGCAGGTAAAGTCGCAAAAATGCAAGGCTTCGACCGGACTGATGATTGTAAAGTGGTTTCGCTGATTCCAAGATGTGAGATTGGAAGTGAAATTTCTTGGAGTTACGATGTAAATCAAAGAATGGCCGAAATGGATATTTTGTGTGCTGATACGGAAGATCTTAAAGGTGAAATTTCAAAGTTGCAGGATAGTATGCTGGTATTTGATGAGCTGGGTAATAATATGCAATACGAAAAGTTTTCAGTAGATAGGATTTTATGAGGGGAGGGGTTTTCTTGAAAAACGATTTAAATGTCAAGCTGATATCCATGGAAGATATTATGGAAACAAAATGCTGTGATATTCAGGAAGTTATTAGGGTAATTGAAGAGTTCTTGTTGATTATAAAAATGGTGGAGTTATGCTTCCAGATAAAATTTCGCAAATCTTTAATCTGGAAACGCAGGATAGAATTAACTGCATGCCATCAACATTGATGAAGGACGGTGTTTGCGGAATTAAATGGGTATCCGTTTTTCCAGAAACCCCACATAAGTTTTCATCTCAGAATGTTTCCGGCGTAATTATTTTATCAGAATTGGAACAGGGATTTCCGATTGCGGTGATGGATGGCACGCTGATTACTGCATTACGCACGGCTTGTATGGGGGCAATTGGGGCAAAATATTTAGCTCGTCAAGATAGCCATATATATGGAACGATTGGCTCTGGAGAACAAGCAAAGGCGCACTTTGTTGCGATTAAACAGATGTTCCCGCAAATAGATACTTGTTATGTGGCATCCAGAAGTGGAAAAGGGGAAAATCAATTTATTGATATAATGAAAAAAAAGTATCCTGATGTCGATTTTATACCGTGTAATTCTGATTATGACAAGGCCGCCCAAAACGCCGATATAATTGTTACAGCAGTTAGCTGCCAAGCACCTCTTCTAAAAGCAGATGCTGTAAAAAATGGAACCTATTACTGCCATGTAGGTGGATGGGAAGATGAATACGCTGTACCGCAAAAAAAGCAACAAAAAATTGTATGTGATGATTGGCATTCTTTAAAGCATAGGGGCTCACCAACCATTGCCCGGATGTATAAAGATGGATTGCTAAAAGATAGCGATATATATGCTAATATAGCCGACATTATAGACGGAACAAAGCCTGGTCGAGAAAATGATGATGAAATTTGCTATTTCAATTCCATCGGTCTTTCTTTTGTTGATGTTAGCGTTGCATACAGTTTCTATAAGAAAGTGCTGAATAGTAATCTGGGAAAAGACTGGAAGATTCAGGAAACAGATGTTACAGATGCATTGTTAAAGAGTATCTGATTGTGGAGCATTCCTGTAATTCATTAAAAGCGCCAATTGAATAAAAAAAGAACCTCAAGGTATGATTGAGTTGCATCTTGGCGGATGTAAACAAAACAATCAAAACACCGGAGGTTCAACATGAATTATACACAGAATGAAAAAAATTGAGCAAGTAACAGATTCAACAATGGTTGTCGGAGTTGATATAGGAAGCCAGATACATTATGCAAGAGCTTTTGATAACAGAGGGCGCGAACTTACAAAACGAGTTTTTTCATTTCAGAATGATATCGAAGGATTTAATTCCTTTCAGCTTTGGACAGAAAAGCTGAAAAATGAGAATAAAAAGACTGCAGTTCTGATCGGCTGCGGCCAACAGGTCATTACTGGTTTGCGTTTGCGAAGTATGTAAATGATCATCAGAAAAGATTAGTAATGGTCAATCCATTCTCTGTTAAGAAGATCAAGGATCTTGATGATAATATTCCAAAGAAAACGGATGCAAAAGATCCGAAGACAATAGCAAAGCTGGTTGTGGATGGAAGATATTCGATTCCATACATGCCAGAGGGCATTTATGCCGAGACAAGAGATTTGGTATACAGCCGTGACAGGATTATGAAGCGAAGATAACATATCTGCAAACAGAATCCAGAGAGGGCTTGCAATACACTTCCCGGAGTATCTGGGATTATATACAAGATTTGATGCCGCAAGTGGTTTGGCGGTGCTTGAAAAAGCACCAATGCCGAAGGATGTAATTGCACTTGGAGTAGAAGGAATCCGAAAGATCTGGCACGATAAGAAGATGCGTGGCAGAGGCGTTACAGAAGATAGGGCAAAGACCCTTGTAGAAGCTGCACACAATAGTGTTGGTCTGGATGGAGAAATTGGAACAAGAAGTGAGTTATATATGCTTTTGCTTGAGGAACATCATTATGGATTTCACAACTGGAAGCTGTGAATAAGGTACTGGAAGAGACTATTCGGAAAGTACAGCATGTGGAGAAGTTACTCGCCATTAAAGGAGTAGGAAGTGTTACAATAGCAGGATTTATTGCTGAAGTAGGTGATATAAGACGTTTTAAGTCGCCGAAACAGATCCAAAAGTATGCCGGTTTGGAATTAGTAGAAAACAGTTCCGGAAAGCATAAGGGAAGATCGAGAATCAGCAAGCGAGGAAGAAGAAAACTCAGAAAGATCTTGTATCAGGTAATGATACCGTTGTTGGCAAGGAACAAAGAGTTTCGAACAATCTATGATTATTATGTGACTCGTGTAAAAAATCCATTAAAACGAAGACAGGCAATGATTGCTGTCAGTTGTAAGTTAATTCGCGTATTCTATGCGGTATTAACAAAAAGGTGTGGACTATGACCGGTTTAAAATTATGTCAGATATTCATCATGAAAGAGGAGTTATAGCCGCATAAGAAAGAAGTACTGTAAACAGGAAAGCGTCCGCCGTCAATGGTGCTGTGAAACAGGAATGTAAAAGTATATAAGACAAAGTAGAGCCAGTAGCTGCGTTGACATTTTTTATAGGGCAAAGACCTTGCTGTAGGAGCATAAGCAGCACCCAACTATGGATAAGCAGAACGAAGGAATTTAGGACCCGGCAGAGGCAGGTGATCCTGGTAGATATGAGAGGTTAGTTACTGTAGAGGAATTTGGGAGAACAAGAAAGTCTTCATAGGGAAAAACAAACGACGTTTTATTTCTTGTACCTAAAATCATCAGAAATGGACTCTTAGAAGTTGCTTCATATCCAGAAAACTCTGTTTTGTAAATATATGTAACCTATTAACGGTTTAGCAAATGCCGTAAAATCAAGGCTTTTTGTTAAATTTGCACTAAAAAGAATAGAGAGGGGAATATGGATAATAAAATTTTAGTTACTCGTTCATCTATGCCGACTCTTGACGAATATGTTGAAGAGATTCGTTCTATTTGGGATAGCCACTGGCTGACTAACATGGGTGTAAAGCATAAGCAGTTACAAGCACAGTTGGAGGAATTTTTGGAAGTTCCACATGTGGCTCTTTATACAAATGGCCATTTGGCATTGGAGAATGTTATCGCAGCGCTGAACCTGCCAGAAGGAGGTGAAGTGATTACTACACCGTTTACTTTTGCGTCTACTACACACGCAATTGTTCGAAACAGATTAGTTCCAGTGTTCTGTGATGTCAATGAGAAAGACTATACGATCGATGTTACAAAGATTGAGAGTCTCATCACAGACCGTACGGTTGCTATCGTGCCTGTACATGTCTACGGCAATCTTTGTAATGTGGAAGAAATTGATAGAATTGCAAAGAAGAATGGCCTGAAAGTCATCTATGATGCTGCTCATGCTTTCGCTGTAAAATACAAAGGTATGTCTTCTGCATGCTTTGGTGATGCATCAATGTTCAGTTTCCATGCTACAAAAGTATTCAATACCATTGAGGGCGGTGCAGTCTGCTTCAAAAATGATAGCTGGGTTCAATTGCTGAATGATCAGAAGAACTTTGGTATTCATGGACCTGAATCAGTGTGCTTTGTTGGTGGTAATGCCAAGATGAATGAGTTTCAGGCAAAGAATGGGAATTTGCAATCTGCGCCATCTGAGCGATGAAATTGCAAAGAGAAGGAAAGTCGTAGAGCGTTATCGCAAGCGTCTGTCTGGTGTAGAAGGAATTCAGCTTAGTGCTATTCAAGAAAATGTGGAAAGTAACTATGCGTACTTACCAGTTGTTTTCGACGGCTATAAGTATACTCGTAATGAAGTCTTTGCAATGTTGGAAGAGCAGGGCATCACGGCGAGAAAGTATTTCTATCCGCTAACCAATAGTTTTGAGTGCTATCGTAACTATCCGACTGCTGGAACGGAGAAAACTCCTGTGGCACAGCATTTGGCATTGCGTGTGCTGACCCTGCCGTTGTATGCAGATCTTGCACTGGAAGATGTTGATCGTATCTGCGATATCATTCTTGGTTAAGAGAAACCGCAATACATAAATAAAAGTAGATAAGAACGCCTGCACGCTTTTAGATGCAGGCGATGCTGCTCGAAATTACATACCTCTTCGTGGTGAGCAGTAGGCAACGTAATATCTATTACGGCAGAAATGTATTAAAGCTTAATAACAATTTGTGATTAACATAGAAAGTAGGAAAAATAATGAAGGGAATTATTTTAGCGGGAGGTTCAGGTACACGTCTTTATCCATTGACAAGGGTGACAAGCAAACAGTTGTTACCTGTGTATGATAAACCGATGATTTACTACCCGCTGTCAACACTGATGCTTGCCGGAATTCGAGATATCTTGATTATTTCTACACCGCAAGATACGTCGAGATTTCAGGAGCTGCTGGGAGATGGAAAACATTTCGGAATTAATTTATCATATGCTGTACAATCAAGTCCTGATGGTTTAGCGCAGGCGTTCATCATTGGAAAAGAGTTTATTGGAAATGATGCTTGCGCAATGGTGCTTGGGGATAATATTTTCTATGGTGGATGGTTTAGAAAAAACTTATCTGATGCAGTACATAATGCAGAAAATGGATATGCAACTATTTTTGGCTACTACGTCAAAGACCCTGAGCGATTTGGTATCATGGAGTTTGATAAGAATAAAAATGTGATCTCTGTTGAAGAAAAAGCCGAAGAATCCAAAGTCAAACTATTGCATTACGGGCTTATATTTCTATCCTGCCGGTGTGTCTGAAATGGCAGAGCAGGTTGTTCCTTCAGCACGTGGAGAGCTTGAAATAACCACATTGAATGACATGTATCTTAAACAGGAAAAGCTAAAAGCACAGATTTTGGGTCGTGGGTTTGCTTGGCTGGATACTGGAACGATGGACAGCCTGATGGAAGCGGCCATCTTTGTTCAGACAGTTCAGAATCGACAGGATATGGTAATTTCTGCACCAGAAGAGATTGCTTACCATGAGAAGTGGATTGATAAAGAAAAATTGCTCGAATCTGCGGATGCTTATGGAAAGTCTCCTTATGGCGAACATCTGAGAAGAGTGGCAGAAGATAGAATTATTTTTGAAAGGCGAGGAAGAAGAGAATGAATATTATTGTTACCGGCGGTGCCGGTTTTATTGGTAGTAACTTTGTGTTTCATATGTTGAAGAAGTATACGGATTACCGGATCATCTGTCTGGACAAGCTGACCTATGCAGGCAATTTGTCCACGCTGGCACCTGTTATGGACAACCCGAATTTCCGCTTCGTGAAGGCAGACATCTGTGACCGCGAAGCTGTGGATAAGCTGTTTGAAGAAGAACATCCGGACATCGTGGTCAACTTTGCAGCAGAATCTCATGTTGACCGTTCTATCGAAGATCCGAGCATCTTCCTCCAGACCAATATCATTGGTACCAGTGTGCTGATGGACGCTTGCCGAAAGTATGGTATCCAGCGTTATCATCAGGTTTCTACCGATGAGGTTTATGGCGACCTGCCGCTGGATCGTCCTGACCTGTTCTTCACTGAGGAGACTCCTATTCATACCAGCTCTCCGTATAGCAGCTCCAAAGCTGCAGCTGACCTGCTGGTTCTGGCTTACCACCGTACTTATGGTCTACCTGTGACGATCTCTCGTTGCTCCAACAACTATGGTCCGTATCACTTCCCGGAGAAGCTCATTCCGCTGATGATCGCTAATGCTCTGGCTGACAAGCCGTTGCCTGTTTACGGTGAGGGCCTGAATGTCCGCGACTGGCTGTATGTGGAAGACCACTGCAAGGCTATCGACCTGATTATCCACAAGGGTCGTGTTGGCGAGGTCTACAATGTCGGCGGTCACAACGAGAAGCAGAACATCGAGATTGTAAAGATCATCTGCAAAGAGTTGGGTAAGCCGGAGAGTCTGATTACCCATGTTGGCGACCGTAAGGGTCATGATATGCGTTACGCCATCGACCCGACTAAGATCCACAATGAGCTGGGCTGGCTGCCGGAGACCAAGTTCGAGGACGGCATCAAGAAGACGATCGCGTGGTATCTGGCCAACCGTGAGTGGTGGGAGACCATCATCAGCGGCGAGTATCAGAACTACTACGAGAAAATGTACAGCAATCGCTAACAGGGAGTGAACGCAGTAAAAATCAATATTGACGAAAGAAACAGGGGCGATACAATCTTGAGAGCAGAGCAGAGCAGAGCAGAGCAGAGCAGAGCAGAGCAGAGCAGAATTATGCGATTGATGTTGTGAAATACATAATGGCATTTTGTGTTATTGCTATTCATACATTGCCATTAAAGAATGTTCAAAATGAAGTAGTTACCAGTTTGTTTGATATATTTGTTTCACTTGCGGTTCCATTCTTTTTTTTCTTTCAAGTGGATATCTTGTAGAGAAAAAATGCAAAAAAAGGAATGACAAGATATTCGTATTAAACAAGCAGATACAGAAACTGATACGGTATTATGTTATTTAGACGGCAATTTATCTGCCTATTACAATATATTGGTTTGCCTAATCTGGGGACGGGATAGTAAAGTCTACGGCTTTGTTCTTTAGGAATGTGATCTTTCAAGGTGAAAATCACTATTCATGGCCGTTGTGGTATCTTCTTTCATCCATATATGGATTTATGGTATATAAGATCATATCTAAAAAAAAAGTTCGAACTGTACGGTATTGTAGCTATCTGTATTGCCGTTACTTTGCAGTATTCGGTAGATTATATTATGGCAGTGCCCGTTTCTGAGAACCAGTTACTTGGCATTATTTTTGTTTTAATAGAAAAAACAATAGGTAAAGGAAGAATCTTTTCGGGAACATATTATATTTTGCTGGGTGTGTTGATTGCAAGAACAAGAATATTTGCAAAGGCAAAAATTATTCTTCCAGTATTGGTGGGAACGTTTTTAGCTGCAGCATTCTTAAATCTCTTTCTCATGAAAATAATAATGAGTGTGATGTTCTTTATGTTAGTGCTGATGTGCAACTGCTCTGGCGATGGAAGAAAATTTAGACGAACAAGTACAGTAATATATTATATGCACATGATTTTTCTTTTTGTACTGAATATGTTATGCAAGCAGTCGATGTATGGATTTGTTGGGTTTTGCTTCTGTTGTTTTATGACAAATATATTTGCTTATATATTGAACACAAATGAATATTGCAAAAAAATAATACAGCGGTAAGTTTGCTATTCGGTTCTCTATACAGATAGTACAGATAGTAGGTGCCTGACCCCATGAACAAAGCGGTTGATTATGCATTTCAGGATATTGAGGATATTCCAGGGGAGCTGCCAGCAGGCAGAACTAAGCCATGGGGAACAGGACAGGCCGTGCTTGCTTGCTAAAGCCGTGCTGAAGACACCATTTGTCGTGATAAATGAAGATGATTATTATGGCAAGGAAGGCCTCAGACTGGTTCATGAGTATCTGGTGAACGGAGGACAGTCATGTATGGCTGGATTTGTACTCAAGAATACATTGTCTGATAATGGTGGTGTGACCAGAGGCATTTGCAAGATGGACGATCAGAATAATTTGACAGAGGTGGTGGAGACCAAGAATATCGTCAAGACTGTGGATGGTGCAGAGACGGACGGCATAGCCATTGATACGGAGTCTCTGGTGTCCATGAACATGTGGGGACTGACACCGGAATTTCTGGATATGTTGGAGGCAGGATTTGCGGAGTTTTTTGAGACTGAGGTTCCTAGTGATCCACTTAAGGCAGAGTTCCTTATTCCTACATTTATAGGAGAACTTCTGGATGAGAAGAAGATGACGGTTAAGGTTCTCCGGACGAACGATACCTGGTATGGTATGACGTATAAGGAGGATGCTGAGGCTGTTAAGGAGAGCTTTAAGGGGATGATTGAGGTCGGTATGTATGAGAAGGATTTGTTTGGGGATTTGTAGATAGGATGTTTATATGGATGTGATGTGATTGCCAGCCCGGGAGGGCTGGCAATTGGTGGTTACGTATGAATTGTATGTAGACACAGGAAGGTGATTGAATGGGATTTCAACAATTTTTGACCACACATGTTGTGATGGATTACATTTGGGAAATATTCAAGGGTGTATCGCCAACAATAATTGCTTTGATTACGATTGCAATAAACTACAGACTTGGAAAACGAAAAGAGATAAAGGAACAAAGGAAAAAAGATATTAAGGAGTTACAAGATAAAATAGTTGGAATCATTCCATACATTGTAAGAAATGGTGCCTGTTTGCTGGAAATGATACAGAATGCTAGTAATCAGGTAGAACATGATAAGTTTTTGGACTATGTATTCTGAAGAGAATACTCAGATGCTTACAGTTGTAAGAGAATACCAAGCGTATGAAAAAAATCCAATTAATTGGTAACTGTGATTTATCGAAGAAATGCATGGACAAGGATGTGCTGGGGATAGTGTCTCAATATGCTTATGATTTGCAGAACATACTGGATTGGTATAAGGAAAAGGCAGGGCATACAGATATTAAGTATTTTGATGATCTTTGTGATGAGGTGAAAGGGAGATGCATGGAGGCCGAAAGAAAAGCAGAGAATGATTTGATTGAATATAGTAGAGGTCTGGGAAAGGTAGAATAAGTGTATAATCGTAAATGATCCATAGTAGATATCTTCATATCGTATGCGATTTTTATGATAATTTACTCAACTAGTTGGAAAACAATATCCGCACCCTCGCTGGTAAACTTTTTCATTGACATTTACAAGCATAATTCAATATGGGGTATCACCTCTAATACAGCGGCAAGTTGTTCCTTTCGGATACCATCAGCAAATGATAGTCTGATGTTGCCAAGTTCAATAGTTATACCTGGCAATTGATCCCGTGAAAATCCTGGGGGCGCAGACTCCTGTTTTGGTGGCTCAAGCAGTGCAAATCCGGGTATATTCTCAGGCATAGCTGCCAAGGCATTTTTTCTGGCGATCGACTGCCAGTAGAAGTACTGATCTCTCTTGAGATTGTTTGCTTCGCAGTAATCTTTCGCGCTAAGTTCGGATGTTGCGCGGTCAGCAAATATCTTCTGCCAGGACGCGAGCCTGAGCTGGCGAGTTTCTTCTCTGGTCGACATAAATGTTACCTCCTCTGTAATTAGTTGAAAAGGTGTAAAAAGTAAGAATTACACTAATTTCACTTTTTACACCTTCCATCACAGAGTATAATGTCATAAAGTTCAGAGATTAACTAGGCACGAGTGGTTTACCGTTTACGTATCAATGTTGATATATCCAATAATCAAGTTCTTCGTCCGTTAATCCTCGAGAGGTATAAGAGACCTTAATTTTTTCGTGATGATTATCGAGAAGTTGTGGACACTTAATTGTTTCCTTTTCGGAAATCTCTAATATATCGCTATGCGATTTTAGCAAGGATTCCTTCAGAGACCTTTTTGAAGGTTTTATTTCTTTGCCATCTGTATTATAAAACGTTTGTTCTGCCTGTATTCTCTCGAGAATAATACTGCGAAAATATTGGTCAGTATTATAATAGAAGCAATGGCGAACTATATGTTTGGGAACTAAAAGCAATGGAATTCCATCAATCAAAAGTCCTTTTCCTTCATAAGGCTTCCATCCGTGGATGTTATTATCCCAATAATGATATTTTTTCGGTATTGTTGAAAGCGGAATAGAATACTTATTACATTGCTCAATAGTATAATTGCTCAATTCAAGGAAAAGGATATTTGTCAGCATATCAGATAAACAGTCCTCAGCAAAATCTCTAATAAATATAGGCAAATCTATAGCTTTTGATAGAGGAATATTTGAATCAATTAGTTTTTGTAAAGGCTGGAAAGTTTTAATCATCCCATTTGCTGTTTTAGCTTTGCCGTTATTGCCAGATCCATACCCCAGTTTTGTTGCATTTATTTCGTGTGCATATTGAAATAAATTTAATTTTTCACTAGACGATTTATGATTTCGATACAAATCATAGAAACTGTTGAAATAGTCTTGAACTGTTTCGTTTGCAGCTTTACAAAAACGTGAACTATTAACTTCAATTAAACAAGGATCAATAAATAACTCTGTATCCGTAGTGATGTTTATATCCACAAATTCAAAGTTACAATGTCCTTTTTCAAGATTAAAATAGTCGGAAATATACATTATTTTCCCCCCCCTTGTGTTTAGTAGTATCAACCAAAGTGAATGTAGTTGCTCCAAATTTAGTAGGTGGAACACGATTTCCTTTTACAAACGTTACTTCTGTTTTGCTATTTTTTTTTAGTTTATACTGTCCTGATATTGTAACAGTCTCGCCTGTTTTTACTGTTTTAGACATAATTATGCCCTCCTTAAGTTAATTGTGAATTTTTGAACAAAAGTCTTGCAATTCTTTTTCGGATGTAGCATAATATTAAACACAATTTTAGTAGGATGCTTACATCCGAAAAGAACACACTTTGCAGATTGCGCCAACAATTTGCAAGGTGTTTTTTTATTTAATACAATCAATTTACATCACCTTCTCACAGTAATAAAAATTATATATCAGACAGCTTGAATTTTCTTTTCAAAACGATATCAAGCATATCCTTTATCATATATAAATCGTCTTCTGCTGCATCAATTGGAATAATAATTTTTGCAACTTTTCCTGACTGAGTCGGAATGCTTTGCGTAATATAATCAGCATCGTTATTTTGATTTGTTTGTTTTTTTCTTGTACTACTTCTTGAACGTCTTCATCTAATATATCATTAACATTATCAATACTATTTTCCGTATTGAAATTTTTCTCGCTTTCTGCATAGCAAAGAATCCCGCCTTTGATAAGGCCTAATTCTCCAGCGCTTTCAAGAAAACACTTTGCAGCATTGTTTTTCACGGCCTTTGCTATTCTGTGTTCTGTCATCAAAATATTTGACAGTATTTCTTCAGACGGCAACGCTTTACCATCATAAATAGCAATAAGTTTGTTATACAGTGGTGGCTGACTAAAGCACGCATGCTTTATAGAATAAATATCGTTCCCGGTAGGATAAAGTAACCTTTTGCAGGTGTCCGTAAGTTGAATTGTACTACAGGAAGTAGTAATCAATCCAAACTGTTTTGAAGTACTTATTTTTCCTGTAAAAGATTTTGTGGTAACGCTGCTCAAACCAAGTTTTTTCGCAACTTCGATATATGCTACCGATTTTAGTTTAAACGAATCCACAATTTTGACAAATTCAAAGCATTCCCCCCAAGTTGCGTTAGGATATAATGCACTTTTTTCTCTCTCTGACATAAAAATTAGCCTCCTTTTTTTCTGTATTATATCGCCCGCTAATGCAAAAGTCAATATAAACGTGTAACATTAGTTTTAATGTTTAATAAATAAAAATAAAGAAAAGAATAAGCAGACCCATTCTCCGTTGCGTGATTGTCAGATTTTATTGGCCTTTATAGGCTCAAAGAGAATTTGGTTATTGATAGAAAAGACCCACAACATTGTATAATTCGTCCTGTTAACTATTAAAAGAGGGAATTTAAAAATATTTTCAACCTAAATAAACACTTCAATCGGCTTTCAAACATTACGATTGGTAGCATCTTCACACCATACGGTACTGGAAAGATAGCTGTGCTTTGGATTTTCTTATGTTGTTTATAGTATTGATAAGCTGGGATGCCCCATTCGCTTTCGATAACTTCTGTTTCTTCAATATCGGCAATATCATTTGCACTGATTTGGCTGAAGAGTTCAACAAGTCTATCTAAATTATTTACCCAAAAGGCATTATATTCTCTAAGAGAAAGGTCATCAATCAGTTTGTTCTTTCTTTCAAATTCACGTTCTTCTTCCGATTCGAGCGACATTTGCATATTCATCGGGACCAAAAAGAACATGCAAAGTATTGTTGGAAATATTTTCGTCAATGCCGATGGCACGAGCAATGCGTCTTTTTGCGTCACGGAGCGTAAGAGGTGTCAGATGCAAATCTCATCGTCGATGTAAGTTAAGTCGAGTAACAGATCCGTTTTTTCGGGAATAATCCATAAATTATCAATATAATCTTGCAGGGTTTGACTTATCGATTCAAAGTCGTTCACGCGTATCCTTAAGCAAATTCCATTTGTATTTTCTAAACTTGCCGCATGGCTGATATTGATTTCATCATTGATGTCAAAAGCTGGTATAGCTCCTGGATGATGTATGAGTGTGAATAAATTTCTGTATATATCAAAATATTCGTCAGGGTTATAAACGTCTGCGTACCAACTGGCTGATAAATATAAATAGAATAATTTATCCTCCCAACTTATGTTGAAAGATGATATCAATTTTTAAAATTTTTTTCGTAGGCAGATTCGTCTGTGGTTGTTGAGGAAACTGTAGGAGAAGCAACCTCAATAAATGGAATAATTTGACTTGATATTTCAGGAGAAAGATTTTCAAGGCATTTTCTTTCTCCAGTTTTCCATCTTAAAATTGGCGTATATTTTATATTTATAGTATGAATCTCCTTTTGTATTAATTTATTATGGTTTTGTGACTTCGCATATTTATAAAACATATTAGAACCTGATAATTATCTATATATTAGGTTAACATATACACTAACCAGAGTCAATATTGGTTATGAAAACGATTACAATAAATGCATTTCTAAATCTCTAAAAACTTATGCTTTACCGATCTTTATGTTATACTTATACCAAACACAACTTGTTTTGCATAAAGAGGTATAACATATGAAGATTCTTATCACCGGCGGAGCTGGGTTTATTGGCAGTAATTTTATTTTTTATATGATGGACAGATATCCTGAGTATGAGTTTGTGTGCGTGGACAAACTTACATATGCGGGAAGTCTGGATACGATTAGACCTGTCTTGGACAGGTCTAATTTTGTTTTTTATAAGGCGGATATATGCGATAGATGTGAGATGTATCGTATATTTGAGGCGGAGAGGCCGGATGTGGTCGTGAATTTTGCGGCAGAGTCGCATGTGGACAGATCTATAGATAACCCGGAGGTGTTCCTTGATTCGAATATCAAGGGTGTATCCGTGTTGATGGATGCGTGTATGCGATATGATGTCGGCAGATTTCATCAGATTAGTACGGATGAAGTGTATGGAGATCTGCCTCTTGACAGGCCGGATCTGTTATTCACTGAAGAATCGCCGATTTGTCCGAGCTCGCCGTACAGCAGCTCGAAGGCGGCAGCAGATCTTTTGGTTATGGCTTATCATAGAACGTATGGCTTACCGGTTACCATCAGCAGGTGTTCAAATAATTATGGACCATACCAGTACCCTGAGAAACTTATCCCTTTGATGGTGACAAATGCATTGTCAGACAGACCGCTGCCTGTTTATGGACAGGGGATAAATGTCAGGGATTGGATACATGTGGATGACCATTGCCGTGCCATAGATGCGATATTGACTCAGGGAAAAGTTGGTGAGATATACAATGTGGGCGGTCATTGTGAACGGACAAATATTGATATTGTCAGGATGATTTGCAGGGAATTGGGTAAGCCCGAGTCACTCATAGCATTTGTCACCGATAGGAAAGGCCATGATATGCGGTACGCTATTGATTCAACTAAGATTGAACAGACTCTTGGCTGGCGGCCGGAAGTGAATTTTGATGATGGAATACGGAGAACTATCAGGTGGTACGCAGATAGGTTGAGGGGAATGTAGGATACGGGAGTGTGAAGGAATGAGTAAATATGTATATTTGTTTGAATTGGATTCTGTGCGCAAAACAGATGAGGAGATAATTGCGGGACAGGCTGCCTTTGTACGATGAGATTGTGACAAATGGTAATATAGTTGTCTTGACTTATAATCAGATGGTGGATTCGAGGGGCTTTTTCAGCCTGCTAAAAAACGGAGAATACAAAGAGGCTTTGCTGAAATTGTTTGATAGTGGGGTTATCAAGATATCCCAGTATGGCGATATACGTACTGTGTCCCAGTATTTGATGGATTCGATAGAGGATGACAAGCAATTTATATATTCCGCACTTCCATTGAAATATAGCCAGAAACGACTTACCGCAATTATGAAGAGGTGCCTTCTGTATTCTGATTTGTCTGAAATATATGAGTACGGTCAGATGGCTTTGGCACTAAAGAAGAATGAGAATGGTGAGCAAAGATAATGATGATTATAAGAACAGGCGAGATGAGCTCATAGATATATTTGTTGAAGTGGACAAGAATGGTGAGCACCAGACTAATCTATCCTGGAATGCTATGGCTGAGATATTGGAGAACTTGTATAGCTTTATGGAAACCGTGATCAAATTGAGCATGATGCATGATATATACATAAGTCCAAGGGCTGATGGTGAGTTGGGCTGTTGGAAATTCAGTTCGATATTGGATAAGGTTATACGTTTATATGTTCCGAAAGATAATGTGGAGCTGTGGGGAAGTGCTCAAACGATACTTGATAACATATATAAGCAAAATAAGAATGAAAATAATCGTTCAGTGTATATCAGAAAGCTTAAAAAATTGGTAGAAACAGGCACAAATGTCAAGGGGTGTCAATATGCACAGGCAATTGTTGATTTGTGTTATAACTATGCTTGCGAGAGCAGTATATCAAACGTGTCAAGGCATTATGATGTGATGGATTTAGAAGATTGGGGTAGTGCCTGCCATGGTGAGAATACATTTGAATGTGACTTTTCTAAGCGATTGAAGCGCACGTGGGATGGTGGAAGGAAACGTGATGAAAGATATCTTGTTGATGAGAAAAATGATTTTAAGACATTCAAACTGGGAAAATATAGACCCCCAAAGATCGTTAATGCTGCAAGAATTGTAGGTTATGTCAAGGATAAACCAGAAATAGATAGGAATTATGTATTCTATTATGAGAATAACGCTAAGAAGGACAAGCATAGAAGAAAACTGAAACTTTTATGTGGAATATTGAAGAAAATAGTATTTGCTATTTTGTGTTTTCTAATAGTGATAAGTCCCGAACTGACAGGTGATTATTGGACCGCAAAAGCTATGCAAAATAGTTGGATAAAACCTGCTGTAGCATTTTGGAATTCGGTTCCTTCGGGTATTCAGACAATGGTTATGCTGATCATTACAGAGATTGTGACTTCGCTCATAGCTAAGATTCCTGGACTTGATGCTTTGTCATTATCAGAATCCTTAGCGGAAATCTGGCAACTGCTTAGGGATATGGTTCGGATTATCTTTAGAAAAAGTAAGGCATATGTGAATTCGGTCATGAAAGGATTAGATAACTCTGAACATTTTTGTGAAGGCGAAAAAATAAGATACACATTGACAAAAGAACTGAAGAGATATTTAAAGCTTTGTGAAGATAGGAATATAACAAATGAGGATTCGGAATATAAATCGTATCCGATAGCGTCCCTGGATACTTTAGAGGCCAGAAAACAGATCCTCCGTGACGAGGAGCTGCATAGCCGTAAATATGGAGTTGTTTACAGCAGCGCATATAACATGATGGTGGTAGACCCGATACGCAAGGATGATAATGAACTTATGGCTTATGAGAGAGTCCTGCCAAATGGAAACGATGGTGTAGTGATTCTGGCGAAGTACAATGGAAAATATGTTTTGCTGGAACAGTTCAGACATGCAATCAGAAGAAGACAGTATGCATGCCCTCGTGGTTTTTCTGATCCAAATTGTACACCGATTGAAGATGTACGCCGTGAGATTAGAGAGGAACTGGGCGCTGATATCATAGGAGAGCCGATTGAACTCGGCCGTATAGCCGCCGACAGTGGCCTCACGGGGGGGATGCGTCCATGTATTTTTTGACCAATATAGGCGCCTACAAACAACGTTGCGGCCATGAAGGGATTATATCTACTATTGAGTTATCCAGGAGGCAGATGGAGATATGGGTTAGTAAGAAGAGGATAGATGATGGATTTACGTTGGGGGCGTTGGAGCTGGAGAGAAGCTGGTGTTTGAAGCGGAGAAGAACCGGGGCGGAAATGTAATGTGTTATATGTAGTATGGGAGAATGGTTACAAATATGATAAGATTTGCAATATAATATAAATTGAAAAAGACGGAGAGATGTAAGTCTCTCTGTTTTTTTAAGTTTTTCTATATTGTATAGACTTTGATATAGCTATATATTATAATATACATATTATTGCAACTTAAGATTTAGAATAATAATATGTTATAACTCACATATAAATACGTTGGGAGGATAATACATTTTCAGATAATAGAATTATATGCGGAGAAGGTAGCAAAGAATGTCAAGAATTAGATGGATTCATTTTTCAGATTTACATCTTAATTTAACTGGAACAGAAATCAAAAGATTACGCAAAAATCTTTTGTGGTATTTGGACACTGTAGTTGGAAAAATTGATTATGCTTTTTTTTACGGGGGACATTCGACATGCGCCAAGTGGAGATTTCCCTTCAAATGCTGGAAAAGAAATAGAAAATATATGTAATGCGATTGGCTTGCCAGAGAAACGTTTATTTATAGTGCCAGGAAATCATGATGTAGATAGAAATTGTCCTGAAAAAAATAAAGTTATTAATTTTGTAAAGAGGGAGCAATAAGGTTTAATATATGTAGAAAAGGTGAATAAAATAGGCAAAAATTGGGGCATATTATCTATAGCATATTCAAAATTAGATAAATATGCAATGTTTATAGATGGAATTGATTGCAAGAACAGTTAATAACTGTAGTTGGGAAGAGTGATAGATTCTCAGTTCCCATATTAAATCAAGAACTATTATCAGAATATTTATGGTTGTTAAAGCAGGAAAGTCGGGATTGGTATGTGAAAGAGAACACTTAATAGCAGACATTTCCCATTAAAATTCCAATCATCATTTAATGTTTTCGAGTTGATGAAAAGTAGAGCGAGGTAATGCACATACTTGAAAAAAACGTTGTTTTTTTTTATGAAAATCGCATATACTAATATCAACAGAACCCAACACGCCTCTCAACGATGCGGACCACGTTGGGTCTTTTAATTTTAAGGAGAAAATATATGGGGGAACTGAAACGGCATCAACCATCACTGTCGATTGATGAACAGGTGGAGAATTTAAAGACACTGGGATTAGTTATCAGCGATGAAGATTATGCAAGGCACATATTGAATGATATATCATACTTCAGGCTGATTAAGGCATATAGTTTGGGTTTTAAAGCAAAAAAAAAATGGGGACTATGATGAAGGAGTAACGTTTGAGCAGATTGTAGAGTTATACCTGTTTAATGCTAATTTCAGACAGATAACATTTGCTGAGATAGAGAAGATAGAAGTAAATGTTAGATGTAGAATTGCCAATTACTTTGCGGAAACATATGGAGTCCTTGGTTATATGAATTCTGAAAATTTTGTTGATGAAGAATATCACAGATCTTTTTTAGAGGATATAAAAGAGGAAGTTGGCCGTAATTCTAAAGCCCCTTTTGTGAAAAACTTCAGAACTAATTACGAGGGTGGAGATTTACCGATATACGCTCTGGTAGAGGTATTCAGTTTTGGGACTCTTTCAAAATTTTATAAAAATATGAAAAATACAGATAAAAAGCGGTAGCTAAAAGCTTTGGAATTGGATATACATATTTAGAGAGCTGGCTGGAGAGTATTTCTTATGTACGTAATATCTGTGCACATTATGGGCGGTTGTATAATGCAAAACTATCAAAGACACCTATCTTGTATAAGGAATATTCCCAACAGGGAATAGGAAATAATAGAATGTTTGGTGTATTATTATGTATGAGACACATTCTGTTGCATGATAAACACTGGAATTTATATGTAGACCAAATAGAAGCATTAATAGAGAAGTATGAAAAAGTAGATGTAAGGACAATGGGATTTACTGATAATTGGAAGGAATTATTGGAGATAGGTTAAGTTGGAATTTGCAGAGACAGATAAATAATATTGAGGAGCATAAAAATGGCTGTGAAAAAAAACTCGATTGAGGTTTTTCACAGTCCATTTTTGTGTTAGAAGAAAGAAATTGAAAGAAAGTTACTTGATAAGTAAGCACAACTTGGAAATACAGGGGAATAGAGAGAATGAGAAAGTAAAAATAGCATTGGCACATATAGATTTTACAATAGCTCTGATTTATGCCAAAATTAACAATATCATGGAGTATAAGGACTTTGATAGATTTAAGGAAGGAATTAGGTATATTTCTGAAGGAATAAAAAATAAAACGAATGAAGATTATTTTTACGGGCTGTTAAAAAGAAATAATAAAAAAAGTTAATGATGTTATAGAATTCTATAAGTATGTTGTAACTAATAATTTAGATATTTACAATTTGACATCAATTGAAAGGAAGAATGTAGACGAATTTGTAACGTTTATGTTTAAGGCCCAAAACAATGAAAATTAGTTAATTGGGTTTGCCTGCTCAGGTAATGGTTAGGAAGAATTATATAAGATCCCCCTTTTCTTAGCAACAAGAAAGGGGGGGATCTTGTGATATAACGTCAATTATTTTATAAGGGATTCAACAAAGTCAAAAGAAAGTCCGATATTGTCATTTATAGTTAGAGGTTCCACACTAAAATGGCTAGTGCGCTCTAAATCTGGATAAGTACTAAAAATGTCATTAACTAATGATTTAGAGTGTATGACGGCTCCGTTTGTAAATGTTCCCTTGTATTTCTTTCGAGAGATAGGGATACTCTTAAATGTTTTATCATTTGTGAATTGTAGTCGTATTTTCTTAAGTTTTCCTTCGATAGATCCGCAATATACCTCCGCGTATTTTAATGAATAAAATCCAGGGATTAACTCGCAGGCAGTCGCATTTAAAGAAATACGACCATTGTCTTTTGAGATCGTTATTTGTGGAAGTGCCTGTGATGCTTTGTGGGCACGAGTAGAAATAAATGGTTCCCAGTTTATATCTGCCATGATAGTAACCTCTCTTTAGTGTTTTTGATTATAATATTACATATGTATAAAGAAGTCAATAATGAGTAAATGTGTGGAGTGCTAGAGCTTTAGAGTTTTGGAGCGTGAGTAAAAGTGTGTTACAAAAAAATAAAGATAGGAATATTTAATCAATGAGACATTTATGGAAAATCCAACCTTGAAATACCTCACCCGCTTCTATATAATTAAAATATATTTGTTGCGGAAAATGAACTATTCAGCCCGGTTTTACAGGGCTGAAGTTCAATACCAGGGAGGATTTACTATGAGGTTGGTTACAAGATCGGATTTTGATGGACTTGCGTGTGGCGCACTGCTGAAGGAAGCGGGAATTATTGATCATTGGAAGTTTGCGCATCCGAAGGATCTTCAGGACGGACTGATTGAGGTTACGGAGGATGACTGCCTTGCAAATGTGCCATTTGTTGAGGGCTGCGGACTTTGGTTCGATCATCATTCAAGTGAGCATGAGAGATTGGCGCTTGAGGGGAAATACAAGGGGGAGAGTCGTATAACTCCATCGTGCGCTAGAATAATCTATGAGTATTATGGAGGCAGAGAGAGATTCCCGCAGTTTGACGATATGATGGAGGCTGTTGATAAGGTTGATTCAGGTAATCTTACCATCGATGAGGTACAGAATCCAAAGGGATGGATACTTATTGGATTCCTGATGGATCCTAGAACCGGACTTGGAAGATTCAGAAATTTCACCATATCAAACTATCAGCTCATGGAGAAGCTTATAGATGCATGTCGTACCATGACCACTGATGAGATACTTGCCCTGCCGGACATACAGGAGAGAATAGTTCTGTATAATGAGCAGACAGAGAAGTTCAAGGAGATGGTCAAGGCACATACCATAGTGGACGGTAATCTTATCATAAGCGATCTTCGCGGAGTGGATCCGATATACACCGGCAATCGTTTCATGATATACAGTATGTATCCTGAACAGAATGTGTCAGCGTGGATAGTAAGCGGACGTGGTGGACAGGGATGTTCGGCAGCAGTTGGATACAGTATCCTGAACCGCACAGCGACCATGGATGTTGGAAGCCTTATGCTCAAGTATGGTGGCGGTGGACACAGGAAGGTTGGTACATGTCAGTTCAAGGATGACGAGATGGATACAAGACTTCCTCAGATGCTTGAGGAGCTCAAGGCTCAGGCTAATTCATAAGAAATATTGACAAAAAATAACCGAATGATACAAGTTTTAATTCGTATCATTCGGTTATTTTTTATGTTATAAAAATGTTCTTAAAGGTCTTCTTGAAGATTAGTCTCTCTGGAACAGATCTCTTGTGTATACCTTGTCTTTGATGTCGTCGAGGCATGAATTGTACCTGTTGGCGATGACAGCGTCGGACATGGATTTGAATTTGTCTAGGTCATTTACAACTTTGCTTCCGAAGAATGTGGTTCCGTCTTCAAGGGTTGGCTCGTATACAACGACGGTTGCGCCCTTGGCTTTGATACGCTTCATGACACCCTGTATACTGCTCTGGCGGAAGTTGTCGGAGTTGCTCTTCATCGTCAGTCTGTATACACCTATGACACATTCCTTCTCCTGGGCTGCTGAGTAATCACCGTTATTGTTGTAGTCGTAGTAGCCTGCGATGGAGAGAACGCGGTCTGCGATGAAGTCCTTTCTCGTTCTGTTGCTCTCAACGATGGCGCTCATCATATTCTGAGGCACGTCGTTGTAGTTGGCAAGGAGCTGCTTTGTATCCTTTGGCAGACAGTATCCGCCGTATCCAAATGATGGGTTGTTGTAGTGTGTTCCGATTCTTGGGTCGAGACATACGCCGTTTATGATGTCCTGTGTGTTAAGTCCCTTCATCTCTGCGTATGTGTCAAGCTCGTTGAAGTAGGACACGCGGAGTGCGAGATAGGTATTTGCAAATAACTTTACAGCCTCAGCTTCGGTGAAGCCCATGAACAGAGTGTCTATATCTTCCTTGAGGGCACCCTCCTGAAGCAGTGCGGCAAATGTATGGGATGCCTTAACTATCTTCTCGTCATTCTTGTCTGTGCTGACAATTATCCTTGATGGATAGAGGTTGTCGTACAGTGCCTTTGATTCACGAAGAAACTCTGGGCTGAAAATGATATTTGACGTGTTGTATTTCTTCCTTACGGACTCGGTATATCCAACTGGTATAGTTGATTTGATGACCATGATGGCATCCGGGTTGACCTTGAGGACGAGCTCGATAACGGCCTCAACGGCTGATGTGTCGAAATAGTTCTTGTTGCTGTCGTAGTTTGTCGGAGCAGCTATGATTACGAAATCTGCATCCTTGTATGCTGATTTGCCATCGAGAGTTGCTGTGAGATCAAGCTCCTTCTCGGCGAGATATTTCTCAATATAGTCGTCCTGTATAGGGGATTTCTTGTTGTTGATGAGATCAACCTTTTCAGGGATGATGTCAACTGCCGTTACATGGTTGTGCTGTGCCAGCAGGGTCGCAATGTACAGACCAACGTAACCGGTTCCTGCCACTGCAATGTTCAGTGGGGATGGAGACTCGAGCTTGTGTGCGCCAGCATTGATGAACATTTCTGTGAGGTCGAAGTTCAAAACCTCTGACAAACTTTCGAGCTGCTCTATAGAAGGAACAAAATCCTTCTGCTCTATTCTGGAAATGAGTGCTCTGTTGATACCGGTTGCATCGGCGAGCTGAGCCTGGGTCATACCTTTTTCTTTTCTTCCGTTCATGACAGTGTCGGCGAGACGTGACTGTGATAATTTCTTCATGATCAAAATTCCTTTCTCTGATGAGTATTCTCTATTATTCTTAGAAGTATTATTCAAAACTAGCAATAAATGTTAATATTTATAACATTTACAATGCCATAATACATGTAAAAACGGCATAAATCAAGAGAAAAATGTATTTTAAACATAAAATTATACATAATTAATGTTAATTAAAATAACATGCATAAAATAACTGAAAATATAGTTTATTTCAACGCAACATCGAGTCTTATCGGATTGTGATCGCTGTTTTTAAAATCCAGATCTATGGTCTCTGTGGAGTTGATCTGCAAATTGCTCGATACTATGAATCCGTCGATGACATAATATTGGAAACTCTCGTGGTCATGTCCTTCGTATGGTTTGTCCAGGGATCGGCATGTCGGAGCTGAGGAATCGGTGGTGCAGGTGAAGGAATCTCCAAATTCAGATACATCTATGCTTCCTGGTGCCCACAGGTCAGCGGACTGCTGAGGGTATGCGGACAGATCCACATTTGAAAAAGTCTGGTTGAAGTCGCCTCCTGCGATAACGTAGTTTCCTGCTGCAGCCTCATTTTGGAGAATGTCGGCGAGCATCCTGGTCTGGGCGGCTTTGCCCCTCGCCTGAGTCATAAGCCTCCAGGTGGAGATTTACTATGACGAGTTCGTGTTCACTTCCGGCAATCGGTATTCTGGACACGATCAGGCATCTTTTCAGGTTGCACAGTCTGATCGGGTAGGAAAATGGACATGGAAGCTGTATTCTTTCTGCATCCGATACTTCAAATGAGCTGAGAGTCATTATTCCTGATGTCACTCTGCCGATCGGTGGAAGTGGATATGGAACCATGAGTGTTTTGTAGTTGTAGGCGTATGAGCTTGTGTATGACGGCGAGCTTTTCCCTCAAAATATCGGCTTCGTTTATCTTGTGGCTTCTGGATGATCGTTCATCAACCTCCTGGAGAAGAAAGATGTCAGCGGCAAGTGAATTCAGCTCTGATGTGATGGCCTCAATATTGTCGTTTACCTGCTTGGCTGTGGAAGTGTACACACTGTCTCCTCCATCCATGAAAAAGTCAGCATTTGCACCGAGGGATCCGTAGCCGAGATTCCATGTCACGATGGATATGGAGTCGCCGACAGATGGTGAAAGCTTGGCTGAACCGGTTGCATTTTTGCCAAATGTGCTTCCGGATGTGACCTCAAGGGATTCGGAATCGTCTGGCTTGTATTCTGTTATAGTGAGAACTCCCACAAATATTATGGCGGCCGCAAGGATCACGCCGAGGACGATACATGTTATTTTTTAGAATTTTTTTTGCTATTATCATGTTGGATATTTCCTGTTCTATATTTGTTCAGCCCGTCCAAATGGTTAGTTGGACTGACATGTAAAGTATATCAGACGCGGTGTATGTAAACAATGTGTAAAATGACACATGTTGGGAATCGTGGTATAATGTAGCACGCTGATGCGTGCGCAGGTCATCGCGCTTGCGCACGATGATATATGATATAATGAGCAGCAAGACATAGTATAGTAGAAATTACTGAGGGGAATGTATGTTTGAACTTATTATAAAAGATATAATGGAGGTCGCGGGCTACCTGCCGATAGGGATTCTATGTGGATGCATAGCAGTCGTGGTTTATCTCGTGTATACAGTGAGTCCTGCAGGGAAAAAGGTCAGTGCCGGAGGACGTGTGAAGAAGTCAATAGTGTGGTTTCTGCTGGTGGTGTATCTGGCGGTGATGGCAGTTACTGTGTTCCTGTCCAGAGAGCCGGGCTCAAGGCAAGGCATTGACATGACGCTGTTTCATACGTGGGGGGAGTGACGCCCCAGGAGCACGCATTTGTCATAGAAAATATATTGCTCTTTGTGCCGTTCGGCGTGCTTTTTCCGCTGGCGGTGGCTGGAAGTAAGAATGGCGATGGCAGGGCGGTAGACAGGTTGTCCAAATGTACTGTACTGTTTGGATTTCTATGCAGTGTCTGCATAGAGACGGTTCAGCTTATAACGGAGCGCGGTTACTGCCAGCTCGATGATGTAGTTATGAATACCCTCGGAAGCCTTGCGGGATATATTATATTTTTAATTATAAAAAAGATGAAAAATATTAAAAAAAATGGAGGAATAGATCATGCCATGTACAACAATATTGGTAGGAAAAAATGCGTCTTATGACGGTTCAACAATAATAGCGAGAAATGACGATTCGGGTGCCGGTTCGTACACGCCGAAGAAATATGTGGTTGTGAAGCCGGAGGAGCAGCCAAGAATATACAAGTCGGAGATATCCCATGTGGAGATTGAACTTCCGGATGATCCGATGCGTTACACCTGTGTTCCAAATGCGCTGGCGGGCGAAGGAATCTGGGCGGCAAGCGGAGTGAATTCTGCAAATGTGGCTATGACGGCGACGGAGACCATAACCTCAAATCCAAGAGTGCTCGGCGCGGATCCACTGGTGTGCTATGAGCCTGCGGAGGGAGATAAGCCTGAGAAGACTGGAGGTATCGGCGAGGAGGATATAGTCAGCATTACACTTCCATATATAAAGAGCGCAAGAGAGGGCGTGAAGAGACTTGGCAGCCTGCTTGAGCGATATGGAACCTATGAGATGAACGGAATTGCATTTCAGGATGTAGACGAGATCTGGTGGCTTGAGACCATCGGAGGACATCATTGGATCGCGAGAAAAGTTCCTGATGATGTGTATGTTGTCATGCCAAACCAGTTTGGTATGGACGAATTTGATATTGCAGACGCAATGGGAGCGCAGAGCGAGTTCATGTGCTCGGCAGATCTTCCAGCATTTATAGAGAAGTATCATCTGAACGTGGAGAATATGGAGGACACGATCTGTCCACGGGATATATTCGGCAGCCACGACGATGCGGATCACGTGTACAACACCCCGAGGGCATGGTTCATGGAGCGGACGCTCAACCCGAATTCGGCAGTCTGGGACGGACCGGATGCGGACTTTACGCCGGTTTCGGATGACATTCCATGGTGCATGATACCAGAGAAGAAGATAACCATGGAGGATGTGAAGTATGTGCTTTCTTCGCATTATCAGGGAACTCCGTATGATCCGTACGGCAATTACGGCGACAATAAGATGCGCGGGGCATATAGATCGATAGGTGTGAACAGGACGGATTTCATGTCGGCGATCCAGATGAGACCATATGTTGGAGAGGATAACTGCGCTGTACAGTGGATAGCATTTGCATCGAATGCATTCAATGTCATGGTTCCTTTCTATGCAAATGTAGACACGACTCCTGAGTATCTGGCAAATACAGGGGCGGATGCTTCCACGGACAACTTCTACTGGACCAGCCGTATGATCGCAGCGATGGCGGACGCATCTTATGCGAAGTCGGTGTTCCATATCGAAAGGTACGAGGAGAAAGTCATGTCCAAGGCACATGAGATAATATACAGATATGATGATATTATGAATGAACAGCCATTGGGCGAGAAACTCCGCCAGCAGGCCAACCAGGAGACCACAGACATGGTGAGACGTGAGGCAAATGCAACCCTTGGCAGGGTCCTCTATGAACTCAGCAATCAGATGAAGAACTCGTATTCAAGATCTGATGCGTAGTAGGCAATGAGTGGCCGCTTACAGGTTATGATTATCCCTGTATTTACCCGGAGTCACGCCGTATTTCTTCTTAAACATCCTGTTGAAGTAGGACAGGTTGAAGAAGCCGCAGTTCTCCGCGACGGAGAGTATGCTCTCGTCATTGGAGGAGAGAAGTCTTGCGGCAACATTCAGCCTGAAGTCGTTCAGATATGATACAAATGACACCCCCATGGTGTTCTTGAAAAATCGCATAAAATGGGATTCAGAGAATCCACAGTAGGAGGCTATATCCGTTATGGATATGGCCTCTTTGTAATTTTCGTCTATGTAGGAGAGGATGAGTTTTGTTCTCTCCAGATCCCTGGCTCGGTTCTTCCTGTCTGCCTCATCCCTTGCGGTGGAGTTGGCATAGAGAATGTAGAAGAATTCAAAATAGCATCCCTTAAGTGCAAGGTGGTATCCCTTTGGCGTCTCTGAGCAGAGCTTGTCTACCCTGTTAAGACACGCGGAAAGAGACGGATATAATGGATCGTCCCTGTCATAAATACTCTTGATATCCACGTCGCCCGCCAGCAGAGGCAGGAAAAACTCGCTGTCCAGTGAGTCGTGATTTCTGGATCTGAACATGTCGACGGAGAAAAGAATATTCTCATATTCCACTGAATAGCCTTCGTGCTGGGAGATTCCGTGAATGTGTCCTGGCAGGATAATGACTATGTCACCCTCCTCAACATAGTGAGTTGTGAAGTCCACAGTCACATTTCCCTTGCCTTTTTTGATATAGATAATCTCCATAAATTCATGCCAGTGCAGAGACACAGAATTGAAGTCAAGTGGTATGGAGCACAGGTAAGTATTGTACGGAAACATCGGGTCCGCATGGGTCTTATTCTCCAGAAGATTTTCGTATTCAAGACTGTTCATATAACCATGTGCCTCCTTTTTGTTAATTCGACGATTTTTTACAGCTTTTACATATTGTACATCATCAAGATGATAGAATTGTACAATTAATTGCTTATATAATGCAAGCATAAAAGGGGAAATGCTAATAAAATACAAGCCATAACAGGAACTGTTCAGGAGGTATCATATATGAGTAAAGCGTTGGAGCGTGGCGCAGGAATACTCCTGCCGATAAGCAGCCTCCCATCACCATATGGAATTGGAACCATGGGAAGAGATGCTTATGATTTTGTTGATATGTTGAAAAAGAGCAGGGCAGAAGTACTGGCAGGTGCTTCCGATAGGACCAACAAGCTTCGGTGACAGTCCTTATCAGTCGTTTTCAGCATTTGCGGGCAATCCGTATTTTATCGATCTGGATACATTGATAGCTGAAGGGCTTATCAAGAAAGAGGAGGTAGAATCCTACAAATGGGCTGACAGTGATGACGAGATCGACTACGCCAGAATATACAGACAGAGATTTGAAGTTCTCAGAAAAGCATTTGGCAGATCAGAGCACAAAGACAGCAGGGATTACGTAGATTTCATAGAGGAAAATGAACAGTGGATAGATGACTATGCGCTGTATATGGCGATCAAGGCTGATCATAACAATAGAGAATGGCTTGCGTGGGAACCGGCGATCAAGAAGAGAAAGCCGGAGGCTATGGCAGCTTACAGAGAAAAGCTTGGTGAAGACGTGGAATTCTACAAATTCCTTCAGTTCAAGTTCTACGAGCAGTGGATGCCATTAAAAGAGTATGCCAACAGAAACGGCATAAGCATCATTGGAGATATTCCGATCTATGTTGGGCAGTGCTGATGTGTGGGCTAACACAGACCAGTTCCAGCTGTCCGGAAGCCTTGCACCGGCGGTTGTGGCAGGATGCCCACCAGACATGTTCTCAAGCTACGGACAGAAGTGGGGTAACCCGATTTATGACTGGGATGTCATGGAGAAGGATGATTTCGCGTGGTGGAAGAAGAGAATTGCTTTGCATCTGCAAAGCTCTACGACGTGATCCGTATAGATCATTTTATCGGAATAGTCAGATACTACAGCATCCCGGCAAATGGCGAGCCGAAGGATGGCTACTACAGACAGGGACCGGGAAAGAAACTCATCGATGCTATAGACAGTGCCATAGGTTCATCCAAGGTTATAGCTGAGGACCTCGGCATGGTCGTGCCAGAGGTTCAGAAACTTGTAAAGGAATCCGGTTATCCGGGCATGAAGGTGTTGGAATTTGCATTTGACGGCAATACGGCAAATGAATATCTGCCGCACAATCACGCAAAGAACTACGTAGCGTATATCGGAACCCACGACAATGATATGCTGAAAAGTTATATCAGCGGACAGAGTGAGGAGCTTCAGGAATATATGATGAAGTACCTCATGGCGAACAGCCTGGATGATGTGGCAGAGAAGATGATACATGCACTTTACATGAGCTCAGCGGACACGGTCATACTTCAGATGCAGGATATTTTGGGCAAGGACAACAGCGCCAGAATGAACTATCCATCAACGCTTGGCGGCAACTGGAAGTGGCGGCTTACCAAGGGAGCAACATGGGAATTTACACAGGAACATATAGATAAATTAAGGGATCTCACCAGACTGTATGGAAGAAACAGGGTGAAGACGTATATTTGTAAGGAGGATATTATGTTAAAGGACATTTGCATGAAGAAATACAACAAGGAGATCAAGGACTGCACAAACGAGGAGATCTACTTCGCACTCCTTGATATGACAAAGAAGCTCGCAGACGGAAAGGTTTCAGAGGAGGGACAGAAGAAGGTTTATTACATCTCAGCAGAGTTCCTCATAGGAAAGCTTCTCTCGAACAATCTCATCAACCTTGGTGTATTTGACGAGGTTAAACAGGTGCTTGCTGAGAATGGCAAGAGCATCTATGACATAGAGGAGGTTGAGCCGGAGCCATCACTTGGAAATGGTGGTCTTGGAAGACTTGCAGCATGCTTCCTCGACTCCATGGCAACCCTCGGACTTCACGGAGATGGAATTGGACTTAATTACCACATGGGTCTGTTCAAGCAGGTATTTGAGAACAATTACCAGAAGGAGACTGCAAATCCTTGGATTGAGGCAGACAGCTGGCTCGAGAAGACAGACGTTACCAACACGATCACATTTGGCAATCTGAAAGTCCAGTCAAGAATGTACGATATAGATGTAACCGGATACGAGAACAGAACAAATAAGCTCCACCTCTTCGATATCGAGAGCGTTGACGAGTCCATCATGGAGCCGGGCGGAATTAACTTCGACAAGACAGACATTGCAAAGAACCTGACACTCTGCCTGTACCCGGACGACAGCGATGAGGCTGGAAATCTTCTCCGTATCTACCAGCAGTATTTCATGGTGGCAAATGGTGCAAAGCTCATTCTTGATGAGGCTAAGGCAAAGGGTTCAAATCTTCACGATCTGGCTGATTATGCAGCAGTTCAGATCAATGATACACATCCTTCAATGGTGATCCCTGAGTTCATCAGACTTCTTACCGCTGAGGGCATCTCATTTGACGAGGCTACAGAGATCGTGACAGAGGTGTGCGCATACACCAACCATACTATCCTTGCAGAGGCTCTTGAGAAGTGGCCGCTTGCTTACCTTGAGAAGGTTGTTCCACAGCTTGTTCCTATCATCAAGAAACTGGATGAGAAGGTTCGTAACAGATACAAGGATGAGAGCGTATATATCATCGACAAGGATCAGAGAGTGCACATGGCACACATTGATATACACTATAGCCACAGTGTAAACGGTGTTGCATACCTTCACACAGAGATCCTCAAGGATTCTGAGCTGAACAACTTCTACAAGATTTATCCTGAGAAGTTCAACAACAAGACAAATGGTATCACATTCAGAAGATGGCTTCTCCACTGCAACGAGCAGCTTGCAGCTTATATCACAGAGCTCATCGGTGACGGCTACAAGAAGGATGCAGAGAAACTGAATGACCTCGCTAAGTTCTATGATGATGATGCAGTCCTTGGCAAGATCATGGATATCAAGAAGCAGAACAAGGTCGTTCTCAAGGATTACCTTAAGGAGACACAGAACATTGACATAGATGAGAATTCTATCTTTGATATACAGGTTAAGAGACTTCATGAGTACAAGCGTCAGCAGATGAACGCACTCTGGGTTATCCACAAGTACTTCGATATCAAGGCAGGAAATCTTCCAAAGACTCCTGTGACTGTAATATTTGGTGCAAAGGCAGCTCCTGCATACACCATCGCAAAGGATATCATTCATCTCATCCTCTGCCTGCAGCAGCTCATCGATAATGACCCAGAGGTAAGTCCATACCTCAAGGTTGTCATGATCGAGAACTACAATGTGTCAAAGGCAGCAAAAGATCATACCTGCATGTGACATTTCAGAGCAGATCTCACTTGCATCAAAGGAGGCATCAGGTACCGGAAACATGAAGTTCATGCTGAACGGCGCGCTTACACTCGGAACAAGAGATGGTGCAAATGTTGAGATTGGAGAGCTTGTCGGCGAGGACAACATTTACTTCTTCGGTGAGTCAAGTGAGGCAGTCATCGACCACTATGCAAAGGCTGATTATGTGTCAAAGGATTACTACGAGCAGCCTGAGATCAAGAAGCTTGTTGATTTCATCGTGAGCGATGAACTCCTTGAGATCGGACAGAAGGAAAGCCTTGAGAGACTTCACAACGAACTTATCGTAAAGGATTGGTTCATGACACTCCTGGATGTTGAGGATTATATCAAGACCAAGGAAGGCGTACTTGCAGACTACGAGGACCGTAAGACTTGGGCAAAGAAGGCACTTGTCAACATCAGCAAGGCTGGATTCTTCTCATCAGACAGAACCATCGCTGAGTACAACAAGGACATTTGGAGATTATAATATAAAACTTAGTTTATTTCACAGCAGGGGACGGAGGGGTCAGGCACCTCCGTCCCCTTTTTGGTGCCCTATTTGATTTAAATAAAGAATTCTTGTGATGGTTTTAGGTGGCATATGAGAAGTAAGTCGGTTATAATTGAATAACGAAAGTTGGAATGTGATACGAAATCAGTTCACATCAAGAAAAAGAAAGGCAGTGGAGAGATGTATAGAATACTGATCGTTGATGACGAGAGAATAGAGAGAAATGGGATAAGATTCCTTCTGAAAAAGCTGAATATGGAATTTGATATCGACGAGGCAGTAAACGGTCTTGATGCATTGGAGAAGATACGTCAGGAGGATTATGATATCCTTCTAACCGATGTGAAGATGCCATTCATGGACGGTATAGAACTCATTGACAATGTGGTAAATGAGAAGAAGAAAATGAGATGCGTGATATTCAGTGGCTGCAATGAATTTGACTATGCAAAGAGAGCGATAAGGCTGGGGGTTGTGGATTATATACTGAAACCGGTCGATCCGAAGGAGTTTAAGGAGACGCTGGAGAAGGTTGTGGATGAGCTTGAGGCGGCTAAAGCCTCGGATGAACTCAAGAATAAGAGCATGGAATTCCTTTATGAGCATGCGCTATATATGCTTGTAAATGGCGAAGATATAGAGAGCATACGCAGAGAGTACAACGGTCTGAACCTGAATTTCGCCAGATTTAAGAGAATTCTGCTGGTTGAATTTAATCACGATTTCTTTGGAAGACGAGATGTAGATTTCAAGAAAAAAATGAGAAGATAATGGCACTTGGAATACAGAGATACCTCAATCTGAATCAACAGCAGGAACTTATTTTTCTGGGCGATGAAACAGATGCGGTTTACACGGCCCAGGAGCTTGCCAGGATAATTAAAAGTGATTACGATGAGGAATGTTTTATAGCAGTTTCATCGGATATAGAGAACCCTGAGGACATGAAACAGAAGGTCGATGAGCTTGATGAGCTTATGGACAATAAGTTTTATCATCCGGAGATAAAGGTGTTCTACCCAAATATGGAGAGCGATTCGTCAGGAATGATCCAGTTTGATGATGACACTCTCATGAAACAGATGAAACAGGACATCAAGATGAAGGATGTGGAGGCACTCAGGGAACATTTTGACAAATTCTGTGAAAAGTACAGGCACAAGAATGAGTGCTCACAGATATATATAAAAAGTTTCTCTACTCAAATCTTTTGAAGGACATATACGGCAGTATAGATGGGACCGGTGAGGCGGATCTTAACAAGGATGTTGAAAAGATGTATATGACGACAGATTTTCAGAGCCTTACAGGTCTTGTCGAGGTTGCGATAGACAGACTCGCGGCCTGCTTTGAGGACAAGAGTCAGACCGGACATAAGGAAGTGGAGATAGTAAAGCAGTATATTTACAGGAATTACGGGAGCGAGCTAGGCATAGATATGCTTGCGGATATGGTATATCTTGCCCCAAGTTATCTCAGCACAGTGTTTAAGAAAGAGACGGGACAGAACCTGAGCAAATTTATCAAGTCATACAGAATGGAGCGGGCAAGGGATATGCTTGAGAATAGTATGGCGAAGATTGTAGATATAGGTGCGATGTGTGGTTATCAGAATGTATCCTATTTTTGCTCGAGTTTCAGGGAGTTTTATGGAGTGAGCCCTCAGAAATTCAGGGAGAGCGGTGTTGCAGGCGGTGAGTAGACATACAGCAGACTTGGAAAAGGACGATTGCAGAACTCGTTAAGCAGGGGGATCGTAGATGAACAAAGGTGGAGTCAAGAAGAGATTTCGTGATATGAAGCTGACTGGCAAAATGGTTGTTATTTATCTGCTGGCCGGACTTGTGCCTGTTATGATAATACTGGGTATAACATATATGGAGATGAAAAAGATCCTGTGGGCCCGGGAGACAACAATCTTGGAATCTTATGTCAGCCAGACCACGGATTCCATGGACAATGAATTGGAGATATATAACAACCTCTCTAAATATATATCGTATAACCAGTCGATTGCAAAGATACTGAGTGCGGATCAATCGGCATATCAGAATTATGAGCAGTTCAGTACGGTGATCGATCCCCTGCTGGCATCGATCATGTATTTCCATGAGGATGTAAATCAGGTCACGATATATACTGACGCCAGTGATGTGAAACATGGGTCAACAGTTGCACCGTTAAAAGATCTGGCGGATGGAACGCATGCATATGATGATCTGGATAACAATATACACTGGCATATTGATCTGGAAAGCCGAACTGCATTTTCAGTCAGTCGGATGGCTATGCTGGAGCAGAAAGGTGCCAAGGGTGTTTTTGTATGTAGGCGTGGATTATGACAGTGTATTTCAACCGTTTTATACAGAGACAATGTTTGATAATTATGGGCTTATCATAGAGGATGAGTATGGACATATGATATTCAACAAGAATACATTTGCCGATGAGCAGTCAGCATATGAATTGGATGTGGATAAATTCGATGCCCTGAGAGAGATGGAAAATTCAGGGTATCAGTTCATAGATAAGACGTCCAAGGCGACCGGTTGGAACATATGTGTATACAAACCGAACAAACTTATAATCTCATCGGTTCGTCCGATACTTATAATAGCGGTGGCGGCACTTCTGGTAAGTATGCTCGCAGGTATATTATGTATAAATATGGTATCAGAATTTATAACGAAGCGAATCAAAAATCTTCAGAAGACTATGAAGGCCACCGAGACAGGAAATCTGGGCATGGTTATAGAAAATGACAGTACAGATGAGATTGGTGATCTTATAAATGGCTACAACAGCATGAGTAAGCGCCTTGATGAGACTGTCAATGAGGTATATCAGAGCAAGATCAAGGAAAAAAAAGAATACGAGATGAGGGCACTTCAGGCCCAGATCAACCCGCATTTCCTGTACAATTCTCTGTCTATGATCAATTGGAAAGCCCTTGAGGCGGAGCAGGAAGACATAAGCCGGATCACCTTGTCTCTGTCCACATTCTACAGGACAGCCCTGAACAAAGGAAAAAACATCCTGCTTGTCAAAGATGAGATAGCAAATATCAAGTCGTATCTTGATATCCAGCTTGCCATGCATGACAACAGCTTTGATGTGGTGTACGACATAGATGACAGTATCTTAAAATACGAAACATTGAATCTGATACTCCAGCCGCTGCTTGAAAACGCGATAGGGCATGGAATTGACGTCAAGACTGACGGCAGAGGAGAGATACGCATAGAGGGAAAGGAGAATGGAGATTTCATTGACTTTACCGTATCTGACAACGGTGTCGGTATGACAAAGACCCAGGCCGCCCTGATCCTGTCCAAGTCGTCCAATGGCTACGGTGTGTCAAATGTAAACGAGAGGCTTAAACTCTACTACGGTGAACAGTATGCAATAAAAATAGACAGCACCCCGGGAGCCGGCACGAAAGTAATGCTCCACTTCCCAAAGAGAGTAGAAAACTAGAAAAATTATAAAAAATACGAAGAGTGGATGTACCTTTTGAAGCTAATTAAAGCTCAAGAGGTACATTTTTTTATACTTTATAATAACAAAACCAGTTATCGGCGAAAAATAAAACAGAATCTATATATGTAATAAAATCTATATATGAGAGACATAATAACATTGCTAACATTCTTTTGACTAAACCAGAGTATATCTTATATAGCCGCCTTGTGTGATATAGGAGATCCGCCACTGTATATGCGGTCGGAGCGGTAGCGCAGTTGACTGCCATTCGACTGGTTTCTTGCCGGAGCGGCGCCCGCCCATCAAAAAAATTCAACATATCTAAAAAATCCAACATGTTTCTAAAATCATTGATATATACGGATTGGAAACGTTTTCTTATAATGATGACATAAGGTAAAGGTACTGCAAAGGTGTTAAAAACATTCAATCAAAACTATATTTTTTTAAGGAGGAACGGTTATGAGAGTTAAGAGATTTGCAAGTTGCACTTGCGGGTGTAATGGGAATGTCAATGCTGGCAGGATGTGGAGATTCAGGAAAGGATGAGTCAACAACAGCAAAGAAAGAGTGATGCAACAGAGGCTACAGATGCAACAGAGGCAGCTTCAGAGGAAGAGGCAATCAAGACAACACTTACAGTCTGGGGACCAGCTGAGGATCAGTCACCTGATTACGGCGAGTGGTTACAGACAACATGTGAGGCATTCAAGAAAGAGCATCCAAACTGGGATATCACATTTGAGTATGGTACATGTAGTGAGGGTGATGCTGGAAAGACTGTAACACAGGATGTTTCAGCGTCAGCAGATGTATACATGTTCGCAAATGACCAGTTACAGACTCTGATCGATGCAGGTGCTATTTCGGAGCTCGGCGGAAGCACAGCAGATTATGTTAAGTCAACAAATTCACAGGCGATCGTAGATTCTATCACAGTTGATGGAGGTATCTATGGTGTGCCATTTACAACAAATACATGGTTTATGTACTACAACAAGAAGACATTTACAGAGGATGATGTAAAGAGCCTTGACACAATGCTTGAGAAGGGTAAGGTTTCATTCCCACTCTCAAACTCATGGTACATCGCAAAGATTCTACCTTGCAAATGGCGGAACATTATTCGGTGATGGTACAGACGATGATGCAGGAATCAACTTCGGTGGTGACAACGGCAAGGCTGTTACAGACTACCTGGTAGATCTTGTAAACAACAAGAACTTTGTAAACGATGAGTCAGGTGTTGGTATCTCAGGTATGACAGATGGTTCAATATCAGCAATGTTCTCAGGCTCATGGGACTACGCAGCATTACACGATGCACTTGGAGATGATCTCGGAATCGCAGTTATGCCAACAGCCAAGATCGGCGGTGCGGACAAGCGCTCCTCTCATTTGCAGGATCAAAGGCAATCGCTGTAAATCCTAACTGTGAGTATCCACAGGTTGCAGTTGCACTTGCACTCTACCTTGGAAATGAGGCATCACAGGAGTCACACTACACAGCAAGAAACATCGTTCCATGTAACACAAGCCTTCTTGAGAGCGATGCAGTTAAGGGCGATGCACTTGTAACAGCTCAGAAGGCAACATTCGATACAACAGCATTCATCCAGCCATTTGTTCCTAAGATGAGCAACTACTGGACACCAGCAGAAAACTTTGGTAAGTCTCTCGTAAATGGTGAGGTTACACATGACAACGCAAAGAGATATGACAGAGTCATTCAACACATCACTTAACACTGATGTAGCACAGTAAAAATACTAGTTATATATTTCAAAAACAGGTGCTCCATTCATCTACAGGTGATGGGGCACTTGTAATAAGAAGAGATAATGATTTACTTTGAGACGGAGGTGTTAGGATGGCTCAGGCTATAACAAATAAAAAAAGCAAAATAAAGAAAATACGAAGATCTGATTACCCATATACCGTTGCACAGGCAGCGGCAAATGGAGACATAGCTACCAGAATTTCATTTCTGATCTTGGGGTTTGGAAGCATAGTCAGAAAACAGTTTGTAAAGGGATTTTCGTACCTAGTACTTGAGGTACTGTTTATATGGTTTATGATAAAGCATGGAGCATCACTACTGGTGGATATCTTCCATCTGGGTGGTCAGGAACAGCAGAAGGTCTGGAATGATGCAAAGGGTGTATTTGAATATACCCAGGGTGACAACTCTCTGCTCATGCTCCTGTACGGTGTGGCAACACTGTTTATAATTTTCGCATTCATCTGCCTTTGGGTAGTAAGTATAGAGAGCGCATACAAAGCGTATTGCCTGTGGGATAAAGGCAAAAAGGTTCCAAAGTTTAAGGACGATGTGAAGAGTCTGTTTGACAGCAATCTTCATGCATTTCTTCTTCCACTTCCTGTACTTGGAGTCGTTGTATTTACGATATTGCCATTGGTTTTCATGATATTTATGGCATTTACAAATTACAGCAAGCTTGGTTCACATACAGTTATATTCAACTGGGTTGGACTGAAGAATTTTGCAAAGATATTGAACTTTAGTGATGCAATAGGAAGTACATTCTGGTCAGTGCTTGGCTGGACGCTTGTTTGGGCTGTGGCAGCCACATTTAGTAACTACTTCCTTGGAATGATACTCGCAATGGTGATCAACAGAAAGGGAACCAGGGCAAAAGGTATGTGGAGAGCAATCTTCATGCTCTCAGCAGCGGTTCCGCAATTCGTATCACTTCTTCTGATGAGAACGATCTTCAGTCAGAATGGTATCGTCAATACATTACTTATAAATAACGGAATAATCGACAATGCTATTCCATTCTGGAGCAATGCAACACTTGCCAGAGTCATGGTAATTGTCATCAATATCTGGATAGGAATTCCATTTACCGTCATGCAGGTCACAGGAATTCTCCAGAGCATACCGGAGGAGATATACGAGGCTGCGAGAGTTGACGGAGCAGGCCCGGTAAAGATCTTCTTCAAGATCACTCTTCCTTATATGTTGTTTGTCACAGCACCATATCTGATAACAACATTTGCAGGAAATATAAACAACTTTAACGTTATCTACCTTCTGTCAAATGGAGCGCCTACCCCGGTTGGAAAGACTGCCGGAAAGACAGATCTTCTTGTCACATGGCTCTATAAGCTGACGGTTGATAATCAGTACTACAACTTAGGTGCTGTTATAGGTATAATGACATTCATAGTTCTCGCTGTTGTGTCACTGGTAACTTACCACAACACCGCATCATATAAAGATGAGGAGGGATTTCAGTAATGGCTAAATCAAATAATAATGAGATTAAAGCAAGAAGCAAATGGACACTGGGAGACATCGTGGTTCATATCATACTGGTAATCCTTTCGGTTATCTGGGTATTGCCGATCGCATGGATAATCATGATAAGCTTCAGAGGAGAGAAAGGACAGTATGTTTCAACTCTGCTGCCAAAGTCTCTGACTCTGGCAAACTATACAAAGCTTTTTACAGACACAGGTATTCTGAATTTCATGCAGATGTTCAAGAATACTTTGATAATAGCAATTTTCTCATGTATAATATCAACACCGTTCGTGCTTGCAGTTTCATACTGTATGTCAAGAATGCGTTTCAGACTGAGAAAGCCATTTATGAATGTGGCACTTATCCTTGGAATGTTCCCGGGATTCATGGCTATGATAGCTGTGTATTACATCCTTAAGGTGCTGGGACTTTCAGAAGGCTCACTCATCAGGGTTGCTCTGGTACTCGTATATTCAGGCGGTTCAGGACTTGGATTCTATATCGCCAAAGGATTCTTTGATACTGTACCAAAGTCGCTGGAAGAAGCGAAGATACCTTGATGGTGCTACAAGATGGCAGTCATTTACAAGGATCATCATACCACTCAGCCGACCGATCATAGTTTATACGGTTCTGAATTCGTTCCTTGCACCATGGATTGATTTTGTGTTTGCCAAGGTTATATGCAGAGCCAACAAGGACTATTACACAGTATCCATCGGACTTTGGAACATGCTCGAGAAAGAGTATGTGTACAACTGGTTCAACTCATTTGCGGCTGGCGCAGTGCTGATATCCGTACCGATTATCATTCTCTTTATGATAATGCAGAAGTGCTACAAGGATAGCATGTCTGGAGGCGTAAAGGGTTAAGGATAATATATGAAATTATTTGCAAAACCTAAGTGGAATGAGGAAAGCATATGCCAGCAATGAAGTATCTGAAAAAAATAATAACATGTGTGCTAACAATTACCCTTATAATAATATGTGGCTGCCAGGACAATAACACCCCCTCCAACCCGTCTAAGGCGACCACAGATGCAGAATATGAGTCTGCCATGCATATTGCGGAGACAACGCCGCTTGGAAGGTATCCGGAACAGCTCACCTATACCCTGGGAAAGCTGTCCGGTGCAAATAATTCAAATCTCCCACAGGGAGAAACGTATGAAAATAACGCATACACACAGATATTAAATGAAATCTTAAATGTGCAGAACCAGGATATATTTGAGGCTGCTGATAATCAGTATGATGATAATGTATCCATGGTGATAGCACAGAAGGATCTTCCGGATGTGATGATCGTCCAGGACATGGATGAGCTGCAGTATCTGGTGGAAAATGACATGATCGAGGATCTCACAGACAGTTATAACAACTGTATGAGTGAAACGATAAAGAACATATATAAGAGTTATGGCAGCAGTATTATGGATGTAGTCACATTTGATGACCGTATCATGGCCATACCTGAGACAAATATATCAGATGGACCAAATCTGATATGGCTTAGAAAAGACTGGATGGATAAGCTGGGACTTGAGGCTCCGAGAACACTTTCGGATGCGGAGGAGATCATCAGGCAGTTTATTGAGAAAGATCCGGGAAATAATGGTGTAGGAAGTACCGTAGGGCTGGTGGCAGACACAAGTCTCTGCGGCGGTTGTGGTTATAGCAGCAGTACACACTCGACATTGTATTTGCCGCATATGGGGCATTTCCGAAACAGTGGATAAAGGATGAGGACGGAAAGGTTGTGTATGGTTCTGTACAGCCGGAGGCAAAGAAGGCTCTGGAGCATATACATGAGATGTACGAGGAAGGGATTCTGGATCGGAATTTCCTCATGCGGACAAGCAGCAACATAATAGAACTCATAGTGAATGGACAGTGTGGTTCATTCTTTGGACCATGGTGGGCGCCAAATAATCCTCTTATGGACGCTGTAGCGGCCGATCCAACAGCAAAGTGGGAACCATATCTGCTTGCCACAGAGGAAAACGACTCAACGAGTTATCACACTCAGGTTCCATATGGCAACTTCGTGGTAGTCAGAAAGGGATATGAGCACCCGGAGATAGTGTGCAAGATAATAAGTGTGCTGTTCGACTATGTAAGATATGAGGACAAAGACAATCAGGCTATAAAGGATTACTACAAACTCAATGTGGATCCTACCGCAAGACCACTTGCAATGAACGTGGACTACAACAATGCACTTCAGATATGCTATGGCGAGCTGAACCACGTGTTCTCTGGCATAAGGCAGCCGGATGATCTGAATCTGCTGGAACAATCTTATTATGAGGCGTGTGAGTCATATCTCAAGAATGAAGATAATGCGTCATCGGAGGACTGGGCGGCATATACATCCCGTATAACTGCATGCAAGATCCTCAATGATGCGCGTACAAATAAAGTCGAATCTCTGTACTTCGGTGAGACTGAGACCATGGTGTCAGACTGGTGGCACCTTGAGAATCTGGAGAGCAATACTTACCTGAAGATAGTTACAGGTGAAGCAGATCTGGATGAATTTGACAGTTTTGTGGACAACTGGTATAAGTCCGGTGGAACAACGATCACCGATGAAGTTCGAAGGGAGTGCCGGTAGATATGATAAGAGCAATAGTATTTGATTTAGATGATACATTATACGACTGCCTTCACGAGAATGATAAGGCAGTGGAAGACACTGTGAGATATGTGGCAAATGAACTTCTTCATATAGATGAAGTGACAGTGATGAAAGCCTTTGAAGAAGGCAGAGACATGGTAAAGGATCAGCTCTCTGCCTGGGATATGGCGGCGCAAAGACAATAGGGTGCTGTACTTCCAGAAGATGCTGGAGATTCTGGGGGTATCACCATTTAAGTATGACCTGCAGGTGTACAACTATTTCTGGAACAATTTCCTGAACAAGATATCCATATTCCCCGGGGCATTGGAGTTTATAGATGATATGAAAGCCAGAGGAATAAAGATTGGTATCTGTACAGATATGACTGCGCATATCCAGTTCAGGAAGATAGACAGACTTGGACTTACGGGCAGACTTGACGCAATGATAACAAGCGAGGAGGCTGGTATAGAAAAGCCGAACCGCAGGATGTTCGATATGATAGCTACAAAGCTGGGCGTAAAGAACGATGAGGTCATCTATGTGGGCGATAGCTACAAGAAGGATGTCATGGGAGCGAAAAATGCTGGAATGACACCGGTGTGGTATTTGTCGCTGCAGAACAAGACGGACGAGGATGTACTGGCTGCATGCAATTATGCGGAGCTTCGAAATATAGTGAATAAGGTGATATAGAGAGCAGTGCGATAGCTGCATATCAGATTCCATTGATGCCAAACACCATAGGAAGCAATAAAACTGCTTTGCAAGCTGTATCACCAGTGTTCTGAGGAACGATATGCATAAATATTTTCATTTAAAGGTATGTGAAGGTGTTGTTTTGGGGCGGCCGTGTGGCTATAATAATAGACATGGGCTATGAAATTATAGATATATGTTATGGTTGACAGAAATCTATGCGGTGTGAAGAAAGTAGTCATGGCTAGGGAAGGAGTGTACACATATGGGTTTTTTAACAGGTAAGACAGCGATAATAACAGGAGGCGGACGTGCAGTTCTCAGCGATGGAAGCTGTGGATCCATCGGATACGGAATAGCGACAGCATATGCCAAGGAAGGTGCCAATCTGGTGCTTACAGGACGTAATGTCAAGAAACTTGAGGATGCAAAGGCAGAGCTTGAGAGCAAATATGGGATCAAGGTTCTTGCAGTCCAGGCTGATGTAAACGCAGGTGCGGACAACGAGAGCGTCGTCAAGAACGTTGTGGAGCAGACAGTTAAGGAATTTGGAAGAATAGATGTGCTCATCAACAATGCGCAGGCATCTGCATCAGGCGTTACCATCGCAGATCACACAACAGCACAGTTTGACCTTGCCATATATTCAGGTCTTTACGCTGCATTTTACTATATGCAGGCATGCTATCCATATCTGAAGGAGACAAAGGGTTCAGTCATCAACTTTGCATCAGGTGCAGGCCTCTTTGGAAATTACGGACAGTGTGCATATGCGGCAGCAAAGGAAGGCATCAGGGGCCTTACAAGAGTTGCAGCCACCGAGTGGGCAGCTGATGGAATAAATGTCAATATAGTATGTCCTCTCGCATGGACATCACAGCTTGAGAACTTTGAGAAGGCATATCCGGATGCGTTCAAGGCAAATGTAAAGATGCCGCCAATGGGACACTTCGGAGACGTAGAGAAGGAGATTGACGTGCGTGCGTGGCACTCGCATCACCGGATTTCAAGTACATGAGTGGTGAGACGATCACACTTGAGGGCGCAATGGGACAGAGACCATAGTGCAGTCAATATATCAAATATGGCTTATGCTATGATAATACAATATGATGTAGATGCGGATCCTGGTTCGCGGCTTGCATAAAAAATGAGCGTAACACAATAATACCCAGATGGGAAATGTGTTATGCTCATTTTGTTTAGCCGACTCAGTCATCAACTATATCTCAAACCAGATGGTTGTCCGCTTGTCGTTAATAAGACACAAGGTTTCTTAAAAAAATATGAAATATCTGCCATCATCCTTGAATAACCTTACTTGGAGTACTTATAATAGAACTTTGTTAAAGAAATAATGAGATGTCATGGGCAGTCGATGCAAAATGCTGCTCGATGCATAACATTTGCCGACCATATACACAGGAAGAGGTGTTTTATTTGGATACAAACTCAGAAAGCAATTTGGATACACGAGGAGTCCCGATCATGGGTCTTACCTCGGAGGAAGTAAGGAAAAGGATCGACAATGGACAGACCAATCACACGGATATAAGTACGCAGAAGACTGTGGGGCAGATCGTCAAGTCCAACCTGCTTACGTACTTCAATCTTATATTCCTCATACTTACGGTGCTGCTATGTATCGTTGGTTCGTTTAGGAATCTGACTTTCCTGCCGGTCATCATAGGCAATACGGTTATAGGAATATTTCAGGAGTTGCGTGCAAAAAAGACTCTTGACAAGATGAGCATGTTAAATGCGCCACATTCGATAGTTGTGAGAGACGGAGAACAACAGCAGATACAATCAGAGGAACTGGTTAAGGACGATATCATCATTCTGTCGGCAGGCAATCAGATATGTGCTGACGCTACGGTGCTCAGCGGCAGTATATCGGTAAATGAAGCCCTGCTCACCGGTGAGTCGGATGAGATCAAGAAGAAATCAGGTGATCGACTCATGTCCGGAAGCTTTGTGGTGTCCGGACAGTGCTATGCCAAGCTTGACAAGGTGGGCAATGAGTCATACATATCACAGCTCACAGCCCAGGCGAAGGCCATGGGTGACGGCGAACAGTCAGAGATGATCAGGTACATCAACAAACTTGTAAAATGGGTTGGAATCATCATCATACCAGTGGGAATCATATTGTTCTGCCAGGCGTATATCATGAATGGAGAGACATTCAAGAAGAGTGTTGTATCGATGGTTGCGGCGGTTCTCGGAATGATCCCTGAAGGACTTTATCTGCTCACAACTGTTGCGCTTGCGCTCAGCACAATAAGACTTGCGAAGAAACAAGTGTTACTGCATGACATGAAGAGTATAGAGACACTTGCGAGAGTCGATGTACTCTGTGTGGATAAGACCGGAACCATCACTGAGCCGGGTATGCAGGTTACAGAGCTGGTGATAAGCGGCAGATGCGGCGATGCCGAGATGGACAAGAGAGCATTTGCGCATCTGCTGGCGGATTACTCAGCGGTCATTGAGGACAACAATGCCACAATGGAGGCAATCAGAGCCTATGTGGCTAAGAATGAGATAGAGAAGGGCAAAGAGGACACTGCTCAAGACACAACCTTTCACATCAGCGAACAAATACAGCAAGGTGTCATTTGTCGAGGGAGACTATATGCTTGGTGCTCCGGAGTTTATAATGAAGGATAGGTATGAGGATATATCCGAAGAGATAGAGGAGTACCAGAGCAAGGGATACAGAGTCCTTCTTATGGCGGAGTCAGGAGAGGATTCTATTGGTTCGGTAAGACCATTAGGAGGCATATCTCCTATTGGTTATATAGTGCTTTCAAATCCAATAAGGGAAAATGCGGAGAGCACATTTACATATTTCAAAGAGCAGGGCGTTGCCATAAAAGTTATATCCGGAGATAACCCTGCCACAGTATCAGAGGTGGCAAAGCGGGCAGGCATAGATGGAGCGGAGAACTATGTGGATGCGTCCACTTTGGAGTCTGAGAAGGATATAACTGAGGCTGTGGATAAATATACAGTATTTGGAAGAGTTACGCCTAAACAGAAGCAGCTCATAGTCAGGGCGCTCCAGAAACAGAAACACACGGTTGCCATGACTGGTGATGGTGTAAATGATATACTCGCAATGAAGGATGCCGATTGCAGTATTGCAATGGCATCCGGAAGTGAAGCGGCTGCGCAGGCGGCACAGACGGTGCTTCTGGATTCGGATTTCGGACGTATGCCATATGTGGTGTTTGAGGGAAGACAGGTGGTCAACAATATACAGAGATCAGCAAGTCTCTTCCTTGTTAAGAATATATTCTCACTGCTGATGGCCATATTCTCAGCGATATTTGCGATCACATATCCGCTGGAGCCTTCACAGATATCGCTCATAAGCATGTTCACCATAGGATTGCCGGGATTCCTGCTGGCACTTGAGCCGAACAGGGATCGTATAGAGGGAAACTTTATGGTAAATGTCATGTTAAAAGCATTGCCTGCAGGACTCACGGATGTGTTGTCGGTCGGAGCACTTGTAATCTGCGGACAGGTCTTCAATCTCCCGAGTGAGGACATAGCCACAGCCGGCACAATGCTTCTTGCGGTTGTCGGATTCATGATAATAATCAAGATCAGCCATCCGTTCAACAAGATGAAGTATGGTGTACTTCTTATCAACATAATCGGACTGCTGTTCTGTGGCCTTTTCCTCGACAGGCTGTTTGCCATAGAGTCGATATCCAACATATGTTTCCTGCTCATGGTTGTATTTGCATTTGCTTTGGGAATCTATGTTCAGATATTTCACTGTTTGTTGAAAAGCTCAGCAGCTTCTTTGGAGACGAGAAGAACAGACGTAAGATCAGAAGAAAGATAAGGAAATATAACATTTTTTAAGTAGAGAATTGTCGAAAAAAGAATATAATAAACATAAAGATATACTCATAAGAAGCAACATTGTTTTTTATGAGTATGTTTGTTTATAAGGATGATATGAACAGCTTAGATAACAGGAGGTATGCATGGCAAATTCAACTAAAAAAGCACTTGAGGCATCTCTGAAAAAGCTTCTCAAGGAGAAGCCATTTGACAAGATAACGATAGCGGATCTCACTGGAGACTGCGGGATAAGTAGAATGACATTCTATTATCATTTTCAGGACATATATGAGCTTGCCGAGTGGGTGTGTATAGAGGATGGAAAGCAGGCGCTGAAGGATAAGAAGACCTACGATACCTGGCAGGAGGGCATGATACAGGTGTTTGAGGCTGTGCTGGAGAACAAGCCATTTATCGCAAATATATACAGGTCGGTGGATAAGGCTAAGATAGAAAACTATCTGTATAAGCTGTCGTATCAGCTCATAGCGGATGTGGTGGATGAGAAATGCGCAGGGGATAATCTTTCGGAGGCTGATAAGCAGTTCATCGCAGACTTTACAAGTATGGATTTGTGGGGATTATGCTTGACTGGGTAGACAAGGGGATGAAAGACGATTATCATAAAATAGTGGAGCAGCTTAGCACCACGCTTCGTGGAAATATAGCAAATTCCATTCATAACTTTGAAAGAGAGATGTAAAAGCAGAGGACGGATCAGGATAAAGAAATCTATTACTGCGGGATACGCGGGGAGAGCGCTTATGAATCGAACATCAGATATGAAAAAGAGATTGCCGGGGATAATACTGATAACAGGGGGGATTGTGCTGGTTGCTATGGTCATCCAGGCGGTCATACTGAGCTTTATCAATAACAGGAGTTTTGACAGGACCTCGCAGGTGCTGCTGGATCAGGTCAGCAATGTAATCGAGAAGAATAAGGCAAGTGAGGAAGATCTGATAGACTCCCTCAAGGAAGATTATATGGTCAGGGCTAAGGCTGTGGCGTATATAGTTGATGCAAAGCCTGAGGTTGCAAATAATGTGGATGAGCTCCGCAAGATTGCTGCACTTATATCTGTTGATGAGGTGCATTTGTTTAATACGGATGGCGTGATATATGCTGGTACCAATCCCGAATATTTTGGATATAGCTTTGATTCCGGGGAGCAGATGGCGTATTTCAAGCCGATGCTTGATGACAAGAATCTCACCATGTGTCAGGATGTCACTCCGAACACATCAAATGGTAAGAAGATGATGTATGCAATAACATGGAACGATGATGGAACCAAGATGATACAGGTTGGAATCGAGCCGAGAAGACTTCTGAATGAAGTAAAACAGAATGAGATATCCACGGTGGTTGCCAATATGCCTATGTATGATGGTCTGAGTGTTGTAGTGGCAGATGGCGAATCGGGAGAAATATATGGATGTTCATATGAACCGGTAGTAGGGCTTACTCTTGATGAGATCGGCATTTCGGTGACTGATGATATGCTTTGCCGGACGATGAAGACAGTTTTACAGGCATAAGAAGGATTAATGGATTTAGAAACAGATGTGTATTCCGAAGATCCGGAGAGTATGTGATCGGGGTCATATATAGAATGGATGTGAATAGCCGGAGTAATATGGCAATCATGGTTATCATGGCACTGTATCTGTGTTTTGCCGCCGGCCTGGTGGTAAACATGGTGATGAAGGTGATCCGTGCGAACCGGGAGAGAAATGAACAGCTGTCAATATTGACATCCATGTCGGGGATGTATTACAGCATGCATATGCTTGATCTTCAACATGATACATTTGCCCTCTATACCGCAGGAGACCTGATATTGAGGGCTGGTGAGCGGGCAGCAGGGGCGAAGGAACTTATGAGGAAGATCGTTCATAAGGTGGTTGTGGATGAACATCAGGCAAGTGCCCAGAAATTCATGGATCTTGATAGTCTGGGGGACAGGCTGATCAAGAAAAAGATTGTATCAGGTGAGTTCATGGTGAAGGATCTTGGATGGTTCAGACTGTCATTTATATCGATAGATGTTGACGAGGACGGACGTCCTTTAAAAGTCATATTTACCACCAGAAACATAGATGAAGATAAGAAACGGGAGCAGAAGCTGATAAGAAGGTCTTATACAGATGAGCTCACAAAATGTTATAACAGGAGCGCATATATAGATGATGTCAGGGAGCTGCCGGGAGATTCTGTATATGTGTATGTGTCCATGGATGTAAATGGGCTTAAGCCAGTGAATGATACCCTGGGACATGCGGCTGGAGATGAACTGCTTCAGGGTGCTTTGCCGAGTGTATGGAGCAGTGTTTTGGAAACTATGGTAAGGTGTACAGGATGGGCGGTGATGAATTTGCAGCCATCATCTTTGTAAATACCAGAAGGCTGAAGAGAGTGCAGCAGGAGTTTGATGACGTTGTGCGTGGATGGTCTGGACAGCTGGTGAAATCCGTATCGATATCATGTGGCTATGTGTCAAGTGATGAGAAGGACTGGGAGTCATTTGACGAGATGGTCAAGGCTGCAGATGAGAGAATGTACGAGAACAAGGCGGCATATTACAGGCAGAAGGGTGTCGATAGAAGGTATCACTAGAGTACATATGCAATATAGGGTTATACAAAACGGGTGGAATGATAAAAATTTTATCATTCCACTTTTTTTTTGTAAATATGAAATAAAAATTGGGCAAGCTATTATAGGGGCATGAGATGGATATAGACGGCAAACTGAAAGGAGAATTGCTTATGTCAAAGAAGAAATTGGGAATCGGGGTAGCAGCGGTGGCAGCAGCCGGCGCAGGAGCAGCAGCTCTCACAGTTAAAAATCATAATAAGGCAAAAGTTCAGAAGGAGAAGGCTGCGGCTGAACATGCTGAGTACCGCAATACGGAGCGCGGAAAGCATGAGAAGAACAGTAAGGGAATCTATTATACAAATGGAAACTATGAGGCATTTGCCAGACCGAGAAAGCCGGAGGGCGTGGATGACAAGAACGCATATATAGTGGGAAGTGGTCTTGCATCACTGGCAGCAGCTTGTTTCCTTGTACGTGACGGACAGATGCCGGGCTCACATATCCATATTCTTGAGGCTATGGATATAGCGGGCGGTGCATGCGATGGAATATTTGATCCTGCCAGAGGCTACGTCATGAGAGGTGGACGTGAGATGGAAAACCATTTCGAGTGCCTATGGGATCTGTTCAGAAGTATACCTTCCATAGAGACACCAGGGGTATCGGTTCTTGACGAGTATTACTGGCTGAACAAGGAGGATCCAAATTACTCACTGTGCAGAGCAACAGTGAACAGAGGCAAGGATGCCCACACAGATGGCAAATTCAATCTGAGCCAGAAGGGCTGTATGGAGATCATGAAGCTCTTCATGACAAAGGATGAGGATCTGTATGACAAGACGATAGAGGATGTATTTGACGATGAGGTATTTGATTCAACATTCTGGCTGTACTGGAGGACGATGTTCGCATTTGAGAACTGGCACAGTGCGCTGGAGATGAAACTTTACTTCCAGAGATTCATACATCACATCTCAGGACTTCCAGATTTCTCGGCCCTCAAGTTCACAAAGTACAACCAGTATGAGTCGCTGATCCTTCCGATGGTGAAGTATCTTGAGGCGGCGGGCGTGACATTCCAGTACAACACAGAGGTCACAAATGTCATATTTGACATGAGAGATGGCAAGAAGATAGCAAAGACCATCGAGTGCAGGGTAAACGGAACTGAGAAGGGGATCCCGCTCACTGAGAACGATCTTGTATTTGTCACAAATGGAAGCTGCACGGAGGGAACTATCTACGGTGATCAGAATCATGCGCCAAATGGTGACGCAGAGGTGAGAACAAGCGGCTGCTGGAGTCTGTGGAAGAACATAGCTGCACAGGATCCTTCATTTGGACATCCTGAGAAGTTCTGCTCTGATATATCTAAGACAAACTGGGAGTCAGCCACAGTAACAACGCTTGACGACAAGATCATCCCATACATCGTAGATATCTGCAAAGCGTGATCCGAGAACAGGAAAGGTTGTCACTGGTGGTATCGTGAGCTGTCAGGATTCAAGCTGGCTGATGAGCTGGACCATCAACAGACAGGGACAGTTCAAGAGCCAGGACAAGGATGAGGTGTGTGTATGGGTATACAGCCTGTTTACAGATGTTCCTGGTGATTATATCAAGAAGCCTATGAAGGATTGTACCGGTAAGGAGATCACGGAGGAGTGGCTCTATCATCTGGGTGTGCCAGAAGATGAGATCGAGGAACTGGCCACAAACAGCGCAGTCTGTGTGCCAACTATGATGCCATATATCACCGCGTTCTTCATGCCTAGAGCAAAGGGCGACAGACCGGATGTAATTCCAGACGGATGTACCAACTTTGCATTCCTCGGACAGTTCGCAGACACCCCTCGTGACACAGTGTTCACCACAGAGTATTCGGTGAGAACAGCCATGGAGGCTGTGTATGGACTTCTCGGCGTGGACAGAGGTGTTCCTGAGGTGTGGGGAAGTGTGTACGATATCCGTGAACTGCTGGACAGCAGCGTGAAGCTCATGGATGGCAAATCTCCGCTTGAGATAAATCTTGGACCTCTGAACAAGCTCAAGAGACCTATACTTAAGAAAATCCAGGGCACGGTGATCGAAAAGGTACTGAGAGACCACGATATTATAAAAGAGGGTATGCTGTAGGTTGAAGTTAATATAGAGTAATAAGAAAGTTCCATGTGTCTGCACGGTGCAGATGCATGGAACTTTTTATATGTTTGAATTAGTTTGGAGACGGTTGTTAATTGCTGTTTCTTTTAGAATATACAAAGCTGGCAACTAGCCAGATGAGGCAGGCGGTGTTTCCTGATGCCTGACTGCATACATAATCCAGTGTGGATATGTCGGCGCCCATGGCCTGTCTGATGTCAGGAATGAGCACAAATATAAGCTGCCATGTGATGATGTGAAATACGATCATGCTCCTCTTCATGACAGTTCTGCCTGCCAGCAGCGATATAAGACTTGTGAGCATGAGCAGTGCCGTAGGTATGTACACTATGCTGACGGCTGGAAAGAGCAGATTGTAGTAGTCGTCAACATATGCGATGGCCTGTTCTCTTCCAATGTGTTCAGACAGATAGGTTACCCAGTAAGCGAGTGTTCCCACGAGAAAATGCAGTGTTGCGGCGGACGCGACATACATGAGCCCTGCGTATTTGACGAGTGCCCTCGTCTTGCGGTACTTGGGAAGTATCTGCTCCGATATGGCGTCTATGCCAAATGCATAGAAGAACATACCGACAAGACCTGTCACAAGCAGCAGAGCCACTCTCCACAGCTGGAAATCCCCGTTCAGATATGCCCCCCTCACATAAAGTCCTTTGTCCGCGGGTGATGCGGGTACTATGCTGATACACAGATCCCCCACGATCAGGAGCGCTGCGCCGAGCGCGCCCAGCAGGCAGTTCCTTTGGTATTTAATTTTTTCTTTCTGTTCCATGTAATCCCCCTTGTAAATAATCTATATGGTTAGCATAAACTAACTAGAGCATATCATATACGAGGAAATAATTGAAGAAATATTTGCCAAAAACAAGTCGCGCCAATGGGGAAAGAAAATTGACTTTTTTCGTGTATAAAAATATACTTTCCATATATATACAATAAAAGATGCTTAAGAATGGAGGTACATTATGAGGGGAAGATGGAAAAAGGAGATTTTGTTATTTGTGATAGGTGCAGTATGGGGATTCATATATTGGGGCAATACGGTGTGGAATCCTGATGTGCAGTACCTCTTGCAAGATATAAAACATATAAAATTGCCGCTTAACTGGCATTGGATATTTGACTCAGGTGTGCATCTTGGCATAGCGGCTCTTGTGTTGGCGGTTGGCACACTGTTGATTCTATGGATACTGCGCTTTTTATCAGATTCACGTAACACACATGGGCTGATCATAGCCGGCCAGTGGTTCACAGATCTGATCTTATGTTCATTTCTGACTGGCGTGATCCTGTTCTATTTTAATAAATGGTTCCTATACAAGATTATTGGCGATAAAGGTGATGTCGTATTTTCCATAGCATATTTGTTTGTATACATATTGATATATATGATACTGTGTTCATGGTTTGATATATCCATTGAGAGGGTACAGAGAAAACCAAAGAAGGATTGCAGTCTGCTTATATGTCAGGTTCAGAATCGTGAGACATTTATGGATGTCAAGGAACTAGTAAAGAATTGCAAGTACACAGAGTGCTATACGTTGATGAAAAATAATCAGGAGAGATTGTCTCCAAAACAGTTCTGGGTCATAAGGGAGACGAACTTTACAGGGAAAAAGATGACAGCCGAGTGGAGATATTATGCAAATGGTGACTATGTAGAACTGGATGATGAAGAGCTTGCGACCAGGTTGCTGCTTGCTGAGAATGCAAAGAATATAGACTGGCAGTTATAATCGTATATAATGTTGTTAGTCTATGATATAAAAGACACGAGAGAGAAGTAAATATGAAAAAGATAGAGATAAACGACAAATGGATGCAGAAGACCAGTGTTGTGTGGTTCGGTGCCATGCTGTCTTTGCCTGTTGTGGGGAAGTGCGTTTCCTTGTATAAAGATAGGTTATGGACTGTGGAATATAGAGAGTGCGGATACGTCGGCACAGATACTGTTCGCCGGTATGCGATTCGTGCTGGCGGGAATCCTTGCCGTGATATTTGGAAGTCTGCTGGAAGGAAAGTTCATAAAGCCGGAGAAGGGCTGCGCCGGCAAAATAGTGTGGCTTGCTATGCTGCAGACAGTCATACAATACCTGTTCTTTTATATAGGTCTCGCGCACACAAGCGGAGTCAAGGCCTCGATCATAGAGGCAGTAAATGTATTCGTTGCCATCATAGTGTCAGGATTCATATTCCATCAGGAAAATGTAACTGCGAAGAAGATGCTTGGCTGTCTGGTTGGATTTGCGGGAGTTGTCCTCATAAATATGAACGGAATGAACTTTCAGATGAGCCTGTCAGGAGAGGGTGCGATATTTCTGTCGACAGTGGCTTATGCGTTCTCATCGGTATTTTTGAAGAGATATTCGGCAAAACACAATCCGGTCATGCTCAGTGGCTACCAGTTTATATTTGGCGGAATGATTCTGTCGGCTGCCGGTTTTGTTATGGGAGGCAGACTCAGTACTGTATCCACTGAAGGAGTTTTGATGCTTATATATCTGGCTCTTGTATCGGCGGTGGCATATTCTCTGTGGGGAATCTTTGCTCAAGTACAATCCCATATCCAGAGTTGCAGTATTTGGATTTATGAATCCGGTGTTCGGCGTGATACTGTCGGCATGGCTGCTCCGCGAGGGTGCGCAGGCACTTGGCCCGGTAAGCCTGGTGTCGCTGGTGCTGGTGTGCACAGGAATATACATAGTGAACAGCAGAGAACGGAGCGAGAAAAAGATTAATTGTATTTGCGACATGAAACGTGCAAAAGAGGGTAAGGAGACAGTAGTAATTATGAAGCTGACAACACTTTGTTACATAGAGAAAGATGGAAGATACCTGATGCTCCACAGGACAAAGAAGGAGAAGGACATTAATAAAGGCAAATGGATCGGTGTAGGTGGACATGCCGAGGAGGGTGAGAGTCCTGAAGACTGCCTTCTCAGGGAGATAAAGGAGGAGACGGGACTTACGCTTACATCATATCGATTCAGAGGTCTGGTGACATTTATAAGCAATGAGTGCGAGAATGAGCTTATGTGCCTGTTCACCGCAGATGGATTTGAGGGGGATGTCCAGATATGCGATGAGGGTGATCTTCAATGGATAGATAAAGAGATTGTGCCAACACTTCCGACGTGGAGCGGGGATGCGATATTCCTGAAATTGCTACTTGAAGGGGAGAAGAGATTTTTCTCACTCAAGCTCGTATATGAGGGAAGCGAGCTGGTGGAGCACAGGCTGGAATTCTATTGAGAAGGAACGTCCCCACATGAGGAGGAGTGACAATATATGAAGTATTTATATTTGCATGGACTAGGACAAAAGCCAGACAGTTGGAATAGAGTAATAAAAAAGAAACGAAGGTATCGGAAAGTAGTGTAAAATTAAGTTTGGCAGAGATGTTAGAAGGAAAATCTGCTACATATAAGGAATTATATTCGGCATTCTCATCAGAATGTGACAAGGTGAACGATGAAATTGTTTTATGTGGGCTTTCTCTAGGGGCTGTTTTGGCACTTAATTATGCTATAGACCACCCAGATAAAGTAAAGGCGCTCGTATTAATTGCAGCACAGTATAAAATGCCCCAAAAATTATTGAAAGTTCAGAATATGTTGTTTCATCTTATGCCGAATTCGGCATTCGGTAAAATGGGTTTCAAAAAAGCGGATGTTATCAGCCTGTGCGGGACGATGGCTGAATTGGATTTCAGTGACTCCCTGCATAAGGTGTCTTGTCCGGTATTGCTCATTTGTGGGGGGAAAAGGACGCTGCAAACAAAAAAACTTCAAAAGAACTTTGCCAATATTTTAACAACGCCTGTTTCCATGAACTTGCGAAAACAGGTCATGAAGCAAACATAGAAGCTCCGGAAGAGTTGGCGATCGTGTTGCAGAGATTTTATGATAATATCAGATAAAATTCAGTGGTGCGTCCAGACAAGGGCATGTGGTGATGTGAATTTATGGAGAAAGTTATGGACTGGTTAAATATATTCGGACTGATAATGATTGCAGTTATTATGATACCCAATATTATTTTTGCAGTTAGATGCAAAGAGGGATTTCAAAACAAATGGAGCAATAAATTTGTTGAGGTTGCAGAACAGATAGGAAGGTTTGGCTCGCTTTGGTTTTATGATAATTAACATTCCTGGAACATGGTTCGGGTGGTGGTCTGACGAAGCATTTGCCATATACCTTATTGTGGACGCGATATTAGTAGTGTTGTATTGTGCAATTTGGATAATTTGCTTTAAGAAGAGCAGCATATTCAGAGCACTGGCGCTATCTGTTATTCCCTCAGTTTTGTTCTTGTTTAGTGGAATTATGAGCAGATCAATTCTGTTGCTTATCGCAGCAATATTGTTTGCGCCAAGCCATATTTTGCTTTCGTATAAGAACGCAAAATGATATTGGTCAACAGTCCTTTATCTTCGCTGACGCCTAATGAGCGAAAAGAAAATGCTGCATGGAAGAAAAATACGAAATATAGAAGCCGAGTATCTTTTTGGAAAAATAATCATTATGTTCGTGTTAAAATCACTGAAGATAATCAGTATATAATACATTCGATGAAAAAATCACATAAAAGACAATATGCATATGATGAAATCATCAAAGAATTTATATTATTTGCTGATGCAGATGCTGAGGAAATAGGCAAGGCGGTTATTTAGTCTTTTATGGAATCAGAACGATATTACAACATGGGTTAGAGTTTGGTTGTAATAATATATCACACATGATATTGGGAGCTTATGCTGAGCCTATAAGTACAAATTACAGGAGGGTTCAAATGGGATTATTTGATAGATTTAAGAAGATATCAAAGGAAAGTTTATTAGGATATTTGCAAAATAGCATTTCAGATAATTCTAGTCTGGAACACATAGTAAGCATGTTTGAAGAGATGTGTAATATGCCACTTAAAGAAGATATGATTTTATTTGAAACAGGAACCTATTCTTTTACAGGAAAACCTATGTTTAACTTTTCTTTGGTTAGACAATTTCCTAATGATGAGGAAGAGTATTATCAAATTCATGTGGATGTGTTATATATTCCAACGGAAGAAAATAAAGATTTTCAACGAACTATATGGAATGAGGATATTGAAGAAGATATATTCAGCTATATCAAAAAAGACTCCTGAGTTTGATTTCTGTAAAGATAAGGTATTCAGCAAAATAGAAATATATTTGGATGAAACCTAACGTGAAAATCGGAATTTATAGGAGGATATAAGTGTTTGTGGTTAGAAAAGCTAAGGCAAGTGATAGTGCTGCAATATGCAAGATTTGTGGCGAGGATTTGGGCTATACCTGCGGAATAGAATTAGTGCAGTCAAAAATGAAGAAATTGGATGATTCAAGAGAAATTGTATTCATTGCGGAAATAAATAATATGGTAGTTGGCTTTGTTCATGCAGAAAAGTATGATGTATTGTATTATGATACAATGGTAAATATTCTGGGCTTGGCAGTGGCTGAGGAATATCGTCATAAAGGGATTGGTAGTCTGTTATTGAAAGCTGTTGAACAATGGAGCGAAGAAAAAAATATTCACTTTGTTCGTTTGAATTCTGGAACCACTCGAGTTGAAGCGCATAAGTTCTATAGGACTAATGGAAGTTTGGAGAATTGAAAAAAAATGGGATTTACCTATTAAGACATATAAACTGTTGACAATAAAGCTCCTATATAGTATGTTTTTAATAAACTACTATATAGGAGCTTTTGTATGGAAATGAATGGAGGATTTCTTGTCACCAAAATAAAACAGCTTGGAGACCGGATTTTCGAGAAGATTCTCAGTGAAAAGAATATTGATGCATTTAATGGAGCTCAGGGGCGTATTCTTTATGTGCTGTGGCAGGAGGATGGTATTTCAATCAGGTCACTCTCGACTAAATGCGGATTAGCGATAACATCTCTTACTACGATGCTGGAAAGAATGGAAAATCAAGGGCTGATAAGCCGTGTTCAGTCTGAAACGGACAAAAGGAAAACGCTCCTGTTTCTGACTGAGAAAGCACATGCCTTAAAGGGCGAGTACGATTCTGTATCTGATGAGATGGGCAGTATTTACTACAAAGATTTTTCAGAGGAAGAAATTACCCGGTTTGAGGAATGCCTCGACCGCATCAGAAAGAATCTTGAGGAGTGGCAGAAGTCATGAGTATTTGTATCAAAGATCAGATTCAGAACATGAATATCGTCATTGGCTGCACAGTGGGGTGTACATATTGCTATGCCCGCAACAACGTGAAACGCTGGCATATGATTGATGACTTCTCTGACCCTGAATTCTTTCCGGGTAAGCTCAAGATGATGGAAAAGAAACGTCCGCAGAACTTTCTTCTTACAGGGATGAGCGATCTCTCCGGATGGAAGCCGGAATGGAGAGACGAGGTATTTGCAAAGATCCGTGAAAATCCACAGCATCAGTTCCTGTTCCTTACTAAGCGACCTGATTTGCTGGATTTTGATACCGATCTGGGAAACGCATGGTTTGGCGTTACGGTGACGAGGAAAGCAGAACGGTGGCGTATCGACGCCCTTCGGAAAAACGTTAGAGCAAAACATTACCATGTTACCTTTGAGCCGTTATTCGATGATCCCGGCACAGTTGACCTTTCCGGAATCAATTGGATCGTTGTCGGCACCATGACCGGAGCTCAGAGCAGGAAGATTCATACGGAGCCGGAATGGGCATGGTCTCTGACGGATCAGGCACATAAGCTCGGCATTCCGGTGTTTATGAAGGAAGACCTTGTCCCTATCATAGGGGATGAAAATATGATTCAGGAAATGCCGGAAGAATTTAATAAAGTGTTAGAGGTACAGAAATCATGGAAGAAGTAATAAATGGAATCCTCATTCGTGAGGTGGAAGCAAAGAACATCATGACTAAGTCTAGTCTGCCGGTAGGCGGTTACTCGGTCAATCCCTATGTGGGCTGTACACATGCCTGCAAGTATTGCTATGCTTCTTTTATGAAGCGCTTTACCGGGCACAAGGAGGAATGGGGCACTTTCCTTGATGTGAAGCATTGGCCGGAAATTAAAAATCCGAAGAAATATGCCGGACAGCGGGTGGTCATCGGTTCTGTGACAGATGGCTACAATCCACAGGAGGAGCAATTCGGGAATACCAGAAAACTTCTGGAGCAGCTGATCGGCAGTGACGCAGATATTCTGATCTGCACAAAGTCGGATCTTGTGGTACGAGATATTGATCTGTTGAAGAAGCTTGGACGTGTAACCGTTTCATGGTCGATCAACACACTAGATGAAAATTTCAAGAACGATATGGATTCTGCTTCGAGCATTGAGCACCGTATCGCTGCTATGAAGCAGGTATATGAGGCAGGTATCCGTACAGTCTGTTTCGTATCCCCGGTATTCCCCGGAATCACGGATTTTGAAGCAATCTTTGAGCGGGTAAAGAATCAGTGCGATCTGTTCTGGCTCGAAAATCTCAATCTTCGAGGCGGTTTCAAAAAGACAATTATGGATTATATCGCCGGAAAATATCCTGATCTTGTACCGCTTTACGATGAGATCTATAACAAGCATAACCGCAGCTACTTTGAAGCGCTTGAAGTAAAAGCTGAGGAAATGGCTAAGAAGTATGATTGTGCCTTTGTGGATAATGAAATGCCTTATGGCAGAGTCCCGCAGGGACATCCGGTGATCGTAGATTATTTCTATCATGAGGAAATCCGTGGGACAGAGAATACCGGAAAAAGAAATCGCTAAATTCCAGTTTTTGAAACTGAGAAATCGGAATTTTTATGTGTAAAGGAGAAACGAATGAAATTACTTGTGATAGATATACAAAAAGGAATAACAGATAGTAGACTTTTTAATTTTGAAGCGTTTTTACGGATTATGTTAAAGATGATAATACATTAATGATAGTGGGACTACAGACAAACTTCTGTATAGATGCAACTGTGAAATCTGCTTTTGAGAGAGGATATAAAAAGTAATTGTTCCACAAGGGGCAAATTCAACATTTGATAACGATTATATGACAGGAGAAGTAACATATAAGTATTATAACGATATGATGTGGCCTGAAAGATTTGCTACATGTGTATCCGTTAATGAAGCAATTAAATTGATGGAAAGTTCAATCGGAAGTTGTGTGAGGGATTAAGATGAAAAATATAAGGTTTTATGAGGCGGAGAAATATAAAACGGCAGATTACGAAATAGTAGATGAGAAAATATATAAAACATATGAAACTGGGTCAGAGAGTGATGATTATCTCGGATTAGAGCAGTTGGATGATAATGCTTTAGCTGAAAAGCTAAAACAGGTCGAGGGCTGGGAATATGGAGCAGGAGAAATGCTCGAAGATTATTTAATACTTAACTATGAGGGAAGAAAGTATTATAGAGATATTGAGGATGTAGGCACGGATAACGATATCGTCATGGTTAATATGGATGATCCCTCAAATTCTCCAAAGGAAATCTTTGTAACCTCAATAGTTTTTGAAGCAGAGCCGGATTTGGGTGAAAATTCTCCTTCGGAGCCAGTGATATCCCAGTACCCGCTTGAAGATATTTTAGATAAGTTTTATGTATATCTGCACGATGATTATGTAGACGAAAACACATCTGATACAATAAATTCATATGTAGAGTTTGCCAGCGAAGATATTGAAGACATACGAGCTGTTCTCTCGATATTAGGGAAACATGTTTATAATGTTGATGAAGGTGACTATATCGATATCAAGATTGAACCAGTATAGAACAGAGTTATAAATTCCAGTTTGTAGAATCAAGAAAATCGGAATTTAGGGAGGTACAAGAATGATAAATTTAGTGGCACTTCCGTGCCTCTGTGTAGGAAGTCTGATAAAGGAAGAAATTGAAAATAAGAAAGTCGCATTTATTCCAACAGCTTCATTGCGTGAAGGCTACACCGGTTATGTCGG